>Ga0208863_1000004_pt1 | contig 422675 bp, 413 predicted proteins | sample RifOxyD3_FD_184040 | JGI IMG/M metagenome (GOLD analysis project Ga0208863, IMG submission 184040) | Soil microbial communities from Rifle, Colorado - Rifle Oxygen_injection D3 (SPAdes) | ecosystem: Environmental > Terrestrial > Deep subsurface > Rock core/Sediment | place: Rifle, Colorado...
TGTAGGATCAAATTCGTCGATGAGTTATCGATATGGTGGAGCTGATTACTCACTAAGCATATCGTATGTTAATGGACATGTCACATTATCTTTGGGTAATACATCTCATCGAGTGACACAAGCGTATCTCAAAAAATAAGGAGGAAAAATTATGGCAACAATACAAATTAAACGTAGAACCACGGCAGGAACAGGTCCACTCGTTGGAACAACAGGAACAGTTAAAGCCGGAGAACCACTAGTCGATTTTTCTGGTGAACATCTCTATATTGCGAAAGCAGATAAAACAGGTAGCGTAGGCACACCACTTGCAGAATCAGATTACTTGAAAATACCTGGAGTAGCAAAAGTTGATACTCAAATTGATACCAAGATAACCGCACTTGGGTTAGGCACAGCAGCTACAAAAAACACCGGAACTGGAAACGGAAATATCCCAATTCTGGATGCCGATGGAAAACTCTCAGATTCAGTCATTCCAAAAGTAGCGATTACGAATACCTGGGTGGTAGCAAGCCAAGCTGCGATGCTAGCATTATCGAATGCTCAAGAAGGGGATGTTGCAGTCAGAACGGACATCAATAAATCCTTTATTCTTAAAACTACAGGCTATGCGACATTAGCAAACTGGCAAGAACTCTTAACACCTACGGACTCGGTAACCAGTGTTAACGGATCTACCGGAGCAGTTACGGTCACACTTGCAGGACTTGGTGGTGTATCAACCACTACCTATAATGCCCACGTTGCAGCTGACGTTCACTTGACAACCACTCAAAAGAATATACTTGCTAATGTGATCAATACAAATATTTCAGAGAGTACAGGCTCTGACACATTGGGAACACTTGCAGCGTTTGACGCAGCTGTCATAGCTAATGCGATTAAGGTGTATCAAGTGGTCGATTCAAACTACACGCCAAGTGTTGTGAAATACCAAATCGGTATCGATACTACTAAAGTTTTACAACCATCATCAATTATTGATGGCGGAACATACTAATGGCAATTCTTCGGGTGAAACGTGGCACCACAAAGCCCTCGACAGCGAACCTTTCCTATGTCGGGGAATTGGCCTTCGATTACTCAAACAACGCGCTCTATGCCCGAAATTCAACGTCTGTGGTGAAGGTGGGTGGTGAGCTTGAATTAGTTTATGCCTATGAAGGCATTGCGTATACCTGCAGTGCTTCATTGGTGTTTGATCCAGCGTATATCTATAAGGTTCATGTGGTTGCAACCACACAAGGTACATCGGTTGATTCATCATCAACACTTATCTATTACCGTACTTCGGGTTTAGCCAATCTCATCGGTTCCTATGTGGCTACCTATTCAAACGATGTTGTTAGTACAATAACAAAGACTTCTGCAAGAAGCACATCATCCTTTACGATTCCAGATGCTCATTCCTCTGGTGTAACCCTCACTAGTGGTATTTCAAAGGTGATTGATTTCGAATTATCACCAACATTTGCGCTTTCACTAAATGACACACAACAGTGGCTAGCATACGGAAAAGCTATCACGTCAGTAACGGGCCAAGGAAATGCAACACTAACGATGGTCGATTTTGCACATACCATTAATGGTGTAATTGGTAATCTTTATATCAATTCAGGGCTTAATCTTGGATCACCAGATTTAATCTCTGTGACGATTTATCGCACGGCAAGAAAGTAGGTATACAATGGCTATTATTAAAAACATGCAATCAAAGTTTGGCATCTCTCTATCCTATCACCGAATTACAGCATTCAACATCAACTACGTAGTGAAAAAAGCAGTCATCTGTGTCGCTTCCTATCTATCAAAAGAAGCAAGAGCTAACCAAAGTGCGCCACTTGAAGAAATCGATATTGAGATTCCGACTTCAGATTTCACTCAGTTTCAAAACACAAATCCTATCGAACAAGGTTATCTATGGCTAAAAGAAAATGTTGTCGGATTTGACGATTCCATCGACGATTTTGAAGTGGTTGAACCACAAGTCAATGCTCCAAGTGAAACAGAAGATCCAATCTAACGAAAGTATCCTTGAAATTATTCAAGGGATATTTCCAAATACCACAGTGATGTTCATCTATTACTGTGGTTCCTCAGCCTTTGGATTAAACGATGAGAACAGCGATGATGATGTGACTGTAGTACTTGATGGATTCAATGGTAATGTACATTTAAGTTTAGGAACATTGGATGTGTTTGCCTATGGAAAAGATATCTATCTCAAGAAACAAAATCTAGATCCAACAGTTCCGCTCTATGATCGTGCCTATATCGATGAGGTTCTGTCTGAAAAGGACAATCTGATTTACCTGGATGAGGATTATCGAGATGAGTATGAAGCATACAAAAATATTGATTTAACCAGTAAACTCGGGTTGTTTCTAGACGGTTTTGTAGAACATTATAAAATGCGAATCAACTATCCAGAACTGCAGAAGTCCCATTATCACATTTTTAGAGTTCGAGGAATTTTAGATCATGTTGATGAATCAGGAAAATATAGGCATGTTGTTCATGAGCCCTGGTACACGCACATGATTGAATACAAAAAGAACTGGAACAATGGCAAAGGCTTAGAATACATGCCGTTATTAAGGGAAGCACTGGCTTACATAGAAAACTACAAAGATCGGGTGATTAGTAATGAACTGGGATAACTTACTCAGTCTATTTAGAATGGAAAACTTGGTGTATTGGATTGTGACGATGGTTGTTGTTATCATGACAACGATCAAGCAGTTCAATCGTCAAGAGCAGAAAAACAAAACGAATAACGATGAAATTCTTGTCAATCTTCAAACCATAGAGAAGCAAAATATCAAGATGCTTAATCTATTAGAAATGCATGCACAAGATATTAAATCGTTAAAGAAAGACGTCAATGTCCTGGAACATCGTGTATCCAGACTTGAAGATTCGCAAGTCAATATTTATAAACGCTTAGGAGGCAAAGAAAATGACAACACTTGAAATCATTCTACTTATTACATCCCTTTTACTATTGGCACTGTATGTGACTTCTAAACTGGGCAAAGATCAATCATTGAATGATGTGATCAAAGAGGTGAAGCAAGACCTAAAAAACACTGCAGAGAATGTGTCTGATTTGGTAAGCAAAGCTAAAGATATCGTCTTTGATGAAAGTGTCCAAAAAACCATCAAAGAATTCATCATGATTGTTGAAGAAAAGAACAGACTCGCAAAAGAAAAAGGTGAAGCGTATCTTGTTGGTGATGACAAAAAACTCGCTGTCGTATCAAGATTAAGCGAGTGGGTTAGCAATCTCACGGGTTCTACCGAGAAGGCTGTAACGTTTGTAGAAACCAATCAATCAAAGATTGAAGCTATCATTGATGACTACATTTCCTTCAGTAACAAGATGCAGGGAAGGGCTACTTTATCTGCAGCTGAGAAAATCATTCAAGAACAACTTAAAAAGTAGAAAAGCCGCTCCTCAATTTTTTTATTGGGGGGCGGCTTTTTTTATTTATTAAACGTTAATGTGAGTAAGTAATTTTTCAAAATTATCTTTTGTTTCTTTTGATAGCTTTTTCTTCAAGTCTTCAATGTTGTGTTTGAAATAAGATGACAACTTATAGTCTTTCTTATCGCCATCACGATAACAGTATTGTTTTCTATCAGCTTCACTAAATAAGCTCTCTATTACTGTAAATTTAGAATCAGCATTGGCTAGTTGATGTATTTCAATATTTGTGTTTTCACCATATTTCTCAACAACATATTTTCCGTCGCTATCAGAATCCACAAGAAGAATTGGTCTTTTCGTAATCTTTAGTAAGTCCTTATCAAGGTTTAATCTTCTGATGCCTTGAATTGGAATGAATGTCAGTCTATCGATTTTGAATAGGTTCTTAAAAGCTACTAGATAATTATAATCTGTGATACCTTCGACGAAGATTAATAGGTCATCGGGATTCAGTAAAATGTGTCGATTAACAGTTAATGCAGTTTTTATTGGTAATAATACGTCAAATGAACTATCTTCATTAACTGTGAATTTGTTCACTAATACGGAATCTTGATTATTTTTCTTAACCAATCTAATTTCATCAAGATAATCTTGATCAATCATAAATGGAGAATGGGTACTCATGATGAAAAGAATACCATTCTTGTGACCAAATCCTTGAATTTGCTTTCTAAGTTCTATTTGCCCAGCAGGATGTAGATTTGTTGCTGGTTCATCCAAGATGACAATGTCACCATTTCCTACTTTACTATCAGCAAAAACATTGAAGAAGAAATCGAAGAACCATTTGAATCCTGCAGATTGACTATCTAGTGGGATGTCAAATCCATTTTCGCTAATTAGAAAGTAAACTGCGTCACTTTCAAGTGACATTCTAAATGAGTATTTCTTCTTATCTGTAAATGAGTATACCTGATTGAATTGATTTGTTAGACTTTGCAAACTTTCATTGATCTTTCTTTCATAATTTGTGAGTATGTCTTTTCTTTTCTTACCACTTTCATGAAACTTCTGATATGCTGCTTCTAAAGCTTCAATTTTATCATCTGGAAGTGTATCAAACAGTTTATTAAAGAAAGCTGGATTTGCCAACTTACCACCACTAACTGTAGAAATTGTTTGATCAGTTTTAATGTTTTGTGTTGAGACATAATTGATAATTCTTGGATATAGTTTAATCCCGAATGTACTCAATACCTCAGCTTCTAATTCTTTAGCTTTTTCCTCAAAAACATTAGAAGAAGCTGTGTTATTAATTTCGTTTATAAAGACTTCAATCTGAGAAGCAGTATATTTCTGATTTAATACTGGTTGAACATAACCATTTCGTAAATGATCGAACATTTGACCGATTTCAGTTTTATCAATAGGTTCTTTAGTAGATATTTTAGTTATAAATGGATTAAGTATTTGGAAATATCTCTGAATTCTTGGATTTGATGCAACTTGATTCTGTAAATCTGTGGATAAGAAATATTCGATAAAATCTAGGAGTTCTTTTGAGTAAGTTACTTGTTTCTTATATGGTACTTCATTGTTAGATTCATATTTGTCATAAAATGTACGATTTTCTTTGACTTTAACTTTGTAATCTAACTTCTTATCAGTATCTTTTAGAACCAAAGAAATTGATGGGTTTCTCCCAATATCAAACACATGAAAAGGAGTATCATTTGGATTAAATTTCTTTTCACCGAAAGCTTTAATTGCCTCTAGAAAATTGCTCTTTCCAGAATTATTCTCACCAATCAAAGTTATTAGACCACCCATTTTATCAGAGATTGTTTTCACATAATTCAACTCGAGTTTAGTGGTTTCGTTAATTCCAATACTTCTAAAATTCGTAATGTCAATAAATCGTTCAATCATTGTTAGTTTTCTCCTTTATTATTTTTTTTAATGATTTTTGAAATGAAAGTATAACTGATTCCACACCTACTTGCTCAATAGCAGAGTTAATTAATTGCAAGGTGTCAGAATCTGCTCTAAGTTTCTCTATGAGGTTATCTACCGAACCATGACTTTCGTTTTGTCTGTTAAGTTCTATTATTTTATTTATAACCTCAATTTTGCTTGTTGTAGATTTTTGCATGATATAGTCAAAAATCACTTTAACCTTAAAATCTATGTTCTTGAACTCTTTTTTCTCATAGTCATCTAGAAATTTATAAAGCGTTGGTCTTGAGAAACCAAGATATGTAGATAACTCTGTTAGTCGAAGTTCAAGTGATTTGAGTTTTGTTCTCATTTTTATACCTCCCACATATAAGATATCACGCTTTACAGAAAATGTAAATACAAATTACATAAAATGTTAAAATATCTTGTTGATTACTGTTCTCTATGCCCTATCACGTGCTCAATCGAGTAATTTCAAATTTAGTTTTTAACTTTGCTACATGAATGTTATAATTAATTTATACATATTACGAGGTTGACATGAATAATTATGAAGTAGCTATCAATAGCGTTAGGATAGTATCTAAGACTTTAAATATCCCAGTACCACACATAAGCTTTTTTAATCCGTCAGAAATAACTAATAAAGAAACAACTGGGATGTATTTATTTGAATCTGACGAAGTCGTTTTTAATGAAGAATGGGTCGTTAATTCACCATGGATTGAAGTTGTTGTGACTGCATTTCATGAGACCAGACATGCTTATCAAGGGTATTGCATAAGAAATAATATTTATGAAGCTCATGAAACCTTGGATATATGGCACCACGAATTCAATAATTACCTAAAACCAAGTGGTATGAATAATGAGACAGATGACGTTGAGTATCTAAATCAATTTATAGAAATCGACGCCATTGCGTACACACACAAAACCATGCTAGAGCTCTTTAATGTTAAGAGTATTATTCCAAAAATAATTGATAAAGAAGTTAGACTGAGAATGATTAAGTTATAGGGGGTGAATTATGATTTCACTGGATGAATTACTGGAATCATTTTTGAACAAAAAAGATGACTCACAATATATAAACAACCTTTTAAAAGAAATGGAAGCAATCGACTATAAATTATACCGATATGTGTCTATTTCGAATGTAGATGAAATAGCAAAAATCAGTAAAGATAATCGAATACTAAAGAGACTATCAAAAAATAATCAATATGGCATTAGTTCTTTAGTTCAGTCTTTCCTTTTTCATAATAAGCCAGAATTTTTTAATGATCCTTTTGACTGTAACTTTGGAATGGGAATCAACGGTTTCTTTATGGAAATTATGGATATGTTTATGGATTATAAAAATCTCTCAAATGGTGTTAGAAGAATTGAAGAAGAAGAAATGAACATGTGTTTAGATAATTTTAGAGATTATATTAAGAATATGGACATTCCTGACTCTCTAAAAAATTTCCTTTTATTCACTTTTGAAGCAACATTCGACTCGATTAAAGAAGATCCAAATGATGAAATTAAAATGGAAGATATTCAGCAAAAATTCATGAATAAATTGCTAGATAACCCTAAATACCTGATAGACTTTATGAGACCTCAACTAAAAACAGATGCTGCTTTGCAAGGGATAATAAATCAGATTGACTCTAAGAAAGATAAACTTAGTGAATCTGTAGATGATATGAAACAGCTAAATTTAATTCAAAAACCTGATTTTAATGGATTCTTTCAAGTAGCAGGTAAGATGCTTAATCCTGCTGATATTATTTCCGCAACTACAAAAGCAAAAGATCAACTTAGTGATTATAACAAAAAAATATTTTCAATGATTAATTCTCAATTTGGTGTGTGTTCACTAACACAAAAATTTAATGATGTATTAATGTGGTCTCATTATGCGGATTCACACAAAGGATTTTTAATAGAATATGATTTACATGATTACATAGAAAGTCTAAGAGAAAACAATATCTTTCTATATCCAGTCAGTTATCAAGATGAAAGAGTGTCAATTGACGAGAATATTCTTCAGAAAATCAACATTCACGACATATCGATTGAGGGAAAAAACACTCTTGCTGTTCTTTTTCTTAAAGGTTTATTAACGAAAAAGAAGGATTGGGAGATTGAGAAGGAATGGAGATCAATTAGAATTTTGGGAAATCAAGATGTCTTATCTGAAATGGAACGCAGAAAAGTAAAATCTCCAAAGATTAATGGGATTTACTTTGGTAACAAGATGCCTGAAAGTGTGAAAAAAGGAATTTACAGATTAATAAAGATGAACCCAATTTTAAATAATTTAACTGTTTATGAAATGATTAATGATACTAGTAACTATCGATTGGAACCTCAAAAATATAACCCAAATTTCTAATTGTATAGTCTATAGCTAATGTGTTAAATATCGTGTATTTTACTGAAAATATGTTCCCACACTGGAAAAAGTCTGGAATGGGGGAACATAAAATGGCTAAAAATATGTTTCCGACGTACACGAACCGACATATTTTCGAGCAATCAGATAAACTCCACGCACGTCGAGTCTATATCATTGCTTTTACTAAAATGACAATTGACGACCACTTGACGACCTCTATAAAATATAATCAAAATTAAAAATAACATAAGAAATAGCCATCAGATCCTTTCAAAAGGTATCCGATGGCTTTTTTTCTCTATGTGAACAAATTTTGTCCATTGTGGGAACATATTTTAGGGGAAATCGAGCAACGAAAATAGCCGTTTGCTTGAAAGTGGGAACATATTGAACCCTAAAAAAAATCAGATAATAACGACTCGATAGTTCATAATTTTGAAATTCGCAATTTCTGTTTTTGATGATTTAGTATTGTTCATATTTATTGGAAAATAAAAGTGATAATAATTGGAATGAAACATTGATATAAATTGGATTCATGATATAATAGACTTAGAGGTGATTTGTATATGACTCCTGTAAATTATCGTAGAAGACTTATCGAACATGATATCGAAAATAAAATGAGATATAGTGGTGGTGTTGTTATTGAGGGTCCTAAATGGGCTGGTAAATCTACGACAGCAGAGCTATTTTCAAAAACAATCATTAAATTGCAAAACCCAATTGTAAAAAAACAGTATCAAACATTAGCAACTATTTCAAGAGATGATTTATTAGCAGGTGAAAAGCCAATTCTTTTTGACGAATGGCAAGAAGTTCCAGAACTATGGGATTTTATCAGATTAGACATTGATGAAAATAAATATAAAGGCGCATATATATTAACAGGTTCAACCAAAAAGCAAAATTTGCCTGTTTCACACACTGGAACAGGAAGAATAAATTCGATATATATGAGACCCATGAGTCTTTTTGAAAGTGGAGACTCAACAGGCAGTGTTTCACTAAGTGCTTTATTCAGGGGTGAGAAGCTAAAACCAGTAAAATCTAATATATCAATCAATGATATTGCCCAATTTATATGCCGAGGAGGCTGGCCGGAAAGTGTTGATTTGGCGGTTAGAGACCAATTGCTTGTCGCTAGAGATTTGCTAGAAAGCATTATAAAAAATGATGTTGATGAAGTAGACGGTATAAAAAAAGACAAAGAAAAAATGAGAAAATTGATAAGAAGTTATGCTAGAAATATATCGACTTTAGCCACAAGCAAAACAATTTATCAGGATCAAAATAACGAAGGTCTGTTGCTAGATTACAAAACATTTGACTCTTACGTTAATGCATTACAAAGATTATTTGTCATTGAAAATGTTAAAGCGTGGTCTCCACAAATTAGAAGTTCATCTACGATTAGAACATCAGATAAAAAACAGTTTGTTGATCCATCGATTGCTGTTGCAGCATTAGGATTATCCGTTGAAAAATTAAAAAATGATTTCAACACATTCGGATTTTTCTTTGAATCTATATGCACAAGAGATATAAAAATTTATGCTCAATCACTTAATGGTGAGGTATTTCATTATCTTGACTCCTCGGGTTTAGAAATTGATCTGATTATAGAATTAAATGATGGTAAATGGGCTGCAATTGAAGTGAAAATGGGTGAAAATGAGGTTGATAAAGCTGCAGAAAACCTAAAAAAGCTTGCGAATTTACATATGACTGTTAAACCCTCATTTTTGATGATTCTAACAAATACCCAATTAGGGTATCAAAGACAAGACGACGTATATGTCATACCAATAGGTTGCCTTAAACCATAATCTTCAAAATAACTAGTATCTTTGGCTTTCTATCAATAATTCACGAGAATCAAATCAATCAATAAACAAGATTAATTAGGAGTAATTCAATGATGAAAATAGGTTATAGTGTATTTGGTAAAGCATATGAGTATATGTTTAGAAATGATTTGCATGATAAGAATTCAATCGAACACACTTTATTTAAAAATATGATTTTGTTAGATGAAAATTCAAAATCAACTCTTTACAAAAAACCACATTCAATATCTAATAATATACGTAAACACGAACTATATGAACTTGCTCAGAAACATAAAGGCAGAAGTCTTATAGAATCTATCAATAATACCTTTGATTTTGTAAATAAAGTCGTTAGCAAGTTTGATACGCCATTTGAGAAAATGATTTTTGGTGGTACTGAAATGGAAATCATTAACAGAGGTAGTGATTGGTGTACCGATATTTCAAGAGTAGGAGCATCACTTTTACAATGTTTAGGTATACCAACTAGAATCATCATTTTAGTTAACTCATATAAAGCATACCACGGACATCAGATAGTAGAAGCTTATGTTGATGGGACATATGTGATGTGCGATTTTTTATATAGTGTCATTGGTAAATTAGACCAATATTATTCGGTCTATGATTTGCTGAAAGAGCCTAATTTGGTTCAAAAAATATACCAAACTAAAATAGAAGATTCAAAGCAATTGGATTACATTTTAGGTCTATATAATTTAGCAGCGATTTCTGAGTATGATATTTGCAAAGAACATAACTACTATATTTCTAAACCAAATGAATATTATCTCAACATGATGAATCTCAATCAAGATGGTACTTGGCAAATGAATGAAAATGAGTAAAAATGTTTGCTCATTTTATAACTGATGTATGTTTCTTTGGTATTCTTAAACAATGTCAAATATGTAAGGGGAAACATAGTAGAGCCGATTTCGATGTTTCTATAATACACACAAGGTTGGTTTTGCAAGCAATTTGGTCGTATCAAAGCATACTGATTTAGACAACATTTTCAGTGAAATATGTTTCCGATGTAAAAAAAGTCTGGAGTGAGAGAATATAAAATGCCTAAAAATATGTTTCCCATACACATTATTTGGCATAATTTCGAGCAATGGGAGTAACTCCACGCACGTCGAGTCTATATCATTGCTTTTACTAAAATGACACTTGGCGACCACTTGACAACCACTTGACGACCTCATAAAAATGTATTCAAATTTCAAAATAACATAAGAAAAAGCCATCAGATCCTTTCAAAAGGTATCCGATGGCTTTTTTTCTCTATGTGAACAAATTTTGCCCATTGTGGGAACATATTTTAAGGCAAATCGCGCAACGAAAATGTCGTTTGCTTGAAAGTGGGAACATATTTACCTTTAAAATGCTGTGATTTTATACAAGATCCATTCTGATAAAGATGTTATATCTCAATTTATGTAGTTTCCAGTTTTTGAATAATGATTTGATATTAGTCAAGTTTAATTAATATTCCTGTAGTAGTAATGGTAAGAATAATGGTATAATCAAGAAAAAATCGATTATTGGAGGGGTATTGATGAAAAAATGTTTATTATTTTTATTAGTAACTGTTTTAATTTTATCGCTTGTCGCATGTTCAGATGGTGATCCATACGATTCTGTGGTTTCAGGCGATTTTGTTTACACTCAATGGGATATGTCTGAAGCTGAAATTGCCATAATTGGATTAAGTGATGAAGGAAAAGTAAAAGATACACTTATTTTTCCTTCTATACTAGACGGGTTTAGAGTAACTCAAATTGGCTCTACATTTGGGTTAAATAATAGTGGACCTTTGAGAATAGAGAGAGCGAATAACATTTACTTTGCAAATTCGATTATAAATGTTAATACAAGTATAGAGTACTTGCAAAATAATGACGAGATTATAATAAATGTTTATCTAGGGGGATTGAATTTTGATTCAAGAATGTATGCATGGACATATAACATTCCTAATTCGAAAGTATATCTAGAAGAATCATTATACTTTGATTTAGTTAATAGTGAAGTGATTTATGGTAATTTTATAGCAGCAAACATAGAATATTATACTGATGAAGATACATTGTATTTTGTAGATAATGCTGAGGGTACTTTAGTTAATGTCATCCCACCAATACCATATAAAGCAGGGTATGAATTTGCTGGTTGGTTTAAAGATACTAATTACAATCAACCTTTTAAATTTGATGAAGAAATTATTCCAATGAAACAATTTGATGGTGAGAATAAATTGTTGAATATAACAAAAATTTATGCAAAATGGTTAGAAATATAGGAGGGGAATATCTATGATTAAGAAGATTAATATTTTGTTTATCAGTATTTTTATTACATCACTGGTAATATTACTGACTAGTACAAATACATATGCAGCTATCATCCAAAGTTTTACTATTAATGACACAGCTTTTGGATTGGTATGAATATGAACGATTATAACCATCTGTTTAAAAATAACTTAATCCACACTGTATTGTTAAATTTATAGGGAGGAAAAAGGATGAAACGAAAAACTAGATTTTTTACTGTATTAAATTATTTAGCATCAGTTTTACTATTAATTCTCTTGATTATGTTTATATTTGAAATAAAGAAAACAGAAAGTGCTTGGACATCAATCGGATTTATCTTTATCGGAGAAGTTTTTACTTTAATAGTGATTGCTCTCTTTATTCCATGGACTATATACTTAGTCAAAATGAAATACTCACAGATGAAATTATATTTTTATAGTCAGTTTGTACTCATATTGATGGTAATTATCACATTACTTTTTGGCTTTTTCTATAATTAACAATTAAGGAAGATTGAAAGGTGGAAGAAATGGAAAAAATTATATTTTTTTCACAAAGTGTGTGGTCTATGATTCGTGGACATAATCTATGATAAATAGTTCAATGACATAAATGTAGAGTGATATGATAAGCATGAGGTGATTAAAAAATGGACCCAATTCAATGTGGACAATTTATACAGCAACTAAGAAAAGAGAGAAGACTAACTCAAACTGAGCTTGCGGATTTGTTACAGGTGACAAATAAAGCTATCTCTAGATGGGAAACTGGTGAAGGATTTCCAGATGTAATGATACTTCCTAAACTATCAAGTATGCTTGGAGTAACCGTTTATGATAAACGAATAAGATACATTCTATATAAGTTCTTATCTGCTTTAGAAGAAGGGATTAGGGGATATATATCAAATCATTATAATTCAATGGATAAAATCAAATCCTTATCAATGTGCTTTTATGCCAATAAAGTGGACACAGAAAGTATTAATAATGCTTGTTTTCAGGCAAAATATGTTTCTCATGTACGAAAAGTCTTGTAAATGGGAACATAAAAGGGCTAAAAATATGTTTCCCACGCACAATATTCTGCATTTTTGCGAGCAATGGGAGTAACTCCACGCATGTCGAATCAATTGCCTATCTGACATTAAAATAAAGATATATAACATTAAGGAGATAATGAAGATGACCTATTTATTTATCGTAAACGATTCACCCTATGGTAATGAAAAGCCATATAATGCTTTAAGATTAGCCATGACACTTCAAAAAGATCATGATGCTGTTGTTAACATGTTTTTTATGGGTGATAGCGTTGTTTGTGCCATGAAAAATCAGAAAACGCCAGATGGCTTTTACAACATTGAGCGTATGATCAAGGCAGTTACCAGAAAAAATGGTGGCATTTATCTTTGTGGTACATGCCTAGATGCTAGAGGTATGACTGAAGATCACCTGATTGAATCAACCAAACGAAGTACAATGACTGAATTAGGTGAACTGACAGTTAAAGCAGATAAAGTTTTAGCATTCTAGTCTTGATTTGATGTGTCTGAAGAAGCACTTTGATTATACTTTGATATGATAGTGGTATCATGTTAAGAAAAAGGTGACAGTGATGCTTAACCAAATACAACCTTTTATACCGGCTAAAGATTTTCAACTTTCAAAACAATTCTATCAAGATCTAGGATTTAAACTTATCTATGAAGATAGTCAAATCATACTCTTTGAAAAAGATAAGGTTCGCCTTTTTATTCAGCGTTTCTATGATACTTTTTTTGCAGAAAACCTTGTGTTCCAACTTTATGTTGATGATATTGAACAGATACATCAACTTTTATCATCTTTACTAACCAAATACCCCATGATTAAAATATCAAAAATGAAACAAGCGCACTATGGAATGACATTTACCTTAATTGAACCTAGTGGGGTTCTCTTTCATATCACAGATCCATCAAGAAAATAAAAAACATAAGGAGGTAAAAAAATGGAAGATAAAGAAGTATGTTGCTGTCACAACGTGACAGTAAATGATATCTTAAAACATATTCAAGAAGGTGTTCGTGATTTTAAAACCCTTCAAGAAAAAACAAAGATAGGTACAGATTGTCCACCTTGTAAAGAAGACAATGAATTATTATTTAAAGAACTTCTTCAACGTGATATAAGTAAATAGCGTGTCAATTAGTTCTTAATCAGAGATGAACCTGTGTGTTCTCTCTTTTTTTACAAAAATCTTTCTTTTTTTATTCATTTAAGAAAAACGTAAGAGATAAAATGCTATGATATGTATAAAATAGACGTCACTGATGGAAAATACCTATCTCTGAAAAGGAGACACCATGATGAAAAAAGATAATGTTGTGAATTTAAGAAGATTGATTTTATATCCTTTACTTATTTTTTTATCCATCATTTTGTGTATTGGATTATTGACATATCGCCTTAATTATCAAAGCTCAAAAATTCAATTTAACACGTATCAACATAGTTTATCTGATTCCTTTTCTGAGCAAATAGCACATAATTTTATGATGCAAGAAACTTTAATGCATGAAATTGATGAGAAAAATCGATTAACTGCAGAGTTATCTCTTGATCATCGTGCATTTTTAAGCAATGAATTTTTGTTTGATCTTTCTCAAACGATGGGTGTCGATTACATTTGGTTTTACTCACCTACCGGTGAAGTTATCTATGATTCTACAGAAGAATATATCGGATGGACACCTGATGAAGGTGACTGGATTGATACGTTTATTGATAGTGGAGAAGATGTTTTAATTACAGATATTAGACCTGGTGATGATATGAACACTTTGATTAAAAGTGTGTTCATGAAAGACGATGATGGGTATTTTGTTGAGGTTGCATTTAGTGTAAGTTCGATCATGGATATCCTTTCATCGTATGACGTTCAAGCGATGGTTGATCACCTTGCAAGTGAAAATGAATCAATCTATTATGTTTTATTTGTTGATAAAAATTATATCGCAGTTGCTGATTCTGATCATCAAGATATTGGTGTTGATTATTCGGGTGATGAACAGTATGAACAGGCGATGCAGGGAACAACCAATGGTGTTAACTGGTATTATGATGATGTTAAAGAAAATGTTTATGAAGTTGCATCTCCCGTTTATCTCGATGGTGAAGTCATTGGTATATTAGGTGTTGGTTATGCACTGCATTCCTTAAACGCAGTTTTATTAGGCCATCTTCTAAATACACTTTTTACCAGCATTATTATTGTAGCTGCTTATGTTCTTTTTCAGTTGTTATTCATATATAAGCCATTTAATCAACTAAACCAAGAATTAAGTCATCCGTTAGAGCGTAAAAAGAAAGTCACAGAACAAAGTAAAATCTTTATGGGTTTGTTTCAAACGATCAATCATTATACCGAAGAAATTGATAACAAAAATCGATTATTAACATTAGAATCTGAGAAGAATTTATGGATGGCACACCATGATTATTTAACCAATCTTTATAACCGTCGAGGATTTATTCATGCTTTAAACCAATTTGATCAAAAATCGCAGATCGCTATCTTTTATTTCGATATTGATAACTTTAAACATTTTAATGATCTTAAAGGACATTATTTTGGTGATCAAATACTGATTCGGTTTGCTGAACAATTAAAAAAATTGTCACGCAAAAATTTAGTGATTTCACGTTTTGGTGGTGATGAGTTTGTTATCGGTTACCAAATTAATGATATAAAAGAAGTAGAACAACTTGCTGAAGAAATCCAATTAAGCATCCATCATGATTTTGTTATCGATGACTTTGACTGTTTTTTACTTTCCAGCATTGGTATTGCTCTCTATCCAAAAGATGGTAAGACACTTAATGAAGTTATTGATCATGCAGAAACTGCGATGCAAAAAGCAAAGAGTTCACCGCACACAACTATCATTTCATTTAATGAAAAAATTCGAGAAGAATTGACATTTACAACAGATATTGTTGAATTACTAAAAAAATGTATTTCAGAAGATGGTTTTGAAATGCATTACCAACCTCAAGTGCGTATTTCAGATAGAAGCATTGTTGGTTTTGAAGCATTATTACGAATCAAGGGAAACACGATGTCTCCAGGTATCTTTGTTCCAATTGCCGAAAAACATGGACTCATGCACATCATCGGAAGAATTGTCATACAAAAGGTGATTCAACAAATTGCATTATGGAAACATAAAGGTGATTACCATATTCCTGTTTATATCAATTTATCATCAACACAACTTCATGATATCAGCATGCCTGTGATGATTAAAGAATTACTTGAAAAATACCAAATTGAATCACATTTAGTTGGTGTTGAAATTACTGAAGACGTCTTTTTAGACAAAGAAGGTCTTGTTCTTGATATTTTTAGAGAATTGAAACAAATGGGCATCTTAACAGCTATCGATGATTTTGGATCTGGCCAGGCTGGAGTTAACTATTTGACTAATTTTGAAGTCGATATGGTTAAAATCGGGAAAAACGTAGCTGATAAATATTTAACAGAAGAACGTAAACAAATTTATCAGAATGCTGTGAATTTATGTAAGTCTTTAAATTTCCATATTTTGTCTGAAGGTATCGAAACTGAAGAACAAATAAAACTCTTAAAAGAAATGAAAGTTTCTACCGTCCAAGGTTTTTACTATTATAAAGCAATGCCAATCGAATCAATTGAATCACTTGTGTTCAATAAGACGCGTGATTTAAAATAAATCATGTTATGATAAATAGGGTGATGCATATGATTTATTGTCCTGTTTGCGGGAAATTACTCGAAGTCGCAGAAATTGAAAACCATAAAATAAAACGCTGTTCGTGTGGCTATATCGATTGGGATAACTGGGTTAATTTATCCGCTGTTTCAGTATGTTATAATGATCGAAATGAATTTATGATGGTTCACATGAAAGGTAAATCTAAAGGGAAATTGACGTTTCCTGGAGGATTTAGAAATCTAGGTGAATCACTTGAGGAAGCTGCGAAAAGAGAATGTTTTGAAGAATCGGGTCATTCTATTGATCATTTAAAACTTTATAAAATATATACAAAAGATGATTTAAGACTTGTCTGGGTCGTTTATAAGGCTAAAATTGTTGGTGGTTCATTCATAGAAAACAATGAAACAGAAATGATATCTTTTCATTCTGTGAAAAACCCACCTGACTTTTCTAAATTACGTGGTAGTTTAACCGAAGCACTACTCAATGATTTAATGAATGAGGATAACGTATGAAACGTGTTTATGATTTATTTGAATCTTACAACCCTAAAAATGAACAGGAACAAAGAGATCAGAAGTTGATTCTAGAGTTTATCAAGCGTAACCCTGATGCATTAGATCGAACGAATTTGGCTGCACATATCACATCCTCTGCATTTGTTGTTAATAAGACATTTGATAAGATTGTGTTTGCATATCATCATATTTATCAATCATGGGCATGGGTAGGTGGACACGCTGATGGTGATGATGATTTGCTGCACGTTTCAATCAAAGAAGCGAAGGAAGAAACAGGACTTGAGTCGATTAAGCCCTATAATAATGATATCTTTACAATTGATGTGATTTATGTCCATAACCATATTAAAAAAGGGGTATATGTCCCTGATCATTTGCACTTAAATGCAACTTATTTGTTAATTGCTGATGATAAAGAAGAACCCATACATAATCCTGAAGAACATCAGGATGTCAGATGGTTTAATCTTGATCAAGTCATGGACATGGTTTCTGAAGAAAGAATGAAAGCAGTTTATGTAAAGGCTTTTGATGAAATGAAAAAACTGAAAGAGAAGATGTAAGACTTTCTTCTCTTCTTTTTATCTCTAAAGTGGTTTATAATGAAATTGAGGTGTCTTTTGAACTCACATATACCTGATGATTTAACATCAAAGAAGAACTTAATATTAAGAAGAATGTGCTTGCTTTTGTTGCAACTCGTTTTTGGTATGTCTATCTTAATTATTTTAAGTGGTGATGTATTTTATGTTGGCGCATGGATCCTTTGTGGTTTATATATAACAAGTTATGTGTTCTTTTTGATATACCTTCCTAAAGAAGTCATCAAGAGAAGAAGTCAAACAAAGAATCAAACACTGTTTTATGAAAAACTGCTTAAAATCTTGTTTTTAGCTTTAGGATATAGCGTCTATGTCATAGCCGCACTGGATCGTAAAAACATGTGGACAAATCAAATGCCTTGGTATATGATCGTGATCTCATGCTTTATCTTTCTTGTTGGTATGGGTATTGTTTTATGGTCGATGCGAGAAAACCCTTATTTTGATGTTGCACTTCAAAAAGATGAATCACATCCTATTATAGAAAGTGGACCTTATGCTGTCATTAGACATCCTGGTTATTTAGGAATGATCACCTACTTAACTGTTGTACCTGTGATTTTAAATTCACTCTATGCGATGATACCTACTTTAGTGATTATTGGACTCTTTTTAATAAGAACTAGGTTAGAAGATGATTACTTAATGAATCATGTTGAAGAATATAAGTTGTATCAACAAAAAGTGACCAAACGTTTATTTCGTTCATATAAGTCATAAAAGAAGAAAAGGGAGATAATCATGATTAGTTATGACAAGCTTTATGCATGGGTTGATGAGATGGCAGCTCTTTTACAACCTGATGAGATCTATTGGTGTGATGGATCTGAAGAAGAGTATCATAAAATGATGGATCAGATGGTTGAGCAGAAGAAAGCTATCGCACTGAATCCATTAAAAAGACCAGGTTCTTATGCATTTTTTAGTGATCCTTCGGATGTAGCACGCGTTGAAGATCGTACATTTATTGCATCTGTTCATAAAGATGATGCAGGTCCAACCAATAATTGGATTGATCCAAAAGAGTTAAAAGAAACGATGACTAAACTTTATAAAGGTTCAATGAAGGGTAGAACGATGTATGTTATACCCTTTATGATGGGGCCGTTTGGTTCACCCTTATCTAAAGTCGGTATTGAATTAACAGATAGTGCATATGTTGCTGCAAATATGCGCATCATGACACGTATGGGTCGTGATGTGTTAAAAGAACTCGAAAATACAAAATCATTTGTTCCATGTGTGCATTCTGTAGGTTATCCACTTGAAGAAGGTCAAGAAGATTTAGAATGGCCATCGGCACCCATTGAAAAGAAATATATCGCGCACTTTCCTGAAGACAGACTGATTTGGTCCTATGGCTCAGGTTATGGTGGAAACGCACTTTTAGGAAAAAAATGTTTAGCACTTCGCATTGCATCTGTACTCGCAAGAGATGAGATGTGGATGGCAGAACATATGCTTATTTTAAAGATTACAAATCCAGAAGGAAAACATAAATTTATTTTAGGAGCATTCCCAAGTGCCTGCGGGAAAACCAATTTATCAATGCTTGTTCCAACACTTCCTGGCTGGAAGGTTGAAACCGTAGGTGATGATATTGCATGGTTATGGATGAAAGAAGATGGTAGACTTTATGCCATCAATCCTGAAGCAGGTTTCTTTGGCGTTGCTAAAGGAACATCTTATGAATCCAATCCAAATGCCATGATGTCAATTCGTAAAAATACGATATTCACAAACGTTGCATTAACCGATGATTTAGATGTATGGTGGGAAGGCATCGACGGACCTACTCCAGAGCATTTAATCGATTGGAAAAAAGAAGACTGGACACCTGAAAAAGGATCTCCAGCTGCACATCCAAACTGCAGATTTACAGTTTCAACGTCACAATGTCCCGTGCTTGCTGAAGAATGGGATAGTCCAGAAGGCGTTTTAGTATCCGCGATTTTAGTAGGTGGTAGAAGACCAACAACCATTCCACTTGTTCATGAGTCCTTATCGTGGAGTCACGGGGTTTTTATGGGATCGATGATGGGTTCTGAAATCACAGCAGCAACCATCTCTAAAAACATAGGACAAGTAAGACGTGATCCATTCGCTATGCTACCTTTTATCGGATATCATGTGGGTGATTATTTAAATCACTGGTTAGAAATGGGTAAGCGTTCCAATGAAGCACTATTACCTAAAATCTATTATGTGAATTGGTTTAGAAAAGATGAAAATGGTGATTTTTTATGGCCAGGTTTTGGACATAATTCACGCGTCTTAAAATGGATTTTCGAACGTTGTGATGGTGTAGCACCAGCAAATCTAACACCAATCGGCTACCTGCCTACAGAAGAATCAATTGATGTTAGAGGCTTACCGATGAAACATGATGCACTCCAAAGACTTCTTGAAATTGATCATGATGCATGGATTGATGAAGTAAAATCCCTTAAAGCATATTATGAAACCATAGGTGAAAAACTACCCAAGAAGCTCTTAGAAGAATTAGAAAAACTTGAACAACGTCTTATCTATGATTTGAATAACAACTAAAAGGATCTCTTGATCCTTTTTTGTTATCTTCGATAAAGATTGAATAATATCGGGAATAAGTGTATAATCAAACTATAATTTAGGGGGATGAACCATGGCTGTTTTCCTTAGAATAGATATCAATTTAGTCGCAATGCTTATGCTCTTTATGGTCTTTTTAATCGCTATACGTAGACTAGACCAAAAGGATACATTAAATCGTGCTTATTTAATGACATTAGTTGTTGTTTTTTTTCAATTAGGTATTGAAGCTATCACATGTATTTTAAACGGTAGACCTGAACTTGAATGGCGTCTTTTATCACAGTTTTTTCATGTGGTTTTATTTAGTGTTGCACCACTGCTTTCCGCAGTTTGGTATTTGCTCGTTAGAAATTTTGTGACATCAAGAAAAAAGACGACAACCACTCAAAATATTGCAATTTTTCTGCCAGTGGTGATCAATGCAGTGTTAAGTCTTTTATCGCCTTTTTTTGGTATTTATTTTAAGATTAGTTCTTTAGGTGTGTATGAGAGAGGTATGCTTTTTAATTTATCTATCGGTATCACTTATATTTATTTCATCGTTTCCATTGTTCATATCATTTATTACCGACATAAACTGATCTTAAATGAACTCGTTTTATTAATTGTATTTAACATTATTCCCCTTGTAGGTGCATTATTTCAAACACTTTTTTATGGTCTTTTATTGGCTTGGAGCTCAGCAGGATTTGCGCTCGTCATTGTCTATATTTATCTTCAAGAACGTTTAGTTCATTTAGATATTATGACAGGTGCTTGGACAAGAAGATCTTTTGATTATTTCATGGATAAACGACTTAAACAAAAAAATATCGATCCTTTTGGTGGTATCTTCTTTGATATTGACCATTTAAAAGTTATTAATGATCAATTTGGACATGCTGAAGGGGATCAAGCTATCATTGAAATTGTATCTCGAATCAAAGGTTTGATTAAGTCATCTGAGTTCATTGCACGTCTCGGTGGTGATGAATTTATCATAATTACTGAAGATCATGATATTGAACGTTTGAGATCATTAATCCAAGATATTCAGTTATCATTAGCAGTCTATAATGAAAATTCAGATAAAGGCTATGAACTATCATGCAGTTATGGTTATGGTTTATACTCGAGTGAATTTAAAAGCATTGACCAGTTTTTAAGATTTATTGATCACCGTATGTATGAATCAAAACATCACGAAGATCAAAAAGAGGAGGACAATCAATGAAAGGACAATATAAATCTCCATTAGGTGTGATTACATATGTTGTTGAAGATGGTTTTCTCGTAGGCATGGAATTTAGTGATGAACCTATTGAGTTCATTGATCATCCTGACATTAATAAAATACATTTAGCCTTAGATCGTTATTTTAAACATCAATCAAAAGAGTTTGATCTTGATCTTAAGTTTATGAGAGGTACACCTTTTCAAAAAGAAGTATGGGAAAGATTACTCGCAATTCCTTACGGACAAACGAAAAGCTATATCGATATTGCACGTGAGATTAACCGAGAAAAGGCTGTTAGAGCAGTGGGACAAGCGTGTAAAAGAAATCCAATTGGGATTATCGTTCCTTGTCATAGAGTGATTGGAAAAGATGGTTCAATGACAGGTTATTCAGGAAAAGATTATATTGACTTAAAAAAGATGTTATTAATCCACGAACAAGGGTATACTCATGAACGATGAACTTAAAACATATCGAAGAGATTTGCATCAAATACCAGAGTTAGGTTTTGATCTAAACTTAACCAGTGCATATATCTATAAGACTTTAGTAGAGATGGGATATCATCCGATCTCTATGGCGAAAACAGGATGGGTGATTCAAAAAAAGGGTAAGTCACAGAAATCTATACTCTTTAGAACAGATATGGATGCATTACCTGTTTTTGAACAAACAGACGTATCCTTTCAATCGAGACATCAAGGTAAAATGCATGCCTGTGGTCATGATGGACACATGAGTATGATGTTAGGTTTTGCTAAATATGTATCTTCATTAGAACATTTAAACAAATCTGTTGTCATGATCTTTCAACCTGCAGAAGAAGGTCCTGGTGGTGCCAAGGTCATGATCGATGAAGGGTTATTTCAAATGTTTGAGATTGAAGCTGTTTATGGCATCCATTTATATCCAGGATTAGAAGAAGGGTTATATGGACTCGTTGATGGCCCCATGATGGCTCAAAATGGTGAATTTGATCTAGTCATTAAAGGGGAATCATCCCATGGAGCTATGCCCCATTTAGGAACAGATACGATGATTGCTGCAGCGCAGTTGATCCAAGGCTATCAATCCATCATAAGTAGAAATTTAAATCCACTTGATTCTGCAGTCATCACGGTTGGGACCATCCGGGGTGGTGAAGCTAGAAATATTATTGCAAAAGAAATTTCTATGAGTGGAACTGTTAGAGCGTTTAAGACAGAAGTTTATGAGATGATCAAAGATAGAATGCATTTAATCGAATCAGGTATTGAAAAGTCTTACGATGTGATTATTCATAATGACATTAAAGATTATTATCCTCCGGTAACCAATGATCACCATTTATTTACGTTGCTTAAAGATGCATTACCTCAAGCATTGTATAAGATCATTGAACCGATGACGGTTTCTGAAGACTTTGCATTTTATCAAAAACATGTACCTGGTGTGTTCGTCATGCTTGGATCTAAAAATGAAAAAAAGGGATATATCCATCCCTTACACAGTAGTTACTTCAACTTTGATGAATCCATTTTAGAACAAGGTGTCAAACTCTATCAAACCATTTTAAAAGTTCATCACGTTATATAAAAAAGGCTGACGCCTTTTTTTTACTCTTCAGGAATCCATTTAACAAGAGCTTCTTGAAGTGATTTTGAATCGATGGGTTTAACTAAAACATCATTCATACCAGCTAATAGACATTGTGATCTTTCTTCAGGATATGCGTTTGCAGTGAGTGCAACAATCGGTGTTTTTGTGTTAAATCGTCGAATTGCTTTAGTAGCACCTATACCATCCAAAAGAGGCATATTCATATCCAAGAAAACGATGTCAAAAAGTTGATCTTTCATTGCTTTGAGTGCTTGTTCACCATTATCAACGATTAAAACATCTTCTTCAAGGTTTGTAAGCAATCTTTCAACAAGTTTTTGAGATAACACGTGATCTTCAGCGACGAGTATACGTGCATGTTTACGGTAATGTTTAGTTATAATGATATCTTCAATGACATCTTCTTCACGTTCATCTAACATTAATGGTATGGTGAGGGTAAAAGTCGTACCTTCATTCAGTTTACTTTCAACGCTGATATGACCGTTCATCAGTTTTGCAAGTCTCATACTAATGGATAAACCTAACCCGGTTCCTCCAAAGAGACGCGTTGTTGAACTAGATGCTTGTTCATAAGCTTTAAAAAGTTTATCTTGTTGAGCTTGTGACATACCAATACCGGTATCTTTGACTTTAAAAGATACTAAAGCAGAATGAGGATTGCTAAATTGACTTGATATGACAATGCTTAATCCACCCACATCAGTAAATTTGAGTGCATTACTGATCAGATTAATCAGTACTTGCTTAATTCTGATCACATCACCAATGACGTAATTGGGACAATGTATGGTTTCAAAATCCATATATAGACGTTTACGTTTTGCTTGTTCACTAAAGAGATCTTTAACTTCTTGAATCATTTGATCGATGGCAAATCGTCTTTGTTCGATCGCCATTTTACCAGCTTCCATCTTTGATAAATCCAAAATATCATTAATGACGGAAAGTAAATGTTTTGAAGAATCTTGAATGCGAGTGATGTATTCTTTTTGTTCGTCTTTGAGTTCGGTTTCTGCTAAAAGATGGGTAAATCCAATCATTGCATTCATTGGTGTTCTGATTTCATGTGACATCGTTGATATGAAAGAAGATTTAGCATCATCATGTTGTCTATGAAGATTTTGTTCATCTTGAAGTGTTTGTTTAAGCACTTGAATGTCTTTTTCTAAGGCTTGAATTTTTGATGCACTTTCAACAGAAGACATAACATCATCTGTAATATCTTCAATCGTTCCAAAATAAGCAATCAAATGTCCATCTTGTTCATCTGCTCTTGATTTAACAGATACAAATCGGTATTGATCTTTAATCATCATGCGGTGAAAGGATTCAAAGGGTTCATGGTTTTGTCTAGCAACTTGGAATTGTTTAGAAACAACACTTTGTTCATCTGGATGCACCAAATGAAGAAGTGAGCGATTTTCTATCTGAACTGAAGTGACAGAAAGAGCCTGTTCAAGATCTTTGGATAGGCTCCATGATTTATGTTTGATATGATAAGTCCAATACCCTAAGAGTTTGGATGAAGGTTTGGAATCGTTTAAGACGTCGGGATGTTTTAGTCGAATGTTTTTCACGGATGATCAATCTCCTTTTCCACATTTTTCATTATACCATGAAACTTTATGCTTGACTTAAAGTCAAGTAAAACAAAGGAAAATGGCATGACATCGATAAAAAGGCTGTCGCAAATCATGTTTTTCATGTATAATATTTTCAAAGGTGATTCGTTTTAGAACCATTTTTGATACTGAGCTTTTGTTATAGGTGAGTTCAATATGAGAAGCTATACGTGGAAACTCGCAATTGCATTTGCTTTATCGTACGCACTACTCGTTGTAGTCGTTGTTTTTGCGTATACACAAATATCTTCATCGTTTATTTTGAGACAAGCAAAAGAGAACTTAGTTGGTAAAGGTGATGTGACTGCTGAAAGCATTAACACGCAACTTTTATATGATTATCAAAAAGTAAGCCAACTGATTGATGATGCCATAGAGAATCAAGCTGATCCAGTTGCCTATTTACATAGTCAAGCTCTTTCAATTACCGTTTTAGATGACACGTATCAAGGATTTGGTTTGTTAAATGGTTCAATTTTAAATATTGATGGTGTTGATTATACCTATCACAATAGTTGGGGTTTTTTAGATATTCATCAAATGGTAGGTATTTACAGTTTTAATGAAGCCTTCGAAACAGGGTCTAGTGATGTCTACGTATTCTTTTTATATGAAGATATTATGACTTACTTTGCTGCTGAACCTTATTTTGAAGCCTTGCTTAGTCAATCAGAAGGTTTTACTGATTTTGCAATCATGACTTCAGATAATAAGATCAATTATGCATCGTTTGGTGATTCAACAACAAAATACTTATACGATTATTTACGTGATCGTGGTATTAGCGATATAGTGATTGATGAGATGAAATCATCCATAACGACGTATCAACCAGCTGCGTTTCAAGTTGACTTTTCAAACACGAAATCAATGATGGTCTTTAATCCCCTTGATGAATCTTATTCAAGTTATCATTATTATCTTGTTCAAGTATTTAATGAGGGTGATGTTTTAGATACCATGGTTTATTTAACCAATATCTTATGGGCACTCTTCTTTGTCATCTTTATTCTCTTTGCAGGTGCACTCATTTTACTTTATAAGATTTTAGAAACGAAGATGCATGATATTGAAACTGCACGCATGACACATTATTATGCAAAACCTTACTTAGTGAGAGTTAGTCGCACAGGTAAAATTAAATCCTATAACCAAAGTTTTAAGAAACTTTTGGGCGATTATGATATTTATGATCAAGTAAAAGATTTTGAAGTTAAAAAAGAATTTGATCTTGAATCGATTGAGGATACCATTAATCGTCAAAGAGCGTTTACGGCCATTTTTGAATTAGGTCTTCAACGGCTTGTTTATATCCATTTCATTCCCATTAAGACAGCGGGAGGATTTTTACTTGTCGGTGATGATATCACAAGCATTGAAGGAAGATTTGATGAATACCGTAACATGGCACTTTATAACAAAGTCACACATTTACCCAATCTCAACAGTTTAAAACAAGACTTAACGTCGTTTTTTATGAATCCGGATGAACTTAAGAATTGTAATTCATTATTAGCTTTAGATGTTGTCTCATTTTCTAAGATCAATGTTCTTTTAGGTGAAAAATCAGGAGATCGTTTCTTAGTCATTATTTCTGAGTTGATCGATGAATCATTAGAAGGCTATCCAGTAACACTCTATAATACAACAGCAGATAGTTTCGTCATCTTTTTTAGAAACATCGAAAGTTATGCGTGGGTAACCCGTTGGATTAATAAGGTATTATCGATTTTCGAAAAACCAATCACGATCGATAAAAACTTTATTAATATTGAAGTTAAAATTGGTGCATTTAACATTGAAAATGAACGCTACGAGATTTTAAATGCAGATGTAGCATATGATAACATGATGCTTGCTTTAAACCACGCTAAAGAGTCATCTCAACACAAGAGTTTCTTTTATGACGTTTCACTCTCACTCATTGCATCTAGAGAACAACGTATGGAATCAGATTTAGCCAATGCGATTAAAAACCAAGAGTTCTATATGGTGCTTCAGCCCCAGTTTAATAACCAAGAAGAACGCATTATAGGTTTTGAAGCATTAATTCGTTGGAATAATCCAAAGTATCAATCTGAATCTCCACTTAAATTTATTCAGATGGCTGAACGTAATAACATGATTATCGATATTGGACGTATTGCACTGCATGAAACATTCCAAATCGCCAAAGAGTTAGAACCTTATGATGTTCATATCTCATTAAATATTTCACCAGTTCAAATCTTACAAGCAGGGTTTGTCTCAGAAGTGATTTCTGTATTTGAACAATATGAACTTAAAAAACACTCGATTTCATTGGAAATTACCGAAACATTCTTGATTGGATCGTTCGATTTAGTTATCAATAAACTTAAATTGCTTCAAAAATATGGTTTTGATATCCATCTTGATGACTTTGGTACTGGGTATTCATCACTCCAATATTTGAAAGATCTACCGATTAATACCATTAAGATTGATAGAGCGTTTGTTATCAATATTGAAACAGATGCCCATTCGAGAGCAATTGTTAATATGATTGCATCTTTAGCTAAAAATATTGGACTCAATGTGGTGACAGAAGGTATTGAAAATGATAAACAAAACCAATTGGTTTATAAAGCAGGTTGTAATATTATTCAAGGTTATTTAGTATCACCCCCTGTTGTTAAATCAGAAGCTATTCGGTTGATTAGAGAATTCAATATCGATCATACGCGGTCAGTTGACTTACAGAAAGCGAAAAAGGAGATGAAACGATGAACTTTATGCGTATTTATGCAGTAAGTGATCAAGCTACAATTATTCTATCGATTTTCGCCATGCTCATTATGCTTGGTGCGATATTCTTTCTCGCTCGTTCATATTTTAAAGAGCGCGTGCGTATTCAAGAAGAAAAAGCATACTTAATTGAAGGTGTTTTAACGAAAGCAGAAATTACGTCCATCATTACATCGCATATTGCTAGACTTGGTAAAGATGGAGCATTCTCTTTGATTTACATGGATTTAGACAAATTTTCTGATTTTGTCAACGCTTTTGGTCCAACCGAATCTGAGAAAGTGTTGGAGAAAATTGTTAAGAACATTGAATATGCATTACCTAAGGGCGTAAAATTAGCGAGATTGCAAAACGATGAGTTTTTAATTTTCTTATCGATGGACTATGACAGAACAGAAGCAGTTGATTTAGCAAATAAAATCAAGCAATCTTTAGCTAGACCCATCAAACTTTTTGGTGATACCACGATTAATGCAACGGCATCGATTGCGATCGCATTTTATCCAGTTCATGGGTCTACGATTAAAGACTTGATGAATTCATTAAAATTAGCAACTTATCTCATTAAAAAGAATGGTGGAAATAGTGTTCGCGTCTATTCAGATGAAATGAATACAGAAGGCGGAGAACATGTTGAGTATTACTATCAGATCAAGCATGCGATTCAACATAAAGAATTCCAACTGTTTTATCATCCGATGATCAATGTGAAAACAAATGATATTTATGGTGTTGAATCACTGATTCGTTGGAATCACCCTGAACATGGTTTATTATCACCATTTAAGTTCCTTGGTATTATGGAACAATCAGGTGATATCAACTGGATAGGTCTATGGGGATTAGAAACCATTATTAAAACCTACCAAGAACTTAAACAAGAATTTCCTAAAAAAGATATGAAGTTTTCTATTAACTTATCACCTAAACAGTTGATGAATGAATCACTACCCCAAGACTTCCAAAAATTATTAAAGAAATATCGTATGAATGCAGATAGTATCATTTTAGAAGTCATAGAATTTGCAGTCTTTGATAAACCGATGCAAATTCATAAAACACTCTCCGATTTGAAAAAGATGGGGTTCCAAATTGCCATTGATGGTTTTGGTTTAGATTTCTCAACACTCTCCAGAGCTGAGTCTTTGGATATCGATATCATTAAACTTGATAATGAATTTTTAAAAGAAGAAGAATCTTATATGAAGGCGAAGTTTGCGCAACTACTTGTTGATTTTGCAGAAAAAAATGCGTATACCGTCATCTGTGAAGCCATTGAAAATAGAGCAATGCTCGATGAAGCTCAGAAGTATAACATTAACATTATGCAGGGTTTTTATTTCACGAAACCTCTTTCTGCAGAAGCTTTGAGAGGTTATATCGGAACTGAGTCTTGGAAAGATGTCGACAAGTAATTTGTAATGTAAATGATGAAAGAAGTTGTGCAAATGTGCAACTTCTTTTTTTATGCTTAATACAAAAATACAAATATGAACAAATAAATAATAAGAAAACAGTTTTTTAAATCTTAAAAGTATAGTCTTATTGGAAAAAAACAAGAAAAGTAAGGAAATGTAAGGACATTGAAAGGAACGCAAGAAAGAATTGATAAATTGCGGTCTTTTCTTTTTGTAAATGAGTGTTATAATCCAAGTGTAATCTGAAAGCGAAGTGATTATGAATGAAACTATCCAGCGTCTTAAAAGTTAAAAAACAATCTAAACAGAAGAAGTTATTATCCTTAATTTTCTCAGTCAGCGGTGTTCTTTCATTACTCTTTGTCTTAATCACTTTTTACGGGACTCAAGCAGGAAACTTTGTGATGAGTGTTGATTATGACTCTTACAAAAAAGGGATTGTTCTCTCCAACTCAGAGTATTTAGAAGATCCGCAACCAAGACTTATGACGAACCCGGTATACAGTGCAAGAGATATGACCTACTCCTGGTTAAAGATTGAAGAGGTTCAAGAAACAGAAGGAAACTATACTGATCCAGATTACGATTATGTCGCATATACATTCTATTTAAACAATAACGGTTTTGAAACTGTCGACATTATCTATCATATCCGAATCACTGAGAATTACAAATCAATGGATAAAGCAATCAGGGTTTTAGTGATTGAAGATGATGAAGAAACGATATATCAAAAACCTGATTCACATGATGGAAGTGTTCCAATCAACTATAGCATTCCCTTACAACAAACAGAAAAATTTGTTTCAGATACAATTATCACTAGAAAACGTATCTTAAACTTCCAACCAGGGATGTTAAAAAAATTTAGTGTCGTTGTTTGGATCGAAGGTATGGACCCAGACACAACCGATGACATTTTAGGTGGCATGATTAAACTGCAAATGAACTTCTCAATCGATGGTGATGAGTAATGACCATTGGTGCAGTAAAACGTTTAGTCATTTCACTCATCGGATTCATATTCATTCTATTTATCTTCGGTAGTGTAACATTCGCATGGGTCTCCATGGCAAGAATCAATAACCTTGATGGTTTGTCACTCACCGCATCAAGCGGAAATGAATTAGAGATTTCCTTTGATGGCATCATCTATCAATCTACACTTGGTAGTGAGCATTTCAGAGAACCTATTTATTTAAAAGATGTGACATCTTCTGATGGTTATCATTTCCAAAGAGGTCCCACTCATCTTGGTGCAAACGCCATTTTAAATGAAGATTACCTGTCGTTCGACCTTTATTTTAGAAGTCTTAGAAGTGAAAAAGGAATTTATGTCATTAATGATGGTGAAAATGGAACTAAAGTGACTTCTGAAGGCGTAAGCTTCGTTCCTAAAGTGGATTATATCGAAGACAACTTCGAATTAGTGCTCGCACAAAGTATTAGGACATATTACGCAAAAGATGCGAGCAGGATGAGTTTTCATGAACTAGATGAAGAAAACGACATTATCAACTCACTTATTTACGATCCATCAGGAAATGAAAGAAGAGGTTATGGTAAATCTTATGGTGCGCACAGTTATTTTGAAAAGCGCACATCACAAGAAATACCACTTCCAGTTGAAATTCCCGAAACGATTTACACCTTATCAACCATGGATCCCTTTAACCCATATCAAGCATTAACAAATGATTCGTTAATTGCAGTCTTAAAAGAGTCTGATATGGTAAATGAAGAAGGAGACATGTATTACACCGCTAAAGTGCGTATCTTTATCTGGATTGAAGGATGGGATGCGGATGCGATAGACGGTATTCTAGACGATCACATCATGGTGCAACTCAAATTTAAGTTAGCACAGCTTGCATAAATAAAAAATATAAAAAATATAAGGAGAAATAAAAATGAAAAGTATGACAAGAAAGTTATTATTATCCGTGATGGCAGTTGTGCTATCAGTTGTCGCATTAGGAACTACAACATTTGCATGGTTTACCATTACAAACGTTGCAAACGTTCAACCCTTCAATGCTGAAGTTATTAGTGATGAAGGTATCGAAGTTGCTATTGGTACAGGAACACCTATGGAATTAGAATGGAAAACAACATTGACTGCACAAGACATTTATGACTACATTGCATCAGTGCATACAACAGGATTCTTTTTCAACCATTTAACATCCGTTGATGGAAGAAATTTCTCAACACTTGGTACAACAGGTCCTGGTGTTGGTTCAACTGAAGGTTTATTAGAATTACCATTACATTTTAGATCTGATTCAACATCAGAAATTAATTGGACTCAAGTCGTATTATCTGGAACGACTGAATCATTTACAACACGTGTAGGCTTTACTGATTCTAAAGGTGTTACTCAAACAGCAAACAGTACATATAACGTGAACCCAGCGGATGCAATCAGAGTTTCATTATCAGGTAATGTCATTGAAGAGATTTCTCAAACTCCAGCTTTAACAACTGTTGTTTATGAAAACCCATCAACATTAACGAATACAGTATTAGAAGCAAGAACTGCAGCAGATTTTAGAGGTACAACTGAAGACGTTTTAGGCGTTCCAACATACATTGGTGTCAATGGCGCAGTTAACTACTTCTATCGTTCAAATGCGATGCTTCCTGGTGGTTCTGATGCTGTTACAGTTGTTGATACCATTCAAGAAGTAACATCAATTAAAGTTCTTGATATGAATGCAAACAGTGAACTTGTAGCTGAACGTGCTTATTATGGAACACTTACTGTTAGAGTTTGGTTTGAAGGTTGGGATGCAGAAGCATACAACTCATTACTCGGACGTATTGTTACTTTATCACTTCGCTTTGAAGGTTAATTAAAAAAAACATGAAGAGCAGGAGTCAAATCCTGCTCTCACACTTTAAGAGGTTAGATCGATGAAACCGAAATCAAAAAAAGGTTTAAAAATCGTCTTATCATTATCATTTTATAGTTTGATTATGCTCGTTTTAGCGTTTAGCGTAGCGACAATGAAGATGAAATATAGTAATGATATTGCGAATGTGATGGGACTAGGTTTTCTTCCCATGACTACACATGAAAATAGTACACAAAAGGATTTACTCTTTGTGAATGTTCAAACACCTGAAGAGAATATGGATTTAGTGATGAGTGATACTGTCATCTTTTATGAACTACACGAACATCAGTTCATAAAAGGTAGTATTATTGCAAAACATGAAACCGATCAAACCATTTATTATCAAATAGATGGATATGATCAACTCCTCAGTGCTTCAGATATCTTAGCTGTTGAAATTGCAGAAGTTCCACATTTAGGGTCATTCGTTGCATTTTTGCAATCGCCTAAAGGATTTGCCTTAGCAGTTTTAATGCCAGTGATCTTCTTATGGATTGTTGAATCAATTGTATTAGTACGTTATATGCTTTTATATCATAAGAGAAAACTTGAAAAAGAATTTGAACTTGCTGCAAGAGAAAAAGCAAATGAAGTTGAATCAGAATTTGAAATTATTCGTAAACAACTTTTAAAGGAGTTTAATTTAGACAAATAATTGTCTAAAGGAGGTTTATTGTGGTCGAATTTGGTCGTTATTATATTAATTTTATCAGAGATATTTTCAGCCACATCGGAGAGTTCTTTCAAGGACTCTTTCAAACCTTTGCTGGATTCTTCTTTAGTGGTATCAAAGAATTATTTGAGAAGTTTATGTTAGCAAGCTTACAATTTACATTACTTGATTGGGTGATGTTCGTGATTGTGAGTATCGTTAATGTGATCTTTATTGCAGTGATTGTGATTAAAGTCATTCATTTCTTAAAGAAATACATCAAGTTTGTGAAAAGTGAACTTGAAAAAGAAAGTTTAATTTCTGAAATTGCGTTTTTAAATCAAAAAACGATTGAACTTATTGATGAGAAAAATAAGATCTTAGCATTAAAAGTATCAAACTTAGGGATTAACCCTGATCAACCTGATGATGAAGAAAAACCTGATGATGTTCAAGATTTAAGCCAAGGAAGATTTGTCAAACTTGCGATGGTTGATGAGGAGTATCAAGGTGAAATCAAGCGCATTGAGATGAAAGAAGAAGATATGATCAATCTCAAAGAACTTGTGACACGATTTATTAACTTCTCTGCATCACGACTTCATTTATACTATAACCGTAAGATTATTAGCGCATTCTTTGCTGGCATGGCAGCTTCTCATACGATGATCTTAGAAGGTATCTCTGGTACTGGTAAAACATCATTACCTTATGCGATGGGAAAATTCTTTCAACATGATTCTTATATCATTCCAGTTCAACCCTCATGGCGAGATCGTGCTGAAATGTTAGGTTATTTAAATGAATTTACGAAAAAGTTCAATGAGACTGACTTCTTAAAAGCCATTTATGAAACAACGTATCGCGAAGATATTAATATTGTTGTTCTAGATGAAATGAACTTAGCACGTGTTGAATATTATTTCGCAGAATTACTCTCCATCATGGAAATGCCAGATGCAGATAAATGGTTAGTCGATATTGTTCCAGAAACAAAACCAGGCGATCCGAAGCATCTGATCAAAGGTAAAATATTATTACCCCAACATGTATGGTTTGTAGGAACTGCAAATAAAGATGATTCTACATTTATTATTACTGATAAGGTCTATGACCGTGCGACACCGATTGAAATCAATACAAAATCTGAATTCATTGATGCACCATTAACCGATGGCATTGTCATGAATCATCAATATTTAGCAAGTTTATTTGTGAGTGCACAAGAAGAACATCCTTTGTCCCCACTTGCTAAAGAAAATCTTGAAAAGCTAGACAATTTCATTACGAAAAACTTTAAAGTTACCTTTGGTAATCGTATTATGAAACAAATTAAAGCGTTTGTTCCTGTTTATGTTGCATCTGGTGGTACAGAAAATGAAGCTCTGGATTATATGGTTGCACGTAAGATATTTAGAAAGTTTGAAGGATTAAACCTTCCTTTCTTACAAGATGAAATAAATGATTTATCCAAATTGATTACAAAACTGTTTGGTAAAGATCAATTTGAAGAATGTCAAGAGTTCTTAAACCGAATTAAAAAGACATTTTAATGATGTGAGGTGAGGGTGATGAGAAAAGTAAATCGAAAAACACTTTTGATGTCTGTCGTATACTTTTTAACTGCATTTACCTTAATGTTTGCTACAACCTATGCGTGGTTTATCATGACAAACACCAATAACACATCCTTAATTTCAAACATTTCAGATGTCGAAGCTGAATATGAGTTTTATCGGTTTGAAGATTCTTACCATAATGGTAATCAGATCAACACATTGCCTGAACAACTTTGTAATTCTACAGTAACTGATCAATGCTATGAACTGATTCCAAATCCTGCAACGATGTTTAATTATGACAAAGCAATTGCCCCAGGTGATCGATTTAGTTTTACGTTAAAGATTGTTTCTATTGGTACAGGGGGTTACTTAAATCTTGATTTAGGTAAAGTACAGTCAGTCAATGCATCTGATACACGTATTCAAGATGCTTTTATGTATACGGTAACCAAGGTTTCCTATATTGTTAATGGCATTGAGGGTGCAGATCAAAAAGAAGTATTACCTACATTAATCTATTCAACACACTTCAATGGTAATACTGAAACCATTTACCCTTTGATTCATCATCTACCGATGAACCCAACGGTTGAAAATCAAGTCATCATTTTGATTTATTTCGAGATTCATTATGATCCAACAGTTACATTTTTAGATCCATATGGTGTCACTTATCCTAACTACAATCATTTGAGTAATCAAGCGATACAAATCGAAGATATCTACATGATGATTAGTCCGTCAAGTGAGTAGGTGAACTTATGAAAAAATGGATGGTCATTAGTTTACTTATATTGGCAATCGTTGCCATCTCATCAGTCAGTTATGCATGGTTTACTTATGTACAACGTAAATCATTGGTTAAACTGACCTCACATGAAATCGAAGTGAGTTTGACTTTAGGCGATGACATTTTAGGATCAAGTTTACGAATTGATGGTATTTCCTATATTGATTTCGATGATGAAGTGATGAACAGTACATCATCTGATGGTTTTAATGAAGTGGGACAAAACTACATCATCAGTTTTCATGTTTCAGAGTCTTCACCACTTGTTAAAGTTTTATTTGATCTAGAACATCAACACCCTGAACTTTTAATACTACTCATCGATGAAGGAATTAAAGAGACTGAAAACGAAGTTTATGTAACAGACTATCATGCTTATTTAAAACAAATAGGTAACCTAGCAGTAACGAAAGAAGAATTCTTACTTCAGATTGATGCACATAACGAGAGCGTTATTAACGAGCTTAAGTCAGTTATTTTAAAACCAGGAACCATTTATCAAATACAAATGGTGTTATGGGCTGATTATGATTTGCTCAGTATTGAAGATGATTATCTGACAAAAACGTATGTCCTCAATGTCACATGTTTGATGGTGAGTGGAAAGGGGGATTTTGATGAAAATTAGTATGGCAAGACGCGTGTTAATCTTAATTATTCTCTACTTAATCGCACTGATCAGTTCGATTTATGTCACATTTGCATATTATAAAAAAGAATCAGCACATCAGATCAATCTTTCGACAGGTGATGCACAGATTCTAACCGAAATCTCATTTAACGGCATTTTAATTGACGAATTAAGTCCTTATTACGATAGTACTAGACATGTACTAATTGTCAATGTATCTGATGAAACAAGCGAAAATGCATTATCTAAACTTGATATTAATCTCGTGATCACATCAGATTACGCTTCAAGAGTTCGCATAAAATGGATGGAATCATACATCAAAGAGCGTTTCTATTATGAAAGAAATGAGACGATCAGAGAAGCTATGGCAATCACAAATTCTCGTGAGGGATATCATCCCTTCTCGCTTGTGATGAGAGGAGAAGATTACCAAGTGATAACCCATGAAGATGGGTATCAGTATGTTGATATGATTTTAGAAGAAAGATCAACATTAAACTTACCGATTGCAGATGGTGGACTGATGATGTATGCGAGATCAAATGATCAATTTGTTGAATCTATTATATTAGAGATATCATTAGTCATTGAAATTGTTCAAGCAAATCGATACCAAGAGGTATGGCAATTAAGCTATCAACCATTTAGTCAATAAGAGGAAAAGGAGGGTATGACATGAAAAGAAACCTACTCAAAAAATGCATGATAGGGATCATCATGGTGTCCTTCCTTTTTTTATTTGTTAAGCATCCGGATTTAGATTATGTTGTTGCTAGAGATTTGAGTGGATCAACATCTTGGATGGGTGATGATTTAACGTTTGATACACTTCAACCTGTTAATTACGCATCACCTTATCGTTATTTTGAGACAATCATTGATCACCCAGAATTAATTGATTTAGATCTCATTTATGTCATTGAGAATGCCACCGATTTATATCACTTTTCACGTTTAACTCGAGGAGCATATGCAAATGTCTATTTATCACTTGATTATGTCTTAGGTAATGATATTGATTACTATGATGCTGTCTTGGAGAATATCAATTATACGTTCTCACCTATTGGCTTTACAGGGCCTTTTACAGGATCGTTTGATGGTCAAGGCTTTGAGATTACTAATCTCTATTTCACATCCATTCTTGATGAAGAAACCTATGAGTTAAGTTATCCAGGGCTTAAGTATTTATCAATGTTTTCACACATTTCTTCAAGTGCAAAAGTTCATCACTTTGGGTTGATTAATCCAATTATGATTCAACCCATTGAATGGGGAATGATGTCTCATGCATCTTATATTGCAGGGCTTAATCAAGGCCAAATTGATCATGTTTATGTCATTGATGAGAGACTAGATGCATCTGGCATGCATGTCGATGGTGCGTTTCACATCGCGGGTTTAGTCAGTGAAAATCAAGGTATCATGAATAACATGTGGATTGCATCTCCTTATGTGAGATCGCGTGCAGTCACACACGCTTTTTCAGTTCATCCACTTGTTACATCTAATACAGGTACAATGTTAGAAGTCTATTATGATCAATCTATTTATGCAGAATCAGTTTCAAGTATGACTGATAGAGGACTGTTAAGTACTGAGTTTCAACAAGCTCTCTATTTTTCAGAAGATTGGTACTTTAATGATGCATATCATTTACTTGTAGATAGCTCTTTAGAATATGATCAAGTTCTTGGTCATAGCTTATATCCATCACTTCATGGTCTTGATGTTCTAAATCAAGAGTTATTAATAAATAAACCTGTTGATTTAGTTATTATGCAAGAATTATTAATCAGATCAGGTTACTTTAGAAAATCGACTTATATGATCAATAAAGATCTTGATATGTCAAGTCTAAGTCAAGATGCATATCAAGCTAAAAAGGTGAGTTTTAATGGTGTTTTATCTTCTCATGTGATTACGCAAAGTCATACACTTTATGAACATCTACCCTCTGATGGAGGGACACCATCTTACTACACCATTTTTAATCTATCTTTAACCAAGTTAGAATCTCAGTTTGATTATGATTCTATAGGTCTTTTTAATGTTCTTTTTGGTGAAGTTTCACATCTCAATTTGAGAGATGTAAAGATGAATATCGATCTAGGTGACGTTCATCTTGATTCTTTGAAAATGGGATTTATTGCTGGTGAAATGATTGATGGTTTGATTCATGATATTCATATCACAGGCGATATAGACATCACGGGTACAAAAACAACGATGAATAATGTCATGATGGGTGGTTTAATTGGTGAAGGTTCTGGAATCATTCAAAGAAGTTCTATCACTGGATCTAATCAAAGTACAACACTTAACCATGCGACTACATTAATGCTTTATCAAGGTGGATTAGTTGGTAAAGCTTATGACTTAACGATCGATCAAGCGATTGGTAACATGAACATCCAGAGTATGTATAGTACAGATTTAGTTTCACAAACAAGTTATGTTGGTGGAATCGTTGGTTATGGAAATAATATAGAATTGTTTAAACTTATTCATCAAGGTGAAATAACAAATAATCCATCAATCATCCTTAACTCAACAATCTTCTTAGGTGGTATTTTTGGTCTTGTTGAAGATAGAGTTATGCTAGAAGATATCTTTCAACAAGGAAGCATTCATATCACGCCTAACACGACAGGTGATATAAAACTTCATGGAATTGGACAGTTAAATCAATCAGTTTTTAATCTTCTACGCATCACTCATGCGGGTCTTATGAACATGGATACAACACTTTTAACACATACAGAAAATCAACGTTATAGTCAATTGATAGATCTTTCTTTAGGTCTTGGTATCAGTGATTCTACAGGTCAAATTGAAGGATTATATAATCAGTCAAATATTTCTTATGATAGTTCCTATGTTGATCGTTATTCAGGTTTGTTAATCGCAGAAAATAGCCTTGAAGTTGAGTTATTTCATGCAGAAAATAAAGGTGATGTTATTGTCACTTCAACAGCCTTGTTAACCCATAATGCACCACTTTATACGATGATTGCACAAGGTGATAACATTAATTTTGAGCATCTTCGCAACGAAGGTGATTTAAGTGTTCATCTGACACATAATCAATCTTCAAGCTATCTTTTAAGTGAGTTTAGTGTATCTGGATTAGTCGAAAAAATATCTGATGGATACACCGCAAAACATCTTTATAATGGTGGCAACATAGTTCTTTCTACCAATGGTTTTTCAAACTTTTCAAATCATGTTTATGTATCAGGTATTGCACTCAGTCATGAAAATACATCCTATAGTATGGATCGAGGCATTGATCCATATGCCATCGATTTTCAAACATTAGATGGTTCACTTCATAATGTTTTAAATCATGGTGATATTACCTTAGAGGGTAATTTCTTATCACATGTTTATGCATCTGGTATTGTTGTTAAACAAAAAGGACTTATGACAAGTGCGATCAGCTTAGGCGACATCAATACGTCAAATTTAGCAAGCGCGAGCACATCTCATGTTTCATCCAGTGGGTTATCATCTTTATTAATTGGTTCTTACGCAACCATCATGGATAGTGCAAACTACGGAACAATTACTGCACAAAACATGAGCACGACAGGATCTGCACATGCAGCAGGGATTGCGATTAGAAATGATTTAAAAGAAGATTTAACACTTGCACTACCTACTGATAACCATCATTTATCCAAGATTGCATTTTCCATCAATTATGGTGATGTTTATGCGTGGAGTGAAACAGTAGAAAGCTCAAATACCATTGATATGGAATCTAAAGTTAAAGCTTCAGGCATTTTAGCAATGGGTGTTTTATCGGTTGTAAATAATGTTAACTTTGGTCATATCGCAAGTAAATATACAGCTGCTGGATTTATTTCTTTAATTCCACTCAATCATTTTGGGACACTACCTACAGATCAAGTTTACATGTCTAACCTCATCCAATATGGTGAGATTCGCGTTATTTCAAGTTATGATTGGGTAGAAAAATCTTATACAGAATTAACAAGTATGCCTACAAGAACACCTTATTATGCATTTGGAGCAATCGTTGGTAAAATTCATACAGGAACAACAACATGGGCATTTGCAGGTGATGTCACTTATCCGATTGATCGTATCTATTTTGGTTACTTAATCAATTTTGATGCAACAATCAACATGTTTGATAATGCACCTGAATTATCATCATCATGGGCTGATGGATTTGGAAATCTTCAAGAAGCGAATGATGTTATTTTGAATATGTTAGCTTATATGGGAACATCCAATCCAAATGATAACTCTAAAGCTCCATTCACTTACTTTTTCCAAGGTGGTTGGGTTGGTCAATATATGGGTAAAGTGATTGATCACTATACGATATCAGATGCTGAAGGTGGATTTTTCCATGAATCGTTCGCTTTTAGAAGTTCAAGACCCATCTATTCTGGAACCGATCAGTACATTCATGACTATATTGCTTATATCGATTCTACGCACGTTAACCCTGAATTATTAGATGATTTAGAAACGCAAACAGGTCAAACATTCCCCGGTTTTTATGCGCTTTCTTCATCTGAGGGTATTAATGAAGGTATTTTTATGCCAGATAACTTAGAAATGACCTCCCTCCATCCTTATGATGCTATAGAAGAAACTTTAGATACATCTTGGCTTGGAACTGCAGATGATCCCAATTCGATAGCATATGCACTCTACACTAAAATGAGACAGACAAGAGCATCGTTTGCTGCAACCATCTATGATTTAGAATTAACTCAAACAGATAGTCTTGGGAATTTAGCACCCAATGGATTAACGCTAAACTCACCTGTGATTGATGAAACTAGAAAACTTGTCACTTATTATTTGCCAAGTAATGCTGAAATATTAAATCAAACATCGTCATCATTAATGAATGTATATCGATTCATTGAGGTTTCAGATGGCTTAGGTCGTAAGGTTCCAGATGTCGTTGTCTCAGGTGAACAAACCTATTCTTGGATCGGTGATTACAAAAAGTCTGGTGAGAATTTTGTAGAAATTGGTCCTTACAATACGTTAGGTACAACTATGGTTTCAACCACAGATCTTGAACCTTATGCTTCATATAATAGAAATACACCAGTCTACAGCCAAACATTAATGGCAGAAGGTGCAACTTTATCCTCACTCTTTAAACATACACCGCATACGTACGTCTTTTTCTGGTGGCAAGCATCAGGTTATAGAATTACGCCTACAACGGGTTATGCGTCAGGTTATGGTGCATATCAACCCTATACATTAAGTGGTTATCCAACGTTATATCGTTATGTTGGTCCATCTACAGAAAATGTGACATACATTAAAACAGATGTAGAAGAAAATGTCGTTATTTTTAATGATGCCAATATATATTTTGGTGTTGATGCTAGTTCTGATGCACATGTGATTTCACAAGGTGCATCACTATCCTATCAAGGATTGACCGATCAAGAAGTAGCATCCGTTCCAAGAAGCTATGGTGTTTATGAAGCAATGTATGATAGTAATGGACTTTATATCGATAGCGTCGTAGATCATTATGGAAGTGTTAGAGTATTTTCAGCTTCATATGATCCGCTTGATCCAGCTTCATATCAAGATTATGACATCCGTATTATTCGAACTGCAGATCAATCTTTATCTTCAATTGATGTATTAACAGTATCTGGTTTGAATGGTCTCCCTGTTAGTCCAAATGTATTTGATGTGGCATCAACCCAAAGTATGCTACCGATTGATTCATTTCAAAAGGGTTCTGTGACTTTTAGTTATCAAACCATGAATATGGCTGATTTACAAAAATTAAAATCAAACGTTTCTGTTTATGATACTTCAACAGGTTTGATTCTTGACGATCATTTATATGAAGTCACACAAGGAATCAATCAAACATCAAGTGTCTTTGACAATCAAACGGGGAGTTGGGGTAGCGGTTATGTGTCATTTGAAGTCTTGTTTGATGAGATGCTACCTTCTGGTTTTTATGACATTAATACAACCCTCATTACAGGTGATGTTTATGTGATCACTTTTGAAAAACTTATGAGTAACCAAGCGCACGTTTTATCTTTGACCTATCAAGGTGTGGAAGAAGTGATTTCAGGGACTACATTGACATCGAGTGTCGCTTATGGACTATTTTATGATCCAAATTTAAGTGAAACTAAACCTGTAAATTTTACAAACCTTCAAACTTTGATCGATATAGATGATCAAGATTTATCAACAAATCTACCATCTTATCTCGATCACATGGATATTTCATCATTCAGTAAGATTCAATCTATTTCGTTAGCAATCGATATGGTTGACAGTGTAAGACATCGCTATCAAATAACTTATTATTTAGTTGCTGAAGATCTAACGACATCAACATTCACACACATTATCATTGAAAATTCACCTTCTTTAACACCACAAGCGATTTATGATAACGGGTCACGTGTCTTTGGAGTATCTTTTGATATTAATTATAATGAAGCACCAACATTCAGAGTGAACTATGATTTAACTAACGTTTTTATTCATACAGATTCACCATGGCAAATCACATCCACATTTACTCCACTTAACATCGGTGAAGAAGCAATCCTTCATACAGATTATGTGATGACAAGCATTCCAGATTCAGGTTATGAAGTTGATTTTACCAAAGATACCCCGATGGGGGATTATGAGATTACTGTAACCTATCATCAAGAAATGATGCTTTGGGGCGAAACACTTATTTGGGATATTACCTATCCAACCATGACTTATCACAAACTCAAAAACGATCAATCGATGTTAGAAGATATTTTATTTGTCAGTGATGCAGTCTTCCAAGGCTTTAATACCATCATTGATCCTTCACTTATCACCTCTGAAAGATATTCATATCTCTTGCAAAATCCAAGTGAAAGACTGATTGTTCAACTTCCAACTACTGGTATCGTTTACTTAGATTCAGGGAATTTACCCAGTTATTACATCATTGGTCAAGTCCAACAAACACATCTTTCTTATTATATGCCAACGATGATGATTCCCGATGGAGCTACCATCAAGCGTGTTGTTGATGATATCAATATCGGTCCTGAATATCAAAGTGATAATCTCTATGCCGATTATTCACCTCTTGGAGATGATTTCAATTTCATCAGATATCGTGTTTACGCAATGGATTATGATATTGATCCAACACATTACACAGATTATTATGTTGCAGTTCAAGATATGACGAATATGATTCGCTTTGATGTCACGATTCAAAATGATGCACTCATACCAGTTGAAGATCTTCATATTCGGATCAGCATTTGTCAAAATGGTGAAGGAAATGAAACATGCGTACGCGATAATGAGATTTTAAGTATGGGTATTTTCTCTAGTTACATCAATGGATCTTATACACATCCTGTTTTCCAAACAACAACCTATGGAACCTATAAAGTAGAAGTGTATTTACCTGATGGGTATACCTACACCATTCAAATTGCTGAAGTTGTGATTATCGGTAATGCCTTTTATGTTGAAAACTCAATCTTCCCAAGAAAGGTTTATATGACGCTTACAATCAGCGATCAAATCGTTGAAAATCCATGGGGAATTGAAGCATTAAAACCCTTAGAACCATAAAATGCAACAAAATGAAATTTCTTTTACTTTAGTAAAGGGATATAAAGTTATCAATTTACGCAAAAAATGTGATAAAATGATTGACAAAGATTGAAGCTTGCTATAAAATCAAGATGTATCGATATCGGTACCAATGTTCAAAGGCAAAACCAGGGAAACCTGGCGACGCAAAGCTATAGGGCCTTAAATGGTAGCCAGTTGTCATTTGATGACGCTGGCTTTTTTGTTTATTAAAAAAACTCAAAAAACAAGGCATAAAGCGAGGTGAGAAGATGAGACTATCTCAAGTATTAGGCGTTAGAAGAGTTAAGTTAAGAAATCGAATCTTCTCATTAGGTATCTTAATTACCGGGGCACTCTCACTCGCATTCGCAGTGATCACCTTTTACGGGCAAGATGCAGGGAACTTCGTCATGTCAGTCGACTCACTAGCGAGAAACCGTGGAATCACAATGAGTACAGATCCTGATTTCAGTTTTACGACATCAAGACTTATGAGTGAACCGATTGAAGAAGCAAGAGATGTGACATACGCTTGGTTAAAGTTAGAAGAAATCCAAGAAACAAACGGTAATTTTACAGATATTGACCATGATTATGTAGCGTATACGTTTTACGTCAAAAATAATGGCGATGAAACAGTTGACTTAAATTACTACATTCGTATTACTGATTCTTATACTGAAATTGCATCAGCCATTAGAATTCTGGTGATTGATAATGGTGTTGAGACGATGTATATGAAACCAGATGCAACGAATAATACCGAATATCCACCTTATATGCCAGTTGCAGAACACTTCTTAACAACAGCAACCGTGATGAGAAAAGTCATTCCTAACTTTAAATCAGGCGAGTTTAGAAAGTTTAGTGTCGTCATCTGGTTAGAAGGAAATGATCCAGACACAACCGATAGCATCCTAGGTGGCATGATCAAATTGGAAATGAACTTCACGATTAAAGGCTTCGAATAAGGGTGATGAACATGAGAGGTACTAAAAAAGTTCTCATCTCAGCGCTATTATTCTTAGGTGTTGGGTTAGTCTTTGGAACAGTCAGTTATGCATGGTTTTCCTTATCACTGACCAATAACATCGAAGGCTTAACCTTGACTGCATCAAGTGGTGATGAATTACAAATGTCGTTTGATGGTATTAACTTCAGTAGTGAACTTCCGATGGATGAACTGATTAAAGATCCTGATGGTGTTAGATTATATGATGTAACAAGTATTGATGGCATAAACTTCGAAACTGGCGGTCTTAGACCTAAAGGTGAAGCAGTTGCTAATGAACATTACTTAAGCTTTGATGTCTGGTTTAGAACCTCACAAAATGAACATAGCGTCTATTTATACAATCATATTTCTGACAAGATGACTTATGAAAGTGAAAATCAGATTGGAACCTATGTTGTTTCTAAAGGGGTTGTCTGGAGAGCACCTCACCAATTCTTTAATGGTCCTAATGTTGAAGATGTTGTGATGCAAGGTGATGTTGGAACGTATTACGCAAGTGATGCAATGCGAATTTCAGTGATTGAACTTAATGATGAACTCAATCCACTCGATTTAAGAGAAGAAAACGAATTAAAACGACTGATCTTTGACCCTTCAGGAAATCCTGAAAGAGGTTATGGAGCAAGTTTTGGACAATTTAGTTATTTCTTCCAAAGAACCTTGATGTATGTGGAACTTCCAACTGAAATACCAGTTGTGAGTTACAGATTATCTGAGATGGATCGATTTAATCCCTATCAAGCGCTTGATAATGAATCACTTGTTTTAGATCTACAACCTACAGGTGTGATTGATGAGATAACTGGTAAAGAAATTTATCAAGGTAAAGTAAGAGTCAATATCTGGATTGAAGGTTGGGATGCAGACGCATTTGATGCCCTGGATAAAGATCGCATGAAGATTCAATTACAGTTTAAACTAGCTCAAAGAGCAATGATTTAGAATCAACTTAACGAAAGTTAATTGAGATACATAAGAAAATATAAAAAAAACGAAAGAAAAATTAAAGGAGACTAGAACATGAACAGTATTACAAGAAAATTAGTATTATCAGTTCTTACGGTTGTTCTTACCGTGATCGCACTCGGTACGACAACATTCGCGTGGTTTACATTGACCAATACGTCAGTTATTCAACCTTTTGAAGCACAAGTTGTTTCAGATACCGGTATTGAAGTTGCAGTTGGTGCTGCAAATGCTGATCCACTTACATTATCTTGGCAAACAACGATTACAACTCAAGACATTTATGATTATGTAGATGCCGCATATCCTGGTGGATTTGAATTTACTCATGTTACAACACTTGATGGTGTTAACTTCCTTGACATGAATGGTCTTGGTGTTGGTGAAGGTTATTTAGAAATTCCACTACATTTTAGATCTGATAACGAACAACAAATTCAATGGGAATTAGTCAGTTTAACTTCAACAGCTTCTAACTACCGTACTGGGGTTACATTTACTGATAGCCAAGGTGTACAAAGATTAGCAAACTCATTATTCCCAACAAATTTACAAGATGCAATGAAGATTTCAGTTACTGGTATCACAGATAGACTTTTAGCAACATCAACAACGATTGCATATGAAAATGCAGCTGGTGGAACTAATACTTATTCTGGTGGATATGATGGTACAGAGGACTTAACAAATGGTGGTATTGGTGCTAATGGTGCACAAAACTTCTATTACCAAACAACTAATACACTTCCCGCAGGATCAGCAACAGTAGCAACAGTAGCTACTCAAACATCCTTAAACAATAACTTAATTCTAGATATGGCTTCAGGTCAAACTGCAACTGCAGATGCTGAATATTATGGTTATGTTATGGTGCGTGTTTGGTTTGAAGGTTGGGATGCAGAAGCTTATAACGGTTTACTTGGTAGAATTATCACTATCTCATTACAATTCGGCGTTTAATTAACCTTACTTTTGTAGTATAATAAAGGTAACGCATTCTAGTCCGGGAAGGTGTACTTTTGTACACCTCCCCATCCTCTTGGATGATTAGAATTTAAAAGTGAGGAACTCCATGAATCAAGAACAGATTAAAAAGGTTACTAAGATACTCAAAATCGTATTAAATGTCTTTTTCTATTCAGTCATTGTCTTACTCGTCTTATTCTCATTTGCGAATATGAAGCTTAAACAAAGAGATGATATCGCAAATCTATCAGGTAGAGGATTCTTAACTGTACTCACAGACTCGATGGATGGTGATGAGGAAGACTCATTCACACCTAAAGATGTAATCTTTGTTAGACTTCTAGATGATGAATCAAGAGATGCGCTTGAAGTTGGAGACATCGTAACCTACTTTAGTATGGAGATTCCAGGTCTTGGCGTACAAGGCTTTATTACACACAGAATTATCGAACGATTTACACTGGAAGGCGAAACTTTCTTAGTCACTCAAGGTGATAAAGAAAATGCGATTCCAGATGATCCAATTAATATCAAAGATGCGATTGCCGTTTACACAGGTAAATGGGAAGGCGCAGGAAATGCACTGAAATATTTGCAAACACCTACAGGTTTTGCGTTATTTGTCATTCTCCCCGTCGCCATCATTTTGATTGTAGAAGCTGTTTTCCTCGTTCGTAATATTATTATCGTCAATAATCAAAAATTAACAGAGAAGATCCAATCAAGTACATCGACTCCAGCTTTTGATGTTGAAGCTGAAAAAGAACGTATTAGACAGCAAATCTTAGAAGAAATGAAGAAGCAAGAAGAGGACAATAAGACAAAGTCTTAGGCCTTATAAGGAGTTCATATGGTAGAGTTTGCAAGATACTATATTAACTTCATTAGAGATTTTTTTGCGAATATCGGTGAATTTTTCAAACGTATTTTGGAAGCATTTGCCGTTTTATTCTTTAATGGGGTTGTAGAATTCTTCAATAATTTCATCCAGGCAAGCGGAAATTTCACATTACTAGACTGGGTAATGGCTTTTCTCGTTCTGATGGTAAACCTGGCTTTTCTTGTTTTTCTATTTTTAAAAGCTTATCAACTGATAAGACGCTATTTTAAATTCGCGCGCACGGAAATAGAAAAAGACGAGTTATTAGAAGAAATTAGTTTCTTAAACCAAAAAACCGTTGAACTGATTGATGAAAAAAATAAAATTCTCGCCATGAAGGTTTCACAAATCGGTGGAGGACTTGGTGATTTCGAGAAAGATAAAGATGATAATCAATCACCAGAACCTGAAGAAGAAGTTATTGGACCATCGAGATTTACCAAACTCATTCATGTTGATAAAGAGTATGAAAACATGGTGACTGCCATTCACATGAAGGATGAAGACATGATCACCTTAAATGAACTTGTCAAACGCTTTATTAATTTCTCAGCTTCACGTTTAGGACTTTTCTACGATAAGAAAATCATTTCTGCATTCTTTGCAGGGATGTCAGCTTCAAAGACAATGATTTTAGAAGGTATTTCCGGTACTGGTAAAACTTCATTACCATACGCGATGGGGAAATTCTTTGGTAACGATTCTGCAATCATTGCAGTTCAACCCTCGTGGAGAGATCGTGCTGAAATGATTGGTTACTTAAATGAGTTTACGAAGAAGTTTAACGAAACTGACTTCTTAAGAGCGATTTATGAAACAACCTATCGTGATGATGTTTGTATCGTTGTTTTAGATGAAATGAACTTAGCTAGAGTCGAGTACTATTTTGCAGAATTGCTCTCACTCTTAGAAATGCCAGATCCCGATGCATGGCTCATTGATATCACACCAGATTCACAGCCAGGAGATCCAAAGCATTTAGCAAACGGTAAAATTCTTTTACCACAAAATGTATGGTTTATCGGAACCGCAAATAAAGATGACTCCACCTTTACGATTACCGATAAAGTGTATGACCGTGCTACACCAATTATCATTAATACCAAAGCAGCTTATATCGATGCACCAGACACTTCAGGTGTCACGATGTCTGCAGACTACTTAATGGATTTATTCCAACAAGCAGTTAAAGACTATCCGCTTTCCATCAAAGCGATGGAAAATTTGGAAAAACTGGATGCCTTTATTACAAAAGCATTCAAAGTAACCTTTGGTAACCGTATTATGAAACAGATTAGATCATTTGTTCCTGTCTATGTGGCTTGTGGAAACAATGAAACCGAAGCTTTAGATTATATGGTTGCTCGTAAGATTTTTAGAAAGTTTGAAAGTTTAAACTTACCGTTTTTACAGGATGAAATTAATGAACTATCTGCACTCTTAGATCGTCTGTTTGGTAAAAATGGATTTGCAGAATGTCAAGCATTCTTAAATACGGTGAAAAAACAATTTTAGTTGTAAGGAGACTCTATGAAGAAGGTTAGTGATTTAAGAAAATTCCATGAGCAACTTAATCAAGTTTTCTATGAACTTGAAAAAGAAGAAGAATTTCCTAATCACTTTTATCAAGCCTTACTCTCAGGTGAAAACGAGATTTATCAAAAAGCGATTCAAGAATCAAAAGTGTTTCATGAAGATTGGATTGAAACCATTGAATCCTATTTCACGAGTCTAGATAAAATCACGAGAGATCCTAAATCAGGTTTAAAGTATTTACAAGAAGTTGTTCAGATCGAAAAAGCTAAAAAAGTTAATAGTGACTCGATCAGACATTTAGCTGCTAATACACAACTGATTAAAGAGGTTAGACATGGTGATGTTATCCCTAAACAAATTTTAACGACACAAGCAGAAATTGAATATGCGATTTATGAAAATAGATTTATTAAAACATTGATTGATCGCCTCTTTGATTTTGTGAATCGTCGTTATGATTTAGTGAAACATAACGTTGAAACTTACAACAACAAATTTTTCAATATGAAATCAAATTTCGACATGAGAGACTCAAATATCAGTCTTGAAGTCGATTTAAAGATAAAAGATAAAGTTGAAGATGATAACTTATCTAAGTCAAATCATGATTTGCTGGGTCGTATTCAATCGTTATTAAAACGTGTCAATGGTCTTCGTGTTTCACCTTTTATGGAAGGTTTGAAACATGCAAAACCCATTGTTCCACCCATCATGAAGACATCGATTATCTTAAAAAACGTTGATTATAATAACTGTTATAATCTCTGGTTATACTTAGATAAATATAATCTCTTAAACTTTGATGTTGATGTTAAAGAACAAAACTTAACTTTGGATCGATACTATTTAAGAAATGTGTATCAATCCGCATTAACCGTATTCACAACCGTATACGGAAATCAAAAAGCATTAGAAGATCATTATCAGTATTTAGATATTGATGAATATAAGAGAAAGAGTCCAAGATTTGTTAAAAAAACACTGAATGAACTCATGACAAGTCCTGACCCTTACACGGTTGAGGATAATCAGATTAATCAGTTCTTTCTAGAACAAAATAAGGCATTACTTAAAGAACGTATTGAAAGTGCAATGGAAGAATCTTCAAGTTATGAAGTTGCTTTACGTAAAGCATTAAGAGATACGATAGCTATCTCAAACGCACTGTTTAAAGACTTCTTTGAATTAGAAGAAGATAGTGATAGAGAAGATATCTTCTTTGCTAGAATGGTCAAACAAGATTTGGATGCTGAACTGCTTAAAGCGAAGGACCGTGCGCGTATCGCGCGTGTGATTAGAGAAACCAAAGAAATTGATTATAACAATTCGATTCGTTTAGAGAAAAGAATGTTAAAAGAAATTGTTAACATCAATAAAGAAATCCAAAAAGGATTAAAGAAACGTGCGATTGAAGAGGCTAAGAAACAAGCTATTGAAGAACGTATTAAGCATGAAAGAAAGAACTTAGAGAAAAATCAACTTGCTTTATCTGAATACTTAGAATTTGTTTCCGAACAAAAGAAGTTGCTCGTTGAAGATTCTAGAGAGATGCAAGAAAAGATTAAGCTAGAAGAAAAACGGATTAAAGAAGATGAGATTCGCATTATCGAACTTGAAAAGAAAAAGGCACTTCAAAAATATAATGAAGAGCTAAAGAAAATCAAGGCTAAGCAAGAAAAAGATAAACAGAAAGCGATTCAACAAGCTAAAAAAGCTAGAGAATTAGAAAAGAAGAAGTTCAAAGAAACACAAAGTAAGCTTACAAAACAAGCAAAAGAACGGATTCAAAAAGAAAAGAAAAAGATTCAAACTAAGCTAGAAAAAGATCTTGAAAAGCATGCATCTAAAGGAGAATGACCTTTGAAGAAAATCATCTCAATCTCACTCACATCACTTGCCATTTTCATCTTTATCATTTCCATCACCATTATGGTGATAGGAACTTCAGCAATCAGAAGAAATGAACCACTCTACATCTTTGATTATTCATTTTCAATCATCCCCAGTGATTCAATGGTTGGTAATAATGAAGATTCGCTTTATCCAGGTGATATCGCAATCATTAAAAGAGCAAGTTTTGAAGAAATTGAAATTGGAGATGTCATCGTTTTCCAAGGTGAGATCCAAGGAGATCCAGCACTTATTATTCATAGAGTTGTTGGTGAACATTACTTAGGTGGTTATGAAACCCAAGGTGATCATAACGCAAGCGTGGATGCTGATCCGGTTACAGAAGATAATTTCCAAGCTTTATATGTTTCTAAGATTACCTTCTTAAGACCAATCGCTATGTTTGCAGCATTTCAAAAAAACATTATCTTCGGTATCTTGAGTTTGGTATTAGTTGTCATGATTATCTCTGAGACGATTCATATCATTAAAACGGTGAAGAAGACCAATGAAGAGAAACTCAAATTAGAACAAGAAGAGAAACTTAAAGAACAACTTTATCAAGAAGTTCTAGAAGAAGAGAAAAAGAAAAAAGAAGAAAAAACAAATTAATCCTAAAGATCATTTGATCACTTTTGGCAAAACCAGGGTAACCTGGCGACGCAAAGCTATAGGGCCCCACGGGGTAGCCAGTTGCATCTCATTTTTGATGAGGTTCAATTGGCTTTTGTTTTAGATCAAATGATAATATTGGCAAAACTAGGGAAACCTAGTGACGCAAAGCTATAGGGCCCTACGGGGTAGCCAGTTGCTCTCACTTTTATAAGTGCGGTCAGCTGGTTTTTTGTATAAAAAGAGAAAGGAGTTTGCACATGAAACAATTACTGAAATCAACCATCATGTTTATCACATCACTCGTCCTGTTTACAGCAGTTGTTTATGCATGGTTTGCAAGCTTTGATACATCTCATATACAACCCGTAAATGTTTCTGTATCAGATGGTTCACCTTTAGATTATGAAATAACTTACTATACAAAAGATAATGTCTATAAATACGATGTCAATACAAATGATATCTTAATCTATGATGAAAACACTATGACATTTATTCCACAAGACTCACTTTCAATTGATGGGCCAAGTTATGCCTTCCAACAGATGTTTACAGGTGAATTCGATCCGATTATTGAAGAATATAACACGGATAATAACGTCATTGTTGAAGTCACGATGGCCTTTACTGGTGATCCAGTCACATTAAAGAATAAAATATTTTCTGCACCAGAAACATCAGCTGAAGCCGTATCCTTATATCCATATGAAACATCACGTCCCTATTACTTAAGTGAAGTGACACAAGTTCAACTTATGGTAAGTAAAGACTATAACCTGTATGTTACAGGAGAAAATAAGTTTGATGCACTAGATCAAGCGTTTGATAGTTTAGATGTGAATCAAAACTTAGTTTATCCAATGCATAGTTTTTATACAAATGATGTTTATACGGGCATTCTTGATTTTGGAAATACAGAAATAACAACAAATGTCACATCATATAAACTCTATTATAACTTCTCATACTATGATACAAAAATTAATGATATTTTCTTGAGTGAAAACATGAGTTTGGCCATCGACAATTTGTCATCCATGGTTTTCTTCTCAGACATTAAGTTTAGTATTATGATTGGAGGTAACTCATGACTAGAAAAATTTTAGTTAAGATTGTTATTTCCATTTTAGTTGGCATCATTACATTATCGAGTATCACCTATGCTTGGTTTGTTAAAACCAATGAATATGATGGTCATTTGGTGGGTGGTTCTAAGCAAGTATATTTTGCTAAAGGTATAGGAACATCGTTAGATCCCTTTATCATTTCTGAAGCAAATCACCTATTTAACTTATCTAAGTTACAAGAAAAAGGTTATTTGCAAGATAAAGTTTACTATTTTAAGGTTGCAGATGAAGATACATTAGCTCCAATTACCATCGATTTTGCTGATCCAAGTATTCCCACATTTACACAACTTTTTAATCCTATTGGCGATCATATTTATCCGTTTATCGGAAGTTTTGAAGGTAATGAATCAACATTACTTAATCTGAATATTGACGGATCAACCAAACAAGATGTTGGTGTTTTTGGCTATATCGGTGATGATGCAACGGTAAGAAATTTCTTTATTGAAAATCCGACTATATACAGTAATCCAACGAGTGCAACACCCATGACGTCATTCCATGAACATAACGAAGGTGAAATTAATCGTGCAACGGGTTACATTGTAGGACATTTAGCATCATCTGCTATCTTTGAAAAGATTTATGTCATATCACCTAAGATTGATAGTAGTTTAAACGACATGGAAAATCGTAGCCAATATGGCTTGATTGGTTTTACACAGGCTAATGGTGGTGTTATTGATGGTGGACCCAGAGATACCTATTTCTTCTCGCTTACCGCAGATTGGGCGTATAATGTCTTTACAATCGCTAGAAACAATTATTTAAGTCATTACATTAATACGGGCATACTTCAATTGCCTTCAGCCATCCCAAGTGTTACCCAACTTGTTGGTAAAACACAGACAAACTCCACTCCTCTGATTAACTATAGTATATCTACCTTAAGAATTTCTCCAACACCTTATGACACCAATGCACCATATCTTTATGATCAAATGGTCTTAGATGGTTATGAAGTGAACCAACAAGGTTCAGTCTATAGTAGACAAAACATCGACGTCGTTGGTGGTGTTAATATTACAGGTGTTGAAGGATCACGTGCATTTGCATTTTCAAAGACATTTGATAAGTTCCCGACACCAGATACACTAGTTAATCAAACGTTTAATGCACAAGCATTCCCTGGATCTATTATTCTTTATGTGAGACCTAATGCAGATTTGAATAATCTCGGAACCATCACAGGAGACTATTTAGGTGGTGGTGGTACGTTAGCTTACGTCCCCGGTATTATTAACAACTCATCCTATCAACGAAGTATTAAACTTAATAACATGGTCTCATTCCCTGCTGGACAATCGATCATGAGTGCAAGTAATGCGTTTGTTAAAGTCATATCGAATGGAAATTCTTACACGGTTGCACCTGCAAATTCAACAACTTTCGATTACTATGTGTTTGTCTTAACCAATACGAACTCAAACTCAACATCCATCAAATCCGTTCTGTTTGAATATTCACCTGCAGTATTAAACGACTCAGACTTGGAAGCTATTAAAGATGTTGACTTCATCAATGCAAAAGAAGATGTCTTAAATAACCCTACTTATGTCAATTCGTATCTCAATTTTGGTTATGAAATTATAGGATCACAACATTTATCGATTGAAGTCGATCGAAGACCTATGATTTCAGATGGTTTTGATATCTACATTTTCTTTGATATCTCAGATAGTAGTTTCTTCTATATTGACTTTATTAATATCAATAATAAGAATATGACTATTTATGTCAATAACGTTTCAGTCTTTATCGGAAACAACAGAGTTATTACCTTGCGTATGAATGCAAACGAGACCGTTAATGTTAATGCATACACGTAGGTCTGATAACAAAATGAATGATCACAACCAACAAAAAAACCATGTTCAAATGAAAATGAGCACGGTTTTTTCTTTAACACGAATGGATTGTTAGGGCATGATAAGGTATCCAATGACTATGAATGCAACTGCCATGACGAGTAAAAGAATATTAAAACCTTTCTTTCCCATCATTTTAATCATAGCCTTGGATTTCATGTTGTTGTAGAGAAACGGAAACTGAAGTAACATGCCGACTAAAATAAATGCACCATAAACCATCATAAAGATTGATAAATATAACATTGTATCCTCCTATATTGTTATTCTTTTTTTGTATGTACGATATAAAACTGTAATCACTAAACCATTAATGACTAAGCCTAAGATAAAGTAGATCCATGTTTCAACTAAGAAATAATCCATCGGTATTAATTCGAATGCGACTAATCGTGCTGGCCAAAACCCCGGTAAAATCGATAAGAAGAGTTCTTTCCAATCGGTTAAAAAGAGTGCAGCAATCGGCGCTAAGAGAATAATCCCTGAACCTTTCATAATAACGAATCCTTCAACTTTATTACGCGCAAATGCATTCACTAAAAGCGCGATAATCGGTCCATGAAGCGGTGAAAGGATTAAGATGAAGATGAGATTAAATGGATCAACTATTGAAATAAAACCGGAAGTGATAATGATTAAAAGTGTTGAAAGTAAACCTAAGATATAACTGATCAATAGTTTTGTGAAAATGTAATGATTAACATTAATCGGTGTAATCTTTAAGGATAAAATCACGTTATCATCTTGATCATCTAGAAGTGTAAATCCAGTGATTGCGCCAAACATAAAGCCGTTCATTAAAATGAAGACGAGAGTCACGATGTGTACGGCAATTCCAGCATTTTGTTCTTCTAAGTAAGGCATTAAAAAGTATGCAACAACAGCCATAATGATGGGATAAATCATCATAAATCCATACATTTTATCGCGAAACATGTTTTTAAATTCGTGTTTTAAGACGCGTCTAAACATGATTTACACCCCACTTTGTTTAACTGCATAGGTTTTAAATTTGGGTTTGACATAGAAGAAATAACCTAGGCTAGCATAAAGTATTAAAACAACAATGGACACATAGACTTTAAAATCAAAGGCTCCACCAAATCCTGCTTCAATGATCTTAATGGATGCTTGTGTCGGAATAATTAAAAGTAGTGTATCCCAAATATCAGCTTTTAAAATGAGTCCAAAATAATGTAGCATCACGGGAATAGTAAGGATAAACGAATAGATCATCACATTGACTAAAAGCGATGTAAAATCTTTTGCATGAAATGAGAACACGAAGCCTAATAAGCTGTGCATAAAGATAGCAAGAGCTAATCCTGGAATGATAAACAACCAATTGATCTCAACATTTTTCACTAAAAAGAAGACAAGCATGACCAAAAGTGAAGAAAACATGCTGTGGATCGTATTCGCGATAGCTTTCGATAGGATGAGTTCCTCATTGGTAACTGGTGTCACCAACATCGTTGAAAATGTTGATTCTGTTTTTTCGAAAAACATCACAGATCCAATAAAGATGACCGACATCATGGTCGCATCAATCACGATCACAAAGGGAAGCATTTGCATGAGTAAATCTTGATCATCTAAAAAGAAGAGTAGAAGAAACCAAACAACAGCAACAATAAATGAAACGGTTGTTACATTGTATTTAGTTAATCTTGATAACTCTCCTTTGATGAGTATACCGAGTTTACTCATGATTTAATCCTACACCAGTGACTTGAATAAAGATATCTTCCAATGTGGTTTCACCACTATGAAGCGTTTCGATATCTTTCGTTTTCAAAATTTGAAGAAATTCTTCATTTTGTCCAATGCCATCCATCGGATATTCTTTGACCACTGTCTTTCCATCTTCTTTGTATTCAATTTTCATCATGCGTTTACCATATTTAATCTTTAAGTTTCTTGGACTATCAACTTCTTTAATCTGTCCATCAACAATAAAGGCAACCCGGTCACATAATTGATCAATATCTGACATGATATGACTTGTGATAAAGACGGTTCCACCTTGTTCTTTAAATTCTCTAATTAAATCTTTTAGTATCATGGCATTCGCTGGATCAAGGCCGTTTGTTGGTTCATCAAGAAATAACATTTGAGGTGAATTTAACATCGCTCTAACAAAGTTAAGTCTTATTTTCATTCCTTTTGAATATTCAGAAACCATCTTATCCCGGTCTTCCCACAAACCTAAGCGTTTCATGAGTGTTTCGACATCATGATTCTTTTTATAGAGTTTTAAGAAGAATTGGATGTTTTCCATCGCTGTCATCTTCGAAAAATGAATGGGCATTTCAAAGCTAACACCGATATCTTCAAAGAATGCATCAGAAAGCTTAGCGATGTCATCACCATTATAGGTAATCATTCCTTCATAATCTTCTAATAATTTAATTAAGATTTTCTGTGTGGTCGATTTACCAGCACCACTTGGCCCTAAAAAGCCAAAGACTTCACCTTTTGCGATTTCAAAAGAAAGACCTTTTAAGGTTTCAGTTTTTCCTTTTGGATAAGTGAAGCGTAAATTTTCAACTTTAAACATGTTGTTCAATTCCTTTCTGTAAGATGTCGATGATGTTATCGACTCTATTGTTTATTGCATCCATGGATTCTGTTGGATGCATGTAATAATCTAGGTTAAGTGAGTTCATATAAGAGAGTATCATTTCAGCTAGAAATGCTGCATTAATATCCTTGCGGATTATGCCTTTATCTTGATCTATTTGAATAAGGCTTTCAAAGAATAAAATTCCACCTTTATATGAGTTTTGATACATCTCTGAAGACTTAAACAGTGAGGATTGAACCATGTTATACCCAGCTTGAACTAAATCAGGATAAGCATTAGCAAAATCAAATCCTCTTAAAAAGAGTTTTTTAAAACGTTCTAAAAATGTGAGTGGTATTGACATATCAAAGATGTCTTTAAACATGAGTGCTTTTTTCTCAGCAATATGCATACCAAAGAAGAGATACAAATCATCCTTATTTTCAAAATATTGATAGAATGATCCTCTTGCGATACCCGCATCTCTAATGATATTCGCAAGATTGACATGCTCATAGGGATGAATGGATAATTCTTTGATTGTCGCATCGATAATTTTTTGTTTTTTATCTTGTTTTAAGTTCAAAAACGTTTCTTTCGGCATGGACCCTCCAAAAGTGACAACCTTGTCACATTTACAGTATACGCTTGATTTATCGTGTTGTCAACAAAAAAAAGAGAATCTACATGAGATCCTCTTTCAACGCTAAAAGTTAATAAAATTAAGTTTAATTGTTTGATCGTGATTACACTTTGACTTTACAGGTGCCATGATTGAGTTCGTGACGTATCCAAATTAGTCCAATAATGATTAAGACGACTGAGATCAGTTTATAAGGTAGACCTGCTAATGGAAGTACAGCAACTGAGAAAGCAATCCCAACGGATGCGAAAAATGCGATGACACAGGATGTACAGCCATAGGTAAGTATTCCAAAGAGAACTGAGAAGAAGCCAAAACTTTGTGCTTTTCCTTCTTTTCCTTTAAGTGAAGCCATCGCTGTTGATAAATTCATAAGGAATGCAGATAAGAATGACATTAATACATTGACAAATATATTTGTGATAACAAGTCCAATGCCATAAGTCGTTTGCATTTCTGTATAGGACATATTTAATGAATCAACGATAAAATAAATAAGCATAAATACGATGAAGAAAAGCGTGCCTTGAATGATGTATTTCTTTGTTTTTTGTAGTTTAAGTGCTTCAGTAAACATAGGTGATCTTCCTTTACTTTTGTCTTTAATTTAAGTATATCATAAGATGATCCATTTGAAGCATGCGATGCACCATAAGAGTATCTTTACTTTTTTTATGTGAAAGTGTGAAAACCTAAAAATCATTGAACAACATGACTTCTCCCTTTTTATTTTTAATAAAAATGTGATACAATCTTCATGAGGTATATAAAATGAACCAATTAACACGTAGACAATTACGCACTGAGCTTATGAATCAGCTCTACCAATATGATTTATACAAAAGCGAAGGATTCCCCTTCATTCCTACATTTGAAGACGAAACGATGGAAGCGATGTATCATTCCTTGATGGAAGTGATCAAAGATATTGATGATATCATTGAAAAACATCTTTTTGACTATAGTTTATATCGTCTAAACTATGTCGATCGCGCTATTATTAGACTGGCTACATATGAATTAAAGTACACCAAAACAGAAAAACAAATCATTATTAATGAAGCTGTTGAACTGACTAAAATGTATAGTAATTTAGATGATGAAAAACAGCATAAATTCACAAACCGTTTACTCGATAACATCGCGAAAACGATTAAGGGATGATCCAATTGGATGAAAAAACGTCAACCGTTGAAAGAGCATATTTGACGGTTACTGCATTAACTAAATATATCAAAATGAAATTAGAAGGTGACAAACACCTTGTTTCTATTTTAATTAAGGGTGAAATCTCAAATTTCAAACGACATTCAAGAGGACACCTTTATTTCACATTAAAAGATGAAAACGCAAGTATCTCAGCCATTATGTTTTCAAGAGATGCTGATAAACTACTTTTTACACCTAAAGAAGGAGACCACGTCTTAATTCAAGGACGTATTTCCTTATATGAACCATCAGGTACCTATTCGATTCAAGTGTCAACAATGAGTTTAGACGGTATCGGAGAACTTTATCAAAAATATGAAGCACTTAAAAAGGAATTAGAAGAAAAAGGTTATTTCAGATTAGAACATAAAAAGAAAATACCCTTATTTCCTAAAGTTATTGGTGTGATTACATCACCAACAGGTGCTGTTATTCAAGATATCATCAACACGGTAACAAGACGTTACCCCTTAGTTGAAGTTCATCTATACAGTGCTTTAGTTCAAGGACCTGGTAGTGCTGATAGCATCAGAAATCAAATCTTATATGCGAATCAACTAAAAACAGCAGATGTATTAATCGTTGGACGTGGTGGTGGATCGATAGAAGATTTGTGGTCATTTAATGAAATGCCCGTGATTGATGCGATTTATCAATCAGAAATCCCAGTCATTACAGCGATTGGTCATGAAACAGATTTTACCATTTCTGATTTTGTTTCTGATTTAAGAGCGCCAACGCCTACAGCCGCTGCAGAACTAGCAACACCGAATAAAATCGATTTAATCCTTAAGTTAAAAGAATATGATGAACAGATGCTTTACCGTTTATCTCAAGTCTTTAGTTCAAGGAAAACGGAACTTCTCTACCTTGATCAAAGACTAGATAGGTTATCACCTGAACATAAACTTGATCAACTCCATGAAACTTTAAATAGATATCGCGATGATTTAAATAAAAACATCTTAAATCTGTTTGAATCAAAAAAGTATCTCGTCTCAAAATTAACAGATACCATGAAAAGTCCTGTTGATCGATTAAGACGCTATGATGAAATGAATGGACAACTTTTGATCAGACTTCATAAAGGTTATCAATCTTTAATGGATGTTAAAACATCAAGGTTTGATCTTTACCGTGCTAAACTAGAGACATTAAATCCGCTTTCCGTGATGGATAAAGGATTTGCAGTGATCTCTAAGGACAAAAAAGTATTGACTTCAGTTAAAGAGTTAAACGTAGACGATCATATTGAGCTCAGATTAAAAGATGGTCGTGCGATTGCAGAAATTAAAGAAATAAAGGGAGAATAACAATGGAAAAGAAATCCTTTGAAGCTTTATTAAAAGAGTTAGAACAAGTTGTCAAAGACTTGGAAAACAAAGAGATTCCTTTAGATGAAGCCGTAAAGAAATATCAGCTTGGTTTAGAGTTATCGAAAGCATGTTATCAAATGCTTGAAGAAGCAGAAAAACTTGTGGTGAAGGATATTAAATAAACATGAACTTAAATGACATCAAGGATCCCCAGTTTTTAAAAAGCATGAAGCCAAAAGAATTAGAAAAGCTCGCGGAAGAGATTCGCGTTTTTTTAATTGACTCCATTACGAAAACAGGTGGTCACTTGAGTTCGAATTTAGGTACTGTTGAACTCATCATCGCACTTCACAAAGTGTTTAATAGTCCGATTGATGAAATGATATATGATGTGGGTCACCAAACCTATACACATAAAATTTTAACAGGTAGAGCACATTTGTTTGACACATTAAGACAAACACATGGTCTATCAGGCTACATTAACTATCAAGAATCAGTACATGATCACTGGGAATCTGGACATGCAGGTACTGCATTATCAGCACTTCATGGTGTTTTATTAGCTAAGAAGTTAAAAAATGAGGCAGGAGATGGCATCGCAGTGATCGGTGATGCATCGATCACGAATGGGATGGCATTTGAAGCCTTGAACTTAATCGGTAGTGACCAAAGTTTAAAAGGTATCATCATCTTAAATGACAATGAGATGAGTATTTCTAAAAGTGTAGGTTCTATTTCTAAAGCACTCACTAAGTTTAGATCGATGAAGATCTTTATGAAATGGAAGAGAACTTGGTCTAAAATATTACCTCGTTTTATGATGCATTTTTTAAGTCGCGTAAAACGTGGGATACGTGGATTCTTACAACGACAAAATATTTTTGAAGATTTAGGCTACATGTATATCGGTCCTATTGATGGTCACGATATCAAGAGTTTGATCTATAACTTAGAACGAATCAAAAAGGTTAAAAAATCAGTTGTTCTACATATCATTACTGAAAAAGGTAAAGGTCATGTTGAGGCTGAAAATGATAAAGTTGGCGCATATCACGGCGTATCTAAACCTTCAAATGGCGTTAAAAAAGGCATTAGTTGGAGTGAAATGATCAGTGAAATCATGATCAAAATCCAAGATGTTGAAAAAACATTTGTCATTATGCCAGCGATGGAAGTTGGTACTTCATTTTCTGGATTTGCTAAAATGTATAAAGATCGTTATTTAGATGTCGGTATTGCAGAAGAACATGCAGCAACCATGGCAGCCATGCTTGCACATCATCAGATTAAAGTCTTCTTACCTCTATATGCAACTTTCTCACAACGTGCATTTGATCAAATCTTAAATGATATTTCCAGAAGTGACCATCATGTTGTCTTTGGGATTGACCGCGCAGGGATTGTTGGAGAAGATGGTTCAACACATCAAGGTTTATACGATGTCTCCATGTTTAATTTAATGCCAAATGTCGTGATTTCAATGCCTTACGATGCGAAAGAGGCTATGGATTTACTCTATTATGGTTTCTTTAGCCAGAAACATCCTTTTGTGATGCGTTACCCAAGAGGTAGTGTCTTATTCGATAAAGAAAAAGATGATGTAACCTTCGATTTAATAAAACCAACTTGGGTTAAACAAAGTGATGGTAGAAAAATCACACTGATTTCCTATGGACCATCTCTTGATTTGATGCATAAAGCTAAGGATGAACTTGGAATAGATGCTACGATCATCAATGCACGCTTTATCAAACCGATTGATGAAGAGATGCTACACACAATTTTTAAACAAGATACACCTGTTTTAGTTTACGAAGAAGTTGCAAACACAGGTTCTTTATACCCTCAAATTTTGAGTTTTATGGCAAAACATAACTATCATCATAAAATAACATCTATGTCCATCACAGATGTTATTGTTGATCATGGTCATTATCAAGACATGCTTAAAGCACTTCACATGGATTTAGAAAGTGTTAAAGATGTGATTAAGGAACTAATCCATGAGACTTGATCTTTATTTAGTTGAAAAAGGTTATGTGAAATCACGTAGTCAAGCTTCTGATCTAATCAAACGTAGTCTTATTGAAGTTGATGGAAAGATTCAAACAAAGGCGGGTTTAGAGGTTTTAGAACCTTCTATCAAAATCCTTGAAGAACAACGCTTCGTCAGCCGTGCTGGTGAAAAATTGATGACAGCTTTGCTTGATTTTGATATCACCCTCCATGGTAAAATCATGGTAGATATCGGTTCATCAACCGGTGGTTTTACGGATTGTGCGATTCAAGAGGGTATTTTAAAGGTTTATGCCTATGATGTGGGATCCAATCAAATGGATGAAACATTAAAAAAGGATCCTCGAATCGAACTTCATGAATCAACCAATATATTAGATGTTGCACTCCCTGATTGCAATATCATCACGATTGATGTCTCATTTACCTCTGTTTTACCCATTTTAAGCCATTTAAAAGGATTTGATGGGGAAATGATCGTCTTAATTAAACCTCAGTTTGAAGCAGGACCTATCCACTTTAAACAAGGTGTTTTAAAAGATATAAAAATGCATGAAAAAATACTGACGCATGTTTTAGAAGAAACGAGAAACTTAGGTTTTTCTATTCGAGGGCTTAAAAAATCGAGCTTAAAAGGAAAAATGGGTAATCAAGAGTATGTGATGTATATTCATCATCAACCTAATCTTGAGCACATCCCATCACTTGTTAGAGGTGTTTTATGTTAACCCATTTGCATGTTCAAAACTTTGCATTAATCGATGATCTTGATATGGATTTTCTTCCCGGTATGTCAGCCTTAACAGGCGAAACCGGTGCTGGGAAATCCATTATTTTAGAATCACTTCAACTTCTTTTTGGTAAACGCTCTGATGCCACCATGATTCGTTATGGTGAATCTAAAGCGCATGTCAAAGGTTCTTTTATGTTATCCAAGGAAAAACAAAACCTTCTTGGATTACCTGAAAAGATTGATGTTGAAAGAGATGTCGATAAAGAAGGAAGACATCTGATGAAAATCAATGGTGAGATGACGACACTTTCACGTATTAAAGAAGTGATGACAAGTATTGGATCGATTCACTCACAAACAGAAACCATGAGTTTATTTGATCGTAGTTATTATTTAGAACTGATTGATCAAGTGGATCAAGTAAAAATTGATGAACTTAAGAATACATATTTAATGCTTAGAAGTAACTATCTCACAAAGAAAAAACATCATGAATCTTTAAAGGAAAAGAAGAATCAATCCTTAGAGAAAAAGTCATTTTTAGAATATCAAGTGGAAGAATTAAATGCGTTCAATTTAGAAGTTGATGAAAAAATACAGTTAGATGAAAAGATTGAAAAATTAAAACACCATGATAAAATCATGACTTCACTGAAAACAGGTTATCAAGCATTAGAATCTGAGACTTTTTCAATCGATAACATTTATGAAGCATCAAAATGGATGGAAAAGATTTCACATTTAGATGCTTCCTATAAAGAAATGGCTGAAAGATTATCTGAAGCATATTATAATCTTGATGATGTTAAGAGTTTGATGTATCAAACGATCGATAGTCTAGATTTTGATGAAGATGAATTTAATTTAATGCAAGAACGTAGTTATGAACTCGTTAAGATTGAACATAAATATCAAAAAACGATCAATGAACTGATCGATTATTTAAAAGAAGCTGAAGAAGAACTTTTACTGATCACAGATTATGATCACTATTTGGAATCTTCGAAAAAAGAAGTGGAACTTCACTTTTCTAAAGCGTATGAACAAGGTCTAAAGTTATCTGAATACAGAAAGAAGCTTGCCAAAAGATTAGCAACTGATGTCATTAAAGAACTTAAAGATTTAGATTTAGAAAAAGCGACGTTTGACATTATCTTTGATCAAGTTTCAAAAGAAGAAAGTGCACTTCAAGAAACAGGATTAGACAGTGTTGATTTTTACATTTCACTCAATGAAGGTGAACCAGTAAAACCTTTATCTAAAGTCGCATCCGGTGGTGAAAGAGCGAGATTTATGTTTGCCTTAAAATCCATTTATGCAAACGCCAATCAGTTATCACTTCTTATTTTAGATGAGATTGATATCGGTATTAGTGGTAAAACAGCATCTAAAGTTGCACAAAAGATGAAATCACTTTGTCAAACCATGCAACTGATCGTGATCACCCATCTTCCTCAGGTTGCTGCACGTGCAACCCATCATTACGGAATTAAAAAACTAAAAGAAAATGAACGCATGGTGACACGCATTCAAAAGTTAAATGAGATGGAAAGAATTGAGAGTGTTGCTCTCATGTTATCCGATGAAAAACTGACACATTTTGCAATTGAGCAAGCAAAATTACTCTTAGAAAAATAAAAAAAGCTTTCGCTTTTCTTATGCGTTACCTGCAAGAAGTGCAAGTACGAAGGATAGAACTACTAAGCCGATCATACCGAAGACGATAATCCAAACTACGGCTTTACCCCACCACGTTTGTGTGGGATCGACATAATGTTTTTTTGGTTCAACCTGTTTAGGTGTCTTTACTTTTTGAGCCATGATTTCACCTCGTTTTAGTCATCGGTATCATTATACACGAAATTTGCTTTCAAAGGAAGAGATTTGATGAAAAAGGATGTCAAAATTATCTTTCATATTGATCTCAATGCCTTCTTTGCAAGTTGTGCGATCATTAAAGAACCACATCTCAAGGATAAGGTTTTTGTTGTGGGTGGAAATCCGATTACAAGACGTGGTGTTGTCTCAACATCGTCATATCCCGCAAGAAAACTTGGTATTCATTCAGCAATGAGTATTAATGATGCATTTCGTATCTATCCGAAGTTAATCGTTGTTCCCTTGCAGTTTAGTTTATATCAAAAATACTCGAGTCTTTTCTTTCAATATTTACGAAAATATTCGAACCTGGTCTTAGAAGGATCGATTGATGAAGCTTATGTTGATATGACTGAAGCATCCCATAAAAAACATCCCTTAGAAATTGCTAAAGAAATACAAGAAGGTCTTTATAAAGAACACGGACTTCCCTGCTCCATTGGGATTGCATCAACTTTGTTTTTAGCAAAGATGGCATCTGATATGCAAAAACCGATGGGAATTACTGTATTGAGAAAAAAAGATATTGTTGGAAAACTTTTCCCATTACCAATAGGCTCTTGTTTTGGTATTGGTAAGAAGACATATCCCAGATTAGAACAGATCGGTATTCATACCATAGGTGATTTTACGAAATTAGAGAATAAAGAAAAGATATTATCAATCATGAGTGTGCCTTCCTATCTATCTTATTTAGAACATATTTTAGGTCGTTCATCAGATATCATCGATCCAAAACGTTATGCGATTCCAAAATCGATATCCAATGAAACAACCCTCAACTATAATATGAACAGCAGTGAAGCTATCTTTAAAGTGATCACTGAAATCTTAGAACATACCCATGAAAGACTTATCTCAGAAGAATTAGTTGCAAAAACTGTAGGAATTCGTCTACGTGATGAAAACTTTGAAACCATTAACCGTAGTTTTACGTTTAAAGAACATACAGATATGTATGAAGTTTTCTTTGATGCAGTAGAAACCTTATTTGAGGAAAACTACAAGGGAGAAGCTCTACGTTTAGTAGGTGTATTTATGAGTCAAGTGTTGCAGAAAAAGGATTTAAAGATTGACTATAATCTTTTTACGTATCAGTCATTTACCAAAAGGGAAGAAGCAATGTATCAAACGATTGATAAAAAAAAGACATCATAGGATGTCCTCTAATAAAATATTTGTTTGATGATCCCACGTTGTGGGGTCATTTTCATTATATTGTTTTAAAAATTTAATAACCTCTTCAGTGACAATCGTTGGTGTTGATGCACCTGAAGTGACTGATACACTTTGAATGCCTTTTAACCAAGATAAATCAATATCTTCAACACCACCAATCAGATGTGAGGTAATCTCTTTAGCTTTCTCGCCAACGTATGCAAGCTTATTGGAATTTGAACTTTTCTTATCACCTACAACAAGCATGAGATCGACTTTATCCTGTTCTTTAACAGCATCTTGTCTTACCGTTGTTGCGTGACAGATTTCATTATCAAAAAGATAATTTGGATATTTGGTTTCAATAATCTTTAAAACGGCATCAATATCATATCTGGATAGCGTTGTCTGGTTAGTGACAAACACTTTATCATGAATAAGTGAAGTTGGAAGCATCATCGCATCTTTCTCATCTTCGACAAAGTAGATATCTGAACTAATGGCAAGCACAGCTTCAGGTTCTGGATGATTTCTGTGTCCTATGTAGATGACTTTATAACCTTCAGCTAACTTTTCTTTAACTGCTTTATGAACTTTGATGACATCACGACATGTCGCATTCAAGTAAGTTAATCCCTTTTCTTTTGCACGTTCAATGACTTGATCTGATACACCGTGCGCAGTAAAAATAACAGTACCTGACGTAATGTTATCAAGCATTTCTAGACGTGTTTTACCCTTTTGATCTAAAGAAATGACACCATACTCTTTAAAAGCTTTGGTTATTTTTTCATTATGTACGATCTGCCCTAAGACATAGATCGGTCTTGGATAAGATTCAGTTTTTATCACTTTTTTTACGATTGCTAAAGCATTTAAAACACCGTGGCAGTACCCTCTCGGTGTTAAATCGATTACTTGCATAACATCACCATTTCCATTATACATGAAATCATGTTTGATTGAGTCCTTTTTGCATGAATCAAGGTGACCTATGGTATAATCTAAAGCGGGTGAGATAATGACTATTCAAGCAATGTTAGACAAACTTAATTATAAAGAAATAACACCGATTCAAGCAGGTGTTTTTAAAGCATTTAAAGCACAGAAACACGTTGTAGGACTTGCTCCTACAGGTACAGGTAAGACACATGCATACCTGTTACCCATCTTAAGTTCCGTCAATCTAAAAATGAATGCAGTCCAAGCTTTAATTATCGTTCCAACCAATGAACTTGTTGTTCAAGTTGAGAAGATGTTAGTTGAAGCAGATGATTCATTTGTTGTTAAAACGTATTATGGTGGAACCAATAAAATGAGAGAACAAGAGTGGTTAAGAAAATACCAACCACAGATTGTAATCACGACGCCAAAACAGTTGATTGAATACGTTTTAGAGATGAAATTACTGGGTATTCATACAGCTTCTTATGTTGTTTTTGATGAAGCAGATATGATGTTTGATGAAGACTTTTTATCGATGATTGACCGGATTTTACCTGCTGTGCATAAAGCGAAATACTTTTTATTTTCGGCGACCATGAATCCTTCTATGGAGCCATTTATCAAAGCTTATTTTGGTTCATATGATCTGATTGATACGACCAAAAAACATACATTAAAGATTACATATAAGCTGATTAATATCAAGTATCAAAACAGAATGGATGCTCTTGTTGAACTGATTAATCGTATTAATCCGTACTTAGGTTTTATCTTTGTTTCAAAGAAAGAAAATCAAGATCTTGTGTATCAAAAGATGCTTGAAGAAGGAAGAAGCGTTTGTACTTTAAATGCATCGATGGGCGTTAAAAAAAGATCGAAGCTTATCGAAGAAATCAATGCACTTAAATATCAATATGTCGTAACTTCAGACCTTGCAGCTCGTGGTCTAGATTTTAAAATATCACACGTGATCCATTATGATCTTCCTCACTTTTTAGAGTTTTACATGCACAGAAGTGGTCGAACAGGTAGAATGTATGATACGGGTGAAGTGATCACATTTATGACCGTAGATGACCATAGAAAAATTGAAAAACTCAAAGAAAAAGGTATTCCATTTGAAAATTACCAGTTTGCTCAAAATGGTTTAGTCAAAGTGAATTTAAGAAAAAAAGTTGTTTCAGAAGAAGAAGTTAACGCCATCAAAAAGGTGAAAAAAGATAAAAAAGTAACACCTAACTATAAAAAGAAACGCGCGCAAGAGATTAAAAAAATAAAACAAGAATTTAGGAGAAAAAACTATGCCAATCAAAATCGGTAGCCATGTCTCCATGTCCGGAGATAAGATGTATTTAGCATCCATTGAAGAAGCATTAAGTTATGAAGCAAATGCACTGATGATTTATACGGGTGCACCTCAAAATACCATTCGTAAAAAGATCGAAGATTTAAATATTGAAAATGCCATTATACTGATGGAAGAAAAAGGATTATCGTTTGATGATGTTATCGTGCATGCACCATACATCATTAACCTCGCAAATCCAGATCCTGTAAAAAGAGGATTTGCTATTGATTTTCTATCAGAAGAAGTCAGACGAACAAACGCTATGCACGTTAAACAAATCGTACTTCATCCAGGTTCCGCTGTTGCTGGTGATAGAGAACAAGCAGTCAAATGGATTGCAGAAGGTGTTAATGAAGTGATTTCAAGAACTAAGGGACTACCTGTTAAAATCGCACTTGAAACCATGGCTGGTAAGGGTAATGAAGTTGGTAAAACGTTTGAAGAATTACGAGCAATTATAGACTTAATTGACGATAAATCACGTGTATCAGTTTGTTTTGATACATGTCATACACACGATGCAGGTTATGACGTTAAAGAAGACTTTGATGGCGTTATGAAGCATTTTGATCATGTTGTTGGAAAAGATAAGATCTCCGTTTTTCACGTCAATGATTCTAAAAACATCAAAGGCGCAGCAAAAGATCGTCATGAAAACTTTGGATTTGGTTTCCTTGGTTTTGATGCACTGATTAAAGTGATTTATCATCCTGATTTTCTATCAATTCCAAAGATTTTAGAAACACCTTATGTTGATGATAATCCCCCATATAAAGAAGAAATTAAGATGATCAGATTAAAAACATTTGATTCAGAACTCGTCGAAAAATTAAAACAAAAATAAAGATAAAGCCCGCAAATCTGCGGGCTTTAGTTTTCATTTAATAGTTTTTGATATAGTTCAACGTATTTTTTAGCCATCTTAGAAAGAGAATGATTGACATGCATGGCTTGATGAATTAAGTTTTCCCAAGCTTCTCGATCTTCCTTATAAAGAAGTAGTGCTTCATCAATCGATTGTTTGAGTTCTTCAGCATCATAATTCTTAAACGCAAATCCGACACCGACACCTGTGAACTTATTATAAGGTGTCACTGTATCTTTTAATCCACCTGTTTCTCTTACGATGGGTAGTGCACCATAGCGCATAGCAATCATTTGATTTAGTCCGCATGGTTCAAAGAGTGATGGTAACATGAAAAGATCAGATGCTGCATAGACTTTTTGAGAGAGTTCATCATTAAATCCATTTTCATAATAGACGTGATTGGGGTATTTCTTTTGCATTTCAGCGAAGAATTGTTCATATAATGCATCACCGTAACCTAAAACGATAAAATTGAACTTTTGATCTTTAATATAGTCTTCTAATACAGGCATTAAAATATCAATGCCTTTTTGTCTAGCAAAGCGGTGAATAAAGGATAGCAATGGAAGTTCTTTATCTTCAAGTTTAAGTTCATCCATCAGTTTTTCTTTGTTGACTTTTTTGCCTTCAATGAAGTTAGATTCACCATAATTTGCATAAAGCGATGCTTTCATGGGATCATGATGATCTTGATCTAGTCCATTTAAGATACCGTATAAGTCATGTTGTCGTGCTTTTAGTGGACCATCGAGGGTAAATCCGTAGAATCTCGTTAAGATTTCGTTACGATAATTTTCAGATACAGTGTTCACAGCATTTGCACGCATAATTCCACATTTCAAGAAGTTGACACGGTCCATATGAATATAGGTAAAGTTTTTATTGTTAAAAAGTTTTTCGGTATCTAACGGGTAAGATCCTTGTTTTTCAAGATTATGAATCGATAACAAAGTTTTCATCTTTTGGAAAGATGGATTGATTGCTCTATACTTCACATCAAGGAAGAAGGGAGTTAGTCCTGTTTGCCAGTCATTGGCGTGCACGATATCAACATAATGGTCTGTTAAGATCATGTATTCGAAAATAGCGAAATTAAAAAACGTAAACCGCATGGCATCATCTTCATAGCCATAATAACGTTTACGATTATAAAAATCATCATTATCAACGAAAATATAAGGTACTTCATCGTAAATAAGCTTATAATAACTAGCTTTTTTTTCATAAGTACCCATGGTAATCATGCGATCACCCAAATGGGTCATCTCATGAAGATGAGGTTTAATTTGTTGATAAAACGGGGTGATGATCGTCACCTCGTGTCCAAGTTTTTTAAGTGCTTTTGGAAGAGCAGCTGCAACATCTGCTAAACCTCCAGATTTTGAAAATGGGTAAGCTTCACCGCTGCAAAATAAAATTTTCATCATTTTAATCACCTTTTCTCTATTATACTCAAAGAAAAGCGTTTTCACAAGACGAAAGATACGCATTTACCAACTATTGACAATATGCATAAAAACACATTCATGCTTCATTGACTACATGTTGTTCGTGTGATAAAATCATTATGGTTGAAAGACCACTTTTTCATTTAAAGATATGTTTTCTAGGAGGAATTTCATGAAACGAATCGTTGTTGTTGGTACCCAATGGGGAGATGAAGGAAAAGGTAAAATCACTGATTTTTTAGCACAACATGCCGATGTTGTGGTGAGATATCAGGGCGGAAATAATGCAGGTCATACTGTGGTTTTTGATGGTCAAAAACATAGTTTGCATTTGCTACCTTCCGGAATCCTTAATCCAAAGATTGAAAATGTCATGGCAAACGGTATGGTCATTAACCCTAAAGCGTTCGTTGAAGAAAGTTCAAAAATAGAAACACCATTTAAATTATCGATCTCAGATCGTGCTCATATTGTTTTACCCTATCATCCAGAACTTGATAAAGCATATGAAAAACGTAAAGGTGATGAGAAGATTGGAACAACCCATAAAGGAATTGGACCAGCTTATACGGATAAAGCAGCACGTATTGGGATACGTGTCTCGACATTTATTCATAAAGAACGTTTTTATCATGAATTAAAAGCATTAGTTGAGCAAAAAAACTTTGAATTAAACGCATATGACCATACGCTAGTTGATGTTGATCATATCTATCAAGAATATTTACCCTATGCAGAAAAGATGAGACCTTATGTTAAAGATACATCGCTTTATTTAAATCAACTTATTGAAGAAGATAAGAAGATTTTATTTGAAGGTGCACAAGGCGTTCTCTTATGTTTAGATCACGGAACATACCCTTATGTCACATCAAGTTCGCCTACAGCCTCTTCTGTTCCTTTAAACACTGGGATTGCTCCTTGGCTTGTTGAAGGTGCAGTTGGTGTCACAAAAGCATATACAACTCGGGTTGGTTCAGGTCCAATGCCTTCTGAAATCGAGGGTGAACTCGCACATCAAATCAGAGAAATTGGAAGAGAATACGGAACAACTACAGGTAGACCAAGAAGAATTGGTTGGCTTGATACGGTTATTCTAAGACATACGAAACGTGTTTCTGGTTTAAGTTATTTAGCTGTCACTTTACTGGATGTCTTAACTGGAATAGATGAATTAAAGATTGCAACATCGTATACCCTTGATGGTATCGAGATTGATCAAATACCTGCAGATATTGAAGATTTCATGCGTGCTCAACCAAATTACATCACAATGCCTGGTTGGAAAGAAAATATTACCCAAGTGAAATCGTTTGATAAACTTCCTTTGAATGCAAAAAACTATTTAAACAAGATTTCAACACTAGTTGGTGTTCCCATTGGTATGTTTTCTGTCGGACCAGACCGTAATCAAACGATCATGGTTCAATCGTTCTTCGAATAGGAAGTGAAATCATGATTTCAAGATACCAAAGATTAGTGATGCAAAACTTATGGAGCGATGAAACAAAATTTAAGATGTTTTTAAAAGTCGAACTTGCAGCAAGCTATGCATGGATGAAAAAAGGTTTATTCGATGAAAAAGCGTATAAAGCTTTAGAAAAAGCTACATTTGATTTAAATGACATCGTTTTATTTGAAGAAGAAACGAAACATGATGTGATTGCATTCACCAAAGCAGTGACAAAAACTTTAGGTGATGAAAAGAAATGGTTTCATTATGGACTAACTTCAACGGATGTCGTTGATAGTGCACAATCACTTATTTTAAAAGAAGTAAATCAAATCATTTTAGATGACATCGATCAATTGATGGATGTCTTAAAAGTTCATGCTTTTCAGTTTAAAAAGACACCATGTATGGGAAGAACACATGGTATTCATGCTGAAGTGACATCGTTTGGTTTAAAGTTTGCACTTTGGTATGAAGATTTTAAGCGCTTAAAACAACATTTCGTTCAAGCAAGTGAAGATATTTCTGTCATCAAATTGAGTGGTGCTGTCGGTAATTTCTCTGGAAATCATCCGGATATCCAAAAAATAGCCGCCAAAAAACTTGGTTTAAAAGAATCACATATCGCAACCCAAACCTTACAGAGAGATCGTCATGCAAACTATATGTCAAGTCTAGCTTTAATCGCAAGTGAACTTGAGAAAATGGCTGTTGAAATTAGACATTTAGCACGGACTGAAGTGGGTGAAGTTTCTGAATATTTTAGTGAATTTCAAAAAGGGTCATCTGCCATGCCCCATAAGAAAAACCCAATCTCAAGCGAAAATATCACTGGGTTATCTCGTGTAGTTCGCGGATACATGGTATCAAGTTTTGAAAACATTGCTTTATGGCATGAACGTGATATCTCTCATTCATCTGTTGAAAGAATCATTTTATCAGATGCAACTTCACTGGTTGATTATATGCTTCATCGTTATAAAAATACGCTAGAATCACTTAACTTTTATCCAGAAAAAATGAGAAAAAATATTGAGTTAACGCAAGGTGTCATCTTTGCACAAAGTATTTTATCTCATCTGATTCAAAAAGGGATGCACCGTGATGATGCCTATACTATTGTTCAATCATTTTCACATCAAGCATTAAGCGAAAATAAGTCTTTAAGGTCTCTGATTGAAGAGAATCAAACATTAAAACCATTCATTTCAGAAGATGACTTCAATAACCTCTTTAACCTTGAAAAACATTTAATTCACGTGGATTACATCTTTGAACGCGTCTTTGGTTCTCATATTTTATCATAATTACTAATCTTAAAGATTAAGATTGAACAAATCCATAAATTTATGCTATAATGACGATTAGTCAAACGAGGAGGAATCACCCACATGCCAAGATCAAGTAACACAACATCAGTCAAAGTCGACAAATACAATCAAAACCAAGCGAAAGTCTCTCCACTCACTTGGGTAGCCATCGCAGGTTTCTTTGTATCTATTATTTTAATTTTAGTTTTATTAACACCAAACAATCAAGAGAAAATTTTAGAAGCTTATGAAGCATATGGCGTAACAACTATGCCAGAAAATCATCCACTCTATTCTCTTAAATATGATGGTTCACTTTTTAAAAAAGGGTTAGAAGATGTCATTGCTGATGATGAAGTCGTTATTCTTTATATCGGTTATGCTGCATGCCCTGCATGTCAAGCACACATTACAGCAATATCAACATACTTCACATCAACAGGTATGAATGAGTATGTTGATAGAATTTACTACATGGACACAAGTAATGATTTAAATGGCTTCAACGCACTCAGTGCAGCGTTTGAAGAAATTGTTGATTCAACACCACAACTTGTTATTTTTATTAATGGTGAAATCGTGGATATCTATAATGCGCAAGGCGTGAATCCATCCGATGCAACTGCAATCAATAGAGCGATTAGAACATTCTACGAAGACGGTATTGATTTAATCAATGCATAAGAAAGCACGACGTGCTTTTTTTGCTTAAAGAAGGGTAGTCTATGATTGAACAATTTAAAAAAGAACTAAAAATATATTTAGAAAAACATTTAAATCTTGATAATCTCATTATTGAAGAGCCTAAAAAAGGAAATGCTGATTTAGCGATTCCTCTTTTTGCTTATGCCAAATTATGGCAAACCAATCCGATGGCAGTTTTTGAAAAGTTTAAATCTGTGCTTGAGTCTAATGAAAAACTTTCTAAAATTGAGTTTATGAACGGATTTTTAAACATGTATTTAAATCGCGATTTATTTGCAAGACCTTTAATTGAGACGATCTTAAAAGAAAATGAAACCTACGGATTTGTCAATGTGGGTCATAATGAGACGGTTGTGATGGATTATTCATCACCAAATATTGCAAAATCCTTTGGAGTGGGTCATTTAAGATCAACCATGATTGGTAATGCACTTAAAAACATTTATAAGAAGAGTGGTTATAACGTGGTTGCAGTCAATCACTTAGGAGACTGGGGTACCCAGTTTGGTAAGATGATTGTTGCATATACCTTATGGGGAAATGATGATGAGATCAAACAAAATCCCATTGCAGAACTCCAAAAACTCTATGTTCGTTTTCATGATGCAGAAAAAGAAGATCCTACTCTAGAAGATAAAGCAAGAGAAGTTTTTAAAGCATTAGAAGAGGGTAATCAAACCTATTTTAAATTATGGCAATGGTTTAAAGAAGAATCGTTATCTGAATTTATGGAAATGTATGATCTTTTAGGCGTATCTTTTGATTCATTTAATGGTGAAGCTTTTTATAATGATAAAATGGATGTTGTTGTAAAAGAATTAGAAGATAAAGGCTTACTAAAAGTCGATGAAGGAGCAACCATCGTTGAACTTCCCAATGATCTTCCACCTGCATTAATCAAAAAAAGTGATGGTGCAACCCTTTATATTACAAGAGATCTTGCAGCCATCATGTATCGCCATAAGACATACCATACAAACCGTATTTTATATGTTGTTGGTAATGAACAACAACTTCACTTTAAACAATTAAAAGCAGTCACAGACTTAATGGGTTATAACTTTGACATTGAACACATCAACTTCGGTTTAGTCTTGATTGATGGAAAGAAAATGTCAACCCGTGGTGGTAAGTTTAAACGTTTAGAAGATGTGATCATTCAAGCAGTGAGTGATGCGAAAGCAGCCATTCTAGAGAAGAATCCTAACTTAAAGAATCAGGATGACGTTGCTAAAGCCGTAGGCGTTGGTGCCATTATCTTCAATGATTTAAAAAATGAACGTCATTTAGATGTTGATTTCAATTTAGCTAATATGCTTAAATTTGAAGGCATGACAGGTCCATATCTCCAATACAGTTCAGTACGTATTGAATCGATCTTAAAAGAAGGTATGTTATCTGATCAAGCCATTGATTGGTCGCATATCTTAGAAGACCATTATTTTGAAGTCATCAAACTTTTAGCACAGTTTCCAACACAAATCGAACGTGCTAAAGACAATAATGCCCCCAGTCAAATTGCACGATATATCACATCAGTTGCACAAGCATTTAACAGCTTTTATGGTAAACAACGCATCTTAGTTGAAGATGAAGGACACAAACAGTTAAATCTTCACTTCATTAAAGCGATTCAAATCGTGATCAATGAAGGCTTGCGTATTTTAGGAATTACACCACTTAAAGAAATGTAGAAGAAAAGAATTGATTTCTTCATATTTCCATGTTATTATCATAGTGCTGCAAACTTAAAAAAGAACCTTTTGGGGTTCTTATATCCCCGCGTGATGAAATTGGTAGACGTGCCAGACTCAAAATCTGGTGGATGAATAATCCGTGCTGGTTCGAGCCCGGCCGCGGGGACCAGATAATAATCAAATTGAGACAAGTTCTCAATTTTTTTTATTGTTTAGGTTTAGTTATCTAAATATAATCATCAAAAAAATTTAGATATCTAAATATTTGTGATATAATATATGTGAGGTGATTATCAATGGCAATAAACTATAATGGACTTTATCACGTTTTAGAACAAAAAGAAATGAGTCTATCTCAACTGGCTCAAGATTTAGGATTATCCTCTGCGACAAGAGCAAAATTCAAGAAAGGTGAATATGTTTCACTACAAACCCTAGAAACGATTTGCAAATATCTCAACGTAACACTAAACGATATTATCTCTTTTGAAACAGTATATACAAAATCCGAACTTTTAAATCGTCTGCAAGAGGAAATGGCGCATAAAATCAGTGGTGGTATTTATCATGAAACTCAAATCTTAATGACCTATAACTCAAATCACATTGAAGGATGCAAATTAACTTCAGATCAAACACGATACATCTTTGAGACGAATACGATTGGACTTGTACAAGATAAAACAATCAATATCGATGACATCATTGAAACTCAAAACCATTTTAGCTGTATTGATTACGCAATCAAAACTGCTTTGGAACCATTGACTGAACATTTGATCAAAGATTTTCATCGTATGCTAAAGACAGGTACATCTGATTCGAAACTTGAGTGGTTTAAGGTTGGTGATTACAAACAAAGAAGTAACACCGTGGGTGGTATTGAGACATCAAAACCAAGTGAGGTTTCTAAAGATATATCTAGACTTATTGGTATGTATGAAAAGAAAGACTCATATCAATTTAATGATATCGTAGAATTTCATTATCATTTTGAACGCATTCACCCTTTTCAAGATGGTAACGGAAGAGTGGGGAGATTAATTGCTTTTAAAGAGTTTATTAGACATGGTATGATTCCATTCACGATTGATGAATCGATTAAACTCTTTTATTATCGTGGATTAAAAGAATGGCAAAGTGATCAAGCATATCTCATAGAAACATGTTTAGCTGGTCAGGATATGTATAAACGATTGCTCGATCTATTTGATATAGATCATAAATCATGATTAATTCTATAATTGAATTTGAAAGCTTTAGCACATATCGTTTTGCATATCACTTTTAAAGGGATTCTTATAGTGATAGACTAACTTCATAGTGAGGTGTTAAAGATGAAAAACGATTTAAAAGTGTGTTTATGGTTTGATGGCAATGCAGAAGATGCTGCAAAATTCTATATTGATGTCTTTAAGGATGCGAAAATCATCAACCGGTCATTTTATGGAAATGAGGGTTTTGAATATCACGGTAAAACACCAGGAACACTCTTAACCATTGAACTACAGTTAAAATCATTTAACCTTCTTTTATTAAATGGTGATCATTCATTTAAATTTAATGAATCAGTCTCACTTGTCATCGAATGTGATACACAAGAAGAAGTTGACTATTACTGGCAAAGACTCACCTATAAAGGAGATCCTAAAGCTCAAGTGTGTGGCTGGTTAAAAGATCAATTTGGTCTATCTTGGCAAGTTGTTCCTATAAGGTTAAATGAGTTATTAGATGATCCAGACAAAAGAAAAGTGGATGCTGTAAGTAAAGTGATGTTTACTCAATCGAAGATCATCATCAAAGATTTAGAAGATGCTTACAAGAAAGTATAAAAAACTTTAGAAAAAGAAACATATAAAGCACATCTTGTTTTCCTTTGGTATTCAAAGAAAAAAAGATTGCTTTTTTTAAATACTATGCTAAAATATCACCGAAAGAGAGATGACAACATGAAAGAAAGAAAAGTGAAAGGTTTCATTATGACAACCATGAATGGGATGGTTTACGGATTATTCGCCACCCTCATTATTGGTGTTATTATTAAGCAAATTGGTGCTTTACTGGATTTAGCATTACTTGAAGTCATTATTTATGAAAGATTAGCTGCACTTTTAGGCGTTGGTATCGGTATTGGTATCGGTATTAGCTTAAAAATGACAGGTTTAAAACTCGTTGTAGCTGGTGTCATTGGTGGGATTGCATCTGCATTTACCTTAATGCTGGATGGTACGATGCTCGTAGGTTTAGCGGCAAACGAACCCGTTAAGATTTACTTAGTTACGATCTTTGGTATTATCCTTTTAGAAAAGATCTTAGTTAAACGTACACCTGTCGATATTTTATTAATTCCTTTAACTGGTGTTGCACTTGCTGTAATCTTAACCTTAGTCATTGGTGGACCTGTAAGACTACTCATAACCTATATTCAAGAGTTTATTACGTGGACCTTTGCGTTTGCACCAATCCCCATGTCGATTGTTGTCGCTGTTGTGATGGGTATTCTACTCACATCACCACTATCTTCAGCTGCAATTGCGATTTCGATTAATTTAACAGGTATTGCAGGTGGTGCCGCAGTCATTGGTTGTACTGCACAAATGATTGGATTTGCTGTTCAATCAAGAAAAGATAATTCCATTGGTATGGTCTTATCGATTGCCTTTGGTACATCGATGTTACAGTTTAAAAACATTTTAAGAAAACCGATTATTTGGTTACCTACGATTATCGCATCTGCGATTTTAGGACCCATTTTCTATATTTTCTTTAAGACATCAACAACATCAGCAGGTGCTGGTATGGGTTCATCAGGTTTCGTAGGACAACTTCAAACGTTAGCTGAAATGAACTATTCAACAAACGCTTGGCTATCTGTTGTTTTAATGCTCGTTTTATCAGCTGCTTTAGTCTTTGGCATCGATTTAATATTCAGAAAAAAAGGTTGGATTGTTGAAGGCGATTTAGCTGTTAATAAAGATATAAATTCATAGGTATAAATGATAACATCTTTACGTATTTATGATAAAATCATACTTGAAAAGAAAAATTACTTCCAGAAAGTGGTGTGTTTATGAACAAACGTGTTTATAATAAGGCATTTGGCAAGATTGTGAGAACCTTAGGTTTTATCTTTATTCTTGTCTCATCTGTCTTTCTAGCAGTTCAACTCATTCTCACCTACCAAACCTTACCCTTTATTGAAACCTTACTACCTTATGCGGAATTGGTGAATGATGCGATTGCACCTTATGCTTTTATTTCAGAATATGCGGTGCTTGCTTTAATTGTTGGTGAAATCTTAATTTTATGGGCAATCAGAAGAGGTTTAATTCTCAGAGTCTTGCTCACAGTAACCTTGATCTTCTTATTTGTTGAAAATTCATTTGCCGGTCAATCTGTTTTAGTTCCCATCGCAGTTGAAGCTCCAGCATGGTTAGGTAGTATCTTAGGATTTATTGAAGGTCCTTTTGAACAACTCGTTGCACTCTCTGAATACATTATTCCTGGTGTCACGGTTTCTGTTCCATTCTTACTTTGGGTTTTATATGCCTATAAGAAACCTGGAAGATTTTCAATCTTTATGTTACGTTTAGGTTCAATTACTTTATTCTTAGCGATTGCAATGTTGATCGTTAAAAATTTATTTGTACCAAGTTTACAAGATGTTGAAGTTTATGGAACGATTACAACCGTATTCTACATCTTAACCTACTTACTGAATGCCGTTGGTGGTGTCTTTGGTACCTTGGGTTTTGCAAGAAAATAAGAAAACAATTAACAAGAAAGCCGAAAGGCTTTTTTGATTATAAAAGGTTGACAAGTCCTATATTTAGGCGTATCATTGACAAAGAAAGAAGGCGAACATATGAAACTCATGATCTATGTCATGAACAAACCTGAGCATTTAGATAAGTTTCTAAAAGAGCTCGCAAAACAAAATATTAAAGGTGCAACCATCGTCTCATCTACCGGTATGGGAAGAAGTCTTGCTGGAAGAGAAGATATACCTTGGTTAGGTTCTTTAAAGGCGATTTTAGATATGCCAAGAACTGAATCGAAAGTGATTATGTTAGCATTACCTGATGAACAAGTGGAAACTGTTTATCAAGTGATTGAACAAATAGGTGGGGATTTATCACTACCTAATACGGGGATTGCATTTACACTTCCAATCGATAGCATTAAAGGCTATAAGGGTTAGAAAGTGTCTACGATAAAATGACTACATCTGTTTTACTCTATTTAGCTGTACTTCTTGGTACAGGTTTACTTTTTGGCAAGGTAGCAAAATACTTAAAACTCCCCAATGTAACGGGTTATCTTGTCGGAGGACTGATCTTAGGACCTTCTATTTTAAATATCATTCCTGAAGGAACGATTCATGATTTTTCGATTATTAGTTCAGTTGCTTTAGGCTTTATTGCCTTTAGTATTGGGACTGAAATGAAACTTGTTTATTTTAGACGTGTGGGTGCTACACCTATTTGGATTGCAATTTTTGAAGCTTTATTTGCAGTTATTGTGACACTGATTGCTGTCTTAGGTTATTTTTTGATTAAAGGTGATTTAAGTTTAACGAATTTCAGATTCGCACTCGTGTTATCTGCAATTGCTGCAGCAACTGCGCCTGCTGCAACCATCATGGTGGTTAGACAGTATAAGGCGAAAGGTAAATTAACGGAAACGTTATTATCAGTAGTTGCGATTGATGACTCCGTAGCGATTATTTTATTTGGTATCTTTGTCGCTGTAGCGAATGCGTTAGGTCAAACTGCAGTCGCAACACCTCTATGGTTACAGATATTAAATCCGTTTATTGAGATTATCGTATCACTTGCCATTGGTTCTGTGATGGGTATTATTTTAACCTTAGGTTGTAAATGGTTTACAGGACGTGGAAATCGCATCAGTTTATCTGTTGCGATCATCTTCTTATCAATCTTTTTAGCAGAATGGTTACACGCATCACCCTTACTTACAGCCATGATGTTAGGTGCAGTGTTTGGTAATGTGAGTTCAAAAGCAGAAGATATCAATGGACTTTTATACTTCATAACACCACCCATTTTCATTTTATTCTTCGTTTTATCTGGTGCTGAATTAAATATTAGCATCCTTGGTGTTGTTGGCATTATTGGTCTTGTTTATGTGGTCTTTAGAGTGGTTGGTAAAATCTTTGGTGCCTGGTTGGGTGCTAAGGTCACCAAAGCAGAACCCGTGATTGCTAAATACTTAGGCTACGCTCTTGTTCCACAAGCAGGGGTTGCCATTGGTTTATCGTTAATCGCAACACAAGTTCTAAATGTTGAAATGGGTTCTCAAATTAGAGCGATCATTTTAGCAGGAACATTGATCTATGAACTTGTTGGACCAGTCATCACGAAGATGGCACTTAAAAAAGCTGGAGAAATTTCAATTGAAGCATGAAAAAAGCCCTTCATAGGGCTTTTTTTTCTACATCAGTGATGCAAATCCTCTTAAGATAACTTGAAATATCTTATAGAGGATATTTTTCTTTTTAACTGCACTCACCTGATTTGATTGTAGAATCGTTTGTGAGAAGAAATGAGACATCTCTTTAATCGTATTGACTTGATTTAAATAGACGCTATTCTCAAAGTGTAGGTATAAACTTCTAAAATCAAGATTACATGTACCAATCATCGCCTCAACACCATCGATGATCATGATTTTAGAATGAATAAAACCTGGTGTGTAGCGATACACTTTAACACCAGCTTGCATAAGTTCCGGAACAAAGGACTCAGTGACCATAAAAATAATCTTTTTATCTGGAATATAGGGGATGATGACTTTCACATCAACACCTGATTTCGATGCTAACTTTAAAGCTTCTGATAATTCATTATCAATGATTAAATAAGGTGTTGTGATCTCTATGGAGGTTTTCGCTTCGTTAATTAAAGATAAATACATATTTTTTGAAACGAGTTCTTTATCAAGGGGTGCATCATTGAAAGGTGCTACATACCCATCCTCTGGTAAAGACGTCTCTTTTTTGTAGGCTAAATAGTTGATATCATTGCCTGTTTGGAAACGGTAGTTCTCTAGAAAACTGATCACTAAACTCCATACTGCATCACCTTCTAGGCGAATACCAGCATCAAGCCAGTGGCCAAAAGGTTGAATTTTGTTAATGTATTCATCGCCTATATTGGCACCACCGGTATAACCGATAACACCATCAATAACAACAATTTTTCGATGATCTCTATAGTTCATCGCGAAATTGAGATGTAATCGCATCGGATTAAAGGGAACTGCATCAATGCCGTATGACTTTAATTTCTTATGGTACCGATAAGGAAGTGTTGATGAACCAAAGTCATCATAGATCAGTTTAACTTCAACACCCTCACTCACTTTTTCTTTTAAAATAGCTAGGATGATATCCCACATTTCACCTTTTGAAACAATAAAAAATTCTAAAAAGATAAATGATGATGCATTTCTTAAGTCTATTAAAAGAGATTCATACATCTTTTCACCAGAACCTAAGAAGGTTGTTTTCGTTTGATTATAAACTGGCCAGTTTAAGTTGTTTAAGTATTTTGATGCTTTATTTCCAATGGGGTTTTCGATATGCTTGACATGTTCATAGCGCTCAACATCAATTTCTTTATACCGATTTAAAATGCGTTTGCCAAAGTTTTGCTGGCGATAGATTATATAGAAGATTCCTCCAAATAAAGGAAATATTAAAATAGGCATAATCCAAGTCAGTTTATAAATTGGATTTTCTTCTTTAACTAAGAGATAAAGTACGATAAGTACTGAAAGTGAGTAATTGATGATTTGAATATATAAAAACTGTGATAAAAAATTTAAAACATAAAAAAGAAAGGCTAGCTGAGCTAAAACCAGTAAAAGAATGAGTGATGTTCTTGATAAGATCATTCGGATGAGTCTTTTCATGTTTATACCTCTTTTGTAAAGACAAATAAATCAGCAGTCGATCTTTTTGAATCGTATGAATAACCGTTTAAAGTGATCATTTTGATGTCATCAATAGAAGTTATACGGTTTTGTATGAGATATCTTGCACATAAACCTCGCATCGTTTTAACATGCATTGCGATACGTTTTTGCCTACCTTTTATCATTTCGATAAAATCAAGTGTGATCATCTTGATGGAAGAAGGGATCACCTTACTGTATTCTTCGGATGCAAGGTTAATGATGACCTCATCCTTACAATACGTCTTTAAATACGTACCTATTTTTGGTTTCCAATAATCATATAAATTGAATAGTGTTTGATCTTGCATCTCAAGACGGTATAAACTGATGCCATCATTTGGTTTTAAAACACCATAAAGACCAGATAGGATGAGGATATGATCTTGCATAAAGCTAAGATCACTTTCTTTTAATGAATTGACATCAAAGCTTTTAAATGCTTGTCCATGATACGTATAGATCACCTTTGATGAGGTTTGATCATATGCATGAATCATCTTGATCACATCAGTTAATAGTTTTTCACTTAATTTCATGGATGACTGAATGGCATCAGGTGACACTTTTTTTAGCATGTTCATCAGATGATTTGCTTCACGTTTGAAGTGGGGTAGATCATCAGAATGTGTTATTTTGGGATGAAACGTCTTAGCTGGAGATAAGATAATCTTCATGTATTTAACCTCACATTGTTACTTTGATTATATCAAAAGAGTGTAGAAAGTGATACAATAGTAATGTCTTACTTAGAGGAGGAAATGACCTTGAATGAACGAAAGCTTTCGCTACTCATGGATTTTTATGAACTGACTATGGCTAACGGTTATTATATGGACCATAAAGCAGATCAAATTGCAGTTTTTGATGTATTCTTTAGATCGATACCTGATCAAGGCGGTTACGCTGTTTTTGCAGGTTTAGAACAAGTCATTGAATATATCAAGAACTTATCTTTTTCTGATGAAGAAATCGCCTATTTACGATCAAAAGATGTCTTTGATGAATCTTTTCTAAGTTATTTAAAAACATTTACTTTTTCATCGGATGTTTACGCGATGAAAGAAGGAACCCCTATTTTTCCGCATGAACCCATTTTAGTGGTTAAAGGTCCGATCATTGAATGTCAACTGATTGAAACAATGATTCTACTTACGATTAACCACCAAAGTTTGATTGCTACAAAAGCTGCACGTATCGTGCATGCTGCACAAGGACGTGCTGTTTTAGAGTTTGGCGCACGTAGAGCACATGGTTATGATGCATCGATTTATGGTGCAAGAGCTGCTTATATTTCTGGTGCGGTTGGATCATCGAATACGTATGTTGATTATATGTATCAAATTCCTGCTATCGGTACGATGGCACACAGTTATATTCAAAGCTATGATTCAGAATATGAAGCCTTTAAGGCCTATGCATTAACGTATCCTAAAAATACAGTCTTACTGGTTGATACATATAATACCTTAAAACAAGGCATACCTAATGCCATTAAGATTCATAAAGAAGTATTAGAACCGATGGGTTATCGTTTAAAAGGCATTCGTCTTGATTCAGGTGATTTAACTTACCTAACAAAAGAAGCACGTAAGATGCTTAATCAAAACGGATTAAGTGATGTCAAAATTACAGTTTCTAACTCACTTGATGAATACTTGATTAAAGAACTGATACATCAAGGAGCTCAAATTGATGCCTTTGGTGTGGGTGAAAGATTAGTTACAGCAAGATCTGAAGCTGTTTTTGGTGGTGTATTTAAGCTTGCTGCTGTTGAAAAAGATGGCAACATGGTTCCAAAAATTAAGATCTCAGAAAATGTCCAAAAGACTACAACACCAGGATTTAAACAAGTGTTTAGATTTTATGATGAAAATGGTATGGCTGAAGCAGATGTGATGACACTCTTTGATGAAGAGATTGAACCAAATAAACCGTATCATTTGTTTGATCCTAATTTTCCATGGAAGTCAAAAGTCATTGAAAACTTTACAGCAGTTCCCCTACTCAATCCCATCTTTATTTCAGGTAAACTTGTCTATGAAGTTCCTACACTTGAAAATATAAGAACGTATGCAAGACAAGAACATCAAAAACTATGGCCTGAAGTGATTCGTTTGGAAAATCCGCACGAGTATTATGTGGATTTAAGCCAAAAGCTTTGGGATTTAAAGCAAGATATGATTAAAAAACACAAAAAATAGAATGAAGGGTTAATGTGGCACGTCCGATCAAAAAACAAAATCTCGAGCGAATTTTACATCATCCTTCGCTTTTAAAAGGTATTGTCTTCATGGCAATACCCGTTTTTTTGAACAATTTTTTAAAAAGTTTACATGATATGGTGGATGCTATTTTCGTTGCACGTATGGATGTTGGATCGCAAGCAACACTGGATGCAGCTTTAGCTGCGTTAAACATTCACTGGCCTGTATTTAATCTTTTCATGGCACTTGCTGCAGGTTTGGGTATTGCAACGGTTGCCATGGTCAGTCAATATGTAGGTGCAGGAAGAAAAGATTTAGCATCTTCTTATGCAAGTAAGTTGATTACACTAGCAATCATCTTTGCAGTGATTGTGAGTGGAATCTTCATTATAACGTCAGATCAAGTCTTAGGTTTTAATCTATTTGCCTATCTCATGGGTGCCAGAGGAGAAGCTTTAGGATTTGCAGGTGAATATTTTAGAATTAGAAGCTATGAATTCATTTTAGTTTTCATCTTTATTGTGTATCAGTCCGTTAGACAAGCTACCGGTGAAACACTATATCCTGTTTTATTAAACATGGGTGGAATCTTCGTGAATATCATCTTAACATGGCTCTTTGTTGATCGGTTTAAAATGGGTATTTCAGGTGCAGCATATGCAACCTTAATTGCACATGCAGCACCGATGCCATTCATTATCTATGATTTATTTAAGTCTAAACATCATATTAGAATCTCATTATCTGAAATGAAAATTGATAAAGAAACATTAGCTGAGATGAGCAGATTCGCAGTTCCCGCAAGTATAGGACAAGCTGTATCCTCCTTAGGGTTTGTAATCATCCAAAGTATTATTTTACGTTATGGTGATGAAGTCTCTGCAGGTTTTTCAGTGGGCAATAGAATCTCATCGCTCTTATTAAATCCAGTTGTTGCTATCTCGACAATATCCGCAGCCTTTATTGGTCTTAATATTGGACATGCTCAACCTGATCGGGCAAGGAAAGCGTATGAAGTTTCAAGAAACTTATCGTTTGGTTTAATGGCTGTTGGGGTTGCGATTATCATTCCGTTAAGATTTCCTATTATTGAACTTATTTTAGGAACGAACGCATCATCATCTTATCAGATCGCGGGTGTTTATACACTCTGGTTACTTTTAACACAACCTTTAATGGCACTTTTCCAATCGTATATTGGACTCTTTAATGGATCGGGTCATTCCAATTACACGTTAAAGATGAGTTTATTAAGACTATGGGGACTTCGTATTCCAATGATCTTCATCGCGATGTTGGTACTACCTCCTGATGATTACAGAGGTATCTTTTACGCGATGATGATCTCAAACTTTATCATTTTATTTTATGGACATTACCTTAAAAAAGGTATTAAATATGAACTACAGGTGAGACTATGAATGTAGAGATTGTTTTATATGAACCAGAAATCCCACAAAATACAGGAAACATCATGCGTACATGCGTTGCTCTTGGTGTCAAACTTCATTTAATTGAACCCCTTGGTTTTAAAATTGATGAATCCAGATTAAAAAGAAGTGCACTGGATTATTATGAGCATCTTGATTATGTGACGCATAAGAACTTTGATGATTTTGCATCAAAGAATCCTGGAACATATTTATTTTTGACACGCTATGGTAAGAAGAACTACGCTGATATCAACTATAAATCACTTCCAGAGCCACTTTATTTAATCTTTGGTAAAGAGTCTACGGGTGTTGATCGTAAGCTTTTAGCAAAGCATTTAGATAACTGTTATAGAATACCAACAACCGATAAAGTGAGAAGTTTGAACTTATCCAATGCGGTTGCAATTGTCGCATATGAAGTGTTTAGACAATTTGATTATGAAAACTTAATTACGGTTGAACCAGATACACATAAAGGTAAAGACTTTTTAGATCAATTCTTGGAGGACAAATGAAACTAACACACAAACAAACACTCGGTGAAGAAATCGCAAATGCGATCTCTCATGGGTTGATGGCAATCTTTGGGATTGTTGCACTCATTTTATTACTTGTAAAAGCGGATACGACCATTGAAGTTACATCAGCCATTATCTTTGGTTTTGGTATAATTAATCTTTATACGATGTCTACGATTTATCATGCACTGTTTCATCCAACAGCGAAATCTGTTTTTCAGCGGTTTGACCATATTTCAATTTATATTTTAATTGGTGGAACGTTTGCACCGGCACTTTTATTACTTCCTGAACTACAAGAACCACTGTTTGGGATATCAGGTTTAGGACTAGGACCTGTCTTATTTATTATCCAGTGGATCTTAATCTTAATCGGTGTCATTTTTAAATCGATATGGATTAAAAAGTTTGCAAAACTACATGTGTTTATCTATCTTGCGATTGGTTGGAGTGCTTTAATCTTCGCACAACAACTCCTTGCCTATCAAGCTGCAGCATTCTGGTTTGTTTTTGCGGGTGGTGTTGCTTATAGCATCGGTGTTATTTTCTATGCGTTTCCTAAAATCAAGTATTTCCATTTTGTTTGGCATATTTTCACGAGTATCGGTACCGTTTTACAGTTTATTGCGATCTATGGATACTTATATTAACATGAATGTTTATTCATACTCTTGAAATTCAGTTTCGTTTCATGTAAGATGGATATGTAGAATAAAAACTAAGGAGAAAAATAAATGTTAAAAATTTTAGCAGTCAATGCAGGTAGTTCAAGTTTAAAATTCCAATTATTTGAAATGCCTGAAGAAAAAACAATCGTATCAGGTATTGTTGAACGTATTGGCTATGATAATGCAGCAATCATCTTTAAGTATGATGGTCAAAAATTTGTCGAAAATCATCAAATTTTAAACCATAAAGTCGCTGTTGATATGGTCATTCACGGTTTACTTGATCGTAAGATTATTGAATCCCTTGATGAAATCAAAGGCGTTGGTCACCGTGTTGTTCAAGGTGGCGAATTATTTAAGGAATCCGCAATTATCGATGATACAGTCATTGAAAAAATTGCAAGCTTAAATGATTTAGCACCACTTCATAACCCAGCAAACTTAACGGGTATTCATGCGTTTCAAGCTGCATTACCCAATGTGATTCAAGTTGCAGTTTTTGATACCACATTCCACCAAACCATGACAGAAGATGCTTATCTCTATGCAGCTCCTTATGAATGGTATGAAAAGTATGGTGTTAGAAAATATGGTTTCCACGGTACATCTCACCAATATGTATCTCAAAGAGCTGCTGAACTCTTAGGAAATCCTCACGCGAAGATCGTTGTTGCTCATTTAGGCAATGGCGCTTCACTTTGTGCAGTTAAAGATGGTATTTCAGTTGATACATCGATGGGTTTAACACCACTTGAAGGTATTCCAATGGGAACACGTTCAGGAAATATCGACCCAGCTGTCTTAATGCTTGTTTCTAGCAAAGAAGATAAGACGTATGGCGAAGTTTTAGATGAACTCAATAAAAAATCAGGTTACTTAGGCTTATCCGGTTTTTCTAATGACTCTAGAGATATCATCGATGGTATGAATAGAGGCGAATACAGAGCAACCTTAGCACATAAGATTCAAGTGAAGAGAATCGTTGACTACATTGGATCCTATTATGTCTACATGGGTGGTTTAGATGCACTATGCTTTACTGCAGGTATCGGTGAAAACGCACCTGAAGTCAGACGTGATGTCATTAAAGGTATTAAAGTGTTAGGCATTGAATTAGATGAAGTTGAAAATGAAAAACGCGGTGAACGCATGATTTCAACCAAAGATTCTAAAGTAAAAGCATTCATTATTCCAACCAATGAAGAAGTGATGATTGCAAGAGAAGTTACACGTTTAAAATAAATTTAATCATCAACAAAAAGGTAATCAACAGATCACGTTGACTACCTTTTTTTCTATCATCACCTAACACTTAAGTTTTTCTTAACATCCGTAAAGTATAGCACATTTTTAACCTCACGCACACATCATGTGTGATACAATGGTGTCAAAGAGCCACCAGAAATGATTTTAGATAGAATAAACATGGATGGTTTAATTCTTTTTTATGCAAACAGATATCAATTTATGGAGAGAAAATAATGAAAACATTTTTTAAAAAACAAGCACTCTTATCGGTAGCAATCCTTGCGATCTCACTGGTAGTCATTTTACTGAACTTATGGATCTTATCGTCAAAATTAAAATGGCCAAACGATGATTTGACCCTGTTTTTACTTGCAAGAGATCTATCTGATGGAGATGCCATCAACATTTTTAGTTTTGTGATCACCATCTTATTCTATGTTTCATTAATTCCTTCGATATTTCTTATCATCAGTGTCATAAAGAAGAAGAATCAAGGCTTAATCTTTAATGTGATGTATCAATTAGGATTTAATACGACAGTGATCGTATTCCAGTCCGTATTTAGTGAGTTAAGAGCGTTTGCAACAACGTTAATCATCATTAACATTGTCTTACTCATTCTCTATATCATTTTTTATGTATTTAGATTCAAAGCAATCAGTGATTTAAATGTTCCCATCGAAGAAGAAGTTGAACCTAAACAATCATCTAGAATACCATTTATGGTCTTACTCTTAGATATTGTTGCCCTCCTCATCTTAGCATCAACCTTTGTGATTCCGATGTATAGTGAAGTAAGTGGTAGTAGTGTTACGCATGCGATTTTAATTGAAACTATTACTCGTGGTACCGTTGATTTAACAACGGTTGCATCCTTCTTTATTTATTTCGCCATCTTTTTAACGATTATTTTAGATTTTGCACAAACGCTTACCAGTTATTTTAATGCAAAAGCTTATTTTGTTAAAAAGTCAAATCAGCTTATTTTAGTGATTTTTATCATTACAGTCATTTATTTCATCAGTGGATTTGTGATGGATATCGTCTTAACCCTTACAACAGGAGCTACAATTCAAACATTTGCGTATATCCCAATGTTATTGATGATTGTGGTTCTCATTGAAAATGCAGTTTTAAAAGGTAAATATATCACCTACCAAGAAATCATTAAAAAAGAGAAGATTACACGGTATGGTAAAGTAGAACCCCTTGTTTATATCATCATGTTATCTGCTGTTTCTGTCTTGATGTTATTTCTTAAGATTATTCGCTTTGAGATTATATCAGGTGGTTACTCCTATTTTGTTAATCTAACGGGATTTAATATCTTACAAGATTATCCCATTTTAGATCCTGCCTATCGCATCGTTGCTTATGTGTTAGTTGTGATGCTGATGACTGTTGGACTAGCACTGGTCATCAGTATTGTTAGTTATTTATCCAAATACTCAAAATACGATAAGATTGTTAAATCAGCAGCTTCAATCAACGTATTCTTTGTTTTTATCATTGCTATTTCAGGATATTATTTCCAAATTGCCAAAGCGATTAACCAAAGTATCTTACTTGATTTAGCAGAATATTATGGCGTGAATATACCAGGTCTTGTTGATTTTGACTATATCATCAAAACAGATGCGATTTATGCACTCATCGCATCAACGACTATTCTTAGTCTCATGTTCTTTAGAAGAGCCTTTGATAGAGAAGATTTAAATCCAATGCGTGCTGAGATTATCAATAGTGATGAATCTGAGTCAAATGGTGATAAACCAAGCGCAGCTTCCTTAGCACCCTCAGATGAAATCATGAATATCTTTGATCCATCTCCAGCATTAACAGAACTCGATCAAAAAGTAGAAACATTTAAAAAAGATTTAGAATACAGAAAATCATTTCAAGTGAAAGAAACAAGTTTAAATGAACTCATTTTATTTGTTGTTGATTATGCAAAGAATTCAAGACTTCATTTATCGTATTCACCTGAAGATATCGCTACTTTCGTTGCAGGCTTAGGTGCAACCAAACTTTCTGTTTTACAAGGGATGTCAGGTACGGGTAAAACAAGTCTACCTAAAATCTTCTCTGAAGCTATTTTAGGTAACTGTGAAATCATTGAAGTTGAATCCTCATGGAAAGATAAAAATGAACTCCTCGGATACTACAATGAATTCTCTATGAAGTATACACCCAAAAAGTTCACTTTAGCTCTTTATAAAGCGGCATTAAATCCTGAAATATTCACATTTATTTTGCTTGATGAAATGAATCTATCCCGCATTGAATACTATTTCTCTGATTTCTTATCTTTAATGGAAAACGAAGAAGGTTACAGAGAAATCAAACTCATTAATTTAAAATTAAGTCGTAAAGAAGAAGAATCAGAAGTTGATTATCTTGCACTTGATCAAGGACACACCTTAAAGGTTCCAGCAAACGTTTGGTTTATCGGAACGGCAAACCGTGATGAATCAACCTTTGTGATTTCAGATAAAGTTTATGATCGTGCACACACCATGAACTTCACGAAGCGTGCACCTAAGGTCAGAAACTATTCAGATCCCATTTCAAAACGTTTCTATGATTATGAGACGATGAATGAACTTTTACTTAACGCCAAAAAGCAAGGGAAATTTGATGCCGAAAACAATGATTTAATCAAACATGTTGAAGCTTTACTCGCACCCTTTAATATTTCCTTTGGTAACCGTATCTTAAAACAAATCGAAGATTTCGTGAATATTTATACAGCATGTTTTCCAAAAGAAGATGTGTTAAGTGAAGCGATTGAAAAAATTCTTTTAAGTAAAGTGGTTGCTAAACTTGAAGTAAAAACCATTGATGATAAAGATAAACTTGAAATGGCTTTTGAAAAGTTAGGTTTAAGTCAATGTGCAACATTCATTAGACATTTAGATAGTGAATAAGATGAATCAAAGATCCGTTAAAAAGACATTAGAAGAACAACTTCGGATGTATGAACTCTTAGAGGGTATTCATACATTCGTGAGTCGTCATCCTGAGTTATCTTATATCGAATTTGATTATTATGTCGTGCATGACATGACACTCTTTTCTGTTGAACCTGATTTTGATTTTAATAAACTCAATGAAGATATACATCACATTAAAAAAACGATCCCTGCAGTTAAAAGGATTTTCAATAAACCCATTATCGTATTAAAAGATTCAGATGATGTTGTTCCTGTTGAAAATGCAAGAATCATTAACCAAGGTACATTCTTACATTTAGCTAATCATGGACAATATGTCTCTAATGTGACAGATCATGGGGTTAAACCTCGAAAACTTTTAACACGCATTTACGAAGATGACTATCAGATCTATGAAAACATGGTATTTTGTAACTACATCGATGATGTTTTATCACTTGTTAAAAAGAACAGACGCATTTTAAACAGCTTGCTCTATGCGAGCGATATTATGCGTTTTAACCTACTTGAAAAGGTTAACCATGTCAATTACTTTCTCGCCCTTGGAAAGCTTCATACGGGCTATATTAGAGACTTTAGCCAGTATGTCTCTTTATCAAGAGAACTCCTCCATGAGCTTTCTCAGATTAGTTATGCGATCAATCCCAGATTACATAAACCGGTGTATCAAAAGAATTTAAAACGTAACAGGTATTTAAAACTTAAGAAAACCAATATTTTCATCAGTCAAAAAGATTATAAGCTCGTCTATAAGACTTATAAAGATTTAGTTGGTGAACAGAAGAGTAAACCTAAAGAAGACATCATTGAAGATGAAGAAATGAGACAACGCTATCTTTTATATGTGCAAATGTTAACGATTTTCGCGATCGGTCATTTTAGATTTGTTATCAAACCTGGTTTAAAGATCGATTTCAATTCACTTTATGTCTCATTTACATTTAAAACATGGAAACTTGATGTTTTTACCAACAATAAAAAAGAAATCATTCTTCATTTCAATAAAGATCAGTCATATAAAATGATTTTGGTCAATAGTGATGATGCGAAATCATTAACCTATTATAAAAAGAACTATGCCATCGATGAAGTGATTAAAATCAGTCATCATGATGAAGGCTACCTTGAAAGAGATGACATACATATCAGTATTGATGATATTGATTCTTTTAGAAGATTACAACAAATCATGTTAAAAGGCATGATCAATAGTGATCAAAAAAGAGATATCTGTCCCTTTTGTGGTGGTAAGCTCTACCCAGATTCCCATAAACAATATCATGAATGTCATGATTGCATGATCCAAATTAAAGATAATGATTGTCCAGATACAAGAAAGAGCTATACCTATACCGATAATCTCAATCAACATAAACCAAATATGCAACATATCGATATCAAGAGTGATGAATATTGGTATTATGAGAAACAAGTTGAATCCATGTTATATTTTAGAAACATTACACGAATTAACAGGGATGGAGATATCCTTTGTCCCTACTGCAATAAAGTCCATGATCAAAAAAATAGTAAAAGGAGAATATGATGAAACCTGTATATGAAATGATTGGTTATCAGTTAGTTGATATCAAATACAAAAGATTACAATTAGGTGTCCCTGAATACTTTAAACTTTATTTAAAAGGATCACAGTTTGATGAAGCAAGATCCATCTATATCATTGAACCTCTCTTTGAGATTAAGTTTAAAGATGTTGAACTTTCTACCTTACTCTTTTCAGCAGCCTTTAGAATTAATGATTTAACATGGAAAGAAAAGATGAGTAAAGAACAGGTGGATGCAACCTTCATGGCTGCAGTGTACCCCTTTATCAGATCCATGATTCATCATGTAACAGATGATTATAGAGGTGCAATCAATCTACCCGTGATTGATATTAGGCTAGCAAATTTAGAAAAAGGGGTTACCTTTGAACCCCATATCAAGTCGCATGACCCAGGGTTGAAAAACTAATTTCAACCCTTTTTTTAATCTATTACATGTTATACTAAAGATGGGTGATAAGATGAATGAACATATGAAACAAGGCGACCTTTTAGATGTCGATATTAAACGCATGGGTATTAATGGTGAAGGGATAGCCTATTATCAAAAATTAGCTATTTTTATCGATCAAGCCATTCCAGGTGAAGAAGTTAAAGTCAAAATCGATGAGGTCTATGATAACCGTGCAACAGCAACCATTGAAGAGATCATCAAAGCATCACTTGAAAGAGTGAATCCTTTTTGTCCTGTTTATGAAACATGTGGTGGTTGTCAGACACAGCATATCGATTATAAAGCGATGCTTAACTATAAAAGAGATATTATCTTAAAGAGTTTTGATCGTTATGCAGGTTTAAAGATTAGTCAAAAAAGAATTAAACCGACTTTAGGTGCTGAAAACCCTGATCATTACAGAAATAAAGCATCGCTTCCTGTTCAAAGTTATAAAGGAAAAAATACCATTGGCATGTATGCAAGACAGTCTAACCGGTTTATCCCGATTGATGAATGTCCTGTGCAACATAAAGATGTGAACCGTATCTTAAAACGGATCATAAAACTGATGAATGAGATGGATATACCTGCATATGATCCAAAATATAAAAAAGGCTATATCAGACATTTAATTGTGCGTGTAGGTGAAAATTCAAAAGAAGCACAAGTCTCATTCATTATGTTAAAAAAATCAAACCGTATTGAAGAACTAACTCAAAAATTGATTGAATTAGAACCAACGATTGTCTCTGTGTATGAAGTGATTAATCCAGATTTAAAGAAAATCGGATTCTTTAGTGAAGATATGAGACTGATTCACGGTAAAGAGACGATTAAAGAAGAACTTCATGGCCATGAATACCATTTAAAGCCTGAAGCATTCTTTCAGCTTAATACGAAACAGGCTGATGTGTTTTATCAAGAAATGAAAAGATTAGCAGATTTAAAACCACATGAAATCGCGATTGATGCGTATGCAGGGGTTGCCCCTGTTTCACATTATATTTATCAAGATGCTAAACATGTTTATGCAGTAGAACTTGATGAAGCAGCATGTGAATCTGCGAAAATATCTTTAGAGAAGAATAACATTAAGAATGTCACTGTTTTGCAAAGTGATTTTAAACGTGCCTTATCCGGTTTAAAAGAAAAGAAAATTGATGTTATGTTTTTTGATCCGCCCAGAGTGGGACTTGGTGAAGAAACGATTGAACTCATTTTAAAGTTTAAGCCATCTAGATTGATTTATGGTTCATGTAATCCTTCTACATTAGCAAAAGATTTAAATACACTTCTTAAAGATTATGATTTAGTTGAAACAGTTCCGATTGACATGTTTCCGTATACATCTTTAGTAGAAAGTGTGTCATTATTAAAAATCAAATAGTTTGTAAATCTTAAATGCAAAAATGAGTATGTACGTTGGGGTGAATGTATGAAAAAATCTTTTCTCTTTTTTGTCCTTTGTTGTTTTCTATGGTTGATGAGTGGATGCACAGCAAGTAATCAAGTGAAATCTGAGTTTGATAAAGCTTTTTTATCTCGCATGGACTTTCTTAATGATACGTTTGTAGTCACAATCACAGAAAATATGCGTGTTTCACTGATAGACCCTTTGAGTGCGGAAGAATCTAGTGAAATAGAAATCGCAAGCCATCAAAGCCAAGTTGAAATGATGCTTGCAGCAGATTTTATTTCAACTCAAAAATATACCTATGAAGATCATGAAGATTACGGTATGTTTTCCTATCAATATTTTGATGATTATATGATCAAATCTACTTACTTTTTAAATTCATTTCCAAGAGATATTGCATATGAAGTGATCGAAGGTAACACATCACTTTATACTTATGTCTTTGGTGATTTATCAGAAGATATGACTTTTTATGATGATGCTACATTCGAAGATGATACCACCGAAGGATACATATTATCAGTTCCTTATGCTTCTATAATCAACAATCCCTTATTTTATTTATCCGGAAACACTCTTGAAGATTTAAAACGTGATCATCCTACTTTTTATGTGGATGGTGGATTGGTTCTAGATTATCCAAATATCACAGATGACATGATAAGTTTATATCATGCATTGATGCAAATTATTTTTGATGAAGATTTAAATCGGATAACCATCCATCTAGAACTGATGAGTGATGATTCCATCTCAACTGAGAGTGGCGATCTAAAAATCACTTCAGATATCACGATTTATTTCGGTTCAATTGATAAAGATAGCTACATTCAACACAATCCGATTATGACGCATCCAGCAACACAAAGTAAGCAATTCTTGGTTAGAAAAATATGGGAACATAGCGCTGAAATTCATTCGTTTTCATATATGAATACGGATGGATGGCTAAAAATATCATTTGATTCAGGGGATTATGTGATGGATCTCGCTGATCTACCATCATTTTCATTGGTAGAACTGTATGATGATGAACAACATTTGATACATACATTTTCAAATGAAGATACGACTTTTTCCATTTCTAAATCAGGCGTTTACGCATTATTCATCCAATCAAGTCATGGGAAAATAATAACGATCAATTTTGAAAAGCAATAGAAACTATTTAAAAATAGGATAGAGGTTTATATGTTCAAATTAAAATTACTATTACAAGTGAAAGATGTTTTGAATCAATTTCCTGAAGCAAACCGTTTCTCATTAACGGGACCCTTTGATAAAAACATTAATGCGTTAAACCCTTATGGGATTTATCGCATAACAAAGGAAAATGCGGATTATATTTTAAGTCAGTTAACAGAAGTATCTATGGACTTTTTTAAAGCAAGCTACAATACATTCAAAGAAGAAGATAAAAAGAACCTTCCACCTTTTAATGAACTTGTTGAAAATATCAAATTAGAGTCTTTAAACCATGTTCAAGCAAGCATACGAAATGATTTTAAAGATCATATACCCATTAATGATCTTTTTATGGATGAGAAAACCTTGTTTACTCATCCACCACAACTCTATCATTTCTATCATCACTTTGAACATCTTTTTAGTACCTACTTACTCCAAATCGAACACATGCTTAAACATGGTAGACATAGAGATTTAGATGATGTTTTTGAAGATGAGAAATACAAAGATTTAAAGCTTGCATGTATATCTAAAGAATTAACTTATGTTTGGCATTCAACCATATCAAATAGATTATCTGTTTTATATACCTTTGAATTGGGTGAGTCATCTAAAGCATGGTTACTTAAACAAGAAGATGTGTTTGGTTTAAGTGATTTAGAAGATCTTGCACTTTATAAAGATGATGAAATCCTATTTTCATCAAATACGCATGAAAAAATGTATAAAGATGTAAGAACGGATGAGGATTATAGCTATTTAGAAGATTAAATCATTCTGTTCAAAAATAACACCGATACGGTGTTTTTTGTTATTAAACTATCCTAAATCTGCATAAAACAGGTATTTCATTGTATACTAGAGATAGTACATTTTGATGGGAGGTAGCTAATCTTTGGATAAGTTAACGTTTTTGTTACCTGAAGAGATCAGCCTCTTAACAAAAGATGAAGTCATCCATCGACTCATTCGTTTTCTGAGCATGAGTCCATGTTGTCTAGATGAAGGTATCAAGGATGCTCTAAAGATATTGGTGAATTATTTAGAAGAGAACATAACCGTCTTTCATGCACGAAAACGTGCATTTCAGATTCACCAAGAAGCAAGAGAGGAAACAGATCCTTATAAAAAGATGATCAAAAGAGCATGTGGACATATCGTTTCAACCATCCATGTCAAAACACATGCACTGCGTGCAATTGATTATTTGAATAAAGCATTACGTCTTAAGGAGGGGAATCTACATGATTGAAATTGCAGAAGCTTTAGTCTATTCAAAACAGATGGCAAAAGTCCTTAAAGGTAAAACCATTACGGGTGTAAAAGTTTTAGCATCACCACATACATTTTGTTGGATGAGTGAGCTGCCTGATGTCTATGAATCTATCCTTTTAGGCAATGTGATCCATGATGTAAAGTCAACATCACATTATATCAGATTCATTTTAAATGACGATATGGAACTTGCAGTAGGTGAAGATGTTTCTTTTGAATATAAAAAAGAAGATCAAACATCAGATAAACACCAACTACAATTAACATTTCATGATGGTCACATCTTAGAGTTAAAAATAAAACTTTATGGATTTATCTTACTTGGAAAAGAAGAAGACTTAAAATCACAGTATTCCTACTATCAACTTGCTATGGATGCAGTAAACCCACTGAATCCAGAGTTCACTTACGAACATTTCTTGCATGTGACTGAATTAAACCTTAATAAAGGCTCTGTCAAACAAGCATTATCAACCAATCAACATATTCCAGGTTTAGGTAACGGAACACTTCAAGATGTTTTGTTTCATGCTAAAATCTCTCCAAAACGTAAAGTAAATACATTAACTGATGAAGATAAACATAGACTTTATCAATCCGTGATCCACAAAATTGATGAAATGATCACTTTTGGTGGTAGAAATACAAGTTCAAACATGTTTGGTGAAAAAGGAAGATATGAAGTCATCATGTCAAATGATAAAGATCAATGTCCAAAATGTCACGAGCAGTTGATCAAAGAAGCATATTTAGGTGGCAAGGTGATTTACTGCCCAATATGTCAAAAGTAGGTGAAATAGATGAATGTCATCGATTTATTACTTTCAAGTAATCCAGTGATTGAACGTTTAACCAAAGTTCATCTTTTAAACCAAAAAGTGGCATACATCGAAGATGGCTACATAAAAAACTATTTAGATCTTTATGATCCCATCCATAAAACATGGGTTGGTATCTATTCACCTAAATGGGTATCTACCCATTATACGCTCTTAGAGCTCACCTATATGGAGTTAAACCCCAAACACCCTGTTTATCAAGAAGCTTTATCAAGCTTGCTTGAACATGAATGGCACAGTGAAAACATCCATAACCCTCATCATTATGCAGACATGTGCATTATGGGTATGCTTTTAAACATGGCATCCTATGGATCCTCAAAAGATCCAAAGATTCATGAGATCATCGACTACATTTTAGATCACACCATGCCTGATGGTGGATGGAACTGTAACTGGTATAAAAGACCTATTCCTAAGATCTCAAGTGTCCATACGACAACATCGGTTCTAGAAGGATTATTTCGTTACCAAAAAGCGGGTTATACGTATCGTATAGATGAGGTTAAGATTCAAATGCTGTCTGCGATACAGATGTTGTTAAAGCGTAATCTTTATCAAGCTCATGGATCTAAAGAACCCATTCATGAACAAATGATTAAACCAAGCTATCCACCACGTTGGAAGTTTGATATCTTAAGAATTTTAGAATTATTTGTTGAGATGAAGTATCCAGATGATTTAAAATTAACGGATGCTATCAATCTTTTAATCTCACAAATGAATGGTCCTTTAATGCCTAAGGGAAGTGCCATTCCTGGAAAACTGCATTTCAAATTAGAAGAAGGACGTTATGGGATGTTTAATACCTTAAGAGTCCTAAAAGTATTAAAACATTACCGCTACCCACTTTATGAAAAACTAATTAAAGAAGAGGTCTAGCAAAAAGAAACGGATGATCGTATGAAACACAAGAAGAATGAAACATTAAATCTATATAACACAAACCCAGATACAAGGGCTTATCTCATTGAAGTCTCATTAGATGATTACAGTGAGCTCTTTAATGGTTGGGATGCATCACCACTCAGAAGACGTGATCTAGAACCTGAACTGATGGACTATCTCGAACAAGCTGGAAGTGAGATTCCACTAAAAGAAAAGATGGAACTTTGTTTTTACATGCCTAAAGAAAAAAGAGATTTGGATAAAGAATTTAAAAGCATTACCTCAGCCATGAACAACTTCAAAGTTGTCATGTCTGTCATTCAAAAACAACTGCACAAAAACTACCGTAGACTTTTAGTCTATGTGGTTGTTTCACTTATCTTTTTAAATGCTGCATATCTCTTAAGAAATGTCACCATTCAATCACTATTGATCAATATCATGATTGAAGGGTTCTTTATTGGTGGTTGGTTTTTGTTATGGGAAGCTTTTTCACTGTTTTTCTTTGACACGCATGAAATTCAGATTAGAAAGAAGATATTCAACCGCTTTTTAACTTCAGATATCTATTTTAAGGATACAAAGGAGTAAGCTTATGATCTATATCTATTTAGGTTTTGCATGTTTGATGGCGATTCTATATATTTATGTTGAACTTAAGAAAAATCCATTAACTGCATGGGTTGCTAAAGGATTAGCAAGTCTATCCTTTGTGATCTTGGGTGTTTTTTCGTTTGCTGAGCATATCAATGATGTTCACCCCATAGTTCCTTGGATCCTCATTGGGTTAGTGTGTGGTCTAATTGGTGATCTCGTTTTAGCATTAAGGCCTTTAAGACCAAAGGAAGAAGACAAAACGATTATTGTCTTTGGTATACTTTTCTTTAGTTTAGGTCATTTAAGTTACTTACTTGGCTTAAGTGAGATTCCAGGATTAAATGTATCACCTTTAGCCTTTATCATCGGTTTAGGAATTGCAGGCGTTGTTGTTTATATGAGTTACCTCTTAAAGTTTAAGATGGGTAAAGCACGCATTCCTTCTTATTTCTATGCATTCTTGATTTTTACGATGATTGCACAAAGTATGATATTTTATATGCAGGTCCCAGATGCAACCTTCTTTTTACTTTTTATGATTGGTGCTATTCTCTTTGGAATTTCAGATCTTATTTTGGCACCCATTTATTATCAGAAACAACAAAAACCGATCATGATCATTTTAAATTTATTGACCTATTATGGAGCACAAATCTTAATTGCGTTTAGTCTATTCTTTATCTAGAGGTTGTTTTATGTATGACTGTTTGATTCATCATCAAATCTTAAGTAAAGAACACATATCAGGTCCAGTGGTCTCCTTAAAACTTCAAGGGTTTTATGAGAAAGAGGTTGGATCTGATCTACCGCACTATTGTTTTTTTATCATGCTTGGAAGTCATAAGATCGGATCAATCACATTAAGATTAGGATTAAATGACATGACGATGGTTCATGGTCATGTCGGTTATACGATTGATGAAGGTTATAGAGGACATGGATATAGTTATTATGCACTTGAAATGATTATTGACCTAGCCAAAGAACATGGCTATGATCATCTGTTATTAACGTGTGATCCTCAAAATTTAAGTTCAATCAAGTCCGTTTTAAAAGCAGGTGGAAAACTGATTAAAGAGCATATTGAAGTCCCAAAAGACCATATTTATTACGTTTTTGGATTAACACACTTAAATCTCTATGAAATAAAGTTGAAATAGGAAAATCGCAGATTTGCGGTTTTTTTATTTATGTCAATGTGGATTGTAAAAAGGATAACTTATAAGGTATTCATGGACAATATAAGATAGGAAACAAAAACGTGTTAATGTTTCCTTCAGTATTAAATCATTTCATTTTTATTACGAAATAATTATGAAAGACTAAATGTGTAAAATATGTTACAAGTACATAGAAGTCAAATGAGGGGAATACCATGATTGATTTGCACACACATATTTTGTTTGGCGTTGATGATGGAGCAAAGACATTAGATGAAGCGGTTAGTATGCTTAAAAGAGCACATGAAATTGGCATTCACAGTGTCGTTCTGACACCACATGTTTCATTGTTTAGAGGATATAAGATATCTTTCGATTTAATTAAAAATCACTTTGAGATGTTAAGAATCAAAGTATCTGAACTTGGTCTTTCATTAAACCTATATTTAGGTGCTGAAATTGATGAACATGATCACTTGATTGAAACCTTAAAAAAAGGGTACACCTTTGAGGGTACACCTTATGTTTTAATTGATTTTTCGATGAGAGAATCCGATGTCTCTGAAATTCTTTATGACTTAAGACACTCAGGTTATAAAGTGATTGTTGCTCATCCTGAACGTATTGACTATTTAAGTTATCAAAACTTAAGACAACTTAAAGCTGAAGGTGCTTTATTTCAAGTGTCATCTTCACATTTATTACCATGGAAGATGGACCGTGCATCACGGTTATCAAAACGACTTTTAAAAGATGGACTCATCGACTTTGTTGCCTCCGATTCACATAGAATTGATACACTGATTACGATGAGACAAAGCTATCACTATGTGATGCATAAAATGGGTGAATCAAAAGCACAAGAACTCTTTATCGATAACCCAACCAAAACTATTACCAAGACAACTGAGATGGCTGAAAGGAATTAGATCTGTGGAAAAAGAATATAGTAATGAAATTGATTTAGGCACATTATTTAAGATACTTATTTCCAGATGGTATCTGATCATGATTTCAACACTCTTAGGGTTTGGATTGGCATTATCTGTTGCTTATCTAATGTTGGAAGATGAATATACGGCACATACATCGATGATTGTCTTAGTTGAAAATGATGAACAGTCTAACGAACAAAATTTTAACTTCTCACAAAAGCTGACTAAAACGTATACCGAACTTGCTAAAAGTGATTTGGTCGTTAGCCAGGTAATTGATGAACTTAATTTAGGTTATACTAATGATCAACTGAGAGACATGATGACGATCACCGGTGTACAAGATACACCCGTGATAAAATTAGCAATTGTATCAATGAATCAAGAAGAAGCAAAACTGGTTGCAAATCATACGGTGAGTGTGATGCAAACAGTATCGTTGCAGTTTGAAGGTTTTGATAATATTGAAATTTTAGATGTTGCAACAACGCCTATTGCCCCAAGTGGACCTAATAGAATGCTCTATGTCGTAATCGGTATCCTTCTTGGAGGAATCGTAGGTGTTGGGATTGTCTTTATGATTGAACTTTTTGATAAGACGATTAAATCTCCAAACGATATTGAAAAACGTTTAGGGTTAAGACTTTTAGCAATTATCCCTGACTACAAGATGGAAAATGAGGTTGAAGCATTATGATGAAGCGTAAGATAGATCAACTTGGAAGTTATGTGCCAATCTCAGATAAAGAACCACATTCAATTATTACAGAGCAGTACCGAAAACTTAGAACAAACATTGAATTATCCAACTTTAACCAAGAAATTAAGTCAATCGCGTTAACATCAACGATGGCAATGGAAGGTAAAACGGTAACTTCAATCAATTTAGCGACCGTTTATGCACAAAGTGGTATGAAGACATTACTCATTGATATGGATTTAAGAAAACCAAAGATTCACAGAGGTTTTAAAATGATTAACCAAATTGGGTTATCTGATATGATTACACACAAGCTTGATATCGATCAAGCGGTCCAAATCGTTAATCCTCATTTAGACATTTTAACATCCGGGACGAAGCTTCCTTATCCTGCAGAGTTTCTCATGAGTGATGCACTTAAGAGTTTAATGAAAGATTTAAAGACTAAGTACGATAGAATCATCATCGATACACCACCGATGACTGCAGTCACCGATGCATCCATTATCAGTTCACTCGTTGATGGTATGATCATCGTGATTGCATCTAGAGAAGCAAAAACAGATGTTGCAAGTCGTGTCATTCAAGACTTAAAGGATAATGGGGCAAACATCATTGGAAGTGTCATGACACGTGTTCAAAAAAGAGAACATAAGTACATGAATTATTATTACTATAACTACAAAGCATAACTCACGGAAACAGTAAGAAAATACGATGTAAGCGCTTTATCATATATTGTTAAAAATGTATGATAAAATGTTAAAATCATTCAAAATATAGTGTATGGTACCGTTAACATATTTAATTTTTGAAGTATTTTTGAATAAATCAATCACTTATAATGTATTTAATAAACACCAGGGGAGGCAAGGTATATGTACAATATCTTGATCGTGAGCGAGGATCCCTCGCCATTTGCGGAATTGACCGATTATTTAAGAAGAGAATTTTTTAGTGTGTATCAATTAAATTGTGATGAAGTTACAAGATCGAGTGATGAAATGAGACAATACGATTTCATTTTACTTCACTTAACCAAAGATAGCGAAAATAGCATTAAACGCATTCAAGATGTCAAGAAACATTCATCTTGTCCACTTTATATTTTCTCACATGGTCATAATCATGATGAGATTGTTGAACTTCTAGGACATGGTTCAGAAGGACATATCGAAGTGCCATTTGTTGCATCTGTTGTTGCAGCACGAATTAAAGCAGTACTGAGATTTTTACATCAAGTGAAACGCAATGGTGCAAATATCATGCGTTTTGGAAAACTTACTCTTCATATGGATAATCGTGAAGTCCTAATTGATGGAAATCACATTCCCTTAACCAATGTTGAATTTAAGATCTTTCAGATTTTAGTTGAGCATCGTGAAACGGTTGTTTCAAAGGATAAAATCATTCATCACGTATGGGATGAAGACTCATCAGCAACCGATAATGCATTAGGTATTCATATCACACGCTTAAGAAAAAAATTAACCTGTAACCCCGGTTGCGATTTAATTGAAACTGTATGGGGATTAGGGTATCGTTTAAATTTGGAACTTTGTGAAAAACAGGATCAGTAACAAAGCGTTTTCATAAACGATAATGATTTGAAACATTGTCGTTTTTATTTTCTTGTGTTATCATAAACTTGGCATAAGATGATGATAAAAGAAATAAAACCGAACAATTGTATTTGAAATTCAAAACATTGGTTTATTCACTTAATTGGTGTATACTAAACTTATGAAATAAAGATGAAAGCATTTTGAGGGCTCTATGAAGAATACTAGACTTAATCGCTTCTTATACATTGCTAAATACATGTTCTTTGATTTTGCCATGATCACAGTGACCTACTTGGTTGCCATCTTTATGTTTATGGTTTTAGAAATCCCTGTTAAATATGATGAGCTTTGGATTGCACTACCTGGTGTAATTGCATTTAAAATAGTTATCTTCTATATTGCGGGTTTGTACAGAATGCTTGAAAACCATATTGGTTTTGAAGATGTGATCAAAATTACGATCGTCACGATTGTTACAAACATCGCCATTGTCCTATTTATCTGGTTAACGAAAACAGAATTTATGTACAAATCAGCTTATTTCTTTATCACGGTCATGGAAGTTGGTTTACTGACTGTTCCACGTGTGATCAATAGAATCATTCAATATGTGAAAACTAACGTTGAATGGAAACAAGCCCTAGGCAGACGTACACTGATTGTTGGTGCGGGTTCTGCTGGTGAAATCGTTGTTAAAGAAATTATTCGTAATAAAGACTTAAATAACATTCCAGTCGCATTCTTAGATGATGATGTAGAAAAGATTGGTAAACGTTTAATGGGTATTAAGATCGTTGGACCTGTTAGTGCGATCAGATACTATATCGATTCCTTTAAAGCAGAAGAAATCATTATCGCCATTAACAATTATCCCAAAGATCAGCTCGCAGAACTTATTATTTTAGTTGCAGAAAAGAACTGTCGTATGAAGCGTTTATTATCTGTTTCTGATGTAGATGATCAAAAACCAACCATTATTGATGTTAGAATTGAAGATTTGTTAAACCGTGATGAAATTATTTTAGATAATAAAGATATCAATGATTTCATTAAAGACAAAGTTGTCTTAGTCACCGGTGGTGGTGGATCGATTGGTAGTGAATTATGTAGACAAATTGCAGAATTTGAACCCAAACACTTAGTCATCTTTGATATCTATGAAAATAATGCTTATGATATTCAACAAGAGCTCTTAAGAAAATTTAGCAAAGAAGACAAAAAGTTAAATTTATCAGTCTATATTGGTAGTGTATATAATCGAGTACGCTTGAAAACCATTTTTGAAAAGGTTCAACCCGATTTAGTATTCCATGCTGCAGCTTATAAACATGTACCACTCATGGAAGATAGTGCCGTAGAAGCCGTTAGAACCAATGTCATTGGTACATATAATGCAGCAAGTCTTGCTAATGAGTTTAACGTGAAGAAGTTTGTCTTAGTCTCAAGTGATAAAGCAGTGAGATCAACAAACGTTATGGGTGCGACGAAGCGCTATGCAGAACTCATCATCCAGGAACAACAATCACATTCTAAAGTCACGAAGTTTTCTGCAGTAAGATTCGGTAACGTTTTAGGATCAAACGGTAGTGTGATTCCTTTATTTAAAAAACAAATCGCAGATGGTGGACCGGTTACGGTCACGCATCCAGATATCACGAGATATTTTATGACGATTCCTGAAGCAGTTGGTTTAATTCTCCAATGTGGTGTTTACGCTAATGGTGGCGAAGTCTTTATTCTAGACATGGGTGAACCCGTTAAGATTAAAGATCTCGCAGAGAAAATGATCAGTTTAACAGGGCTTAGACCTTATAAGGATATTGATATCACATTCACTGGTCTTAGACCCGGAGAAAAGCTTTTTGAAGAACTCTTAGTTGATCATAACCACGAAGATCATTGTAAGACTGATAATAAGAAGATCTTCATTGAAAGACAAAGAGAAGTCTTAGAAAAAGAACTTGAAATCGAAAAGATTAAAGCAACCTTAGAAGATTTGGATAATGATGGTGTTAAAGGTTTTGTAGCATCTGTTATTACAACCTATAAACGAAATGGATTTGAACAAAAGTAGAGGGCTAAAGCCCTTTTTTGTTTGATCGAGCAATCATTTCATGATGGTAGTAACAGAAATCACATGAATTTATATATTTATTATAAATAATTATATTACATACAGATAAATGGTGTAAAATAAAGTAAAGATGTGCTATTGGGATGTGTAGCATATAAAAAAGCTATGTGTGTTCATATGCGCTTTAAAGTGTTTTTTTGTTTGTGTCTAAGTAAAACTCGCGGAGGTTTAAAAATTATATGTATGAAAACATCAAATCCCCAAGCGATATTATTGCATGGGCTTATAATTTGTTGGATCAAAAGAAAACAGAATTTCCTAAGGGGAAAATGTATGCTTTCTATAAAAATGAAATTAGAAGAATTGTTGAACAGCATAATAATAAATTTCTAGAATTTGTAATCGTTATTGGATCAAAATTCCCAATAACCGAAATTGATGATGCTAATAAAGAAGCTTTTTTACTTGCATTACTAGATGTAGTTTCTGAGTTCTATTCTCAAGATTATGATTCTGATTTTCTCGGATTACCTCAAATTAAATACAATGAGACTTTAAAACCTTTGAACACGTTATTTAATGATAAATATTTTGTCTATCCTAAAGTAAATCATGATTTGAACAAATTACTTAATGAACTTCATGGTGGTTTGCGTAAAACAACTTTTACAAATCCTATAAATGCATTTCTAAAGCGATTTATTATTGTTACTCGTGAAGAAATGAATGAATTTCAGTTTAGATTTATCTCATATGAAGACGTACTATATCTTAATGCTATAACGACAGATAAAAAGATTTTGTTTACATTTGTTCCGTTTATTATTCATGAATTAGACTATTATTTTGACATAGAAGAAGATAAAGAATCTGGTTATTTTTCTATAAAAGGTCCATTAAGTGAAGAAAAGGATAAAGAGCTTCTAAATCGCTATATGTTGTCTCTTGAAAAAGCGTTTAAAAAAGAGATAGTACCTGAAATTGTCATATTTCCAGAGATGATCTTAACTGAGCGTATCGTGAATTGTTTACCCCAAATGATAATTGATTTAAACTTAGATTCATCTTCATTGATACTTGCTGGAACTTTATGGAAAGATAACAAAAATATTGCTTATCTATATAATCATAAAGGCGACTTATTGTTAAAACAAGAAAAGTTCTATGGCTTTAGCTATGAAAAAGAAGGCAGTACTTTTTTAGAAAAAATCGATCACGAACGTTCAGGACATATTCTAAATATTTTAGACTTAAAAAACCTAGGAAAGATAGCCATTTTTATATGCAAGGATGCCAAATCTGAAATCTATCTAAATTTGTTAAAATTACTCAATGTTGATTTAGTTTTAATTCCAAGTTATTCAACTTCAGATGACGTCTTGAGTCATATGACTGATTTAGCACAAAATCATCATTGTACGACGGTCTATGCCAATGTATGTTCAACAGGTAAAATGGATATTGGACAAATCATTGTACCATCTAAAGAAGCAGTTAAACCGGATGGTAAAAAAGATAAAAGAGAAGCTAAAATGCATCCGATTACTAAACAACAATGTGTCAATTGTGATGCATTTTGTGATGGAATTGATTTTATATTAAACTTGAAATAAGAAAACAAAATGAAAATGCCACTTGCATAATGATTAATTGTGGTATAATGTATTATATAAATGAACTAAAATGAACATTCGTGTACTAATATGAACTAAAGAAGGTGTAACAATGCTATTTACACTAGATAGAGATCTCGATGCTAAGTTGAATGATTTAACGTTATCTATTTTTACTTATTTAAAAAGCAATGATATTTCTTTTAATGATATTGTTAAAAAAATTAATAGGTGTTACATTGAATACAGCGATGAAGAGAAAGAGTATCGTAAAGGTTTTTTTGATGCTATGATGATGTTAGTTAAGTCGAAAAACGATCTCATTAAGAAAAACAGTCATTTTGATTCTTGTTTCGAAAAATCTAAATACACCTACATTATTACATTAACTTTAAAGAAAAAAGATCACATTAATCATACAGAATTAGCTAATCAACTCGAAATGAAAAAGAATCAATTATCTAACATCACAAAAATCATTGTCGCACATGGATTAATTACCGATGAAAAAATAGGAAGAGAAAAATTCTATTATATAACAGAGTATGGTAAACAGTTTTATGATTATATAACTAAAAATAAGAATGTTGAACATATTGTTAAACCAAAAAGACAAGTCACTGAAAAAACTGCAATATTTGAATCAAGACTCTAAGGTGTATAGTTAATCACTATCACCTTTTTTTATCAGCGATTATTATATCAGTATGAAAATCATAATCAGTTTAATGTGTTGTAAGTAAAGTATTTTTGCACTATAATAGAAATAAAAAGTTGGTAAGTAATGAGAGTAGTTGTTATAGGTTTAGGGGTTATCGCAACGAAATACATAGATGCAATGAAAAGATCAAAAGATATTGATCTTGTTTTTGCGTGTGATTTAATTGAGACACCGCTTTGGCATAGCATTTGTCAGGATACGACATGTATCAAAGACTATAAACTTATACCCTTAAATCAAGTCGATCTAGTATTCATTACAACACCACCAGAAACCCATGAAGTGATCGCAAATTACTTCATCGAACATGGAACAAAGGTGTTCCTAGAAAAACCAGCAACGAAAGATTATACCTCTACAAAGCGGTTAATCGCATACGCAAAAGACCATCATACACCTTTTGATTTAATCTTTCATTGGCTCTATGGAAATGAAGTTATATATTTAAAGAACCATTTAGACTTGATCAAAGACTTTGATGAATGTCACATTCAAGTCTTTGATCCATACTATAACAAAAAAATTGACCCTACACGCCTTCATCTTGGTGGTGCATGGTTGGATAGTGGTGTGAATGCACTTAGCTTTTTATCGCTATGTATCCATTTAAATGATTTGAAACTCATAGACAAGTATCAAGAAATAGATGAATCAAGTGGTCTCGATTATGAACACCATAGGGAATATAAGATAAATAACCAAAATATTATGATCGATATCAAATGGAATGAGAAAACAAATCTCAAATTAACGATCTTTAAAAAAGGCGATCATACGATCATCATTCATCACACGAATCAAAAAGTTATCGTTGATGGAAAAGTTATTTATGATGGCAATCACTTTGATAGACTATCCACACATTACTATAACTTCTTTAATCAAATCACGACACACGCATATGATTTAGAACGTGTAAAACAGATTCATCAAAAACTATTTGAATAATCATATTTAGGGGAGAAACGTATGAATCAACAAGGAAAAGAAAAGGTTAACAAGATGTTTAGATATTATCTCGATAAGGCTTGGCAGAGTTATCTTATACGAGGTCTTTTATTACTACTCATCATTTTAGGACTTTTATGGAAGTTTAGAGACGTCACACTGGATGTTATAATTCCTGCAATGATCGGTTTTATTATCTCCAAGTTCATTATCTCAGCCATCCAAACATGGCGTGGTCAACGAGAAGATAAAGTGAAAAGTATTAACTGCTTCAAAAAGATCAATGAGATTTATAAAGAAGAGAAACCGACAACGATTACGATCAACAACACATCAACACAAATCTACATCCAAGATTTAATGGAAGGAAAAAAATTAGAACCCGTTCTTGAGTTTAAAAATGAAGTCTTTGAGTTAAAACCTTTTATTCAAGAAAACATTAAACAACTCATGGATGCTCATCTCATGAGTCATATCATGAATGGAAATACCTTAAGACTTAGTGATGTCACACTTACAGATGATCAAATCATCTTTAAAACGTGTAAAACAGACTATTTCAAGCATTTGGTAACTAATCGTGCAGTCGATTATCCTATAACGAAACATCTGACCTTGCGTAAGATTTATGAACCAGGTCCTAAACTCAAACTCTATATAGAATCTTCATTTTCTAATCATATCGGATTAGATATGATTGTAATACTATCGGATGGTTATACCATCTGCCCCAAAAGAAGAAATGATGCGACTTATTCAAAAAATAAGATTACATCAAGCGTTGCTATGGGATATAGAGTAAGTGACTATCATAAAGTATCTTTGGATGACATGAAAGAATCCTTATTGAAGAAAGCCAAACAAAGATTAAAGATATCTGATAAAATATTAAATCATATCAATCAAATTAACTTTCTAGGGGCATCTAAAAGTCTTTATGAAGGTGGTAAACCACAGTTTCACTTCATTTTAAAGTTAAGTGATTATACGGTTCATGACTACATGAAAGATGTTGATACCTTAAAGATTAAGAAGTTTGAAAATGATATTGATGAGGATAAAAGATTGTATCTGATCTGTCTTAAAGACATTAAACTGTTGGAAGACTATAAGATGAGTACCTACCATTTTGAAAACGGGAAGAGACATAAGAAGCAGTTTGTCCCTGAGCTATCATTTTATATGAGCATGTATTATTATCATCGCTTATCATGATTTTTTAAAACTGTTGGATTTAAAAAAGTAAGATGCTAGTATGTACAAAAATTACTAACATCTTTTTTCATGTTTGATAACAGTAAAGCGTGTTTTTTCATGAGCAGATTCAAAGAAAGATTGAAATCTGACTTTTTTAGATACATAAGACCCTATACGAACTATTCAGTCCCATCTCTGAGTATTTCTAAATAGGGTTCATAGGAGAATATGCGATATCTAAGGTGACCTTCTACTTTTTTTAGCAACCCCATATTTATCAATGTTTCAACTGCGGATGAAATTGCATTAAAAGATTTATTCAAACTGAGACTAGCTTGTTTTATATCGATAATCGGATGTGCTTGAAGATAATCAAAAAGAAGAAGTGCTGTCTGTTTCACTTTACCCTTTAAAGTAAATAGTAGTTTTAGATGTGAATCTCTTAAATCAAGTATTTTATCGATAGTGTTAAGCGCATGTTTCGTTGATTCGATCACGCCATCAATAAAAAACATGACCCACTGTTCATAATGACCATTCAATCTGACTTCCATGAGTCTTTGATAATATTCATTTCGGTTCTTTTTAAGATAGTAAGACATATAGAGTGTATAATCTTCTAATAATCCATATGATTTAAGGAGAAAAGAGATAAGGAGTCTTCCCATACGTCCATTGCCATCAAAAAAAGGATGTATGGTTTCAAACTGATAATGTATTAAGGAAATCTTTAAGAGTGGATCCATAAATGATTCGTGATGCATATAGGTTTCGAGTTGATTAAGTGCTTCTTTCATATCAGATACAGAAGGAGGAATAAATGCAGCATCCTTGAGTGATTTACCTTGTGCAGCAATCCAATTTTGAGTTCTTCTGAATTCACCAGGTTCTTTATCATGACCTCTAGTAGATGAAAGTAAAACGTGATGAACTTGTTTAATAAAACGGTTGGATAGCGGTATTTCTTTAAGTAGGAGATCTCCATGATGAAGTGCTTTTAAATACTGTAAAACCTCTTCAATATCTAAATTCATGTGTTTACTGATATGGGGATCAAATATATCGTCTAGGGTAGCTTGTGTGCCTTCAATTTGACTTGATAGTAGTGCTTCTTTTCTGACATACATGGATATAAATAAGTCTTTATTTGGTATTAATTTGGAGATGCCATCGAGTTTACCTAGCAAAAAATAAGCTTCCTTCATTTTAGAATCTAAACGATCATCAATAACGATGTGTGGTTGTGGTGGTAGATTGCTGGGTTTAAATGTTTGATAGGATAAATCACCAAATAACTGTCTAACAAAGATACCAGAACGAGACATGTTATACCTCCAAATGAAATTACACGCTTATTATATCATTTTAATTTCATTTCACGATTTCAATTGTAATTAAAATGAGAATTTAAGCGTTATTTTCGTGTTTTAAAAAATATAAGTAAAAGTGATTCTATTTTTCTAAAATAAGATAGAGAACTTTTTTGATTGGAGATAAACTTGTGAAAATACATCATCTAGAGCCTTTAATTGATTTCTGTTTATCTGAAAAAGATATGACGAAAGGCTCCTATGATCTTTATGACATCATTCTTAAACAATACGTGTCATACTTAAAAGAACGTAAGATTCTTTATGCGAAAACAGAAGATATCATTTTATATCGTGATAGATTAATGAAATCGAATTACTCCATTTCTTGGATCTATATAACGATCAATACCATTAAAGGATTTTACCGTTATTTAAGCTTGCATCAAAGAAGATTAGGGATTGATGAGATTAATGAATTCAATGCTGCAGACACATGATTTTTACAACGGTCCGTTTCTTATAAGCGAATATCAATTGTTTAACATTTGTGTACATTAGAAAGTTGAATTATTATTTAAGTATATATAGTCACTTATTGTTTTAACTAAGAGTTCATGTTGCTATCATTTATATGCAAATATGTTTCCATATTCAATGTCACCGCCACCTCTAAACTAGAACTGTCGATGATTTGGCATGTGAATACAGTGAGTTGACATCTATTACACATGAAAATGAGGAATTGACACAGATAGGACGAAATCCTATCTTTTTTTATCGTTTTGAACTGTTTTGTCCATTTAGTGTTTTATTTTACATAAGAGATTATTGACTTCATAGCACCGTGAAGGCTATATGAGGTTTTCAAATAAATGAGATTTTATAAAAAGTATGCCAACTCACTACATAATCATTACAAGTTATTTCCGATAAAAGAATGAGTTCACGAGAATGAAGGATCACACTTGATTAATATCATCTTTTAAGTGATATATATATACATACCAAAGATATATACAAAGGAAGGTGATTTAATCATGTGTAAGGAAATAAGCATGAAAGATTGGGTTGAACGATTCAATGACGGCATACACGCATCTAGTGATGTACAAACGCAGATTGAAGCTGGATGGTATGATTGGTTTTGTAAGGATAGTAGTTTAGCAAATAAGACGAGAAGAATGGGTAACATTATTAAACAGATCAAACCAGGTGGTAAAGTAGATCTTGATAGTAGTTTTGTATGGTTTAAAAATAATTGTCCTCTTGATGCACCACTATATGATGATTTCAGAATTGCAGATATTAATTCGGACTCAACTTTGTTAGTTATTCAAATAGATAATCGAGCAAACGAATGTCGTTACACAGTATTTGACAGATTAAATGACTTCAAAACTCAAGTGTTCGGATCAAATTCAAAAAAAGAGTTTATTCAGTGGATCAATAAGTTAAATCGTAACAAATAGACGACTAGGTTGAAACTTGAAAACAACAAGTGGTAGGTAAAAGTAGATTTGATAAGTACCTGATTGATTCGCAAAAATTCGCTATATTCACTTTGAAAAAAATAAAAGTCCAGTTACCAGCTGGACTTTTCTCATTTTACTGTCTAAGCCTTCCATAAATGAAAGCAATTTTACTTTATCAAATTTTACTTTATTTGTCAATACATATCCTTTATATCGGGTTTTGGTAATTGTTGTGGTTATAAATAAGCATGAATGGTATAATATGGGTGTGTCAGAAAGTGAACACTAATACCAAGTTTGCATGGATAAATATTTATATTAAATTAACATTGTTCTGAAAAACTCGCTCAATGTAAATACCAAGCATAAACTTTCAAAAAGACACAACTCATTTTACACATTATTCGAGGTGATTATCTATGAAGGATGAAAAGTCTAAGCACATACCAGGCACAGACCCTAAACCTGATAAAGGTAACGATAGTGACAAGCGGCCAGAAAAACAGGTGCCAGTAACACCTGCTAGACCGCATGCCTTACTACCGTAGGGTGATTTAAAATGAGCAATGTTAAGAGCGAGTTTTACAATGTTAAACATGTGAATAGTGAGTTCACAAAAGAATATACTGGAACTTGGTATTATGTAAAGGTAAATCCAATTCCTATAAAAGAAGAATTAATTAAAGTAGTAAGTGATTTAATGCTAGAAAAAAAAGTACACATCACACCTAACTGTAAGGTTGAACATTATGATGAGTGTGGTAACCCATCACACCATGTAGATCGCGAACTTAAGAAAATACTTATGGAAGCCCCAGAAGAATTTTTCAATCAAGAGTATACTCTAATGATTAAAGCTCCGTACTTAGATATGAAAACAGGACAAAATGTACTTAATGGGCAACCTTTGGTATTTGTCATTAACCCTTATATAAATTTCGATTCATATCCTGACCATCCTCATATCAACGGGTACAGTTCAAACCTGATACCAACAACAATTTGTTATACGGGTGACTATGAATTCTTTAAACATATATCTATGGATGAGAAAGTTGTCTATGCTGTTCAACAATCAACAATATGGCTGTTAAAACACGCTATTTGGGTCTTTTTAAAAATTATTAAATATCATTCACCATGGATTGCTCCAGCAGGTGATGTAATTCCACCTGAGAATAAAATAGATTTTTTAAATTTAAATGGTGTATGCATGTGCGGATCAAACAAGCCATTCAAAGACTGTTGTCTTAAACCATTATTTGTCAAAAGATTTAATAGAACTTTATCTCAACCTATAGCGAATGAAATTCAAAAAATATGGGAAAGACATAATGCTTTTGAGAAAGAATTTCGAGATTATTTCATGAGTATAATTGACAAGCTTGAAGGCTCAAAATAACACAATCTTATAATTAACTGTTTCAATGTTTTTATTCATAGAAACACATTTACTTTCAAGCAACGGCTTCATAGTCGCTGCTTTTTTCATATCGTCCATCGTTAACTTTTTATTAGTAACATTAATGATGAACACATAGTTTTCTGGATCTACGATTACTAGGTTACTGAATATGCTTTTAACCATATCAGGATCAATCTCCTGGATTGGATAGTCATAAGAAGTAATCAGCTTTTTCACCATATCAGGATATTTATACATTTCGCTGTTCTCAAAATACTTATCTTCTAGTTGTACATACTCAACACTGAATTTTGTAATCACATCTTCAAGTTGAAACATCAATGCAGTATCAGAAGAATCCAGAATCTTCTTATCTTTGATCTTGTAATACTCTTGCTTATAGCCCGCTACCAGGTTAGCCAATGTGATTAATTCTAGTTCGAGATCATATTCTTTAAGAAGTAGTTTCACTTGCTTGTCGTACTTGGCTTCCAAGTCGCTAAAATTGCGTCCTAACGAGTTCATCGCTCTTTTAAGAACGTGTTTAGCAGTCTTCATATAAAGCCTTGGAGAATCGCTTTTCCGTTGGTATTCATTCTCAAGCAAATCGTAGTCACTATTATCGACATCGATTTGTTTACGATGAAGATACGCTTCATGATTTAGCGAGAAGATGAAGTTTTTTAAGTCAATGGTTCTAGAAGGTCTTTTGATGTAAGCCTGTTTAGATTGACTTAATATTTCTTGAACTTTATCAAACGTTGCTAAATCAATGATTTCAGGGTGATGATTCTTAATTACATAAAGTGGTCTATCACCATCGTTGATGGCTCTAGTCTTTTCTAAGCCTTCTATTTTTGTATAAGTCTTTCCACGGATGATTTGTCCAGTATATCTAATATCTGTAAGTATGTTTTTAATCTGAGTATATTTATTGATAGGTCTACCTTGTTTGGTCTTTACATCGAGGCTTTTAACATATTCAACAATCCTTTTCATTGGATACTCTTTCATGGTCATATCAAAGATAACTTGGATAACTTCAGTTTCTAATGAGTTGATGACCATTTGTCTATCTTTGGTAATGTCATAACCAAAGACTGGTCTAAGGGGAACTATACCTTTCTCAGCTCTTTTCTGATGACCCCATGAGATGTTTTGTGACATCGATTGTGATTCAGCTTCAGCCATACCAGCCATCATCGTCAGTATCATATCAATGGTTGTATCTAGACTTGAAATGTTTTCTTTTTCGAAGTAGAACTCGACACCTTTTTTTCTGGTGTCTTGAATGACATTTAATGCATCAATGGTGTTTCTAGCAAACCTAGATAGCGATTTAACTAAGACAAGATCTATTCTACCTTCATCAATCTTTTTAAGTAGTGCTTGCAGACCATCACGTTTTTTCATCGAAGTACCTGATTTACCATGATCATAATAGATCCCTGCAAATGCATAGTCTTTATTGAATATTATCTCTTTAACATAATGAGCAATCTGTATATCTAAAGATGATTCCTGGAGTTCTTGTTTAGTGGATACTCTAGCATAAGCAGCAACCCTTTTTTTTCCTTTACTTGCTTGTTTTGTTTTATTGGATTCAATGACTCTAATTTCTTTCATAGATAACCACCTCATAGTATATGTTTTCTCTTGTATCTAAATCATAGTAAGTTCCCTTCATTAAGATAGGGAGTTCCTTCAAAGTATTCATTTGTTCATGTAATTCATCAATGGTAATGAATGTATCATCAATCACGTATCTCACGTGATTTTGACCCATCATTAAGACGATACCGAAGAAGCTCTTAATGATGCTTGTATCCTGGTAGTTGGTATCGATAAAGCTCTTTAATGCGTAGAACCTACGTCTCATTAAGTGTTCTTTAGTGATGTCTTGAGTCAATGCTTCAATATGCTTTGTAATGCTGTTATACTCGATTTCTAGACGTCGATATTCTTTCTTATAGTCACTATCGGATAATGAACTGTGTATTCGGTTATTCACATGAGCCTTCAGTTTATTGCCTAGATCAACACGATCTAGTTTTAAGTTCTGAAGTTGCTCATGTGAGTTATTCTTTTTAAGGGTTTGTTCCATATAGAATAAAATGCTATCTTGCATATCCTTTGTTTTCGTCATGGTCTCAACGACATGAAGTGTTGCGCGTTCTAAGAGTGGTTCATGAATCGAATGGTTATCACATTCCATTGGGTTATTTCTCGAAGTATGGCACTTTAGCATACTCTTTTTAAATGTTGTTCCAGAGTTATGCATTTTTGAGTTAAACATGCGTTTACACTGGCTACAATAAACCAAACCTTTCATTGGCTTTTGAGCTAAGTGTTTAAAGCGTTCTTTGGAATCAACAGAGACAATTAAATGTCTTGCATGCATCATCGTTTGAACGATATCGTAAACTTCACGATCAATGATGGCTTCATGCGCATTCTTGATATAATACTTGGTTGCGTAGCCATCGTTGATTTTACTCTCATGGCTCAAATAATCGACGGTAACCGTCTTTTGAAGAAGAAGGTCACCAACATACTTCTCATTGATTAAAATCTCTTTAATGGTATCTGGAAACCAATTGACAACGCCTCTACCATTTTTAATTTGCATCTCTTTTAGGTGATTGGTGAGTTTTGAAGTTGACATGCCGTTGATATAACATTTAAAGATGTATCTAACGGTATCTGCTTGTTCTGGATTGATGATTAGATCACCAAGTTCATTCATGTCGTAACCTAAGAAGTTTCTGGTACACATGATGAGCTTACCTTGTTGGAATCTCTTTTGAATTCCCCATTTGGTATTCTCTGAAATGGAGCGTGATTCCTCTTGAGCCATCGATGACATAATCGTTAAAACAAAGTCAATCTTTGGATCCACTGATGTGATGTTTTCTTTTTCGAAGAAGATCTCAACACCAACTGAACGGAGTTCTTTAATCGTTGTTAGGATATCGACTGTATTACGTGAGAAGCGTGATATTGACTTTGTTAGGATTAAATCAATATGGCCACTTTTAGCAGCATCAATCATTTTCATGAATCCAGGACGTTTGAGCATATTAGTTCCTGTGATGCCTTCATCACAGAACATACCTGCAAATTCCCATTCTAGATTTGCATTTATCCTTCTTGTGAACTCTTCAATTTGAGCTTGATAACTGTTTAGTTGATCTGTCTCATCGGTTGAGACTCTGGCATAAGCTGCGACTCTTTTCTTTCGAATCACTTGATTGGTGAAGATATCTTTATACTTTGGTTTGGGTTGAATGATTTCAACGGTTTGTTTCATGGTGAAGACCTCCTGTTATTTTTTCTTAGTACACATGTTAACTAGTAATAGAAGTATTAGCAAGTCAATGTGGCACTCTTTAAGGGTTAAGGGGATAATTAAAAAAAGAAAATGAACAATCCCCTCAATTAAGAGTGTCTTGTCCACCTTCTTGTCTTCACCGCTATCAGTATAACGAATTTAATATTCGCTTACAACCAACAGTTGTGGGTATTTACTCATTATTATTACTTTTTTATATCGATGATGATTTTAACAACTAAACCTTCAACCATTTTCAGAAATGCAGCAGATGAGATATGTTCCACTTTACCATCAAAGAAGTATTGAACAAGTTTAGGTCTTGTTGAATCCTCTATTTCTTTGGCTTTCGTTACGTATGTTTTTTCATATGATTTACCATTGATAGTCTCTATTCTTGAAATGATATAGTAATCATATGTGTTTTTTAGTTTAATCTGATATTTATCACTCGCTTGATAGATCAGTCTTGATCCTTCAGGTAATAAGGTATTTGGGCAATCATAACCTAATAGAGCATGTGCATAGATCTCTTGATCATCTTTGATATTGGATTTGATGTCATATGCTTTTTCTTGATGCTTATTTAGGGTAAGCTTGTGATCCTTTGTTAAATCATAAGTTACATAATCTGCTTTCTTAAAACGATCATCTTGTTGATTACGTTCTGCTAAAAATTGATTGATGGTGCAATCATAGATATGGCATAGATGATGCATGATCGTAAGTGGCATATCTTGAGTGCCTGTTTCATAATTTCTTAATGTATAGGTACTGATATGAGTGCCATATTTTGATAATTCCTCAATGACGTCTTCTCTAGATAGGTTTAGACGATCTCTTAATTTCTTTCCAAGTGGAATAAATCTTTTATCTGTTTGCATGGTGAAGTTCCTTTACTTATTATGTCAGTCAGAGAGTATTGTATCACGCGAAGGGAATTTCTTATGCATTTCAATTTGTCAATCATGCTCAAAGCATAAAATATTACAATATATTCCATGATTTTTGGACTTTTCGTGGATTTTATGGTTATTCGGAAATAAAACATCATCAACATAGTGTCAAGTATGTGTCAAGTTGAATGAATAACAAGATTTGATAGTAAATATGATTAATAATGAAGGTATTTTTTGAACTTGTTTTTCTAATAATTTATCATTTTATACAATATTTTAAGTAAAAATAAGTCACATTGCCTTAAATGATAGAATTGGAGTAGGCCAACAAATTCATTGGCTAGTTAGTAGAGTAGAGGAGAATCCCTATTACCTACTTATCCATTTTAAAAACAGTACAGATGTCTTCTACCGCCCTTGTTCTTCACCAAAACAATAAGGTCTTGTCTATGAATGACGTCTTAAATACCGTGTTCGAAAATGTGTTTGTCTATGTCTAGATATAGATAACGATAGGTTTGAGATGGCGTAGAAAAGTCCTATATACTTGAAAACTAGTTGATGAGAATCAACTTTTTTAGATTTCATGAAATCAAGATTTTATAAACGATTGTTTGCATTAAATGACTAAAGGACAGTTATAGAGAAAGGAAAGAAAAAGAGATAAATTGATAAATTTGATAAAGACGCGTGCGCGCTTGGTATATACACCATGAAAAGAATCTATTTAAAGACTTTAAGAGAATCACAAGATTTAAGTCTTGAAGAAATGGCAAGTTTAAGTGAAGTGAGTTATAACTATATCTTAAATATCGAAAATGGTCATCAAGGTGATCAAGCATCATTCATGATGATGGCAAGACTAGCTAGAGCTTATGGCATTACATTAGAAGATCTCTACAGGTATGAATACCAATATTTATTAAAGAAGGGAAAGATTAGATTAAATGATTAAATACCATCCACTTGAAGAAATCAAAGATACTTATTTAGAGAATCTGGATTTGAAGCATAAGAGCATTAAAGATTATGGTCTTCTAATAGACCGCTATATAAACTATCTTAAAAGACATAATATCCGTTATGCCAAACGTTCAGATATCATTAGGTATCGTGATTCGATGTGGAAGGATGGATTACAAGCAACGACGATTCAAAAGCAAATGGTTGTCCTTAAGAATTTTTATAAATGGATCAGAATCCATAACGGACTAGGTTATGGATTCGACGAAGATGTATATAAGAAAGATGTTGCTGAAGGAATCAAAGGAGCAAAGATAGAAAAGAGGTATCGTAAGGAAGCATTAAGTTTAGAACAAGCGAAGATGCTAATGAGTTATAGTAAACCGGTTGTATCTGATGTGATATCACTTTCAGATTTTAGAAGCTATGCAATATTACTTTTAATGCTGACTACTGGACTTAGAACCATTGAAATTGCTAGAGCTAAGATATCCGATATCGATACGATTAATGATTTTATAGTCTTATATATTCAAGGTAAAGGGAAAGATGGGAAAGACAACTTTGTTAAATTATCAGAACCCGTTTACCAGGCTATTAAAGATTATTTATATTGGAGAGCTGATGACAATAAGTATTTATTTGTGTCACATAACTTTTCGATTAATTTAGAACCGATTAAAGTCGATACAGTCAGACACTCGATGAAAAAACTCATTGATGACTGCCTTGGTAGCAATAGAAGAATCTCAGTGCATTCCTTAAGACATACTTGCGCAACCTTATCACTTAAGAGCGGGAACACCTTAGAAGCGACACAACAGCTTCTAAGACATGCCAATATCGAAACAACATTAATTTATGCACATCATTTAAATAGACTTAAAGATGATACCGTTGAACGCATTACCAATCAATTATTTGAAACCAATAAAGAGGAGAAGAACAACACATGATATTAGAAGATCATTCAATGAAATTTTACACGTTAGAAGATATTGCAAACTTTTTAAAGATAAGACCTAGAACCGTATACAAACATTTAAGTGAAGGGCATTTAAAAGGGATTAAGTTAGGGAATAAGTGGAGATTCACGGAGCAACAAATCAAGAACTATATTCAAGTCTTAGAAAAGCGAGTAGGTTGAAATGCCAGCAAAGATTAAAGGCATCGAGTTCTTTAGTGTTGATGTAGATCACTTTACAGAACCAAGGATCTCAAAGTTAGTGCATAAGTATGGACCATTAGGTTACATGACCTATATGATCCTACTCTCTCACATTTATTCAAAAGGCTATTATGTGAATTATGATTTAACCACTGCAGCTTATCTCGTATTAAAATATATTCCTGCTAAGTTCATCAGTGGGAAAGATAAGCTTCAAGAAATGATTAGTTATATGGTTTCGATTGATCTCTTTGATCAGAAGCTTTATGTAGATCAAGTCTTCACATCCATAGAGATTCAAGAAATGTTTGAGATTGCAGCAAAGAAACGGAAGCAAGCAGAAGATTATCCATATTGGTTAATAGATTCTATCGTTAAAGAGCTTGTAAGAGATGATAAACCTAAAGAGGGCAATGAACCCAAGCTAACAAAGAAACAGCAGCGCAAGGAGCAAAGAATGGTTGATATTGAAGAGAAAGCACCACAGAAACATCACCTAACAATGGCAATCATAGAAGAAGAATACATCAGTAGCCATTCAGTAGATCTCTATAAGTTTAATGAACTCTTTGAGAAGTTGATTGATGAGTATGGATATCGCCTTGTTCAAGAAGCGACTAGGTACTTAGCGAAGTACTATAAGAAGCTTGATACTGAAGTGGATGATAAATATCGATACTTTGAAGCAGCGATTAAAAAGAACCTTCAAATGATTACGACGATACCAATAGAAAATAGATCTGTGAGAGAGATTATGGAAGAACTCGATAATAAAAGAATGTTATAAATACTAATCATTGTGAGTGTGAGTAAATGTATAGAGAGTGTAAGAGGTTGCAACAAGAACGATAGATAATGCATGGTATTCAATAGAATGTTAAAAGGTCGATGGAATGAGTGTAGATGAATTTCACTATTATTTGATATAAACCGAAGTCTGTAAAAGTTCAACTGGTAAACAATTTCAGTTAATCTAAATAGGAGAATCTTAATACTTACTAGTTGACAGTATATTTTTAAATTTATGTTTATTAACATCATCAAAAGAAATCATAGAATAATTCACTCTAGAAAAATTCTATGATTTTATTTATTTTTATCCCCCCCCATTAAAATAAGAAGCACAAACTAGGGTACCGTACGGGAGGGCAAACAAAAAACGGAAGCCCGTTTTTTTGAAAATAGTGCACGCACACAACACACACATTCAGATTCTAAATAAAAGAAATATTTGTTCGGAAAAGGAACAAAAAACTGTAAACAACTTGTTTTCATCGCAAAAATGAGGTAAAATTTAATTATTCAGTAAACGAACAATGGATGGAGGCTATTAGATGAGTGACAACAAGTTCTTTAAACCAACAGTTTTATACAAAGAATACATGATACTAGATATGATTGAGAAAAATTCCAACATCACTCAAAGAGAAATGAGCAGAGCAATTGGTATTGCAGTCTCAACGGTGAATGATTACTTGGATAAAATTGAAAGAGATAATCTGATTAAAAGAAAGAAACACACTACGAAGACAGTAGAATATTTTGTCACTAAAAAGGGTATCGAAAGAGTTAGATTATTGAATATTCTTTATTTAAGTCAAAGTCAGAAAATGTATAATTTTGCTAAACAATCTATTTCGAAGCATATAAGTGACATAATGAAAAATAAGTATTCAACGGGGATATTATATGGTGCAGGAGAGGTAGCTGAACTAATTTTGAGTGCAACTTTTTCAATGGAGGAGTTAAATTTTAAAATTACAAGTATTATAGATGACAATCCTAATAAAGTTGGCACTAATTTGTCAGGAATAGAAATTATCAGTATTGAACAATTAGCAAAAATGAATTATGATTTCATTTTTATTTCTACTATAAGAAATAACAAGCAAATAATTGATAATTTGCTAGAATATAAGGTTAATAGAAGTAATATTATAAGTTTCTTTGAAGAAAATTAAGGAGAAGAGTACAAATATGAAGAATAATGAAATAGAGTTAGATGTTAATGATGAGAAAAGAAAAATTTGGCTTAATGGAAAGATTTTAAACTTTAACGAAGCAAATATCAGTGTGTTGTCTCCAGCAACACAATTTGGTATAAGTGTGTTTGAGGGTATTCGCTGTTATTGGAATAGCGACTCAAAGAAGTTATATGGGTTTAGATTACATGATCACTTTAAACGATTAATGAATTCAGCGAAAATCATTGAGTTTAATCACACATATTCAATAAAGGATTTTTATAATGCTTGTAGAGAGTCTATCATAGCAAATAATTATAAGGAAGATATTACATTAAGACAGACATTATTGCTAGATGGATTTGGTAGTTTCCATTCTAAAGATAATATAAGCATGTTTGCTGCACCAATTGCAAGAGGAAGAATGATAGATGAAACAAAGAAAAAGGGTCTAACTTGTAAAGTAAGTTCATGGCAAAGAATTAGTGATAGAAGTCTACCTCCTCGTGTAAAAATAGGTGCAAATTATGTAAATAGTAGATTTGCGCATCTCGACGCTGTTAAAGACGGTTATGACACATCACTTATGCTTAATGACAGAGGTACGATTTCTGAATCACCTGGTGCATGTGTTTTTATTGTTCGAGAAGGCTTATTAATAACACCACCGTTGACATCATCAATTTTGGAAAGTATAACAAGAGATACTGTCATTCAAATTGCACAAAAAATACTGAATATCACAGTTATTGAAAGAGAAATCGATAGAACTGAACTATATATTGCCGATGAAGTGTTCTTAGCAGGTACAAGTTTTGAAATAGTTCCGATTATTTCGATTGACAGGTTTATTATTAATACAGGTGAAAAGGGGATACTAACAAAGGAAATAATGGATAAATATTTTGAAATTGTTAGAGGAAACAATAAGGATTTTTTAAATTGGATTGAGGAAATATATTGATATGATAATATTAATGTTAATCACAAATGATCCGTTTACTGCAATAAAGGCTGAAAATTCGGGTATAGATTGGATTTTTATTGATTTAGAATTACTTGGCAAAGAAGAAAGACAAAAAGGCATGAACACTGTCATTTCTAAACATAACTTAAATGACATCAAAATTATAAAATCTGTAATTAAAAAGGCAAAAGTATTGGTTAGAATTAATCCTATCAATGAGAATAGTCAATATGAGATAGATCAAGTCATAGCCAATGGTGCCGATATTGTGATGCTACCCTTTTTTAAAAGGGTATCAGAAGTTGAAACATTTCTTAAGTTTGTAAACGGAAGAGCAAAATCCTGCTTACTATTAGAGACTAAAGAAGCAGTGGATAGGATAGATGAAATCATCAGTTTAAGGAAAATCGACTTCTTGCATATCGGATTAAATGATCTACATTTGTCTTATAATAATAAATTTATGTTTGAACCTTTATACAACGGAATTGTTGATTCACTTATTGAAAAAATAAAGAAAACTGAAATAATATATGGATTTGGAGGAATTGCGAAACTAGGAGAAGGTGAAGTCCCTTCAAATTTGATTATTTCAGAACATTATAGATTAGGATCTCAAATGGCAATTTTATCAAGAACATTCTATAGCTTGAAAAATGTTGCCCATGATAAATCTGATTTTGACAAAAATGTGCAAGATATTAGAAGTTATGAAGAGTTTTTATCAAATCAGGATCACTGTTATTTTAATAAAAATCATGATTTGGCAATGAAGTCAATCAAGGATGCAATAGACAGGAGATAAACTATAATATGATATATTTAATATTTAAAAGGCTTTTTGATTTTATTTTCGCTTTTATTTCTCTCGTAATTATTTTACCTTTGTTATTGGTAATAGGTTTATTAGTTAAGTTCACATCAAAAGGTCCAGTTATTTTTTCGCAATACAGATTGGGGCGTGGTGGAAAAGAATTTAAAATACTCAAATTTAGAACGATGATAGTTAACGCTGAAAAAGTTGGAGATAAACTTAACACTTATACAGGTGATCCGAGAATAACCAAAATTGGTGGCATATTAAGGAATCTTAGTCTTGATGAGCTTCCACAACTAATAAATATCTTAAAAGGTGATATGAGTTTTGTTGGTCCTAGACCACCAGTCACCTATCATCCCTATCATTACTGCGACTATCCTGAAAACTTTAAAATAAGGTTTAATGTTAAGCCTGGAGTAACTGGTTATGCTCAAGTAAACGGAAGAAATGAGTTGAATTGGGAAGAGAAAATAAAGTTCGATAAGTATTATGTTGAAAACATTTCATTGTTCCTGGACATTTACATAGTTTTCAAGACTGTAATAGTAGTATTTAGTCGAAAAGGTAGGTTTGACAAGAAGTGAATACAAGAATAACTGTAGTTAATAAAAAAAACTTTAATATTTACGAAAGTCTAGCTGATCAGTTTGTGAATTTGCATTTCTATGGGCTTTTCAATATTAATTCATTCAATAGAAAATACTTAAAACTTAGGTACAAGTATTTATTCATCAAGGATGATTCTTGCGCGATTTTTGTTTTTAGAGATTCTATTGCTATCGGACTGGTTTATGGTGGACCTGATGGATATAACAATGAAAGTAATAAGCTAATTCTGAAAAACCATTGGATCAAACTCTTAAGTTTTAGACTATTAAGCATGATATGGTTAAAAAAAACTATAAGACTACTATTGAAATTCCGATTTTATCGTAATAAAGAAGTAAAACAGTCCTCTTTAAATAAGGAATATAGACTAACAGGGATTGTTGCAAATAGTAATTATCGTTCTCAAGGCATTGGAACCATTTTGGTGGGTGAATTTATTAAATATGCAAAATTAATGAATTATGAAAGAATTATTGTGAAAACTCCAAAAGACAATTTGAGAGCAATAAAATTTTACGAATCATTAAACTTTAATATTGGCAAGGATTTAAAAAACGAGGTTGAACTCTATTTGAAACTATAAAGAGGTTAATATGAACATTACAATTTTATATGGTCACATGGCCAAAGAAAGACATACATTAATATACGAGTTAGCAGAAGATCTCTCAAAGAAACATAATGTGAGAATAATCTCAGGCTATCCTTCAAGAAGAATATCTTCTGAAGTACGAAAATACTACCAAAAAAATCCTGTGGAAATAGTCAATGACAATTTTCAGATTACTAGAGTAGGGTTGAAAATTGGCGAGGGAAAATCACTTTTTACTAGAGCTATTTTGTACTTCTTATTGACCATGTCGATTTATTCTTCAGCAAGAAAAACTAAATCAGATATATTATATATTTACAGCTCACCTCCATTTTTAGGGTTACTTGCAAAAAAGCTTAGTAAAATATGTCCTGTAGTTTATAATGCTCAAGATATTTTTCCTGATTCATTAATTGCACTAAAAAATTATAAAGAAACAAGTCTTCTTATAAAATTATTAAGAAAAATGGAACTAAGAACTTATCAGTATAGCACTAAAATTATCACTATTTCTGAAGAAATGGCAAATACTATTAGATCAAGAATTCTTGATTCTTCTAAAGTTGTTGTCATTCGAAACTGGGTAGATATTGATAAGTTACAGCCTGTAGAAAGAAATATGAATAAGCTATTCGATATTTTTAATTTTGATAGAAATAAGTTCTATATATCATATGGTGGTGATATTGGTTTATTCCAAAATTGGGAATTCACAATTGATGTGATGGATAGACTGAAAGAGTATTGCGATGTGGTTTTTGTTTTTTTTGGAAATGGCTCTTATGAAAACACATTAAAAAAAATACTACAGGCTAAGAAAATTAATAATTGCTTTATTTTGCCTTTCCAATCGAAAGAATATGTTTCTTCAGTCTATAGTTTTGGTGATCTAGAATTAGTGTCACTAAGAAAAAACATGACAAAATTCGCTTTACCATCAAAGATATCACAAATTTTTTCGACAGGAAGACCTGTTTTAGGTTTTTTTGATTACCATAGTAATATAGCGTTTGAAATTAATAATAATGAACTAGGTTTTTCACCAAAAGAAAACGACATAGAAGGTACCTTAGATTTCATATTGAATTATTTTAATAATACTTCAATTAGATTCGACTCAAATAATATTAGAAAATATGCTGAAAAAGAGTTCAATAGAAATATACAAACAGAAAAGTATGGTCTTGTTTTTCAATATTTAATGGGTGACAAAATATGAAAATTCTTATTAACAACTACGCTGCAGAAAAAGGTGGAGCACTTACAGTACTGGAAGGTCTAATGGAGTATATTGATGAAAACACTAATGGACATGAATGGATTTTTCTATTAAATACCACAACTAAAAAATATAATAATATACAAATCTTAACAATGAGAAAATCTCGTCTAAGATGGATACAAAGATTATTATTCGATTTTATAGTTGGTAGAAGAATTGTCAACAAAGTAAACCCGGATGTATATGTTTCAATGCAAAACACTTTCACTTACGGTGTAAAAGCAAAACAATTTGTTTATATTCATCAAGCAATCCCTTTTTATAAAGATGTCAAATATTCTTTTTTTAAAAAAGATGAAAGAAAGCTCTACCTTATTCAAAATGTAATGGGTAAGATTATTTTTAAATCAGTATTTAATGCAGAATCGATTATTGTACAGTCCAATACGATGAAAGAAAAGATAGTGTCTCTCAACTTGAAAAAAAGCGAACTAATAAATGTAGTAAATCCGAACTGTATTATAGCCAAATTCGAAGATACAATTAAACCCATTAATAGAAATTGTTTTATAGTTGTAACATCAAATCATAAATATAAAAACAATAATATTATATATGAAGCTGTAAAAAAGCTGAATATTGAAAAAATTAGTGATTTTACAATATATATGACAATTAAGAAGGACGAAAATATAAATAATGATAATATAGTTTTTTTGGGAAATGTTTCTAGAAATGTATTGTTTGATTATTATAAAAATTGTATTGTTATCATGACCTCTCTCGTTGAGTCTTATCCAATGATACTTAAAGAAGCTTGCTCAATTGGGTCTCATATAATTGCTGTTGATCGAGATTACACTAGAGAAATTTTAGCTGAGTATGACAACCATGTATTATATGATAAAGATAATGTGCAAAGTTTGGTAGACTCGATAAAAAATGCAATTAATGCAAATATATTTAATGTTAATAAAGTCTTTGACAATCAGATAACAACCAATAATTGGGGACAGTTTTGCAAGGTGATTACAAGTGAATGAAAAAAAGAAGATTTTATATATTTCAAATATTCCGACACCATATCGAGTTCACTTTTTCAATGGAGTCGGTAATTATTATGATTTGACAGTTTTGTTTGAAAGATCAAGTGCTAAAGATCGGGATGCTAATTGGTTAAAAAGCAATGCGACTTCATTCCATTCGAAGTTCATGAAAGGGATTAAAGTAAGAAATGATAAAGTAATCAGTTTTTCGTTTTTTAAGTACATTTTCAATAAATTCGATTTAATTATAATTGGTGGATATAGTACTCCTACTGGAATTTTAACTATATTTTTTTTAAAACTATTCAATAAAAAATTTATCATAAACGCAGATGGCGGATTCATAAAACAAGATAAATCCATAAAAGAGAAAATTAAAAGAAGATTGATAAGCAGTGCTGAATATTGGTTAAGTACTGGCGATATGACAACAAAATATCTTGTTCATTATGGAGCTAACCCATTGAAAATCTACAAGTATTCGTTCAGTTCAATTGATAATAATGATTTTATTAACTTGTCCACAAGAATTGATGATAAAAATAACAATAGGGAATTTTTGAATCTTGACGACAGAAAGAAAATCTTATTTGTAGGACAAATAATTCATCGAAAAGGTGTTGATTTAATTCTTTCAATAGCATACAATTTGCCTGATTATGATTTTATCATTGTTGGAGGATCTCCGAGAAAAGAAGATACAGATTTTATTAATTTAAATAAGATAACAAATGTAAATTTTATCAATTTCATGGATAAAAAAATGTTAACTAGATATTACAGAGCCTGTGACTTATTCTTATTACCAACTAGAGAAGATATTTGGGGACTAGTCATAAATGAAGCAATGGCGAATGGGATTCCAGTTTTGACTACTAATAGATGTATTGCTGGTATTGAACTTTTACAAAGTGAGTTTGTTATATCACCCCATAGAACTGACTCTATGATATCCATGATAAAAAATATACTAAATGATATAACCTATCAAAATGAAATTATTAAATCTAATTTAAGTGTCGTCCAGAAATATACATTAGATCAAATGATAGAAGATCATAAAATCATTTTCGACAATATTTTAAAGGAGTTATAAATGGAAAAACTACCTGTTACACTTGTCATTCCAACGATGAACAGACCAGATGATTTAATGAATACAATAACATCATTTTTATCACAAGTAAGTATACCAAGTGAAATTATCGTTGTTGATCAAACAACGACCAATGATGACAGAATTAAAATTACTACCTTTTTAAATGGTATTTCAAATTTGGATATTATTTACACGTTTCAAGATTTCCCTTCGCTACCAACTGCAAGAAATAAAGGTATGATTTTAGCAAAATATGATATAGTGATTTTTTCGGATGACGATATTTTGCTGATAGAAGATACACTCTTTAACACATACAAACTGCTGTCAAATGATAGGATAGCTATGATAGGTGGTTCTGACATAAATGCGAAAAAAAATAGATCATTTTTAGGATACCTTACTTTTCATAAATCTTTTTTTAAACGTAGTATAGGGCACGTCAGTTTTGGGTTATATGGAAGATTCCCTAATGTCATTAAATCTCTGACAAGAACACAATGGGCGATGGGGTTTTATTTTGGTGTTAAGAAGAGTTTTTGTCAATCTCATGATGTTCGATGGGATGAGAAATTATTAAGTTATGCTTATCCTGAAGACTTGATATTTAGCTTCGAATACTATAAAAAAGCAAAAGCAAACAAGTTAGAATGCTATTTTAGCGATACTGTAAAAGTTAAGCACATGGCATCCCAGACCTCCCGTTTACCAAAATTTAAAACAGATTTGCTTATGGTGATAAATAGAGGTTATATGATTTACAAATTTAATCTTGGTTTTCGATATAAACTGGGTTTTCATGTTTCAAATTACGCAACATTATTTTCGAGACTAAAAAACAGAGAGAATTTCAATCAATTGTTGAGTATATTCAAGATTTATAAAGAAAATATTGAAAATATAAAGTCTGGTAGCTTAGAACATATTTATAGTAGGTATTTAAATGTATAATATAATTTATCTATCAACAATGTGCGATAAAAATGTGTATAAACAAATCGTTAAAAATAACGGTATTGGCATAAGTCCACAGATGCAAAACTATAACTCTGCATTCTATAAAAGTCTTAAACTACAAAATTGCAAAGTGCATAGTTTATCAATATTACCTTATAAATTCAAATTTCACGAGTACTTTGTAACTGACAACAATGCATTAGATATACCAAAGTATATGAATTACAAACAAGGAAAACATATTGGAAAAATGCACACTATAATAAATACAATCAAAAGTGTTAATAGTATCAAAAAAAGTTCAATACAACCAGTTGTTATAATTTGTGACTCATTGAATTTGTCTCTAGGTATTGTAAGTTTTTACTCGAAATATTTCCTTAAGATTAAGACATTTGGTATTGTAACTGATTATCCTGACAGTAGTTATTATAAAAAAATATCATTTAGAAAAAAAATCTATAAAGTAATTTTATTGTTTTTTCTACACAAATATTCTGCCTACTTTACTCTATCATCTTACATAGGTGAAAAATTCAAAGCTGACAAAATGATACTAAAAGGTCAAATAGAAATAAGCCCAAATAACGACAACATTCTCAATGAAGCGAAGTATAACAAAGAAGTTAGATATGCTATTGATGGAAATAAAATAGTACTGTATTCAGGAAGTTTAACCTATGAAAATGGAATAGATAATTTACTCGATGCATTTGAAATAATAGAAAACGAAAGTATTGAATTACACATCTATGGGAGTGGTCCACTTTCTGATATGGTTAGCAATTACTCAAAAAACTCAAATAAAATCAAGTTTTTCGGGTTTATAGAGACAGAAAATCTAAGAATTCTACAGGCTAATGCTGATATGCTTATAAATCCAAGACCTTCAAAACAAGATTTTGTGAAGTTTTCATTTCCATCAAAAAATATTGAATATATGAGTAGTGGAACTCCGTTGTTGACAACCAACTTGTACGGAATGAACGAGTTTAATGATTTTATTTTTATTATTGATGATGAATCACCTGAAGGGATTGCGAATGCCATTATCCAAACTTTTAAATCAATCAATTTAAGTGATAAATCAAGTAAAGCATTGGAGTATATTATTGATAACTATAGTACTGGAGCAGCGGGAAGAAGAATCTTAAGTTTTATAGAAGAGCAGGTGCGTAAATGAAAGTCAAAAACATTGAATCGATATTAACAATAGATAGATTAATATTTATATTAATGGTACTATTTGTGTTTGATCAGTTACTTCCAATTTATAGAATACTCGTTTGGTCGCGCCTTATTCAACTCTTCACAGTTACACTTTTATTCTTGCTAATCGTTAAAATAATAAATAAAAGAATGCTTATTTTAATACCAATTACACTTATGTATGCACTTAATTTAATTTATGTTGGTTTTTTTGATGCAAGTAACTTTATCCTATATATATACGGAATTTTGATTTCTTTTATCCCGGTTCTATTTTTCTTGAATTATAGAAATAATTACAGACTAAAATCAAAAATAATGTTAATTGTTAACTTCACACTAATTACAACAATTATAACAACAATCATTGGACTTAGTATTTATCCAGAGGCTTCGAGAGTGCTAGCAACATTTTCTGAAAAAAATGATCCTACATATGTACGTTATACTTCACTTAATATAGGTGGATTTGCATTTATTTATAGTCTTTTACCACTGATTCCATTATATTTTTTTCTTAATTCAAGCAAGAAAAAAGTAATAAATGTACTAATTCTTTTTGGGATATACATTGTAACTTTTATGTCGCAATATACAACTGCAATTGTGATAAGTATGTTTGTTTTATTAGTCATTTTATTAACAAGAGTAAAAACAACAAAAAAAGTAGTTATCTGTATATTTACAGTTTCAGTTTTATTATTCATGATCATTCAATATTTGAATACTTTTATTTATACTTTTATATCATCCATTGACAGTCCTATAATTCAAGAAAGATTATTTGTTCTTTACGACATTATAATTGGTAATAACTACAATCAAATCGGGCGATTAAACCTTTGGATGCAAAGCATTACAGTATTCATAAACCACCCAATATTAGGTGGTTGGACAGCAAATATTCAAACCTATAGCGAACACTCATTTATATTGGATTACCTTGGAAAGTTTGGAATACTAGGACTATCGATACTAATTTTTTACTATACTTCTATCTACGTGTATTTCTATAAGTGCAAAGAAAACAAGAAGCAAGGTTATATTTTTCTAAGTTTCTTTGCAACTATTCTGATAGGTATATTAAATCCAGTTAACTCATTATTAATAATGGGGTTTTTGGTTCCTACATTAATTGGGATAGGAGAGAAAAATGTTTATGAAAATAGTTTGGGTTTCTAACATTTTAATAAAGAATGCTCATGAAAAGATTTACAATAGATTTGGTAATGGTGTTTGGATTGAATCGTTATTGGATAAGGTTAAAGAAAATAAAGATAACCATTATTTCATTATAACTACCCATCACATTAAACAAGAAATTGCAATTGAAGCTGACAATGTTACTTATGTCATTGCACCTTTAGGTTATGCAAAAAAATACAAAAAAGGTAATAGAAAAAATCTTAAATACTGGGATCATTTGCTGAAAAATATATCACCTGATTTAATACATTTTTGGGGTACTGAATATCAAATGGCAAATGATATCTTAAGCGTAACGAGTACGCCTTCAGTAGTTTATGTACAGGGAATAATGTATAGTATTGGCAAATATTATTTATCAGCATTGAGGATAAGTGAAGTTTTAAACATGATATCTCTTCGTGACATTATCAAGTTCGACACTATAATTAATCAACGAAGGGATTACTATATAAGTGGAGCAAAAAATGAAAGAGAAATTATTATTAATTCTGCACATGTGATATACGAAAGTCAGTGGTGCAAATCACAATTTTCATTTTTAAGTCCAAAAATACATTTTCATCAGATGGATCTAATTTTATCTAATGAGTTTTTTGAGCACAAATGGGCTCCAACTAACAACGATAATCCTATCATAATGGTCAATGCATCAGGATATCCTATTAAAGGATTGCATAATATGTTAAAAGCTCTGAAAATTGTGATTAATCAAAATCCTGCAATAAGATTGATTATTCCAGGACCAATTTTGATACGTAAAGGAATAGTTAACTATTTTAAACAAACAGGATATTCAAGGTTCATAAAAAAGTTAATTCGGAAACTAAAAATTGAACAAAACATAACCTTTACAGGAATACTAACTAGAACTCAATTAGCAGAAAAAATGATGTCATGCGATATTTTTGTAATGTGCTCGGCAATTGAAAATCATTCTAGTTCATTAAAAGAAGCAATGATAATGGGAGTTCCTTCAATCACAGCTGACGTTGGTGGTGTTAGGGAGTATGTTAAAGATGAAATTAATGCACTTATTTACAGATATGAAGATTACTATGAACTAGCACATCAAATATTGCGCGTACTGAACAATGAAGAACTTCAAACTAGACTATCATCATCATGCATAAATGATTACAGAACCTCACAATTGGCACTAGATCACAGAAAGGGTATAGAACAAATATACTCAAATATATTGAAAGTAAAAGATGATGAATAATTTAAAAACTCAAACTTCAAAAGGAATATTTTGGAAGATAGCTGAAAACTTTGGTACTGCTGTAGTCGGTTTTATTGTTCAAATTATATTGGCAAGAATTCTTTTTCCCGAAGATTATGGAATATTAGCCATTACATTAGTTTTTATAAATATTGCAAATGTATTTGTGACTTCGGGATTTACTTCAGCAATAATTCAAAAGAAGGAACTCAGCGAGTTAGAACTATCAAGTATATATTATATAAATTTGCTTATATCGTTTGTTTTATTTATTATTATCATAATTTTTACACCACTGATTTCTACCTTCTATAACATGCCCATACTAAAAATTATACTACCTGTACAATCTTTTATATTGATTTTATCAGGGTTTAACTCGATTTATACAACACTTTTAACTAGAAAGTTAGAATTTAAAAAAAGTTTTAATTTCAAAATTTTAGCAGTATTTGTACAAGGTGTTGTTGGGATACTACTCGCAGTTTATGGATTTGGGATATGGGCATTAATTATATCTAATTATTTTAATTATTTTATCAGCACTTATTTTGTAAGAAGGTATATTAGATGGAGACCAACAAGGCAGTTTTCATTAAAAACAGCATTGGAGTTATTCAAGTTTGGTAAGAATATATTATTCTTGAGTTTAATTAATATTGGCTATAATAGTTTTAAGACATTACTAATTGGTAGATCATATGACTCAAAAACATTAGGTTACTTTTCAAAAGGTGAGCAAATACCTAACTTACTTATGGTGAATACTGATGGTGCTATTAACAGCGTTATGTTTCCAGTTTTATCAAAGAGCCAAGATGATCCTAAAAAGTTAATTAAAATCTATTCAAGAGGTATTTCTCTAACGACTTTTTTGACATTTCCAATGATGTTAGGACTATTCATTCTAGCAGATTCTGTTATTTTAGTTTTACTAACGGAAAAATGGGCAAACAGTATAATTTATATGCAAATATCTACATTAATATGTATGACATGGCCTTTTTCTATGAGAAATCAAGCATTAAATAGTGTTGGTAAATCTCACGTTTCATTTAAACTAGATTTATTGATTAAGATAATTACCATTATTCTTATGATTGTTTCCATTAAGTTTGGAATTCTATATCTTCTATTAGCAAATCTTTTAGGATCAATTATTGCAATTTTTATAGGATTCTATGTAATAAAAAGCGAGTTTGATTATAGTGTATATAACCAGATGAAAGATGTTTCAGGACCACTCATTAGTTCGATTCTAATGGCATTGTTATTAAGATATGTTTTAGGTTACATTGATGGCGATATTTATAGGCTTTTGATAGGTATTCCTTTGGGAATGATCATTTATTTTTGTCTATCTTTCGCTTTCAACTATTATAATATGAAGTATTATTTGGATAATTTTGTTCAATTTTATAGAAAACTATTAAGAAAGGGTGAATTAAAATGATTGATATATTTGAAAACAAAGTGCTACTAATAACTGGAGGCACAGGATCATTTGGTCATGCTGTTATGAAAAGGTTGATTAATTCTGGTATCAAAGAGATACGAATTTTCTCAAGAGATGAAAAGAAACAAGATGACATGAGAAAAGAGTTTCAAAATGAAAAATTGAAATTTTATATCGGTGACGTAAGAGATAAGCAAAGCATCAAAAATGCTTTATACGATGTTGACTATGTATTTCATGCAGCCGCATTGAAACAAGTACCTTCTTGTGAGTTCTTTCCAATGGAAGCAGTCAAAACAAACATTTTAGGAACAGATAATGTACTAGAAGCTTGTATTGAATCACATGTGAAAAAAGTTATTTGTTTATCAACAGATAAAGCTGCTTATCCAATTAATGCGATGGGTATTTCTAAAGCAATGATGGAAAAAGTCTATATTTCAAAGTCTAAAACTGTTGATTCAAAATCAACAATTATTTGTGGAACCAGATATGGTAATGTTTTAGCATCCAGGGGATCAGTAGTACCCTTGTTCATAGAGCAACTTAAGTCAGGGAAACCTTTAACAGTCACTAATCCGGATATGACAAGATTTTTAATGACATTGGATGATGCTGTTGATTTAGTTATTTATGCTTTTAAGAATGGAAGATCTGGGGATATTTTTGTTCAGAAATCACCAAGTTCTACAGTCTTAAATTTAGCAAAAGCAGTCTTAAAGATATTTAATGCTACTGAGAATATTAAGATAATTGGAACTCGACATGGTGAAAAACTTTATGAAACTCTGTTAACAAGAGAGGAGTTTTTTGTTGCAGAAAATTTGGGTGATTTTTTCCGAGTACCTGCTGATAAAAGAGATTTAAATTATGAAAAATATTTTATTGATGGTGATGTGTTGTTGTCTACAGAGAATGAATATAACTCTCATAACACAACCCAATTAACAGTAGATGAAATTGTTAATTTGCTTTTGAGATTAGATTATATTAAGTCTGAATTAAATAAGGGATTATAATGAAAATATTAGTTACAGGTGCTAAAGGATTCATCGGTAAAAACTTAATTGCTGAACTAAGAAATCATAAATACACGGATATTTATGAATACGATATGGATTCAACATTAGAAGAACTAGATAATTATTCAATAGACTGTGAATTCGTATTTCATTTAGCAGGTGTCAATAGACCTAAAGACCAAAAAGAGTTCATAGAAGGCAATTTCGGTTTTACATCGGTTCTTTTAAACAACCTTAAAAAATACCATAACAAGTCACCTATCATGCTTGCATCATCGATTCAAGCATTACTAGATAACCCATATGGTATCAGTAAAAAAGCTGGAGAAGATTTGCTATTCAGTTATAGTGAGGAAACGAACGCAAAAGTTATTGTATATCGTTTTTCAAATGTCTTTGGAAAATGGTGCAGACCTAACTATAACAGTGCTGTAGCAACCTTCTCATATAATATCGCTAATGATTTACCAATTACAATCAATGACCGAAACGTGGTTATGAACTTAATCTACATTGATGACCTTGTAAAAGAACTCATCAACGCTTTAAAAGGCAGAGAAAATAGAAAAGATGATTTTTGTTATGTTGAACCAGTTCATACTGTCAAACTAGGTGAAATTGTGGATTTATTATACTCATTTAAAGAGAGTAGAAACAATCGTTCTATTCCAAGCACCATAGACCCATTCACAAAAAAGTTATATGCTAATTACTTAAGTTATTTGCCAACAAATCAATTCAGTTATGATTTGAAAATGAATATAGATCACAGAGGTTCTTTCACTGAGTTTCTTAAAACACCCGATAGAGGCCAAGTATCGATTAATATATCAAAACCCGGGATTGTCAAAGGTAATCACTGGCATCATACTAAAAATGAGAAGTTTTTAGTAGTGAGTGGCAAAGGTGTCATTCGTTTTAGAAAGATTGATGAACAAAATATCATTGAATATTATGTCAGTGGTGATAAACTACAAGTAGTGGATATCCCGCCAGGATACACACATAATATTGAAAACTTAGGTGATACAGATATGGTTACTGTGATGTGGGCAAATGAAACATTTGACCCTGAAAGACCAGATACAATTTTCGTGGAGGTATAATGATGAGAAAACTAAAAGTAATGACTGTAGTAGGGACTAGACCAGAAATCATTAGGCTTTCAGCTGTTATTCACAAACTGAATAACTCTGAAGCTATTGAGCATGTCTTGGTTCATACTGGACAAAACTATGATTATGAATTAAATGAAGTGTTCTTTAAAGACTTCAATTTAAAGAAACCAGATTACTTCCTAAATGCAGCTACCGGAACAGCGATTGAAACGATTGGTAATATCTTAATTAAGATTGATCCCATCTTAGAAGAAGTAAAACCAGATGCCTTTTTGGTATTAGGTGATACAAACAGCTGTTTAACTGCAATAGCTGCTAAACGCCGTCATATCCCAATATTCCATATGGAAGCTGGTAATAGATGTTTTGATCAAAGAGTACCAGAAGAAACCAACAGAAAAATTGTAGACCATATTTCTGATATCAACTTGACGTATAGTTCAATAGCAAGAGAATACTTATTAAAAGAAGGATTCCCAGCAGATCGAATCATTAAAACAGGCAGTCCGATGTATGAAGTATTGATGAGTAAAAAAGCAGACATCGATCAATCAGATGTTTTAAAAAGATTAGGACTTGAATCAGGTAAGTACTTCTTAGTATCTGCACATAGAGAAGAAAATATCAATTCTGATAACTTCTTGGACTTGGTTGGTACATTGAATACTTTAGCTGAACTATACCAATTGCCAGTTATAATTTCAACTCACCCAAGAACTCGCAAAATGATTGAATTAAAAGACATAAAATTTAATCCTCTCATTCAAACATTAAAACCACTTGGATTCATAGATTACAATAAGCTTCAAATCGAATCAAAAACAGTCTTAAGTGATTCAGGTACAATTAGTGAAGAGTCTTCTATCCTTAAGTTCAAAGCACTTAATATTAGAGAAGCTCACGAGAGACCAGAAGCGATGGAAGAAGCAGCAGTCATGATGGTTGGATTAAAGAAAGAAAGAATACTTCAAGCATTATGTTTTTTAGATCACCAAGACAAAAGTACAATTAGATATGTTGAAGATTATTGTATGCCAAATGTTTCAGAAAAGGTTGTTCGAATTATAATTGGTTATGTCGACTACATAAATAGAGTTGTATGGGAACGTCACTAAAAATAATTCAATAATAATGTTTAATGTTAAGTCATGCAAGATAACCGACAGTCTTACATTAAAGGTCAGGGCAACCTGGTGTGTGGGAACATATTGACTTATCAAAAACAGTTTGATTTGCTCTTTGTAAAGGCTTTAATCGTCACTAAAATGTCAGTTCAAAAAAATCATGTTTTAACATGAATTTCTAAAAAGAGCGAAAAGTACTATGTTCAACAGTTAGGAATTCTATAATTCATTTTTTAGTATCTAGGATCAAAACACAAAACTAAAACAGAAATCAAAACTATGACGACAATTGATTTTTATAATATTAACGGTAAGTTATCATAATCACCGTAAATATTTTAAATATTAATTGTTTTTTATCATAATAAGTGGTAAGATAATTGTAGGTGATACCCAATGAACAAATCAAAACCAATTATATTCCCATATCCAAACCAAAAATTCATAAAGACTGAAGAACTTTTTAAAAAAGGGTTTTCTTATTATATGATCAATAGAATGATTGAAGAAAACATCGTCAAGAAAATCAACAGTAACACATATGAGAACCTTAGCTATGAAAGCGATGAATCAGATTACCTATATGTTTCAGGTTATGTTGATGAAGGCGTAGTCTGCCTCATGAGTGCTGCTGTGTATCATAACATCAGTACTTTTCGTATGAGTCAAGTCGATGTCGCCATAAAACAAAAATCGAAGGTCGCCATACTGCCAGATTGGCCATCGATAGGTATCTTTTATTTCTCAAATCAAAGATATAACCTTGGTATGCTGGCAATTCCTATCGAAGGTGGATCTTTTAAAATCTATGATATGGAAAAAACAGTATGCGACCTTCTATCATATCGCAACAAATACGGTCTTGAAGATAGTCTTGCTGTACTTAAAAACTATCTAAGAAGAGAAGATAGAAATATTGACAAACTCATTGTTTATTCGAAAAAACTTCGATGCTATAACATTTTAATCAAATACCTAGAGGTACTATTATGAACATTCAAGAATCAATTAAAGCCAGGCTTAAGAATAGAGCAATCAAAGAAAATAGAACCTTTCAGGAAGTACTTACCATATACGGTCTAGAAAGAATGCTTTATCGATTATCTATCTCATCATACGCTAAGCATTATGTGCTCAAGGGTGGTATTTTACTATATGCGATGTATAAGGGAAAATACACAAGAGGTACTGCTGATGTTGATTTACTTGGTCAATTTTTATCGAATGATCTTGACACAATAAAAACCTCGTTTATTGAAATCTTCAATATTCCATTCGAAGAAGATGGTATTTCATTTGATATCTTGAGTCTTAAAGCATCAAGAATAACAGAGTTCAAAAAGTATCCTGGCATCAATATATCCATTGATGGATATTTATCGAAAACGAAGATATCGGTTCAAATTGACATTGGTTTTGGGGATGTTGTTTATCCTGAGATAAAGACACTAGATTATCCAACATTACTTGATTTACCTGCTCCAACCATTCAAACATATTCCAAAGAGTCTATCATTGCTGAAAAATTCCATGCTATTGTTTCACTTGGATATGCGAATACCAGAATGAAGGATTTTTATGATATCTATGTCTTACTCAATACATATGATTATGATCGAAAAATATTGAGAGAGGCAATCATCGAAACCTTTGAAAATAGAAGCACTTCATTCAACAAAATCTCTGCATTTGAAGACGGATTTGCATCCGATCCTTACAAAAAGGGGATATGGTCATCATTCATAAAGGCTAAAAAGGTAACCCTTAACGCAGAACTAGATTTGATTATTGACTCCATTAAAAAATTCTTAAAACCAGTTTTAGATGACACAATTAATGATATACCATTTCGATGGGATCACGAGTATTTGATATGGGAGTGAACTTGTCTGAAATGAAATAAACAATCAAGAATTAATTTAAATATTATAAAAAAATGATACAGTAAAACTTACTCAATTGGAGGACTAACAGAAATCTCAATCATTTATGAGGAATGGTTTGAGACACGTTAAAAACATCAATAATGAAAAATGATAGTTTAAAAAATAAAAGTAAAGAAGAACTTATTCAAATCATAGAAAAAATGATTCAAAACAATCCTAATAACGAAATATTATTAGCCCATTTGTTATCAGGCTCAAAACCAAACTTAGGTAAAACTTTAAAACGGATAGAAAAAGAGCTGAAAAATCATACGGGAAGTTACAGAATAGCATATCAACTTTATACACTATTTATTCAGTCGAATCCTGATGAGAAAGACATCTTAGCTTTATCCTTTGAAGTTCTACCTTATTTTATGGAAGAACTGGACACGTATCACGATTACCCTGATGATCTTGCTGTGATGGCAAATCACATTTTTGGAGTTTCATGCATGTATGCTGTTTTACATAATCAAAATGAAATGATTGAAGAACTATCAAATGTATTAAGAAGATATGATTTCTCTGAATATATCAATCAAACTTTTATGGATTCATTCTATACATATATGCCAGAAGAAATCCTTGACAAACTCTTAGATGAATAAAAGTGAGGTAAGATTATGATTTTATGTTTAACGAAAAAAGTTCAAGAACTATTTCAAGTTGAGAATTTAACTAATTATCCAGAATAGGATGAACGCATGTGGCATGTTACCGTTGAGCCTTATGAAAAGAAAAGACTTTTTATCTTTACACATGTTACGACTTCTTATACCCTGATTTTCTATGGTCTAAAAACAAAGTATTTAAAAAATATTGATCTTTATTTCAAAGAAAGCTTGAAGAAAGCTTTAGTATTTGATGGATTTACTCCGGCTGCAGCGGACGCATTTATAGAACACCAAGGATCCGTTTCTTTTGGTAAAACCAATAATAGATCAATTATCTCAAATACTACACAAAGAAAATTTTCGGCATATGGTTTTCTAGATCATATCAGTTTAGATGATGTGTTTCAAAAAATAACTTCTCATAGAGTTAATCAAATGCTTGGTATTGGTTATAAGACACCTAGAGAACTGATGGAAGAACTAATCCAAACACTTCTTGATATCACTTCATCTCATGTTGGTTATGAGTTAGATATTAATATTGTTTTAGAAGATGATCATGTCATGAGAAGAATTATCGTTCCAAATCATTATACGCTTGATGATTTACATATCGTCATTCAAAAGGTTTTTGGTTGGAAAAACATGCATCTCCACGAGTTCATTAATATGAATAACGATAAATCATATACGCCCTTATATGACGATATCGATGGTTTCGAACTCTCATTAAATTCAAAATCCATGTCTTTAAATGATGCATTCGATACATTTGATGAATGGGTTTATACATATGATTTTGGTGATGACTGGAAACACCATATTTTTTGTAGAATGTCCATTCATCAAAATGAACCAATTAGGACATTATGTACGCAATTTGAAGGAGAGAATATTCCTGAAAATGTAGGTGGTGTTCCAGGGTATCATACTTATAAAAAAATCATGAGTGATATAAATCATAATGAATATAATTCCTATAAGAATTGGCTTAAGGCAATTGAATATGAACCCTTTAATCATCTTTTTGTAAATATGAGTTTGAGAGAGGAATGGCCTCTTGGATTTAAATCATCGCTTTTGAAACTTATAGGCAATAAATTGTAATTTCTGAGCGTAGCCTGTAAAATATGCATTCACAAAATACATGATTCTTGTGCATTAGATGACACAAGACCGACAGTCCTAGAGTATGACTTTCATAACAACCGACAGTCCTACCATACCCATGGTGCCAACTTTGTATGTGGAAACATATTTGCATATATCTAATAGTCATATTTTCTCTTAGCTAAGACCATAAGTGACTATAAAATATTGACAAAAAAACACAACTTTTTAATTTAGCCAAAAATTGATTCATGCAAGATAACCGTCAGTTGTAAGTAAATAGCAGGGAAACACCTGTATAAAGATATATTGCTAATTATTAATAAATCAATGACTTGTTGCACTTAACAACTTATATTTCTATTATTGCAATTTTACAAAGTGAGGTCTTCTATGTTAACAGAATTTTTTAGTGATCAACTAGGACAAACCATTCCTTGGTTCAGCAAGGTTCATATCTACTTACTTTTAGGTTTTATTGGATCACTAATCCTACTATGGATGCTTGCACCTAGATTTAAGGATAAGAAGTATGAGATTATCATTCGTTGGGTTTTCATTGCTCTTGCTATCCTCTTTGAATGGAAAGTTTTTGAAAACAGAGTTTTAAATGGATCCATCTTTCGCATTCCTTTATGTGGAATCGCTTTATATGGATTAACATTCTCTCTTGCTTTTAAGAAGGAGAAGTTATATCGCATTTTCTATTTTTATGCATTCGGGACATTACTTACATTCCTATTTTTTGATACACAATGGGGACTCGATCGATGGAACGGTTGGACGTATTTTGGTGCACATGCAGCAATTGGCTGGTTTGCAGTTTATGGGTATCGCGTTTTAGGATTTAAACCTATAAAGAAGGATTTACATCTTTCTATGTTGTGTCTAGCAATTTATGCACTGATTTCAGGATATGCAACCTATGCGTTTGGTGGATCAGATGAGCTGTTTTTATTAAACCCACCCGTTGATTTTCTTTATGCTATAAAAGACATTCACCAAGTACTCTATCTTGTAGTGTTATCTTTGCTTGCAATTATCTTGATGTATGGCATGTACGGGATTATTGCTATCAATGAATTCATATTAAGTCCTGAGAAACGATTTACATCTAAAAAGCTACAGAAATTTTTTATACGCTCATAACATCAACTCATCCAGTACACGTACTGGATTTTTTCATGGTCAATTAAATCATGTATAATAAGAATAAAAGAAATATTTTTTTGATTGTTAATATATATAAAGAAATGGAAGTGTACGCATGATATTTGATGCACATGGTGATATCTTAACTGATATCTATAATGAAACAAAAAGGGGAAACAGAAACTCTTTTATGACAAAGCATTATTCCAAGTATATCCAAGCTGGCATCACACAAGGGATATTTGTCAATTGGACTGATCCTAATACATGTGATAAATCCTATTTTGAGAGTGTTTTTGATGTTGCTATTGAAGAACTCATTACTCATAATGACTTATTATCTATCTGCTATACCTATGATGATCTTATCAAAGCGAATCATAAACATAAAATAGGTATCCTCTTAGGGATTGAAGGAGTCAAATATTTAAGCGAACCAGAAGATATTATCAAACTCTATCAAAGAGGAATACGACATGTTGGTTTAACATGGAATGAAAAAAATGATTATGCTGGGGGTGTTTCATTCCCTGAACAAGGTTTAACAGAAAAAGGAAGAAGACTTCTCAAAATCATGCAAGAGAATCAAATGATCATTGATTTATCCCATGCAAATCCTAAAACCTTTGATGATATCATAACTGCTACATATGGTCCGATTGTCATTTCACATGGTAATGTAAAATCATTATGTGACCATCCAAGAAACTATACCGATGAACAGATGCTTAAAGTTGCTTCACGTGGTGGTGTCATTGGTTTATGTGCTGTTGCTAATTTCATTTCAAAAGATAAAGATAATCAAACCATCACTTATCTTGCTAAACATATTGATTATGCAGTAAAACTCTTAGGTATTGATCATGTCGGGTTAGGATTAGATGTGTGCTACTATTTAGATGAAGGTAAAACATCTACAGGAGTTAAAGGATTAGAAACGATTGCTGAAGCTAAAAATATCATTACTGAATTACAAAACCTCGGTTATGATCAATTAAATATTGATAAAATTACACATCTCAATTTTCTTCGTGTAGTGAAAGAAGTCTTAGGATAAACTGATACAAGGTGCACTCTTGCGCCTTGTTTTATTTTATATAACAATTTTCAACGTCAGACTATCTACTCAACTCACATTGTACCAGCAAACCTAAGATAATAACCATGTGAAAAAATCTATTCTAAAAATAATTTCAATCCTCTTCAGTATGTATAAATTCATCATTTTTACCATGAACCCAAAGATAAAAATGATTTTAAATAATTTTAAAATTGTGACAAATGAACGGTTAATTACCGTTATTTTTGTTCCATTTCACAAGATTTGTTATAAGAATTATACCCTATTGAATTGATATCCATAAAAATGGTATAGTTAAGTCAAATAATGAATGAGGTACTATAAAATGAGTCATCATCCAAGAGGAATGTATTTTCATAAGAAAGAATTTTCTACAAAAAAGAACGAATTTGAATCCATTAAACATTTAATTCCAAGCCCAATATTAGAAAATGATCAAGATACACTATCTTGTTATTGGTATGCTGTTAAATTAGCCTTTCAGAACACACATATTCCTGAACCAAATTCAGGATTTGTGAGTTCTTTTATAGATGCTGCTTTTAATGATGACATTTTTATGTGGGATACAGCATTTATGACATTCTATTGTAATCTGTTACATCCTTATATACCAGGTATACAATCATTGGATAACTTTTATGTCAAACAATTTGATGATGGAGAAATCCCTAGAGAAATGATTCGAAAGACAGGAGAAGATTACCCAAAATGGGTCAATCATGATCGTCATCCTCTTCATTCATTTTTTCATAACGATTATGGATATAGAAGAATCAAACAAGTGAATGTCGTTCATTATGAAAACATGTTTAAACCCAGTTTAGGAAGAAATGTTGAAGAGATTCCTTACTTAACATTAGACAACTTAAATCATCCCATTATGGCATGGGCAGAATGGGAAAGTTATATTCATACGGGAGATTTCAATCGACTTCAACAAGTTATTGAACCACTCTATCACTACTATTTATCCTTATATACACATATTAGACATGCTAATCATTTATATGTCACAGATTGGGCAAGTATGGATAATTCCCCTAGAAATGCATATCTTGGCTGTGCTGTAGATACAAGTTCGGAAATGGTGCTTTTTGCAAATCACTTAATAGAGATGATGCGTGAAGTAGAGAGTAAGACTAGATCTACTCAAATAGATTATGCATCACGTATCCATTTCTTAAAAGAATCGAGTGAACTGACAAAACATGCTATTCAGTCACTTTTATGGAATGATCATACTAAATTTTATTATGATTTAACCAAAGATAATCAACTCGCACCAGTTAAAACAGTTGCTGCGTATTGGACTTTACTCGCTGATGTAGCTACAAAAGATCAAGTTGAGCATCTCGTTAATTATTTAAATGATGAAAAAACATTTAAAAGAGTTCATCGAGTTCCCGTACTTGCAGCAGATGAAGAAGGCTACAATCCAAGAGGTGGGTATTGGAGAGGTGCCGTTTGGGCACCAACCAATACCATGGTTCTATCCGGATTAAAGAAAAAAGGTTATCATGAACTTGCTCGAGAAATTGCATTAAACCATTTAGGTAATATCGTTGAAGTCTACAAAAAGACGAATACCATTTGGGAATGCTATCCAGCTGATGAAGTATCTTCTGGTGACTCAGATAAGAAAGATTTAGTTGGATGGTCAGGCTTGGGTCCAATTTTATACCTCATAGAGTATAGAATTGGTTTAACTGCAGATTCTAGGACTAACACTGTCACCTGGCGAATAGAAGAAGGAAGCGAAGTAACTGGTTGCAAAAATTATTGGTTCTTTAACAAATCTGCAAACTTTTTACAATCTCAACAAGATGACACATTAACTATCAAGGTAGATTCTAATGACTCATTTAATCTTGATATCATCTATAAGAAAAAGACTTACCATTATCAGATTAAAGAGAATTGTGTCATTCATATTGGTGGATGATATGTTGAAAACTATTGTTATTTATGGTGATTCGATTTCAACAACTAATCACGGACATGGTGGCTATATGAAGCATTTAGAAAAATCATTTCCAAATGCTAAGATCTATAATCATGCTATAGGTTCTAGTGGGTTATCACTTTCCACACCGAATAGTCTGGTCTCACTTCTAGAATTCCCACAAAACATTCACCCAGAAGCTGATCTAATCCTTATATGGCATGGAACGAATGATTGGTATTGGGGAGCACCACTCGGAAATGCATTTGATCTTGATCCCTACACCTTTTATGGTGCACTCCATCACACACTTAAAATCTTGAACACGCGTTCTTTACATGCTAAAATCCTATTTTTAACGCCTTTATATCGAAATGAGATACCTCACCAGTGTTTAAAAAAAGGAAATGCATACCATTTAAAAAACCTAAATGGACATACACTAAAAGTTTACAAAGAAGCCATCATCAACGCTCAAGTAATCCATAAATTCAGCCTACTTGATCTATCACATATTTTAGGAACCACAAAAATTAAAGCGTATCCATACTTTGAAGATCTCGTTCATCCGAATCAACAAGGATATCAGTTGATCTCAAAAAGTTTAATAGAGCATATCAAAAATTTAAGTTAAATCATGAATCAGGCATACCTTCTCTTGGTATACCTGATTTTTTTGACATGTTCACCCGATTAGACAAACATACAATTACTTAATCACTTTTAACATTTTTGGTGTTAAAATATAGTCAATAGAACGAGGTGTCTTTATGTTTAAGGTTGGATTAGAAATAGAATTAGCTCAAAAGATAGTAACAAGCATTATGAAAATTGTTCCGTATAACATCAATATCATGGATAAACAAGGCATTATTATCGCGAGTGGTAACCCATCACGTTTAAATAAAATTCACAGTGGTGCCATTAAGGCATTACAATCCAAAGAATCCTATACTATCTATGAAGATACGGATATTGAAAAAAAAGGGATTAATGTTCCAATCATCTATAAAGATGAAGTTGTAGGTGTCATCGGTGTGAGCGGTGAGCCTAATCAAGTGACTGAACTCGCTAGTATTGTCAAGGTTACAGCTGAACTGATGATTGAAAAGCAGTTCTACGATAATAAACAATATCGTTTAGAAACACAAATTCGTGAATTTCTTTATGATTGGGTCAGATATCCTAATCTTCCCTTCGATACTGAAATTCAAAATAGAGCAGATCATTTAAATATCGATTTAAAAATACCTAGAGTTGTTGTTATTATCAAGTTTCAAAAAACTGCGGGAAGTTATGCTGATCATATTAAAACCTTTTTAACTGAAGGAGAATACTTTATCAGAGATAGTATCGTTGATATTATCATCTTACTCAAACCATCAATTGATTTAAATCAAAGAATTGAGAATATACTCAAAAGTGATGATCATTTCCATAGTGCATATGTTGGACATCAGTCCATCAATATTCATGCATCTTATGAATCAGCTAAGATGGTTTATGAAATTGCTTTAAAAATCAATTCCAACATGCTTGTGACATCCATTAAAGATTTCGCATTGGAAAGTATTGCATATCAAATGCAGACCTCACCGATTCAAGAAGAAGTGTTACTCACATTAATTAATTTTGGAAAAAGTGAAGTTTTAATTGATACCCTATTTACATATGTGGATTGTGGCTGTGATATCCATGTAACATGTGAAAAACTCTTTATACATAAAAATACCTTATATTACCGTTTAGCCAAATTAGCTGAACTTACTGGATATGACACAAGACATGTCAAGTCATTGATGACACTCTACCTTTATCTCAAGAAAAACTCCATTAGCACATATGAAACCGGTACAATTTAGTGTTATTTTGGTCATATGTCTAAAAAAACGCTTTCAACTTTGTAAAATGTCATATGTTAAATCCTCTATTTTATTGGTATACTTTAACTAACCAAAAGGAGGATTTAAAAATGGTAAAGAAATTTTTGAGCTTATTCTTAGTGTTACTCTTTGGATTGGCACTTGTAGGTTGTAAGGATGAAACTCCAGAAGTTCGTGAACTGAACTTATCCATTTCAGGTTTACAACAAGCAAGTGAACGTGTATTCTTCACTACATTCGTACGTTTATTTGAAGCAAAATATGATGCGACTGTAAATATCACATACACGACCCAAGCAGATTTGAAGACCAAGATTGAAACAGAAATTACAGCAAACAATGTTGTCAGTGATGTCGTCATGGTTGATACTGCGAACATGAGACCTTATATTGATGGCAATTGGATGGAAGATATCACGACAGTCGTCGACGATCTTGAAAACCGTACAATTACAGATATGTTTGATGCCTCTACATCAAAAGATGGTAAAACATACTTTGTTCCTGTATCATTTGATATCTATATTTCAATCTACAATGTAGCAGCTCTTCCATACATTCCAACAACTGTTGATGTAACGAAGAATGATAGTAATGTGATTACTAAGATTGATGCGATTACGTGGGAAGAATTCGCACAATGGGGTGCAAACATTGAAGCAGCTACAGGAGAAGCAAAATTAGGTTTCCCCATGGCAACTGCAGGTTCACAATTACTTTATCCGATGGGTGGGATGGCATTAGCATACGGATCAGGTTCTTATCCTAAATTAAACGATGCAGGTGCTTTAGCAGCTTGGAATAGAATTGCAGCAATGGCAGCAGCTGAAACGATTCTTCCAGAAGCAGTGTTATCAGAAACAAATCAACCAACATCATTATTACAAGCAGGTCATTTATGGTTAAGCTTTGGTCATATGGGTCCTATTGGTACTACATATGCATCAGCACCAGCAAATTACGTTTTAGGACCAGCACCAACTGCACAAGCAACCGGTAAAGCTGGATCAACAGCAGGCGCTTGGACATTTGGTATTGTCAAGGGTGCTCAAAATCGTGAAGTTGCTGAAGATTGGATTTCATTCATTACCGATCCTGAAATTAACTACTTATATTGTTCTGGACTAGGTGGAGTCATTTCCCCAATCAAAGAAGTTATTGATCAACTAGGTACTTCAAACACAGATAAGATTATGGCAGCTGGTTTATCTGTATTAAACAGTGGTGCAACAGTAACTGGATTACCAACATACCTTTATACAGATTGGAATGCAGTTAAAGAAGTATATACGAGTTTATATCGCCGTTTATTAACAGGTGTTACATTAACACAATCAGAAGCAGATGCTTTCCAAGCACAACTTGATGCTCTACTTAAGTAATTATAGTTAACGAATAAATAAAAAAAATGTGGGGTCAGAGGTATAGCCTCTACCCCCATTTCTTTGTCAATATCGGAGGTAAGACATGGAAAATGTTGTCATTCAAAAAAATATGAATACGCCAATTAAAAAAATGTTGCGCAAGTTTTTTAATAAGAAAACTGCTCCATTCTTTTTACTGGCGCCTACATTCCTTTATTATGTCATTTTCTGGATGTCACCGATTATCATCAGTATTAAGGAAGTTTTTACTGATTTAGATGGAGAGTTTTCATTGTTTGGGAATTTTCGGTTTCTCTTTTCACAAGAAACCTTTACGCCAGCTTTAATCAATACAGCCTTATTCGCAACCATTTCAGTTCTTTTGCAGTATGTGCTTGCATTAGGATTAGCGATATTACTGAATCGAAGATTTAAGGGTCAAAAGCTTTTAATGTTTTTAGTGATGATTCCAATGGCGATTACACCAACTGCGGTTGCGATTATATGGAAAACAGGATTAATTAGTAGTGGTTGGATTAATTCGATATTGAATGTTTTACATTTAAATAATGATTTAATTCCCTTTTTAGGATTAAGAGGGATCGATGCTGTCTTGTTGATTGTTATGATTGATACGTGGACTGTTCTGCCTTCTGTCATCATTATTTTAATTGCAGGTCTCGGAAACATACCTAAAGAAACGAAAGAAGCAGCATTAATCTTTGGCGCAGGTAAATATAGGGTTTTAAGAGACATTACATTACCTCAACTAAAACCAGCAATCATTACATCAGTGATCTTAAGAATGATTGCAGCAGTACAAGTTTGGGCTATTGTTGTCATGGTTATGGGATTTACAAATGTTCCATTCTTAGTTGAACGTATAACTTACTATGTTGGACCTGTATCAGGATTGCCTTATGCCAGAAAATTAGCATTTACCTATTCATTTATCACCGCACTTATTGTATTTACTGCAACGATGATTTATTTTAAAGTAACTAAAAAAGGTTCCGCATTGGATGGGGGTACACAAAAATGAGTAAGTTCAACCCTATCGAAAAAACAATTTTCGCTTTAATCATGTCTGCAGTTGTGATTGCAGTCTTGGTACCATTGATGTTTTTCTTAGCGAATGCATTTTCTAATGGTACTGAAATCTATGAGTATCCAAAAACTCCATTTTTCTCACTGACAGTGACCGTTAAGGTCGATTATTTAGAAGAATCAAATGAGTATCAAGTCCTCATGAAAAATAAATCTGGAGACTATATTAACACGATTAACAGCAGTTCAGGTCTGATGTTATCAACATATTTCGAACAATACTTCTCGGTATATCGTACTGGTGAAGAATTGCTTTCAGATTTTGAGATTACAAAAACAGAAGGACCTCAAGAATTTACATATTATAAAAACATGTGGCATAACTTCAAGATGTTTTTCCAAATTACATCGAATGCAGATAATGCCCTTAAAAATAGCATTGTCGTGGTTTTCTACACGATTATCATCTCACTCACACTAGGCAGCATGAGTGGATATGCAATGGCGAGATACAGATTTAAAGCTAAAGATCAAATTAGTGTCTTTCTATTAATAGTTAGAATGTTTCCCGTCGTTGGTATTAGCATACCGCTTGCGGTCATATTGATTAGATTTAATCTCTTCGATACGATGATTGGACTCGCTATCTTGTATTCACTTCCCAATATTGCGTTAACGTCGTGGATTACATCCAGTATCTTTATTGGAATCAGTAGGGAGTTAGAAGAAGCTTCATTGGTCTTTGGTGCTAATAGTTTTCAAACTTTTATCAAGATTACGTTACCGATGGCTTTACCTGCTTTAGCAGCAAGCTCGATGTATGCATTCTTAACCGCATGGAATGATACGATCTCTGCTTTAATCCTTACCAACGAAAATCCTACACTTGCTCTTGCTGTTTATCAAGCAATTGGAGATAACACAACAAACTTACAATATGCTGCAGCAGGCAGTATTATCTTAATCATTCCAGCGTTAGTCTTCACATTTGTAGTGCGCAAGTACGTCAATCAAATGTGGGGTAGTGTATCATTATGATAGGAGGGACATTTTATGTCATTTATTGAACTGATCAATTTAGATAAACGCTATTCTGCCAAAGGCAACTTAATTGTTAATCAAATGAATCTAAAGATCGAACAAGGTGAATTCATTGTTTTTCTTGGTCCATCTGGATGTGGAAAAACAACAACAATACGTATGATCTCAGGACTTGAAGATATCAGTGGTGGCGATATAACGGTAGATGGGAACTCGATTGTTTCACTCGCTCCAAAAGATCGTGGTGTCTCAATGATTTTTCAAAGTTATGCCGTATGGCCTCATATGACAGTTTATGAAAATATCGCATATCCGCTCAGACTCAAACATATGAAAAAAGATGAGCGAGATGTAAAAGTTAAACTCGCTGCAGAAAAAACAAATATTGGTGATTATTTAACACGTTATCCATCTCAACTATCCGGTGGACAGCGCCAACGTGTCGCTGTTGCGCGTGCGATGGTTGTTGAACCTAAGATCTTTTTAATGGATGAACCTTTATCTAACCTGGATGCTATGCTTAGAGTTTCGATGAGATCTGAATTGAAAAATATTCACGAGACATTAAATGCTACGACCATATTTGTAACGCATGATCAGGCAGAAGCAATGAGCTTAGCTGATCGTATCGTGATCATGAAAGATGGAATCATTCAGCAGATCGGAACACCTAAACAGGTGTATTACGATTGTGAAACTGTGTTTGTAGCTTCATTCATCGGAACACCACCAGCAAACTTTTTCAAGGTCCACCTTGAAGAGATTAAGAATCAATTACATGCAAAAAATGAACTTGTTGATTACATCCTAAACGATGAGGAAAGAGTTTTAGTTAAGGATTATTTAAATCAAGAAGTCATTATGGGCATTCGTCCTGAAAACATTGAAATCAATACGACAAAGCGTGTTCCTGAAGGATTTCTCTTTGAAGCGAAAGCTGACTTCGTTGAGCCTCAAGGATCACATATTATCGTGATTATCAATCAACATAATAATGTAGTTAAGGTATCATCACCTTTACTGGATTTAGAACCCAAAACGAAGATATTTTTAAATGTTAAGGAACACCGTGTGATGTTTTTTGACCCCATAACTGAAAAAAGAATTCGAAAGGTATAACAACATATGATTTTGGATCGACTGAAAAAACTATATCCAGAGGATGCTACATATTTAGCAAAAGAGATTGATGTTCTGATACAAAAATGGAAAACTAAAATCAATGTACGTTATCCTTTTGTGAATGAAAAAGATGCAGTACTCATTACCTATGGAGATTCCATTTTAAAGCATGGTGAAGCTCCATTAAAAACATTACATCGATTTTGGAGTGGATTAGGTAGGGATACCATCAATACCATTCATATTCTTCCGATGTTTCCTTTTACATCTGATGACGGTTTTTCAGTCGTTGATTTTAAGGAAATCAATGCTGAACTGGGTTCTTGGAAGGATATCAAAACGTTACATCAAGATTTTTTTCTAATGTTTGATGCTGTTTTAAATCATTGTTCTGCTTCAAGTTCTTATTTTAAAAATTATTTGAATCAGAAGAAGGGGTATGAAACTTTCTTCAAGAACTGGGATCCTTCCAAGGATTATTCAAAGGTTACAAGACCTAGAACCAGTCCATTACTGACACAGTTTGAAACTGTTCATGGTATCAAAAACATCTGGACAACATTCAGTGCAGATCAAGTGGATATCAACTATGAGTCACCACAAGTATTACTAGAAATGCTTGATGTTCTCCTTCTATATGTCTATCAAGGAGCAAGATTTATCAGATATGATGCGATTGGGTTTCTATGGAAAAAGTTAGGAACAACATGTATGCATTTAGAAGAAACTCATGAAATCATTAAATTAACGAAAGAAGTTATACAAGCTTGTGCAGAGGGTGTTGAAATCATTACAGAAACAAATGTTGCACACCATGATAATATCAGTTATTTCGGTAATGGCTATGATGAAGCAGGTTTAGTTTATCAGTTTCCACTGCCACCACTTACTTTAAATGCCTTTATTACTGAATCAAGTACGTATTTGACTGCGTGGGCGAAGAGTCTTCAACCGACTTCAAAACAAACAACATTTTTCAATTTCTTATCTTCGCATGATGGTATTGGTCTTAGACCTGTTGAAGGGATTTTACCTGATCAGGTAAAGAAAAATCTTTTGGATACCGTTATTTCTAGAGGAGCGAGAGTTAATTATCGCACTTTATCAGATGGCACTAAAACACCTTATGAGATGTGCATAACCTATATGGATGCATTATCAGATTCAAGTGATAGTGATACCTTACGATCAAAACGTTTCTTAGCTGCACATTCTATTTTATTGTCACTATCAGGTTTACCTGCAATCTATATTCATAGTCTTCTCGGATCTAGAAATGATATACATGGGGCAGATCTAAGTGGTATTAACCGCAGAATCAATCGTGAAAAATTAAACTATGATCAATTGATTGAAGATCTATCAAATGAATCATCATTAAGACACCATGTCTTTTATGGTATGAAGCACATGTTAAAGGTTAGAAGAGATGAACCTTTATTCTCACCTCATGCAAATCAAGTTATTTTAGAGCTAGATCATAGAGTGTTTGCCGTAGAAAGACAAGAAAACGATCAGGTAATTATTAATATAACGAATGTATCAAGTGATTCTATTGAAATCAAACTTATAGGATCATATCAAGATTTGATCACGAATCTAACCTACTTAGATTGTGTTACTTTAAAACCATATCAATATGGATGGTTTAAAAAAATATCGTAGAATGGAGCACACCTTATGAAGTTCGTCATCGCACCAGATTCCTTTAAAGAAAGTATGACAGCAATAACTGCAGCAGAAGCCATGCATCGCGGTTTAAAAAAAGTTTATCCGCATGCACAGTTTTCTATTTTTCCTATGGCTGATGGTGGAGAAGGAACAGTGGATGCCCTATTATACTATGCCACAAATACAAAGAAATTAACCTATGCAGTCAAAGGACCTCTCGGAGAAACAATTGATGCAGAAATTGGTTACCTACCATCCAAAGATACAGTCATAATCGAAATGGCACAAGCTAGTGGGATTATGCTTGTTAAAGATCTACTAAGAAATCCATTATATACAACAACCTATGGGGTGGGTGAATTACTGATCAAATCACTCGATTTGAAGCCGAAAAAAGTGATCATTGGTATCGGAGGAAGTTCCACCAATGATGGTGGTGTTGGATTTTTACAAGCAATAGGGGTCAAAGTTTTAAATAAATTAGGTCAACCTGTTCCATTTGGTGGCATAGGACTCCATCAAATTGATACCATCGATTTTTCAACCATTGATCCACGTGTTATGGATATAGAGATTATTGTATTATCTGATGTTAAAAATCCTTTACTCGGAAAAAATGGGTCTAGTTACATATTTTCACCTCAAAAAGGAGCAACACATGAGATGGTTGTTCAACTTGAAGCAGGTATGGAACACTACGCTTCCATCTTAGAAAAGACCATTGGAAAAAAGTTGAGTCATCTTGCAAGTACTGGGGCTGCAGGTGGATTAGGGTTTGCACTCTCTGCCTTAAAAAATGTAAAAATCATTTCTGGAATTGAGTACTTATTAACACAATCTCATATTGAGGCTGAAATAAAAACATGTCATGCAGTATTTACAGGTGAGGGAAGTATTGATTTGCAAAGCATTCAGGGTAAAGTACCTGTGGGTGTTGGAATGCTATCAAAAAAACATAACAAACCTGTCGTCGTTATGGTTGGGAAAATTAATTGTGATCCTGAATTATTAAAACCATTTGGAATTACTTATGTCTATTCAATCAATGAAGAAGTCGGTAATTTAAAGCGTTCGCTTGAGGAAGGACCTAAAAACCTTGAAAGAACAACTGCAAAAACGGCTTCAATGATTGATTTTAAGGAGTAACTATGAATATCGCTTTATTGCACTACCGCGTTGGTGAAACTGATGGAGTTTCACTTGAAATGGACAAATGGAGACAAGTCTTAATCTCCATGGGGAACCAGGTTTTTTATGTTGCAGGAAATCACTCTAAGATCGATGCCTATGTTATTGAAGAAATTGGATTCAATAACCCACTCGACTTAAAGATTGCTTCTAATTGTTATGAAAAATTAATAGATTATACACCCAGCTCTTTAAAAGAAGCGATCGAAGAACAAGCTAAAATCATTGAAAATAAACTTTCTCATTTCATAAAAACCAAAAAAATAGATCTCATTATCCCTAACAATGTATTTGCTTTAGGTAGAAGTATACCCATTGCTAAAGGTATATTAAATGCGATTGAGCAAACACATATTCAAGTGATCTGTCATCATCATGATTTTTACTGGGAAAGAGAAAGATATAGTCACCCACAAACAGACTATGTTTTGGATTCACTTAATCATTTGTTTCCACCAATCCATTATCCTATGCAACATGTCGTCATTAATTCCTATGCTCAAAAGAGTTTAATGGAGAAAAAAGGATTAACTTCAACAATCGTTCCAAATGTGTTTGATTTTGATCTTTTTCCATGGATAATGGATGCCTATAATGCTGATTTTAAAGAAAGCCTTGGTGTTAACCAAAACCAAGTATTAATACTTCAAGCAACACGTGTAGTAAACCGTAAAGCGATTGAACTCGCCATTGATGTTGTCGATCAAATGAATCAGATGCAACATAAAAGAAAGTGGATTGGAAAGAAACTTTATGATGGTAGAACATTTGATAAAGATACTGAATTTGTTTTAGCAGTTCTTGGTTTACATGAAGGTACTGATCATTATGAGGATAAACTGATAGAACATGCAGCAAGTAAAAATGTACACATGATCATGAATCCCAATCTTGTTGATCATACGCGGTATGAAAAAAACAATAAGAAGATCTATTCTCTATGGGATGCCTATGTACATGCTGACTTGATTACATATCCAAGTATTTATGAGGGATTTGGTAATCAATTTTTAGAAGGACTTTTTGCTAAGAAACCTATGATAGTCTTTGAATACTCTGTTTTTGAGCAGGATATCAAGTCTAAAGGATTTAGTTATGTTAGTTTAGGTAACACCTATATCACTAAGGACAATGGATTAGTAGAAGTTGAAAAGAAAGTAACAATTCAAGCTGCACAACAAGCAATGAAGTATTTATGCGATACCAAATATCGAAATCAAGAGGTAGAAAAGAATTATAGATTAGGACAACTACATTACTCAATGAACACATTAAAGAAAATCATTGAGACGTTATAAGCGAGGAAAAACATAAATGAAAATCACATTTTTAGGTGCTGGAAGTACTGTATTTGCAAAAAATGTCCTAGGTGACTGCATCATCAATCCGAGATTAGGTGCATTTGACATTGCACTGTTTGATATTGATGAAGAGCGATTAGATGATTCATATCAGATGCTTAACAATATCAATCATACGATGCATGGTAGAGCAACCATTAAGAAATATACCAATCGTTTAGAAGCCTTAAGAGGTGCTAAATATGTTATAAATGCTGTTCAAATTGGTGGTTATGAGCCATCGACTGTGATTGACTTCGAAATACCTAGAAAATATGGTTTGAAGCAGACAATCGGTGACACTTTGGGTATCGGTGGCATATTTAGAGCACTTCGTACGATTCCAGTCATGGAAGATTTCGCTAGAGATATGGAGCAGGTTTGTCCTGATGCGCTCTTTTTAAACTATGTCAATCCCATGGCAATCTTGACTGGATACATGCTTAGATACACCAAAATTAAAACCGTTGGTTTATGTCACAGTGTTCAGCTTTGTGTACCCAAGTTGTTAAAAGCCTACAAAATGGAAGAATACCTCGGAAAAACAAAATGGGAGATTGCTGGCATCAATCACATGGCTTGGCTCCTCAAGATTGAGGATTTAAATGGTAATGACCTTTATCCTGAAATTAAGAGAAGAAATTTAGTTAACAAAGGAGAATATCCGGATTCTCATGATTTAGTCCGCATGGAAATTATGAGAAGGTTTAATTATTATGTCACTGAGTCCTCCGAACATAATGCAGAATATTTACCTTATTTTATCAAAAAGAATTACCCAGAATTAATAACAAAATTCAATATTCCATTAGATGAATATCCAAGACGTTGTGTGAAACAGATCAACGACTGGAAAGAGATGAGAGATAGTTTTGTCAATATCAAAGAACTTACTCATGAGCGTTCTCATGAGTATGCAAGTTCAATCATTGAAGCCTGCGAAACAGATGTTCCATTTAGAATTCATGGAAACGTCTTAAATCATCATCTGATCACCAATCTTCCACTTAACGCCTGTGTTGAAGTTCCGATCATGATTGATCGTAACGGATTGAATCCTTGTATCGTGGGTGACTTGCCAGAACAGTTAGCTGCCCTCAATAGAACCAATATCAATGTACAACTTTTAACGATGGAAGCTGCACATACCTTATCCAAAGATAAGATATATCAAGCAGCCTACTTAGATCCACATACAAGCAGTGAACTGAGTTTAGATGAAATCAAAGCGTTATGTGATGATTTAATTGAAGCACACGGTAACTGGTTACCTAAATATCATTAGGAGGAAAATCATGCCAAAACAATTAATTGCAGTTAAACCACATCAAGCAGCGATTCTTGAGGATATATTAGCTCCACTTTTACCACATGAAGTTAGAATCAAAGTTGATTTTGCCTCTCCTAAACATGGTACAGAAGCGACAGATTTTAAAGGAAATAGTCCATGGGAAACTGAGCAGTTCGATACGGAATATCGTCTTTTCACTAAAAGACCGCAAGGTAATTCAGGCATTGCGTTTGGTTCATGGAATCTTGGTAACATGTTTGTTGGTCATATCATTGAACTGGGAAAAGATGTTAAAGATTATCAATTAGGTGATCGTGTTTGTTCATATGGTGGTATCAAGGAATTTCATACGATGAATGCGGTCAATAACTTTAGATTACGTAAGCTATCAGAAAATGATAGCTGGAAAAATGCAGTTTGTTACGATCCTGCTCAGTATGCTTTAGGTGGCGTACGCGATGCAGAAGTTAAACCTGGTGACCATGTGGCCATTGTCGGGTTGGGTGCTATCGGTTTGATTGCGCTGCAAATTGTTAAACGAATGGGATGTTTTGTCGTAGGTGTTGATCCTATTGAAAAAAGAAGAAAGATTGCTTCTGAACTTGGTGCTGATTTAGTTTTAGATCCTACAAAAACTGATGTAGGATTCGAAATGAAAAAAGCAACTCAAAAGGTTGGAATGGATGTAGTCATTGAAACAAGTGGTAGTCCGTATGCGCTACAAAGTGCGATTAGAGGATTGGGCTATGGTGGAACAGTCTGCTATTTAGCGTTTGCTAAAGAGTTTAAAGGTGGACTAAATTTTGGTGAGGAAGCTCACTTCAATAATGTAAAAATTGTATTCACAAGAGCTGCCAATGATCCAAATAGAGAACATCCAAGATGGGATCGCAGACGTATTGAAGAAACCGTTTGGAAAATGTTAATGAAGAATGAAATTCAATGTGAGACCCTCATAGACCCTGTAATTCCATTTAAAGATTCTGCAGAAGGATTTATGAAATATGTGGATCAATCACCAGAATTATCGGTGAAGCTCGGCATTTCTTTTGAGGTGAAATGAAGATGTATATCTCGACGCATGATAAACCTTTTTTTCCAGAAAGTATTCTAGAAAAATTTAAATATATCAAATCGATCGGATTTGATGCTTTTGAGATCGATGGACGTGTTCTTTTAGACCATCACAAGGAAGTAAAAGATGCCATTGAAATCACAGGTCTTAAAGTTAAAGCAGCCTGTGGCGGTTATTCAGGGTGGATTGGAGATTTTAATGAATCAAAAAGACAATCAGGACTAAACGATATTTCAAAGATTTTAGAAATCAGTCATCAGTTAGGCATTGATGGGATTGTAGTTCCTGCAGCATGGGGAATGTTTTCAAAAAGACTACCTCCGCATACACCTCCTCGCAGTGATGATGATAGTCATATGATTTTACTTGATTCGCTAAATTATCTTGAACAGGTAGCAAAGAAAACAAATACGAAAATATTTCTTGAACCCTTAAACAGATATGAAGATCACATGCTCAATCATACAAAGGAAGCTTATGATCTTATCACAGAAGGCGATTACAAGCATGTTGGCATTTGTTTTGATTTTTATCATATGAATATCGAAGAAGCAAAAGTTGAACAAGTTATCTTAACTTATGGTTCTAAAATAACACATATCCATCTCGCTGATAATCATCGATTTCAGCCAGGTGATGGACATATCGATTTTGTTTCAGGATTCAAAGCTTTAAAATCAGTTGGTTATGATGGTGGATTTGCTTTTGAATTTCGCGTTTTAGGTGATGATCAAAGAGAAGCCTATCAGAAATCACTCGAGTTTATTAAAGCATCTCTAAAAGAGGCGGGTTATTAGGTGAAAGCAGTCATTATTGGTGCAGGAAATATTGCAAAAACAATTCACATCAATGCTTATCAAAGTGAACATATCGAAATTTCAGCTATTTCAGATATTCATGTTGATGTTGCTAAAAAGGTAGCTGAAGAATTTAAAATCCCTAATGTTTATCAGGATTACCAAGAAATGATTAACATAGAAAAACCTGATATCGTGAGTGTTTGCACACCAAATAAGTTTCATTTTGAGCAATCGATCTATGCGATGGAACACCATGCCCATGTTTTCTGTGAAAAACCACCAGCTACACATTTTAAAGATGCTTTAACAATGCATGAAACTGCTCTAAAAAACAATGTTAAGCTCGCATTCAATTTTCATCATCGCTATAGAGGTGAAGTTGATGCGTTCGTGAACTGGAATCTTCTAAATACACCTTATTTCATTGAAGTCAATGCGATTAGAAGACTTGGTATTCCAGGATGGGGTGTATTCACCAACCGTGAACTTCAAGGTGGTGGAGCACTGATCGATTTCGGAATTCACATGTTAGATTTAGCATTGTATCTATTAAAAAATCCAAAACCAAAATTTTTGATTGCGAATACGTATGATGCCATTGGATTAAAGGGTGGAGAGGGTTCATTTGGTAGTTGGGACGGACAGACATTCACTGTTGAAGATGGTTGCTTTGCTCAAATCGTTTTCGAAAACAATGTATCTATGCAGCTGAAAACAACATTTGCGCTCTGTACTGATAAACCTGAACTCAATATCAAAATGTTTGCTGAAAATTCGGGTATCACACTCATACCTCTAGAAACTCATGAAGGGTTGAATTCAGATCAGTTGATTGAATTTGAACCTCACAATTTTGCACAACTTGCTCTAAAGACATTTATCAGGCATCTACTTGATGAAAGTGTTTTGTGTAGAACGTTATCTGATTCTGTGCTATTGACACAAAAACTGATTGAAGCCATTTATATTTCAGCAAAAACACAGGAACCTTTTTATTTTGAATAACTAATAAAAACTTTGTCCTTCATATGCTTTTCCTCCAAAACAATAGACGGTCCTCTTCCCGTCTATTGTTTTATATGTTTATAGGAAGATATTGAATAATCCATTTTTATTCTTTAAAAAATGGGTAAAGTTACTTACGATATGTAGATCAACTTGGTATACTATAGATAACGACTGGAGGTTTATATGCCACAAAAATCTTTCCAACTCTTAAATGAACTAACTGAACTCAGATCCTCACTGCGTGAAAAACTACTTCAACAAGCTGAAAAGAAAGTGATTTGTACGGATGATGCACTTTCTGAGATGGCTAAAAAAAGACCACTTCGTTTAAGTGATTTTTTAGCCATACCAGGTCTTGATCATGACTTTTTAGATCGCTTTGCACATCTTTTTTTAGATGTGATTTTAACATTTGTTAAACTCGATCTAAAACCAGTAAAACAATCTAAACAAGCTTCCATCGTTTTAGATCGGTATAAAGACCGGTTAACAGATATCTCTAAAACCAATCCAAATCTTTATGCAGGTAAACTCGAGAAAATTAGAAGTTTTGATTTAGTTTCTGCATTTCAAAAAGAAGAGCTTGATTCATTCCTAAACCTAAAAAAACAAACACTCACCTTTAATACATCTGAAGAAGAACGATTTAATCATTTAACAACACTTTACCGTGCTATCAATAAAGATTTTAAAGATTTAGGGACATATCATCTCTATCTTGCTTATCCTTATGTAGAAGGTATTTATAAAAAAGAACAGTTTCCCATTAAAGCACCACTTCTTTATATGCCAGTGAAGATTGAACGCAGTAAGAAGACCTATATGCTTTCGATTGATACAACAAAAGATATTATCTTTAACCGTGATCTTTTACTGACTTTAACAAAGATGGAAAAAAGTTCTTTAATTGCTGATCAACCAGACATTAAAGATTTATCGAATCACACGATAAAAGATATTGTCCTACCTTTTTATGAAAAACATGGTTTATCCATTTCAGCAAGCTTTAATGGCTATGAGATTTATCATCAAGCATTAAAAGAAGATTTCATGAAGACTGCTAAAAGTTCGTTCACATTAAAACCTTATGTTACCTTTGGTAGATATATGGTTTATTCATCGATGATTCAAAAGGATATGGCTGAAATCATTGAATCACATACCTATAATGAACTTCTAGAAGGTTTAATTGATGAATCAAATCTTTATGAAGATGAAAAATCACTTGAGCTTAAACCCTCTGAATCAGATGTTGATGAGTCTTCAATCGTTTATATCAATGATATCAACTATGCACAAGAAAAAGTGATCGAAATGGTTGATAAGGAAAAAAAGATCGTGATTTGGGGTCCTCCTGGAACAGGTAAGAGCCAAACGATTACATCTTTAATCGCTAGACAAATCTTAAAAAATGAAAATGTGTTAGTCGTGAGTGAAAAGAAGGTTGCCTTAGATGTCATCTATGCACGATTAGGTGCAGCTTCACATTACGCGATGATGATTGATGATGCATCGAATAAACAATCATTCTATGAGAAACTTCACCGTATGATGCATCAAAAGACACCCTCACGCAGTTTTAATAATGATATTTACCGTTTAGAAGAAGAGATTAAGCGTTTAGACCAAACGTTTAATGAAGCCATTAAACTCATGTATCAAACGCATAAACAAGGAAGGCCACTGGCTTATTTTTATGAACGCTATTTAAGAGATAAAGATCTGATTTTAGAACTATCACCTAAACTGATCTATGAACATATGAATCAAGGGATTAAACACCTTGATTTTGATGGGATTGATGTCTTAGAAAAGATTTTTGATAAAGATATCAAGCTTAAAAACTATTTAAACTATCATAAAATCATTTCTACATATCCTTGGTTTCAACGCCTTGAAACCAAGATATCACGAAGTAGTTTTTTAGAGTTTGATCAAGTGATGGTGGACTATCATCACATGATGACAAGTTATCAAAAAGCATGGTTCTTTAAGAAACGAAGACTAAAGAAACAGTTTTTAGTTGATCACGCTATGAAGTTAAGCTTTATGACTCAAAAGAAAGCTTTAGATCATAAATTCTTAAAGACTTTAATCAAAGATCCTTTGTTTGCTGAATATGTGATCAATAACTTAAAAGATTTAAATAAGATTAAAACGAATTACATGCAGTTATCACCACTTGCCTTAGCTTATTTAGAGATGTTAACATCAGATCATCTTTTTAAATCGATAGAACATATTGAATCTTACCGGAAATACTTCTTTGATGGTTATATTACAGGATTCTTAGAAACATTTCGTGCTAAACATCAAAAATATCTTTTCATTTTAAATGATTATGAGAAGAAGATGAGTGAACTCAAAGCTTTAGGTAAAGAAAAACAAAAGGTTTCTCAAGAATCCTTTGAGATGAAGTTATTTAGTCATGCCCTTGATTTATCCAATACGAAACGTATTATGGATATCAAGCGCATTCTAGAAAGCGATAAGAAACCAAGCATTAAGGCATTCTTTGATCTCTTTCATGTAGAGATGTTTTCACATGTTAAAATCTGGTTATTAACGCCTGAAGTGATTTCATCCATTTTACCTTTACAGTTTAATTTATTTGATTTAGTGATCTTTGATGAAGCCTCACAGATGTATGTTGAAAAAGGTATTCCTGCCATTTATAGAGCGAAAAAAGTCGTGATTGCAGGTGATCCTAAACAATTAAGACCTTCATCACTTGGTATGGGTAGATTAGATGAAGATGATCCCTTTGAAGAAGATGAACTTTTAAAACACGTCACTTTTGATGCGAAGAGTTTACTCGATTTAGCACGCTATAAATATAAAGAATCTCTTCTTAACTATCATTACAGAAGTCATTACCAAGAACTGATTGAGTTTTCCAATCATGCTTTTTATGATGGTAAACTCATCATTTCTCCGAATGTATCCAATCCACCAGAACCTCCTATTTCATATATGTATGTTAAAGATGGTTCATTTATGAAAAAACGTAATCTTGTTGAAGCCAAAGCTGTGATCGAACTCTTAAAGAGAGTCTTAAAAGATAAAGATGAAAAAGAATCTGTTGGTGTGATTACATTTAATAGCACCCAAAGGGATGCCATTATGAATTTAGTGGATGAAGAACTCTTTAAAAAGGGTGTTTATCAAAAACGTTTTGAAAAAGAAGTGTTTAGAGAAGATACCCATGAAGATCAAAGTTTATTCGTTAAAAACATTGAAAACGTTCAAGGCGATGAACGTGATATCATCATCTTTTCCATGGGTTATGCCAAAGATGATACAGGGATTGTCAAACGTCGTTTTGGATGGTTAAATCATGAGGGTGGACAAAATCGATTAAATGTTGCGATTACAAGAGCAAGAAAGAAAATCTATTTTGTGTCATCACTCTATCCAGAAGAATTAAAAGTGGATGATCTATCTGGACATGGACCCAAGCTCTTAAAAGATTTCATGAGATATTGTTACTTTGTGTCCAAGAAGAATCATGAACTCGCATCTGAGGTTTTATCAAGTCTATATCAAAAAGAATCTGATACCAGAATCTCGATGCAATCACATATGATCTCTGATTTAAAACAAAGATTAACAAAAGCTGGATATCACGTAGATGAACAGATTGGTATAGGACAGTTTAAGATACATTTAGCCATCTTTGATGAAGTCTCATCAACCTATCAGTTAGGTATAATCTGTGATCTTGTTGAAACGAATAAACCGATTGCAAGAAAAGAATTACTCCATCAAGAGAAATTCTTAGAATCCAGAGGATGGAAAGTGATGCGGATTTTCCATATGAATTATTATGAGAACCCCACAAAGATTATAAAAGAAATAAAGGAAAAACTAAAGTGACATCAAAATTAAAGGAACTCGTCTGAGTTCCTTTTGTCATTGCGATAAAATTAGAAGAATGTCTGTGGTGTTCCCATATAATAGTATGTAGGAAGTCCAACAGCTTTTGATTCTATAGGTGAAATATCTGGTTGAGATGATATTAAAGATGTGTAATGTTCAATAAAACTTTCATATGTCATCGCTGTTACATGTCCATAAATTGTTCTATATTGGGTTGTATTTGGAAAGTAAGCACCCATTGTTGCTGAGAATGTAGTTTTAATTGTATTAGAAAAGAAAATTGTGGAAATTCCTGCACCTGAGAAATAATCTTCAATATCTTGCGCAAGTTCCATAGTGGAAGCACCAGCATAAGGTATTTCTGCAGCATAGCTATTAATCGTATTAATATCGCTTATCACATAGTCAAGGCGAATATTCTTTTTTAATGCCAATGACTGATCAATAAATGACAATAATCCAATAATTGATTGAGAGACTTCTGCACATCTTGTTGCCCATTGATAGTTATTATACATTGCAATCATATAATAATTAATCTTTATAAAATCAATTGCCATATTTAAACCCGGAATATTTTCACCCAAGCCAATTATTATGTCCTCACCAGTTTTTAATAAAATATCTTCCATATAATCAAGAGCTATGTTATCACTTGTGTTATTAAAAAGATCAACAAAATTAATGCTTCCAATAAAATCCATGAGTTCAAACGAACTCACAAAATCATATCCCATTTCAAAAATCTTTTTTGATATAACTTTACATGCTTCCTGAATAATTACTCCAAAGTCTTCTGAATAGTCGCTAGCTAATGAGCAGTAGTCATCAATCAAATCATCAATTTGATCCATGGTAGGTTGTGTTATATAGGTATTTTCAACATAATATAAGACATCCATTATGAAATTTGCAAATGTGAGTTCATCAAAATACTCAGATAAACCGTTAAAAACATCATAAAATGGAACATATTCAGATAAAAAACTATTCAAGAGATCCTCATATTCCTGTTGATACATAGTTGAACTCTTATCCATTAAAGTTTTATAAAATTCAAGAAATAAACTAAGTTGATTGTATGTGTCTGCATCGTATTTAACAATTTGTGACTTGTAAAAATAATACTGCATTGATACATTATCACCACTTGGATCTAATGTTGGAAGTACTCCAAACTGTGCAACTCGATGGATTGCTGCTTGATATATGGGATTACTTGGGTAATTCTCGTATATCTTGTCAAAATCATATACCCATTCTACAACCTCACCTGTTACTCCTCCATCACCTGGATCTTCGATTACAATAATTGGTCCTGGACCTGCTTCTACAGACAAAATACTTGCACCAACGAAAAATACTAGTACAATTGAAAAAATTAAAGCAAAAAATTTCTTCATTAAGGAATCCCCTCCTTTAGATTTTGCTGAAACTGCTTTTGTTTCGAGCATTTCCTTCATTATACACAAGACTTTAAATTTTGTTACAAATACAAAATACGATTCATATTAATAGTATATCTATTATTTGTAGAGTGAAGTTACACGATTTTGATATCACATTATAATGATGAAAAATAGATGAAATATTTTTTCATATCTTGAAACTTTTGAAATCTCTGTGAAAGAAAATCGTGATATAATCTATATATGCTTATGGAGGATGAATTCTATGTGTGGAATAGTTGGTTTTATCGGACATAAAAACGCGAAAGACGTTGTCTTAAATGGTTTAACACGCCTGGAGTATCGTGGATACGATTCTGCAGGTTTAAGTTTATACAATCAGCGTTACCAAATCTTTGATGTTTATAAAGATGAAGGAAGGGTTGCTAAACTCGTTGAATCAACGAAACATGCAGACTTTTCAACCATTGGAATTGGCCACACGAGATGGGCAACCCATGGTAAAGTGAATAAAGAGAATTCACATCCACATTACTCTCAAACGAGACGTTTTATCGTTGTTCATAATGGAGTCATTGAAAATTACCAAGAATTAAAGGATCAATACCTTCATAATCACGTGTTTCAAAGTGAAACAGATACCGAAGTGATTGCGCAACTCATTGAAACATTTTCGCAAACACTTCATGTTGAAAATGCGATTACAACAACCCTTAAATTACTACATGGATCTTATGCACTTTTGGTGCTTGATTCAAATGATCCAGAAAAGATCTATGCTGCCAAATATAAGAGTCCACTTATTTTAGGTGTAGGTAGTGATGGTATTACCATCGCATCTGATCTCATGGCTCTCGTTGGTTATTCATCTGATTATCATGCATTAGATGATAAAACATTTATTGTTGCTAGAAAAGATGATGTCAGACTCTTTAATTTAGATCATCAACCCTTAGATCTTCATTTAAAGAAAATTGAACTTGATGATGCGGTTACCACCAAGGGTGAGTATGCGCATTACATGTTAAAAGAAATTCATGAACAACCATCTGTGATCAGAAGAATTTTAACCAATTATTATGATAAAGATATCGTTCAAATTAAACCTGAGATTTTATCTGCGATTAAAGATGCAGATAGACTATATATCCTTGCAGCTGGAACTTCGATGCACGCAGGTTTAATCGGAAAACAACTGTTTGAAAAGTTGTGTGAGATTCCTGTTGAAGTGCATATTGCATCTGAGTTTGCTTATCAAAAACCTCTTTTATCCAAGAAACCATTATTTATTCTTGTCACGCAGTCTGGTGAGACTGCAGATCTACGTGCATGTTTAGTTGATTTAAATGAACGTGGTTTTGAAACGTTAACCATCACTAACGTTCCTACATCGACACTTGCAAGAGAAGCAACTTACTCTATAGAACTTTTTGCAGGTCCTGAAATTGCAGTGGCATCCACGAAAGCCTATGTTGCTCAAGTCTCTGTTTTAACAATACTTGCATATGAACTCTCACAAAAACCATTTGACCTACATACTGAGTTATCAAAAGCTGCAATTTCGATTGAAAACTTTTTAGCAAGTGAAAACATCAGAGAAATCGTTCGTCATTATTTAACCAGAAGAAATGCATTTTTTATCGGACGTGGTCTTGACTATTTTATTGGTCTAGAAGCGGCATTAAAACTGAAAGAAATCTCTTATATTCAAACTGAAGGATTTGCTGCTGGTGAATTAAAGCATGGAACCATTGCTTTAATTGAAGATTCTACACCAGTGATCGCACTCATCTCTGATCCAAAGATGAGTCCAAATACACGTTCTAATTTAAAAGAAGTACAAGCAAGAGGTGCTAAAACATTTAAAATTGTGTTAGAATCTTGTAAGATAGAAGGTGACGAAGTCATCATAGATGATGTCTATTCACTATTAACACCACTCGTGATGGTTGTGCCTACACAACTCATCGCTTATTATGCTGCGCTTGAGCGCGCATATGATATTGATAAACCACGTAACCTTGCAAAAAGTGTTACCGTAGAATAAGGGGATTTTATGGGTAAATATTTTGGTACAGATGGCATTAGAGGTATCGCTTTTAGAGAATTAAATAGTGAACTCGCATTTAAAGTAGGTCAAGCGATTGCACATGTGTTAAAACCTGAAGTTGTTGTGATCGGTATGGACACGAGAGAATCCTCACCGATGTTAGCGTATAGCATCGCAAATGGTTTACTCGCATGTGGTGTTGATGTGAAGTTAGCTGGTGTTGTTTCAACACCGATGATTGCACATTACTCCAAAACGCATGAAATCATTGGGATTATGATCACTGCATCCCATAATCCATATATGGATAATGGTATTAAAGTATTTAATAAAGGCTATAAGACAACTGAAGATGTTGAAGAAAAATTAGAAGACTTTATCGATAACGGTCAAGTTGAACTCAAAGCGTTTGGACAGTTTTCACTCACAAAAGATGTAACCCTTCTCTATTTAGACATTTATTCGAAGATAGGTTTATCCTTATCTAAATTAAAGATTGGTTATGATTCTGCCAATGGAGCAAACTATCAGATTGCTAAAAAGATCATGAGCAGAATCAATCCGAAAGCGATTCAAATTTCAAATGAACCTAACGGTCTTAACATCAATCTTGGATGTGGTTCTACACATCTTAAACCTATTTTAGAACTTGTTAAAGAAAAACATTTAGATATTGCCTTCAGTTTTGATGGTGATGGAGATCGCATCATTGTCATTGACGGTGATGGCACCGTCTATGACGGCGATTTAATCATTTATCTGATTGCGACCTACCTGAAGAAGAAAAACCTTTTAAACAAGAATACAGTCGTTTTAACGAAGATGAGTAATCCTGGTATATTAAAGGCTTTAAAAGATAAAGGAATTGATTACGTGTTAACCGATGTTGGTGATAAGTATGTGTTCCATGAACTTTATACCAATAACTACACCATCGGAGGAGAATCCTCAGGTCATATCATCTTAACCCATTTACTTCATACAGGAGATGGATTGCTGGTTGCAGTCTATTTAATGCAGATTTTATCTGAATTAAAAACCTCTTTAAAAGAACTCGTTAAGGATGTAAAGATGTATCCTTTAAAGTTAACCAATATTAAAGATATTGATAAGCTTGTTTTAAAAAAAGATTCGATTAAAAAAGCGGTAGAAGATGTTAAGATGAAGTTAGGTGAAAATTCACTTTTACTCGTTAGACCATCTGGTACTGAAAGCTTAATTCGTATTACGATTTCACATGAGGATGAAAACATGGTTCAGTCCGTGACCACATATTTAGTTGATCTGATTACTGAGGAGGCAAAGAACTTATGAAAAAATATGCATTAATACTTGCTGCAGGTAAAGGTACACGCATGCGTACAGATTTACCAAAGGTTGCATTTCCTATTTTAAAGAAAGCCATGATTGAATACATCGTTGAAAACATTGAAAAATCTTCAATTGATGAGATTGTAGCGATTGTGGGACATAAAAAAGAAGTGGTTCAAGAACTATTAGGTAGTAGAGTTTCTTATGCCGTTCAAGAAGAACAACTCGGTACAGGTCACGCTGTTTTATCAGCGGCACCTGTTTTAGAGGATAAAGTAGGTACAACCTTCATTCTTCCTGGTGATATGCCACTTATGGAATATCCACTGATGGATAAACTCATTCGTGCTCATGAAGAAATGGGTAATGATTTAACGGTTGTCACCATGATGATGGACTATCCCAAAGGATACGGACGTATTGTGCGTGATGAATACGGGATTGTCACAGGTATCGTTGAAGAAAATGACTGTAATGAAACCCAAAAACTGATTAAAGAAGTGAATTCATCGGTTTATATCGTTAATAATAAACTTTTATTTGAATATGTTCGAAAGATTCAAAAGAATCCAAGAAAAGGTGAATACTATTTAACGGATATTGTTGCATTAATGCATCAAGATCATAAAGTGAATACGTTCATCGTGCGTAACCCAATGGTTACCATGGGTATTAATGATTTATATGGCATCTCCATTGCAGAAAAGTATTTAAGAGATTCCATTAATAAAGGTCATATGCTTTCAGGGGTATCGATGATCAACCCTGAAACGATCACCATTGGACATAACGTTGTGATTGAAGAAGGTGTCTGGATTTATCCGAATACAACCATCACAGGTAATACCGTGATTAAAAAAGGTGCGATTATCGGACCAAACTCAGAAGTGGTTGATTCAATCATTCATGAACATGCAGAAATCAGACATAGTATCGTTTTAAAATCTGAAGTTGGTGCATATACAACCGTTGGACCATTTGCTCATTTAAGAGAACATGCTGTGATTGGTGAACATAACCGTATTGGTAACTTCGTTGAAGTGAAAAAATCTACAACAGGTGAAGGAACTAAGGCCGCACATCTTATTTACTTAGGGGATGCGACCATTGGCAAAAACGTAAACTTTGGTTGTGGTTCTGTCACTGTGAACTATGATGGCGTTAAAAAACACCAGACAGTGATTGGTGATGATGTGTTTGTTGGATGTAACGTAAACTTGATTGCACCTATTAAAGTAAATGATAATGTCTTTATTGCTGCAGGTTCAACCGTAACAGAAGATATTCCAAAGGGTGCGTTTGCGATTGCTAGAAACAAACAAATCAACAAAGAAGATTACTCAAAAAACTATATTGAACCTAAGTCTGAGAAGGCTAAATTGTAAAGAATTGTAAATTTTTAAGAAAAAGTGTCAACACCGTTGACATTTTTTTATATTAAGCGTACATTATTTACATAAAAGGGGACTTAGAGATGAAAAATTATACGAGAACGGATATTTTAAGACTTGCACAAGAAAATGATGTACGCTATGTCAGATTGCAATTTACAGATATGTTAGGTACCGTGAAGAATGTTGAAATTCCAGTAACAAACTTAGAAAGAGCCTTAGCCAATGAGATCATGTTTGATGGTTCATCGATTCAAGGGTTTGTGAGAATCGATGAAGCGGATATGTATTTATATCCTGATCTTTCCACATGGTTAGTTCTTGAATGGGAAACTTTATCTCAGAATGCGGGTAAAGTTGCTAGACTCATCTGTGATGTCTATAAGACAGACAGAAGACCTTATGAAGGTGACCCACGTTTTATTTTAAGAAGAAATATCTTAGAGATGAAGAAAATGGGATTTGATAAGTTTAATGTGGGTGTTGAACCTGAATTCTTCTTATTCAAATTAGATGCAAAAGGTAAACCTACCATGGAGTTTTCTGATTTAGGTGGTTATTTTGATTTAGCACCTGTTGATGGTTCTGAAGATGTTCGTCGTGATATCGTCTTAGAATTAGAAAAAATGGGATTTGATATGGAAGTATCTCATCATGAAGTAGCATTTGGTCAACATGAGATCAATTTCCATTTTGATAATGCACTAGAAGCATGTGATAACATTCAAACGTTTAAGGTTTTAGTTAAAAATGTTGCAAGACGTCATGGATATCATGCAACCTTCATGCCTAAACCCATTCAAGGCATTAACGGATCAGGCATGCACTCCAATATTTCATTATCAGATGCTGATGGAACAAATTTGTTTTACGATCCAAACACTGAAAACCAGTTATCACATACTGCACTCGCCTTTATTGGTGGCGTGATGAAACATGCGCAATCATTCTGTTTAGTAACAAACCCAACCGTAAACTCTTATAAGAGACTTGTTCCAGGCTATGAAGCACCATGCTACATTTCATGGAGTGATGCAAACCGTTCTACGATGATCAGAATTCCTGCAGCACGTGGTCGTTCAACACGTATTGAGGTGCGTTCAGTAGACCCTTCTGCAAATCCATATTTAGCAATGAGTGGACTGCTTGCAGCTGGTTTAGATGGTATTCGTCAAAACTTAGATGGTTTATCACCTGTAAAGAAGAATCTCTTTAAGATGAGTGATGTTGAACGTAAACGTTTAGGCATTAAAAATCTCCCTGAAAGCTTAAAAGAAGCCATTGAACTCTTTAGTAACAGTGAACTCATGAAAGAAACGATTGGTGAAGAATTGTTTACAAAACTGATTGAAGCGAAAACCAAAGAGTGGGATGAATATAAAATGCGCATTTCACAATGGGAACTCGATAAATATTTACCCATCATTTAGGTTCATGACTTGACAATTTTTCATGATTAGCATATAATTTAACTATAAAGATGGAGTACCTCGTGCCTTACCACAACAGAGGAACATTAAAGATGGAGTACCTCGTGCCTTACCACAACAGAGGAACATTAAAGATGGAGTACCTCGTGCCTTACCACAACAGAGGAACATTAAAGTTGGAGTACCTCGTGCCTTACAACAACAGAGGAACATTAAAGTTGGAAGGATTGATTAACTCAATCCTTCCTTTTCTATAATCTTGGGAGGGATACACGTGAGTTTTTTATTATCAGACATGAATTTCTATTCGGTTGATTTATCTTACATTGAAGCATTATATGCACAAGATCATGAAGTTTATCGAAATATCATAGATTCAAATTACGAACGTAAGCCGTATATTGGTATTTTAACGCATATCAATGGAAGAGATTACCTCATACCTTTAACATCTCCAAAAATTAAACATGTAAAATGGCATTATAAAACTAAAACTTCATTTCTTATCTATGAAACAATCGATCGTTCTTTACTCTCTACTCATGATATTTTTAAGGTGATACCAGGTTCTACTGACGTAAATAAAATTCTATCTGTAATTGACATTAAGAAGATGATACCAGTGAAGCATGGCATTTATACATATATAGATATTTCGATGGAACAAAACTTACAGTATAAATCTTTATTAACTAAAGAATATCAGTTTATTAAAGCAATAAGGAGAGAGATTGTTGAATCAGCAAGTGCCATTTATAACAAACTCCTTAATGGCGAGCTTATTAAATTTGGATGCAATTTCCTCTTGCTTGAGTCCATTTGTGATTCATATACGATTTAGTAATCCGCATCACTATTACATTTATTTTTTATTATGCCTGAAATTTATTACGTGTATGGTAAGATTAAATCAAATCCTACGATGAGGTAAAAAACATGACCAAAGAAAAAATCAAACTATTATCGTTGATTAGTAATCACATTAAGTGTGCCATCAATCTCTATGGCATGATTCACAAGGAAAAATTATGTGATATTTTTTGTCATCATTATCCTGACTATAAAAAAGAAGAAGTCTTACCTTTACTAGATGATCCACTCTCACTACAGTTCGTCTATTTCAGTCAAGATTATTATATCCATGAAGCACTCTATTTCGAAAATTTGATGGATACACATCTCAACGATACGAAGCTACTTCCATACTATGTTCCAAACTTACAAACTTTTTTGAAATATAGTGATAATTTTTACGTTGAACGCACAGCTGCTTATCTTGAACTCACCCATTTTTTATTGAAAATTCTACCTCAAACACATCATTCAAAAATTGATTCTGTTGTTGATGATTTGACCATCGGAGTTCAGATGGATTTGTCGTTAGATCATGCTATTATGATCTTTGAACGCTATCAACTTCCTATTAAAGAACTTGATACCAAAAAATTACTGGATAAAGTCGTTAATTTATATAAACAAACGAGAACGTGGAAACTCCATGGTTTTACCAAAAATGAAATGAATTATTATCAAAAATTTGGAAATAGATTACCACTTAATCAATCATGTGACTGCGAAAGCGGAAAGACTTATGGTGAGTGTTGCTATCATGATGAAAAAGTGTTCTTGAATCACATCGATGAAGAAGATCATCGTTTTCAGATCACTGATGACATGATAACTGATTATAAACATAAACTGCTCAGAGAAAGTGATCGGATCATTTTCTATCATACGCATTTAACTCATCCATCACTTAGAGATCTCATTAAACACTTTATTGAACATCATATGAAAGATATCTCTAGAGAACGTCCTAAAGATGCACTTGCTGCTTTAGCGTTGTTATTAATGAGGTTACATCACATTGAAGATCAGAAAATACCTAAGGAAAAGATATTAAGAACACTTGGAAACTGGACATATCGTCAATTGATTGAAGGTATGTCACAATGGCTAGAAGTTATTTATCATCAAAAACCAGTTGAATTTAATCATATTGAAGACTTACAACATTCACTCGATGCTTACTTTAAAGACTATCCTGTAAAAAAAGAACCTAATAAAGGATATACATGGTTAGAAAAGAGTTTAGAAAAAGCGACTTATGATGAAGAACATGTTGATCGTGTACATGATTTAGTGTTTAATATTAAAGAAGCTCAACACCCTCTTGAATTAGATTATTTTAAGCTATTATTAAAAACATGCCCTACAGCGTTCCTTGCTATCGCATTTTTAGTTGAAGTATCAGAACCAAAAGATCATCTGATTTTACTGAAATGCTACATCAAAGCATTTGAAATATGCCATCAAGATGTTTTGTCAAATCCTCCAAAAAATTTCACGCATTATGGTTACAATAAAGAATATATCTTAGCTCTAGATTCGATCGGTTTACTTTATAAAGAAAACGGTAATTATAAGCTTGCATTTGATGCATATCAAAAGATGATTAAATACGATGATGAAGATCGTTTTGGAGCAAAAGAAAGTATTTTAATCTGCTACGTTATGACAAATCAAATGGAAGCATATGATGACGCAATACATGCCTTACCAGTTGACTCTTTATATCGCAAAGTGCTCATGATGTTTCATAAAATGTTGATGGGTGAATCCTTTTATGAAGAATATCTCGTCTTACTGAAAGATCATGAAGATATCTTAGATGTAATCATTGGTATCAAATCTCCAGATTCATTTCCATTTGACACACCTGAAGGATCTTTCTTCTATGATTTTTATCAAGTGCTAACTTATCAAAAAGAACTGCTTGAACCTCTCTTGAGTTTGCATAAAGGAAATCAAAAACCTTTAAATTGAAAAGAAGTTCATTTAAATGGTTTGTTTCCACATTTTTTAACATTGATACGCCCAAGCCCTTGGGCGTTCTTTATTTTTATGATAAAATAAGTATAAATCATTCAAGGGGGTATATATGTCTACAAACGTGGTCATCATGACCGATTCAACAGCTGATTTAGGTAAAGCATACTTAACGAAGTATCAGATTTATTCGATACCATTATATGTGCGTTTTGGCGATGAGATCTATAAAGATGGGATTGATATCACGACACCAGAACTTTATTTAAAAGTCGCTGATAAAGGATTACTCCCACAAACAGCTGCACCTTCACCTGGTGATTTTTATGAAACATTTAAACCTTTGATTGATGCAGGTAAAGATATTGTCTATATTGGTATCGGTTCAACAATCTCTGCAACCATTCAATCTGCAAGGGTTGCAGCACAAGACTTTCCTGAAAACCGTATTTACATCATCGATTCAAAAAATCTCTCTTCAGGGATTGCACTTTTAGTCTTAAAAGCTAAAGACTTAAGAGATCAAGGATTACCTGCTAAAGAGATTTTTGGTCAGATCAGTGCACTTGTTCCTAAAGTGAGAAGTCAATTTGCCATCCAAACCTTAGAATATCTTTATAAAGGTGGTAGAGCAACCGGACTACAAGCACTGATGGGTTCGATGCTTAAGATTAAACCGATTATTAAAGTGACTGATGGTAAGCTTGGTGTTGATAAGAAAGCATTTGGCAAAATGAGTCGAGCTTTAGATATGATGTTAGAGGACTATTTTAATTTGGGTGAAAAAGTCGATTTAGACTATGTCATGATCACACATTCACTTGCTGATAAGCATGCGATCTACATGATGGAACAAGTAAAACAACGATTAAACCCTAAACAGCTTATAGAATCACATGCAGGATGTGTGATCTCATCACATTGTGGTGAGGGAACCATCGGTATTTTATACATAGAAAGGTAAGAGATGATGAAAAATTGGAATTTAAATGATTTGTATCTAGGTTTTGATGAAACCTACAACCGTGATTTAAATGTTTATGAAAAGATGATGGATGAATACGTTGAATTAATCAACGGTGATACATCAAATCCTAAGACTTACATTGAAGCCTATTTAAAGAAATCCGAAGAGATGACCAAATTAGGTCGTACTTTAGGATCATTTGTGATGCTGACGATGGCAACTGATGTCTCCCATAAAGAAGCACCACTTTATATGGCAAAGCTTCAAAAGATTGGAAGAAAATCAACTGCTGAAGATGTGAAGTTCTCAAGATACTTAACAACTTTAGATTTAGATTCACTTGCTAAAGAAAGTGAAATCATTAGTGATTATCTCTATTTATTAAAACTGATTCAAAGTGATGCAAAACATCTTTTATCTGAAAAAGAAGAAATACTTTACTCAAAACTGCGTGAACTTGGATCATCTTCGTGGGGACAACTCCAATCGATAACAACCGCGAATCTTCCCGTGAAGTATCGTGATCAAGAAATCACACTTTCAGAAGTGAGAAATTTAGCTTATGATGCAGACGCAAGTGTGAGAAAAGATGCCTTTGATGCTGAAATCAAATCGTTTGAATTAATCGAAGATACAGTTGCTATGGCTTTATCTAATATTAAACGTGAAGTTGTTGTCATGAATGAACTTCGTGGTTGGCCATCTGCATTAGATAAAACTTTAGAATCTTCTAAGATGACAAAAGAGACATTAGATGCCATGATTGAAGCGATGAAAGATTTTAGACCATCGTTTGAGGCTTATCTTCAAGCGAAAGCTAAGTATTTAGGACATGAAACTAATCTTCCTTTTTATGACATGTTTGCGCCTGTTGGAAAATTAGAAAAAACGTATACCTATGAAGAAGCTCAAGAAATCATTAAAAAAGCGTATTATGGTTATTCAAAACGTTTAGGTGATTTTGCTACTAAAGCATTTGATAAAGAATGGATTGACGTTTATCCTAAAAAGGGTAAACGTGGTGGTGCATTCTGTTCAAATCAACCACAACTTCATCAATCACGCATTATGACAAACTTCACAGGATCATTATCTGATGTCTTAACACTTGCACATGAACTTGGCCATGGCTATCATGGTGAAGTGATTTCTGATAATAAACCCCTTCATTGGAGTTATCCGATGCCTTTAGCAGAAACAGCATCGATTTTCTGTGAAACGATTGTGAACAATCACTTACTCTCAGAAATTACAGATCCTAAAGAAAGATTATCAGTCTTAGAAAACTCACTACAAGGTGATACACAAGTCATTATTGATATTCTTTCCCGCTTTATCTTTGAATCAAATCTTTTTGATAAGGCAAGTGGACCTATTTCTAAACACGTGATGAAAGATTTAATGATCAACGCTCAAAAAGAAGCTTATTTAAATGGTTTAGATCATAATCAACTTCATCCTTACATGTGGTTAGTGAAAGGTCATTATTATAGTGCTGGGTTAAACTTCTATAACTTCCCTTATGCCTTTGGCTTACTCTTTGGTAAAGGTTTATATGCACAATATAAGAAAAACCCTAAACTTTTCTTAACAAGTTATGATGATCTTTTAGCCTTAACAACAAAAACATCAGTTGAAGCATGTGCGAAGTCCATGAACATTGATGTGACCAAGAAAGATTTTTGGATTGATTCTTTAAATGAAGTTAAAAAAGATATCGACGAAGTCATTTTCTTGATGAGTCAAAAATAAATTATAAATCAAATGGAGCATCTCAGATGAGGTGCTCCATGTTTTTTAGTATTTATTAATAAAGGTTGCTTGAAGTGGATCAAAGACAAGATCAATTAACAGATGTGGTTTTTCGTTAAATAAGATATCTGTTAAATCTACTCTTTCGATTAAATGTGTTGCTGGGTCATGGTTATCAACCATCTGATCTTCACAGAGTCTGATTCTTACAGGAAGTTTTTTAACGAGATGTCCATCAACCGATAAGTTGATTTTTTCATGTGTTTTCTTTTTCACGTGCTTTAAGACTTCATGAAGATCAATGAGTCTAATCATATGTGAAGGTCTTCCAACCTCTGATGGAACATATTCATCCTTATAATCTTCATGTAATACGATAGGGTTAACTTTTTTAAGAAGTACCATTTCTTCAACCTGATGCAAATCATTTTGAATGATGTATCCGATGATTTCTTGTTGATGTTTGATGATATAGGCTTCATAGCCATCCATTTGAAGTGAATAGACAAAATCTTGATAATAACTTAATGTTCTGACATCATGGCTATATGCACTAAAGCGTTTTTGATAGATGTCTAATAGAAGTGACATGTTAGATGTTTGTTCAATGACACATCCTTCTAAGATCTCATAATCTCCAACACGTTCCTCGTGTCCAACCTCGGTAAATCCGAGGCCACGATAGACATCAGGTTTATCTGTTTTTAAAATGATCCAAGGTACACCTTTTTTCTCACATTCATGAATGAAATTAACAAGTAACATCTTCATGTAACCGCGTCTTCTATAATCTGGGTGTGTGGATGCTGCTACAATCATGGGGATTTCAATCTGTTTGCCTTTAATTTCATAGGTATTCATTCTAATATGAAATGCGGATTTCATCATCTGATCTTCATAGGTGTAGCGCATCATATCTTCTTTGTAGTGATGAAGAAAGAAGTAATCTCTATAAGGTTTTGAATCTTCATCAAAGGTTTTTTGATAAAGTTCATAAGCTCTTTTCGTAAACAGTCTAAAAATGACTGCATATTTTAAATCTTTGATATAAGGATGATACGATAGTTTTGCATGTCTTAATTCTGGAAGTCCAAGGTCTTCTTGTCTGTTGATAAATTTAACAGAGGTAAATGCATGAACTGCGGTTTGATGAGCTAACATTTGATAACTTCCGATATAGGTGGTATCTGCTTTTTCAAATAAGACAATACCGATGTTTGAAGGTGATATCACAGAGATGGACATACCAATAATCTTTTCATCAACGAGAAGAAGATAGCTGATATAATCAAGTCCTGATTCAATTAAATTTAAGGTTTTATTAAACGCATCTAAATCATCTGATGCTCCACCTCGTTCAACATAACGATTGATAAATTGTTTAACGTTTAATCTGTCAACAGCTTCATAATGTCTAAAGGTGTAGTTAAATTTCTTTTTGAATTGTGAAATCAAATTTCTCTTCCGATGAAATGCTTGACCTTTGAGTTCAATTAACATGTGAGGATCATATAAGTATTCAGAAAGTTTATCATCAACTAAAAAAAGAGCATTTTCAAAAGGGATCAGTGATTTCATTTCTTCAGTGATTCCAATGAGTCTTGCTTCTGGGAATCTCGTTTTAATGAAATAAACGCCTTTTGTAAAATCTTCTAAAGATTTAGCAACAGGCGGAAAAAACCACAGTTCTTTATGTTTTTTACAGCGGATATAACCGATATCATCTTTCCACATAATCTCAATGCATTCATCTTTTGACCATGATAAAAGATTTAAAAAGATGAGTTCAGAAGCCATATAGTTTTGATAAAGTGGATTAGACTTGAATGTTTGTTCAAATAACTTCTCGTCATCCAATGATAAGATTCTAAAATGATGCATACATACTCCTTGATGTTTTAAATCATACATAGATATCTTATCTTAAAAGATATAGGGATGTAAAGAAAGGTAATAAGAAAAAAGATTAATGTTGAAAATGTTCATTGCTGTTCTTTCGAAACGCATATAAGCCTTTAGAAGAAGATAGAGATCTAGTCTCATACTTTTTTCATTATTGGCATCAAATAATTGAATTCAAATTTATATCTAAAAATACCCCCAAAAATCCCCTCATTTTTTGATTTGATTATCCCCCTAACCAATGGCTTCATGAAGCCAATAAGTTGATTTTCAAAAAATGATGAAAAAAATATTTAAAAAAAAGTAGATAAAACGCTTGAAATAATTTAAAAAAGGGCTATAATTATTGCTTGTAAAAGAATATAAACTATGAGGAGTCTCAAGGTGAACAAAAAACCCTTAATCGAATTAATCAATGTCACAAAATCTTACGACGGTGAGAAGGTTGTTGACAACTTAAATCTTACCATTTATGAAAATGAATTTGTTACACTGCTTGGTCCGTCAGGATGCGGGAAAACGACAACACTACGTATGATTGGTGGTTTCGTCCAACCTGATGATGGTCAAATCATCATCAATGGAAAGATTTTTAATGATCTTCCACCCTACGCACGTCCCATCCACACTGTGTTTCAACGTTATGCGCTTTTCCCACATTTAAATGTGTTAGAAAACGTTGCCTTTGGACTTCGTAATCGTAACCAAGAGTATTTAACAAACTTCTTCGGACAACAAGAAATTGATCGTCTTTATAAAGAAGCTAATCCAACGCATGAAAAGAAGAATGCAAGAGCGCTTCATAAAGTCATCCAAAAAATGATTGATAAAGCTGCGGCAGATGCGCTTGCTTTAGTGAAGTTGACCGGGTTTGAAAACCGTAAGATTGATCAAATCTCTGGTGGACAGCAACAAAGAGTTGCACTCGCACGTGCAATTGTTAATAAGCCACAAATCTTATTACTCGATGAACCACTTGCAGCACTTGACTTAAAATTACGTCAAAACATGCAATATGAACTTAAAGAAATGCAAACCAAACTTGGTATTACCTTCATCTTCGTCACCCATGACCAAGAAGAAGCAATGACCATGTCAGATCGTATCGTTGTGATGAGAAGTGGGTTAATCCAACAACTGGGTACACCTAAATCCATTTATAATGAACCTGTTAACCGTTATGTTGCTAACTTCATCGGTGAAACAAACATCTTCCCAGGAACTTACGTGAAAAAAGATTTAGTCAATTTCTTAGGTGTTGATTTCAAATCTCAAGGATATAACTTTGAAAACAACGAAGCAGTTGATGTTGTCATTCGTCCTGAAGATTTCGATGTCGTCGACCTTGAAAAAGCGAAACTCGTTGGAAAAGTGACATTCTCACTTTTCAAAGGTGTTCATAACGAACTTGATGTCGATATTAATGGTGTAAAAGTCATGGTTAATACCTACGAAACCTATGAAGTAGGTCAATCGATTGGTTTATCCGTAGATCCCTATGAGATTCACATGATGAAGGTCGAAAACAATGGGTAAAACATTCAAGGTACTTGCCATACCTTATCAGATATGGCTCTATATCTTGGTGTTTGTTCCTCTGATTGCGATGGTTTTAATCGCAGTTTCCAACTACGATTCATCTGTTCCACTCAATCAGATCAACATCTCACTAAATCACTGGTCGATTTTAGTACAACGCCAAAATATGATTGCATTTAGAAACAGTGTGGTCTTTGCAGTCTTAACGACACTGATTTCATTCGTGTTAGGTTATTTTGCAGCTTATCATATCTTTCAATCGAAGTTTAAAAATAAGTTTATTATCCTAACGATTGTGATTTTACCTATGTGGTCGAATTTAATCTTAAGAGTTGATGCACTGAATAACATTTTCTCGCAAAATAACATTATTTCATCCATTATCGGTTTCTCACCCTTTGGTAATATCACAGGTAAACCGATTGCGATATTAATCGGTTTAGTGTTTACTTATTTACCGTTTATGATTTTACCGGTTTACACAGCATTAGAGAAAATCGATTATGCACTTCAAGAAGCAGCACTTGATTTAGGTTTAACACCCTTTAAAAAGTTTTGGAAGGTCATCTTTCCACTTTCGATTAAAGGCGTTGTGACTGGATCTATCATGGTTTTCTTACCGACTTTAGCAGGATTTGCGATTCCAAAGATTTTAGGAAAAGGTAATTTCTTATTTATCGGTAATGTCATTGAAAATAAACTTCTTTCATCAACCATTTTCTATAACCATGGATCTTTACTTGCTGTTGTTATCTTAGTCTTCATTTTAGGATCAATTCTACTCTTGACCAGATTTGATAAGGAAGGGGAAACACTCTTATGACAAACGAAAAGAACTACCCCAGAGCAACCCTTCAAGAATATGGTTATAAAGATTTTAGTAAGTTTGAAAAACCAGTAAAGATTTTAAAGCATATTTTATTCTTTGTGATATTTCTTATGTTATACTTATCTATCATCGTGATCGCTATTCAATCGGTGAATTCATCGGTGAGAACCTCAGAATTCTTAAGCATTACGTTTGATTGGTATCCTAACATTTTACAAGAAGAAGATTTAATGACCGCCATTAGAAATACGTTTATCGTTTCGTTTGTTGCAACCTCGATTGCAACCGTTGCGGGTACCTTCTTCGCTGTTGGTTTATATTCATTAGAAAAGAAGAAAAGACAGAAGATCATGCTTTTAAACAATGTCCCTATGCTTAATGCGGACATTGTGACAGGTTTTTCACTCATGCTGATGTTTCGTCTGATGATGCCACTGTTTCCAAATATCTTTGGAATCTTCACACTCGTGATGGCGCATCTATTCTTCACATTCCCTTATGTCGTATTATCTGTCATGCCAAAATTAAAGGAAACAGATCCGAACTTAATGGACGCTGCTTTAGATTTAGGGATTAAACCTTACAAAGCACTCATTAAAGTGGTCATTCCAGCCATTAAGGCAGGTATTTTCTCTGGTATGCTTTTAGCACTTACCATGAGTATCGATGACTTTGTCATCAGTTATTTTAACACCGGTGCTGGATTTGATAACTTATCGATCTGGATTTACGGGGTTATTGGAAGACGGAACCTCACCCCTTCTGTGTACGCGTTCTCTACGTTGTTAACGATTTTCACATTGGCGGGTTTGATGGGATATACATTTATTCAACATTCAAAGAAAGGTAAAAAAGGTGAGTTAAAGTGAAGAAAATTCTCTTCTTATTGGTTATGGCACTAGCTGCCCTCGGACTTGCTAGCTGTGATACACGTCCAGTCTTAAATATTTTAAACTGGGGCGAGTATATTAATGATGAAGTTGTTGCAAACTTCGAAGAAGAATACGGCATCAACGTGAAAATCAGCGTCGCTGATTCTAACGAATTGTTTTACTCCAAGATCAAGAGTGGTACAACACCTTTTGATTTAGTCATTCCATCGGACTATATGATTGAAAAGATGGCTGAAGAAGATATGCTGATCGAATTAGATTACGCACAACTTCCTAATTTTAATGAAGTAACCTACATGGACGGCGTTGAACAAATCTTTGATTCAATGACTGCTACCACACTTGAAAGAAATGGTCAAACCATTGATTACAAAGAATTCATGGTTCCTTATTTCTGGGGTACATTTGGTATCATCTATAACAACAGAGTTGATGGTTTAGAAGAAGCATTAAACCAACATGGTTGGGCAGCATATTTTAATGCTGCTACGCATTTTCCAAATGCAAGACGTGGTATGTATGACGTTGCACAAATGGTTTACGCAGCTGCACTGTTATACCGTAATGAAAATCCAAACAACTTCTCAAGTGCTTTATTAGAACAAGCAAGAGTTGATGTCGTTGGTGCTGACTTTATGGAATGGGGCGATGATATGTTAAAGCGTAACATCGAATCAGATAACTTAGACATGGCATTCACTTACACAGGTGACTATTTAGATAGAGCTTATATTCAAATTGATGAAGGTAAAACTTTAGCTGAAGTTCAAGAAGAATTTGATATCTACATCCCCAGTAACACGCTCGTGTTTATTGATGCGATGGTTATTCCAAACACTGCAAAAAACATTGATCGCGCACACTTATTCATTAACTATTTATTAGACCCAGAAGTGGTTGCGTTAAACTCTGAAGTTGTTGGTTATGCAACAGCATTAGAAGAAGCATACGATATTATCGTAAGCTACGCTGATTCTACAGATCATTACAAACGTAACTGGGCATTAGCAAACTTAGCATACTACAACAAAGATCGTCAAGGTCAATTCTACCCCATGACAACACTCAGCCCACAAGACATTGATGCGATTAACTCAATGGTCCAACAAGTGATCACTGGTTAAAATGATTTTAAGGAAATCATGCATGTCATGGTTTCCTTTTTATTTTAGAAAAACATTTGAAATGGTAACAATGTATAATGAGGTTATAAAACATGCGATATGACATCATTTCAATCTAAAAAAAACTTCTTTTTCACATATTTTAAGATATAAAACCTTTTACTATCTTTTTTTCTATGTAGTTTCGTTTGAATTAAATTTAAAAATGTTATAATATTTTTGATACATAAGATGATAACCAACGAAAATGAGGAGGCCCTTATGAACGAACAACAACTCGAATCAACCAATGAAATTAGTCTACTTGATTTAATCAAAATCTTGAGAAGTAACATGCTTTTGATTATCATCGCTACACTGCTCTTTGGCCTTATAGCTGGAGCATATGCTTACTTTATTGCAGATCCACAATACAAATCGAATGCGTATGTGATGGTCCAAGTGCAAGTTGAATCTGGAACAAATGATTCTTTTGACTTAGTCAATGCACAACGCCTTATGGCAACCGCAGCAGATTTAATCTCGATGCCGATTGTCTTAGAGAAAGTTGTAACAGACTTAAATTTAAGTATCTCAGCTGCACAACTTGAATCTAATCTAACCGTATCTTCATCAACCACAAGCTACTTTATTAACGTATCTTATTTAGCAGGAGATCCTGCAGATTCTAAAGCAATCGTCAATGAAGTCATTGATGAGGCGATTGCATTCGCGAATGCAAACGTTGCGATTCTCGAAAACAATATCATTCGAACATCGACTGCAAAAGATGGTGTTTACGATTCACCAAATAAAGTTTTATATGTCGTGATCGGCATTATCTTAGGTGGTATCGTTGGTGTTGGTATTGCCTTTGTTAAAGAGTTATTTAATAACACCTTTAGAACCAAGGATCAACTTGAACAAGCATTTGGTATTCAAGTATTAGGCGTCATTCCAGAATTTGAAGTGAAGGAGACACGCGTATGAGCAAGAAGAAGATTTTTAATAGCGAACGTAACGAACGTTATGACTATTTAGTCACCAAAGAACAACCACTCTCCTATACCGCTGAATCTTTTCAAAAGGTCATTATTAACCTAGATTATGCCAATATTGATGGCAAAATCAAAGTTGTTCAATTCACTTCAACACTTGCATCTGAAGGTAAATCAACTTTCGTATCAAATTTAGCTTTCTTACTCGGTCAAAAAGATAAGAAAGTTATCTTAATCGACCTTGATTTAAGAAAACCTAAAATGCAACGTGTCTTTAACGTACCTAACAAAAACGGTTTAACCGATTATCTATCTGGTAAAATTAGTTATGAAGAACTCATTCAACATAGTGCTGATTTTGATTTTGATTTTATCGTTGCTGGTGAAAAAACAACGGCTGTTGTTAACGTTTTAGAGTCAGCAAAGATGAAAGAACTTATTGTAAAACTGAGAGAACAATATGACTACGTCTTATTAGATACACCTCCCGTGATCGCTGTTTCTGATGCGCTTTATGTTGCCAGAAATGCAGATGGTGTTGTCTTTATTGTTGCTCAAGGGGTTGCTAAGAAGACACTTGTTAAAGAAGCGATTCAAAACTTAAAAAATAACAATGTACATGTCATTGGTACTGTGTTAACTCAAGTTAGCTTAAAAGGCGGCGAGTACGGCTATGGCTATGATTATAGCTATAAGTACGAAGACTAATGTTTGTTGATCTGCATACCCATATTCTATATAACGTCGATGATGGTTCAAAAGATTTAGATTTCTCTTTAAAAATGCTTGAAAAGCAAGTTGAAGAAGGGGTCTATCATGTGGTTTTGACACCTCATGTTCAATCGAAGGTTCAAAAAGCAACGAGAAAAGAACATATCGCACGTTTAGAAGAATTAAAGAACGCTGTTAAAGAAAAGGGGTTACCCATTCATTTAACACTGGGTGCTGAAGTTCAATATCGCTCTCATTTAACACCTGATTATAAAGACTATACTTTTGGTAATTCAAATTATCTTTTAGTCGAGTTTTCAACCAAAGAAGAACAACCCATTGAAGAAATCGTATACGATTTATCTAGAATGGGATTTAAAGTGATTATCGCACACATCGAAAGATACGCTTATCTCAGTTTATCTGATATGGAAATGATTAGAAGAACCGGTGCACTGATTCAAGTCAATACAACATCGATCTTAGGTCTTGATAAAGCAGTCAAAGCGAAACACGTCATTAAGATGATCAAACTTGGTTTAGTCGATCTCATTTCAAGTGATTGTCATAACTTAGAAGCTAGATGTCCTAATATGATGACATGTTATACTTTTTTAAAGAAACATGTTGAAGAAGATGTCTTAATCAAAATCTTTAATGAAAATCCAAAACAAATCATTGATGCAATATCTTAATGGATATTGCATTTTTTCATTGAAAGATGTGATTGAAAGTTTCAAATGATGCTTCATGTCTTTGAATTGAGTTTTAACTTTGGTATAATGGAGATATCAAAAAAAGGAGTACTCACCATGGTCGTAGAAATGTTTAACCTTCCATACTTCATTTATATAGCAGCTGCTTTTTTACTTACGTGGATTTCCATCAAGTTTCTTGATCGAAAAAATGAAAAATTTAGATATTGGTTTATCTATGGTTTAATCCTTTTTAATCTCTTTGTTCACTTTGCTAAAACGTTAATTTATCCCTATACAACTTTAGGATTTCCTGAAATCATCACGAAAGTCTCATTTGAAAATATTTGTGCAGTCTCTGCACTGCTCTTCCCAGTTTTATTTTTTGCGAAAAATAAAACATTAAGAGATTATATGGTGATGGTTGGTGTTGCATCAGGTATCATTACTTTCATTTACCCGATTGATGCGATAAGTTCACTTTTTAATGCCGTTGAAATTGGCGTTAAACCTGCATTTAGTTTAGAAGTGATCAGATTCTATTTCTCACACTTCTTAATTTTCTTATCACCATTCTTGATGTTACATTATAAGATCCATGAATTATCGTTTAAAAGAGCTTATCGTGCACCTTTGATGTTACTTTCTATTTTAGTCATTATCTTTATTAATGAAACACTGATTACATTATTTGGTTGGGTACCTAAAGAACAGTTCTTTGACCCACAACACAGAAACCCATCCTTTATCTTTGGTGTACGTGGTGATCTTTCCGGATTAGGTATGGTTTTAGGTGTTTTAGTGCCTGGATTCTTTAGAGTTAACCCATTCTTCTCAGGACATGCCTATTTTCCTGTGTTATGGCTTTTATTTCCAGCAATGATCTATGGATCGTTGATTGCACTGATCTTTATGCTTATCTATGATACAGATACCACATTAAAGTTCTTTAAATTAAAAGCAAGACTTCCTAAGGAAGAAGAAACAACAATTTCTTAATCTAACATCATCACACGCATTGTGTGATGATTCATCCTTTATCATTGAAAACGCTTACCATACAAAATAAACGAAAAGGACTGATTTATGATGCATGAAAGACCCAAAGGTTATTCTTACACAAAAGCGAGTAAAATCTATATCTCACACTTTAAAAATGGTGTTTGGGATGAAGGTAGACTTGATGCTAATGATCAATTAACGATCTCTGGATTATCCACATCACTTCATTATGGACAGGAATGTTTTGAAGGATTAAAAGCATACCGAAGAAAAGATGGGAAAATTCAACTCTTTAGAGTAGAAGATAACGCAAGACGCTTTCAAATGTCTTGTAGCCATATGGTGATGCCTTTAATTTCCGTTGAGCGCTTCGTTGAAGCGGTCAAAAGGGTTGTTTTAGCAAATGAAGCCTTTATACCTCCTTATGGTTTTAAAGATACACTCTACATCAGACCCTTTATGATTGGTGTAGGTGATAATCTTGGTTTAAGAGCAGCTCCTGAATACATTTTCGCAATCATCGTCTCACCGGTCGGCTCTTATTTTAATGGTGAAGTTAAACCGGTTGATTTAGTAGTTTCAGAGTTTGACAGAGCAGCTCCACATGGCACAGGTCATGTGAAAGTTGGCGGTAATTATGCAGCATCATTACTTGCTCAAACCAAAGCAAGAAAAGATGGATTTGCAGATTGTATTTTCTTAGATCCAATCTCACACACGAAGATTGAAGAGGTTGGTGCAGCGAATTTCTTTGGAATCACTAAAGAAAAACAGTATATTACACCAAAATCACCTTCGATCCTTGACAGTATCACCAATCGTTCGTTAAAATATTTAGCAAAGCATCATTTAAATCTTGAAGTGATTGAAGGAGACATCTTTATCGATCACCTTAAACATTTAGAAGAAGCAGGTGCGTGTGGTACAGCAGCGGTGATCACACCGATTGGTACGATCACACATCACGGTAAAAAACATATTTTCCCAGCGTCAAATCAAATGGGAGAATATACAAAGAAGTTGTACGATTTATTAACAGGTATCCAATTTGGGGATATCGAAGATCCAATGGGGTGGGTTACTGTATTATAGAAGAGGTGCCCGATGAAATTACAAGTTAAACACGTGGTGAAATGGATTAAGACACATAAGAAACTATTGACGGTTGTTTTTTCAGCCGTCTTTATGTTATCTGATTATCTTTTAATGCGGTTTGTCATTCCAAATAACCATTTAGCATTTTCTCATTTGATGTATATCGCAATCATCTTAATGGGGAGTGTCTATGGTCCTTATGTCGGTTTTAGTACAGGTTTAATCGCAGGTTTAATGGTAGGATTCTTCATGCCAGGAGATACAACAACAGGAGAACCTCAGTTTTGGTTAGACTGGATGGTCAGAATGTCAATAATGATTACAGCAGGTACCATCACGGGTTTATTTGGAAGATTTTATGAACATGCGAATAAAAGAATTAAAGATATGGAGATCAGAAATGCTGATTCTGGTTTATATAATGTGAACTATTTAAGAACAGCGATTCTTGTCAACCGTCAAACATATACGATCGCATCTGTTATTATCTCAAATCATGAATCTATAACAGAAGTTATGGGCTATGAATCGTATTATCACTATTTAAAAAATATCGAACGTTTATTTAAACAAAAATATGTCGATGTGATCTTGATTCAACCTGCAGTAAATCAGTTGTGGATTTTAAAACCATCGATTGATTTTGATGCAGAAATCGAAAGTTTCTTATCTGTGATCCAAGATGCATCGATGCTAGGTACACAACATCTGTTTGTTGACTACGCGATGGGATTTGTTCAAAAAAGACATTTAAATGAAAAAAATATCTCGAAATACTTCACACAATCTGATATGGCCGCAAGCGAAGCAAAAGCAAAGAATTTAACCCATATGACCTATTCAGATTTAAATACGCAGCGTCAATTTGAGTATGAGCTTTTAACCGATTTTCAAGGCTCACTTTATGATGGTTCAATTTATATGATGTATCAACCTAAAGTTGATTTGAAAACGAAAAAACCAACCGGACTAGAAGCACTGATGCGCTGGGATCACCCAGAGAAAAAATCAGTACTCCCCGATCAATTCATTCATGCTGTTGAAAAGACGAACATGATTCATGAAATGACACTTCAAGTATTTAGGTGGTCTTTGAGTTATCAAAAGAAGTTAAATGATAAGGGATTATTCTTACCCATTTCAATTAACATATCAACGAGAAATCTCTACGATGAAAACTTCTTCAAGAAAATGATGAGAATTCTAAATGAATATCAAGTGAAACCTAAATTTGTTGAACTTGAAATCACTGAGACGGTTTTAATGGAAAATCCAGATATGAGTAAAAAAGTGCTTGAAAAATTCGCGAACGAAGGCTTTAGAATCGCGATTGATGACTTTGGTAAAGGTTATTCATCACTTGCTTATTTAGCACAATTTCCCATTAACATCATTAAAATTGATCGCATTTTCACAAGACAGATCTTAGTCAACCCAACCACACAACATATCGTAAAAGCAACCATCGATTTAGCCAAACAATTAGGCTATGAAGTCTTAATTGAAGGTATTGAAGATAAAGAAACAGCTGATTTATTAGAAAGATTAGGTTGTCATTCTGCACAAGGTTATTTCTTCTTGAAACCTAAAAAAGAAGATGAAGTTATAACTTACTTAAAACAATACAGAGAAACATGAAAAAAAGGTGGAGTTTAGGCTTCACCTTTTAATTGTTCTAAGTAATGATATCTGTAATTTTTTGATTCAAAGAGTGTCTGTTTTTCTGATGTTTCAAAGATGGCTAGAATTAAGACAATGAGAATACTATAGGGAACTGCATATTGTACGTTATCAATTAGACCATGTGCTTGAGATGCGAGATATCCAATGAGAAGTAAGAACTTTTCAAGTGTTGGGTTTTTAAAGATATAGTGTGCGATTTGGAAGTAGTGAATAAGCAGTGCTATTAAACCGAAGATGCCCATTGCAGCAAGTGCTTGTATAAAGGTTGAATGATACATGAAAATACGATTTCCAAAGAGATTTCCATTTGGATAGAGATTAATGGACATCCAGCCACCACCAAAGAGTGGATGATCTTTAAAGATTTGTAGACCAAACTTATAGATATCAATTCTTCCTGATGAGAATGAATTAATATCATCACCAAATGAATCCATAAAGAAATCCCACCAAATATAGAAGACTTCTCGTGTTAGATAAGCAATCGTAAGCGTTATACCTAAGAAAATAAGTCCATGGGTTAAATGCTTTTTATTTCCTCTAAAAAAGAAGAAGACAATTACACCTAAGAGTGCAGCAGCAAACCCAATAATGCCACCTCTTGATTTAGAAAGAATAACAACCGCTGTTGGAAATATCATTAAGAACCAAACTAAATAGGTTTGAGGTTTCTTAAAGATGAAATAGAGATAACTTGGGAAGGTTAATGCAATATAAAAACACATATCGTTAATATTCGCCCATCCTAAATTTCTTCCCCAACCTGCATAGATTCTGTGATAGATATCAAGTTCAGGATGTAGAACATAACCTCGATAGAGATATAACATCACTTGTGCAGTTAAGATGATATTAACCACCATTAAGATCTTAAATAAATAGTCGATATTGCCTTTGATTGTATTTGAGTAGAAGATATAAAGAATTAAATAAACTAAACCCATGATGGAAACCATAAATCCACTGATCGACCAAGGTGTATAAATGAGTGGCATAAGATAAGATAAAGCGATTAAACCAAACCCTATAAAAAATGTCTTGGGTTTAAACTTTGGTTTGAATCTAATCATATGAACGATATATCCAACCCAAAAGATTGAAAATGCAACAACCGGAAATCCCATCTGTTCGAGTGTATCAAATGAAATCGTTGATTTATTGATGATAAATAAGAAACTCATGATCACTGGAATAGTATAAAGTGTGTTTCTAAAAAAGGATAAAATCAGTGTATTGATTAAAATCAATAAAAAGACACCTATCATGTTATATAAATTAAACACATGAGGAGGTGTTTCTTTGTAAAAAGACCACGCAAGAAGCGTGATACCAAAGATGATTGTTATATATAAACCACTACTTAAAAAGGACTCAATTTTCTTCATGTAAACCCCCGGTTGAAACTACATACCTATTATAGATTTTTTTATGCGAAAAGTCAAAAAAAGAATGTCACATCTTAGTCGATGTGACATGGTTATTTAAATGAGTCGTTTTGCCATCAGTGATGCTGCAAATGCAGGATCAACTTGAGGTTTAATGACTTTAATGCCTGGAATGAGTAAATCTAGCTGGTTGATCAATTCTTCATGATACCCTTTCGCATGTCCTAGACTTCCTACAATGACTAATGTTGGGTTAATGATATTAAGTTTCGTTTTGACTGCATAAACGGCAATGGCGAGTTCTTTTGTTGCATCTTTAACGATTTGTAGTGCGATTTCATCTTTGAGGAGTGCATGTTTAGTCACAAGTGGTGCAAGTGATGCAATCCATGTTCTATCTAAGTATTTTGTATTCATGATCCCCACAAAATCTTCGGTATGTTTCATACCAATGGTTTTTGCAACCTCATCTGAAAAATCAGTTTTATTCTCTCTACCATCAAATGATTTTATCACATGTCTTAAACTACGCACCCCTAAGTCATAAGAAGAACCTAAATCGCCTTCTTTATAACCCCAACCACCTGCTTTATGGGTTTTGCCTTCTTTATTCTTACCAAAAGCTACCATACCGGTTCCACAGATTAGACTAATCCCTTCATCAAAGAGAAGTCCTGAATAAAGTGCGTTTTCCATATCGTTTCTTGCTTTTACTTTAGTTTCCTTTGTTACAAAAGGTAATTTTTTCACAAGATCTTCAACTTTTTTGCAATCTTCATCTGATACAATACCACCTAAACCAATAAAGAAACCTGAAATATGAGGTTTTTTCACCTGATCGTAAAATGGTTTTAATGCAGTTAAAAAAGCTTGATACGTTTCATGTTCTGAAACTGTATCAATACTTGATGGTCCAGATACAGATTCTAATACGATTTCTTCATCTTCATTGATGACGATGACTTTCGTCTTTGTTCCGCCACCATCAATACCGATATAATAGTTCATCTTGTCTACCTCACATCTTCTATATTCACAATACATGACTAACTTTTGATTGTCAACTAGAGACACATATTTTGTATTTGTAATGTATTGTAAATGTATCAAAGTGATGATACAATTAAGTTAATGGGGAGATGATTGTATGGCAGGTATTAATTTAATCGACAAACAACCGTTTTATGTACAAATTCGAAATCACATCAAACAAAAAATTGAATCAGGTGAATGGAAAGAAGGAGATATCATTCCTTCTGAAAAAGAATTATCTGAACAATTTGGTGTTTCTCGTGTGACGATTCGTGCAGCGATACAACAACTTGTTAAAGAACAATACTTAACCAGACGCGCTGGTTACGGCACCACTGTCTTAAAGACACAAAGTTCAATGTCTAACTTTACACTCATTCAATCATTTACTAATGAGATGAACGAAATGGGACTACCTTCAAAAACGATGGAAGCTACCCTTAAACTTATACCAGCAGATAAAATCTTAGCATCCATTTTTAAAATCAATGAAGGGGACATGCTCTATAACTTACAACGTATTAGAGGAACAGTGATCCCCATCCTTTATTCAGATACCTATATGATTCCAGTTATTGAACTGCCAAATACAAAAGAATTTCTTTTTGGATCGTTATACCAGTATTTATCAACGAAGAATGTTTACTTCAATATGTTTGAAGAATATGTATCAGCGGTGGTTGCACCGAAAAACATTAGAAACCTACTTCACATCTACGATGATACCCCACAGCTAAAACGTAAGCGTTACGCTTATGATTCAACGAATAAACTTGTTGAATATACAGAAACCTATTATAATGCAGCACATTATGAATATCGTACACGACTCTTTTACCGCAGAAAATAACTGCGGTTTTCTTTTTTCTGACGAAAATGTATTGTTAAAATCATAAATGTATTGTTAATGTATTGTTTTTTTGTTTTTCTTGTGTTATAGTTTTATTAGAAAACGGTTTCATAGGGTGGCAACATGAAAAAAGGTTTAAGTATCTGGATTTTAACGTTCTTAATGATTCTATTAACTGCATGTAAGGAAAATGTCCCTACAGAAGAAGAGATCATCATACCTACGTGTTCTTATGCATTTACAATGACAAAGGGTGAAGTAATCCCTGTTTTAAGTTTAGATTTGCCCTATTCAACAACGAAAGGTAACATCGAAAACTTCATTAATCCATGTAAACCAGAAGATATCAATCCTTTAACACTCACTGATTCTTCCATACGGACACATCAGATGATTTTTACATTCGATGCGATCTATCCACTGGATTCAATCAACATCATTTCAAATATTGAACTTTTATCCGTTGAGGTCTCACTGGATACCATCTCATATGACCGCATATTATCAAACCAAACACTCACATCAGAGATTCTTGACTTAGGAGGAACTATGGCTAAAGCAGTTAAACTTGTCATTCCGCTATCAGAAGATGATCTTACGGTAGATGACATTAGATTTAAACTCGATGAAGGTTTAATCATTCAAGAAGATGAGGATTTAACGAGACAGTTTTTACGATATAACGGTTGGACAGGTGCGGATGGTATTTTCACGTTTAATTTAACAAACGGTGATGAAACCATTGGTGCAGAAAAATCAACAGTAGGTTTTATCTTCTCAGATACGTTTGTCGGTGAGGTTTATTCCAATAACAATTTAAGAAAAACATCGATCATGATCAATAACTCACTCGGTTACCTAGATACATCAAAACCGATTGATGAAGCAATGAGTTTCGAATACGGTATGGCAGGAATTACACCCGTTTCACCTTTTATTTCTGATGCGTATATCGGATTAAAGGCTAGAAATCTACTTGATGGTGATGGTTTAACCATTTCACAAAGTGAATATGCTTTACTTTCAAATTCCAGTGAAGGTTTAAGTTATCGAGCAAGTAGCAACCAAGCTGAAATTTTAATCGATTTAAAAAATTCAGAAATCGTCGATAAACTTGTTATTTGGAATGATAACAGTAATCCAAACATGGGTGCTAAAGACATTTTAATTAGTTTTTCTGAAGATAACATGAACTTCTCAACTCCAATTCCTTATACACTCGATAAGGCATCAGGAAGCTCAAATGAACCTTATACCTTGAAGATTGATGATCTTCATACGGATGCGAGATACATTAAAATCGAATTGGTTTCATCCTATGATCAAAATGTTGTTGGATTAGGTAAACTCATGATCTTTAATGATGAAGAAGAGTTTCTATTTGGGGAAATCACTGCATCACCTTCTGTTGATACGTTAATGGGTAATGAACTTACCTCAAGACTATGGCTACAAGATGGTGTCGTCATTAATAATAAACTCTATATCTTCCCGATCTTAGTGAAAGATGAGGGTGAAGCATTTAAAGTTCATAATGTGGGTTTAATTGAAACACCCATCATCAATGAACGTATCCGATTCGAACAAGCAAACTACTACTCAACACCACTTCAGGTGAAAACAGAAGATGGTGGCACCATTTTCTTTGGTGCAGGTTTATTAAATAACGTATCTCGTGATGGTTATATCTACATCTATGGTTATAAAGATTTAGTTGGCAGACACTTAGTTGTTGGAAGATTTTTACCTGAAGATATTCTAAACTTTAACAATTGGACTTATTTTAATGGAGATACCTTCGTTAAAGATATCAACCAAGTTCAAGGATTAATTTCTAAAGTTTCTCCAGAATTATCGGTGACCTACATGCCTTCAGGAATGTATGAAGGAAAATATATGCTCACCGTGATGGAAGATACCACTTCAGGAAAAATATCTTATGCCATCTCAGATACACCTTATGGCACATTTAGTGCGTATATCAACATTTATGAAACCAATGTCAGTCATTTAAGAGGGGCATTTACATACAATGCGAAACTTCATCCGGCTTTATCTAAACCTGGTGAATATATCGTATCGTATAATGTCAATACCACACAAGTTGGTGCACTTTCGGATGCGAGAATCTATTATCCACGGTTCATCAAAATCATTGAAGTCAAGAAATAGTAAGGAGAAAAAGATGAAAAAAGGCGATTTAATTAAGGTAGTTAAGCTATCAAAAGGTAAAAACGAAATCAAATTAGACCGTATTTACCCCATTTTAGATTTTAGAAATGAAAATCACTCGAAAGTGCTTTACATGATTGATGGTGAAGTGATGAAAGAACACATCACCTACGCTAATGAACTGATCATTGAAGCATATAAACAAGAAGAACTCTCACTTTATCTAGGTGAAGGTTATGTTGTTATCGAAGACAAAGAACTTACCGATAAATTTATCTCTTATGATAAATGGTCTGGTGGAGACGGGATTTATTCATTCAACTTAGAAGATGCAAAAGATGGTTTTGATCAAGAAAAGAATAAAAAAACACTTTTTGTCTTTGGTGATACCTTTGTTGGAACCTCAGATAAGAAGACCAATAAGCGTTATCAACCCCATTTAATGCCTAATAATTCGATTGGTGTTATGGAGAATGGAAAGATTCAGTTTAGAGTCAACTTTCAAAAAGATGGTCGTGTCGCAGGTTTTTATAAGATGGATCCTACCTTTGATGATAGTGGTACGGTTGTTACTAACTTGACTTATTACGATCGTAAAGTTAAAAATGTTGGATTTTTATCTGGATATGATCCTGAACATTTAGAAATCGTCTTTGATCTTTATCAACCACGTTATGTGAGCCATATGGCATTTTACAACTACTTTAGTGAAGAAGCTGAATATTTAAATAAACGTGGATTAAAGGCATTTAAGATCTTAGGTTCCATGGATAATGAAGATTATACCTTGATTAAAGGTGTGATCTTAGATAAAGCATCCAAAATCAATGATGTTCAAGATGTCGAACTGAATGCTAAATTCCGTTATTATAAATTGGTTGTACCTACATCAAGAGGTATTGGTAACCATAATGATGAAACATTTAGTGAAGGTTTATATGGCTTGAATTTAGTGAAATTCTATGACCATAATCAACAATATCGTGATATTCATGCCACATCAACCTCTGTTTTATTAAAAGATCCTGAACATTCATGGATTTGGTTACAAGATGGTGCGATCATTAAAGACCATTTATATTTCTTACCAATGGTCATTAACTCAGACCCTTCACAACCTGAAGGATTACAATTTAGAGTGGTGGGTGTCGCACTGTTTAAGACACCGATTAAAGATCACATGATTCAACCCGAAAAAGCAACCATGAAGATGGCTCCACTCTTAGTTGATACCGAGCATTCACAGTTTTTAATGGGTGGTGCGATTCTACCAAATACCAAACAAGCAGGTGCAAAACATCCTGATGGGTATATCTACATCTACGGATACAAGACAACGATGGGTTTTAGAGAATTAGTTGTTGCTAGAGTCATCGAAGAAAACTTTGAGTTCTTTGATGATTGGAGATACTTTAATGGTGAAACCTGGGTACCTTCCATCATGGATGCAAAACCGATTTTACCTCATGTATCCTGTGAAATGAGTGTCTCACAGCTCTTATCTGGACAGTTTAAAGATAAATATATCGCAGTCTTCACCTATGATACCAATACACCACACGTCGCGTTTGCTATTGGTGATACGCCTTACGGACCTTTCTCAGATCCACAAAAGATTTATCATACTCCAGAACAAGGAATCTTTAAATCAACAACCTATACGTATAATGCCAAAGCACATCCACATTTATCCTCATCAACAGAGATCTTAGTCTCTTATAATACGAATACGTATAATTTTGATCACAATATGTCTAATAATTTAATTTATCGTCCAAGATTCATTAAATTAGTCGATACGACAAAATCTTAAACGAAGGAGGGATCTTATGACTGATGCCATACGAAAGCCATGGCTCAATAAAAAACAAAAAGACTTAATCAAGAAGATTTTACTTCATTCACTGCTCATCTTCTTAAGCTTTGGGTTTATGTTTCCCTTCTTGTGGATGTTATTCACCGCATTAAAAACACCGGCAGAACTCTTAATGGGAACAGAACAATTTTTCCCTAAAGATCCGCAGTGGCAAAACTTCGTGACTGCAGTGCAAGCCATTCCGTTTTTAATGTATTTGAAGAACTCACTCTTTATCGTTATGATGGTGATGACAGGAACGCTTTTCTCAGCAACAACCGCAGCCTATGCGTTTGCTAAACTGAATTGGAGAGGTAGAGACAAATGGTTTATCATCATGTTGTCTACGATGATGATCCCTATTCAAGTTATCTTAATTCCTACCTATATCATGTATGCAAAGATCGGTTGGTTAGGAACGAGACTACCTTTGATTGTTCCAGCGTTCTTTGGTGGTGGATCTGCGTTTTATATCTTCTTGTTAAGACAGTTTTTTAAAGGAATTCCTAAAGAATTATCTGAAAGTGCGATTATTGATGGCGCAAATCACTTTCAGATATTCCTAAAAATTATGTTACCTCTATGTAAACCAGCGATTATTACCGTAGCTCTGTTTACATTCATGGGAACGTGGAATGATTATTTTGGACCTCTAATCTTCTTAAGTAATCCAGATCACTGGACACTCGCATTAGGTCTAAGAGCATTTCAAATGCAGTATGGTGGCCGTTTTGATCTCATGATGGCTGCAGCAATCTTAATTATGTTACCTTCACTCATCATTTTCTTCTTTACACAAAAATCATTTATTGAAGGTATTACATTTACAGGCATTAAAGGATAGGGAGGAAAAACATGAAAAAAGTATTTCTTATCGTGATGGTTCTCATCACTGGATTCGTCTTAGCATCGTGTGGCGGCGAAGATACAGGCGATAAAATCGTTATTGATTTTTGGCACATGTCACCTGTAGGTTCACCCTCATTCTCAGGAATGAAGGCTATTGTTAATGATTTTAATGAAAGCCAAGATGAATATTTTGTTAGAGGTACCGGATTCTCATTTTGGGATTACTGGGACAAAATTAATGTTGCGATTGCATCAAGAACAGCACCGGATATCGGATTATCTACGATTGATGATGTGGAAGCAAGAGCACAAAGTGGTGCACTTTATAACATTTCAGAGTTAATCGCTGCTGATACATCGGATGCTCCACTTGAACTTGATGAATTTAGACAAAGTCAAAAAGATTTTGCAACGTTTGAAGGCGATTTATATGCGATGCCATTTTCAGCAACAACCCGTGTTTTATATTACAACTTAGATATGTTTACTGAAGAAGGGTTAACTGAAGCTGATGTTCCAACAACATGGGACGAATTAAAGACGATTGCTAAACAGTTTGATATCGTTGAAGGTGGACAATTATCACGTTTAGGATTTGATCCTACTTATGGTAATGCAACCTATCATGGTTGGTTATGGCAAAACAACTTAGATTTCTTTGATGAAAACAAATTACCTACCTTAAACACACAAGCACATGTTGACGTTTTAAAATGGATCATGAATTTCAATAATGATTTCACAAGAAACCAACTCACAACCTTTGGTGAAGGTAACCAGTTACTTGGCATTAACCCATTCGCATCTGAAAGAGTTGCGATGATCGTTGAAGTTGATGGTTTATATCAAATCATTAAAGATGCCGGTGCAACCTTTAATTACGGCGTTGCTCCAATTCCTATTCCAGAAGGTGGCACGCGAGTCAACTGGGGCAGTGGATTCTCACTTGAAATGTATGATAACGGTAAGAATGAAACAGCTGAAAGAGATGGCGCATTCTTATTCTATAAATATTTACTCTCTAAAGATATTCAAATTCGTTTAGCTGAAGTGAACGGTTGGATTATGAGTCATATCAGTGCAATGGAAGACTATGTCGAAGGTAATGCCATTTTAGAAAAATTACTAGCTGAAGTGAACTATGCAGTCGATAAAGTCTATATTCCATATGCACCCTCATGGCATGGTAATGACTGGCAACCTTATTATAATGAAGCATTATCTGGAACGATGACAGCAGAAGAGGCACTTGCTGCAGCACGGGCTAACTATTTACAGAAAAAACAAAATTACGATGCAGTTAATTCTTAAAGGACGTTTATATGACAAAGACAATCTCTATCCAAAAGTTAAAAAAGCGTGAAAATCTCATGGGGTATCTGTTTGCATCCCCATGGCTTTTGGGCTTGATTGTTTTAGGAATGTTTCCAATCATAGCCTCGTTTTATATCAGTTTCACGAATTATGACATGATTTCAGATCCTAAATTTATTGGATTTAGAAATTATGAAATCTTATTTACCAATGATGGTTTATTTTGGCAATCATTAGGGAATACCGTATATCACGTGGTGATCGCGATTCCTTTAGGAATTATTGTTGGTGTTTCCTTGGCATTACTCTTAAATAATAAGATTAAAGGAATGAGTATTTATCGCACATTGTTTTATCTACCCAATGTGGTCAGCATCGTTGCGATGGCACTCCTTTGGTTATGGTTATTCCAACCGAACTTTGGGATTATCAATGACATCCTTGATCCCATCTATAAACTCTTTAAGATGGAGCCTTTAAGATGGCATCAAGCCGTAGAAACCTCTAAGATTACCCTCATTATCATGGGGTTGTGGTCTGCAGGTGGTTCGATGGTCATTTATCTTGCACAGATGCAAGATATTCCAAATTCACTTTATGAATCTGCAGAAATTGATGGTGCCAATTGGATTAAAAAAACAATCTACATTACACTACCACTCATGACACCATCAATCTTCTTCAATTTCATTATGGGGTTAATTGGTGGATTCCAGGTCTTTACGATCGCATACATCATGACATCCGGTGGACCATCCAGATCAACTTATTATTACGCGTATTACATGTTTGACAAAATGATTGCCGATCAGGCAATGGGTATGGCATCAGCCATGGCATGGATTTTACTTGTCATTGTGCTGATTATGACAATGGTTGCATTACGCCTCAATAAATATGTTGTTTATCTAGGCGAAGAAGCATAAAAAAATAAATAAAGGGAGAGAATTAAATTATGAAAAAGTTATTAGCATTAGTTGTGCTCCTCGCTTTCGCATTCGTGCTTAACGCATGCTGGCCAGGTGAAATTAGCGTTACAACTGAGTTTAACGCAGACGGTTCTGGTACACGTTATATCATCTTAGAAGTCATGGATGATACCTTATCAACTGAACCTATTACAAATCCAGATGATCCTGAAGGAACTGAAGGAAAAGGTGCTGTCTTAAATGATAAGCATATCGATGGTGGTGTCATTGCGATTCAAACATGGTTAGAAGAAAATGCACCTGATTTTATTACCGTTCATGATGCGACTGTTGATGGTTATGTTCGCACATTTACCATGAGCTATGAATTCTCAAGCTTTGAAGATTTCCTTGATAAGTACGAGACTCTCGTTAATTTATCACCAAACTTAAGCTGGGACGATTTTGATGCTACAGAACTTCCAACATTAGAAGTAACTGGAAGCTTTACTAAGACCTTAACATTTAAAGAATCTAAAGCGATTGTTGATGCTTCTCTAGATTGGGCTATTGATGGTATTTATAATTCCATTTATAACGAAGCTGACTTAGCAGGATTTGTTACAAAAGCTGATATTTCAGTACTTGCTAACTACTCTGTAACCATTAATGAAGGTTCTGTTGAAGAACTTAGAACTTATGATGCAGCAGCAGCTGATGGCGATTTCACTGGTAAAGTTATTTTCGTTGAATCAGAAAACTTTGAAGTGACTGGTGAATTCTTTAACACAACATTACTTATCATCGTGATTTTAGGTGTTGCAGTTGTTGGTGTTGGTGGATTCTTCGTTTTCAAAAAGATTAAGAAATAGTTTATGTTAAAAGAGCTCTTCAAAAAATTCACAGATATCGTTTTTGTTAACTTTCTCTGGCTTTTGGCGAGCTTTTTAGGCTTACTCATTACATTCGGTGCTGCAACCACTGCGATGTTTAGAGTATCTGCTCAAATTTTAAAGACTAAGGAACCCACCAGTGTGCTTACACTCTTTTGGACAAGTTTCAAAGAAAACTTTAAAGAAAGCACATTGGTGTGGATACTCCTTGTATTCATTGGTGTTCCACTTTACATGATGTATCATTATGGATTAAATAATGAGATATCATGGATGGTGATTTTAAGTGTTGTGATCTTTTATGAATGGTTGATTTTTGCAATTTATGTGTTTCCAGTGATCGCAACCTTTAAAACGAAGAACATCTTACATTTAATTAAAAACGTGATTTTATTATCGAATATGAATTTACTAATTAATTTCAAAGTTTTAGGAAGTTTAGCACTTGTTGTTTTACTGATGCTCATCCATAGTAGTTTGTTACTGATTGCTGTTGGTTTATATGGTGTCTTAGTGACTTATCACCTACGTAAAGTATTTCATCCCTATAAAGAAATGTTAGGGGAAAAAGAAGAAGGGAATGACTCAAATGAAGTACTTAAATTTTAAATCCGAATATAACAGAAAACCTGTAATACCCGTAAGTCAAGATCGTTTAGGTGTTTTTGATGGTAGTTTAGATATCATCAACGAACTTAAATCCGTGAAAGAGGGTCTTATCGTCTTCGAGACATATCCGGGCATTGATTTAAACCGCTTAAAAAGTGATGTGATTGATCATTTAAAACCAAGTTTGGTTGTTCATATGGAAGATTTCTCAAAGTCAGAACAAGACATTGATTCTATGATTGAAAGAAATTTAACAGACGACCGTGTTTTTGGTTTATTTTCACATCACAAAATTGAAGATTTTTATCATGCTGAGCGGCTTAAATCAGTGGAGTCTATGGTTTTAAATACAGAAGGTTTAGTTGTTGTTTATGGATTTGGAGCATCTTTAATTGAAGGTGGCGTGAGAGTCCATGTGAGTTTAACACGTTGGGAGATACAGCTTAGATACAGAAAAGGTTTATCTAACTTTAAGAAAAACAATCCCAAAGAAGATATTTTAAGAAAATATAAACGCGGCTATTTTGTTGAATGGCGCGTTGCGGATCGCATTAAGGATGCATTTTATAAGGATGCACATTATGTGATCGACTATAACATGCTTGACCATCCTAAAATGATGATGATGAACACTTATCAAAACATGCTTGATACGATGATTAGAAGACCATTTCGCATGGTTCCTTATTTTGATCCTGGTGTTTGGGGTGGTCAGTGGATGAAAGAAGTCATGCATTTAGACCCTAAAGAAAAAAATTATGCATGGAGTTTTGATGGCGTTCCTGAAGAAAATAGCATCATGGTATCATTTGGTGATGTCCTAATAGAACTTCCTGCACAAGATTTAGTGCAATTTAGACCAAGACTTTTCATGGGAGATCGTGTTCATGGTCGTTTTGGTAAGAATTTTCCTATTCGTTTTGACTTTTTAGATACGATGGGTGGCGGCAATTTATCCCTTCAGGTCCATCCTTTAACGGAATACATTCAAGATCAATTTGGGATGACTTATACCCAAGATGAGTCTTATTACATTATGGATACTGAAGATGATGGTGTTGTTTACTTAGGGTTTAAAGAAGGTGTTGAGCCAAAAGCAGTTGAAAATGACTTAAGAAAAGCTGAAGCAGGTGGATTTAGATTTCCTGCAGAGAAGTATGTCAATGTCATTCCAGCCAAAAAACATGATCATTTCTTAATTCCTGCAGGAACGATTCATTGTTCAGGTAAAAATACAGTTGTTTTAGAGATTAGTGCATGTAACTATATCTTCACCTTTAAATTATGGGACTGGGACCGTGTCGGACTAGATGGTAGACCAAGACCAGTACATTTAGATCATGGATTTAAAAATCTCCAATATGATCGTGATACCAAGTTTGTTCATCATGAACTTTATAACGCGATTACAAGATTAAGTGATGTTGAGGAAAAAACAGGCTTACATGAAAGAGAATTCTTGGAAACTAGACGTTTTACATTTAAAGATTATGTCGATATACCATCATATGGCTCTGTCAATATGGCTAATTTAGTAGAAGGTAAGAAGGCAGTGATTGAATCTGTTGATCATTCCTTTGAACCTTATGAGATTCATTATGCGGAAACCTTTATTATACCCGCAACGATTGATACCTATAGAGTTCGTTGTTTAGATGAATCCTGTATCATCGTTAAAGCACACGTACGCTAATGTTTGAATACATCGTTATTGGGATTTTGATCATCATCATTCCCATCTCAACACTCTATTTCTATGAAAAAGGTAAAAAACAAGGTGCCAAATCCTTTTTTGAACTGATTGCAAACTTTGGATATACCTCTAAAGTAAAAACCTTTAAATCTTTAAATAAAGATGTTCCTAAAGGTGGTATTGTCTTTGTTGGTGATTCGATTACACAAGACTATAACGTCTATGAACATTTTCCAGGTAAGCTCATCTATAACCGTGGTATCGGTGGTGACACCACTGAAGGTTTGTTAAAAAGAATGGATGTCTCCATTCATGAACTGAAACCCAGTGTCGTTATCTTACTGATGGGAACCAACGATTTTGCCCTCTTAAATGCAACACCAGAAGAAGTCTTTGAGAGAATGAATCGTATCGTTAATGAAATTAAGAATCATCATCCAGAAACAAAGATTCTTCTAGAGTCTATCTATCCCGTTAATGAAACAATCGATCCAACAACTGTACTTCCTAGAACAAATCAGATGATCGATCAATTGAATAGCATGCTTAAAACCGTTGAAGGTGTGACCTACATCGATCTTTCAAGTAAGCTAAAGGATACTGAGGGGCGTTTTAACAGACTTTATACGCTTGAAGGACTTCATGTAAGTCCTGAAGGCTATCAACTCATTACACATGAATTAATGCGTTATCTATCATAATGAATAAACGACAAAGGACCTCTTCACTTTGTCGTTTTTCATGTGAATATCTAAAATGACTTTGAAATGTTTGAATCTTTTTATATAATGAACTTGAGGTGGATACAGATGGATATATTATTTTTAGAACCCGTTTTTAAAGAACGTATTTGGGGTGGTAAGAAATTGAACACCCGTTTTGGATATGACTTACCTTTTGAAAAAACAGGAGAATGTTGGGCAATCTCAGCACATCCAAATGGATCATCAATCATTAAAAATGGTCGTTTTAAAGGAAGAACACTGCGTGATGTTTACGAAAAAGATAGAGAACTCTTTAATCATCTTTCTTCACCACGTTTTCCATTACTTACAAAGATACTAGATGCCAATGATGATTTATCGGTTCAAGTACATCCTTCAGATGATTATGCACTCACCTATGAAAAGGATTTAGGAAAAACTGAATGTTGGGTTGTTTTAGAAGCTGAACCTGGATCTAAGATCATTTACGGACACAACGCGAAAACTAAAGAAGAACTCAAAAACATGATTGAATCACATCAGTATAAAGATCTTTTAATTGAAAAAGAAGTTCATGTTGGCGACTTCATCTATGTACCTTCAGGGACGATTCACGCGCTTGGTAAAGGATTACTGATTTTAGAAACCCAGCAATCATCAGATACAACTTACCGTGTCTATGATTATGACCGCTTAGATGACAAAGGAAAACCACGAGATTTACACATTCAAAAATCGATTGAAGTGACAAACGTGCCATTTCAAGATGTCACACCAAAACCTAAAGTATTAACCGTGAAAAAATCAACGATGACACGTTATGTCTCCAACGAATTCTTCACCGTTGAAAGATGGTCAGTAAAAAATGAACTTGATATAAAGTCCAATCATTTTAAACTGATTTCTGTCATTGATGGACATGGTACATTAAATGATGAACCTTTGAAAAAAGGTGATCATTTGATTATCACAGGTGAAGTTTATGACATCAATTTAAAAGGAAATTTAGAGTTAATCGTTTCTTGGACATAAGAAAAATCCAACCTTGCCGGTTGGATTCTTTTTTATTTAAATGTCAAGGTAACGGTTGTTCCTACGTCAGGTATGCTTTCAGTATCGATCTTAGCATCTACTTTTTTTATAAGGTCAAAGATGATGACATAGCCCATACCGCTTCCTTTTTGATGGAAATCTTGTGCTTTTTCACCTCTAAAACGGCCTACCATGAGTTTATTTATGTCATCTTTACTCATACCAACACCTTCATCTTTGATGATGAGTTTTTTAGAATTCGATCGTGTTTCTATGGTGATCGTTTTATGTGGCTTAGAGTAATAGAATGCATTAAAGATCAGATGTTCTAAGATCGTGATAAAATCCACTTTTGAAATATAGGTCTTGATCGCTTCAAGCTTTAACATAAATGTAATATCTTTTGACAAAAAGACATCTTGGTAACGTTTGACTGTTTCTAAAATGAGTAAAGAAATATCTTGATTGAGTGCAATCTCCCGACTGCTCTTTGAAATAAATTGTGGGAGAAGAGAATCAATGTGGTGAAGTTCATCCATCACCTCACTCACGACTTTTTCATTTGATGGAAGTCGTTTTGTTTTCATGCCTTCAAGTAAGATTAAACTTGATGTTAAAGGTGTTTTGATATCATGTGCGATACGTTTAATATGCATTTCATAGGTTTGTTGTGCTTCCTTTTCTCGATCAATCGCATCTTTAAAAAGAAGTTGTGCTTCTTTTATTTCTGCTGTTTGAAATGCATAGTTCTCATCATCAATTTTGGATAATTCATTCATCCAGAGTGTTGTATGTTTTTGCATCTGTTGGTAAAAAATGAAGAGAAGTGTCGATAAAATCACCATCATTAAACCATTCATCATTAGAAATGAGATGACATAATCTTGTCCGAGTAAAGATGTTGTGTAGTTAACACCAAGATAACCAACGATCACATCATCATAAAACAAAGGATTCATGGTTAATTCAATGTTTTTGGATTGATATATAACTTCATGCGTCTGATTATGAAAAATAACGGTGACATCTTGTGTATGTTCATAATGTTCTAAATAGGAGATGATGACTTCATGATTTTCATAATAAGCAAGATGAGATATCAGCTCACTTAAAGATTGATATTCTCTTTTAAGTTCATTACGGTACTGAATGTTAATTAATACTATGAGCACTACGTTAAACATGATTAAAATAAGTGATAAAAGAATTACCCATTTTTTAATCATTTTTTTTGATAAAGTATACTCCATTTTATTCATCTTTCTTACCTACAAACTGATAACCTATGCCATAATGTGTCTTTATATAGGAATCTCTAAATGGATGGACATCAATTTTTTGTCTGATATTTTTAATATGGGTATCAATCACGCGATCATAAGCTTGGCTATGCGGAAGAACGAGTGTAATCAGTTCATCTCTTGAAAAGCTTCTTAATGGATGTTTAATGAGATAAATGAGTAAGTCATATTCATCTTTTGTTAAATTAATGAGTTTCTGATCAACATAGACCTCACGGGATGCAAGTATAATTTTTAGGTCACCTGAATGATAGCTATAGATCGTTTGATCGATGGGATTTAATCTTTTTTCGATATTTTTAAGTTTTGCCATCACCTCTTCAACTGAAAAAGGTTTAGTGATATAGTCATCTGCACCAAGTTCAATGGCATTAATACGTCCAGAAACATCAATTTTAGCAGAAATAACCATGATATAGATGGATGTGAAACTCCTTACGATTTGAATGAACTCCTCACCCTGAATATGAGGTAGCATTAAATCGAGTATGATCACATCCATATGATGATGTTTTAGTTGTTCAAGTGCATCTTCAGCAGAAAAAACTTGAATGACTTCGTGACCATCTTGTTTAGCATATAACGTGATTAAATCACTTATTTTTTTATAATCTTCTACAATTAAAAGTTTCATGGATATGACCTCCTTCACCTACATTATACGAAAAAAAGGGGAAGATCCCCTTCATAACGATAAAAATAAATTTATTCTGTTACATTTAAAAACGTATAGAGTTCTTGAGTCAAGAGAACAAGATCAGTTTCTAAATCGTTATTTCTTAAAAAATCAATTAAAGAAGTTTCTAAAATCTCTTTTTCTGATAGTGATGCATGCATATAGGAAAGTGGGTATTCAAGTATATTAAGTGTAACATTACTGTAATATCCACAATGTGAATTGCGATTTCCCATCATGCCGTAGGATCCATAACTGTAGGAATAAGGTGACATCACATCAATCAAGATTTCATTCCAAAATAAAATGATATCTTCATCAGATAAATCTGTCCAATTCACTTTTTCAATCTCTACGGCTAAAAGTTCAATCACTTCATTTTGTTCGGTTTCATCTAAATGAAGTAGTGCTGCATAAGATTGTCTGAGGATGTAGTCATTTTGATCGCTAACATCATTGAACATGTTATACCATAGAGATTGATTATTATTTTGTCTTGCATAAATCACACCTAATGTAGAAACGAAAATCGTAATACTGACAATTAGTAAAAGCATAACAATAAGTTTTGTTTTCATAAACTTACCCCTTTAATGTTTTTTTGAGTGACTCATATTCTTCAATCGATATTTCGCCACGTGCTAAACGATCATTTAATAGATCAAGTGCATGTTTTTGCTCATTTTGTGATGGTTGAAAAAACTTAATCAACCCCATGATCACAACAAACCATAAAATACCCATACCTAACATTCCGATAGGCATCATCCATCCACCTGCCATATGGCCACCATAGATCGGATTAAAAAGTGTATTATCCCTAAATATAAGCCATAGAACCATTGAACTGATGATTAAAAACAAACTGATACTAATCAACCAAATCATTGTCTTTTTTTGCATGTTATTCACCTCTACTTACACATTAACATAAAATGATGAAGAAATTATGAAGACGAAAATCCTTTACAATGAGTATTTAAGTTTGTTAGTATAGAAACGTAAGAAACGAAAAGGATGGTATTTCTATGGAAATTCAAGTCAAAATACAAGGTATACATTGTGCAGGTTGTTTAAATAGAATTGATCAATCTCTAAAATCAATCGGTGTCATACGGTTTGATCTCGATTTTGAAACATTGATTGCTGACATCATCACGGATGAAGAGGTTACGCAAGATATGGTTATAAAAGCGATTGAAAAACAGGGTTATGAAGCTACAATCATCGGAGAATCACGATGAGATCTAAGAAAAAAATTTTCCCAATCATTTTATTTTCAATCTCTATGTTGACTTTACTCACAACACTTGCGATTATTGGCATTCAAGAAAAGAATAAGAGTCCTTTAGATCGATTTCTTGAAACCTATAATCTTGATGGTATGAATCTTAAGAACGTTATTCAAACACTGGAAGCAACAGCAGCAGAAGCTGAAGGATTTAATGCAAGTATCACAGGAAGTCACTTAATTTTATCCGATCAAGATGAATCTTATGAAATTGAATTACCTGCTGGTGAGTTCTATTTATCGATTGCACCTTATATCAATCAGACACACCCATGTAGTAATCATAATTTAGTGACATGTCGCGGAGAAATGAAAAGCGAAACATTTCACGTCATCATCACTGATTTAGATACGAATGAAGTGGTCATTGATGCTAATTATGAAAGTACGCCACAAGGATTCTTTGGTTTATGGTTAGAACAAAATAAAAACTATCAGATCGTGATCAACTATGATGGCATGACACAAACTGAAACACTTTTCACATCAAAAGAATCTAATACCTGTTTAACAACGATGCAATTAGCATAAAAAAGGGATTGACCTTTGATTTAAGGGTCAATCCTTTTTGTTTAAGCGATGGGTTTCGTGTAACAACGTCTACGTTTATGGGGAATGTATTCAAAATCTTTCCATTGGTTTTGAATGGCTGCATTCAGTTCTAATTCAGGACCTGTTTCAGCAAATCTCACACCATGGTTAATACCGGTTTGAATACCATCTTCAAACATAAGGGCAATAATACCTCTGCCTTGATGTTTTGGATCAATCGCGATGAAATATAAATCAATCACGTCATGTTTCTTTAATGCTTTCAAGAGTCTGAATATGCCAAATGGGAATAATTTACCGTTGCTCTTTTTATTGGGTAATGCTAAGCTTGGCATAATGATGGTAAAACCAACGACTTTTTTCTCTTTATCTAAGACGAACCATAAGTATTCTAAGGAAACGATTTGAATCATTTGTTTAATATAGTAATCCATCACTTTTCTGGTAATTGGGAAGAAGCCATAAAGTTCGTTGAATGCGACATTATACATATCAAATGCTTCATAAATATAATTAAAGACTTCTTTTTTGGTTTTACATTTCACAAGTTCATAGCCATAACGTTTTCTTGCGATATCTGCACCGCGTTTAATCTTTTCAGAGACTTCAGTTGGCCATTTGATTTGTTTTTCTGTCCAATCAACATCTTTCATGAAACCGAGTTTTTCGATGTGTTCCATATAATAAGGTGCATTATAAATGGTAATGAACATGTTGAGTTGATCAAAACCTTCAACAAGCATACCTTGACGGTCTAAATCGGTAAATCCGATAGGACCAATGATGGTATCCATCCCCTTATCTAATGCCCATTTGGTGACAGTATCGATTAAGGCTTTTGTGACTTCTAAATCATCAATCATGTCTAAACGTGTAAATCTTCCTTTTTTCACGTTATAAACCTTGTTTAACTGATGGTTGATAATACCTGCAATTCTACCAACAACTTTACCATCTCTATACGCTAAATAGCGGATAGCTTCACAGTATTCAAACACAGGGTTAATTTTAGGATTAAAGACATTTTTTTCATCAAGCGATAATGCAGGAACATAGTACGGATTTTTTTTATACATTTCATTCGGAAATTCAGTAAATAAAGTCGATTCTCTCGAGGTTTTAACTTCTTTGATCGTAATCACATGCTCAACCTTCTTTCATTTAAATCCATTTTAACGCAATTTCACAAAAACTTCAATGTTTAGTTAAATTCCTTTATCTTAGATAAAAGTGTGTTATAATGAAAAAGGTCTATAAATGTATAGAAACTATAAAAAGAAGTAGGAGAATAACTCATGATCGTAGAAAAATTAACAACAAACCGTGTGAAGTACACCTTTGATGTCACACCACACGAATTTGAGCATGGCCTTGACCATGCATTTGAACATGTACAAAAAGATGTTGAAGTCAAAGGCTTCAGAAAAGGACATGTTCCAAGAAACATTTATGAATCTAAATTTGGTGTTGAATCACTTTATGAAGATGCATTAAACCACGTTTTACACCACAAGATGCATGAAGCACAAAATCACCCAGACTATGAAATTGTTGGTCAACCTAAAGTTGAAATCAACTGGGAATCAGTTAAGCGTGATGAAACATTCCAAGTATCTTTAGTCGCACCAGTAAAACCTGAAGTGACTTTAGGGCAATATGCTGGAATTGAAGTCAGTGCAATCAAAACAGAAGTTACTGATTCAGAAGTAAATGCTGAAATTAAGACTTTACTCACACAAAACAGTGAACTTCAACCTAAAGAAGGTTCATTAAACTTTGGTGACACAGCAATTTTTGATTTTGAAGGTTTCCTTGATGGCGTCCCCTTTGATGGTGGTAAAGCTGAAAACTATTCTTTAGAAATCGGTTCTAACCAATTTATTCCTGGTTTTGAAGAACAAATGATTGGTATGAATCCTGGTGATGTTAAAGATTTAAACGTCACATTCCCAGAAAAGTATCAAGCAGAAAACTTAGCTGGTAAAGCTGTTGTCTTCAATGTCAAATTACATGAAGTTAAGACAAAGAGTGAAGCTGAACTTAATGATGAATTCGTTAAGACTTTAAACCGTGAAGGTGTAACAACTGTTGAAGAATTAAAAGCTTCTACACGTAAGACTTTAGAAGATCAAAAGAAATCTGAATCAGAAAACACCATCACTGAACACATCATCACAACCGTTTTAAATAACGCATCCATGGATATCCCACAAGAAATGGTTGATGAAGAAGTTGCTCAAGCGAAAGAAAACGTTGTTAACCAAGCGAAACAGTATGGTTTAGAATTAGATATGTTCTTATCACTTTCTGGTGTTAATAAAGAACAATTCGAAGCACAACTTCAAGATGAATCCTTAAAGAGAGTTAAAACAACATTAGTTGTTGAAGCAATCGCTAAGAAAGAAGGATTTAAAGCAACTGCTGAAGAGCTCGTTGCAAAATACGATGAACTTGCTAAGCGTTACAACATGTCTGTTGAAGACATCAAAAAATACATCCCAGAAAATGCCCTTGAAAATGATGTTGTCTTAAACAAAGCTTACCAATTTATCTTAGATTCAGCAGTCAGAAAGTAATCCAAGGGACAACATTGTCCCTTTCTTTCCCATAATCAATTGGCACTCGTGCTAATCGATTGCAAATGGTATAAAATATGCTATAATCAAAGTGAAACTAGAAGAAGGATGTGAAGCCCTATGGAATTATCGAAAAGTCTACCCGCCATCGTCGTCCGTGGAACAGTACCTATTCCAAACAATGATTTTAGAATCGAAGTCGGACGTAAGGTCTCACTCAAAGCACTTGAAGAAGCGGAAAAGAACTTTGGTTCTTATGCGCTCGTCTTAATCCAAAAAAATCCACTCATTGAAGAACCTACAGTGGATGATATTGAAGCGTATGGTGCACTCGTTAAAGTCCAAATGAAGATTAAACTTCCAAACGATGCCTATAAAGTAAAACTTCAAGTCATTTCACGTATTAAAATCAAAGAGTATTTCTTGACGGATCCTTATTTTGTCGTTGAATACCAAGAACATGAATCCGTTGCTGGTAATGTCGATGAAGAAGTGACCTTGATCAAGATGATTGTACAAGAGGTTGCGAGTAATGCTCAAAACATCTTGGTTCCCAACAATCAAGTCTTGGAAAAAGTACAACAAGGCTTATCGACCGAAAAGATTTGTGATATCGTCGTTTTCAATTTGAAGTCACCTGAACAACAAAAATACAAATATGTTGAAGAAGCTAATTTAAACAATCGTTTAAGAATGCTTTTAGAAGACATTAATAAACAAAAGATGATTGTTGATCTCGAACAAAAAATTAACGATGAAATTAAAAAATCAATCGATGAAAATCAAAAAGAGTATTATCTTCGCGAAAAGATGAGAGCCATTCAAAATGAACTCGGTGATAAAGCGAAGAAAGAAGAAGAAATTGATGAGTATAGAAAGAAGATTTTAGCTGCCAAGATGCCTAAAAACATTGAAGAAAAGGCGTTAGCTGAGCTATCTAAATACACATCAACACCTGCATCGATGGCAGAATCTCAAATCATTAAAAACTATTTAGATTTGCTTGTTGATCTTCCTTGGAAGAAAGCGTCTAAAGACAATTATGATTTAAAGAAAGTTAAAGATAAACTTGATGAACAACACTATGGTTTAGACGTTGTTAAAGAAAGAATTATTGAGTATTTAGCAGTCAAAATCATGACCAAGAGAAATCCACAAACCATTTTATGTTTTGCAGGGCCTCCCGGAGTTGGTAAAACCAGTTTAGCAATTTCGATTGCTGATGCTTTAGGCAGAAAGTTTGTCAAACAATCTTTAGGTGGTGTTAGAGATGAATCTGAAATCAGAGGTCACCGTAGAACCTATATTGGTGCACTTCCTGGTAGAATCGTTAAAGGCATGCGAGATGCAGGCACTGTAAATCCTGTCTTCTTACTCGATGAAATCGATAAGATGGCTTCCGATTATAAAGGTGATCCAGCATCAGCGATGCTTGAAGTCTTAGACCCAGAACAAAATGCGAAATTCAGTGATCATTACTTAGAAGAACCTTACGATTTATCACAAGTACTCTTTATTACAACCGCGAACTACTTAGAAAATGTCCCTGCACCGCTTCGTGATCGTATGGAGATTGTTGAACTCTCTTCATATACCGAACAAGAAAAGCATAAGATTGCAGCTAAACATTTAGTACCTAAACAATTAAAAGCGCATGGCATTTCACATAAAGAGTTTGAAATCAATGATGAAGCGATTTATTATATCATTCGTCACTACACGAGAGAAGCTGGTGTACGTGAGCTCAACCGATATATCGGATCACTCATTCGTAAATCGATTAAAAACATTTTGATGAAAAAAGAAACACATGTCGCAATAACAGTTGAAAACATTGAATCATTTATCGGTAAACCTAAGTTTACCCATAACAGTTCAGATGTCCAAGACCAAGTTGGGGTTGCTACTGGACTTGCATATACTGCATTTGGTGGTGACACACTTCCTGTTGAAGTCACTTATTATAAAGGAACGGGTAAGCTCGTCTTAACCGGTAAATTAGGTGATGTCATGAAGGAATCTGCAATGACTGCATTATCTTTTGTGAAATCAAAAGCGAAATTTTACCATATCGATGAAGATTTATTTAACAACAATGATTTTCACGTTCACGTGCCTGAAGGAGCAATCCCTAAAGATGGTCCTTCAGCGGGTATTACGATGGCAACCGCGATTTTCTCAGCTGCTACACAGCGTTTAATCAGAAAAGAAGTCGGTATGACCGGTGAAATCACGTTAAGAGGATACGTTTTACCGATTGGTGGACTTAAAGAAAAGTCGATTGCTGCGCACCGCTCTGGATTAAAAACCATCATTATTCCAAAGGACAACACCAAAGATATTGATGATATTCCAGAAGAAGTTAGAAATGCATTAGAAATCATTCCCGTTGAAAATGTGAATGATGTCTTCCAAATCGCACTGAAATAGTTTATAATGAGGGGTAGTCTTCGGACTGCCTTTTTTTACCCTAAAGGATGGAATTTATGATTAAACAAGCAGTTTATGTAAAAAGTGTGACCGATTTAAAGGATGAACCTGAAGGATTACCCCAAATTTTAATGATCGGACGCTCAAATGTAGGAAAAAGTTCGTTTATAAATGCGCTGACAAACCGAAAAAGTTTGGCGCGTGTTTCCAATACACCTGGTAAAACGATTACCTTAAATTTTTATTTGATTGATCAAACATTTTATTTAGTGGATGCACCAGGTTATGGTTATGCAAGACGTTCTAAATCGATGCAAGATCAATTTATCATCATGATTCAAAATTATATTAAACAATCCAATCATTTACGCATGATTTGTATGTTAATTGACTTTAAAGTAGGACCTACTGATGATGATTTATTTACGTATCAATTTTTAGTCGAACAAAACCTAAATGTCATGGTGGTTGCTACTAAAAAAGATAAAGTACCTAAAACACACCAGTTCAAACAGGAACAAGCGATTAAAAAACTACTTAAAAACCCCGTGATCTTTTATGCTTATTCAAGCGTAACGAAAGATAATTTAGACTTAATTGAAAATGAAATCAGAAATCAGGTGAGCATGGTTGAATAAAGTCGTCATTTTGACGGATTCTACCGCCGATTTAAGTCGCATGTATACCATCGAACAAGATGTCTCCGTCATTCCTCTTTTCATACGTTTTGAAGATGAGGTTTATAAAGATGGCGTAGATATCTCCATTGGTGAACTTTTCACCAAGGTCGATGAAAAAAAAGAAGTAGCACGTTCAACTGGACTTCGTTCAGGTGATTTTCATAATGCCTTCAATAAGTATATTAAACGTGGTTACGATATTTTATATATCGGAATTGGTTCAAATCTATCATCAACGATTCAATCTGCTTTAATCGCAAAACAAGAATTAGAAGCAAAAAACATTTATATTGTCGATTCAAAATCCGTTTCAGCTGGCTTAGGATTACTCGTCATGCATGCCGTTGAACTTAGAAAACAAGGTCTTGATGCCCAAAAAATGAAGAAAAAGTTAGATGAACTCGTTCCTCGACTTCATTTTTATTATGTGCTCTCTGATCTTGATTTACTTTATCAAACATCAAGAATTACACCGTTTAAATTAAAACTTGCAAAACTAACCCATTTAAAACCGATTGTAACGATGGTTAATGATCGTGTTGAAATGATTTATCGTTCATTTGGTTCAATCGAACATGGTGTACATAAGATGATGTATTTCATCGAAAAAAAGAAAAAACATCAACATTTTATGAAGATGATGATTACGCATAGTTTACCTGATGAACAAGCAGATACATGTTATGAATACATTCAAAAACATTTAAAACTCGAAAAATTATATATGAATCCTCTGGGATGCGTCTTAGGTGCATCCGCAGGGAGAAACGCATTTGGGGTTGCTTATTTACTTAAAGAGACACCAAGAAAGGATTAACATGAAACTTATTCTACGCTTTACACTCATTTTTTTACTCAGCATAACACTTGCTTCGTGTGAGTTATTTGTATCAAATGATGGTCCTTTTGAGATTACCTTTGATTCCAATGGCGGAAGTGAAGTGGATTCTATGATGGTCGAACAATTTGACCCTTTTATTCCTGAAAGCGTGCCAGTTAGAGAGGGTTACGTTTTTGTAGGATGGTATATCGATGAAGATTTATATTATCCGATGAGCTTTCAAACAGGAACCAATAGACCACTGACACTATATGCGAAATGGATTGAAGTTGGATCTTCAGTTGACCAGCAAGCCATTATTGATCATATTCTCGCATCCCTAGATCTTATGACGTTAATTGAAGGACATGTGGTTGATATGCTTGATGAAGTCGAACAAAGTGTTGTTATGATTGATACCTATCAAGGCTTTGTTTTAGATGGCGGTGGATCGGGTGTCATCTATAAAAAAGAAGGTAACACCTATTATGTATTAACCAATGAACATGTGGTAAATGGTTATGATTCTGGTGAATTTATTATCACGGTTTTTACACCAGAGGGGGAAGTCACCATCCCAAGATCTGCGATCACACTTCGTGGTTCTACAGTGTTACACGATTTAGCAGTTTTATCATTTACTTCTGAAGAAAGTTTTGAAGTGATCGAATTTGCCCAAAAATCAGATCTTCATGTCGGTGAATTTGTGTTTGCCATTGGTTCACCTTTAGATTTACCCAATACACAGACTTTAGGTATTATTTCTGCACTCGACCGCGAAATGGCAGATGATTTAGGTATGGATACCGTCACCGTACAACATACAGCAGCTATTAATCCAGGGAACAGTGGCGGTGCTTTAGTTGATATTTACGGAAAACTTGTTGGTATTAATACCATGAGTTATGTCGATGAAACGGTTGGAGAAGGTATTGGTGGGTTGCATTTTGCGATTCAAATCGATATCATTTTACAAGTGATTGATAGCCTTGAATAACATGAATCAAAAACGTTTAATCAATATCCTACTTGTGATATGGATCTTAATCATTTGGGGTAATTCACTGATGCCAGGTGATGTTTCATCTTCTCAAAGTGGATTTGTTGTTGGTTTATTTACATATGTCTTAGATTTAATTAAAATCAGTTATAACGAAGTCACATTATCTAGCTTAATCCGTAGTGTTGCTCATTTTACAGAGTTCTTTATTTTAGGCATGATTTTAGTCTTAAGATTTAAAAACATCTTTATATCCTATGGTATTGGTTTAGTGATTATCTTCACTGATGAAATCATCCAAATCTTTGTTCCAGGAAGAGCATTTGAAGTTAAAGATTTAATCGTTGATACGTTTGGATTAAACTGGGGAATACTGATTGTAGCTGGAATTATCTATCTCATTAAACGAAATCAATTAAAATCGCTTGAATGAGATCACATTACGTGATAGAATAAGGTAAATAGCAATGAAGAGGAAGAGTACCAAAACACTTGATTTTAGAGACAGATTGGTTGGTGAAAAATCTGATAAGTCTTTGGGAAGGTCGCCTTGGAGCTGATGATGCGATGAGTGTCATCCGTAAGCCGCGTTAAGGCATAATGAGGGCTAGAGCAATCTAGAACTAAGGTGGTACCGCGTAATTATACGTCCTTAGCTTAAGGGCGTTTTTATTTTTTTTAAGAGGTGAAGTATGAAAACTTTAGTTACTGATAGACTCATTTTAAGAGGTTTGAAAGTTGATGATCTTGATGATTTCTTTTCATACTGCAGAAAACCCAAAATTGGCCCAATGGCGGGTTGGGCACCTCATAAAACCATCGAAGATTCTTATGATATTTTAAGAATTATGATCAGAGAAAATGAAGTGTGGGGAATCACTTTAAAAGAAAGTGATCACCTTATTGGAACGATTGGACTTCATGTAAGAAACTTTGATAATGCACTTTTAAACCAAAAAGAGATAGGTTATGTCTTAGATGACAACTATTGGGGAAAAGGTCTCATGCTTGAAGCGGTAGATGCTATACTCAAATACGCATTTCATAACTTGGAGCTTACAAGAGTGATTTGCGGTCACGCGACCAACAACATCCAATCCAAACGCGTGATCGAAAAATCTGGATTTATATACACACATAACGAATTTAGAGACCATTATGATCACACTAAAATAGAGATCATGATGTATATGGTTGAAAAAACGGATTACAAGGAGAGACAAAAATGACAAACTTAAAAACAAAATACGACTTTCTAGAAGTTGAAGAGGGTCGCTATCAAACATGGTTAGAGAAAAAATACTTTGAAAGTGGCGATATCAAAAAAATCCCTTTCACAGTTGTGATTCCACCCCCCAATGTCACAGGTAAATTACACCTCGGACATGCTTGGGATAATACGTTACAAGATATCATCGTTAGAAGAAAAAGAATGATGGGTTTTGATACGCTCTTTTTACCAGGTATGGATCATGCAGGCATCGCGACGCAAGCAAAAGTTGATGAACGTTTAAAACAACAAGGAATTTCACGTTATGATTTAGGTCGTGAAGGCTTTTTAAAGCAAGCATGGGACTGGAAAGATGAATATTCATCGCATATCCGTAAACAATGGGCAGCTTTAGGTAATTCTTTGGATTACACAAAAGAAAAATTTACTTTAGATAGTGATTTAAACAAAGCCGTTAATCATGTTTTTATCAGCCTTTATAAGAAGGGTTATATTTATAGAGGACACAGAATCATTAACTGGGACGTTGAAGCGAAAACTGCATTATCTAATATTGAAGTAGAACACGTAGAAACTGCAGGTAAACTTTATTATTTTAGATATCCCTTTGTTGATGGTAGTGGCTATTTAGTGATTGCAACCACACGTCCTGAAACGATGTTTGGTGACCAAGCACTGATGGTTCACCCAAAAGATGAAAGATATCAACACTTTATTGGTAAAAAAGTATTCATTCCAGGAACAAACGTTTCAATTCCTGTCATTACTGATGATTATGTTGATATGACTTTTGGTAGTGGTGTTGTTAAAGTAACACCAGCACATGATGCAAACGACTTTGAGGTTGGAAAACGTCATCATTTAAACATGCCTTTATGCATGGAAGAAGATGGTACCATGAATAGCCTAGCCTTTCAATATGAAGGTATGGAAAGATTTAGTTGTAGAGAAGCTTTAATTAAAGATTTAAAAGCATTAGATTTAGTTGAAAAGATTGAAGATTACACGAATAATGTTGGTTACAGTGAACGGACAGGCGTTGTTGTTGAACCGAGATTATCTCTTCAATGGTTTGTTAAAATGGATGAACTCGCTGAAATCACCTTAGAAAGATCAGAAGCTGAATTTGTTCCTCAAAGATTTAAGAAGGTATTTACCAACTGGATGACTGATATCCAAGATTGGTGTATTTCAAGACAACTTTGGTGGGGTCATAGAATTCCTGCATGGTATAAAGGTGATGAGGTTAAAGTTCAAATAGTATCACCTGGTGATGATTGGGTTCAAGATGAAGACGTTCTTGATACGTGGTTTTCATCTGCACTTTGGCCATTTTCAACACTAGGCTGGCCTACAATCTCAGAAGATTATAAACGTTATTATCCAACTGATGTTTTAGTTACAGGTTATGATATCATTTTCTTCTGGGTTGCACGTATGATTTTCCAAGGTCTAGAATTTACAGGCGTGGATCCCTTTAAGCATGTTTTAATTCACGGTTTAATTCGTGATAAAGAAGGCAGAAAGATGAGTAAATCTTTAGGCAATGGAGTTGACCCCATGGATGTCATTAAAAAATATGGTGTTGACGCCTTAAGATATTTCTTATCAACGAATTCTGCACCAGGAGCAGATTTACGTTATGAAGAAGAAAAAGTTGAATCTTCATGGAACTTTATTAATAAGTTATGGAACATTACACGCTTTATCACGATGAATATCGATGATTACAGCGTTGAAATGGATGAAAAATCACTCACTGCTGTTGATCAGTGGATTTTATCAAGACTAAATGAAGTGATCATTGAAGCGGATTATAACTATGATAAATACGAGTTTGGTGAAGCATCACGTGCTTTATATAACTTTATTTGGGATGAGTTTGCAGCATGGTACGTTGAGTTTGCAAAAATTAATTTAGCAGATCCCCTTTTGAGAAAAAATACACAAGCAATATTACTCCATGTTTTAAAAGCTGTTTTAAAGATGATGCATCCGTTTATTCCATTTGTCACTGAGAAATTGTTCTTAGAAATCTCAAATGAACCCTCAATCATGATTTCTAAATGGCCAGTTGCTGGTAAAATTGACCATCAAGCCATTGAAATCGTCAGAGAAATGATGGATGCGATCACCAAAGTCAGAAATTTAAGAAGTGAATCAAATGTAGCACCTTCTAAGCCACTTGATATTCATTTGGTTATTGAAGACTCTGGCATGCTTAACCTCATGAAGTCGAAGTTTGATTTATTCAAGAAATTCATGAATACTGGCGAACTCATTATGGAACATGCTTTATCGATTAAAGACGAAACTATTTTACTCGTTGGTAAACGGATTCAAACGTTTGTTTTAAAGAAAGACATCATTGACCCAGAAAAAGAAAAAGAAGCACTTTTAAAACAAAAGAATGCGTTAGAACAAGAGATTAAACGAAGCGAAGCGATTTTAAACAATCCAAACTTTGTAAGTAAAGCTCCAGAAGCTAAACTGAATGCAGAAAAGGAGAAATATCAGTCCTATCTGAAACAATATGAGATGGTGATTGAGAAATTAAAGAACTATGTTTCATGATGTTCATGAAGCCATCCATTGGCTTGAAGTACAAATTAAATTTAAACCAAAAACCGATTTAACACGCATGCGTGAAGCATTAATGAAGTTAGATCTTGATTTATCAAGCATGAAAAAGATTCATATTGCTGGAACGAATGGTAAGGGTTCAGTAGCAAGTTATATCTCACATATCTTAATTGAAGCAGGTTATAAGGTGATGACATTTACATCACCTTATCTTGTGCGTTTTAATGAACGCATTAGACTTCAAATGAAAGAAATACGTGATGATCATTTACTCACTTTAACCAATCAAATCTATGCATTTAATGAACAATTTAAAGCATCTTTTGGTGAAACTCTATCTTTCTTTGAACTTTTAACCTTAATGTCATTGATCTATGCCAAAGATCAGGGTGTTGATGTCATCGTGATGGAAGTTGGATTGGGTGGGTTACTTGATGCTACAAACACCTTGAATTATGATTTATCATTGATTACTTCGATTGGTTTTGATCATATGAAGCAACTTGGAAACACACTTGAATCGATCGCATCCAATAAATTAGGCATTTTAAAAAAGGGAAATCACTTAATTACGACCGTTGATCCCACACTTCATGCATATTTTAATGAGCACGTAACTCGTATTGGTGCAACCATGAAGACACTCACATTAAGTGATGTTTCAGTGATGACTTATGAACCTTTAGTCTATATGTATCAAGGTGTAACGTATCAAATCGCTTTACGCGGTCAATACCAAATCTTAAATTCACTTTTAAGTATTGAAGCCATTCATAATCTTTTTAAAGAGATCAAAGATGAAACGATTCAAAAAGCATTGAAGAAAACGGTATGGAGTGGACGCTTAGAAGAAATTGATTATAATGTCTTTATTGATGGTGCTCATAATACACACGCGATCGATGCTTTAATCGAAACTGCAAAATCAACATTTAAAGATCATGAGATTTGGGTTTTATTTTCTGCATTAGGTGATAAAGATATTAAAGGCATGCTTGAAAAAGTAGAAACGTTTGCCAAAAGAATCGTTGTAACAACGTTTCCTGATCCAAGATTTCAAGATTTAACTGAGGTTGCTAAAGGGTATCAAATGATTCCTAGTGCGATGAATGCCATTGAAACCTTAAAGAAGGAAATGACTGCAAATACGATCTTAATTATCACGGGATCACTTCATTTTATTGGTTTTATCAAGAAAAATTACTACAGAACTTGTTAAATGATGAAAAATGAAAGAAAAGTCTTGCATTTTTCTTTCATATACGTATAATAGAGTTAAATTCGTTGATTGAGAAGAGTAATACCATAAAAATCAATTCTCTAGCGAGCTTGTGACGGTGAAAGACAAGCAGAAAAGATCGGTATGAATGGCCTCATGAGAAGCAGGGTGAAATAAAGTAGCCTGCGCCGGGAGTTCCCGTTATTGAACAAGAATATTAAAGTCTTAAATGATGGCGTATTCGATGAAGGAGAAATGAACATTTCTTAAATTTGGGTGGTACCACGAGCGATTCGTCCCAATGATGAATCGCTTTTTTTGTTCATTTTATCCAGAAGAACCCACGAAGACGGAAAGGGAAATCATGGAGTTTGGAAAGTTTGGGGGACAATTTGTTCCCGACCACATCTTGGTTGCGGTCAAAGAAGTTGAGGAGGCTTATAATTTCTATAAGCAGGATGCATCATTTCAAAAAGAATTAAATGATCTTTTAAATGATTATGCGAATCGTCCGTCACTGCTCTATTTTGCAAAAAATATGACAGAAGATTTGGGTGGTGCGAAAGTGTATTTAAAACGTGAAGATTTAAATCATACTGGTGCACATAAGATTAATAATGTCTTAGGTCAAGCTTTATTAGCTAAGCGTATGGGTAAGACAAAGTTAATTGCAGAAACCGGTGCTGGACAGCACGGGGTTGCAACAGCAACCGCTGCAGCGCTCTTAAAGATGGATTGCGAGATTCATATGGGTGCTGTTGATATTGAAAAACAAGCTTTAAATGTGTATCGTATGCGTTTATTAGGAGCTAAAGTCGTTTCTGTTGAATTTGGATTAAAGACATTAAAAGAAGCTGTTGATAGTGCCTTAATGACTTGGGCAAATGAATTAGAACATACATTTTATTTAATTGGGTCAGCTGTTGGACCACATCCTTATCCTTTAATGGTGAAAGATTTCCAATCCGTGATCAGTAAAGAGATTAAAGTACAGATATTAGAAAAAGAAGGAAGACTACCTGATGCAGTCATAGCTTGTGTGGGTGGAGGTTCAAATGCGATTGGTGCGTTTGCTGCATTTTTAGATGATCGTGAGGTTGAACTGATTGGTGTTGAAGCCGCAGGACGCGGGATTAACACGAAAGATCATGCAGCAACCATGACTTTAGGTAAACCTGGTGTGATCCACGGCATGATGACGAAAGTCCTTTTAGAAGAAGATGGTGAAATTTCTCCGGTCTATTCGATTTCTGCAGGTCTTGATTATCCAGGTGTCGGTCCTGAACATGCTTACTTAGAAGAAATTAAGAGAGCAACTTATGTTTCAGCAACAGACATTGAAGCGATTGATGCATTCCATTATTTATCAAAGATGGAAGGTATTATTCCAGCGATAGAATCATCACATGCCGTTGCAGAAGCGATGAAACGTGCAAAAACCATGCGTAAAGATCAGATCATTGTGATCAATCTATCGGGTCGTGGTGATAAAGATGTGAAACAGGTTGCTAAATACCAAGGATTTGATCTTGTAGACTAAAACGAACAGGTGAGATACATTTCTCACCTTTTTCTTTTATAATAGAAGTGTATCTGATGGGTTAACATGATGAAATCACTGTTTTCACATCGCTTTTTTCTTTTTTACAAAAGAAGGCTTGTATTTCTTGAAGCCACTTGATAAACTATAGAAAACTTATAAGGGGTAAGTAAACATGATGAATGGAAAGGTAATTAAAGAAGCGTATACGTTTGATGATCTTTTACTTGTACCAAGCTTTTCAAAAGTGGTTCCAATTGATACCATCTTGAAAACAAAGTTAACGAAAAAGATTACATTAAACATGCCTATTTTATCAGCAGCAATGGATACCGTTACTGAAGATGAGATGGCGATTTCACTTGCGAGATTGGGTGGTTTAGGGGTCATCCATAAAAATCTCACGATTGAGATGCAAGCTGAAATGGTTCGAAAGGTCAAGCAAGCAGAAGTTCTAGTTACAGATAAAGATGCATGTCTTGATCCAGAAGGAAGACTTAGAGTAGGTGCTGCAGTTGGCGTTGGAAAAGATACGTATGAAAGAGTGAATAAACTCTATGAAGCCGGTGTTGATATCATTGCTGTTGATAGTGCACATGGACATTCTAAAGGTGTGCTTGAGACGATTAAGCAAATTCGTGCACTTTTTCCAAATCTTGATATCATCGGTGGAAATGTCGTGACTGCACAAGCTGCGATTGATTTAATTTATGCAGGTGCATCTTGTATTAAAGTCGGTGTTGGTCCAGGTTCGATTTGTACGACACGTGTTGTTTCAGGTGTTGGTGTACCTCAGTTAACCGCGATTAATGATGTTTACCAGGTCACCAAACAATACGATATTGGTATTATTGCTGATGGTGGAATTAAATTATCAGGTGATATTACAAAAGCTTTAGCTGCTGGTGCTGACTGCGTGATGTTAGGTGGATTACTCGCTGGTACGAAAGAAACACCGGGTGACATTTATGAAGTCGATGGTAGAGAAGTTAAAAGCTATATTGGCATGGGTTCTTTAACAGCCATGAAAAAAGGGTCTTCTGACCGATATTTTCAGGGTGGCGTGAAAGAACTTAAAAAACTAGTACCTGAAGGCATTGAAGCTACCGTTCCTTATAAAGGTGAAATTAAAGATGTCATTCATCAAATGATGGGTGGTTTAAGATCGGGTATGGGCTATTGTGGCTGTGAAACGATTTGTGAACTGAAAGAAAAAGCACAATTTGTTAAAATATCGAATGCAGGATTAAAAGAGTCACACCCTCATGATGTGGATAACATCAAGGAGGCTCCCAATTACCATGAATAAAAAGATTTTAGTTTTAGATTATGGTTCACAGTATAACCAACTGATTGTAAGACGTATCAGAGAGCTTGGTGTTTATGCTGAACTCCTGCATCCAGAAGATTTAGATCTAGATCAGTTAAAGGATGTTATGGGAATCATTTTATCAGGTGGTCCAAATTCAGTCTATGATGAGGGTGCACCTACTTTATCTTTAAACATATTTGATCTTGATATCCCCATCCTTGGCATTTGTTATGGGATGCAGCTCATTAGCCATATGCTTGGCGGTGTAGTTACTGCACATGATAAAAAAGAATATGGACTAACAGAAATCATTGTTAACCAAGAAAGTCGATTAACGGATGGCTTACCTAAGTCTTTTTCCGTATGGATGAGTCATGGTGATCAAGTAACCAAACTACCTAAAGATTTTGTTTCACTTGCATCCTCAAAAACAACAGAGCATGCCATGATGATGCATCGTGACAAGCACATTTATGGTATCCAATTTCATCCTGAAGTGAGACATACAGAACATGGAACAACCCTCCTTGATCATTTTGTATCACGTATTTGTCAAGCTGAAAAAACATGGACGATGCCTCATTTCATCGAACAAAAAACCAAAGAAATCAAAGAACTCGTGGGTGATGGTCATGTGATCTGTGCACTCTCTGGCGGTGTTGATTCATCGGTTGTTGCTGCACTGCTTCATCAAATCTTAGGTTCTCAGTTTACACCGATCTTTGTTGATCATGGACTGCTTAGAAAACATGAAGCTGAAGATGTGGTAGATACGTTTAAAAACAGATTTAATATGAACCTCATTAAAATCGATGCGAAAAAGCGATTTTTAGATTTATTAAAAGATGTCTCCGATCCTGAAAAGAAAAGAAAGATCATTGGAGAAGCGTTTATTCGTGTGTTTGAAGAGCAAATTAGTCATATCCATGATGCAGCATTCTTAGCGCAAGGTACACTTTATACCGATGTGATTGAATCCGGTACCAAAACCGCACAAACCATTAAATCACATCATAATGTGGGTGGTTTACCCAAAGACATGAAATTAAAGCTGATAGAACCTCTAAATACACTCTTTAAAGATGAAGTCAGAGCGCTTGGTCTAGCTTTAGGATTACCTGAAACGATTGTCCATAGACAACCCTTTCCAGGTCCAGGACTTGCCATACGTATTTTAGGAGATATTACAGAAGATAAAATCAGAATCGTTCAAGAAAGTGATTTTATTTTAAGAGAAGAAATCAAAAAAGAAGGATTGGACCAATCGATTTGGCAATACTTCACCGTTTTAACACCTTTAAAGACAGTTGGTGTCATGGGCGATCAACGCACCTACGATAACGTGTTAGTCATTCGTGCAGTGACATCCATTGACGGGATGACTGCAGATGTTGCACACATCCCTTATCCGATCTTGCAAAAGATTTCAAACCGGATGACCAATGAAGTTAGAGGAATCAACAGGGTAGTCTACGATATTACATCAAAACCTCCTGGAACGATTGAGTGGGAATAAAGTAAAGTTATTGAAACCTTCTTATCATAAGGTAAGGAGGTTTTTTATATGTATTTGATTAAAGAAATGCCCAAAGAAGAAAGACCAAGAGAACGCTTAATCTCTAAAGGACCAGATGTGCTCTCTAATGAAGAATTACTTGCTATACTTCTTAGAACAGGTGAAAAAGATTTATCCGTGATGGATTTATCAAAACATGTTTTATATCACTTAACTTCATTAGAAGATTTAAAAAGAATGTCTGTGTTTGAACTGATGAACGTCAGAGGGATTAAAGAAGCTAAAGCATGTGCAGTGATTGCAGCGATTGAACTAGGGAAAAGGTTATCCCAAACCAAAAGAGAAACTAAAATCATGATTAAGTCCGCTTATGATGTATATCATCATCTTTCCAATCAGATCTCACATCTGATGCAAGAACACTTTATTACTCTTTACTTAAACACCAAATCCGAGATTTTAACCCAAGAAACCATTTTTATTGGTACCATCAATCAAACACTCATCCATCCCAGAGAAATCTTTAAAACCGCCATTAAACTATCTTCCTCATCCGTCTTATTTGTTCATAATCATCCCACAGGTGATGCATCCCCTTCTAAGGCAGATTTACTTGCTACAGATCGTCTGATGGAAGCATCTGATGTGATGGGTATCGATATCATCGATCACATCATTATCGGAAAAGGTGAATTTTATTCGATTAAAGAAGGAAAAAAAGTGCATATGCCATAATCTTTATCCCTTCAAATCATAAAATAAGTGATATAATCAAAATAAGAAAAGAGGGGATGCTTTATGTCTAAAAAAAAAGATTCTACGAAAGTCTTTTGGTACGCGATTGCCATTGGTTTTATCATCTTATTTATCTTAATGCTTTTATCAAGCATTTTAGATGTTGGTGACCGTTTAAGAACGATTCACCCCTATGTCGAATATGGTTTTTATGGTCTTTCATTCTTACTTGTTTATTTCCTCATTTTAAGACCTGTTCATATTGTGTTATTTTCACCTGCATTCTCTGTTGAAACAACACTGGATGAAACTAAAGTTATCAATCATGGTGTCCATAAGCGCGTTGCAAAACGTCTTTTACAAGATGAAACGTTAAAAGATGATGATGTCGCACGTTTAAATGATGCATTAAAATCAAGTCCTGAAGATTTAAAACTTGCTTTAAATCATGTGTTTAATACGCATGTGAAGAAAAAGATGAATCAAATCATTAAGAAAAATGCGAAGAACGTGATGATTTCAACCGCCATTTCACAAAATGGTCGTGCTGATTTTATCGCTGTGGTTGTCATTAACTTAAAAATGATCAAAGAATTAGTTGTTATGTGCGGATTTCGTCCTTCATTTAAACATTTATCTAAACTCACGATCAACGTGATTTCAACTGCATTAATCGCGGAAGGCTTAGAAAATATGGATATCTCAGAACTGATGCCCTCATCGATTAATACATTTACTGAAAACCCCATCATTAAACCTTTCATTTCATCAACAGCACAAGGTGTTTCCAATGCGATGTTGACTTTACGTATTGGTATCGTTACACGTAAATATTTATTTAGTGATGCCAAGGAAATTACCAAAGAAAAGATTCGTCATACCGCATTCATTGAAGCTGCAGGAATGCTTCCCGCTGTTGTCGGTGATGTCTTAATGATTTTACCTAAACGTATCGCAAATCTCTTTAAAAAACCCGAAAAGAAGTCAAAAGATGATGAAGATGCTTTAACCGAAGAAGTTATCGCATAAACATTAAAAAACATGCATATTAAACCACTTTTTGATTGACTTTTATACCCAACTACGTTAAAATATCTATGTTGTACCACTTAGGACAGGTTATAAATGCATATCATGCTACCTTAGATAGTGAGTCTTCAAAAAATAAGAAGGAGGAATGCAACATGTATGCAGTTATTAAAACAGGCGGTAAACAAGTCAAAGTCACTGTTGGTCAAGAAATCTATATTGAAAAATTAGATGTCGAAGCTGGCGATAACTATGAGTTTACTGAAGTTTTGGCACTCGGTGGTGAACAAACAGTTATTGGTACACCAATCGTCGAAGGTGCCACAGTTGTTGCCAAAGTACTTAAACACGGACGTGGTCCCAAGATCATCGTTTTCAAGTACAAGGTCAGAAAAAACTATCGCCGCAAACAAGGTCATCGTCAATCATACACTAAGCTCGTTATTGAATCTATCAACGCTTAATCATGATTACCGCACGATACAAAAAAATTGACGGTAGAATTAATGAAGTCACCGTCAGTGGACATGCCCAATACAAGCGTCATGGTCAAGATATCGTTTGTGCAGCTGTTTCATCAGCCACACTCGTAACCGCAAACGCCATTGAGCACTTAGCGTTAAATCATTTAATCGATTTAACAGTAGATGAAGGATACTTCAAATTAACTTTAAAAGAATCGAATGAAATCGTTGAAAAACTTTTAGACAATTTGGAATATACTTTAAATGATTTTGAAAAACAATATCCGAAATATATTAAAAATCAGAAGGAGGGATAACATGTTAAAACTTAATATACAGTTATTCGCATCAAAGAAAGGTACGGGTTCATCTCGTAACGGCCGCGATTCTCATTCACAACGTTTAGGCATGAAGTTGTCTGATGGACAATATGCACATGCTGGTTCAATCATTTACCGTCAACGCGGTACAAAGATTCATCCAGGTGCCAATGTTGGTCGTGGTTCAGACGATACATTGTTTGCCATGGTTACCGGGATCGTTAAATACGAAAGACTCGGAAGAGATCGTACACAAGTGTCAGTTTACGAAGGATAACGTCTAGTTATCCTTTTTTTTCAAGAAAGATTGGAGTAAAAATATGTTTGTTGATGAAATTAGTGTTGAAGTTTATGGTGGTAAAGGTGGCGATGGTGTCGCTGTTTACCGCAGAGAAAAATATGTAGAATATGGTGGTCCATGGGGCGGTAACGGCGGTAACGGCGGTTCCGTAATTTTTGTCGGTGATGAAGGTAAATCAACCTTGATTGATCTACGTTACATGAGACACATTAAAGCTAAACCCGGTGAAAGAGGAAGAACCAAAGGACAACATGGTGCATCAGCTGATGATACTTTTGTGAAAGTTCCTTTAGGAACCATCATTTTTACCGAAGATAAATCCTTAAAGATTGGTGAAATCACCAAACAGGGTGAAAAAGTCGTGGTTGCACAAGGTGGTAAAGGTGGTCGTGGGAACATTGCACTCGCTACCCATAAAAACCCTGCACCCGATTATGCAGAAAATGGAGACCCTGGGGTTTACCGAAGAATTGTTGTTGAACTTAAAGTTTTAGCAGACGTTGGTTTAATCGGATATCCTTCAGTAGGTAAATCGACGATTTTATCTGTCGTATCGAATGCAAAACCAAAGATTGCTGCATACCCCTTTACAACACTACATCCTAATTTAGGTATGGTTGAAGTGGGTGAATCATCCTTCGTTTTAGCAGACTTACCCGGATTAATCGAAAATGCACACCTAGGTTTGGGGTTAGGTATTCAATTCTTAAGACACATTGAAAGATGTCGTATCTTCATTCATGTCGTTGATTTAACCAGAGATGATCCCTATGATGATTATGTAAAGATCAACCATGAACTTGAAATGTATGATGAAGATTTGTTAAAACGTCCTCAAATCGTGGTTGCAAACAAAATTGATATGCCCGGAAATGAAGAAAAATTAAAAAAACTTGAAGAAAACATCAAGATGCCTTTAATTACGATTTCTGCACATCAAAGAAAAGAAATTGATACACTGCTCTACTTAGCGCTTGAAACACTGCAAAATGCACCTAAAGTTGAAGAAAAAACACCGGATTACGTTAAGAATTACACCCTTGAAAGCGAAGAACCTAATTTCATTTTAACGAAACAAGAAGATGGTAGTTTTGACTTAACTGGAAATAAATTAAAACTTATTTTTGAACGTACAGATTTCACCAAAGATGAAGCTGTTAAACGTTTTGCAAGACAACTCAGAAGCATGGGTATCGATGAAGCTCTTCGTAAAGAAGGCGCTAAAAATCATGATACGGTTCGTATCTTTACCTATGAATTTGAATTTATTGAATAAGGACGAAAGTCCTTTTTCTTTTTTTTACATCAAAAAAGGAAGATATTAACCTTCCTTAAGTGAGATGAAGCATTTTAACTTTTGAATGATGCGTTTTCTTTAATAATTTTAATTCTTTCATTAAAACAACGTTTTGATCAATCTTTGTTTGATGGTTAAATCTTTGTAAGTGCGATTGAATGTTTTTCAATTCTTTCTCACGTTTTTCATTCATGCGCTTAACTAAATGCATCTCATCAACAAGTCTTGTTTCTTGATGGACTTTACCCTTTTCAATCACTTCGTTTAAATGATCACTCTTTTGTTTAAATGTTGCCATACTCTTTTGATGATTGGTCTCATATTTCGCTAAGATAGCTTGATTTTTATTAGTGATTGAATCATCGAGCGATGCATGATTTTTAATCGCGTTTTGAATCGTTTGATCAATACTTTGCATCGATTTATCATATTGACTTTGCAGTTCCGTTTTCTTTAACTCAAGATCATGGGTGTAACTTTGTTCGCTTGCTAACTGATTTTCAGAGATCAATTTAAGTTCAGCTTCTCTTCTTAATGTATTTTCTGAGATCTTGGTTTCTATGACACTTAATAGTCTTTGATCGATGATGAGTGATTTCTTGAAGGTGATATGTTCAAGTTCACCTTTTTTCTTCGCTTTAATCTTAACGTTCTTTTCGTATTGTTTATGCTCATTTTCCATACGTTCGGCTTCCGTCTTTAAATCTCCTTGCTGTCTTTGGTAACTGAGATCAAGACTTCTTACCAAAGCTGCTGTTGATTTTCTAAAGCCAAGAGTTAAAATTTGTTGTTCTTTTTCATGTTTTTGATAAAACGATAGCATGACGTTCATTAAACCTTGGTGATGTGTAATGAGTTTACGTTCAAATAGATCTAACTGAACGTTTAAGACTTTCAGTTTATCCTTCAAGAATAAATCACTCACGTAAACCTCATTATAAAGGCTATGATAGAAGTTAAGCAGTGAATCGATATAAACCTTAATATCTTTCGTTAAGGCTTCATAGATCTTTTTATTACGGTTTAAATAGAGGTAGAAGACAGATGCTTCTTTATGTTTTTCCTTTTCTAACTTTTTTTCTTGTTTTTCTTGATTTTTTTGAACCTTCTCGAGTTCTAAATCTAAAGGTGTGAGTTGCAGATGCTTTTTATCCATCTGTTTTTCAAAACCTTGGATCACCGTTTTTAAACGATTTAAATCGTGTTCTTTATTAGATAGCTCTTTATGTAATTCTTTTAAGTCTTGATGTTTTGTATCTGATTTACTTTCAACCTTTGTCAATTCGATTTGTTTGAGTAACTGGACGATGTGCATATCTGTTCTCTCTAATTCAGCTTGATTGATAAAGAATTGATTTTCGAATGCTTTAATATCAGCTTCAATGAGTTTACGCTTATCACTGACTTTACTACGTTCAGAGTCATAGTAGTTCATCATATCTTCATGCTTAATCATATATTTATAACCCGTTAAATCTTCAATCTTTTTGATATAAAATGTTTGATCAAATTGTTGATAAGATTCTACGATGTTATAAAAAGAAACTAAAAAGCTTTCTTGTTGTTTCTTCAAATAATCAATCATCCCTTTAAAGACTTCCGGATGAGATGGCAGATGGTAAAGTTCGATTAAAGCATCTTTAAATGTGCGATCTGTTTGATAGAGCATAAAGATGGTGGAAAAGAAGTTTTCAGTCATGCGCTGGTTATGCTCGAGTTCATTTTGATAGGTTGAAAGAAGACGTGTCGCTTTTTCATTACTCATGCGCTGTTGGTGTTTATATCTACCTTCATTGGTGATAAACACACGTTTGATTTCTTCAGCATGCGCAAGGCGTTTAAGTTCATCTAAGGTGCGTTTATTTTCTAAAAAGACGAGTTCTCTTTCTAAATCGATTTCGTTCATTAACGTCGCTAAATCATGTTGAATGGATTTCTTTTGTTTATTATAAATCGCTTGTGAGAGTTCAATTCTGAGTTCTTGTTCTGATAAAACAAAATCACGTTTTGATTTTTCTTTTTCGAGTTCAAGTTGTGTCGATGCATTTAAAATGTGAAGTTCAATGTCGTAGTTTGCTTTAGCAAGATCACGTCTCAGTTGTAAAAGAAGAAGTTCTTTCTTTAATTCAAAGTCGATGATGGCTTCAGCGTGCTTAAACTGAGCAATCGTGACATGTGCATCATTACCCAGTAAATTAAGTTCTCTTTCTTGGACAGCAGCAGCAATCGATAACTGAAATTCTAGGGGGAGAAGATCTAAATTATGCTGCTGTAAGAGCATATCTTTTTGATGTTGATATGTGAGCTCTTCTGATTTTCTTAAGAGTTCTGAAGTGCCTAGATTATGGTTAAAATTGAGATCGATTTTAGCGAAATCTTGTTTTTTCTCATATTCGTAAAGCACTTTTTTTAGGCGCCATTCATTGATTTCTTTTAAATGCTTTTGATCAAGCTCAAATAACTTGCGTTGTGCATCTTTTTTCTTTTGTGTGATGTCTTTGTTTGTTCTGATGATCTGTTTATTTAAATCACTATCAAACTGATTCATCATCTGTGTTAGATCTCTGTTTTTCTTATCTTTTTCAATCTCGTTTTCAAGTGATTTTATTTCATCTCTGATCTCTCTTGATTTACTTAATTTTTCTTTTTGTGTGGTTTCACGGTATGCTGATAGTTTAGAGTTGAGCAACGTAATCTGATCATTACCCTCATGAATAATACGTTCTTTTTTAGATTCATAATCCGTTTTTTGAATGTCAAAAATCACATTAAGTGATGACATTTTTTCTGTATAGACTTGAAGTGATTTTTGTTGGGCTATTTGATAATTTGATTTAAGTTCATCAATTGAGTCTAAAATCGGTTTTAATCGAAGTTGATGTTCTTTTTCAAGTGTCTGCAAGGTAAGCTGATATTTTTTCTTTAATTCATTGATTTTTTTATTGACAGAGATAGAAAGTTGCGTATATGTATTTTTAATTGTTAAGTAAGATTCATCATTGGTCTTAGATGCTTGTTGTGCATCTTCTTTAATTGCTAACTTTCTTTGTTCGATATCTTGATGAAGTAAGCCTTCTTTTTCCTTGATAGAAGCCATTTCTAAATCATAACGTTGTGCAAGCAGTTCTGTGGATTCTTTTTGTTCAAGTTCAATCGCAAGGGATGCATCCTGGTAAATTTTTCTGGCATCAACCATCACTTTTTGAATTTGGCCAAGTTCTCTTTTTAACGTTTGATCCGCTTTATCAAGCTTTTCTTTGGATTCAAGTTCAATCCGATTTACTTTTTCTTCAATGTTTTCGAGTTCAAGTTTTAAATTATGATTGAGATCATGAATCTTTTGATTTTTAACCTTTTGGCTTTTATCGATCTCATCTTGATTTTTATGAATTAAAACGTTGAGTGAACGCTGAAAATTTTCCATGTTTTCAGCATAATGACGGTTAATTTGAAGTGATTTTTGGATAAAACGATCATCCATTTCTTGAATCTCTTTATCTATCGTTTGAAAAAAAGGATTGATACCACGCAAAACAACTGCCAATTTCTTTTGTATTGGCAGATACTTTTTGTCAATGGATAAGAGTTGTTTTAAATCAGCATCAAATTGCTTGATATACTCAAGTTTATGCAACACCATCACGTCCTAAAATTATTATAACATAATCAAAACCTAGGTTTAAAATTTCCTTATCATTTATGATATAATAAGAATAATGATTTTAAGGATAAGGTGACAACATGTACGCATATATCGAAGGAAGCATTACGGAAATTAAACCAAGTTACGTGGTTATTGAAAACCAAGGTGTTGGTTATTTTATTGTTTCTCCGAATCCTTATTCGTATCAGATCAATGAACGTGTAAGAATTTATACACATCATTATGTCAGAGAAGATATTAATAACCTTTATGGGTTTAAGAGTTTAGAATCTAAAGAACTTTTCATTAAACTGATTAGCGTATCTGGTATTGGTCCTAAGAGTGCATTATCACTTTTAGCAAGTGACCAAATCAATGATATTATTCTTGCGATTGAAGAAAGTAATGTTAAATATTTAACGAAGTTCCCTGGCATTGGTATCAAGAGTGCACAGCAGATCATTTTAGATCTTAAAGGCAAACTCATTGAACCTGAAGATGAACTTATTCCAACGCATAAAAACGATGTGGTTGATGCACTTTCAGCACTTGGTTATTCTTCTATTGAAATTAAAAAAGTCATGAAGAAGATTGATCAAGATCAAAGCGTTGAAGCGATGATAAAAAATGCTTTACAACTCTTAATTAAGTAGGTTTTCTATGGATAAAGAACGTATTGTAACTGCAATGTCAATCAAAGAAGATGAAGATCAGTCGCTACGCCCACAACGTCTTGACCAATACATTGGACAAGACGATATTAAAGAAATGCTTGATGTTTACATTAAAGCAGCTTTAAAGCGCAAAGAAGCGTTAGATCATATTTTACTTTATGGTCCTCCAGGACTTGGTAAAACGACATTAGCACAAATTATTGCCAATGAACTTGGCACTCAAATTAAAGTGACTTCGGGTCCAGCGATTGAAAGAAGCGGTGATCTAGCTGCTGTTTTAAGTTCTTTATCACCGGGTGATGTTTTATTTATTGATGAAATTCATAGACTTCCTCGTTTTGTTGAAGAAGTTTTATATAGTGCGATGGAAGATTATGTGTTAGATATCGTGATCGGCAAAGATCATGATTCAAGATCGATAAGAATTGATCTTCCACCTTTTACTTTAATTGGTGCAACCACACGTTTTGGTGATTTATCAGCCCCCTTAAGAGACCGTTTTGGTGTTGTATTTAGATTATCCTATTACGGTGTTAACGATTTAAAGAAAATTGTTGAACGGACATCCAATGTCTATCAAAATAAAATTGAAGTCGATGCGGTTTTATCACTTGCTAGAAGAAGTAGAGGAACACCAAGAATTGCAAACCGTTTATTTAGACGTGTTCGTGATTTTGCTGAAATTATTGGTGATGGTGAAATCACAGATAAAATCACGAATCATGCGCTTTCTAAATTAGGCATTGATGAAAATGGACTTGATCACACAGATTATCGCTATTTAAGAGCTATTGTTGAAAAATTTGGTGGTGGTCCGGTGGGGATTGAATCGATTTCAGCATCCATTAGTGAAGAAATGACAACCGTTGAAGACGTTTATGAACCATATCTTCTTATGGAAGGTTATATTAAACGTACAGCGCGTGGACGTGTAGCAACCCAAAAAGCCTATGAAGCATTAGGCATTAAATACTATAAAGGATTATTTGATAATGAAGGTAAATGATTTTGATTTTGAACTCCCTAAAGAGCTCATTGCACAACACCCCAGTGAAAAAAGAGACCATTCACGTTTGATGGTTCTAAATCGTGAAGCAGAAACGATTGAGCACCGTCATTTTTATGACATCTTAGATTACTTAACGGATGAACATGTGCTCGTTTTAAATAACACAAAGGTTATTCCAGCAAGACTTATGGGCATTAAAGAAGATACTGATGCGATGATTGAACTCCTTTTATTAAAAGAAGTTGAACCCAATATATGGGAAGCGATGACAAAACCAGCAAAGAGAGTTAAAGTTGGTACAATCATTCGTTTTTCAAACCTGTTAAAAGCAGAATGTATTCAAGTTGAAGATGAAGGTTTACGCATCTTTAAAATGTATTATGAAGGCATTTTTATTGAAATACTAGAACAATTAGGGACGATGCCACTTCCTCCTTATATCACTGAAAAACTTAGTGATAAAGACCGCTACCAAACGGTTTATGCGAAAACATTAGGTTCCGCTGCAGCACCCACTGCAGGTCTTCATTTTACCAAAGAACTCCTTCGAAAAATTGAAGAAAAAGGCATTGAAATTATTCCAATTACACTTCACGTAGGTTTAGGCACATTTAAACCAGTGCAAGTTGAGAAAATTGAAGCGCATCACATGCATGAAGAGACATATACCATGTCAGAACAAAGTGCAAAAAGATTAAATAAAGCACGCGAAAACGGTAAAAAAATTGTGTGTGTTGGTACAACATCAGTGCGTACACTAGAAAGTAATTTTAATGGCCAATTTATTCCAGGTACATTTGATACATCGATTTTTATTTATCCTGGTTATCAGTTTAGAGTTATTGATATGCTGATCACAAACTTTCATCTGCCTAAATCGACATTAATTATGCTCGTCAGTGCACTTTCAAACCGAGAATTTATGCTTAAGGCATATCATGAAGCAATTCATGAAAAATATCGCTTCTTTTCATTCGGCGATGCAATGTTGATAAAATAATTGAAATCAATGGCGTTTACCGCTATAATTGTTATAAGGAGGATGCTTATGCCATTCTTAGATTCGCTTACTGAAATTCATTACATCATCTTTGGAGCTGCACTCCTTTCTATCTTTATAGTTTTATTTCTTGTTTTCAAGAAGAAAAAACCAAAAACTGATGTTCAAATCATAGATGTTAATCAACTCCTTGAAGCACTTGGCGGAGCTAAAAATATCACTGACTTATCATCAGAACATCAGCGGCTAAAAGTCGTCATTAAAGATATCAAACGTGTTCAACAAGATGTCTTAAAAGCTTTAGAAATTCCTGCATTTTTAAAAGGTAAGGAACTAACCTTACTGATCAAACATCATACAAAAGAAATTCTTTTAAGTCTTACTGAAAGAAGAAAAGAGGTTAACTAAAATGGAAAAATCCTTTACAATCGTTTCTGAATACGGGATTCATGCGCGTCCAGCAACACGTTTAGTCAATTTAGCAATGAGTTTTTCATCTGAAATTGATTTAACAGCGATGGGTAAAACAGTCAATTTAAAATCAATTATGGGTCTGATGTCTTTAGGTATTTATAAAGGTGAACATGTGACCATTCATGTAACAGGACCTGATGCAGAAAAAGCATTGGTTTCAATTGCTGATTTCTTGATTACCGAAGGTTTAGGTAAGTTAGCTTAAGACTAAAAGTGGTAGATGTTCTACCCTTTTTACATTTATAAAGGATGATTCTATGCGTCAAAGACACATTAAACAAGCAACAATTGAAAATTTAAGCAGCATGGGCGTTCTTTTTGAACCTGTTTATCTTGATCTTTCATCTTATTCTAAAGTACATTTAGAAATTGGTGCTGGAAAAGGACAGTTTATTACATCACTTGCACAAGACTTTCCAAATGAGTTGTTTATCGCCATTGAAATGGATAAGAATGTATGCTATCGGATTGCAGAAAAGAAAATCGAGATGAAGTTAGATAATCTTTTGATTTTACTGACATCTGCTGAAACGATCACCGATTGGTTTTATCCACAAATGATTGATATCATCTATCTCAATTTCTCAGATCCGTGGCCAAAAGCAAAACATCATAAACGAAGACTTACCTGGCCAATCATGTTAGAAAAATATAAAACGGTTTTAAAGCAAGAAGGTATCTTACAGTTTCGAACAGATCATTTTTTATTTTTTGAAGATAGTATAGACTACATAAAATCACATTTTCAAATCGTAAATGTTAACATGCATGTAGAAGAATCGAGATACATGACAGAATATGAAGTTAAAAAACGTCAACTTGGTGCAATCTATCAAGTAAAGGGGATAAAGTCAACATGATTAGAAAAATATATCGGGATTTATTTGATTTAGAAGGAACTTCAGGGTATGAAAAAGATGTTCAAAACTATATGCGTAACTTTATGGAAAAATACCCAAATTACACCATTGAAACTGATCGCTTAGGTTCAATTTTTGCAGTTAAAAAAGCAAAAGATGAAAAAGCACCGGTTGTGATGGTTGCGGGTCATATGGATGAAGTAGGGTTAATGGTTGTTGGGATTACGGATTTAGGGATGATTAAAATGAATCCTCTCGGTGGTCTTAATGGCGAAGTGTTTGTTTCACAAGTCTTAAATGTTCACACGAAAAAAGGTGTGATCAAAGGTGTTGTTGGTGCTATACCTCCACATTTAAAGAAAGAACAAAACACATCCTTATCTGAACTCATTTTAGATATCGGTGCAAGTTCAAAACAAGAAGTCAAAGAGATGGGTGTTGAGCTTGGAAATATGATTTTATTTCCAAATACATATACCTATACAGCAAATAAAAACCGTTTAATTGCTAAAGCGATTGATAACCGTTATGGTTGTGGTCTCGCTTTAGAAGCAATTGAAGCATTTCATGATGTTGAACTTCCTTATACCGTTGTTATTGGTGCAACCGTTCAAGAAGAAGTCGGACTTCGTGGTGCTGAAACAGCGGTTAATATGTTTAACCCAGATGTCTTCTTAGCACTGGATGCATCACCAGTCAATGATGCACTCGACAAAGAAGCACTTGGCGCTTTAGGTAAGGGATTCTTACTGCGTATGTATGATCCTAAAAACGTGATGCATCAAGGCACGATGGAATGGTTTATTAAGTTAGCTAAAACACACAAAATTCCTTTTCAATATTTTGTATCCATGGGTGGAACCGACGCTGCTAAAGCACTTGATTTAAATGCAGGTGTGATTGCAACAACCATTGGTCTACCCGCAAGATACATCCACTCAACAGCTGCGATGATGGATGAACGTGATTTAAAAGCTGCTAAAAAGATGTTATTTACGGTTTTAAACAAGTTAACACCTGATATGATTAAATCCTTGCAGGAGGCAAACCGATGAAAATGATTCGTTTATCCAATGGCGTGATGATGCCACAACTTGGTTTAGGCACATTTTTAGTTGCTGATGGTGATGTTGCGTATCAAACAACGTTACATGCACTTAAAGTGGGATATCGTCATATTGATACCGCACAAATGTATCAAAATGAAGGATCTGTTGGTCAAGCCATTAAGGATTCTGGACTCAAAAGAGAAGAGATTTTTATTACAACCAAACAACGTGGTCATTCTACAATAAAGAAGATGCGTGAACAGTTTGAAGCATCTTTAGAAAAGCTTCAAACATCTTATGTTGATTTATATTTAATTCACTGGCCAAACCATGATAAGAAAATCAATCAACAAACATGGTCTTTATTTGAAGAACTCTATACAGAGGGAAAAGTGAAAGCGATTGGTGTTTCTAATTTCCAACGTCATCACATTGAAGATCTCATGGAAACTGCAACCATTAAACCGATGGTTAATCAAGTTGAACTTCATCCTGGATTATCTCAAATACCCCTTCAAACGTATTTAAAACACGAAGGGATCGCGATTGAATCTTACGGACCTTTAATGAAGGGTGGCGTCTTTGAAGGTATTTGGCAAGAAGGTTTATCGAAAATTGCTGAAAAACATAACGCAACCATTCCACAAATCATTATAGCGTGGGGATTAGCACGTGGCGTCATCATGATTCCTAAATCAGTTACCCCTTCTCGCATTGAAGAGAACTTTAAATCGAAAGATATCACACTCTCTGAAGAAGAGATCTTAACGATCAATCAATTAAACCGTGGAAAACGTGTTTATACCGATCCAGATAACAGTCCTTGGGGACCATATTCAGAATAACCTCGATCTGAGGTTGTTCTTTTTTTTATATATTTATTGAAATGCTAAATAAAAAAGATTATAATATAGATGTCTTATGGGACCCTTAGTGGCCTAAAAAGGAGAAGAAAAATGAAGAAAAATGACGTTTTTTATGTAAGCTTAACCGGAATTTTTTCTGCCATTATTGTATTAATGACAGTTGTTCCTCAGTTGGGTTTTATTTTTTTGACACCGCTCGTTAGCATTACGCTTCTGCATATTCCTGTGCTGATTGGTGTCTTTATGATGCCTAAAAAGTATGGTTTAATTTTAGGTTTAGTGTTTGGTATGGCATCGTTTATCAGAAGTTTTACACCTTCTGGTCCACTCGATTTTGCTTTCCAAAATCCACTTGTTTCTGTCTTACCTCGTGTGTTATTTGCTTTTGCTGCAGCTTATATCTTTGATTTCTTAAAATGGGTCAATGGTAAAGGTAAACATGGTGATGTCATTACATTCTTAATCGTCACTGCAGTCACCATCTTTGGTCTTTATTATGGTGCAAATGCTATTTCATTGATGACCGGATGGAGTATGGGTTGGTTAGCTCCTGTAGCACTTGTTTTAGGTGTAGCCTTTTTATCTTTATATTTCGCATTCATCACATCAAAAGATAAAACAAACGTGTTCTTACCATCATCCTTGATTTTAAGTACCGTTGTTCATACGATTTTAGTTTTAACTGCTCTCTCGATTTTCTCAACTGAACTTGTTGATAGTTTTTTCCCAGATAGAAATGTGGTTGCAACCATCTTTACCGTTGCTGCAACCAATGGTTTAGCAGAAGCAGTTGCTGCTGCAGTCATTGGTACACCGATTTTAATTGCCCTTCAAAACTTTAAAAAACAGAACGTATAGAAAGGCGTGAGCCCCATGATTTTACTCTTTGATGTCGGAAATACAACGGTTGGTTTTGGTCTATCCGATGGTACAAAAATCATTGATTCTTTTAAATTAAATACAGAAGTTCAAAAGACTGCAGATGAATATTGGATTCAAATGCGTAGTTTAATTCCTGTAGAAAAGATTGAAAGTATCGCGATTTCATCGGTTGTTCCTAGAATTACAGAAAAATTAAGAGAAATCGCGATTAAACACTTCAAAATTGAACCTTTAATCGTTGGTCCTGGTGTGAAAACCGGACTCAATGTGAAAACAGATCATCCCAGAGAAGTAGGTGCAGATTTAATCTGTGATGCGGTTGCTGTTGATGATGATCACATGCCAACGCTAGTGGTTGATTTAGGAACTGCGATTAAATACATTTATGTCAAACATAAAACCATTTTAGGTGTCATCATCACCCCAGGTGTCGCAATTTCCATTAAAGCACTTGTCGGTAATACTGCACTTCTACCTGATATTGATATCGAAATTCCTAAAAAAGTATTAGGAACTAATACAATTGCGTGTATGCAAAGTGGTGTCACATACGGCGTTGCTGCACAAGTCGATGGTTTGATCGAACGCATCAGAGATGAAGTAAAAGAAGACTTTAATGTCATCTTAACCGGTGGTTTATCTGAGACGATTGCACCACTCTGTAAACATCCTTTAAAACGTGATCCCGATCTTGTCTTAAAAGGATTACTGCAAATCTATCATCGAAACGTAAAATAATCGAAAATAGCCAACAATCTTGGCTATTTTTTTGATATAATAACAAATGTTAGAAGAAAGGAAGAAAACCATGTCCTACGAAAAGAAATATCAGTTCTGGTTAAATCAAAAAGATTTAGATTCCACGTTGCTCAAAGAACTGATTGAACTTAATGAAGAGCAATTAAAAGAAGTATTTCACTCAGACTTATCGTTTGGAACCGGTGGTCTTCGAGGTATTATGGGTGCTGGAACCAATCGTGTCAATGTTTATACGATCAGAAAAGCATCCAAGGGATTTGCAACCTATTTAAACAAACAAAAAGCTAAAGGTGGCGTAGCCATCTCTTATGACAATCGTCATTATTCAAAGAAGTTTGCGAAAGAAGCAGCGATGGTTTTAGCAGCATCTGGTATTCCTTCCTATTTATTTGAAGAAATGAGACCCACACCGATGTTATCTTATGCCGTGAGACACTTTAAGTGTATCGGTGGTATTATGATCACCGCTTCCCATAACCCAAAAGAATATAACGGTTATAAAGTCTATGATCATACAGGTGCTCAAGTCAACCTTGAAACCGCTGAAAAGATTATCTCTGAAATCAATAACGTGGAAAATCCATTTGAGATTGATACACTTGATAATGAACTCATCCATACAGTTGATGCATCGTTTGATGATCTTTATTTAGCAGAAGTAGAAAAGATTCAGATTAGTCCAAAAGATCCCATCGTTAAAATCGTTTATTCACCACTTCATGGTACAGGTGGAACTGTCATTCCAAAATTACTTCAAAAACATGGATATGATGTTCACCCTTATATGCCACAAATGACGCCAGATCCAAACTTTAGTGCCACTAAATCTTCAAATCCTGAAGAAGAAGCAGCCTACATTGAAACGATCAAATATGCAAAAGAAATAGATGCAGATCTCATCATGATCACAGATCCTGATGCTGATCGTTTAGGGATTGCTGTTAAACACAAGGGTGAATATCACCTACTGAATGGTAATCAAACTGCAGCTCTAGAACTTTACTACATCTTATCTGAAAAAAGAAAGAAAAACCAACTTCCAGCCAATGGTATGGTCTATAAAACGGTTGTGACCACCGATTTAATCGATGAAATCGCGAAATCGTTTGGTGTTAAATCAGAATCAACCTTAACCGGTTTTAAATTCATTGGTGAAAAAGCTGAACAAAACAAAAAACATACGACCTATCTTTTTGGTTGTGAAGAATCATATGGTAGTTTAGTCTCTGAATTTGTTAGAGATAAAGATGCTGTTCAAGCATGTTTTATCTTAGCTGAAATGGCGAACTACACCAAACACATCAAAATGACTTTAATGGATTATTTAGATCATATTTATCAAGCATATGGTTATTATTATGAATATACCAAATCCATTACGTTACCTGGTATCTCTGGTTTAGAGAAAATCAATCAACTGATGTCTCATTTCAGACAAAACCCACCGGTAATCTATGGTAAAAAACTAGAATCTTATGACGATTATCAAAAAAGCATTAAAATACAAGATGGTTCTGTATCTAAACTTGATTTACCCACATCAAATGTCTTAAAATACTATTATCAAGATCACACATGGATCGTGTTCCGTCCCAGTGGAACCGAACCTAAAATAAAGATTTATTTCCAGACAGTTGGACAAACAATTAAAAATGCCAAAGCTTTCATCGATGCTGTTTTAGCTGAACTCATGAAAGAAATCAATGCATTATAGAAAGGAGATTTGTCATGTCAAATGAACGTCGAATACAGTATGCGAATCACGTCAATGATCAAAGTATATCAATCATCTTTTCTGGTTTCGCACCCGTTAGAACCGCAGATGAGTTTTACCCTTTTACCGTTAACCGTAATTTCTATTATTTAACAGGTCTTGATCAAGAAAATGTATGTTTAGTCATTATTAAAGGTGCTAATCAAGTTAAAAGTTACCTTTTCTTAGAACCTATTGATCCTATTAAAGCATTATGGGATGGTGCTGGTTTAACCTTTGAAGAAGCAGCCAAATTAACAGGTATCGATTTAGAAAATGTGAGAGACATCGCGACACTCAACACGTTTATCGCGCAGATGTTATCGACAACACGTCGTGCACTTTTTGGTGCGATTGACACGATTTATCTCGATTTAGAACGTTTAAATGAAAAAGTACCTGCAACATACCCCATCACATTCGCTCAATCCTTAAAAGATTTATATCCTTACCTTCAAATCAAATCTAATCAAATGGTTTTAGCAGAATTGAGAACCATTAAAGATGATTTGGAAATCAGTGAAATGAAAAAAGCGATTTCGATTACCAAAGTTGGATTAGAACGTATTATGGACAATTTAAAACCAGGACGTTATGAATTCCAGGTCGAAGCTGAATATAATTATGTTTTAAATCTACACCGCACTTCACCATCCTTTGGTACGATTGCTGCATCAGGTAAGAATGCAACCGTGCTTCACTACCGTGATAATGCATCAGCGATTGAACCTAATTCACTTGTTTTATTCGATTTAGGTTGTTTTTCAAATCATTACTGTTCTGATATTACACGTACATACCCAGCTTCTGGTACATTTACTAAACGCCAAAAAGAAGTGTATGAAACTGTTTTAGAAGTCAATAAGAAAGCGATTGAATATTTAAAGCCAGGCATGACTTTAAAAGAATATAATGATTATGGAAAGATGTTACTTACTGAAGGTTGTAAAAAATTAGGTTTAATCAAAGAAGATAGCGAAGTAACGAAATATTATTATCACAGTTTAGGTCATTATCTTGGTCTAGATGTCCATGATGTCGGTAATTATGCTAAACCTATTCCTGAAGGTGCTGTCATTACCGTTGAACCAGGTTTATACATCGCAGAAGAAGGTATCGGCATTCGTATTGAAGATGATATCGTGGTCAAACATGGTGGAAACATCAACTTATCCATAGACATCATTAAAGAAGTAAACGATATTGAAGCCTACATGAAGCATAGAAAGTAAATAAAACAATAAAAAAGTAAAACGATACGGTGATCCCTACAATAAGTTAGGAGGGATTAACATGAAACGTATCGTTTTTTTATTTTTATGTGTTTTATCTGTTTATGTCTATCACTTAAATGTAAGTGCATCATCTTATCAGGGATATGAAAAAATCAGTTTGAGTTCAGGTAAATTTTTAGATGATTATACGGATAAAGATTATAGGGATTACTATAAAAAGGTGCATAAGCTTAAATTTAATGGATGGCGTGTTTATATCGTTAATGATGAGGTGAAAGCAACCTTTATTTCAGAAACACTCTTCAGTTATTATAACGATGGGTATACACCGATTGAATATGAATATTCGCTTGAGCGTAAAAGTTCAAGTAAAATCGGTTTATCTGCAACCGGTTCAATTGGATTAAAGATGGGTAAAACCTCACCTAAGTTTAAGAATAATTTAGATAGTGCTCTAAAATTATCTGCAGACTATAGTGTGTCTGAGGATGAAAAAGAAACGTATAAAATGAAATTTTTAGTCGATCCAGGCACTCAAGTTGATTTATATGTTTATGGTGAAGGTAAAGTAACAAACGGGGTTGCTGCCAGGTATTCACTCTTTATTCGCGTTGAAAAAGGGGGATTTGAGGTGTTTTTAGTCACAACAGAGTATCAACGCCTTGAAAAGAAAAAGATATGAAAAGAATCTTATTTTATCTTGCAGTGATCTTATTATCCATATGTCTTGGGGTTATTCTTGATAAAATGAATCCCAAATTTCAACCCAAATTACTGACTGTAGATACAGAATATAGCTATCTGATGAAAGAAGAAAGTATTGCTACATTTTCACTTTATGTGAATGATCTTTCTCATGATATCATCAATGAAACAATGATTTTGCGTATCATTTTAGAAGATAGTGAGAAAGAAGATCTGATTGAACTCACCCTTTATGAAATTGATTTAGGTCATACAGAAGTTTATTTAAACGAAGTTTTTACCCGTGTGTTTTTTAGATTTCTTGTCCCCCATTTAAGTGAAGATTGGATCTTTGATGATGCCATGCTACGCATCGAACTGACTGATCATACTGAAATTAATTTGCGCTTAGGTCGTGTCACTTTCTTAAAAAGTTTTGAACAAGAAACACTTGTTGACTGGCAGTCACTAGACGGGTTTAAGCGTACAAATGATCTTAGGTCACGCCTTGGAGAAATAAGATTGACCTATATAGGACTATTAAAGCCTATAACGCAGATTGAAATTGGAACCCATGTCAATCTGTCATTTCAAATGATTGAAGATACATTAACTATTCATATACCCAATGATGATTATCTTCTTTATGATGTTCCCTTAAGACTTCATTTTGATGATGGAACAACATTTACCATGCCTAACTTCATGTATATCGTTGATTATCAAATCTTAAAAGAAAGTGGGCCAATGATCAATGTCTACCAACTTGATTAAACTTGAAGAAGCAGGTAAAAGATATATCCCCCATCGTTTTTCGATTGATGTCACCGAAAAAGATATTATTTTAGTCAGTGGTGGTAATGGATCAGGCAAAACAACGCTTCTGATGCTTGTTTTAGGCTTTATTTATCCAGATACAGGTTTAGTCACGAAGAGGAAGCTAAAAATCGGTTACGTGCCTGAAAAAGTATCTTTACCGCCTTTTGTTGGGGTCTTGGAGTATTTGGAAACGTATGCACGTATTAAAAAGAGTCAACTTGATATGGATTTAATTCATTATTTTCAAATTCCAATCGATAAAACGATGTATGAGCTTTCTAAAGGAAATCAACAGAAAGTTTCGATTATGTGCGCACTCATGGGTAAACCGCATTTAGTCGTCTTAGATGAGCCCTTATCAGGGCTTGATTTAGAGATGTCAAATCGACTGATTGATGTGATTAAAAGATATTATCTCAAGGGATGTAGTTTTATCATTTCGACACATCAACCCGATTTATTTCGTGAATTTGCGACGAAACATCTACAGTTATGATGCGTTTATTTGATCTAACGACATGGAGTAAAAAGAAGATGATTATCTTAACTTTTTTGCTCTTTATGACATTATGTTTAAGTTTCTACTTAAGAAAAGAAGGTTATTCTTCGATTATTCCAAGATTATATACGTTAACACTTTCTTTAGCGATCAGTTGGGTTTTTTTAGAGATGACGCATCCATCAGAGGTTATGTTAAAAAGTTATTATACCATCTCTAAAATAGCTAGTTTCAAATGGTTCAATGGCACTTTATATGCACTCATAATAACCATCATTTTCTATCTTTATGAATCTATACTTCATGCGTTCGGTTTTGAGATGATTGATCCCTGGATTTTACTACATCTTTTGACTGATATCGTACTGATCTTAGTTTTCACGCTCCCTTTGATTTATCTTAAGCATCAAAGTTTAGGCTTTATTCCAGCTATTTTATATATCGTTTTCCAGTATTTTAGTGATCAATTTGATTCACTTACGCTTTACCACATCATTCCCTTTTATCAACCCATGATCTTAACATACCGGCTTGCAATCATCTATAAACTGTGTTATATTAGTTTAGGATATCTATTATGTCTTCCAAAACGATGAAAACATTAAAAATAAAGTATTTCGTTGACATTTGAGAAGAATATGATATAATCTTAACGGAATTAAATTTGTGAAAAGAAGAGGTACCCTCTCGCCTGATGGATGAATTCATGGGCAAACATGTCACTTTCAAAAACTTTTGATAACGACAAGTGGGTACATATTGTACGCACTTTTTCTTTTCTATCCCAAACAAGAAATGGAGGTGGACTGCATTAAACAAATCAACAAAAAAAATACCGATTTAGTAAACGAAACGATTCCTTATGGCGAGTTTCTCGTGATTGATGAACAAGGCAACAAGATGGGCACGATGAACCGTAAAGAAGCGCTAAAATTTGCTTCTGAACGTGAATTTGATATCGTTGTTGTATCACCGGACTCAAAACCGATGGTTGCAAAATTGATGGATTATTCTAAATACAGATACGAGCAACAGCGCAAGCTTCGTGAAATGAAGAAAAATCAACATGTTGTTGACATCAAGGAAGTACGTTTAAGCCCAACGATTGATTTGCATGACTTTGAAACCAAAGTTAAGCATGCTCAAAAGTTCTTAGAAAAAGGCGATAAGGTTAAATTGACCATTCGTTTCTTCGGTAGAATGATCACCCATAGCGACGTCGGAATGAAAGTTATGGAACGCTTTATTGAGGCTATCGGCACACAGGCAACGGTTGAATCCAAGCCTAAGATGGATGGCAGAAACATGATTGCACTACTCGCACCAAACAATAACTAACCTAAGAAAGAAGGAATTCACCATGCCAAAACAAAAGACACACAGTGGTTTGAAGAAGAGAATCAAAGTCACTGGCACAGGTAAGCTGATGAGAGGCCATGCATACACAGGTCACTTAGCAGCATCTAAAACAACAAAACAAAACAGACAATTAAGAGGCGAAACATCGGTACACGCAACAGACAAGAAGCGTATTAAATCCTTGATTTCGAACTTGATGTAACAGGAGGATAAACATATGCCAAGAGTTAAAGGCGGATATACCGCAAGACGCCGTAGAAAAAAGATTTTAAAGTTAGCAAAGGGTTACTTCGGTTCGAAGAGCACGATTTATCGTACAGCTCATGAACAAGTCATGCGTTCATTATCCTATGCATATAGAGATAGAAAGCAAAAGAAGAGACAATTTAGAAAGCTTTGGATCCAAAGAATCAATGCTGCAGCTAAATTAAATAACATGAAATATTCTATTTTAATTCACGGTTTAGCATTAGCTAACGTGGAAGTAAACAGAAAGGTTTTAGCTGACTTAGCAGTTAACGATGCACAAGGTTTTACTGCGTATTGCAACCTTGCAAAAGATGCAATTAACGGTAATTTACCTAAAAAAGTTGAAGTAAAAGCAGCTAAACCAGCAAAAGTTGAAAAAGTTGAAGTTGTAGAAACTGTTGACTATTCAAAGATGCTTGTTAAGGATTTAAAGGCTTTAGCAAACGAAAAAGGTATTGAAGGCGCAGACAAAATGCTTAAAGCAGATTTAGTCGACGCATTAAATAACGCAAAGTAAAAATGAAAAGGTGGTAAGTTCCACCTTTTTTTTGTATAATAAGTTTGTGGGGGTATGTTATGAAAAGACGTATTGCAATCGCGGGTTCTCTCACCATCTTAATCTTTATCATGATGCCGATTGCCTTAATCCTTTTAAATCTAAGAGGACAGGGCATTTTTATGATTTCTGCGATCGTCACCTTGGTTTATGTGGGGATCTATGTGTTTGGTGGCGTACCTAAACTCATAATTGCAGGTATTTATGGGGTCATCACTTTTATCTTTCTCTTACTTCTTAAAGAACCTTATCATTTACCCATCCTTATCATGGGCACTTTACTCTTCGTTTTAAACCCTTTGTCGTCGTTTGAGGAGTATTTGACATCAAAGATGAATGATGAAGACGTGCTTCCTATTCGAATTAGTTTAAGAGGTTCTTATTGGCCTTTTTTTAGTTATCAAAAAGAAATGAAAAATTTCTATCATTTACCCCAAGCACGAAAGTTATATACGAAGAAATGGTATTTACACTTAAGACAGATCGTAATGCTTACATTAATCACTTTAGGAATCTTCTTATTCTTAAATGGGATTAATCAGATTGCAAATACCCTAGATAATTTCTCATGGTTTAATTTCTTTGTTTTCTATAATGTCATTATGCTTTTCGTTTTAGCATGGATGTTATTTAAAAAAGGATTTACATCAACCTTTAGAACGTTCGTTTTAGCTTTATTTTTACCGATGATTTATCTGGTCTTTAGATCAGATTTCCCTGATGTTTTAAAATTTTCATTAGCCGGTTCACTTTTACTGATTGGTCTTATTGTTTCCGTGGTTGAACTGATTAAATATTACCAAAGAGTCGTTTATGATTCGTATCATTATTATGACCCAGATCTTCAAATGGAAGTTTATGCAAACGCACTGTTTGAACCTTTGGTTTATAATGAATCTTATATTTTAACAACGAAGAGCACCATTAGAGTCAATTTAGATCAATTTCATAAGCAGTTTAAAGATATTTTGGTTTATGCAAACTGGTTTAAAATCATTATTACTGCGTATACAGCAACCAAAGATACTGTTTATTTATACGCAGATTTCCATATGAAAGACCATAAGCGTGCTGAAAAGTTTAAAACGTATTTAGAAGCTAAATTTAAGATGGAAGTCTTTATGGATCTCAGTGAAGATCAGAATAAAGAAATGTATGAAGAAACATTTTTCCACCGCCCTGAATATATCATTGCACGTGCACAAAGTTTAGCTGGACTATTAAAAGAACTAGAGATTAAAACGAAAATTATTATTAGCATGATTGTCTATTTCGAATTAGAAGAAGAACTAGAAGCATTTACAGAAGATTATGCCATCACGCGTATGGAAGAATTAAGTGATGAAGCTTATTTAACTGCAAGAGTTGATCTACCTTCAATTAACGTCGATTACATGATTGAATCAAAGATTAGAGAAGTTTTATTATCACTTCTTGTCCATCATGGTCATTTTGTAAGAATCAGTGTTTATTATTAATCATTCCAAAGGAATGGTGCGCTAACATCAAGTTGATGATAGCGCTTTCTTTTTACTTGACAACGATTTATAGTAGTGATATAGTGAAAGTGTACCTAGGAAGCAACCGTGGAACCCAAAAGTATTGAAGCGGTATCAAACAGTGTGGGTGTGTACCTTTTTGGTAATCTCGAAACATTGACAAGTCGATGCCATCATTAGAACGTAAATCGTTCTCACCGCTTTCTAGGCTTTTATTTTGCTTAAAAATATGCTATAATGTGTGACAATGAAAAGGGGATTTTGTCCGATGAAAAAAGAATATGTCTTACTAAAAAAACTATCTGAAGTTGCTGGTGTGCCTGGTAATGAAAAGCAAGTCAGCAAACTTATTACAGAAGAAATTAAAGGTGTTTGTGAAGAATTAACCTATGATAACTTGGGATCTATCATTGGTAAAGTTGGCCAAAAAGGACCTAAAGTCATGATTGCAGGTCATATGGATGAAGTGGGATTCTTTGTTACACAAATTACGAAAGATGGCTTTGTTAAATTTCAAACCTTAGGTGGTTGGTTTTCACAAGTCATGCTTGCTCAAGTTTGGGAAATCCATACGAAAAAAGGTGTGGTTTTAGCAGTCACTGGTGTTAAACCCCCACACATCATTCCTGCAGATAAAAGAAATGTCGCGATCGATATTGCAACGATGTATTTAGATCTTGGTGTATCGTCTAAAGAAGAAGCTGAAAAACTCGGTGTAGAACCTGGAAACATGGTTGTTCCTCATATGGAATTTAAAGTTTTAGGGAATGACAAGTATTTACTAGGTAAAGCTTGGGATAACCGTATTGGTAGTGCCGTTGTCATTGAAGTATTAAAGCGTTTAAATTCAAATGATACCAATCAACTTTTTGGTACATTTACCGTTCAAGAAGAAGTTGGCTTACGTGGTGCTAAAACAAGTTCTTATGTGGTTGCACCTGAAATTGCGATTGCTGTTGATACAGGTTTAGCAAACGACGTTCCTGGTGGAGATTCTGCTGAACAGGCACTCGGTAAAGGACCACAAATTCTCCTTTATGATGGTGGATTAGTTCCACATCAAGCACTCAGAGAATTTGTGATTAACGTAGCTAAAGAAGAAAAAATCCCTTATCAAGAAGCCTTCATTGTGGGTGGAAGAACCGATGCAGGTCATATGCATTTAGCACACAAAGGTGCTGCATCACTATCGATTGGTATTCCGACACGTTATATGCACTCACATACCTCAATCATTCATTATGATGATTATGAAAATACGATTAAATTGATGTTAGCTGTCATTAAGCGACTCGATCAAAAAGTTGTAGATAAGATTCTTTCTAATTAACGCACTTCGGTGCGTTTTTTTCTTGCAATTGGAAAGATAAACCTGTATATTATAGTTGAGCGACTACTCAACTGAAAGGGGATTAGATGAAAACATGTGAATGTGGATGCGGCGAAAACTGTCAATGTCATCTTTTTCATAAAGATACCATCAATCATGTCAAAGAAAAGATTTATTCTGATGATGAATTTATGAAGATGGCAGAGATGTTTAAACTGTTTAATGATCCATCTAGATTAAAAATATTAGAAGCAACCAAAGACCATGAGCTATGTGTTTGTGATCTCGCTTCACTTTTAGGAGTTTCGAAATCTGCGATTTCACATCAGATGAAACTCTTAAAACAGTATCAGCTAGTCACCGGTCAAAAGGTCGGAAAAATGGTTTACTATAAGTCATGTAATCATCATGTGAGACAGATGATTGAACATGCACACACCCAAATGAAAGGAATTACACAGCATGAGAAAAACGATTAAAGTATCCAATATTACATGTGCTCAATGTGCAAAATCGATTGAATCTTACTTTGATACATTAGATGATGTTGATGCAAAAGTATTAGTCACATCAAAAAAAGTGATTTTCAACTACGATGAAGAGAAATACGATGAAGATAAATTAGGCGATCATTTACGCATTATTGGATATTATCCCATTTTCAATAATGAGGAACAACTGAAAGCTAAGAAAAAAGATATAATCGACCTCGTTTTAGCATTTATTTTCACTGCACCACTGCTTTGGACGATGTTCTTACACTTAGGTTTTGATATCTGGGTTCCTGAATTTTTAATGGATGGATACGTTCAGTGGGCAATTACTACACCCATCTTATTTTTTGTAGGTAGAAGATTTTTCTTTTCTGCCTATCATCAACTTAAAGGTAAAAATTTAGGGATGGATGTGCTCGTTGTTATTGGAACAACAGCAGCCTATATCTATAGCATTATCGAAACGATCACCTTTGAAGCACACGGTGAACACATGATGCCAGAACTTTATTTTGAAACAACCGGTGTCATTATCCTCATGGTTTTAATCGGTAATTTCTTTGAAAATCGTGTGAAAGAAAAAACATCGGATGCACTCCAATCGCTCATTAGTTTAGGTGCAAAAGAAGCACGTGTTCTAAAAGATGGTAAAGAAGTTATGGTTTCGATTGACCAAGTTAAAAAAGGTGATGTATTAATCGTTTTAGCGAATGAAAAAGTACCTCTAGATGGTTTTGTTTTAGATGGTAAATCTTATGTGGATGAAGCGATGATCACCGGTGAACCGATGCCAGCCTTTAAACAGGAAGGCGATACCATCATTGGATCGTCGATGAATACCGTTAATACCTTAAAAATAGAAGTTACTGCAGTTGGATCAGATACGATTTTATCACATATCATTCAAACCGTAGAAGATACAGCACTGATTAAACCTAAAGCTCAACGTATCGCTGATAAGATTGCACAAATGTTTGTCCCTGTGGTTGTTGTTATATCGATTTTAACCTTCTTAGCGTGGGTTTTCCTAGTGAGAGGTGGTCAATCATTAACGGTTGCATTCGCACCAGCAATTGCAGTTTTAGTTATTAGTTGTCCTTGTGCACTTGGACTTGCGACACCAACATCGATTTCAGTTGGTTCAGGTATCGCATTTAAAGAAGGCATTTTATATAAGGGTGGCGAATTCTTTGAAATCGCCAATAAGATCAGCGCTGTTGCTTTTGATAAAACAGGAACACTTACCAAGGGGCATCCTGAATTATCAGCAATTATTGGTGATGAAGATACGCTAGTTTATGCAGCATCCTTAGAAAAACATTCCAATCACCCCATTGCAAAAGCGATCACGGATGCGTTTGAAGGTGATATCTTAGAGGTTTCTGATTTTGAAGTTTTACTTGGTAAAGGGATTCAAGGCGTTGTTGATCATAAGAAAGTTGTTGTTGGCTCACCTAATCTGATGAAAGAATTAGGTTTTGACACCAAAGCATTTGATAGCATCACTTATTTATCCCAAGGTAAAACGGTCTTCTTTACCGCAATTGATGGCAAAGTCGTTCATATGCTTGCTGTTGAAGATCCTTTAAAACCTTCTGCACAATCCGTCATTAAAGAATTAAAACGTAGAGGTATTACGCCATACATGATTACAGGTGACCAAGAGCTAACCGCAAAATATATCGCAAAAGAACTTGGTATCGATCACGTATTTTATGAAGTTCTTCCCCATGAGAAAGCTGAAAAGATCAAAGAAATCCAAGATTCAGGAAAAATTGTTGCTTTTGTCGGTGATGGCATCAATGACGCTCCTGCTTTAAAAATGGCTGATGTCGGCTTTGCAGTAGGTAGTGGTTCTGATATTGCAATCGATACATCCGATGTCACTTTAATGCACCTAGATTTAGGTTTAGTCATTAAAGCGATTGATTTATCACTTGCAACATTAAAAAATATCTACATGAATTTTTTATGGGCTTTCAGTTATAATATCATTATGATTCCTTTAGCTGCAATTGGACTCTTAAATCCATCTTTAGCTGGTATTGGAATGGGTTTCTCAAGTATTATGGTTGTACTAAACGCATTATCACTTAAATTATTTAAATTCAAATATCAAACGGAGGAATAAGAAATGAAAGTAACAGTAAACGATATGTCATGCAACCACTGCGTGATGAAGATTCAAAAACAACTCATGATGGACGGTCTTCAAGCAACCGTTGAACTCAAAGATAAGAGTGTCACATTCAAGAAGGAAGCAGACTTAGATAAAGTAAAAGCTTCCATCGAAAAAGCAGGATATACACCAGAAGTATGAGGATTGTTGGTGGAAAACACCGTGGTAGACAGTTAAAACGTGTTGAAAAACAAACCACACGTGAAACGGCTGACATGGTGAAAGTCGCTGTATTTAATATGCTTTTGAGCCACATGGATGGTACTGTTTTAGATCTTTTTGCAGGATCTGGTGCGTATGGCATCGAAGCCATTTCACGTGGTGTTAAACACGCTATTTTTGTCGATCACGATAAAGATGCTTGTTTAACCATCAAACATAATGTAGAAATGATTGGTGAAACCGACGCATCAACCATTTACAACATGTCTTATGAGACTTTTCTAAAAACAAAACTTGAAGGATATACCTTTGATGTCGTCTTTTTAGACCCACCATATGCTTTAAATGTCTATGAAGATGTGATTTCAATGTTAGAACCCTACATCAATGATTCCGGTGTCGTTGTCTGTGAGTCTGATAAAAAATTAGATTTGCCTGAGCAGATTAAATCATTACATCAAATCAAAGAAAAAATGTATGGAATTAAAAAAATCACAATCTATCAAAAGTAAAGGGCAACTCGAAGTTGCCCTTTGTTTTATTTGATCATTTTTTCTTTGATTTTCTCGATTTTACCTGTTTTTAGTTCTTGATACCACACATGCTTTAAGTGATATTTTTCAAACTGATTCAAATCATCTTGATAAGGTATATGTTGAACTCCATAAAGTGGTGGTTCAACAACAAACTTATCTGAGGTTGCAATCCAATATAAATAATCTTTTTCTTGTTTGTTGGATACGTTGATTAAGGTCACTTCGCCAATCGGATCCACGATATAGTTTTCATTCTTGAAAAAATCACTGATTTCAATCGTTTTCGCTTCTTTAGGGATATCATACGTATAGATCTTTTCTTTTTCTCTTCCGACAAACATAATGACACGCTCTGATAGAATCTTTAAACTATCAAAAAGTAGGAATAAGCCAAAGAGTAAACCTAATACCGAAAATCCAATCACAACATAGCGTGTGACATCTTCAAAAATAAAATAAGCTGTGCTACCTGCAACAAGTGATAAACCAATCACGAGATAAGCATTTCTTAAACGATAAGTTTTAGGTTGTATTTTTGTAGAAACACTTTTGAGTTTTCGATTTCGCTTTATCTTAATCATCGGTATACCACCCGTGATCGATGAAAAGATTAAAAAGGCAAAGAACACGGGACCAACATCATATACTAAACCTAAAATAAGCATTTGAAATTCAAGATTAAACCCAATTTGAATATAGGGATAAAGATTACTTAAAAAAACGATGGCTAAAAAGATATAACCGATTTTTCGTTTTCTTCCTAAAATACTGAACAAAAAATAGGAAGTGATAAAATAGCCTACAGACTGTAAGACAAATGATAAGAATAAATCCATGATGACACCCCTTCGTACGTCTTATGACTCATTATAAATGAAATTGTGTGAAGTTGTCAATAACAGGGGTTTGCCCTTGTAATTTAGCATTTTATCAAGTAAAATATGAATAGCATAAGTGAGGTGTATAGCAATGATTAATTTAGCTTGGTGGGCATTTGTCTTAATATTAGTTGGTGTCTTACTCGTGGGAGGTCTTGTTGGTTTTATTTTATCCCGCGGTTGGTTTAAGAGATACTTAGAAAAGAATCCACCTGTCAATGAGAGAATGATTCGTGAAATGATGCGTCAAATGGGTCGTACACCTTCTGAAAAGCAAGTTCGCCAAATTCTCGCTTCAATGAATCAATACAAGTAATCAAAAAATTGACATAGATGATATGTCTTTTTTTCTCATGTGGAGGTAGTATGAAACAAATCGATATTGAACGTGTTGTTCATGGTATGTTACACGTCGCAAGACCTTTAGAGATATCACGAGTACGCCATCTTTTATCCGATGGTACCAAACAAGAAGTGATTGAAGAGCTTAAAAAATACCAAAATGAAGATGGTGGTTTTGGCCATGGTCTTGAACCTGATGCATGGAATCCCCATTCATCTGGCATTCAAACGTGGGCAGCATGTAACATCATCAGAGAGCATGCGATTGATCAAATGGATCCCATGGTTGAAAAACTGATTGATTATTTATCAGAATCCTTTGATGATACTATTCAAAGATGGCATTCAATTCATCCAGATCATAAAGATTATCCCCATGCACCATGGTGGGAACATGAGGGTGATTTAAAATCGTTTAATCCTTCTGCATCATTAGCTGGATTTATCATTAAATATGGTAATCCGATGTTACCTATCTATAAAAAGGCGAAATCACTAATTGAAGAAGCCTTGGACTTTATTTTGAACACAAAAGATCAGATTGAAAGGCACGAACTGAGATGCTTTGTAGAAATGATCAATGATATTACTGATTTATATCAACATCAACCTAAATTTCAAAAAGCGAAACGCTTTATGATTTTACACATGGATGAAGTTATCGAAAAAGATCGTTTACTTTGGTTTAAAGACTACGTCAATAAACCTTCATCTTTAATTAAACATCACCCCTCTTTAGGTTCTGAAGTTTTCTTTGATCTTTTATGTGAAGAAATCGATGAAGCATTCGATCATCAAAATGAAGAACATCTTTGGGATATTACATGGCAATGGAATGCTTACCCTGAAGCGTTTAGTTCAGCAAAAAATCATTGGCAAGGCATCATCGCATTTGAGTATTTAAAGCTGATTAAAGATTTAGGCATTCTCATAGAATAAGGTGAACATCATGAAATATGAAATTCTTTTAAAAGATTATCCACTTATCACATACGATAAGATTAGATATCAAGATACAGACCGACAAGGTCACGTGAATAATGCCAATTTCCCAGCATTTATCGAAACGGGACGTGTTGAACTTCTCTATAACCCAGATAAACCTTTGCATCATGAAGATTGTCACTTTGTATTAGCACATATCAGTTATGATCTCTTAAATGAGATTAATTATCCTGGAAAAGTTGACATTGGTGCACGAATTACAAAGATTGGAAACAGTTCAATTGCATTCGAACACGCTTTATTTCAAAATGATGTGCTTGTGTGTAAAGGCACTTCAGTGGTGGTTCATGTATCAAAATTAACAAAAAAATCAGTTTCATTATCCGAAGAAACAAAATTATATCTATCTCATTTTTTATAAAAAAGAAGGAGTTCGCTTGTTGCGAGCTCCTCTTGTTTATGCTATTTGGTTTGTCTTTGTTTTCTAGGCACAAACTTATATTCAGTTCCTAGTTTTAATCTCCTGTAATTCGCTTTATGTCTGATAAAAATGAGCGTAGCTAAAAGTGATACAATCACTAAATCCATAATGCGGGTTGCAAAATTAAATAATTCATGTTCTAAAAAGACTCTGATGATAAAATAAACTAAGACAGAAGATGCTGCAATCGTTGAAGAAAGTGATACATATCTAGTGATCATAAACATAATCAAGAAAAGGATAATGACACCGACAGCGACCCAAGGTTCGATTGCGAAAATCATACCTGCAGAGGTTGCTACTGCTTTTCCGCCCTTAAAGTTAATGTAAATGGGAAACACATGCCCTAAAACGGCTGCTGCGCCATAGATTGAAGAAATATTAATCTGATATTGACTGACTAAATAAAGGGAAGGATCATTAATTAAGAATACGAGTAAAATAACGAGTGCTCCTTTTAATGAGTCAAAAATAAAAGCGAAAATACCATATCTAAATCCAAGGACACGAACTGCATTGGTTGCACCTGTGTTTTTCGATCCAAATTCACGAATATCAATATTTTTAAATACTTTCCCAATGATGAGTCCACTCGGAATGGAACCTAGGAAATAAGAGAGAACCATGAGAAGAAAAATGTATACATATGTCATATGACCACCTCATTACTTATACATTATATCACGATTAATTGAGGTGTCAAAACGAAAAAGAAAACATATTCAAACGTTGTAGTTGACTATATTTTTTGGTATAATAAGTCCATACATAAAAGTTGGTGATCATGTGAATAAACAAAACAAAAACTATGATGAAAAGTCGATACAAATCCTTGAAGGTTTAGAAGCAGTTCGTAAACGTCCAGGGATGTACATCGGTTCTACCGATGCAAAAGGTCTTCATCATTTAGTCTGGGAAATTGTTGATAATGCGATTGATGAAGCACTCTCAGGCTACGGTAGTGAGATTACAGTAACAATTAAAGCGGATAATTCCATTGAGGTTTCTGATAATGGTCGCGGTATGCCTTATAAAATGCATGCTTCAGGAAGACCTACAACAGAAATCATTTTTACTGTTTTACATGCTGGAGGAAAGTTTTCTGACCAGAGCGGATACAAAGTATCCGGTGGTCTTCATGGTGTAGGTTCCTCTGTAGTGAACGCACTATCTTCTTTTCTTGAAGTTACGATCTATCGCGATGGTGGCATTTGGCGTCAACGGTTTACCGAAGGTGGATCCAAGATTGGACAAATCGAACGTATCGGAGATACCAAAAAGACAGGAACAACTGTCTGGTTTAAACCAGACCCAAAAATATTTTCAACTACCTTATTTCAATACGATTTAATTAAAGAACGTATTAGAGAATCAGCCTTCTTAATCAAAGGTTTAAAAATGAATTTAAATGATCAACGTAAACCTCAAAAGGAATCATTTAAGTACGATGAGGGTATTAAAGCGTATATCGATCTTTTAAATGTGGGAAAAAATGGGTTAAATGAAACCTTACTCATCGAAGCACCTTATGTTGTTGGCGAACATAAGAAAAAAACGATTGAAATTGAGATCGCTTTACAGTTTACAGATGGCTATCAGGAAAACATTTTATCATTTGTCAATAACGTGAGAACCAAAGATGGTGGAACCCATGAAATCGGGTTTAAATCTGCACTCACGAGAAGTATGAATGATTATGCAAGAAAGTATAACATTTTAAGAGATAAAGACGCTAATCTAGATGGTTCTGATATCAGAGAAGGTTTAACTGCAGTTATTTCACTACGTATTCCCGAAGATGTCTTAGAGTTTGAAGGACAAACAAAGGGAAAACTAGGAACACCTGAAGCTAGAAATGCCACCGATTATGTGGTCTATGATAAATTTACAACTTACTTAGAAGAAAATAAAGCAGTCGCATCGCAAATTATCAACCGTGCTCTTTCTGCACAACGTGCCAGAGAAGCTGCACGTAAAGCAAGAGATGAAGCACGAAATGGCAAATCTAAACAAAAGAAAGAAATGCTATTATCGGGTAAATTAACGCCTGCTCAAGGTAAAGATAAAAACTTAAATGAACTGTTCTTAGTCGAAGGTGACTCTGCGGGTGGATCTGCAAAACAAGGTAGAAACAGACGTTTCCAAGCGATTCTACCACTGCGCGGTAAAGTCATTAACACAGAAAGAACGTCTTTAGATGTCATTTTAAAAAATGAAGAAATTTCAACCATCATCTACACCATCGGTGCTGATTTTGGTGCCGACTTCGATTTAAAGAAATGTAACTATAAAAAAGTCATCATCATGACCGATGCTGATACCGATGGTGCACACATCCAAATCCTACTTTTAACCTTCTTTTTCAGATACATGCGTCCTTTAATTGAAGATGGAAGACTCTATTTAGCACAACCACCTTTATATAAAATCACGAAGAAAAAAGGTAAAAAAGAAGAAATTCATTACGCATGGAGCGATGAAGAATTAAAAACACTCATCGATGACTCACCTTATACCATTCAGCGCTACAAAGGTTTAGGTGAAATGAATGCGAATCAGTTATGGGATACAACGATGAATCCAGAATCACGCTCACTCATTCAAGTGAAGATTGATGATCTCGGTGCCTCTGATAAACGTATTTCTGTTTTAATGGGTGATGATGTCACACCAAGACGCACCTGGATTGAAGATAACGTTGATTTTGAAATCAGCGATGATTTTGATCTGCAAAGGGGGCAAGAATAATGGCTAAAGATGTGATCAAACAAGTCAATGACTACATCGAAAAAATCATTGAGTCTTCTTTAGAAGATATTGTCTCAGAACGTTTTGCAAGATACTCTAAATACATTATTCAAGATCGTGCACTTCCGGATGCTAGAGATGGGCTAAAACCTGTTCAACGTCGTATTTTATACGCGATGCAACAACTGGGTATGTTGCACAACAAACCTTATAAGAAGTCAGCGAGAATCGCTGGTGAAGTTATGGGTAAATATCACCCTCATGGTGATTCATCGATTTATGAAGCGATGGTTCGTTTATCTCAAGACTTTAAAATGAGAGTGCCTTTAATCGATATGCACGGGAATAACGGCTCGATTGATGGTGACTCCGCAGCTGCGATGCGTTATACTGAGGCAAGACTTTCTAAAGCTGCAGAAGCGCTTTTAGGTGATATTGATAAACGTACAGTACCGTTTGTCCCTAACTTCGATGATGAAGAGTTAGAACCCGTTGTCTTACCTGCCAAATTCCCTAACCTATTAGTTAATGGTGCTAAAGGGATTTCTTCAGGATATGCAACAAACATTCCACCACATAATTTAAAAGAAGTCATTTTAGCAACGCTTGCGTTTATTGATAACGAAAAAATGACGTTAGCCGAAGTCTCTGAGATCATTCATGGACCCGATTTTCCAACCGGTGGTATCGTTCAAGGACATGCAGGTATTTTACAAGCCCTAGAAACAGGTTCAGGTAAGATCGTTATTCGTTCTAAATCCATGGTGGAAGAGATCAGCAAATCTCAAGACCGTATTATTATCACTGAAATTCCTTATGAGATCAATAAAGCAGATTTAGTGAAAACTATGGATATGTTTAGAATCGATAAAAAGATTGAAGATATCTTAGAAATCAGAGACGAATCTGACCAAGAAGGATTAAGAATCGCGATCGATTTAAGAAAAGGTGCTGATGCACAACTTATTTTAAATCTTTTATTTAAAAATACGGATCTCCAAGTGACCTATAACTATAATATGGTTACGATTATGAATCATCGCCCTGTCTTAGTCGGTGTCCTTCCCATCTTAAAAGCTTACATTGACCATCAAAAAGATGTGATCACGAACCGTTCAAACTACGAACTTGCGAAAGCAAATAAACGTCAACACATCGTTTTAGGTTTAATTAAAATGGTTTCAGTCATCGAAGAAGTGGTCAGAATCATTAGAAACTCGCAAAATAAACAAAATGCGAAAGAAAACATTATGCAAGCTTTTGATTTTTCTGAACTTCAAGCAGAAGCTATCGTAACCTTGCAACTATACAGATTATCCAATACCGATATTATCGCACTGGAACAAGAATCTGTTGGTTTATCTGAACGTATTAAAGAATTAGAACATATTTTAAGTTCTGAAGCAGCTTTAAGAAAAGTCATTAAACGTGAGTTAACTGAAATGATGGATTTACTGGGTGAAGATAGAAAAACAGAAATTGAAGCTGAAATCTCGAACATTAAAATCGATCAAAAAGATCTCATTACCGATGAAAAAGTGATGATTGGTATCACGAAAGATGGTTATATCAAACGCGCTTCAACGAGATCTTATCAAGCTTCACAAAGCTGTGGCTTAAAAGAAAATGATGCTTTAATGTTTGAACAAGAATTAAATACACTAGATACCCTACTGATGTTTACCAATATGGGTAACTATATTTTCCTACCTGTCTTTAAGATTGATGAACAAAAGTGGAAAGACTTAGGGATTTATATCAATAACATCACACCCATTGAAAAGAATGAAATCTTGATGAAAGTGATGGCTATTTCTCACTTTGATGATGATAAAAACATCTTAATCGCAACCAAACAAGGCATGATGAAACAAGCCAAACTTCAAGATTTTGAAGTGACTAGATACAATAAACCGATCAGATGTATGCGTTTATCAGATGGTGATGAGGTCATCAGTGTTGATTTAAATGAAAAGGTGAATATTTTAGCGATTTCAATGAAAGGTTACGCACTTCGCTTTAAAACCGAAGAACTTCCTTTATACGGTCTTCAAGCTGGTGGTGTCAAGAGCATGTCACTCCAAGATGGTGATGAGGTCGCAGGTGCTAGATATGTGAAACCTGGGGATGATTTTATCATCTTAACCAATAGAGGACACGTCATTAAGGATGTTGTTGAAGAATTACCGCTTTATAACAGAAACAGACGTGGTATTTTAATCATTGAGCATCAAAAAGCAAATCCTCATTTAGCAGTATCCATCGCTAGATTAAGCCGTCAACAACAAAAAGAAAACGTGGGTGTGCTCATTATCACTGAAAAAGGCAGTTTAGCATGCACTGTCAATGATTTAAAATACACAGGTAATAAGTTTGGCAAGAAAATATTTGAAGAAGCTGACCTTGGCAGAGGTTACTTGATTACAATTTTTGATGCAATCGATGAAAAAGATGAAATTCGAAAAGAAAAGATCGTCAAAAAAGATGTCATTAAACCCATGGATACCATCGACTTAGTCAAAGAAGAAATTGTAGAATTAAACGATCAAAAGATACACCTCAACAGATTAGATTTATTTGATGAGGACGAATAAGAGGGAGAAATTATGAAATTAACGATTCAGGGCAAGGTTTATACGTATGACCGCCCACAAGTGCTACTTGATGTAGCAAACCAATTATCACTAAAAAACATGTTAGCAGCAACCGTCAACGGTCGCTTAAGAGAACTATCTTATATTGAAACAAAAGATGCAGATGTTGAGTTTTTAGGTTATGATCATCCAGATGCAATTCGCATGTATGAATCTACTTTACGTTATGTCATCGCGATGGCAATCAAACGTATCTTACCTAGCGTTAAAGTGCGTTTCAACTATAGCATCTCAAGATCCATTTTAGCTGTTTTAGATAACTACGATGGTCCGATTAACCAAGCATTGATCAATGTCATCAAAGATGAGGTTGATCGCTTAATTAAAGCTGATTTAACGATAGTTAGAAAACGCGTATCGATTGGTGAAGCAACAAAACTTTATACGGATTTAAATATGCCTGATAAGGTTTCAATCATGGAACATCGTGAAGAAGATTACGTAAACCTTTATGAATGTGATGGGTATATCAACTATATGTTTGGGTATATGCTTCCTAAAACAGGGTTATTATCAACTTATAACTTATTTTCTTATCACCCAGGTTTTATCATTCAATACCCAAGAGCAGAATTAGGGGGAAAAATTCCTGAATTCCATGATGAACCTACCTTTGGTAAAGCATTAAAAGAAGCTGCTAAGTGGGGGAAAATCATTGAAGGGAATACCATTCCTAAAATCAATGATTACGCAAAAGATTTTCAATCAGCAGTGGACTTTGTTAACATGTGTGAAACCAAACATAATCATCAACTGAACGAGCTTGGTGATCTCATTCAATCAAATATCGATAACATCCGTTTAATCGGTATTGCAGGACCTTCATCATCTGGTAAAACCACATTTTCAAACCGTTTAAGAGTAGAACTCATGTCAAGAGGGATTCGTCCGGTCATGATTTCGATTGATGATTACTATTTAGGAAAAGAATTAGCACCTAAAGGTGAAGATGGACTTCCTGATTTAGAACATATTGATGCACTTGATGTTGATCTGTTTAACCATGATATGCTATCACTGATTCAAGGCCAAAGCGTTGTTTTACCTAAATTTAACTTTAAAACCGGTAAAAGAGAACAAGGTAAAACCATTCGTTTAGGTGAAGATACACCGATTATCATCGAAGGTATTCACGCATTAAACGAAAAATTAACGAGAAGTATTCCAAAGCATCAAAAATTCCAAATTTATATCGCACCACAAACACAGCTTCATATCGATGATCATAATCCGATCAGTATTACTGAACTCAGATTACTTAGACGAATCGTCCGTGATCAAAAATACAGAAATTCATCTGCAATCGATACGATGAACATGTGGCCATCGGTTAGACGTGGTGAGTTTAAATGGATTTATCCTTTCCAAAAGGAAGCAAACTATGTTTTCAATTCAGAATTAACGTATGAACTCGCTGTTTTAAAGAAACATGCAGTCACACAATTACAAGCTATTCCAAGAGATAATAAACACTTTATAACAGCAAACCGTTTACTCAAATTTTTAAAATATTTTAAACATATCGAAGATGAAATTGTACCCTGTAACTCATTATTAAGAGAATTTATTGGGGGTTCAAGCTTCCACCATTAGGAGTTGATACAGATGAAGGCTTTAGGACATATGGATCGTATTCAAATTCATCAGGATGTGATGATGTTACTGTTATCACTTTACGAATCCAAAGGAAAATCATTTTATTATGATGATCTTTTTCAACGCGATTCACATGCGTTTGAAAAGAAGACAATGGAACAAAATTTGATTGCACTCGCACACCTGTTAAATTTAGATATGACCGATGCCAGAATCCGTTTATTTGCTAAAAAACCGATGAGTCCAAGAACGAAGGATGAACACCTTTTAGCAAACTTAAAGCAAGCATTAAACCAATTGCATAAACATCCTGAACATTTCGAATTACTCGTGAACGAAGTCGGTAATTTAATCAAGCTTTTAGCTAAAAATAATGACCCGATTACCTTCCAAACCTATGATAAGGAAGAAGAAGGGATGCTCAAGATTAAAAAAGCGAGTAAAAAAGATGATTTAGAAAAATTGATGGCTTTATTTGAAAAACATGTTAAAGGTAAGAAGTATGAATTAACTCAGTTAATCACAAACTTCTACGTCGATTTTATTAACATGAACATTTTATCTAAGAGTCAAGAATTGGTTGCACTCATCTTACTTTATGCTTTAATTGCCAAAGATTTTTCTGTCTTTAAATATGTCTCTTTCTTTAAATACTTTAATAAAGAATATGAAGGTTGGAAGTCAGGTGTCATTACTGCATCGTACTACTGGTCATCAGGTTATGCACAAACCGACATGTTATCCAGGATTCTTCTTCAAATCTTGATTTCTGCATATGAAGAAGTCGATGGTATGGCACATGAGTACGTCTTTGAAAAAGAGTTAAATAAATCAAATAACATTGAAAATAGCATTTTAAAATTAGATGAGATCTTCTCTAAAGAAGATTTAAGAAAGCGTCACCCCAATGTGAGTGATGCCACGATTGACCGCACCTTAAAGCGCTTAAAAGATGAAGATAAGATTAGACCTTTAGGTAAAGGTCGAAGCTCAAAATGGCAACGCATCGTCTCTGGCAATCGCAAATTTGGTGTTGAACAACTTTCATTATTTAACGATTAAGGCTTCGGCCTTTTTTGTTTAATATGTGCATTTTTTTAACATTTTAAACCATGCATGATATAATGGAAATGAAGGAGATTAGCCATGAATCTAACACATATCAAAACGCTTCGTGAAGAAACTGGTCTTGGCATACTTGAGGTTAAAGAAGCCTTAAACCAAGCTCAAGATGATCTTGATAGAGCAAGAGACATTTTAATGTCAAAAACAACAAAAAAAGAAACGAATCAAAGAGTCGCATCCAAAGGATTAACTTCGGTAGAGGTAAGTCAAAATGAAGCGATTTTATTTGAAGTGAATGCTGAAACCGACTTTGTTGCCAAACACCCAGATTTTATGAAACTGATGTCAGAATTAGGGAAAGTCTTTATTCATTCAAAAGCAATTACGGTTAAAGATGCTTTAAAGCTTACCTTGGATAACCACACTGTTGAAGATGAAATCAACCGTATCAGCAATCTCGTTAAAGAGCATGTTTATTTAAGACGATTCCATCGAATTAAAAAACAAGAAAATCAACACTTTGAAACGTATAAACACCAAGGTGGTAAGTTATCTGTCTTACTGATTTATAAAGAGAGTGGAAGTGCTGCGCGTGATCTTGCACTTCAAATTACATCACATGCACCTAAGTATCTTTCATTTGCATCACTTGATCAAGAGTCTTATAACTTTGAAGAAATGATGTTAAAGAAAGATCATCCGAATTTTTCAACTGATGAGATCAAGGAAAACATAAAAAACATGTGTCTTTTAGATCAACCTTTCATCAAAAATCCAGATCAAAAAGTCTCTGAGATCTTAAACGGTTTAATCATTATCGATTTTTACAGATTTGAACTTGGTCAAGGCATTGAAAATAAGCTCAATTGCCGACTCGATATACCTTGTGACGGATCTAAAATTACCGTTACACCTATCTTTTAAGGAAGGAGCCATACAAGATGAAACTTAAGAAAAATGTGGGTAAAGTGGATCAAATCATTCGCTATGTCATCGCTGTTGTACTTGTTGTTTTAGCATTTGTTCTTCCACTTTATTGGTTACTGATTCCAGCAGCCATCGCACTCTTTACAGCACTCTTTAGTTTTTGTGGGTTATATAAGCTTTTTGGGATTAACACCTGCAAAGTAGAAATGGATAAGAAATAGTCAAGCAAAAAAATTGCTTGGCTTTTTTTTATCATCACGTGCTATAATAAAATTAATCTAAAAAACTTATTTAAGGGGGACAAAATCATGGTAGCTAAACCTTGGCGTATGGAGCGCTATGTTATGCTTTTTCTTGCTATACTTTATGTGGTTTTTATAGTGATTCAAAACCGAGTTCGGCAAATGTTTTATCAAGAGTTAACTCTGATTAAACTTGTTGATATACTCAATGTTTTAGCTGTCTTTGGACTCATTTTCATTCATCCCAAAGATAAAAAAATGATAGGTATCTTTCTTTTAGTCATAACACTTTACAATATGATCACAAATATCATCAGTTATTCAAATTTCCCATTTGAATTTTTTACAATGGGTAATTTTGTGTTGATTGTTTGGGGGGTTATCCAACAAATCATCAAAATTGTCGTTTATATCATCATATTCTTTAAAAAATCACTTTTTAGTCCATTAGATATCATCCTACCAGCTATCTTGCTTTTTATTTACATACCTACAATCGGATTTGGTGTCTTTCAACCCAATCCATTTAGTTTTATTGGTACTGCAAGATACTTCTTTATCGCAAATGCTTTAGGTGTCGCGTCTGGATTCATTTTCTTTGTCATTCTGTTGCTTTATGGAATAGGTGCATATCATTTAACCAAGATAAGTGATGAAACCCTTGTTGATACAATTAACAAAACAAGAACGACAAACATCTATGATGCACTTCATGAACTTGAAAATCTTTATGGTGATGGCATCTTAACGAAAGAAGAATATGAAATAAAAAAACAAGAACTTTTAATGCGTAAAGGATAGGTTGAAAATGAAGAGAAAATACTTAATCATCGTGATTTCAATTTTAGTTCTCACGACAATAATCGCATACAATTTAATGAGATCTGCAGTATTCAGTGAACCGAATATCGATTCATGGATGCAGCTTGCGATGATTGCAATCGTTGTACATACCATTTATGCAGTTTTTGTACCTCAACACTATCGCTACTTCAAACTTATTCCAGGTATCTTCATCATTGGATTTATGATCGCATATGTCACAAATTTTAGTTTGCTCCCCATTTATGATGACCCGTTTGGAATTCTATCGATGGTTTATGGTGCGATTTTAGTGACATGTCTCATATATGTGATCGATTTACTAAGTCCGAAATATACTGGATTTCACATCTTCGTATCGGTTATTCTATTTGCTGTTTTAGTTTATGCAAATATCAATACCATTTATTTAAGCTATAACATGCAACCCATCGATGACATGCCGCAGTTTTGGGGTCAAGTCATTCTCACTCATTTTGTCTTTTACGGTCCTTATTGGTTAATGGTTTTAATTTTTATCTTAAGACTTAACCAAGAACCCGTCTTAAAGAAACAAAAAGAAACTATTCCTTATAATCGGTACCGTCCGAATGATGTTGATCCTGCACTTCAAAAAAGAAGTTCTTCATCTACAACGTCAAGACCTGTCCAAACGACTAAAACAAAGGAACAATTAGACCGGGAACGTAATGCCATCAAGAGTTTAACGATTTTAAAAAAAGCAGGACTCCTTTCAGAAGAAGAATTTGAAAGAAAGAAAAAGAAAGTCATTTCAAATCCATAAAATAAAAAGGTTCAAACCTTAGGGCTTGAACCTACAAACATACCATCTTGTAAAATCTTCATCACATTATCAGTGATGTAATCCAAATCTTGATCCGTTAATGTGTCTCTAAATAAAACTTGTAGACCAACGAAGTTAGAGATTCCCATTAAAACATAGGACAATGTTTCAAGGTCAATATCTTTTCTAACCTCACCTTGACTCACAGCAGTATTTAGCTGTCTAACATAGTCTCTACTAAAGGTCATGTAGTATTCTCTAAACAATTCTTTATCTGCAAACATGGATTCCCAAATAATACGATACGCAAGGGGATCTTTCCATGCGAATTTCAGAAAGGCTCTAATCCCGAGTCTTTCTTTTTCATAACGTGTGGTTGCGCCGTGAATGCCTTCAGAGATTGCTTTACGAATTAAATGACGATATTTCGTTAAAACATAAGAGTATAGGGCAAACTTATCATCAAAATAAAGATAGAATGTACCGGTAGCAATCCCGGATTTTTCGATGATTTCGTTGATTGATGTTGCTTGATATCCATTTTTTGAAAATAATTTTTTAGCTGTCTCAATGATATGGTCGAACGTTTTTTGACCATCTTTTCTTTTGGGAAGCCTGTAATTCATCTGATCCATCGTATCACCCATCTATAAGTGTAAATCAAAATGATCAAAAAAACAATGAAAAAATATTCACGTTTCAAGTTTGATATATCAAATTCTTTTCTGTTTTTTTATTTAGTTGGCTTTATCAAGGCGTAAAATAACTTATTTTTGATCTTATTGCATTCGTATGATCTACTGAATGTATGTTCATAATGAAAGCAATCCAAGTATAAATAAAACTGCTAACATGAATTAATGCTCATAGTTATTGACAAAGCGCTTTCTGTGTGATAGAATGAAAGCGTATTATGAATAAGTATTCATGTTATTTAAAAACGGTTACACAAATCAAAACGACTTAATAAGGCCATTCTTTCGATTTTTTTATTGTGTAACTTCTTTTTTAATCAAAAGTGAAAACGCTTTTAGGAGGATATAGAATGAATAAAGTATATGTGATTGGAACTAAGAGAAGCGCTATTGGATCATTTATGGGGACCCTTTCGTCTCTTCATCCAGCTGATTTTGGTTCTCAAGTGTTAAAGACATTAATTAAAGAATCACAGATTAATGTAAATGACATCAATGAAGTTTTAGTAGGTAATATTTTACCAGCAGGTTTGAAACAAGGTGTTGCACGTCAAGTTTCTATTCTAGCAGGTATCCCATCAAATGTTCCCGCATATGGTGTAAACATGGTTTGTGGATCTGGTATGAAATCGGTAATGAATGGATTTTCAAACATCGCACTTGGACTACATGATTTGGTGATTGCTGGTGGTGTTGAATCGATGAGTGGTGCACCTTACTTAGTTACTGGTCAAGTAAGAACTGGTATTAAGATGGGTGAACAACCGATGAGAGACCATATGCTTTACGATGCTTTAACCGATGCTTTTGAAGGATACCATATGGGGATTACTGCAGAACATATCGTTGAAAAGTATGGGTTAACCCGAGAAGAACAAGATGCTTTCGCTTGGGAATCACAGAAAAAAGCGATGGCTGCACAAGATCAAGGTAAGTTTAAAGATGAAATCGCGACTGTTCTTATTCCATCACGTAAAGGCGATATCGTTTTTGATCAAGATGAATTCATTAACCGTCAAACATCATTCGAAAAACTATCTCAACTTCGTCCAGCTTTTAAAAAGGATGGATCAGTAACTGCGGGTAGTTCATCTGGTATTAATGATGGTGCAAGTTTTATGATTTTAGCATCAGAAGACTATGTAAAGAAAAACAACATTAAACCTCTATTTGAAATTGTTGGTATTGGTCAAGGTGGCGTTGATCCATCTGTCATGGGTTTAGGTCCAACACCTGCAATCAAACAAGCATTAAAACATGCACATTTAAATTTAACCGATATTGATACCTTTGAATTAAACGAAGCGTTTGCTGCACAATCTTTAGGTGTCATTAAAGAATTAACAGATGCTTTTAAAGTTACCAAAGAATACATACTTGCTAGAACAAACCCAAATGGTGGTGCAATCGCATTAGGTCACCCGGTTGGCGCAAGTGGTAATCGTATTATGGTCACCCTCGCACATGAAATGTTAAAAAATCCTAAACTGAACATCGGTTTAGCAAGCTTATGCATCGGTGGCGGTATGGGAACTGCAGTTATTTTAAAGAAAGTGATCTAAAGGAGAAAAAAGAATGAAAAGACTAGAAAATAGAGTTGCAGTCATTACAGGCGGTGCTAAAGGTTTAGGACAAGCGATGGCTGAATTATTTGCAAAAGAAGGTGCAACCGTTGTTGCAGCTGACATGGGTGAACCCACATACCAATGTGATAACGTTCATTTCATGAAGTTAAATGTGACGGATGTCCCTGGTGTTCAAGCATTTTTTGATGAAGTTATTGCTAAGTTCGGTAAAATCGATATTTTAGTCAATAACGCAGGCATCACCAAAGATGCGATGACACGCAAAATGACTGATGATCAATGGAATGCAGTTATTGATGTCAATTTAAAAGGTGTCTTTAACTTAACAAGACTGATTGGCCCACATATGGAAAATAACGGTTACGGTTCTATCATTAATATCTCATCTGTTGTTGGTGTTTTTGGTAACATCGGTCAAGCAAACTATGCAGCAACTAAAGCAGGTGTGATCGGTTTAACGATGACATGGGCAAAAGAATTTGCAAGAAAAGGTGCAAACGTTAGAGTAAACGCGATTGCTCCAGGTTATATCATGACTGACATATTAAAGACTGTTCCTCAAGAACTTCTTGATTCATTTGCTAAATTAACAATGCTTGGTCGTCTTGGTCAACCTCATGAAATTGCAAATGCTGCATTATTCTTAGCCTCAGAAGAATCATCATATGTCACTGGTCAAACCTTAAATGTCAATGGCGGTATGCGTTTATAATCACATTTTAGAAAGGTGGTGTTCCTCATGAAAGACGTTAATGTAGGAATCGTTGGAACAGGTATCTATCTTCCCAAAGGTCGCATGACTGCGCGTGAAGTTTCAGAAGCAACTAAAGGTACTTGGAGTGAACAAGCGGTTATCGATAAACTCGGTATTCGTGAAAAAGTGCTTCCTTCACATGAAGCTAAAGATGGAACACAGGAAATGGGTGCACTCGCTGCACTGGATGCGATTGAAAGAACAGGTATTGATCCTAAAGACATCGATATCATCTTATCAGTCACTGAAGAATGGAAAGAATATCCATTAACGACATCAGCTTTATACATCCAAGATCGTATAGGTGCAGTTAATGCTTGGGGTATTGATGTTCAAAACCGTTGTTGCACAACCGTTTCTGCCATGAAGATGGCTAAAGATATGTTAATTGCTGATGATGAAGTGAATGTTGTCATGATCGTTGGTGGTTATAGAAATGGTGATTTTGTGGACTATACCGATAAAGATATGTCCATGATGTATAACTTAGGTGCCGGTGGTGGTGCCATTATTTTAAAGAAAAACTACGGTAAAAATCTTTTACTAGGATCACATGTGATTGCTGATGGTTCATTATCACGTACTGCAGGTGTCGAAATTGGGGGCTTATGCAATCCGATTACGCTTGCAAACATGGATGAAGCTAAAAAATCTTTAAGACTCATGGATCCGATTAAAATGAAAAACCGTTTAAATGAGGTCTCCATGCCTAATTGGTATAAGTGTATCGATGAAGCGTTAAGAAAATCTCAACTGACAAGAAAAGATATCGGATTTTTAGATATTCTACACATCAAACGTTCAGGTCATGAAGCTATGCTTGAAGAATTAGGACTTTCACCTGAACAATCGATTTATTTAGAAGACTACGGACATATTGGACAGATCGACCAAATTCTATCTTTACACCTTGCCTTACAAACTGGTCAGGTGAAGGATGGAACGGTCGTCTGCATGCTCGCTGCGGGTATCGGCTATGTATGGGCTGCCAATATTGTGAAATGGGGGTAGCCTATGACATTACAACAAATCTTATCGATGTTGTTTCAAGGGATTACATCGGCATCTTTTCTTGCACTCATCACGTTTGCGATCGTTTTAATCTTTAAAACGTCGTTTACTACAAACTTTGCACAAAGTTCGATTGCAACATTTAGTGCCTATGTGGTTACAAACATTTTTCAAAATATCCTTTTGGTCAATAACCCAAATGGAAACCCCATTCTCTTACTGATCATCTCAATTATTATTGGGATGCTCGTTGGCTTTGGATTTGGGATCTTCATTGATGTGATGTTGATTCGTAAATCAAAATACTCGAATGTTTTAACCAAACAAATGATCACGATGGGTATGATCCTCGTTTTTTCAGGATTATTACCCGTCGTTTTCGGGGTTTTCGCGCAACCTACACCCATGCCTTTAACACAAAAGGTGTTTCAGGTAAATGTGGGTGGTTCAATTCCCCTTTATGTCTCAGGCCACTCACTGATCTCCATCATTATTACGATTTTAGTTTTAGGTGGACTATTTGTTGCCTTAAAGTATACCAAATGGGGATTAGGCGTTCGTGCTACAGCATCCAATGAAACCGTTGCAAGCATGATGGGTGTTAACACCAAGTTCATTACTGCGATGAGTTGGGGGTTAGCAGGTGGTATTGGTGCTTTAGCAAGTGCACTGTTTGCACCAACGGTTTACACATTAACTCCTGACTTAATGTTAGGATTACAGATCAACGGATTCTTAGCAGCCGTTTTAGGTGGATTCACAACATTTGCAGGTCCAATGATTGCAGCTTTAATTATTCCAATTTCTAGAGTTTTCGCATGGCAATTCTTATCCAATGAATGGTCCAATGCGATTGTATACTTGCTCGTCTTAGTGATTATTCTGATTAAGCCTGTTGGTTTACTTGGAAAACGTATTGCAAAGAAGGTGTAGATGATGCTAGAGAACAGAACAAAAACAACATTTGCACCCGCTTTATGGTGGAAGAAAGTTTCTAAACATCCTTTCTTCGGCGTTTTCTTATCACTGTTTGTGATGATTATGATTAGACTTTTAGGTGATATCGGAATCGTTCCTCCCTCTGTGGTTGACGTATTCGCAATCATGTGGATTTATATTATTATTGGTCTTGGGTTCACCTTACTCTTAGGTTATACAGGACTCGCATCTTTAGGTACTGCAGGATTAATTGGTGTTGGTTCCTATGTCGTTGCTTATGCATTAGGCACATTAGGTGTATCCCTTTTTATCGCTTTTATCTTAGGTATTGTCATTGCGATTGTCCTTGGAACGATTGTTGGATTTATCTCACTTCGTATTGAAGGGATGTATCTTGCGATTATTACCTTAGGTTTATCCGAAATTTTAGTTGAAGTCTTTAAGTTTTGGACAAAAGTCACGAAAGGTTTAGTTGGCTTCCAAATTGAAAGATTTCCCATTTTAGGAACGATTGTCAGAGAAGAACAAGTCTACTATCTGCTTGTCATTGGATTAATTCTAACGATGTTTGCAGTATTAAATATCATCAACAGTCCCACAGGACGTGCGATGTTATCGATTAAAAACTCAACATCAGCTGCACAAGCGATGGGTATCAGTATCTTAAAGTATCGTCTCTTATCGTTTATCATTTCAACCGTACTTGCAGTGATCGGTGGTATGCTCTATATGGCATACACCAGATCCACCATTCCTAACTTATGGAACATTGCATTATCCTTAAACATTTTAGCAGCCGTCGTTATTGGTGGTGCGAAATCGATTTGGGGTGTAAGTTTAGGGACTATCTTCATTTTCGGTTTAAATCAACTTGTGTTCGCACGCATTCCATTTTTTGCTACCTATGGAAATGCATCACTGTTTATCAATGGTGCACTCATCATCTTAGTTGTTATGTTTTATCCTGGTGGGATTATCCGAATGTTTTCAGATTTATCCCGTCTATCCAAAAAATGGTACCAAAGCATTAAAACACGCATAAAGGAGTATCGTTATGGACAAGACTAACACCAAAAAAACACTCCGAATTGCGAGTAAGATGGATAAAATTGAAAAGAAGATTGCTTATTTAACGTCATATATCGATGTCTTAAAACATCAAGATGAAGTTAAAGTTGAGAAAAAAATAAATGCTTGGCTAGATGATCAAAAAGAAAATCTACTTGCCTATGAAGTTAGAACGTTATCTAAAGAAGATTATCATCAAAACTTTATACAACCTAAACAAGACGAAGTGTCAAAGACTTATGATTTAAAAGAACGTGCATTAAGACAATCGCTTAAACGCAAACTAGATAAAGCAGATGCTACACAAAAAGAAGTCCTACAAAAGACATTTGATGAAAACATCGCTACACTTCACGCTGAACTGAATGAAAAATTATCTGAGATTGAAAAAGAACTTTCCGTTCACGCTCCTTCAGAAAGTGCGCGTAAAGAAGCCCTCAAACAATACTCGGATGAAAAGAAAAAAGTTAGTCAGGAGCAACAACTTCTTAAAGAGTCATTTGAAAAAGAATATGCATTGTCTTTTGAAAATCAAAAGGCTCGCATTCAAAAACAAATTGATGCGCTTAAATTAAAACTTGACGTTTTATCCAAAACACATAAGTCACTCTTAGAGCAGCAAGAAAATGTTTTACCCGATGATGTGATCTTACGTTTAGATGGATTAATGATGCAGTTTGGTGGTCTTGTTGCTGTATCCAATCTTTCATTCGATGTTAAACAAGGTGAGATCTTCGGCTTAATTGGCCCAAACGGTGCCGGTAAAACAACCGTATTCAACTGTATCACACAGTTTTATAAACCAACCGATGGTCATATCTATTATCGCGACAAACGATTAAATACGATTCATTTAAATGACTACATCGTTCATGATGTGATCAAACAAGGGATTGTGAGAACCTTCCAAAACGTTGAACTCATTTGGGAATTATCTATTCTTGATAACTTACTTGTTGGTGCACACTCAACTTATCAAACAGGTTTCTTCCATCACTTATTCCACACCAGAAGATTCTTACGTGAAGAATCCGTTTTAAAAGCAAAAGCAATCAAAGTATTAACCGATTTAAATCTTTTACAGTATAAAGACTTTTATCCACTTGGATTACCTTACGGTATTTTAAAACAAGTTGAACTCGCAAGAACCCTTATGAGTGAACCACAGCTTATCATCTTAGATGAACCAGCTGCTGGTTTAAATGATCTTGAAACAGATCGCTTAATTGAAACGATTAGAAAGATTCAATATGATTATAAAGTGACCATCTTCTTAGTCGAACACGATATGGGACTTGTTATGGAACTTTGTGATACGATCTGTGCGATTTCCTTCGGGAAAAAGCTTGCGATTGGAACACCTAAAGAAATTCAATCCAATAAAGTGGTCCAAGAAGCTTATTTAGGAGGTGAGTAACATGGCAATCTTAGAAATCAAAGATTTAGTCATCGATTACGGCATCATCCGAGCTGTTAAAGGAATTAACATGGAAGTTAATGAAGGATCCATCGTTGCTATTTTAGGTGCGAACGGTGCAGGTAAAACAACAACGATTCGTTCCGTCTCAGGTGTTGTTAAAGTTAAAAGTGGTCGCATTCTCTTTGATGGTGAAAACATCACCAATAAGGATCCATTTAAAATTGCTGGTTTAGGTATCGTTCAATCACCTGAAGGAAGACTTATCTTAAACGGATTAACCGTCGAAGAAAACTTACTGGTTGGTGCCTACTCACTTAAAACAACAACTAAAACCATCACAGATGAACAGGGTCTCGAAGTTCAAATCAAAGAAACAAGAAATGCAAAAATTAAAGCATTGCTTGAAGAGGTTTACGGATACTTCCCCATTTTAAAAGAACGTAAGAAACAACAAGCTTCTACACTCTCTGGTGGTGAGCAACAAATGTTGGCTATCGGACGTGCACTGATGGGTAACCCTAGACTCTTACTCCTAGATGAACCATCTTTAGGACTTGCACCACTGATCGTTAGAGATATCTTTAACATCATTAAAAAGATTAAAGAACAAGGTCGTACCATTTTGATTGTAGAACAAAATGCATTCCAAACATTAAAGATCGCGGATTATGCATACATCTTAGAACTTGGTAAGATCATTAGCCAAGGTAGTGGTGAAACCCTTCTTAAAGATGAAGGACTCGTCAATGCTTATCTTGGTTCCAAACACTAGATTTGACATGTTTTTAAAAAAAACATAGAAAATAGAAAAATGCCACAAAGGCAAAAGGAGAAAAAATATGAAAAAAATTATTGCTCTTTTGATGCTCTTAGCTGCTTCCTTCGGTTTAATGGCTTGTACTGAAGAAGAAGTAACGGTAGACCGTTTATCCGTAACGCCACCTACCAAAGTAGAGTATATTGTCGGAGACGAATTTGATGCAACCGGCATGATTGTTAAGGCTATTTTCAGCGATGGTACAGACCGTACCTTAACTGCAAATGACTTTGAAGTCACAGGCTTCTCATCAACAGCTGCTGGACTAGTCACCATTACGATTAGTTATGAAGATGTTGAAGCAACTTTTGGAATCGCAGTCTTTGACCCAGAAGCTCCTGAAGAAGCATTAAGTTTAAATGTTGTTTCTGTTCCAACACAACAGATCTACAACAAGTTAGAAACATTTAACCCTGCAGGTTTAGTTGTTGAAGTTACATACAACACTGGACGTAAAGAAGTTCTTGAATCATCTGAATATACATTATCAGGTTTCGTTCAAGGTTCTGTAGGTCGTTATGATGTTGTTGTTACCTTTGAAGAACTTACAACAAGTTTCTATGCAGAAGTTCGTAATGTCACTGTTCAAGGTGTCACAGATACTTCAATCCTTGTTGGTAACACTGCAACCATTTCTGGTGGATACTCATTCATCGGTCTACCTTTCTCATATGGTATGCGTGCTGCATTCGAAGAAGTTAACGATGCAGGTGGTATCAATGGTAGAAACATTAACTACATTAACAAAGACGATGGTTTCGATGGCACTGTTGGTATAACCAATACACGTCAATTAGTTAATGAAGATAAAGTTTTCGCATTAGTCGGACATTTCGGTACGCCAACCGTTTCTGGAACACTTGGTTTTATTAGAGAAGTTGGTGTTCCTATGGTTTATGCTGCAACTGGTGTTAACGTGTTATATCGCGAAAGAGCACCACTTGATCCCGTTATGCCAGTTCAACCAATTTATTTAACTGATGGTCGTATTATGACTGCACGTGCATTAAACGAAAGTATTTATGGCGCTAACAATGACCAAGCTTTAGCTGGTGATGCAAAAGTTGGTGTCTTATACACTACTGATGATGCTGGTATGTCAATTAGAGAAGGTATCGAAATTGAAGCGCGTACACAAGGTAAGAATGCAAACTTCATTTACAGTTCATTTGCAACTACAGAAACTGCTGCATTAACCACTGCGATTGAAAACTTCAGAAGTTCAGGCGTTCAAGTTGTGATTATTGCAACAAACCAAGTTCCATTTAAGGCTGCAATCGGTGCAATGCAAACAGTCGCATTCAACGTTCCAGTATTCACATCTTATGTTAATGCTGATGCAACTGCTGTTAATGCTGCAACTGACTATACATTCCCAATTTACACCAATGCATGGGTTGACATTTTCTCAGATAAAGGTACTGCAGACGTTACTGAATTCGTAACTGCAATTCAAAATGCATCATTCTTAACTGAAGGTGAAAAAACTTCAATGGCTGCAAACTCATTTGCAATCGCTGGTTACATCGCTGCGAAGATCTTTATTGAAGGTCTAGAACGCGTTGGTGATGGTGTCCTCACATGGGAATCATTCATTAAAGCTTTAGAATCAGAAGCTGTATCTGTACCAATGGGTGGATCTGTTGACTTCTCAGGTGGTAAACGTTGGGGTATTGACTCAATGTCACTTCTTAAGTACAATCCAACAAACGATACATTCGAAAAAGTAAGAGAAATTGAAACATTAGCACAAATTCAAGCAAAATAAGTTAAACTTTAAATGAGTAAGGGGAGGGGCGACTCTCCCCTTCACCTCATTTACAATAGAAAGAGGTAAGCCTATGAAATCTCCAAAAATTATTACGATTCAAGAAGCCATCAATCTCGTTGAGAATAACGATAATATCGTTTTAGGCATGGCTGGCGCAGAACCCAAGGAATTTATCAAAGAACTTCACAAACGCGCTGGAGAAGTCAATAATGTGCGTGTAACAAACTGTTTACCATTTGAAAATGGCGAGTTTTTTGTAAACCCAGAATACAAATCATCATTTTCAGTTGATAGCTGGTTTTATGGTGCATCTTTAAGAAAGGCACACGATAACGGAAATATCAGTTTTATCCCTAATCACTTGCACCTAGCTGGTCGTAAGCGTTTTGAACATACGAAACCTCGGATTTACGTTGGTACTGCAACACCACCCGATAAACATGGATTCTTATCACTTTCATTATCGAATGTGTATGAGAAAGAAGCGTGTGCGCTTGCTGATATCGTGATCTTAGAAGTGAGCCCACATTTTCCTAGAACATTTGGTGATCTAGAGATTCATGAAAGCAAAGTCGACTACATCGTTAATGTAGATTATTATCCACCTGTTTTACCGGATGCTGAACCGAATGAAAAAGATATTGCTATTGGAAACTTCATTGCAGATAAAATTAAAAATGGTTCAACACTCCAACTTGGTATTGGTGGCATTCCTAACGCCGTTGCGCATGCACTTCTTCATAAGAAAGATTTAGGCATTCATACAGAGATGTTTACAACCGGTTTAATGAAGCTTGTTAAAGCAGGTGCAGCGAATGGATCAAGAAAGAAAACTCATCCAGGTAAACATGTTTGCTGCTTTGCATTAGGTACTCAAGAACTTTATGACTTTATTGATAACAACCCAAGTGTTCAAATTTTAAATGGACACTACGTGAATGATCCTGCCATCATTGGTTTAAATGATAACCAAGTCTCGATTAATACAACCATTGAAGTTGACTTAACCGGACAGTGCGCATCTGAATCGATTGGACACCGTCAGTTCTCAGGAACAGGTGGACAATCCGATACAGCTGTGGGTGCACAAAACTCCAAAGGTGGTATGAGCTTTATTACACTTTACTCAACCGCGATGGTCAAAAATCCTAAAACAGGTGAAAGAGAAGAAATTTCTAAAATTGTACCTTTCTTAAAACCTGGCGCGATTGTCACCTTATCTCGAGCTGATGTTGATTATGTCGTCACTGAATACGGTTGTGTTTCACTTAGAGGTACAAGCGTGGCTGAACGTGTTGAATTACTAATCAGTATTGCACATCCTAAATTTAGAGAATCCTTAAGAGCTGAAGCGATCTCTTTAGGTTACATTTCATAATCATGGCATATCTCGATTTTAAAGGAAGAAATATTTATTATGATGTCCAAGGCGAAGGAAAACCCATCCTCATTTTGAATGGTATTATGATGTCAACAAAATCATGGGAGCCTTTCGTTAAAACATTGTCTAAGGATAATCAGCTCATTCGCTTAGACTTCATCGATCAAGGACAAAGTGATAAACTCGAAAATTCGTTTTATACGCAGTCTATTCAGGTAGACATTATAGAAGTCTTGCTGAAGGAGTTAAACCTTTCTAAAGTCAATTTAGTGGGTATATCCTATGGCGGTGAGGTTGCGATACTGTTTGCAACGAAACACCCACATATGGTTGATCGTTTAGTCTTATTTAATACAACCCCTTATACCAGTCCTTGGCTTCAAGAGATTGGTCATCAATGGAACGCGATTGGAAGAACGAGAGATGGTAAGACCTATTATCAAGCTACGATTCCTGTGATTTATTCTCCAAGCTATTTTGAATCAAGTTTAGACTGGATGAAGAAAAGAGAACAGATCTTAATTCCAATATTCTCTAACCCTGTTTTCTTGGATGCGATGGAAAGATTAACTAACAGTGCGGAATCGTTTGATGCACGAAAAGATTTAGATAAGATCACTAGTCCTACGTTGATTGTTGCTGCGGATGAAGATTACTTAACACCCATTGCAAACCAACGTCAACTTCATCAAATGATTAAAGGTTCTGAGATGGTGATTTTACCTGGTGTTGGTCATGCATCGATGTATGAAAGACCCCTGTTATTTGTAACACTTGTATTAGGGTTTATCAATGCGTTAGAAGCAACGTATCAGATATAGGAGGAATCAGTTCATGGAAAAAAGACAACTAGTCTTAAAGAACGGTGAAGTCATTCACTATTTAGAACAAGGTGCTGGTGAAAAAACACTTTTACTTATTCATGGTAATTTCTCATCATCCATGCACTTTACACCACTCTTAGAAAGACTCCCAAAAACAATCAGAGTGATCACACCTGATTTAAGAGGGTATGGTGATTCTAGTTACTACAGACGTATCAGTTCATTAAAAGAATTTGCAGAAGATATGTATTCATTCTTGCAACTAAAAAAGATTCCTAAGGCTTATGTTGTGGGGTGGTCACTAGGTGGTGGCGTTGCATTAGAACTTGCAGCTAGCCATCCTGATGTGGTCGAAAAAATGGTTTTAATTAACTCAACGACACACCGCGGATATCCCATTTTTAAGAAGGGCGAAAATAACCAAATGCTCGTTGGTCAAGTCTATGAATCACCTGAAGCATTGGGTAAAGATTTGGTACAAGTTGTCCCACTTTTAGAAGCTCAAAAAACAAAGAATTTTGCAGTGATGAGTTGGGTTTTCGATAAGACGATTTATACCGTTGGTAAACCGAGTGCAGAAGATAATACACTTTGGATCAATGAATCTCTTAAACAGCGCAATCTGATTGATGCCGATTGGGCATTAGCAAATCTCAACATGTCAAGTCAACACAATTTCTATAATGCCGGTACAAATAATATCGGTCATGTGAAATGTCAAATTTTGCATACATGGGGAAATAAGGATATCGTAGTACCTGAGTATATGGTGCTTGAAAATGTGAAAGCATTGGAAAAGCAATCGAAACTGGTTGTCTATGAGAACTGTGGTCACTCACCGCTTGTTGATGTGCCTGATCAATTAACGAAAGATATTTTAGATTTTATCGCATAAGGGCTTTGGCCCTTTTTCTTTTTTGTGTAGAAAAAAATCAAAAGTAAAAAAATGTATGTTTAGTATTTGTAAACTTTCCGAATTGTTGCATTTTTTATCAAGAGTAGAAATGGACATCACAAAAAGAAGAATCAGCATAGTATGAAAGAAATGTACAAAATAAAATTAACGACCTTTGATAGTATGTCACAGATCACTTAACAGCAACTCATAGACATGCCAACTATTACTCTATCCAGAAAATAGGAATTACATGTTATACAAAGCCAGCCCCTTGATGTGTACGAAATAAGCTCTTTAAAGATAACTAGAAATCACGTATGAAAAAAACATATCTATAAACGAAGAATACTCAGGAACTCATAGAGTGCTCTATAAATATATAGAAACACACGCATACGCGCATATGCGCGCGTATGCGTGCATACACAGATGATACCTCTCTTAGAGAATGAGGTAAAAAGAAAAAGTGTTCATGCATTCGAGACTTTTGAAGAATGATCAACAATACATAAAATGACCAAGAAACACAAATGACTACAAGAAGTGAAAAAGCTCAAAACCAAAAATGATGAACTCCAGATGTCTTATATCACGTCACCTCTTAAGAAATAACTCCCTCTTCTAGAACACACAACTTAGTGTGTTTTTTTCATATGACTGATCAGACAGAATCAATACACCTATGCGTAAATAGAAGAAGAACAAGTGGCAAAAAGTACCATCAAATCATCACCCACCAAAAATGCTTAAAACGCGATTTGAGCCATCGAACGCGCCAGACAGAGGAATGTTCACAAGAAGAACTTTAAACCGCTTAAAAACTACTCTCAACTATTTTTATTACACTCATTTTAATATTTTGTATATATTTAGTATCGATAGAAGGACATTTTAATGCGTTTAATCATATCAATCATATTTCTTTAATGATGTTTAATCGAATCATATTTTACAGTTTCAATTTCCATTTGTTCGTATAATATATATTATGTTAACCATTACTCCACAGCCTTACTGTGCTGACAACTATGATTGTGTTGGTAAGTTGATTATTGGCTTCTCTCAAAATATTGGCTTCTACACCCAGGATGGTGTGTGAACTATCGAAAATCGACTATGACTAAACTTACATTTTCTAATATGCAAAAAACATGCCTTATGGTACAATAAAGTTGGTGATCATATGAATAAAAAAACGATACTTATTATCTTTACCGGTGGCACAATTTCAATGGCGAAACATAAGGAAACGAGCAAGGCTGTTATCAGTGATAATCACTCTGAATTGCTCCAAAACATCGCTTCTGAGCTCAAAAACATCGAGTTATTGTCCCATCAATTCTCTTTAAAACCATCTCCAGCTATTACGCCAGATGACATGTTTGAGCTCGCAAAACTAACAAAATCATACCTTGAAGACCCCAAAATTGATGGTATTGTCATCACACATGGTACGGATACATTAGAGGAAACTTCATACTTTTTGGATCTCTATTTGGAGACTACAAAACCTGTTGTTTTTACCGGTTCGATGCGTAACTTCTCAGAACTTGGTTTTGATGGTTTAAGTAATTTAGTCAGTTCAATTCTCGTTGCTGCTCATGATGAATCAAAACATATGGGTGTATTAGTGGTACTTAATGATGAGATCAATGCAGCTGCTGAGGTTACCAAAACACATACGTTATCACTAGATACGTTTAAGTCCCTAGAGTTTGGTCCTATCGGAATCGTTGAACAAGATAACGTTTTGTACTATCGTCAGACGCATTACCCACACCTTCATATCGCCCCAACACGCATAGAAAATAGTGTTGAAATCATTAAAGCGTATTCCGGTTCAAGTTCAGTATTACTAAACTTACTGATTGATGGTGGTTTAAAAGGTATCGTCATCGAAGCACTGGGTAGAGGTAATGTTCCGCCCATGATGATTGAGGGAATCAAACGTGCAATCAGTCTTAACATCCCTGTTCTCATCACATCACGTTGTCCAAAGGGACGCGTACTTGATAGTTATGGTTATGAGGGTGGAGGTCATCATTTGAAACAGCTTGGTGCAATTTTTACAGAAAACCTCTCCAGTCACAAAGCTCGAATCAGACTTATGCTAGCTCTTGGATACTCCGCTTTGCTTGAACAAATTAAAACTTTCTTCTAGGGAGATATTTATGTTGACTATAGCGCGCCGTATAAGAGATCGAGATTTGTATAGTAAGGTGTTTGCTTATCTCGTTTTGTCGTTTGGATTGCTTGGTGTAGGTCTACAAACAGGTAGATCTCTTCTAGGATCTGAACCTTTAGCCTATACACTAATCACTCATTTTTACTTCACAACTCAGAGTAATTTGCTCGTAGTAATCATAACTTCTATTTATTTATTTAAACAAAAAAGAGGTCCACTTTTTACCTCATTTGCATTCATAACACTTGTGAATTTATCGATGACTGGAATTATCTTTCACGCACTCTTAACACCCTACATGGGTCAGATCAGTTTTCTAAATCATGTGCTCCATACGATTACTCCGATTCTCTATATTCTCTTTTATTTTCTTATCATACAACCACACTTAAGGATATCAAAATTTTGGGTATCCCTCATTTATCCTCTTGTTTATCTGGTGCTAGTTTATACAATTATTGAACCTTTCTTTGGTGATTTGATGGAGAGACTATTCTCAACATTTTCAAATCCTAGGTTCGTTTACCCCTTTCTAGATCCTGCATCTTATGAGACCGGTGTTCAAGGATTACTCCTTTTCAACCTTGGAATTCTTGCACCGTTAATCGCAATATTCTCTTTTATTTTATGTTATTTAAAGTCTAAATTTGAAGTTAAATTATCTCATCTACAATAGAAAAACGAAGCTTACTCAGCTTCGTTTTTTTCGTTTTTACCTTCGTTTTCTACAACTTCACTTTTCTTTTTTGACGATGTTTTTTTCTTTTTCACAGGCTCTTTAATTTCTTCAGGTACTTCATTTTCAATCATTTGATCTTCTAGATGATCGTCTTTTTGTAGATCATCACGATCATCTTTTTCTGAGGTATCAGTGTATTCATGAAGTGCCGCTTCAGCTTCAGCCATCTTTAACTCTTCTTCAGTATCCTTAACTTCTTGAGCTAGAATTCTTGCTTCTTCCTTACGTTTTAAAGCTTGCTTTCGCGCTTCTATATTCGCTTTTTTCTTTTCTTCCATCAAGCGTTTTTCAACTTTCGCACGATCATCTTCACGTCTTTCCTCTTCAGCTATTTCTCGTAACATCTGTTGATGATCCAACTCTTTTTGTCTGAGTTCAAGACGAATTTCACGTTGCTTGAGTTTTCGATTTATACCCTTTTTAAGTGATTTAAAAGTCTTTGTAAAAGGACTGAAAATGACAGCTATAACGAGTCCAAGACGTTCTCCAAAGCGGTAGTTTCCTGTTTCAAATCTTTCTTTTTTCTCATCTGCTTGACTTGCTTTTATTTCACTCTTCAAAATCTTTTTAAGTGCTACAATGCTATTTCTAACCTTCTTATATGATCTTCTACCAAGTGAGTCTTCAACATACACTTTGGCTTTTTTAACTTTCACATCGTTGCCAATTAAATAGCTTCTGAATGCTTCGAGTGGGATTGACAATTTGAATGAATCTCTTGCTAAAATGATTGTTGTTTCTTCTTTTAAAGGCATCAATTTCTTCTGATATAAAAGACCTATAGCTGCTGCTTCAACGTTGACATAGCTCGAATTTGAGACCATAAATTCGACAAATGATTGTGCATCACGCTTGACTAAATCCTCATTTAAGATCAGTGCTCTTTTGCCAATAAGGTTTAATGTTCGTTGTGATTTGATGAGGACTACAAGACTGATAATGATCAAGATAGCGAGTAATCCAAACGTAATGACAAACTCTAATTCTAGATTTTTTATCCAATCAATCATTTCTTTTCACCTCCTATAAGGGGTAAGAAACTCTTTCCGTTTTTGGGTTTTTCACAGTGAAAAATATCAGTAATAGTATATCCAATGTCTGCAAATGTTTTTAAGATTGGAAGTTCTTTTCCTTGTTTAAAACGTGGTGAATAAGCTAACATTGGAACGTATTCTCTGGTATGATCTGTTCCATGATGGATGGGATCATTACCATGGTCTGCAGTTAAAATTAGTAAATCATTCTCAGTTAATTTTTTCATGAGTAAAGGTAGTTGTGTATCAAACTCTTCGATCGCTTTTCCATAACCAATGGGATCTCTTCGATGACCATAAAGGGCATCAAAATCAACTAAATTAAGGAAGCATAATCCCGTAAAATTTTCTGATGCTATAGCTGTAATCTGTTTCATTCCATCTTCATTACTCTTTGTTTTTGAGTATCTATTGATGCCATAACCATCAAATATATCATTGATTTTACCCAGTGCAATAACATCATAACCGGCCTCTGATAAGAAATTTAAGGCCGTTTTTTCATGGGGTTTAAGTGCATAATCATGACGATTAGATGTCCGTTTAAAGCTATTTTTATCATTCCCAATAAACGGTCGTGCGATTACACGTCCGACTTTCCATTCTGGTTTCATCGTGATTTCACGAGCAATTTCACAAATTCGATATTGTTCCTCAATGGGAATAATACCTTCATGCATCGCAATCTGTAAGACAGAATCAGCTGACGTATAGACGATCAGATCACCAGTTTTCATATGTTCTTCGCCTAAGTCTCTGATGATATCTGTGCCTGATGCACTGATATTTCCAATGACTTTACGACCTGTTTTTTGTTCAAGTTCATCAATCAATGCCTTTGGAAATCCGGTATCTGTGAATGTTTGGAAAGGTTTTGTAATATACATCCCCATCATTTCCCAGTGTCCTGTCATGGTATCTTTACCGTGAGATGCTTCTTGGATTTTTGTGTAGAATGCTTGAGGATGTTTTGTTGTTTTTACATTTTTGATGGGTTCAATATTACCATAACCAAGTGCTTCCATATGTGGAATATGGAGATTCATTTTTTCTGCAATATGTCCAATGGTGTGTGCTCCTAGATCATTATAATCTTTAGCATCAGGTGCTTCTCCAATACCAAGTGAATCTAAAACAATTAAAAATACGCGTTTATAAGTCATCTTGTTCCTCCTTCGCACGTGGGTGTGCGCTCTTATAAATTTCTTTAATTCTTTGTTGACTAATGTGTGTATAAATCTGTGTCGTTGATATATCTTCGTGACCCAAAAGAGATTGTAGCGTTCTTAAATCCATACCATTTTCGAGTAAATGTGTTGCAAATGAATGTCTTAATGTATGTGGTGAACACTCTGTTTTAACACCTGCATCAAGTGCTAATTTCTTTAAAAGTTTAAAAAATCCTTGTCTGGATAATCTATTTCCTTGTTGATTTAAAAAGAGTATTTGTGTCTTTTCAAGTTGAATCAAAGACTCTCTTCCCTTAACGATATAGTTTCTTAGAGCTATCACTGCAGGATCAGATATAGGAACCATACGTTCTTTTGAACCCTTACCTCTGACCATAATATAGGCTTGATTAAGATGAATATCACCAAGTTCAATGTCTAGAAGTTCTGAAACTCTAAGTCCAGATCCATAGATCAGTTCAAGTAAAGCAGCATTTCTTAACCCTAAAGGTTTTGTTAAATCGACTTGATTTAAGACTTTCATCACCTCATCAACGGATAAAACCTGAGGTAAATGTTTTTCAATTTTAGGTGAATCAATCTTTTTAACAACATCTTCATCAACTTCTTTTTCAATAAATAAAAAGTGATGAAAGCTACGAATGGCAGTCAGTTTTCTTGCCATACTTTTTGTAGTCATGTGTTTTTTTAAACTACGCATATAAGAATCGATATGCAGTTTTTCAATGTCTTTAGGCTTCTTAATACCATGGACATTTTCTAAAAATGTTTGGTACTGATAGAGATCTCTCATATAAGATTCAATGGTGTTTTTGCTTGAACCTTTTTCATTCTTTAAGTAATACTCATAATCTTTTAGGATATATTTCATACAAACACCATAAAGACTTGATTACCTAAAAAGATACCTTTTTCAGTGAGTCTTAACTTCCCGTTAACAACTTCAACTAATCCATATGAAACCTTTTCTTCAAGCTTTGGGTAAGTTTTAAAGAGATCAATGTCATATTTTTTTTCAATGTCACTTAGCGATATGCCTTCAATTTTTCTTAATCCAAAGATCAGATCATCTTGTAACATCATCTCTTTTGTTTGTAATTCTTTATGGCTTTGCCATGATTTAAAATATTCAGGTAAGTGTCTATGATTATAGGTACGATATCCATCAATAAATCCATGAGCACCTAACCCAACACCAATATATTCACCTAATGTCCAGTAAAGCAAATTGTGCAACGAATAGTGTTTATTTTTCGCATAATTTGAGATTTCATAATGCTCGAAACCTTGTTCTTTTAAGCGTTTAATCACGTGCGCATACATGGTTGCTTCCATATCTTGATCCATTTCATGGAATTTACCCTTTAAATATTGATGATAAAAGTATGTTTTTTCTTCTAAAATTAATGAATAACATGACACATGTGTGATATCAAGTTTTTGAATCATATCAAGATCATAGTCAAGCATCTCCATCGTCTGACCAGGTATTGCATAGATTAAATCAACTGATATACGAGGAATGCCAACTTCTTTTAAATGATTTACCACATCAAATATATCTTTTTCTTGATGTTTCCGATTTAAATATATAAGTAGATCATTATGAAATGTTTGAACCCCTAAACTAACTCTATTAATCCCAAAAGCTTTAAAGATTTCTCCTTTTTCTTTTGTATAAGATTCAGGATTAACTTCAATGGTATATTCAATCGGGTGAATATCTTTTAGTGATTCAAATACGTATTTAAGTTGAGCAACCGTTAACATGGATGGTGTTCCACCACCAATATAAATAGTTTCAATTGTCTTAAAGTGATGTTGATATGATTTAATTTCTTCTCTTAGAGATACTAAATAACGATCAATCATCTCTTGATCTTTAGGTACTCTTTTTACGAAGTCACAATAGTGGCATATCGATTCACAAAAAGGAATATGCACATAAAGTCCTTTCACATCATCACGTCCTTTGTATATCTATTATACCAAAAATGGTTTACATAATAAAGAAAAGCGATGAGTTTATCACTCATCACTGTTAGATAAAATCGCCATAAATGCTTCTTGAGGTACGTCAACACGACCCAAGGTTTTCATCTTCTTTTTACCTTCTTTTTGTTTAGATAAAAGTTTCTTTTTACGTGAGATGTCCCCACCATAACATTTCGCAAGAACGTCTTTTCTCATCGCTTTAATGGTTGTTCTAGCGATTACTTTGTTACCAAGTGCTGCTTGAACCGGAATTTCAAACATTTGACGTGGGATTAATTCAACCATTTTTTCACAAATGATTTTTCCACGGTTATAGGCAAAATCTCTATGAACAATAAGTGATAGAGCATCGACGATTTCACCATTGAGTAAAATATCCATTTTTTGCAGATTAGATGGCTTATAGCCAGACATTTCATAGTCAAATGATGCGTAACCTTTAGTTGATGATTTCAATTTATCAAAGAAATCATAAACAATTTCAGATAAAGGAAGTTCATATGTGATGTGAACACGGTTCGCATCAATATACTTCATATCACCAAAAATACCTCGTTTTTTCTGAGAAATGTCCATAATCGCACCCACATATTCTTTAGGTGACATAATGGATGCTTTAATATAGGGTTCTTCAATGCGATCAATACGTTGTGGTTCAGGTAATTTGGATGGATTATCGACAGGAACCATCGATCCATCTGTTAAATAAACGTGATAAACAACCGATGGTGCAGTCGCAATCAAATCGATGTTAAACTCCCTACGGATTCTTTCTTGGATAATATCCATATGTAACAATCCTAAGAAACCAGTTCTAAACCCAAAACCTAATGCTTGGGATGTTTCTGGTTCATAAAGTAAGGAAGCATCATTTAATTTAAGTTTTTCTAAAGCATCTTTTAAATCTAAAAATTGATCAGCATCAATCGGATATAGTCCGCAGAAAACAACACTGTTCATCGTGCGATATCCAGGTAGAGCTTGTTTAGCTTTACGATTCGCATAAGTGATCGTATCACCCACACGTACTGTATTAATATCTTTAATACTTGCGAATAAATAACCAACATCACCTGGTCCTAAAATATCTCTTTTGACAACTTTTGGTGTATGCACACCGACTTCTAAAACTTCATATTTTGCTTTAGAGGCCATAAATTCAATAAGGTCACCTTTTTCAATGGTTCCATTGACAACTCTAATATAAGCAACAACACCTTTATAAGCATCAAAAATAGAGTCGAAAACAAGTGCTTGAAGAGGTGCATTCGCATCACCTTGAGGTGCAGGAACATCCGTGATGATACGCTCTAAAATTTCAGTAATACCAATACCTTCTTTTGCAGATGCTAAGACAGCATCTTGAGCAGGTAGTCCAATAATATCTTCGATTTCCTTTTTAACTTTTTCAGGTTCAGCACTTGGTAAATCAATTTTGTTAATCACGGGAATGATTTCTAAATCATTGTCGATTGCAAGATATACGTTTGCTAACGTTTGAGCTTCAATACCTTGAGCAGCATCTACGACTAAAATAGCACCTTCACAAGCTGCTAAAGATCTAGATACTTCATATGTGAAATCGACGTGACCTGGTGTGTCAATTAAGTGCATAATGTATTCTTCACCATTTTGAGCTCGGTAAAGCATTTCAACAGCATTTAATTTGATCGTAATACCACGCTCGCGTTCAAGATCCATCGAGTCTAAAAGTTGTTCTTTCATCTCACGGTTACTTACCGTATTGGTTGACTGTAACAAACGGTCAGCTAACGTTGACTTACCGTGATCGATGTGTGCGATGATCGAGAAATTTCTTATTCTTTTTTGTCTTTCATTCAGTAAAGATTTATTCATGATACACTTACCTTTCCGCTTTATTATTGTATCATAAAATACGCTGAAATAAAGCATAATAATCGAGAAAGATTTACATATCGAACTTTCTAAACTAGGTAAACGTTTTTATCATTTTTCATTTAAAATTACATTGCAAATTACTTGACATATGTTATAATATAGTCGAATGAAAAACAATTCATAGGAGGAATTTAATAATGAAAAAATTGATTGCATTCTTTTTTGTTGCCTTACTTGCATTAAGTTTAGCAGCTTGTAAGGAAAGAGAATACCCAGTTGACGGTGTATTCTTAGGGTATGAAGTGACAGTTAGCCGTAATGCTCCACAAGTTACTTTTGTAACTGTGACAGTTGAAGATGGTGAAATCACAGCTTATGATATCGATGTACGTCAAGGTGTTAGAACAAACACTGGTACAACTGAAGCTCCAAACTACACATTTGCTTGGAATGCTAAGACTAAGAAAGAACTTGGCGACGACTATGGTATGAAGGATTCTTCTGAAATCGGTAAAGAATGGTGGGAACAAGCTGAAGCGATTGAAGCATTCTGGTTAGAAAATGGCGTTGATGCTATGACTAAAAATGCTGAAACTACAGCAATTGACAACATCACTGGTGTATCTATTAAAGATGCATACACTGTTGCTGCAAATCTTGCATTAGCTAATGCTAAAGCTGGTAAGTTCGTATCACTTTATTGCTCAGGTTCAGATTTATACACAGCTGAAATGACTTTAACAAGCAAAGGTAAGATTGACACTTTAGTATTAGACGTTCTTCAAGCTACTAAAGATAAAGTTGCTGGTACATTTGTATGGAAAGATCAAACTAAACAAGAATTAGGTTATGCTTATGGTATGCATAAGACTGCTTCTGCTACAACAACTGAAGCTGAATACATTGCATGGTTAGAAGCTAATGACAAACTTGAATGGTTCGAACAAGCAAACTTAATTACTGCTGACATTATCGCAAACGGTTGGAGCACAACAGCTGCTGAAAACGTTCCTGCTGGTGTTTCTATTTCAACAGCTGGTTACTATGCAGTTCTTGCTACTCTCTTCGGATACGCTGGAAACTCAGTTAAGTAACAATTAAGAAATCAAAAGCATCCATCTTTATGGGTGCTTTTTTTCTTTCCTAAATTAATTATATATATCTTGCTTTCCTGAATTAGACATGATAGAATTTTCATCGAAGGGGAGTAGTTTCCCAATAATCAATCGTCAGGACGGCTTTTAGCCCGGTTGATTTCAAGCTAAGCTTGTAACAAGACCTTCAAGACATTTTGTCTTGAAGGCTTTTTTTATGAAAGGATGAGATTATGGATTACGTATTTAATGTAGGTTTACTCATTATTGGTTTTTTATTTCTTGTTAAAGGTGCTGACTTTTTCGTTGCATCCTCTTCATCGATTGCAAGAAAGTTTAACGTCTCACCGCTTGTTATTGGATTGACTTTGGTTGCATTTGGTACATCATTACCTGAATTAGCCGTAAGTTTTATCGCATCACTCACCGTTGAACCGGGGGCAACCGCTGATATTGCGATGGGGAATGTCATAGGATCTAATATCGTTAATATTACACTGATATTAGGATTAACTGCGCTTGCAAAACCCGTGAAAGTGTCAAAAACAATGCATAAAAAAGAATTCCCTTATTTAATTTTAGCATCAGTGCTTATTCTTTTATTATCCTTGTTTTTTCAAAGTGACACACAAATCGTTTGGTATGAAGCTATCATTTTATTGATTGCATTCATTGGATATGTTTACATCATGATTAAGTCTGGAAAAAACTCAGATGATCAGGGTGAATTCAAGGTACTTGATATGAAGAAAGCTATTTTTTTACTCATATTGGGCTTAGCTGGAGTCACAACAGGTGGTTATATGGTCACTGAAGGTGCAAGTAATCTGGCAACTTCTGTCTTAGTTTCTTTCTTTTCGATGACTGAAACCAAAGCGATTACACTCGTGGGTTTATCGATTGTTGCTGTTGGGACTTCATTACCTGAGATGGTAACCTCGATTGTTGCTGCTAGAAAAGGTGAAAATGAGATCGCATTTGGTAACCTCGTCGGGTCAAATATTTTTAATATCTTATTTATTTTAGGACTTTCTGGACTATTTAATCCACTTGGAATTAATGGTGATGTCATGATTGATACGTATATCATGCTCGCTGTCACAGTGATCGCAGTATTAATGGCTATTTCAAAAGGGGTTGTCACAAAAAAAGAAGGACTATTACTGACATTAATCTACGTTTCTTATGTCATTTATATTATTTTACGTGCACTTTCAATTCTATAAAAAAATAGAACCTTGCTAAAGGTTCTATTCAATATCTTCACTTAATTCGGGTTCTAAGTTAACTACATGTATGTTGACTTCTAGAACCTTTTTTGTATCTGCGCCAGTAACGATGACTTTTACATTTTTATAGATAAATGACTCACCAATCATTGGAATTTTACCTAATTCATCTTGAACCCATCCATTAACAGTTGCAAAATCCATTTCATCTTCAATTTTCAAGAGTTCAAACAAATCATCTAAATCTGCTGTCCCTTTGACTTTATATGTAAATTCATCAAGTTGTGTGATTTGTTCGATGATTTCATCGTGCTCATCCCAAATATCACCAACAATCTCTTCTAAAATATCTTCCATCGTGACAATACCGAGTGTTCCACCAAATTCATCTTTCACAATGGCCATATGTGCTTTATTATCTTGAAGTAAATCGAGTAAATGTGAAACTTTCATATACTCAGTAACAAACACAGGCGGCTTAATAATGCTGTCAAGTGGTTCTTTTTCTAATACAACACGGTTATAGAAATCCTTATGATTAATAATACCTATGATGTTATCAATTGATCCTTCAAAAACCGGCAATCTAGAATAACCACTATGCTTAAATATATGAATAATTTTTTTGATCTCTTCATCTATCGAAATGGCAACAACGTTTACGCGAGGTGTAAAAATCTCTTCAATCTTTAAATCATCAAAGTCGATGACATTACGGATTAATTCACCTTCGTTTTCGTTGATTCCACCTTCTTGTTGAACCTCAGTCACATAGGTTAAAAGTTCTTCTTCGGTAATCGCAGGACCTTCGTCTTCTTTAATACTTTTATTGATAAGCTTTTGAATTCCTGAGAAAATAATCGATATGGGATATAAAATCCAAATAAAAAACTGCAAGATGGGTGTAACTGCCATTGCAAACTTTTCAGGCATTTTTTTAGCGATACTTTTAGGCGATATTTCACCAAAAATAAGAACTAATATCGTCATGACTGCTGTTGACAATGTCACACCGAGATCGCCCCAGAATTTAACAAAAATAACGGTTGCTAAAGATGCTGATAAAATATTCACAATATTATTACCGACTAAAATAGTTGTTAATATGCGGTCAAAATCATCAGCTAATTTTAGAGTATGAACAGCTCTTTTATTACCATTTTGAATATAATTTTTGATCTTAATTGGATTTAATGATGAGAATGCAATTTCGGTTGCAGAGAAAAAAGCTGACAATAAAATCAGAAACGCGATTACTGCAATATATATATATACTTCTTCAGTCATTTTTATTCATCCTTTTCGTTCTCACCAGATTCAGAAACATCTTCTTTGGTCACACGAACTTTTGTAATAATTTTGTTTTCAATATCCATAATTTCAAATGTAAAACCATGATAATGAATGGATACTTTCTCATTTTCTTCAGGAAATCTCCCAAGTTGGCCTAAAATAAATCCTGAAAGTGTATCATAATCTTCGACAGGCAAATTCGCATCGATGATATCTTCAACATCATTAATGCTCGCTAAACCATCGATTTCATAAACTTCTTCATTAATCTGCTTAATAACTTCTTCATCTTCATCATATTCATCAGAAATATTACCAACAATTTCTTCAATCAAGTCTTCAATCGTGACTATTCCTGCAGTTCCACCGTATTCGTCTAAGACGATCGCAATATGATTCTTTTGTTTTTGCATTTCTCTAAAAAGTTCTGCAGTTCTCTTCGACTCGGGCACAAAATAAGGTGCACGAACTAATGATTTCAAACTAAACTTTTCCTCTGGTTTATCCAAATATTTAAGTAAATCTTTAACGTGCATTGTACCAACGATATGGTCAATGTTTCCTTCATAAACCGGATATCTTGTATATTGTTCTTGTTGAATAAAGTCAATAAGTTGTGAACGCGTTGATTTGATGTTTAACGCCGATATTTCTGTACGATGTGTCATGATTTCATCAACAGTCGTATCTGAAAAGTCGAAAATGTTTTGGATCATTTCGCCTTCTTCTTCATCAATTGAACCTGTTTTACTACTTTCTTCAACAATCGTTCTAATTTCTTCTTCGGTGACCACGCGATCTCCCTCATGAGGTTTTAACCCGAATAATCGACCAATGATCATCGATAAACCATTTAATAACCAGGTTAATGGTTTTAATATACTCGTCATCAACATGACAAATCCAATCGATGCATAAGCAAAACGATCCGGATATTTGTTTGCAAGTCTTTTTGGAATTAAAATACCAAAAACCATGTGAAAAATAAGCAAAAAGATGGTAATAATTAAAATAACCATTGGTTTAACAATCCATAGTGATGAATTAAACCATAAAACAACTTCTTTACTGAAGGTGTCTAAAGCAATTGCTCCATTAATAATGGGAGTTAATACTCTTAACGTTTGAAGCGTGATTTGATATGGTTTAGGATTTTGTGCGTATTTCAATACACGTTTAGCTGATTTATTTCCAGCTTCAGCATCTTCCTCGACTTTTGCATCACTGATACTTACTAAAGAAGAATCACTGATGACACACAAAGATGTCAATAAAATCAACAAAATCATTACAATCATCGATGTTAACATGATCTCACCTCAGTATAACAAAAAAAGACACCAAAAAAAGCGCGATGCTTGCTGTCTTTGCTTACCTCATATATCGGATCGTCGATCCTACTACTGCTATCTTCCATTCCTTATGTGTTCCTCCATCTAGGATGTACTATCAATATTATACATTTTTTTTAATAAAAGTCAAGGTGCTTGGCCTTATGACATCATCTTTACTTTGTTTCATGTGGCTAAAATAGGGCTTCTTATGATACAATAATTAGGTATGAAGTTTTAAAACTTGATCATTTAAAAGATATATATTTTAGAAAGAATAGGTTCTGTATATGCAAACAGCTCTCCACATTTTGATGCTTATCATCGGTTTTGTTTTTTTGATTAAAGGTGCAGATTTTTTTATTGTGTCATCTTCATCTATCGCTAGAAAATTTCATGTTTCACCACTTATCATCGGGTTAACGTTGGTTGCGTTTGGAACATCTTTACCCGAACTTGCAGTAAGTTTTGCAGCATCTATTTCTGCAAAAACACAAGGAACAACAGCTGATATTGCGATGGGTAATGTGATTGGATCCAATATTGCAAATATCACACTCATTTTAGGTTTATCCGCTGTCTTAATGCCCGTTGTCGTTAAAAAAGCGATGAATAAACAAGAATTACCTTTCTTAATGGTTATTACGATCTTAATTGCAGTTCTTGCTAACTTTTTCTCACAAGATCAAATTGTTTGGTGGGAAGCACTGATTCTCCTTTTATTTTTTGCATACTACATTTATTTAATGCTACGCTCTCATAAAAATGGTGAAGAAAATGTAGAAGTTCATCTGGTTGACATGAAAAAAGCGATCATCTTACTTTTCATCGGTATTGGTGGTGTTTCATTTGGTGGATGGTTAGTTACAGAAGGTGCAGAATATATCGCCATTGAACTTCTTGTCAATGCATTTAGCATGGGTGTATCGAAAGCTACAACCCTTGTTGGACTGTCTGTTGTAGCACTTGGTACATCGTTACCAGAACTTGTAACATCTGCAATGGCTGCTAAAAAAGGTGAAAATGAAATTGCTTTAGGTAACGTTTTAGGATCCAATGTATTTAATACCTTATTTATTGTTGGTTTATCTGGTTTAGTCGTTCCACTTGGTATGAATGCTGATGTTAAACTGGATTCAATTATCTTAATTGGCATTACTGCAGTTGTCATCTTATTTTCAATCACGAAACAAGTCATTTCTAAACGTGAAGGTGCCATCTTAGTCTTTATTTATTTCGCTTACATTACCTATATCATTCTACGTGCTTTAGGTACTTTATAAAAAAAAGCTGTTATGGCTTTATAAAAAATCCCATACATAAATCATATAAATCATCACGATGGACGACATAGTCTTCGTGATGTTTTTCTTTCATGATGATGAGTTTCGCACCTTTAATATGATGGGCAATCGCTTTTGTGTGTCTTGGTAAAATAACATCAAACTCACCTGCAACAACCATGACTTTTGCTTTTATTTTATGAAGATCGTTTAATTGATAAAGAGGTTCTTCAACCATCAGTTTAAACATCGGATCACCTGTTTTAATATAAACATCTTCCCAAGATTTTTTAACTTTCTTTTGTATACCATTTGTGTTGATATTCGTACCCAACACCATCATTTGACTCATTAAATCAGGATATTTCATGCCTAAGATAAGCCCAATAATACCACCATCACTAAATCCTATATACATAGGTTTTTCAAGTCTTAGTTGTTTGATCATTTCAGCTATATCTTCTGCCATATCTTCATAGTGGAGTTCATCTACTTTTTCTGATTCACCGTGACTCCTACTATCGACTAAATAACATGTAAAATAGGGTTTTAGCCGCTCAACAAGAGGATCAAAGATATGGTGGTCTTCACCATTACCATGAACAAAAATAAGTGGTTTACCACTCCCCATAACTTCTACATATAATTTGATTTCGTTCACAACTAAATTCATCGTTTTCTCCCTAGATAAAAGGTCCCCAAAGGGACCTAGTTTGCCAATGTGCATAAGCCATGTTCTGTAGCCTCTTTCGAGGTGTGACCATTTATCTCTACTGTAAGTAGCATGAACGCACTTATCATTCGTTTGTTCATGTGCCCCTACCAAATTTTGGGTTGCTAGCTTGAGGGGTTTACCGCGTTTCATCCTTTTATTTCTAAAAGGCTCGTCTCTGTGGCACGTTACGTCTAGAGCATAGTTTCCCTTAGCTCATTGATCGCCGTTACGCTATCAAGCGTACCCTAGGTTATGTTTTCCCTAGGCACAAACACTACATCCATCACAGGTTGTGCTAGCATGGACTTTCCTAACCGTTATTCACAGCTCGGTCACCTTCCATTGACACAAGCATTATATCATAGATAGATAAATCTTTTCTACGCTTTTTCATATGAAAACAAAAAAGAGGATTTCTCCTCTTTTACGAATTACTTGTTTACAAGTGCATCTTTTCTTGATAAGTCAATACGACCTTTTTCATCAATACCAATGCATTTAACTAAGATGATATCGCCTAATGAGACAACATCTTCAACTTTTTCGACTCTTTCTTTAGCTAATCTTGAAATGTGAACTAATCCTTCAGCACCTGGCCATAACTCAACGAAACAACCAAATTTTTCAACGCGAGTGACTTTACCTTCATAAATTTCACCGACTTTAGCTTCTTTAACAAGAGCTAAGATGCGATCAGCTGCAGATTGGATCCACTTCGATTCTGTATGCATTAAGAAGACGCGTCCATCTTGTTCAATATCAATCTTCACTTGATTGTTATCTTCAATGATTTGGCTAATGATCTTACCACCGGCACCAATAACATCTCTAATCTTATCAGGATTGATACGAATCATCATGACTTTTGGCGCATACTTCGATAAATCACTTCTTACTGCAGGAATGGTTTCAAGCATATGATCTAAGATATGTAAACGTCCGATGCGCGCTTGTTCTAACGCTTCTCTTAAAATTTCTTCGGTAATGCCTGAAATCTTAATGTCCATTTGAAGTGCTGTAATACCATCTTTTGTACCAGCAACTTTAAAGTCCATATCGCCTTCATGGTCTTCCATACCTTGGATATCTGATAAAACTGCGTAATATTCGCCTTCTTTAATTAAACCCATTGCAATACCTGCTACAGGTGCCTTAATGGGAACACCAGCTGCCATGAGTGCCATCGTACCTGCACAAATCGTTGCTTGTGAAGATGAACCGTTAGATTCTAAAATTTCAGATACAACACGAATGGTGTATGGGAATTCTTCTTCATTAGGTAATACTTGAAGTAATGCGCGTTCACCAAGTGCACCATGTCCGATTTCTCTACGACCTGGTCCACCATAACGTCCTGTTTCACCAACTGAGAATGGTGGGAAGTTGTAGTGTAACATAAATCTCTTCGTATCTTCTAATCCAAGACCATCAATGATTTGGTTTTCACCTAATGCACCAAGTGTTACAACACCTAATGCTTGTGTTTGACCACGTGTAAATAACGATGAACCATGTGTTCTTGGTAGAATATCAACACGTGATGAAAGTGGGCGAATTTCATCGACCTTACGTCCGTCTGGGCGTACTTTATCTTGTGTAATTAAACGTCTTAATTCTTGAGTGACAATACCATCAACGATTGTCTTAACTTGTCCAAGATAATCTTTTTGAGCTTGTTCATCAAAGAATTTAATGCCTTCAATTTCTTTAATGAATGATGTTTTAGAGAAATGATCAACCGTTTCGTTTGTTAAGTCATCAATCGCTTGGTAGCGTTCTAACTTATCGAAAATAGAAACAGCTTTAACCATACGTTCTTTAACGTAAGCATCCACTTGTTTTTTAAGTTCTGGATCAATCGCTTTAGCTTCAAAATCCATTTTTTCAACGGGATTATCATCTAAAATTGTTTGAATGAACTCGACTAATTTCTTAATCTCTGCATGACCAACCATAATTGCATGTAACATATCTTCTTCAGATACTTGTTTAGCACCTGCTTCAACCATGTTAATGGCATCTTTTGTACCAGCAACGGTTAATTCAATATCAGATAATGCTTGTTGTTCAACCGTTGGATTAATGATGATTTCACCATTCAATCTACCAATTTGAACACCAGCAACGGGTCCATTAAATGGGATATTCGAAATACCTAATACAATGGATGAACCAATAAGTGATGCGATTTCAGTTGTGTTATCGGGGTCACTTGATAAAACGGTATTAACAATTTGAACTTCGTTTTTAAATCCTTCTGGAAATAAGGGGCGAAGTGGACGGTCAATCAGTCTTGATGTTAATGTTTCATGTTCAGATGGACGACCTTCTCTTCTTAAAAATCCACCTGGAATTTTTCCTGCTGCGTAAAGCTTCTCTTGATATAAAACCATGAGGGGAAAGAAATCTTGAGTTGAAGCTTCATTTTTCGCTGTTACAACACTTAATACTGTAGAGTCACCATAGGTGATCATCGCTGATCCAGCTGCTTGTTTCGCAACTTCACCAATTTCAACGCGTAGTACTCTACCGCCAAGCGTTGTTTCGTAAATCTTTTTTTGCATGATATAAAATCTCCTTCATTTTATATGTCTATTTATCTATTCATAGCCTTAATAATGATACCACAAAAACGGTGTAAAGTATAGAAATTAAAAAAAAAGTTGCTTTCGCAACCTTTTTATCGACGGATACCTAACTTAGTGATGAGTGTTTGGTAACGATTAACGTCTTGATTACGCAAGTAATTGAGTAAACGACGTCTTTGACCAATCATCAAATAGAGACCACGACGTGAATGGAAATCATGAGAATGTGTTTGAAGATGTTGGTTTAACTGATTGATTTGTTCTGTTAAAACAGCAACTTGGACTTCAGGTGAACCTGTGTCCCCTTCTTTTGTCGCATATTCTTTGATAATTTCATTCTTTCTTTCTTTTGAAAGTGCCATTGTTTTATTTCCTTTCTCGAATAACTAAAGACAGGGTTGGCGTTCCGCTATCCTTGTTACCGCCTTTTTTATTTTAGCATTTTTATGGAAAAATGCAAGAAAAATCACTAAATTTTAACGAATTGGTCAACATTTAAAACAAATACAGTTGCTCCACCAACTTCAACTTCAATTGGCAGCGCTGAAAATGAGCCAAACTCATTAACGATGGTATTCGGTACCAGTTTGGTTCGCTTCTTACTGTGTGCTTCAATAATCTCTAAAGCTTGTGGAACTTTTTCATCATTCACACCAATCATAAAGGTGACGTTTCCTGCTCTGAGGAAACCGCCGGTTGTTGCAAGTCTTGTTGAGAAAAAACGATCTTTGACTAAAGCTTTTTGAACCTTGTTTGCATCATCGTTGGATACGATTGCGATAATAAGTTTCATAGAATCACCTCGTTAACTTTATTATAACATATTTTTTTTAGATGATTAATTTTCGAACTGCAGTTTCATCTTTTTGAAGCTGTTCGATGAGTTCTTTCTTATTTCTAAACTTTAATTCTGTTCTTAAATAGTGCATAAATGTGATATCTAATGTTTTACCATAAATATTTTGTTTGAAATCAAGAATATAAATTTCTAATCTTTTTTCAAAACTATAGTTTAATGTTGGATTATTTCCAATGTTTGCCATCGCATGATGCGTTTCTCCATCAAAACTGACCTTAACGTAATACACACCGCTTTTAGGTAAAAAATAGTTGCCATAATCAATGTTAGCCGTTGGATAACCCAATTTATGACCGATTTTATTACCATGAACAACAACACCTTTAACATCATAATGACGGTTTAACAATTTACGCGCTGAACCAAGATCTCCAGTAGATAAAAAATCTTTAATGTAAGTTGTTGATACGCGTGTGTGATTATACACTAAATCCTCAACAACATCTACGAAAAAGTAGCGTTTTAAATCAGCAATCGTTCCTTCACCGCGATACGCAAATCTGGCATCACGACCAATCACGATTCTTCTCACATGAATTCCTCTTAAAAACTCAATAAACGCTTCAACGCTTAACTCTGAGAATGCTTGATTAAACTCTACTAAAAAAGCATAATCCAAAGGATATTTTGAAAAAAGTGATATTTTATCCTCTTTTTGAGTGAGTGTACGAAACGATTGTTTACGTAAAACTGATGATGGGTGTGGATCAAATGTCATCACGCCATGTTTGGTATCTTGATAGGACAAAACACGTTCAATCAGTTGCTGATGACCCAAATGAAGACCATCAAAATTACCGATGGTAATCGTTAAAGGATCAGTGTTTTGTATCAGATTAAATGGTGCTGAAATAATTTTCATAAGACTCCTTAAAAAATAACAACAGGGCGGTATACATACCCGTCACATGGTGTATAGTATGCAATCATGTTTTGATTGTGATCTTTGACAATAAATGGTGCATCAGTTTTAATTTGTCTTTCATCTAAATAAACACCATTTTTAACAAGTTTAATCATATAATCATTAAGTTCAATGAAAGGTGTTTCCATAAAGAAATCTTCCATTTTTAAAATTTCCTCTAAACTGACATCCTCAATAGTTTTTGCATCTTTGACATGATACTTACCCACTGATAATCTCCTTAACTCAGAAAGTGCTGCATATGCATCTAATTTCGTTGCTAAATCGACTGCTAAACTACGGATATACGTTCCTTTTGAAACGTCTACAACAAATTTAAATGCATGATGTTCATAAGGTGATGTCATCTCAAAACGATTGATTTCAACCGTTCTTGCTTCCCTTTCAACCTCTTCACCTTTTCTGGCTAGATCATAAAGTTTTTGACCATCTATTTTCAGTGCGGAATACATGGGTGGAATTTGTTCATATCCCCCAATAAATGTTTTCATTTTTTCTTTGATATCCGCTTCATGAAGCAATACATCATGGTGTTTTAAAACTTTTCCCGTTGTATCAAACGTATCAAAGTGTTTACCAAAAGAAATCGTTCCTTCATAGCTTTTATCAAGGTCAGAAAAAAGATATGCTAACTTTGTTGCCTTCCCTAAACAAAGAATTAAAAGGCCACTTGCAAATGGATCAAGCGTCCCGGTATGACCAACTTTATCCAATTTAAATTTACGTTTTATACGACTAACAACATCGTGTGACGTCAAACCCACAGGTTTGTCGATGAAAAGAAAACCATCCATCCAATCACCTCTATTTATTATACCGTATTTCATACTAAAAGGGAAAGAACAAAAGTGAATAAATTCACTCTGGGCGATTAAATCGCCTTTTCTTTTTTTCTCATCTTCTTTATAATATACTCATGGACCCTATTTTAATTAAGTATAAGTACAGAGACCTTTTAGCCTTAGCAGCGATACAGGGTAAAGATGTCTATGAAAACGAACTGAATAAACTTTCAAACCTCAAAGTTAATCGAGAGGCTAAACTCACGATTCAATCCATTTTTAAAACGTATTGGCCATTCTTTAAACCTCTGTTTTTAGATCGCTTGCGGCCAGCCATTATCTCGAATGTCGAGCGAATGATTGATTGTAAAAATTTAGCGAATGGCTATCTCTTTTTTGAGTGTCCTTCGTGTGATCAGTTTTATCTTCAGGGTCTCTCATGTCACTCGAGGTTTTGTGTCTCTTGTAACCAGCGATATCGTGAGAAAAGAACGCTTGCGGTTCAATCGAAACTTTTAGATGTTCCTCATCGTCATTTCGTTTTCTCAATCGCTAAAGAACTCAGAGCTTATTTTAGACTCTACCGCGGTCTTTTCGATGTTCTCTTCTCCTCTGTCAATGAAGCACTTCAGGCACTTGTCTTTTCATCAAAGCTTGCCGTAAAAGAAGATCGAAGACTTGGCCTCATTGCCTTCTTACATACCTTTGGTCGTGATCTCAAATTCAACCCTCACATCCATGTCTTAGTTGCTGAAAGAACGCTTGATATCAACCTGAAACTGCGAAACTTCTCTTACTTTCACTTTGAAAAACTTAGACTTCATTTTCAACTCGCTTTGCTGAGAAATATCTCAGATTACTTGAAAGTCCTCGCACCCAAAGAAACTTACAATCGCTTCTATCGTCTGAAAACCTTTCTCATTTCTAAATATAAAAAGGGGTTCTACGCGCACGGTCCTCAACTTAAGGATTATGGTTTCCTCAATTCTGCGAAAAAGGTCTCTGATTATATCACCCGCTACGCCTCTCGTCCTGCCATTTCTGAAGAAAGAATCTTATCCCTTGATCCCTCCACTCATCAGATTACCTGGGTCTATGATCCTCACGAGGATGATCATAAATCTAAAGATGATCCTTCCTATCTTGGTAGACAAACCATAACCGAACATGTCTTTCATTTCATTGCCAAACTCATCGTTCACATTCATGACCGAAACTTCCACACCATCCGCTATTTCGGTTTCTATGCCAATAAATCGAAAAAATCAGTGTCCTCTTTTAAAAAACTGCTCTCAATCGCTACCGTTAAACTCAAAAGGTCTCGCTTGAACTGGCTCTATATGTTAAAATCAATCTATAAGTATCAATCTATTTTATGTTCATGTGGCCACACCATGAGACTCAATTTAGACTTCTCTTATCTAAGAGATCCTGGAGGTTAACCCGATGCCCAAACATTTTAACACCATCAAAATCAAAATCTCTGATGAGGAGAAAAATCAACGCTTAGAGGATTACCGCTACGCACTCAAAAACGGTTTTTATTTTGGACCTCCTGTCGATATCGATGATTTTATAAAACGCGATATCTTCGATGAATCCGTTCGCTTTAAGTGTCTCTCTTGTGGTTTCGAAGACAATCTTGAATATGATATTCTGCTCGAAATGTGGGATGAATCTGTCTCGGATTATCCTATTCTTTATTGTAATCACTGCAGTAAAGAAAAATCTGTACCTATCGATATTTACCATAAACAAACCTTGAAGGTTTTTAGATAGTTGTTTCAATCATCATTTCATTCACTCACATCACTGTGGGTCTTTTGTCTATAACGATTTTTGGATTGGAAAATAGAATTCCCTATTAAGTAAAAAAAGCACTTGCGTGCTTAGATTATTTGAACTGATTCATCCAAGATTGGATGCGTTCTTTTGGTTGATAACCTGATTGGCGGTCTACTTCTTCCCCGTCTTTGTAAAGTACAACAGTTGGAACGCTTCTGATACCTGCTTCAATAGCTTGATTTCTGAAGAGGTCAATGTCAACACGGAAGAACTTAGTATCATTCATTTCAGTGCTGATTTGTTCTAACACTGGCTTTAACATCTTACATGGTCCACACCATGTAGCAAAGTATTGTACAACTACTAATCCTTGTTGGCCAATCACGTCTTGATAATTTTGTCCTTGATAGTCAATCATTAAATTTTCCTCATTTCTTAATTATTTTTCACTTTCTATTATATATTTTATTTTCTATATTTTCAAGGGGTTCGCTTCTATTTCAATGTAATAATGGTTACACCATTGAGTCCTTCACCTTCACCACCATAACGATGTGAGGTAATATAGGGTGATTGTCTAATGTAATCATGAACAGCTTTTCTAACTGCACCACTACCAAAACCGTGAATAATACGCATCGTTTGAAGACCTGATAACATGGCGCGATCGATCGCTTGATCCATCGCTTCCTTCACTTCTTCAAAACGATATCCTCTTAAATCAAGTTCTAAATTACCTTTTCTTGCAGGTTCTGTTGACTCTTCTGATTTTTTCGGACGAACGATTTTTTGTGCATTTTTTTGAGGTTGCTCTTTACGAAGGTCTGATTTCTTGAAAATTAAATCAAATTTGCCAAAAACAACTCTGACATCTTCATCTTTGATCGACTTAACTTTACCATATTGTTGATAACTGGTGATAAAAACATCATCACCAACCTCAACATCATCTGTGATTTTTAAATCATTTTCATGCGCTATGGTTTGGTTTAATTGGAATTTGATGGATGCAAGTTCTGGATTACTGATCGTTTTTTTCGTTTGAAGTTCTTTTAATACATCGATCACTTCTTCTTTGAGTTGCTGCCACTTCATCTCTTCTTTTTCTTTGACTTTTAAAATAACAGCATCTTGTTCTCTGAGTAGTTTTTCTTTAGCTAATCTGTACTCTCTTTTTTCCTGATGCGCAACTTCAAACTCTTTTGCTACTCTTTCTTTTTCTTTTTCTAAGTAGAGCATTTCATCATTGAGTTTTTCCATGATCTTCGCTAAATCTGTTTGTCTACCTTCATAAATCGTCTCTGCGTTCTTAACCACTTCTTCTTGAAGCCCAAGTCGTCTGGCAATTAAAAAAGCGTGCGATGAGCCTGTAGTACCCATTTGTAAGTAATAAAGAGGTTTTAAAGTCTTCTTATCAAAGGCAACAGAGGCTGTTGCCATATGTGATTTTTCATATGCGAAACTTTTCAACTCCGAATAGTGTGTTGTAACCATCATACGGATGTTTGACTGTGTTAATTCATTAATAATCGCCATGGCTAAAGAAACACCTTCGTTAGGATCTGTACCACTACCAAGTTCATCAAGAAGGACTAGCGAGTTATCTTTCACATCTTTAATCATCGAAATGATTTTGGTTAGATGAGAAGAAAAGGTTGAAAGTGATTGTAAAATGGACTGTTCATCACCAATATCAGCGAAAACTTGGTCAAAAATAGCGATTTGACTCATCTCAGATGCTGGAATTAAGAGTCCAACTTGAATCATAAGTGTGAGTAATCCCACTGTTTTTAATGCGACTGTTTTACCACCTGTATTCGGACCTGTAATCAGTAGTGTTCTGATATCATCGTTTAACTCTACATGAATCGGTACTGCACTATGTTGATCAAGCAGGGGATGTTTAGCATTGATTAAAGATAAACGCCCTTCTTGGTTGATCAAAGGCTTATTTGCATTTAATTCTTTTGCATAAAGTGCTTTAGCTTGTGTAAAATCTAAAACAAGAAATAAATCAAGATTGTCTTTTAATGACTCTTTAGCCTGATGTACTTCTTCTGACATCATATAAATAATGCGTTCAATCTCTTTTTGCTCTAAGACAAGTAGTGATTCTCTTTCGGCAGTCAGTTGTCTGGTTGCTTCTGGTTCAATATAAACTGTTTGTTTGGATGATGAAACATCATGAATAATACCTTTAAGTTTATTTTTAAATGCATCTTTAACTGGAATACAAAAACGATCGTTACGCATAACAATCACGAATTCATTTAAGTAACTACTATAATCAACTAACAATTTTTGTAATTTATCTTGTATTTGTTTTTCGAGTTTATGCATCTCTTTACGAATACGTAAAAGTTCTGGTGTTGCATCATCTAGGATTTGTCCATCGGGATCCATTTTAGATTCTAAATACGATAGTAGTTGATCATGATGGTGTAATGATTCGAAATATGTCTTCATAAAACCAAACGAAATTCTATTTTTTTCTGCTTCTTTTTTATAACGCAGGACATCTCTTTCCATGATTAAAAAAAGTCTGATGTAGAGTAAATCAGTGATGGTGAGTGTACGATCAAGTCCAGCATACTGAATAAGTTCATGAATATCATAATCTTCGATGAGCGGTAAAACACCTTGTCTTTCAACGAGTGATGTCATGTCACTGACTTCACTTAGTTGACGTTCAATAAAATCAACGTCTACCGAAGGTTCAAGGTTTAATATCTCTTCTTTGATCGTCATCGATTTTGCACGTGATGCAACTCGATCTAAGATCAGATGTAGTTCTAAGGGTTTTGTCATAAATCGCATAAGTAACACCTTTTTTTCATTTTTTGTGATATAATATATTTGTTAAGGAGAACTGCTTGTGAAATATTACACGATTAGCGTTACTGATCAAGAACTCGAACAACTTCATCGTGTTTACCAATACCATGTGGTTAAGGATGATAATCCTTACCTGCTTTTTCATGCATCGCATAATGCTATAGATATTTTAGCATATAAAACAGGTAAAGTGTTACTTCAGGGTAAAGAGATTACACATGAACTTATTTCGATTAAAAAACATTTAGGTCGTGAAGACTATGCAGCCATTGGTTCAGATGAGGTTGGCACAGGTGATGTGTTTGGTCCAATCGTCGTTTGTTCTGCTTATGTAGATGTTCAAGACATTGCATTTTTAGAATCCCTTAATGTCAGAGATTCTAAAAATATGAATGATAAGAGTATTGCTCAAATTGCACCAAAAATTGCTAAACGAATCACCCATTCATTACTGATTTTGCCACCTAAAAAGTATAACGAGCTCGCTTCAAAAGGTTATAACTTAAATAAGATTAAGGCATTATTACATAATCAAGGGATTATTAAAACAACGTCCAAACTTGATCATCAAGTTCCTGTCATTTTAGACCAGTTTTGCACACCTCAATTATACTTTAATTATATTAAAGAAGAAACGCTTATTTATAGAGACATCGAGTTTCATACCAAAGCAGAACAAGTTCATTTAAGTGTTGCTGCTGCTTCCATCATCGCGCGCTATGCATTCTTAGTGAAAATGTCTGAGTATAGTGAAAAGCTAGGCATAGAATTATTAAAAGGCGCTAGCAAAGAAGTCGATGAGCAATTAAAAAAAGTGGTTGAACTCAAAGGTCAACCAACTCTTGCACATATTGCTAAATTAAATTATAAGAACGTTACGAAACAGAATTTTTCCTAAGTTCTTCTAGAAAATCTAAAAAGTTTTGGGGTAGATCGGCATGAAATGTCATCTGCTCCTTTTTTGTTGGATGCATAAACGATAATGTTTTTGCATGTAAAAATTGTCCATCTTTTCCAATCACTTCTTTAGGTCCATAGATTGGATCACCAACCACGGGATGATGTATGAAAGCCATGTGAACACGAATTTGATGTGTTCTACCCGTTTCTAGCTCACATTGCAGAAGTGTGAACTCACCAAAACGTTCTAAAACTTTAAACTTGGTTCTTGCAGATTTACCCGTTGCAATCACATCCATCTTTAGTCTATTTTTCGGATGTCTTGCGATCGGTGCATTAATGGTGCCTTCAGTTTCTTTAAAATCGCCATAGACTAAAGCGATATAAATACGATTAATCAGGTGATCTTGAAGCTCACTTGATAAAAATTGATGGCTAACATCGGTTTTAGCAACCACAAGTAACCCTGAAGTATCTTTATCAATTCGGTGAACGATACCTGGTCTTACGACACCATTAATTGTTGATAACTCATCAACTTGATGTAAAAGTCCGTGCACTAACGTCGGTTCATGATAACTTGATGCAGGATGAACAACTAAACCTTGCGGTTTATTGATCACTAAAAGATCATCATCTTCATAGACGATATCAAGTTTTAAATCAACTGCTTCTAGATCCAACTTCTTTTCTTGTCTTTCTTCAACCTCAATGATATCACCGAGTTTTAATGTGTACCCCGTTTTGACCACTTCATTGTTAACTTTACAGATGCCATCTTTAATTAGTTTTTGAACAAAACTTCTGCTTTGTTCCTCAAAAAAAAGCATTTGAACGACTTGATCAAGACGCTTCTGAGCGTGTTCTTGGTCAACTTTGTACTGTTTCTTCATGTTTCTTTAATGCCTTCTTTCTTTTTTCATCAAAGATAAATAAATCTATTGAAAATAATACAATGGCAGCACTTAAATACATGTCTGCCCAATTATTATAGAAATTTGAATTTCCTAAAATGTAATCCAAAAACGGAAAATGCATGAAATCGATCACATAACCATAGAGTGCACGATCAATCGCATTTCCAAGTGTACCTGCAATAAACAGTGCGATTGAAATACTATATACTTTTTTAGTTTTATAGTCTGTTGATAAAAATAAGTAACCAAAAATACCTAGAGCAATGATGGTCGCAACCATAAATAAAAATTGTTGTCCCTCAAGGGCACCAAATGACATCCCTGGGTTTTGATGATATGAAACTTCAAATAAACCTGGAATCCACGTCACATTAGCTCCATTTAAGGGTAAATTTGTACTCGCGATGTATTTAGTTATTTGGTCAAAAAGCAATGTTAAAACGATAATAATCGCACTAATAAGCATCATAATCTCCTAGAATATCACAGATAAAACGATGATACCAATCACCATAAGTACGACAGAAATAATCGTACTTTCTACCATATAAGGTATTTTTGTGTTGATTTCATTTAATTTTTCGTGATAGTTTTTTAGTAATGTGTAATAAAACGCATAATAAAGATATGGCCAAACCATAACAATAAGAACCAACAAAATAGCTAAAAATAATGTAAGTTTAGCAATTATAAACATATTTACAATGACTAAGACTGGTAAACCAAGTACAAATACGCTGAGGAAAAGAGCACCAATAACAGATTTTACAGCACTAGACATCGTAATCTGTTTTTCAATTAATTTAAGTAGTTTTTTATACCGATAAAAAAACTGAAAAAAACCGTTAATTGATGGCTTCATAAAGAGCATTTACCGCCTGTTCAATAGTCTCAACAGCAATCAAATCAAAGGGATAATTCATGTCATCTATATCTTCTAAATGAGCCTTTGGAATGAAAAATAGATCCACATCTTGATCAATTGCAGTGTAAATTTTCTGTCTAATACCGCCGATTAATCCAACATTTCCTGACATCAAAATGGTTCCTGTACCCGCAATTTTGATATCACCAATGTTTAGTTTAAGTAAACTTACATAAATACTAAGTGTTTGAATCATACCTCCACTTGGACCACCTACAACTGAATCTAGACCGGGTAGTGTAAATGAAGGTGTTGCTTGTTCAATCACATAATTTGGATAATAACGTAAACCTGGTTCATCATCATCAAGTACATAACTCACTTCATGATAACTCACTTCGTTCTCTTGAACACGTTTGATCAGTAGTGTTGCTTCTCTTGCTTTCGCAAGTTCAGTAAAACCTAACTCATCATGATCACTATAGTTTTCACCATTGATACTTAAAACGATATCTCCAATTTGTAACTCTTTGATTCGGCTTGGGCGGTAAGAAATCATTAATCCCTCAAAGTGATGGGTTATAGCAATCTTATCATCTTCTATACTTGCAAGTTCATATGCCTTAATCACCGATATTTGTAAACTCGACAATTTAGACACTTGACCCGCCAAATACTCATCACGCCATGAAGTATCTTTATCTCTAACAGATAGAGGATAAACATCCATACGATCACCTAAACTCGCTAAAAACCCTTGAAAAGGCGTCATTGGATAGTAATTATAGACATAAATTGTATGAAATTGTGAAGACATCGTAATGCCTTCAATTTCAACTGTTTCATAAACTGGAGTTAAACCACCTGGAGCTAAGATTTGCTGGTTTGTAGGTGCAACCAGTAAAAATAGAACATACAGATAAGGAAAACTTAAAACAATAAGCAGTTTTTTAAATCGTTTAAGTAAGGTTAACATATGTTAATTCTCCAACTTCAATCTTTCGATAGGATACATTGGCAGCATTTAACATCTTGATTGCAGCTTGATGTTCTTTGGTGTGTTGGTATTTATTGGATTCAAACACAATCTCTTTAATACCGCTTTGAATAATGAGTTTTGTACATTCATTACATGGAAATAAGGTCACATAAATCGAAGCACCTTTTAAGTTAGTTGTCGCATTTAAAATAGCATTCGCTTCAGCATGAACAACATAAGGATATTTCGTTTCAGTGTATTCACCTTCATTACCCCATGGAAAAGCATGGTCATCACAACCTTGAGGAAGTCCATTATACCCAATACCCACGATACGACGATCTTGATTAATGATACATGCTCCAACCTGTGTTGAGGGGTCTTTACTGCGCAGTGCAGATAGTTTCGCAACCCCCATGAAATACTGATCCCATGAAATATAGTCTTGACGCATTATTTTTTCTCCTCAGGTTTTGCCAAATTTAAATCAACATGACAGTAGCCGCCTGGATTCTTCTTTAAATAATCTTGATGGTATGTTTCTGCAGCTTCAAAATCGAGGTTTTGTTTCACTTCAGTTTGAACACGTTTTAAGTCTGGACCAAACATGTTTTGCATAAAGGATAATACTTTTTCTTTATCTTCTTCAACATCGTAGTAAATACCCGTACGATATTGTCTTCCAATGTCATGACCTTGACGGTTTCTTGAAAAAGGATCAATAATTCTAAAAAAATGTTCTAAAACCATGTCAAGTTTAATGACGTTTTCATCATAAAAAACTTCCATGGCTTCCGCATGTGTTGCAGCACCGGAACATACTTCTTTATAGGTTGGATTTTTTTTATTGCCATCGATATAACCAACGGTTGTATCTAGAACGCCTTTAAGTTGATCGAAATAACCTTCAACACCCCAAAAACATCCTCCTGCTAATGTAATTTTCTTCATACTATTTACCTACCTTTATCATGAGTTCATCTAATTGTTTTTGATCAACATCACTGGGTGCCTGCATCATCATATCTTTGGCACTTTGTGTTTTAGGGAATGCAACAACATCTTTGATGTTTGCTGTTTTTGTCATCAACATCACAACACGGTCCAAACCAAGTGCAAGTCCACCATGTGGAGGTGTTCCATATTTTAATGCATCAACAAAGAATCCAAAGCGATTGGTAATATCTTCTTGAGATAAACCAAGTGTATCAAACATTAAACGTTGTACTTCTTGGCTATGGATACGAATCGATCCACCACCAATTTCATAACCATTTAATACGATGTCATAAGCTTTCGCCATGGCATTTTTCGGATCATCTTTTAAAATTTTCGCATCGACTGGTGCTGTAAATGGATGGTGTTTTGCATAAAAACGCTTTTCTTCTTCACTATACTCTAAAAGTGGCCAATCGACAACCCATAAGAACTTAAAGGCATTTTCATCAATCAGTTTAAACTCATTTGCAATCTCAATACGTAGCGCACCTAATGCTTGAGAAACAGGTTCAAATTCACCTGCAACTAAGAATAAAATAGAACCTTCACTGAGTTTAAGTGACTTCACTTGTTCTTCAGTTAGAAATTTCGCAATCGAACCTGTGATTTGACCATCTTGCATACGGATATAGGCAAGCATGTCACCATGGTTTTTCTTAACAACTTCCGTGTATTGATCAATACGCTTACGTGTGATTGTTTGTCCTTGTTCGAAAAGTAGTCCTCTGACATGAGATTTCCCTTTAAATAAAGGTAGATCAATCGTTTTAAAGACGTCGTTATAATCTTGAATTAAAAGTTCATAGCGCATATCAGGTTTATCGCTACCATACTTTTCCATCGCCTCTTGATAACTCATTTTTAAGAATGGTGTTTGAATATCCGTATTTAACACTTTTTTAAACGTTTTAACCATGATCTTTTCGATGATTGCTTGAATATCATCCATATCAACAAACGATGCTTCAATATCGATTTGTGTAAACTCAGGTTGACGGTCAGCACGTAAATCTTCATCTCTAAAACAACGTGCCACTTGGAAATAACGCTCTAAACCAGCAACCATGAATAGTTGTTTATATATTTGTGGTGACTGAGGAAGCGCATAAAAAGTCCCTGGATATAAACGTGAAGGCACTAAGTAGTCTCTTGCTCCTTCAGGTGTGGATTTCCCTAAAATAGGTGTTTCAAGTTCTAAAAAGCCTTCATCAACGAGCACTTGACGAATCGCTTGTGTAATTTGATGACGCTTGATCAAATAGTTTTGCATCACAGGACGGCGTAAATCAAGATAACGATACTTAAGTCTAGTATCTTCTAAAGCGTCCGTGTTATCGCTGATGGTAATGGGTGGTGTTTCTGCAGAGTTTAATAAAATGAGCTCTTTGACATCAACTTCGATTTCACCCGTATGTAGTTGTTTATTTTTACTTTCTCTTTCAATAACAATCCCTTTAGCTTCTATAACATATTCGTTACGAATCTTTAACGCAAGCTCATAAAAAGGATTTTCAGGTTTAACAACGAGTTGTGTGACCCCTTTTCTATCTCTTAAATCAATAAAAATAAGACCACCGAGATTTCTTACTTTCGCTGCCCAACCTTTTAAATAAACTTCATTTCCAAGATGAGCCATCGATAATTCATTATTATGATGTGTGTATGTTTGCATGTTATTTTTCACCATTTTCTTTGATATACATTGTAATATTTCTTAAAGGCACTTCTTCTTGTATTTCTGTTTTCGTGTTCTTAATACCGACAACGCCTTTTTTAAATTCTTCTTCACCTAAGATAATTAAATACTTAGCATCTAGGCGTAGGGCTTGTTTTAACTGCCCTTTAAATGCTTTTTTCGTATAGTTCATATCAGCAATCAAATTAGATTGTCTTAAATCAAATAAGATTTTTGATCCTGTGATTCTAAGTTCTTCACCCATCACGATGACATAAGCATCTAATTGATCTGCTTTGGCAAGTTCAATGTTTTCAGCATCGAGTGCTAAAAGTAATCTTTCCATACCACACGCAAATCCAATACCTCCCAGTTCTGGTCCACCTAGTTCAGAAACTAATTTTTGATAGCGACCTCCGCCACCTAAAACGTTTTGTGCACCGAAACCTTCAATATCCGCTTCAATTTCAAAGACAGTATGACTGTAATAATCAAGTCCTCTAACAAGTTTTGGAGAAATCTGATACTTGATTTGGCTGGCATTTAAATGCGCTAGCACCTGATTAAAGTACGCTCTTGAAAACTCATTTAAATAGTCTTGAGGTGTTGGTGCGTGCATGACTGCTTCATGTTTTTGATCTATTTTACAGTCTAAAATACGTAGTGGGTTTTTAATAAGTCTTGCTTTACAATCATCACACAACGTGTCATGATGTGGTTCAAAATGTTTTGTCAAAGCTTCTTGATAGGCTCTTCTTGATTCATCATCACCCAGTGAATTTATCTTTACGCTTACGCCTTTTAAGCCTAAACGCTTAATAAAATCATAAGCCAACATAATCATTTCTGCATCAAGTGCTGGATCGACAGTCCCGATAGCTTCTACACCAAACTGGTAAAACTGACGATATCTACCTTTTTGAGGTCTTTCATATCGAAAGTTAGGTCCAATATAATAAACTTTTTCAAGTTCTTGAGATGCATAAAGTTTGTTTTCAACATAACTTCTGATCACACCTGCAGTCCCTTCAGGACGAAGTGTTAATCTTCTTTCACCACGATCATCAAAATCATAAGTCTCTTTCGTCACCATATCAGATAACTCACTTTGACGATGAAAAACTTCGCTATATTCCATAATCGGTGTACGCATTTCTTTAATGTTATACAGTTTTAAAATGGAATGAATTTTTTCTTCTAATGCGTGCCAGCGGTAAGATTCAGTTGGTAGTACGTCGTATGTTCCTTTAACTTTGTTGATTTGCATGATATTTCTCCTTTGTGAGCTCATAAGTTAACATGAAATCTGAAATCTGTTCATGTTTTTTTTCTAAGATAGTTGGTTCTGATTTAATCAGTTTAAACTTGTTTTTTAAAATAACTTTTTGACTTGCGATATTTTTAGATAAGTGTCTGACATAGATCACATCATATCCTAAATGGTTAAATCCAACATCAACAAGATGTGAGAGTGCTTTCGTCATAAGACCTTGTCCCCAATAGGATTTTGCGATGACATAACCTACTTCAGCACCGTTTTTATCTTTAGGTTTCGTATGAAAATCAATGGTACCAATCATTTTATGTTTTTCTAAATCAATGATGGCGTAACCTCGGGGTAAACTTTTATGAATTCTTGGATAAAAAATCGTTTTTATCGCTTGTTTAGCTTCAACCGGTGATGTAAATGGCCCCCACGATAAAAAGGAAGTCACTTCTTCATCTTTGCCATAATCAAACATATCTTTATAATCTTTTTTGGTGATGGTTCTCAGTTGAAAGTGATCAAATGTAATCACAGGCATCTTTTTGTAAGGTTTCAAAAGCCTACCTCCTTATAAAATAAAAACGTCCTTAAACATATCTAAGGACGTAATAGCTACGCGGTACCACCTTAGTTCTAGATTGCTCTAGCCCTCATTGACTTGCTTTTGTCTCCAAAGGTGTCACAAATCCATAGCGGATCTCCTTTTTCACAGACGATTGAATTACAGTATCATGATACAGTAAATATACGATTTTGTCAATCAAAATTCAATGATGATTGTCACTGGACCATCGTTAACTGATGAAACCTTCATATCAGCTCCAAAGATACCCCGCTCAACATGATGATCCTGACTTAATGCATGAAATACATGTTCATAAAGTGGTTCAGCGAGTTCTGGTCTTGCTGCTTCTATGAAAGACGGGCGATTATTTCCTTTAGGATCACCATAAAGTGTAAACTGAGAAATAAGTAAGATTTTTCCATGAACTTGCGATATCGATAAATTCATTTTGCCTTGCTCATCTTCAAAAATGCGTAAAGCATGAATTTTTTGAGCCATCTTTGATGCAATGTCTATGGTATCACTCACATGAACACCTAAGTAAATAAGATATCCCTGATCAATACTTCCAACGACTTTTCCATCAATCTTAACACTAGCTTCTTTGACACGTTGAACGACTGCTCTCATTTAAAATCCCTCTCAACACTATATACATCACTCACTTTTCTTAAATTGACCATCAGTGATTGAAGTTGTGAACTATTTAAAATGGAAATCTTAAGCTTAATAATCATTTCTAACGTTGATGTTGTTATTGCACTTACTTCTGCAATCGCAATTTGAGATGCGTTAACTGCAGTGACGACTTCAGTTAATAGCGTCGGTTTGTTACTTCCAATAATTTTGATCCATGTTGGGTATTTACGCGTGATATCCGTTGCCCAGTAGGCTTCTATGAGTCGATTTTCTTCAAATTGTTTACAATTTGGACAAAATGTTGCATGGATAACAATCCCCGATTGTTTTGAAACATAACCAATGATGGGATCTCCTGGAATAGGTAGACAGCAATTAGCCAGTTTTAATTGAGGTGATGATAACCCTTCAATGACAACGCCAGTTTCACTGTGTGTCGTAAGCTGTCTCGCAGCTTTTTCCATTTGGCGTTGCAATAAGACTTGTGGATCAGTTTCTAATCCAAGGAATTTATTGACGACTGTCTTTGGCGATAGATTTCCTTTACCAATTTCAAGATACATGTCTTGAACGGTTAAAATCATATTCTTTTCAAAATGCTTTTTAACAAACGCGTCATCAACAGATTCATTAATTTTGTTCGCTTGAAATTCACGTTCAAGCGCATCTTTACCCATTTGTGAAATCGAATCTTTATTGAGTTTATTTAAAAATCCTTTAATTTTATGTTTTGCGTGTGCTGATTTTGCAATTTTCAACCAGTCTTCGCTCGGACCTTGTGAGTTTTTATTAATCTTAACACTCACAATATCTCCTGTATTTAATTCATAATCTAAGGTGACGATACGGTTATTAACAATCGCGCCAACCATCTTATTACCAACATCGGTATGAATGCGGTACGCAAAATCAATCGGTGTTGCACCTTTTGGTAGCTCGATCACTTCACCCTTTGGTGTAAAGACGTAAACATTAGCATCCAGAATGTCACCTTTAATGGTACCTACAAATTCTTCAGCACCACCCGAAGTTTCATCCATATCTTCACTCATTTTTAAGAGTTCACCGTACCATTTGAGTTTTTGAGCAATCTCAAATTGTTCTTTTTCTTTAGAGTATGTTTTATTTTCTTTATATGCCCAGTGGGCAGCAATACCAAACTCAGCGATTTGATCCATTTCTGGGGTTCTAATCTGCACTTCAAAAAGTGTACCATCATCTGATAAAACAGTCGTATGAAGTGATTGATACATATTCGGTTTAGGTACAGCAATATAGTCTTTAAATCTTCTTGGAATCGGCGTGAAATTAGCATGAATAATACCTAATGCTTGATAACATGTCTCAATGCGATCAACGATGATTCTAACGGCTAATAAATCATAAATATCTTCAAACTGTTTACTATCTTTAACCATCTTTTTATAGATGGAATAAATGTTTTTAATACGTCCTTTGATTTCAAAATCGTGGAGTTCAGATTGATCAAATAATATTTTAATATTGGAAATGACTTGATCAATCGATGCTTCTCTTTCAGCTTTTTTCGCTTGAATCATATTTGATACACGGTAATACATGGGAGGATCTGTATATCTTAAAGAACGATCTTCCAATTCCGCTTTGATTCTAAATATACCAAGACGATGTGCTAAAGGAGCATAGATTTCTAAGGTTTCAGTTGCAATTTTATATTGCTTTTCTGGTGTCATGGACTCTAAGGTTCTAATATTATGAAGTCTATCTGCAATCTTGATTAAGACAACACGAATATCTTTTGCCATCGCCAGTAACATCTTTTGATGATTATCTGCTTGAGAAACCTTTTCATTAAAGGATAATTTAGATATTTTTGTCACACCATCAACAAGTTGTGAAATATCACTACCAAAGAGAGTGTCCACTTCTTTTAACGATAACGTCGTATCTTCAACGGTATCATGTAATAACGATGCAATAATGGTTGCAGGTCCTCCATGGAGATCTGCAATAATTTTTGCAACTGCAATCGGATGTGTAATATAGGGTTCTCCACTTTTTCGCATTTGACCTTCATGTTTTTCCTTAGCCAAAAAATAAGCCTGTTCAATAAGCTTAATGTCGGATTCTCTTTTGATATACGAAGAGAAAGATTCAGCTAAAGATAACCATAAAGCATCTGGCATAAAACCATCACCCTATCAATATGAGATCAATGTTAAAATATCGTATCCCTTTAAAACATCTCTACCTTTTAATTCAGTTAATTCTATTAAAAATGCTAAACCAACGACTTCACCACCAAGTTTTTCAACTAACTTAATGGTTGCATCCATTGTACCACCAGTTGCAAGTAAATCATCTACGATGAGTACTTTATCACCAGGTTTTACAGCATCTGCATGCATACATAATTCATTTGAACCATATTCTAAATCGTATTTAACACTGACAGCTTCTCTTGGAAGTTTTCCTGGTTTTCTTACAGGAGCAAAACCAATACCAAGTTCAGTAGCAACCGGACAACCGAAGATAAATCCTCTTGCCTCAGGTCCTACGATAACTGTTGCATGTTTTTCTCTTGCGTATGTAGCAAAAGCTTTTGACGCATAAGCGTAAGCTTTACCGTTTGACATGAGTGGTGTAATATCACGAAATAAAATACCTTCTTTTGGAAAATCTTGAACTTCTGCTATATATTGTTTTAAATCCATGTTATCCCTCCAAAATTGCGCCCCTTAAACAAAAAAAGGGTTCGCCACTACCACATTATTTTATCTCATTTTCTCATCTTTAGCAAGTGTGCTATAATGGAAAATGGGTGATAACATGAAGCCACTCGCATATCGCATGCGGCCAGAAAAATTCGAAGATGTATTTGGACAAGACCATCTTGTAGGAAAAGATGGTGTTTTAGTGAAGATGCTTGAAAAGAAGAAAATGCTGTCTTTCATTCTCTATGGACCTCCAGGGACAGGTAAAACAACGATAGCATCCATTTTTGCTAAAACCTCAGGTGTTGATCATTATTTTTTTAATGCGTCAACTGAATCCAAATCGAGATTAAAAGATATTATTGATACAACTGCATATCATGATATTTTAATCGTGATTGATGAGATTCATCGGATGAAAACAGATGTTCAAGATTATCTGCTGCCCTTTATGGAATCAGGTCATGCAACAGTTATCGGTTTAACGACATTAAATCCCTATCAATCCATCAATATGGCGATTCGCTCAAGATGTCATCTTTACGAAGTTAAAAAACTGGATGATGAAGCAATTGAAAAAGCTTTATTAGCTGCAAGAAAAGAACTTGATAATGATATCAGAATCGATAAAGACGCGATTAAAGCTATCATTCGTTACTCCAATCATGAAATTAGAACAGCCTTAAACCTTTTAGAAAGTGCATCCATGATTTTAAATGATGGAGATCTTTTAACTGCACAAACCGTTTACCGTATTGCAGGTAAAATGAATCATGATTTAGATGATCATGAAGATCATTTTTATGATTTATTATCTGCGCTCCAAAAATCAATACGAGGATCTGATGTGGATGCTGCTATCCATTATTTAGCACGTTTAATTACGTTAGGTGATCTACCTTCTATCATCAGAAGACTTCTAGTGATTGCCTATGAAGATATCGGACTTGCCAATCCACTGATGGGTGGTAAAGTCGTCAGTGCATGTGATGCAGCGATGAAAGTCGGATTTCCAGAAGCACGCATCATTTTATCAACAATTGTGATCGATATGGCCATATCACCTAAATCCAATACGGCAATTGCAGCTATCGATGAAGCCATCCAACATTACGAAAATGAAGATACAGGAACTGTACCTGATCATGTGGATAACAGAAAAATCAAAATTAACCCTGAAATCTATCATTATCCTCATAACGATAAAGATTCGATTAACGACCAAACCTATCTTCCAGATAAAATTAAACAAATTACTTATTACCATCCTAAAGATGAATCATCTTATGAAAAAGCACTCTCAGACAGGTTAAAAATGATTGATAAAATCAAACATAAAAAAAGATAGCTCCTTCGATATGAAGGAGCTTTTTATTAGCCATTTTGTTCAGTTGAAATAATAACAGGAATCGTAATAGGAGAACGTCTCGTCTCTTGATAGATATATCTATTCACTTCGTTACGAACATCTCTTTTGTAATCGTTCCAGTTAATATACTTGCCTTCTAAATGTTTTTTAGAAACTTCCATGAATGTTTCTTTTACTTTATTTAAAAGTTGTTCAGATTCTTGGACATAAACAAATCCTTTGGTCACGATATGAACTTCACCTAAAATTTGTTTTGTTTTAGGACTAACATGCGCAACTAAAAGGAGCGCACCATCTTCAGCTAAAAGTTCACGGTCTTTCATGACAAAGTCATTGACATCACCAACAGCAGTTCCATCAATTAAGATTTCACCGACATTGATATCATTTTTAGCCACATAGACATCTTTCTCATCAAAGGTGAGCACATCTCCATTATCAAGTAAAAAGACTTTATCGGGCTTATAGCCTATCTCTATCGCTAAGCGTTTGACACCGTATTGATGACGATATTCTCCAATGGTTGGGATGATGTATTGTGGTTTTAACAAGTTCATCATCATTTTGATTTCTTCTGCTGTCGCATGCGCTGAAGTTAAAAGTCTCTTATCAATGACTTTAACTTGTGCATCACTTCGAAATAAAACATCCAATGTGCGAGCTGCCATTTTTTCAGTACCAGGAACAGGAGGTGTCATTAAAATAACTGTGTCTTCTTCTGTGATATGTATCAAGCGGTCTGCTTTCTTACACATTCTTTGAAGCATAAAGAAGGGTTCATGACGATTACCTGTCACAAGTGCTACAATGTCTTTACCATCATTTTTATTCTTTTCATCAACATAGCGTAAATTAATTAATGATTCTTCAGGAATCGTTAAGTAACCACTATGAATTGCAATATCTACAATTCTTTGAGCACGACGTCCAATGATTGCAATCTTCTTTTTATGTGCTAAAGAAATATCAATAGTACGTTGAATCTTTCTTAAATCAGATGAAAACAATGAAACAATGATTCTACCATCAGCGTTTGCATAAATACTGTTTAACCGGTGGTTTAAATTCATGTTCACACCACCATTAAGTTCTAACGTTGATCCTAACGATTCAGTGAGTAAAGCTAACACGTTTTTTTCTGATAATTCATTAATCTTTCTAAAATCCGTTTGATATTTAATATCCGAACTTTGGTCAAACGTAAAATCAGATGTATAAACGATCACACCGTCAATCGTATGAATCGCAATCCCTACGGATTCAGGAATGGAGTGCGTCGTATTAAAGAAAGTTACTCTCACATTACCAAATTTAATGATTGAATTTTGTGAAATCGTATTTAAAGTAAGTGTATCTAAAAGATAGCCTTCATCTTTAAGCATATCCATGACAATTTGCATGGTGAAATTCGTTGCGTAAACAGGAACATTTAAATCTTTTAAAAGATGTGGAAGTGCTGCAATATGGTCTTCATGAGCATGCGACAAAAAAATACCCTTGATTTTATCTTTAACGCGAATTAATACGCGATAATCAGGGATGATTTCATCAACGCCATAAAGTTCAGCACTCGGATATTTAATCCCAGCATCGAGAATAAAATAGGCTTGATCGACTTCAACGACGTACATATTTTTCCCGTTTTCACCGAGTCCTCCTAATGCAAAAAAACGAATCTTACTCATATAAACACTTCCTTAGCAACGGTATTGGCTACGCATATTATACCATGATTTTTTGATTACTCAATCTTTTTAACTCATAACTATGTTATGATGATATTAGGTGAAAAACATGATCAACTACCCAATCAAACGTAAAGCACAAGTTAAAACAACGAATTATGCAAATTTAGGGATGACTTTAGAATCTGATATTGAAGCGAGCAACACCTATTATTTAAATCATGGGATTGCTGTGATTCATAAAAAACCAACACCCATTCAAGTTGTTTCTGTCAGTTATCCTGCGCGTAATAAAGCAAAGATTACGGAAGCTTATTACAAAACACCTTCTACTACTGACTTTAATGGCGTTTTTGAGGGGCATTACATCGACTTTGATGCCAAAGAAACCAATTCAAAAACATCGATGCCACTTAAAAACGTTCATCCGCATCAGATTGATCATCTTCGTGCAGTATCTAAACAAAAAGGCATTGCATTTTTAATTGTTCATTTTAAAGTCTATAATGAATACTTTTTATTACCTGCACAAATCCTTTTTGAATATTGGGATGAACAACATACAGAAAAGGGACGAAAATCCATCCCTTATGAAACATTTAAAGAAAAAGCATTTTTAATTCCTTTTGGTTTTCAACCGCGTCTCGATTACTTAAAAATAATCAAACAATCATTTCTGTAATGGTTGACCTATCATCGGTTCAAAAATCATTTTAATGCGTTTTAATGTTAAGAAACTAATGATCATAACAGTCAGTGTTGTTGTAAATATGTAAATGAAGTTATAGGATAAACTATAAAGCCATAACGATTCACCAACAAACGCGAAAATGCGTGTTGCCAGATTTGGAGCTTCTTCACCAAGTTCAACTTGACTTGAAGCATATGCAATACTACTGCCCCATAAAATGATACCGGAAAGTGTTGATGAAATAAGGCGAATCGCACTCACAAAAACTAGTGATAAAGCTAATTTCTTCTTAGAACGAAGTGCATCACCAAATAAACCCGCAAGTCCAAATGCCATAAACGGAATCACATAATCAAGTAACACTAAAGATAAAATCTTAAATGCACTCCATGTTTCTCCTGTCCATGATTCTAAAGTGATTCTTAACGTATCTAAATACACTAAATAGTCAAACCCGAAGTTATATAATGCGTAGATAAAACCGCCTATTAACCCGTATTTGAGCCCAAACAAGATTCCGATGAGTACTAAAGGAAACATCGATAATCCAAAGAATTTGCCGCCAAATGGCATGCTCAAGTTTAAACCTGGTATACTTGATACAATCAGGTCCAAAACGATGGCGACCGCAAGCAAGTTGATGGTCATTAACATCCGTTTTGTTTCAGTCTTTAAAGTCATTTCTTTTCCTCCTAGAAAATAAAAAATTTCTATGGATAACCAAAGAAATTGATAGTAGAATAAAAGTTATTCATCGCCTATCCCTCCGCTGGTATGATCCAGATCAGGTTCGCGGGTCGACTTTCGTCCTCTCAGCTTATAGCTCCCCGTAGTGATCATTAGTATTATAACAGTATTTAATTAGAAAATCAAAGTATTCGATAAGGAGTATTCGTATGTCAACAGAAATAATCGCATCACTCATCTTAACAGCCTTGTTTTTGCTCTTTTTGATCCCAAATTTTAAAGTGGTTAAAGAGCATGAAGCTTTAGTCATTGAAAGGTTAGGTTCATTTCATCGTGTTATCGATCAACCAGGTGTTCACTTTTTGATTCCACTCATCGATCGTGAGATCCAAAAGGAATCACTTCTTCCACAAACAAGATCGATAGAAGTTAATGATATGAATCAAGTGTTAACCTATCAATACATCTTCAAAATCACAGATATCAAAATGTTTTGTTATAAAGCAACCGAACCTTACCGTATCATGGAAGGTGAAATGAAACATATTATTCTAAATCACACACATTATGAATCAAAACTTCAAGAACTACTCTTAGATTACGGATGTGAACTGATATCAATCGATGAAAATAAATAAAAATAATTTTTAATAATCACTATTGCAATTTCAATAATTAGGCGTATAATGAAAGTGTAAGGAGTGATTACTATGAACATCGTATGGTTCAACGAAAAACCAAAAGATTGTATCGTCACCATTGCCGCAGGAAACATAACTCTCAACAAGCCTGCAACTAATTTCTTTGAAAATGCATATAGCGTGCTGCTTGGCATTGAAAAGAACAACCAACTGATTGTCATTAAACCTTTAGTCAAAGCGGAAGCGGTTAAGCACGACATTCCAGAATCAAATAAATACAAGATTACCGTGCGTACTTCGTATTCTCGTATTGCCAATAAAGCCTTTATTGATGAAGTTGGAGGTTTGATTAACATTGATTTTAATCAAACGACCAAAAAATATAAAGCCAATTGGCAGCATAAAGATCAATTATTATTAGTTGATCTAAAGGAGGAAGTGTAGTATGTTAGAGTACATGATCTGGTTTTGGTTAGCGCTCTTCGTTGTCGCTTTGTTAGTTGAAATAATGACTGCAGATATGATTAGCATTTGGTTTGCGCTTGCTGCAATCCCAAGTTTCATCATCGCCCTAATTGATGGAAGTATTGTGTGGCAAATCATTTCATTTATTTTCTTTACCGCGGTTCTTCTGATTTTAACACGACCTGTTGTTAAAAAATACCTTAAAACCAATGAGATCAAAACAAATGTGGATGCCATGATCGGCATAACCGTGAAGGTAATCAAAGACATCACCCCCAATGATGTTGGCCGCGTTGTTGTGCGTTCATTAGACTGGGCAGCTGTTTCAAAAGAAACAATCGTTGTTGGAGAGTTTGCTCGTGTTTTAGATGTTGATGGTAATAAGTTAATTGTTGAAAAAATAGAAAAATAAAGAAAGAGGTAATTTCCTATGACTGCATTAAATTTATTCTTCCCTGTTTTAGCTGTTAGCCCAGGGGCTGTTGCTGGTTTAATCATTGCATTTCTCGTCGTCTTGATTATTGTTGCGATGAGCTTTAGATTGGTCACACAGACTAAAGCTATGATTATTGAACGTCTTGGTGGTTATCATAAGACATTGGGCGTTGGTGTTCACTTCATTATTCCAGTGATTGACCGTGCCAAAAAAGTCGTATCGCTTAAAGAACAAGTTAAAGACTTTGATCCACAAGCTGTTATTACTAAAGATAATGTTACGATGCAAATTGATACTGTCGTCTTCTTCTCAATCACCGATCCAAAACTTTATACCTATGGTACAGAAAATCCAATCATGGCGATTGAAAACATTTCAGCGACCACATTACGTAACATCATTGGTGATCTAGACCTTGATGAAACATTAACATCAAGAGATTTAATTAACACGAAGATGAGACAAACATTAGATGAAGCAACCGATCCATGGGGTATTAAAGTCACACGTGTTGAAGTTAAAAACATTATCCCACCTAAAGATATTAGAGAATCTATGGAAAAGCAAATGAGAGCTGAACGTGAAAAACGTCAAAACATCTTGATTGCTGAAGGTGAAAAACGTGCAGAAATCCTTCGTGCAGAAGGTGATGCTGAATCACTTCTCTTAAGAGCTGAAGCAAATAAGAAAGAAAAAATTCTTCAAGCTGAAGCTGAAGCAACTGCAATCTTTAAGATTAAAGAAGCTGAAGCACTTGGTATTAAATTGATTAAGGAAGCTGGCGCAGATTCTATCGTCATGCAGATCAAATCACTTGAAACGTTAGCTAAAGTTGCAAACGGTCAAGCAACAAAACTTGTTGTTCCAACAAACATTACTGACCTTGCATCAACTGTCATGATGGCATCTGAATTTGCAAGAAATCAAAAAGAAATCGAGCCTAAGAAATAGTATTTCATCAAGCTAAGAAAAATGCGCATTGGGGGATGCGCATTTTTTGTTATCGTTATTTAGAGAAAATAATGAGAGGAACTTCCATTTCATCTTTGGTTAAACCTGCATGATGTGCTAAAAACTTTATATCACTACTCATTGACATCATCTGATTTGAAGTTGCTATAGCGATGTAATCACCTAAAAACTGATCGATCATCTTATGTTTTTTACCTTCACCAAAAAGCTTTTTATCTAAAATTTCTTGTTTCGATAACAACATAAAATGTCTTCCATAGGTCTCTTCAAATTTTTCCTTAAATCGTTTTAAGTCATGATGCTTAACAAAAAAATTGGTTGCTCTTGCTTCCATGGATGGTTTTCGTCGCATCATCTCCATCAATTCTTGATTTTCAAAAATGCGAACCTCTTCAACATCAATCAAGCCATGATCTGCTATGACAACAATCGTTGTTCCTCTAGCTACAAAGAAAGCCATACGTTCAACTTCTTGATCAAGATCTTGAATGACTTTTTTTGTCTCATAGGCATCAATTCCAAAATGATGTTCGGTTAAATCTGGTTCTGTCCAGTAAACATAGGTAAATGACTGATCTTTTCTACGTGTAATATCAATCACTTTATCAACTTGATCTTTAAACGTTTGATAACCATCTTCTCTAAACGCTGGAAATAGTTCATTTAAAGATACTTCAGGTGAGCCACGTTTAATCATTTCATAGAGTGAGGGGTATTTTAAATATTTCTCTCTAAAACTAAATTCAAAGTTTTTAGAAGGATCATAAAAATCTTGATTTGGAAAAAGTGCAATGTGCGCATCTTCTTTTGGAAAATAATGAACCCACCCTAAATATCCAGATGCAATTGGTGGTAGTCCTGATAAAACGGTGGTGGTTGCAGCTACCGTTGTTGGTGGAAATACCGATGTAATCACATCTTTAAGATGTGTTAACAAAAAAGCATCCTTAAAAAGATGCTTATGTATGATATTGACACCCATGCCGTCTAAAAGAACGAGGACAATGTGTTTCTTATCCTTGAGTGCTTCTTCTAAAACCGGTAAGGTTTGATATGGGGTTTCTGCATGGTAATGCTTCAAAATGGTTGCCGTTACATTTAAAATCGAATGTGAATAGTTAGGCTCCATAAACCCTCCCCTATTTTATCGTCTTATAAATCAGTGGACGTTCAACTTTCTTTGATCCAATCGTTATTGCTTTTAAAACGAGAGACGCTGCTTCTTCAATACCTTTGTTTTGAACATAGAGTGTTGCAAGCACATCACCTTTTTTAACATATGAACCTATTTTTTTGTGAAGATCAAGTCCAACATCGAGTAGAACATCATCTTCTTTCTTTTCTCTTCCTGCACCAAGTCGCATCGCTGCTTTTCCGATATCAAGTGCATTCATATCAACGATATAACCTTCTTGATCAGCTTTAACGGAAACTGTCTTTTTAGAAATTAATGATTCTGGATGCTTGATTGCATTCAAATCTCCGCCTTGAGCTTTAACGAGTTCTAAGAACTTTTGATATGCTTTTCCGTTGTTAAGTGCTTCAATTAATCTTTGTTTAGCCCGGTTAAAATCAGTTTCTAGTTCGGCATCACATAAAAGATGGGCACCAATCTCAACTGTGACATCCACTAAATCCTGTGGACCTTTACCTTGTAATGTCTCAATGGCTTCATAAACTTCTAAACCATTACCAATCTTATGACCAAGAGGCTCATCCATACCTGTTAAAATGGCTGTCATTTTCTTACCAGCGAGTCTTCCGATGGAAACCATAAGTTCAGCTAATTTAACTGCTTCTTCTTCGGTTTTCATGAACGCACCACGACCCACTTTTACATCTAAAACAATCGCATCTGCACCACTCGCTAGTTTCTTAGACATAATGGAGGATGCAATTAATGGAATAACATCTACGGTTGCTGTTACATCCCTTAATGCATATAATTTTTTATCTGCAGGGGCAACATCACCACTTTGTCCAACCACTGCAATACCTATGGTATTCACTTGATTGATAAAATCTTCAATCTTAAGCTCGACTTTGTAACCTGGAATACTTTCTAATTTATCAATGGTTCCTCCGGTATGACCTAAACCACGTCCACTCATTTTAGCAAATTTAACACCTAAACTTGCTAAAAGAGGACCTAAAACCAAGGTCACCTTATCACCGACACCACCCGTTGAATGTTTATCAACTTTAATGCCTGGTATGTCTTTTAAATCAATCACATCACCAGAATCTCTCATTGAAAGAGCTAGGTATGTTGCTTCTTCATCATTCATCTTTTGAAAATAAGTTGCCATTAAAAAAGCACTCATTTGATAGTCAGGAATATTACCTTTAGTATAGGATTGAATGAGATAGTTTATTTCTTCTTGTGTGAGTTGAAAACCATCGCGTTTTTTTGCGATGAGATCTACGATATGCATGTCATCACGTCTCCTTATGTTTTATTTTATCATAAATGATAATGTTGTTGTTAAATGTTGTGTTATAATGAACAAGGTGAAAAGAGGTATGTGCATGTTATTATCGATCGTCCGCCATGGACAAACTTACTATAATGCATCCGGCCTTGTTCAAGGTCGTATCGATATCCCATTAAATGATACGGGTAAGGAACAAGCAATCGAACTTGGAAAGAGTTTAAGAAAACGTCACGAACATTTTGATGTCATTATGGCTTCTCCTTTATCAAGAGCATTAGAGAGTGCAACACTCATTGCAAACGAATTAGGATATCATGATCCAATTGAAACAGATCCACGTTTTGTTGAACGTGATTTCCATCATTTAGATGGAACACCTGTTGAAACAGCGATGCCCTTAGTACGCTCTAAAAATTATCAGTTTGAAACCTATGAAACAGATCTTCATTTAATTGATCGTATACAAAAAGCTGCTTTCGATTTAGCTAAACGTCATGCGCATAAGTCCGTTTTACTCGTTGCTCATTCTCACGTCATTAAAGCACTCATGATTTATGCAGATCCTGTGTCTTACACATTTGCAGATCTTATTAAGCATGCTGATGTCGTTACATTTGAAATCACAGACGACACGATTAAAGTCATGGGAAAAAAATAAGGCTCACTGAGCCTTATGATTTTCTTGAATGAGTTTATCATTAATGATATGAAACATTAAGTCAGCGACCTCACTGGTCGTTTTTTCTTTAATAGAGTCATATTTAACAACAGGGTGAATTAAAACTTGAATTTTCGTTCTACGCCATGGAGCTCGATGCTTGATTAAGGTCGTTCCTTGAATAGATACGGGCAGTAAATCTGCACCAGCTTTCATCGCAACCCGGTAAGCACCTGCGCGCATCGCAACCATTTTTTCATCGTTACGATCTTTAATACCACCCTCAGGGAATATGGCCATCGCCATACCATCTTTAATGACTTTAATCGCATCCACCATCGCTCTTGCTGTGTTGCGGTCGCTTGATCGGTCAATCGGAAATGCACCTAAATATTTAAGCCATAACCCAATGAGTGGTGCTTTATAAACACTCATTTTTGGTGTAAATGTCGTAGGTCTTCTCATGAATTCAAAAACGATAAAGGGATCTGCATAGGATTTATGGTTTGCATAAACACATAAAGGGCCTTCTTGAGGAATATTTTCTTTACCTTTGATTTCAATTTTTAAGCGCATGAAAAAGATAATGAGCCAATGGCTTGTGCTACGTGACAAATAATATTTATACCGATTTGAGAATTTGGTATATTTCATGTATGGAAAATGAGCTAGGATAATGAGCACCGTTCCTAAAAAGGATGCGACTGCACCGAGGATAAACCATAAGATAATCCAAAAACCACCAAGCACATAAAATGACATGAGATACGTAAAAAGTGCCCATAACACGACATAGATGAACGAAATCATGATGAAATCCTTTCGTAAACCGCGAAGATTAAACCGTCTTCCATGGTTTTTTCGATCACTTTAAACTTTGATAAATCAAAGGGAGAAAAATAGACATTTCCCTGATGTCTGCCTAAGACATAAGTGATATAAAGTCTTTTGGCATAGGGGAGGGCGAGTTGATAAATGGTCTTTCCACCAATCACCATCACATCTTCTTTTGTTTCTTTAAAAAACTGATGAATATCTTTAACCAAATGAGCATCTGGATATGCTTTATCCACTAAATTAGCAACATAAATCTTTCCAAAGGGTAGTGGTTTTTCTTTATAATATCCTTTTAATGATTCATAAGTCATATCGCCCATTAAAACGGTTTGATTTTTCGTTTTCGATTTAAAATATGCTAAATCTTTTGGATAATGCCACGGAAGAACATTATCTTTTCCAATAAGCCAATTTTCATCCATTGCCCAAATTAAAGAAATCATACAGCCACCTTACCTTTGATTGCAGGATATGGATCATAATCTTTTAATTCAAAGTCTTCAAACTTAAAATCAAATAATGATTTAACATTTGGATTGATCGCCATAGTTGGACGCTTTCTAGGAGTTCTTGTTAACTGTAGTTCAATTTGTTCAACATGGTTTAAGTAGATATGTGCATCACCTAATGTATGTACAAACTCTCCAACTTTTAATCCTGTTACTTGTGCAACCATCATTAATAAAAGTGCATAACTTGCAATATTAAAGGGAACACCTAAAAAGATGTCTGCACTTCTCTGATAAAGCTGTAAGGATAACTTCCCATCGGCTACATAAAACTGAATGAGTGTATGACATGGCGGAAGCGCCATGTGTTTAATTTCAGCTGGATTCCATGCAGAGAGCATCATGCGTCTTGAATTGGGATTTTTCTTGATCTCATCTAAGATAAACTGAAGTTGATCAACACCGTTAAAGTTACGCCACTGCGCACCATATACTGGACCTAAATCGCCATGCTTTTCTGCAAAATCTAAATCTGATTTAATCTTAGCAACATACTCATCCATCGATTCGCCTTTGTAGTCACTTGACTTTTTGAAAGCCTCATAAGGCCATTCATTCCAAATACGAACATCGTTATCTACTAAATACTTAATGTTGGTATCACCTTGAATAAACCATAAAAGTTCATGAATGATGGACTTTAAGTGAACCTTTTTTGTGGTAAGCAATGGAAATCCTTCATTTAAATCGAAACGCATTTGATAACCAAAAACACTTTTTGTTCCAGTACCTGTTCGGTCCATTTTTAAAGTGCCATGTGTCATCACATGCTGACATAATTCCAAATAAGGCTTCATAAAAACCTCCTATTTAGCGAGTTCGTAAAGTGCTTCTGTGTAAATAATTGTTGCCAGTAATAAATCATCAATACCAATGAATTCATTCTTTTGATGAATAAATGTAGGTTTATCTAAGAAATGTGGTCCAAATGCTACACAGTTTGGCATAGCACGTGCAAATGTTCCACCACCAATGTTAATAGGTTTCGCTTCTTGGTCATTGGTATGTTTTTTATAGACATTCATTAACGTTTTAACGAGTTCTGAATTCGGATCTTTATAAAGGAGTAATTGATGTTTATCAACAGTGACTTCTGCATGATAAACTTTAAATGCTTGTTTTAATTTTAAAACGACTTGATCAAAATCAACATGATTTGGATATCTTAAGTTCAAATGGATTTGATAAGTCCCATTTTTTGATTGAAGAACACCCACATTATTGGTAAGTTCTCCCATTTCCTCGTCGGTATAACTTACACCTAGTTTTTTGCCTAAAAAATCATTTAATAAAAGATTTTGATACGCATCTAGCATGGAGCCTTTCATACCAACTTCGATAAAAAATGACATCATACGATCAATCGCATTTTCACCAAATTGTGGTGTTGAACCGTGAGCACTCTTTCCAACAACGTTTAATGAAATGACGCCATCTTTGAGTTCTGCTTTACCCACATAGTTATTCTTCTTTAAAAACGCTTGGAATAATTCAACATAATTTTTCGTTGGTTTTAATAATGCTGATGCATAATCAGGAACCATGTTATCTCTAAAACCACCATGGACTTCAATGACATCACTTAAATCATTTTTACCATCTACAAAGATTCTTGAAATACCTTTTTCAGCATAAATGAGTGGGAAGTCAGCATCTGGAATAAATCCTGAAACAGGTGATTCTGGATATACACTAAAATAATGTCTTACACAGCGCCAAGCTGTTTCTTCATCATTACCTAAAATAAGTTTAACACGCTTAGAAAGCGGTACATTGAGTTCTTTCAAGATCTTCATCGCATAATATGCAGCAATCGTTGGACCCTTATCATCTTCAGTTCCACGACCATACATCTTACCATCATGGATTTCAGCACCATAAGGTGGATATGTCCAGTCATTTCCAGCAGGAACAACGTCTAAATGCCCAATAATACCAACAAAATCTTTTTGTTTACCATATTCAATATGACCTGCATAACCTTCAAGATTAACCGTTGAAAAACCATCTCTTTCACCGATTGCAAGCATGAAGTCAAGTGCTTCTTTCGTGCCTTCTCCGAAAGGAGCACCTTTACGGTTTGCATCAAAAGTTGTTAATTCAGAATTGATTTGAATCAACTTTTGTAGATCTAAAATCAGTTGATCTTTACGTTTTAAAACTTCTTCTCTAAAATTGATTGACATCTTTATCATCTCCTTTCTTCATTGTAGCATAAAAAAAGACTGACTCCAAAGAAGTCAGCCGATTTATGTGAAAAATACGTCCTTTATTTAATCTCAATATCGCCAGTATCAACACTAACTTTAATAAGGATTGAACCCGTAGATGTTGAGTGTCTTGTCCCTTGATCTTGACCATCAACGGTGATGTCACCAGTTGTTGTTCTTAAGTCATAGCGGTACAAAGAAAGATCACTTGCTGTAAAGATTACATCGCCTGTTGCTGAATCCAGTTCAAACGATGTTCCAGTAACATGAGAAACCTCAATGTAACCTGTTACAGTATCAAGGATTAGATTTCCAGAGAATGCACTGTTAGATACTTTAATATCTCCTGTACCAACTTCAACAATTAATCCAGTTCCAGTAACTTCTGATAACTTCGCACTACCGGTATCCGTGTTAATCGAAATTGCAGTACCTGTAACATTTGTTAATGTCACACTACCTGTATTGGATGATAATCCAATTTCTTCTTCACTCACGACATTGGTTACCACAATACCACCGGTATCTGTATGCAAACTGAGTGATTTGACATTCGTATTTTCTAAAATGATACTTCCTGTATGGGAGATAAGTTCTACATACAATAGATCTACTGTCACATCTTGTTCAAGTTTAATACTACCCACAGCAGATTCAACATTTAAATCTAATACCCATGTTGATGGCATATAGACATGAACTTCAGTCAATTCACGTGGTGTAAACTTGAAATTCCAAACCCCGAAAAGTTGAGCTTTTTCATCTTGTTCAAAACTGTAAATGCCTTCATTTGTACCATCAAAAACCCATGTATCTTTAGTTTCGTGTTTGTAGTAGGTAATCGTCATTTCTGTTTCTTCAACATAATGTAAAATGACATCTCTTGTTTCTACGTTCACATTGAGTTCATTAATTTCTTCACTATGTGTGACTGTGATCATCTCACCATATGATTCTTCATCACTAAAAAATGCCCCTAAACTTGAAAATTCAAGTCCCATAAAAAATCCAACAACAGCTAAAATTAAACCTAATAAAATAAATCCACCTAAAATCTTTGTTAATACTCTCATTGTTATTCCCCTCGCTTATGCGCTAATTTTGAAAACCAGTAAATCATCTTTTTCCACATGATGACCATCAATTGGTAAAGCCATATGCCAATCAGCATGACAAAACCGAACATCATCAACCCAAAACCAACCAAACCAATCACGTTTGCTAATGATAGATTAGATCCAAACATTGAAATGATGTAAGATCCAAACCCAACAACACCACTAAATAATAAAACCCATGCTGTGATCATCATCGAAATCACAAAGATCAACATTGAGATATAAACGATACCAAGTGGTATTAAAAACGGTGTTCCAAGAAGTAACAATAAGAGTTGTCTCGTTGAACGCGATACTTTCTTGTAACCCTTATTCTCTCTTTTCATTAAAACTTCTGGCGTCATATCTTTAACGATCTTATGAATGTCATAACTTTCAATAACATCTTTTATCTTTTCACCATTTGCAAGACGATCGTTGATCATCTCTTCATAAAAACTCAAAACATCTTTCACTTCATCTGCATAAAACTGCTTATTCAAGGCGCGTTCTAATTCTTTTAACCATGTTTGCATCATTATAGCCTCACTTCATCAATATCTGATAGATGATTTTTATATCTTCCCATTCATGAAGAAACTCATCAATATGTTTTTTACCTTGAGCAGTAATTTGATAATATTTACGATTTCTTCCTTGAAATAATACATTGTACGTCTTTAATTCATCAATCTTTTCTAAGCGTCTTAATATCGGATAGAGTGTTGATTCACTAATCTCAATATATTCTGATAAGTCGCTAACGATCTTATAACCATATGAATCCCCCTTGGTCAGCATCGCAAGCACAAAGATTTCCAAGACACCTTTTTTAACCTGTTCTCTCATGATTCACCTCGTATACTTGCATTTCGATAATATTATACATTGCATAGTATAGGATGTCAATAAAAAAAGTTCATTTTTCTGAACTTTCTTCTTGACCCTTCCATTCACTCTTTTGAGAGTGAGATAAATACGTAATTCTTTCTGCAACCACATCGATTAAAGTTAATCTTTTTTCTTCAGTCACTTCATACTTCCATGTCTGAAGTCTTGCTTTGACTGCAACCATCACACCTTTAACGGCGTAGGGTTCAATCGCTTGTGCTAAACCTTCCCATACAGAGACTCTAAAGAAGTCTGTTTCATAATTACCATCCATGTTTTTAAATGGACGCTGCACAGCAAGATTGAAGTAGCTCACCTTTCTACCATCTTCAAGCGTTTTTGTTTCAGGGTCTTGTGCTAATCTTCCGATTAAGATGACTTGATTTAACATAGTTCCTCCTTGTTTATGGCTATTATATGTTTAATCAAATCAGTCATCAAGTGCACATTCTTCATGATAAAGATCAAATAATCTCTTTTTTTTCATCATTCTAAAATAAAACAACGCAATAAGAAACTTGATTACCAACTTTAAACCTTTATCAATAAAAAAAGCCTGATTTAGGCTTTTTTGTAAATGAGAATTGACATATTCTTTTTGGTAAGTTCATGGTAAGATGCTTTAACATCTTCAAACGTAATTTCTTTAAGAAGTGACACAACATCAAAAAGATTTGCTCCCATATGGTAATATTTGCCATAGAGATATGCTTTGTGTTCTAAATTGTTAAGTGCATAGATCACTTGACCCAAATAAACCTTTTGATATCGGTTAAACGCTTCTTCGGTTAATGAATTGATACCATCTTCAGTTAAACACGCAACTAAAACGCGTTTAAGTTTATTAATCTTCTTGGTTTCTGCATATAAGACAATGCTTTCAGCTTGTTTTTCAAAATTGGTTGAAATAGAAAAACTTTGATTGATTAAACCTTCTTTAAGAAGCGATTCAAACATCGTTGATGATGGACCAAGTAAAAGATTGGTCATCATAGCCATCGCGGTTTCGCGTTTGATTTGATCATTTGGTGATAATCTCTTTGTCTTTAATTTAAAGCCAATCATTAACTTTGAAATCGCTAAATCTTTAACTTCAACATGATATTTTGTAGAAATTCTTTGTGGTTCTTTAGGTAAAATTGTTTTTGGTTTAGGATATTTCAGCGGGTATTTTTCATCATATGCTTTAAAATAAGTATTTAAGGCCTTGAGATCAACTTTTCCTGCAATCACGATCAAGCGATTAGAAGGTCGATAAAACGTCTCATAGACATCTAAAAGGGTCTCATGTGTGATCTCCATGATAGAATCTAATGTTCCTCCGATATCATAACGCATCGGATGTTTTGCATACATATGTTCCATCAGTTGATTATGCATCACTGTATTGGGGTCATCTAAATACATCTTCAATTCTTCTGCAATAATGCTCTTTTCACTTTCAACATTGTCATGATGTATATAAGGTGTATCAATCATGTTGAGTAAATAATCAAGGGCTTCCATCACTTTTTTAGTTGCCATAAAAAGATAGGAAGTCTGATTATAAGAAGTCATAGCATTGGCATCTACACCCATCGTAGAAAATGTTGTAAATGCATCACCATCAGGCATCGCGAATGCTTTATGTTCAAAAAAGTGTGCTGTCCCATAGGGTGTTTGAAAAACTGCGTCTTTCTTTTTATAAGTTAAATCCATCGCACCATAAGGAACAGATAACTCGACATAAGTTGAATAGTAAGGTTCATCTTTAGGTAGGATATGAACTTGCATGCCATTTTTAAGTTTGATGATTGCAACATCCTCATTAAAATCTGAATAATATTGTTTAATCATTTTGCACCACCTTTTAAGACGTATATCGTATCAAGCTTCAAAAGAGATGCTGCTTTGTTCACATCAGTAACTGTAACATGTTCAATTTTTTCAATCTTATCTTCAATTGATTCATGATAATGTAACATTTCTCTCACAAACGCTCTTTTTGTCAGTGTTGACTGACTGTCTAGTGAAGATTTTAACTGATGGATATAATATGCTTTTGCATGTAATAACTCTGTATCTGTTATCCCATCTTTTTTTAAGACTTCAACAAGATTTTTCATCCGATCAAGTGCATGATCAATTTTAGATAAATCAATGCCTGAAGAGATCACAGATACACCTTTGTAGTAGTCGTAATTTGAAGAAATATCGTAACATAAGCCCTCTTCTTCACGTATCTGTTTGAAAAGTCTAGATTCAGGATAGCCACCTAAAATAATATCAAGAATAACAGCGGCATCATATAAAGAATCATGTCTATAAACGGGAATGACATAACCCATATTGACTATGGCTTGTTTCATATCCGTTTCTTCAACAACAAATTTGAGTTCACGAACTCCTCTAAACGATGTAATGAGTGGATAATCCTTGTTCTGATCTTTAAAGTGGTTTTCCAATCTTGAAAAATCAAGATCTTTCGTGTGACCGTTGACAACCATATAAACACGCTGTTTATCCATCATATGGTGATAATAATCTTCGACATCACTCATCTTTAATTTCTTAATATCTTTGAGTGTTCCAGATAAAGGATACTCATACGCATCACCTTCAAAAAATAATCGTGTGAAGCGCTCTCTTGCATAAGATCTTTTTTTATCTTTTAATGTTTCCCATTGCTCAATGAGCATTCTTTTCTCATCATCAAAAACATCTTGATTAAAGGAGTTATGTGAAAAAAGAACATCTTCAAAAAGGGATAAAGCCTGTTCAAAAAGGGTCTCATCTTTTACGATCTTAGGATCGACAATCGTCATCACAAAACTCATAACCGATAAATTACCCATCCGCTCAGTACGCCCTTTGATGTAGGCACCATAAAGGTTTTCCATTGTCTGGCTCATCTCTAGTCTTGATTTAATTTGATCAGTTGAAGATGTCATGAGACGTGGTAAAAGAAACCGATGCACGGCTTCTTTTTTATTGTCTAGGTCTACAAAGTAGATCGCGATTTGTATGGTTTTAAAATCATTTTGTAATCTAATCATTAGAGACTATGAAGCGCAAGTTCCATCATCTTTGTAAATGCTTCTTGGCGTTCCTTTGCTGATGTAGCTTCATGTGTCACTAATGAATCTGATACAGTGAGTAAACATGCAGCTTTTTTCTTTAATGCTTTCGCATTAGCAAACAGTGCAAATGATTCCATTTCAACAGCATCTGCACCAAATTTAGCGTGAATTTCTTTATATTCATCTGACTTAATGCGGTAAAACACGTCCGATGAATGAATTCTTGAAACATGCACTGGAATACCTGTTTCTTCACTTGCTTTCAAAATACGGTTATTTAAAACGGTTGAACCCGCTAAAATTTTTCTTGAGGAAATGCCCATTGTTTTCGCATAACTTGATTCAGAATATGCATCTTTTGCTAAGATGACATCGTAGAGTTTAAGATCTGGTGAATAAGCACCACAAGAACCAATACGAATGATCTTTTCAACACCATAAAATGCGAAAAGTTCATAGGAATAAATACCAATGGATGGCATACCCATACCAGAACCCATCACTGTGACTTTCTTCTTACCAAAATAACCGGTATAACCAAACATGTTACGCACGGTATTCACTTGAACAACTTTGGTTAAAAATGTTTCAGCAATATATTTAGCTCTGAGTGGATCTCCAGGCATTAAAACGGTTTTAGCAATTAAGTTTTGATCAATACAATCAATATGAGGTGTTGGAATCACTTTGATCTCTCCTTTGGCTTACAATATCGACACCATTTGATGTCCCAATGCGTGTAGCACCTGCTTCAATCATTTTCATCGCATCATCATAGGTACGTACACCGCCACTTGCTTTAACTTCAGCACGTGCACCTACAGTTTTCTTCATAAGTTGAACATCTTCAACGCGTGCACCATATGTACCAAATCCAGTGGATGTTTTAACAAAATGTGCACCTGCAGAAACAGCAATCTTAGATCCTCTTTCGATTTCTTCAGCGGTTAAATAACATGTTTCTAAAATGACTTTTACGGTACGTCCAGCTCCAGCTTTTACGATACCTTCAATATCTTTTTTAACTAAATCATCTTGATGAGATTTAAGTGCGTAAACGTTAATCACCATATCAAGTTCATCAGCACCATTTTTAACAGCTTCTAAAGCTTCAAAAGCTTTGACTTCAGGTTGATGTGTTCCATGTGGAAAACCAATTACTGTGCAGACTAAAACATCTGTATTTTTTAATTCTTGTTTGGCATAATTCACCCAAATTGGGTTAACACATACCGACTTAAAGTCATAAACTTTAGCTTCATCAACGAGTTTGTTGATTTGTTCTAAGGATACGTTTGCTCCTAATTTTGTATGATCAATCATTTTGTTAAGTTTCATGTTTTAAAACTCCCTTTCTTTTTTGAATAACATTTAAAAAATAATGACTTAAAGGACCATTAACCAGTGTAATCACGAGTGTCATAATAAACACTTGGTCCCAGAGTTGCCTTGTGTATATACCTAAAACGATAGCCATCAGTAAAAATGTACCTTCAATCATCATTTTAGATAAACCTAAGTGATGCACTTTACGGTTAATAATGAGCATCAGTTGTTCATAAGGTGCCATCATTAACCCTGTAGAAATGGTCATAGCAACACCAAATGTAATTAAAAATAAACTAAGTAATGCTAACGGAATACGGTAATAAAGTTCAATGAAGAAGACTTGTGGCATTTGGTCAAATACCCATTTCCATCCATCAACAAATACACCTACTGTAAATAGAAAACCAATGGATAGTATAATCGACCACTTCCTGTCGATGATAAAACAAATCACTGCAACCATCACTCCGGATAACACTGTCAGTGTCCCAAGGGATAACGGGGTAATCGTATAAACAAAGTAGTTAAAAGCATCAATCGGTGCTGCACCTAATCTCGCATACACGATGCCTACAATACCAAATGCGACGATGAAAAAGCCTGTCATCTGGATGATTATTTTTTTTGTCAAGAGTGCTCCTTCTTAGTCAATCAGTTTTTTTAAACTTTCCTTTTGGAATGTATGACTAATCTTCATAAATTTTTGTTTTTTCATGATGCGAAAGACTTTACCTGAAGTCTTTTTAGGAATAACTTTTGTTCCCTTAATAAAGCCAGGAACATCCATTGTATATTTTTCAATCAGTGGAAATAATTCTTCATAGCTAATGACCTTAATCTCATTAGCAAGTCTGTAAAAGATATAATCAAGATGCGGTGGGAACACTGTTAATGTATGTTCTTTCCATTCGATTCCAACGACTAAATCCTTTTTTTCAGTCACTAAGAAATGATATTTAGGTACGTAAGTATCAAGTTCTTTATAGTAGTTTTGAAGTTCGCCTAAATCATCTAAATATCTAAGCATACTCGATAACTTTTCTTTACCTAATATGCGGTAATCCGATAGCAAAATCGGGTTTTTGGTGATATATGCACGCTTGACCATATCAAAAACTTTTAAGACGACATCCATTTTAAAAGGGAGTACATCCTCAAACATTTCATTATAGACATGAAAATCAAAACGATCACACACTTTTTTAACGATTTCAAATACATGTTTCGCGATATAATCTGGTGTCAAAATGGGCATTTCCAAATGGAAATTTAAATCCAAGAATTTAGGTGATAAACGGTAAATATCAGGGACTTGTGATTTTGGCGTAATGACAAAAAGCGATTCATGTTGCAATCTTGGATGTGTGTAATAAAGTCTTACCGATTTTTCATCCATTTCAATATGAAAACCTTCAATCGATTCGAAGAAGGCAATCAATTGTTCTAAGTCAATCTTTCTTGATTTTTCTTTGAAAAAATGAATATTAAATAATGACATAACATCACCCCATCTTGCTTTTAGTTTAACACAATCATTCGACTTCTTTTAAGATTTCTTTTAACCATGCTTCATCTGTTCTTATGATCGAAAGTGGTGTAATCGAAATATAACCTTCTTCAAAAGCTTGAACATCGGAATCTAAACCTTCTTGATACTGAATGATTGAACTCTTGATGTGATAGACATCAGGACGTTCACTTTTCACAAATTCAGCATGTTGCAAACGTGAACCCATACGTGTCATTTTGACACCTTTGGGTCTTGGATGAGATTCTTTTGGGAAGTTAATGTTTAAAATACCTGGACCTTCATAAAGTTTAGCTTCAATGATTTCATCCATGAGTTTAATCGTTTCATCGTAAAGATAAGGCACTTTGGTATGATGAGCAGAGATTGCAATCGCATCGACACCTAAAACTTTAGCTTCCATCGCTGCAGCAACTGTACCCGAATATAAAATATCTTTAGCGATATTTTGTCCTTGGTTAATACCAGAGACAACAAGATCAAAATCGACATTAAAAACCTTTAAACCAAGACGCGTTGCATCTGCTGGCGTGCCATCAACAACAAGCGTTGCTGTCGATCCGAAAATCGGATCAGTCATAAACGTTTCAATACGACTACGAATGGTAATCGCATGACTTTTCGCACTTTGATGATCCTTAGGTGCTGAAACATAGACATTACCAAAAGGTGCTAACGCTCTGACTAAAATGCCTAAACCTTCAGCTTGATAACCATCATCATTAACCACTAAAATGTTCATTTATTTCCTCCTAATACATGGTTGCAGCGATCACATAATCCATTTTCATGCACATGATCAACAACATTCCAGCAACGATCGCATGTTGTACCTTCTGCAGGTGCAACCACAAGAGACACTTCACTACCTAAGGAGACTTTAACTTTCGATACGATTAAGACTTGATGAAGCTTCATTTCAAGCGATTCAATCGCTTTTACATGTTTTTCAGTTAAAACCAAATCAATTTCAGCAGCAAGTGATTTACCAATTACTTTTTGTTCTCTTGCTTCTTCTAATTTCTTTAAGACAACTTCTCTAACTTCCATAAACGTATCAAATGAACTCATGAGTTTTTGATCAAATCGTTGTTTTCTTTCTGGCATGTTTTCTAGATAGACATCTTCTTCATGTGAGAAAGGAAGTAATTGATAAGCTTCTGATGTTGTATGTGGGATAATCGGTGTTAATAATTTTAATAAACCTAATGTTAAATCATAAATGGTTGATTGAACTGCACGTCTTTGAAGACTGTTTTCCTTTTCGATATACATGATATCTTTGGTGTAATCTAAGTAAAATGCAGATAATTCATTGGTCATAAAAGGAACAACACTTCTGTAAACACGATCAAACGCATAGTTTTCATATGCATCTAAAACTTCATTAACTAGTCCATCATATTTGATCGTCATCACTTGATCGATTTTTCCACGAGAATCAAATTCAACATAATGTTGCTTGGGGTCAAATCCATCTAAGTTTCCTAACATAAAACGTAATGTATTTCTGATCTTTCTGTATCCTTCTGCAATCTGTGTCATCATGTCATTTGAGATACGCACATCAGATTGATAATCAACGGTTGCAACCCATAAACGTAGAATATCTGCACCTTGTTGCTTCATAACGGCTAAAGGATCGACTGTATTTCCTAAAGACTTACTCATCTTTCTACCTTGGCCATCTAAAACGAAGCCATGTGAAACAACCTTCTTATAAGGTGATTGTTTGAATGCAGCAACCCCAGTGATTAAGCTTGAATTAAACCAACCACGATATTGGTCACTACCTTCTAAATAAAGATCTGCTGGGTATGGAAGACCATGTGACTGTAAAACTGAATGTGAAGTACCAGAATCAAACCAAACATCCATGATATCTGTTTCTTTTCTAAATTGACCATGAGGTGAACCTGGATGCTTATAACCAACAGGTAGTAAGTCTTTCGCATCTTTTTCATACCAGATATCAGAACCATGTGTTCTAAATAAGTTAGACACATGTGATAAAACGTCTTGATCAAGTATAGCATCACCATTTTCAGCGTAAAAGACAGGGATGGGGACACCCCAAGCTCTTTGACGTGAAATACACCAATCTTCACGACCACTGATCATATTTGAAATACGCACTTCACCCCAAACAGGGATCCAGTCAACCTTTTTAACTTCATCTAATAACTCATTTTTGAGTTGTTCAATGGATGCAAACCATTGTGGGGTTGCTCTAAAGATGACTGGTTTTTTTGTTCTCCAGTCATGTGGGTATGAATGCGTAAACTTTTCAGATTTTAGTAAAACATTGGCTTCAGCTAATGCTTTAACAATTTCTTCATTGGCAACTTCATAATAGAGGCCACTAAACTGTCCAGCTTCTTCCATCATATAGCCTTTATCATCAACAGGACATAAGATGTCTAAATTATACGTTCTACCAATACGGTAGTCATCTTCACCATGGCCAGGTGCGGTATGCACTAAACCTGTACCATCGGTATCTGTGACGTGTTCACCGACAATGATGGGTGATACTCTTTCATATAAAGGATGCTTATATTGTTTAAATTCAAGTTCTTGACCTTTAACCATGCCTAACACCTTAACATCTGTCCATTTTAAAATAAATTTTAAAGATGTTAATAAGGTTTCAGCAACCACATATTTTTTAGTATCAGCTAAAACAACCACATAATTAAAACGTGGATGAACTGAGATCGCTAAATTGGCAGGTAATGTCCAAGGTGTTGTTGTCCAAATTAAAAAGTTTGCATCTTTCAATAAACCATCTTTTTCGATGGATGGGAATGCAACATAAACCGAAGTTGATTGTTTATCTTGGTATTCAATTTCTGCTTCTGCAAGTGCAGATTCAGAAGATGGTGACCAATAAACAGGCTTTAAGCCTTTATAGATCAGACCACGTTCAACCATTTTTGCAAACACATTGATTTGTTCAGCTTCAAAATCAGATGTATACGTGATATATGGATTATCCCATTCACCTAAAATACCTAGTCTTTGGAATTGACCTTTTTGTCTTTCAACTTGTTCTTCTGCATATTTCTTACATAATTTACGGTATTCAACTAAAGAAATTTCTTTACGGTTGATCCCTTTTTTAGTTAAAGCTGTTTCAATGGGCAATCCATGTGTATCCCAACCTGGAATATAAGGTACATAATGTCCTTTCATCGTTTGATAACGCAAAACAAAATCTTTTAAGATTTTATTTAACGCATGTCCAATATGAATGTCACCATTTGCATAAGGAGGTCCATCATGCAAAATAAATGGTTTCTGATCCTTATTTTTCTTTAATACTTTGTTGTAGAGATCCAAATCTTCCCATCTTTTTTGGAATTCTGGTTCTCTAACACCTAAATTTCCTCTCATTTGAAATTCGGTTTTAGGCATGAGTAGCGTGTCTTTGTAGTCCATATTCTTTCACTCCTTTATAAAAATAAAAGTCCTTATTGCTAAGGACGAAATTGTTGTTCCGCGGTACCACCTTAGTTCCAGAATAAATCCTGGCACTTCATTCGTAATTGCTCAAAGGTGATACTCCCTATCGAGAGGCAGCTGGGCTTCCACCGTCCCCAGTTCGCTTTTTGCATCAACAGTTTGCGTGTCCTTCTCTTCGCAAGCTTTAATTGTTTTTTTATTCGACAAAATCTTTTAAAAAGTCTTCAATGCTACCATCATCATAAACATCTTTGGTAGCAAACATAAATACTTTTTCTTGAACATTGACTATTTCACCTTCGATGGCATAAACAATACCAGAGAAGAATGCAACTGCTTTATTCGCTTGATCAATATCAAGTGGTTCAAAGTTCAAGATCAGAGGTTGACCTTTTAACAGCAAGTCTGCTAAATTTGTTAAATAAGCATCATCATCAGAAGATAACTTATCAAAAACGATTTGATCTGACTTTTGGACAACTTTCTCTTCAATCACTTTGTCCTTTTTCTTTTTGTTAACTGAAAATAGTCCCATAGTCCCTCCTAATCGAGCAAATCCATGAATTTACGCCCTAGACGTAAGTGTGTTGTATGACATTTTAAGGCGATTTCATAATCGTTTGACATGCCCATGGAGCGGTAAGGAAGATTGTATGTTTTTGCAAGTTCATCACATAGATGAAATGCTTCTTCCGTTTTTTCATCATCTTCATCTTTACCCATGGTCATTAAACCGATTATCTCTATTTTATCATATTTTTTAATTTCTATAAGAAATTGCCCCAAATTTGCAGGGGAAATGCCACTTTTTTGTGGTTCATCTGTTAAATTAACTTGAATAAAACAAGGAATCTGATGTGTTGCATACTTTTGGATCTGTTCTGCTAAAGAAAGACGGTCTAACGTATGAAGAACATCAATTTTATTGATCATGTCTTTCACTTTATTGGTTTGTAAATGCCCAATGAAATGCCATGTTAATTTAAGATCGTTGAGATCATCCATTTTCTTTAGCATATCTTGAACTCTATTTTCACCAACATGTATAACGCCTTTTTCATGAAGTTGACGCATTTGTTTTGCATCAAAATATTTCGATGCACAAATCGTTGTCACATGAGGGTAAAACATTAGACGTTAAAGCGGAAAAGCATGATGTCACCATCTTGTACGACATAATCTTTTCCTTCAAGGCGTACACGACCATTTTCTTTGGCGATTTGTGGCGTTTTATATTTAATCAGATCGTCATAAGCTAATGTCTCAGCCTTAATAAACCCACGTTCAAAATCAGAATGAATAATACCAGCACATGCAGGTGCTTTCATACCCTGTTTAAACGTCCATGCTCTTACTTCAGGTTCACCTGCAGTAAAATAGGTTTTTAAACCTAAAAGTTGATAAGACTTTTCGATCACTTCATTTAAACCCGACTTTTTTAGTCCATATGCTTCTAAGAAAGTGACTTGTTCTTCAGGTTCTAAAGATGCAATTTCCATTTCAACTTGAGCGGAAATTAAAACGACTTCAGTACCTTCTTTGTGTGCACGATCTAATAAACGTTGATAATGTTTATTTTCTTTTGGATGATGAAGATCATCTTCAGAAACGTTTGCAATATAAATCATAGGTTTCATCGATAATAAACTAAAGTTTTTAATCATTTTAAGCTCTTCTTCTGTAAAATCAATGGTTCTTGGGCTTATTCCTTGATCCAGTGCTGACTTAATACGCACTAAAACATCATACTCTTCTTGAGCTTCTTTAATTTTAGCCTTCGCTTTTTTCTCTAAACGTGAGATACGCTTATCAATTTGTTCTAAATCAGCTAGACTAAGTTCAACATTGATTGTTTCAATATCACGAATTGGATCCACATTGCCTTCAACATGGGTGATGTTACTATCTTCAAAACAGCGAACGACCTGACAGATCGCATCGACTTCTCTAATGTGTGATAAAAATTGATTTCCAAGACCTTCACCCTTTGAAGCTCCTCTAACAAGACCAGCAATATCAATAAACTCATAAGCTGTTGGCACAACTTTTTTAGGCTTATATATTTTTTCTAAGACATCAAGTCTTGGGTCTTGCACATAAACGATACCGACATTCGGATCGATGGTTGCAAACGGGTAGTTTGCAGCAAGTGCTTCTGCTTTCGTGATGGCATTGAAGAGTGTGGATTTTCCAACGTTGGGTAATCCAACAATTCCTGCTTTTAACATGATAAACTTCCTTTCAGTAAAAAAGGCACAAGGCCTTTTAAAATTTTCCTTTTTTAATCAACCAAGAGGGCAGATTTCTCTTCTTACCTTCGGTTGGTTCATTAGCTACATCGTCTTCTTCATAAGATTGATTACGTAAACCAGAACGTGTGAGTTTCATTTGTTCATCAGAACTCTTATTAAAGATTTCAGATGCGAGATTTTCGATGGTTGAATCTTTCGCTTTTAGTTCATATCCGGTTGCAATCACAGTCACGATTAATTCATCATCTAAATCTTGGTTAACGGTTGTACCATAAATGATGTTTAAATCGCGGTCAGTTGCATTTCTAATTTCTGATAAAGCTTGTTCTGTTTCAAAAAGTGTGATGTTTGTGCCTGATGTAATATTAACGATTGCATCCGTAGCACCATCAATCGACACTTCTAAAAGTTTCGAGTGAATCGCTTTTCTTGCAGCTTCAATCGCACGGTTTTCACCAGATGCAATACCGATACCCATGAGTGCAGTACCTTTATTTTCCATCACAGTTCTAACGTCTGCAAAGTCAACGTTGATTAAACCCGGAATAGCAATAATTTCAGCAATCCCTTGTACACCTTGACGTAAAACATTATCTGATTCTCTAAAAGCATCAAGGAGTTGTGTCGTTGGACCAGAGATCGCTAATAATCTTTCATTAGGAATCACAATAAGTGTATCCACGTGTGGTTTTAATTCTTCTAATCCATAAATGGCTGCTTCCATACGTGCTGGACCTTCAAATGCGAATGGTTTTGTCACAATACCAATCGTTAAACAACCCATTTCTTTAGCCTTTTTTGCAATGATGGGTGCAGCACCAGTACCTGTTCCACCACCCATACCTGCGGTGATAAAAACCATGTCTGCATTTTTTAATACTTCTTCAATTTCTTCAATGGACTCTTCTGCTGCTTTTTTGCCAACTTCTTTTTTAGCACCAGCACCAAGACCACGAGTTAAATATTTACCAAGTTGAACGCGGGTTTCTGCTTTAGAGACCTTAAGTACTTGGGCATCCGTATTCATAGCAACAAACTCGACGCCTTTGACGTCGTTTTCAATCATACGGTTAATTGCGTTTCCACCGCCACCACCAACACCAATAACTTTGATGATTGGCTTTTGGTTGAAATTGTCTGACTCTCCAAATACCATAAGTAACCCTCCTCGTAGCACTATATCTATTTTACAATAGATTTCATTTAAATTAAAGGTCTATTATCTCGATTTGAAATAATTCGTTTTCTTCTTCATCTCTTCTTTAAAATCGAGAAGTCGATCTTCTTTAATTGCTTGTCTAATTTCTTGCATTAAATGTTTTAAGTAAGCCAAATTTTGGTAAGTGACTAAACGCATACCTAAGATTTCTTCACCTTTAAACAAATGTCTGATATAAGATCTCGTATATTTAGATACATGTGTATATAATAATGGATCTAAAGGTCTCATATCTTTCTCATAGGTCTGATTTTTAATGACAATTTTACCTTCTGTCGTGAGTGCAGTACCATGTCTAGCAATACGTGTAGGTAGCACACAATCAAACATATCAACACCATTAATCACGTTTTCTACTAAATCATCTGGCGCACCAACACCCATTAAATATCTGGGTTTATCAAAGGGTAAAATCGGGTTTAAAAACTTTGTCATTTCATACATTTCATGCTTTGTTTCACCCACAGATAAGCCACCAATAGAATATCCTGGGAAGTCCATTTTGATGAGTTCTTCTGCTGAATATTGACGTAATTCTTTATTTAAACCACCTTGAACAATACCAAATAATGCTTGATCTGTTGAAAGTGCTTCTTTACCTCTTTTTGCCCAACGTAATGTTCTTTCGACAGAATCTTTCATGTATTCATACGTTGCATAAGGTGGTGGACATTCATCAAAACTCATGATAATATCGGCACCTAATTTTTCTTGAACTTTAATCGAATCTTCTGGAGACATAAACAGTGATGATCCATTTTTATGATGTTTAAAATGAACCCCTTCTTCTGTGATTTTTCTCATGTCCGTCAGTGAAAAAACCTGAAATCCTCCACTATCAGTCAGTAGTGCTCCATCCCACTTCATGAAACCTCTAATACCACCATGATCAGCTACGATATCAGCACCTGGTTGAAGCCATAAGTGATAAGTGTTTCCTAAAATTAAGCCTTCAGAGACTTCCTTGATCTCTTCAGGTGTTAATGTTTTAACAGTTGCTTGTGTACCCACAGGCATAAAAAAAGGCGTTTCAAAAACCCCATGTGGTGTTGTTAATCGTCCTAATCTTGCTCCACTTTGTTTGCAAACGTGAAGTACTTCAAATTTTATACTCATAATCTCATCCTTTACCTTGTAATTATAGCATGTATTTGCTAAAATAGTGAAGTAATTTAACGAGCTGTACCCTAGGAAACCAGCTCGAACAATAAAAACAGGGAGATTACAAATTGAAAACATGGACTTTAATTGATTTAGCGCGGCAAACGATGATTGCTGCGATTTACGCGGTACTCGTGTACATCTTTAGTTTTGCAAGCTTCGGTTTAATTCAATTTCGAATTGCAGAAGCCTTAATGATTTTGGTTTTCTTTGATAAGAAAAGCGTGGTTGGATTAACTCTTGGCGTATTCGTTTCGAGTTTAATTTATGGAGCGATCCCACTCGATTTGGTTTTAGGACCAATTGCAACCTTACTCGCAGGTATCTTCATGATCATCTTTAAAAAGAAACCCATTCTATCAATGCTTTTCCCAGCAATCTTTAATGGAATTATCATTGGATATGTCTTAACCTATGGGTATTTACTAGGGACCCTTAGTGTAACGATCACATCCGTATTCATTGGAGAATTTGCAGTTTTATATTTACTTGGTTTACCACTTTATCTTGTTTTAAAGAAAAACAAAGGATTCTTAGAGTTTTTTGAACAAAGAAAATAGGGACTGTCGCATGATGCGACAATCCCGTTTTTTTTTAGCGTTTAAATCCTTGAAAAAAGATTGCAATCGTTCCTGGACCTGAATGCGCACCAATGACTGGTCCAACATACCCATAAACAATTTCTTTAACTTTAAGCACTTTCTTTAATTCTTCTCCTACTTCTTTAGCTTCATCGATACAATCACCATGTGAAATAAAGATCACTTGTTCAAAAGATGAATCAATATATTCTTGAGTAAGTTCAACCATCGTAGCAAGTGAATGTTTTCTACCTCTTACCTTATGGATTGGTACAAGTTTTCCTACATTTGAAACATGTAGAATGGGTTTAACTTTAAGTAGAGTTCCTAGAATATGTGAAGTAGCAGAGAGTCTACCACCACGCATCAGTGTACCTAAATCATCTACTGTAAATAAGTGTGTAATCTTAAGTTTTATGCTTTCGACATATGCCGTTAATTGTGTAATGGTTTTTCCATCTTGTTTTCCAAGATATGCATAATAGATCAGTAAACCTAAACCCATAGATGCACCTTTAGAATCAATTGTTATGATTTTACGTTCTGGATAGGTTTGTTGAAGTTCTTTTGCTGCAAGATGTGCAGAATTATACGTTCCTGATAAAGCAGATGAGAATCCAATGTATAAAACATCTTTTCCTTCTCTTAAAGTTGGTTCAAATGCTTCCATGAACTGGCCAATCCCAACCATGGATGTTTTAGCAACTAATTTTTCTCTTAACATGTTGTAAAACGTTTGAAATGAGATATCTCTTTCATCTGGATAGTTAAAATAGGATTTACCTTCTAATTCTACCGATAATGGTATCACGGATACCCCCATCGTTTTTATTTGTTCAACGGTTAAATCGCTACATGAGTCTGTAAAGATCACATAATCTGTATGTGGCTTGTGTTGCATATTCTCCCTCGTTTCTAAAAATATTTTCGTTCACTTCTATTATAAATCCTTCAATGAGATTTATAACTCTACCTATATAAAACATCTTCCTACTAAATTTTTAAGGTCAGTAGAGTTTTAAAAAATCGTCTCTACTGACAGTAGAATTAGGTTGTTTTTTTGATAAAAATGGTATAATGATGCCATGGAAAACAAAAAAATTCATTTTATGGACAATTTGATACGTTTACGCAAACAGCATGGTTTTACACAACAAGCACTTGCTGAACAATTAAACTATAGCGATAAAGCTGTATCTAAATGGGAACGTGGTGAAGCATTACCCGATGTTCAGACCATCGGAGAGATTGCTTTTCTTTTCCATTTGACAATCGATGAGCTGATATATAGTGAACCTGAAAGTATTGAAAAGATCTCTAAACAACGTGAACAAAAGCCATATCTTATTAAGTTATCTTTCTTGATTGTTTCAACTGTATTTTTGATTGCTGTTCTACTCTTTGTTGTATTAAACCTTACCTTAAATGATAAAACGGGTATCTGGATGACATTCATCGCTGCTTTACCTGTATCGATGATTGTATTCTTAGTTTTTGCAGTTATTTCGAAGAGAAAATTATTGATTTTATTCTTTGTTGGACTTCTAACATTATCCATCAGTTTGTTAGCTTTCCTAATCATCCAACATCCAAATGATTGGTTACTCTTCTTACTGCCAGTACCTATCGTATCGGTTGTAGGTTTTGCACTCCCATATCGTAAATAACCCCACGTTTCTATTAAAGGAACATGGGGTTTTCTTTTTATATTTTTATCTTGCGGTGTGCAATCGCCATCGGAATTTGATAAATATCTTTTATATCTATTTTTGTCCAATTGTCATTTGACTCAGATAATAAACGTGCGTGATAAACGTCCATATGCCAAACTTGGTGGCTGAATACATGTTTATAGGTTTTAAATACCGAAGTAGGTTCAAGTCTGATTCCTGCTTCTTCTAAAGAATCAACCACACTTTGAATACTTTCAGCTTCAAATTGAGGATACTCATACATGCCTTTAAGAAGTTCTTCATCTCTTTTTCTTAAATAGATATACTGACCCTCATTGATGATGAGTGTAATCCAATTTTTATGGATAGGTTCTTTTAATTTCGATAAAACAGGTAATTCACTTTGTAGATTGTTTAAATATGCTAAACAGTGTTCTTGTAAAGGACACGATTCACATTTAGGATTTTTAGGTTTACAAATGGTTGCACCAAGTTCCATCATGGCTTGAGTATAAATTTCAGGTGTCGCTTTTTCTATGATGGACTGATTGACCTTATCGAGATCTTTTTTATGTTTCTCAATACGCATATTTCTGTCATCACCCATATATCTGGAAAGTACACGAATGACATTACCATCGAGCGCACTATAAGGTTTGTTATAAGCGATTGACATGATGGCTCCAGCAGTATATAAACCCACTCCAGGAAGCGATAATACATCTTCAAAGTTTTTTGGAAACTCACCATTAAATTTCTCAACAATATAAATAGCTGCTTTTTGCATGTTACGAAATCGTCTATAGTAACCCAATCCTTCAACGTGTTTCATCAACACTTCTTCATCAGCATGTGCTAGGTCTTTTGGTGTTGGGAAAACGCGAATAAAACGTTCAAAATAAGGTAAAACTGTATCAACTTGCGTCTGTTGAAGCATCACTTCACTCACCCATATATGATATGGATTCTTAGTTTCTCTAAACAATAGTTTTCGATGTGACACTCGATACCAGTCTTCAAGTCTTTTGATATCCATTTAAATCACCGTCTCACGCAAACCACAGTGCTCGATGATATCATCAAATCTAGTAAACGCTGACATGACAACTCCATGACAAACGACAATGATTTTATCATATTCTTTATATTTGTTTAATGCATTTTTGACACGTTTTTGAAGTGCTTCATAGGTTTCCCAAGGATTCTTACGCTCTGGTAAAGCAATCCCTCTAAACTTCACATATTCTTCATATGATTTTTCTACTTCACATTCAAATTTTAGTGTTGCATCCGGCATCCATTCATGAATGTCATTTTCGACGACTAATGGAATCTGTGTGATTCTAGATATGACAGCTGCAGTCTGTAAAGCTCTTGTGTAAGGCGATGAAACAATAAGAGTAGCACCTTTTAGAAGTGGATCTTTAGCTCTTTCTTCTGCTTGCTTAATTCCACGTTCTGTCAATCTTCCTAATTCATAACCCATTCCTGGGAATCCACGTTCTTGTATTTCGTCATAGCGTGGTTCTCCATGACGAATTAATATCACTTGTGTTGGCATAATGTCACCCTTTCATTTTCATTATAGCATAGGTTTCAAAGGCACTTTGATTTCACATATTTTTAAATCATGCTATACTTTTTTTAGATAGGGAGATGATCATCATGTCAAAATTAACAGAACGTCGTTCAATTAGAAAATACGACCCCACTATAAAAATTAGTAAAGAAGAAATGAAGAACATGTTAGAGGAAGCAACACGTGCGCCTTCTTCAATGAATATGCAGCCATGGCGCTTTATTGTTGTTGAATCAAATGAAGCTAAAGAAAAGCTTAGACCTGTTCTTTATGGGAATATGCTACAGCTTGATACATCTGCAGCAATGATTTGCATTTTTACTGATCTCAAAAAATTTGAGTTCGCTGAAAAAATTTTTGATCTTGCCATCGAACAAGGTTTAATGCCTGAAGAGGTCAGAGAAAAACAGCTCAGAAACATTGCTAACATGGTTCCAACGCTTTCTGAAGAAGGCATTGAAAAAGGCGGTTTAATCGATTCTGGATTGGTTGCTATGCAACTGATGCATGTTGCTAGAGAACATGGTTATGATACATGTCCCATTGGTGGCTTTAGACATGATCAAATCGCACATGCATTAGGTCTTGATCATACAAGGTATAAACCTGTCTTTATTCTATCAATCGGAAAAGCAGCTGAAGTTGGTTATCCTTCTGTTAGACTCGATGTTGAAGATGTCACGACGTGGATGTAAAAGAATCATCACTTGATCATACATAAACATAAGACTAAACAAATTGAATGAGGGCATACAAAAAAAGAGGAAACCTAAATTTCCTCTTTTTATTCTTAAATTTTAAATATCGTATTGAGCAAGAATTTGAGCTGGTGTTTTTCTGAGTAACATGAAAATCGGTAACATACCACCCACTAAATTAATCGCATAAACGAGTAAAATCCCTAAAAAGACTGAGATGGGTGAAATTACAAATAATCTAAACATGCCAATAAACGTATCATCTGCCATCGCTAGTGCATAAACAGATACAGCATAACCAACGAGTGATGTCACTGTTGTTAAGATGATAACTTCAATTAAAAATGAGACCATCAGTTCTGTTTTCTTCATGCCTAATGCACGATACACAGCAATTTCGTAAATTCTAGAAACCATGGATGATCTCATCACAAAATAAAATCCAAGAAGTGTAAAACCAGCAACAACTAGGAAAATACTGTTCATCGCAACTTTCAGTTCGACAGTATTTTGTGTAAAATCTAATCTGATTTGAGATACGACATCATAGGTTCTAGCAACTTGAGATTCGATATCTTCAACGAGACCAAAAGTATCACTCGTGTAAACGTAATACGTTGAAGTACTTAAAAAACGGAGTTCTTCTACACTTATATCTGAAGCAATCATCATGGGAGTAGACTCATCAAAAACCCCAGCAATCACAAATTGCCCCACAGTATCCGTCACAGGGAAACTAGCACCTGATGCAGGTGCACTAAACATTAATCCGAAAAGCGTGTTTGAAACTAAAACTTGATTACCTGTAGGTAGTGCGCCATAAACGAGTTCTACTTCATCTTTAACAATCGATCCATATGCCTTAAAATTCCCATATGTCTTGTTTACATTTGCATAATGAACACCATTAAATAAATGTCTCGATGAATAGGTAACTCTAACCTCACTATCGATGATACCAACAAGTTTAACTTCTAAACTTCCCATACGATATCTTTCAAGCGTCAAATGTTTATATGACGAAACTCCAAATTCTGCACCAACACCTTTGATGATCGTATCAGCAACTGCACGCGTGATCATGATTTCATCATCTGCAATAGGTTTTCTGCCTAAAAGCATTCGACCTTTTGCATGTTCTTTTAAATCATGGGTTGAACTCACAGATAAAAGATCCCTATCAGGCTCAATCGGATCAATAATGCCTAAAGAAAGGGTTTGTGAGGTATTAATGAATGCATTGGCATCATCACTTAAAAGGCCTTGTAACTCTATCCATGTTAAGTCTTTTGCATAATCCTCAACATAGACATAATTTTCTTCGTATGGTCTTGAGGATAAATCAGGAATAAATGCAGATGCTAACATCGCAACCACAATCGCTAAAACAGCACCTGTTAATCCAAAGCTCACAAGCATAATCTTACCCTTGCGCGATGAATACAAAATCTTTTGAAGTGCGAGCATAAAGATTTGTTTTAATGAAACAACTGTTTTATACTCTCTTTTCACTTCTTTATTTTCTAAGTGTTCCAATCTAAAACTTGTTTCAAGCATTTCTTCTTTATTCTTTTTGACATAATGTTCATCACGTATGTTTAAATTTGAACTTTGGTCTAAAAGTTTGACTTTCTCGATACTCGAATCGACATCTAAATAAAGTGTTCGATTCTTAATGATCAAACGAATACTAATGGGATCTACCTGCTGATCTTGATCTTGGAAAAATGAGACTTTAACGGCTTCGTTTTCAATCACTCCACGATCAATCATATCTCTTAAATAGACGATATTATCATCTGAAACATCGTGTTCATGCGTTGGATCATTATCGTAATCCTTAATCACTTGACCATCTTTGATTTCAATAATACGATCGCCATAAATGCTTGCTAAATCCTTTTCATGAGTTACTAAAACGACGAGTTTATCTTTACTAATCTCTTTGATGATATTCATGATCTCTAATGTATTTTTAGAGTCTAGGTTACCTGTTGGTTCATCTGCAATAATCACACGTGGATTTTTAACTAAAGCACGTGCAATCGCGACTCTTTGTTGCTGACCACCTGATAATTGTGTCGATTTTTTCTTCCTAAAGGGATACATATTGACTGCTTTTAAGATGTAGTTCACACGATCTTCAATAATTTTAGGATCTGTGATACCCGCCATCTTTAAAACTAAGGCAATATTGTCAAAAACGGATAGATGCGGTAATAAATTATAGTTTTGGAAAATATAACCAATCGATTCATTTCTGATCTTATCCCAAACAGCAGATTTATATCCTGAAATGATATGTTCATCAAACTGAATGGTACCATCTTGAACTGAATCAAGACCACCAATGACGTTCAATAATGTTGTTTTCCCTGAACCAGATGCTCCAAGCAAAACAACTAAACCTCTATCTGGAAATTCAATATTCATGTCATTTAAAACATGGATCTCGTTTCGTTTATGTCTGAAGAAGTATTTATGGATATGACGTACTGTAATCATGTGCTAATCCTCCTTCGCTGTAACAATCGATTCAATGACGGTCTGTTTAAAGACACGTTTATTAAATCTTACACCTAGCCATGCACCAAAGAGTAAGAAGATCACAATGAGTGTTATGTAATCCATCAATTCCATGTATTGAATATTTTTATAAATACCCGGAACTTGACTGCCTAAAATCGAAAGAGTAACAAGCATAATCACAGACGAAATTGCTGCAATCATGACTTGTTCTAAAACGACCAATTTCGCTAATGTCGATTTATTAGTTCCAATGGATCTAAAGATTGCAAAATCTTTTTTTCTACTCTTCATAATGTTCTTTGTAACTGCATGGACAATCGAATAGAATAATAATCCCATGATTATCATTAAAATACCTGTAAAAAGTCCTACGAAAAAGACCATCGGTCCTGATGATAAATCGGGAATATTTGCAGGATAGATTGCTCTATATATGTTATAGTCAATCGCATTCACTGTTTTAACACCATTATTTCTGCCTAAAACAGATAAAGATGCGACCGGTCTGTTTTGTGATAAGTATGTGTATTCAAAGTCCTCAAGCAAATGTTCAACTAAGATATCATATACATCAGGACTGATTCTACCATACCAAAATGCTCCCGTATCATCATATGAAATTTCAATACCCTCGATAGTTACTGAATAAAGATATTGTTCATATGTCACTTCATCCCATATCCATGTATCAAGAGTAACAGTAGTTGTTGTTGGTGCATCACCACCAGCTGGAAGAATCATTTTCTTACCATCGAGTGTTTCATCAAGTTGTAACCACTGCTTATCAACTTCATCTCCATACATAAAACTACCTTGTGCAATATAGAGAAGTTGACTTCTAGCTTGATGATCAACTGTATAGCGATCAACATTTGCATCTGCTAAGAATTCATCAGAAAAATAGAGAATGTTTCTACTTAATTTATCGATACCAACAATGGTAAATTCACCAATAAACATGTCTAGGCTACTTTCAGGAATTTCTCTACTTGTTCCAATTTTGATCGTTTGTCCAACATAATAATTCATCCATTGATGGCCAATAACAATTTCGTATTTTGATATTGGTTTTCTTCCTTCAACATCACTATCTCGAAGCATGTTAGCTGTATCAGTACCACTAATTGATTGCGATGAATAATAAACTTTTTGTAATCCATCATCATAATAATTATTATTTTCAAATACATGAAGTCTTGATGAATTGTAAAAAGCTAGCCCATTCTCATAAACATATTCTACTGTGTTTAGACTATTGAAATAGGCAATATCCTCTGCTGTAAAAGGTTCACCGTTTTTACGTTCGACTAATACGCGAGTTTCTGTAACATTAGGAAAACGAGATGATTGTCTATTTTCAGCTTCTCTCAACTGACTTACACGATATGTATAAACCAAAGAAAATGCAATCATCACGATGGCTTGCATTAACACAAGAAAAACTAAACGTTTTGGTGCAGAAAATAAAGATCTTAAGGTAAAACGTAACAGTGTAAAAAGAGACATACCACGATGTCCAGGTAAAACACCTTTTTCAATCATATCTGCCTTTTTTAAGATTTTATCTTCAACAACTTCACCATCATGCATTTTGATTTTACGTGTCGCATACTCCTCTACTTGTTCAAAATCATGGGTAACTACGATAACCAATTTATCATGACTGATGTCATGAAGAAGTTTTAGAACTTGTGCACCAGATGTGCTATCTAAGTTACCCGTTGGTTCATCAGCAACAATGATTGGGCAGTCTTTAGCGAGAGCTCTCGCGATAACTGCTCTTTGTTTTTGTCCGCCTGATAATTTCGATGCTTTATGGTTCTTATGTGATAATAATCCGACTTTATCAATCAGTTCGAGTGCACGTGTTTTTCTTTCTTTTGTAGGATAGCCTTGAACTTCTAACGCTAACATCACGTTTTGATAAACGGTAAAGGAGTCGATGATATTATAGTTTTGAAACACAAAACCAATATTTGAACCTCTATATCTTTCCCAATCTGCAATGGTGTAATGTGATGTTTCCTCACCATTGATATAGAGTTCTCCTTCTTCATAACCATCTAGACCACTGATGACGTTTAATAACGTTGATTTCCCTGATCCGGATTCACCCGTAACAGCAACAAACTCACCGAGACTAAAATCGAGGTTGATTCGTTTCATACCTACTGAAACTGTTTCTGCAGATTTATAAAACTTTGATACACTTTCTAACTTAATCATGCTCATTTGGTATTAACCCCCTTTATCAAATCAAGCAATGCTTTTGGCTCATGGATGATGTAATGTGCTTGATGTTCTCTTAAAAGAGATTCAGGTCTAAACCCCCACGTCACACCGACAGAAATGATCTGTGCATTATTAGCTGTATCGATGTCCACTTCTGAGTCACCAACAAATAAGGCTTCCTCTGGTTTAACATCAAGTAAATTTAGTGCTTTATAAACCATATCGGGTGCTGGTTTAATGGGAATACCATGCACTTCTCCAATGGATGCATCAAATAAATGTTTGAAGACTTCATCATTTAATCCTTGAACAAGATGTTCAAACTTGTTTGAAACAACCGCTAACTTAAAACCTTTTGATTTTAAAGTTTCAAGAAGTTCAAGAATCCCTTCATAAGGACCTGTATGAACGTTAGAATGTTGATCATAATAGGACTGATAGAGATGAAAAACTTCATTTAATTCTTCTTTTGTAAAATGTTTTGGACAGACTCTTTCAATCAGTTTTCGTGCACCATTACCCACAGCCATCTTGACTTCATCAAGTGATTTTAGTGGTAATTTCTTGAGTGCAAGTGCATGATTGACAGCTTGATGGATATCATCAATCGTATTTAATACGGTTCCATCCATATCAAAAATAATCGCTTTAATCATAGTTGCTCCTTTATATGTGTTTTAGTATAACATAAATGGGATGTAAGTTACCCTTGCATCCTTGTATGACATCTATCCTTTATGAGGAACTTTAATCATTTGTTTGATTTGATGTGAAACTAAACCCAACTGCATGATTAAAATCACAGATAAAGCATGTTGTTGATCGATATCTTCATCTGGATATTCATCAATGTGATGAGCAAGTAAATTGTAGAATCTGTAATGCTCACCTAAATAGAGTGGAATGTCTTGTTTTTGATCTGGTGTCGTTATAAACTGGCTTCTTAATCCAGATGTTTGATAAACTTCTTTAGGTTCTGTGTTAACGACATCAGGTTGATCAAAGCCATATTTCACATAACCAGCTTTGGTACCTACAATTTCAAATCTTGGTTTTGGATCTCTTTCTAACATCTGTGAACCTAAAAAGACTGTCATTGTATCATAGTAGAGAACCATTTCAAAATGGTCATCGACTTCTGTATTTTCACGATCATCATAAAGCGTGTTAAACACAAAATTGGGTAGTCCAAAAAGCTCAACTGCATCATGAACAAGATGTGGTGCTAAATCATAATAAATACCAGACATCGGTGTATCTTTAAAACGCCAGTTATCTGAAATCTCAGGGGCATAGCGATCAAAGCGTGCAGTAAAAGAGACGATTTGTCCAAAATCCTTGGATTTCAAAAGTCTTTTAATCGTCATCATGTCACCATCATATTGACGGTTATGAAATACACGTAAAATACGCTTCTTTTCAAATGCGAGATCAAACAATTCTTTTGCTTTCGTGTACGTATCAACAAAAGGCTTTTCACAAACTACATGTTTATCATGAAGCAAAGCTTCTTTGGTATACTCATAGTGAACATCATTTGAAGTTGCTAAAATGACTAAATCAATTTCAGGATCTTCAATAATATCATGATAATCTGTAACAATTTGAATTTCTGGATAGTGAACACTTAAATCTTTTTGATTTTTTGGATTTCTTGTCATCACTTTTTTAATCTCATAATTGGTATGATGAATGAGTGGTGGTAAATGAAAGATTCTACCAGACATTCCATAACCTACAATTGCTGTTTTTATTTTTTGCATATGATCACCTTACCTTGTTCATATTATACCACCTAAACTTTTAATAAATATTAAAAAACCCTTTACAATAGAAACGTCTTGAGGTAAGATATATGCGCTGGGGATGTTCTGGATTCGTCACGGCATGGCGTCCAGTATAAGCATGTCATGGTTGCTCATGTAAAAAAGCCGAGGTTATAATAACCGGAAACCAATCTTTACAATTCGCTGCCTAAGAAAAGGTGCGTGCCAACTCTGAATTTACTTACGGTTCTGATGCGGTCCAACTTTAGTAAGTTATCTCTAACACTGTTCCTAGAACGTTAGACGAATCACATAGGATAGTATCAAGAGCATTTGTTCATCTCGCTTTTGGTATGAATTCATAAATGAACTAAACATGTAGAAAGTGCTGCACAAAGTGTCTTGCACAGGGGTTCAAATCCCCTCATCTCCACCAGTACAATTATACCAAGGTGCTGTGTATTATACCTTGTCATACCCAAGTCTGCTGTCTTGTCATACCCAAGACGTTATGTATTGGTCAATTTTTGATTATATCCAGCAATTTCAAAAAGAAAAAGATTCAGAGATTAACTAGTAAATCTAGTGCTCTGAATATTTTTTTTATTTTCTTAATTTTACTTTAAGAAGTTAAGCTATTTGCATAAATTAAGGTTAAGACCCCATATTAATATTACAAAATTGCTGTTCATCAATGTTTAATTTGACGCAATTCTATATTTTGAATTGGCTGCTGTTAATATAAGAAATGGTAGAAATAGATCAAAAACAATAAATGTAACAGAACTAATTTGAAGTCTGAATACAGGGAAAATCCACCCAATTATCCAACTTGAAGGAAGCCATAATATAAGTGCTGATATCAAGTAAATCCATAATTGTGCAACTAGTTTTCTTAATAACGTTGGTTTCACAGTATTCATATTTGATCTTTTTAGGATTGCATAATAAGTACCCGACATGATCCCGATAAAAGGAGGAATAAATCCTCCACCAAAAAGAAATAAGGGAATAAAAATAAGTAGAATAAAAATAAAATACTTACTCTCAATCAACAGGTTTACAAAAATTACTATCGCAATACTTATCAAAATAGTTAAAATTCCTGAAATTAAAAAATTAGGTGTTAAAGTAAATGCTGGCAAACCTCCATGCCATACTTCCGAGGGGTCAGCAACATTTAACGCATAAATCATATTTGAAGTTGCTTGACTTCCTGCTTGAAATATTTCACCAACTCCATGGATAAATCCGATGATTGCAGTGTACGTAATTAAAACAACTGTGCTGGTTTTTATTGGATCACATGCTTTAAAGTCATATTTATTCATGTTTTATAACCCCTATCTAATCTATGAATCCGACTTAACATGTCTATTCTAATTCTGTTCAATGGACGATGTGTGTATTTCTTTCACATAGTAATTATCGTTTTTACTACATTACATTTTTGGTAAGATACTCTATCACAGCTAAATAGCTTAAATAGTGAAATATCACCAACTCGTTGACTTAACTATATCATACTTGAGTGCAACATCAATTTTTTTGATGATTTTATTTCTCATTTTTTGATGTTTTGGTTGTTATTACTATTATTTGATTTTTCATTAAAGGAATATTCAATGATCATATTCCCTCATTTTAAGTTTACTTGATAAGTTCGTATAGCATTACTGAATCAATAAATCTATCTTAAAAGACGTTTATGATGGAATCAAAAAGTGTAAATAGTTACAAAAAGTGTGATCAATCATCTAAAACTGTCGTTTTTCGCTTATTTTACACAGCTCCTTGAGTACGACAAGACATATTTATTAAAGCTGATACACAATGCTTTGTGTGTCAGTTTTTTCTATAAAGACCTTCTTTTAAATTAGGTGGAATCATTCCAATACTTGAATGAAGTCTTTTCTTATTGTAATAATCCATATATTCATGCACATTTGATTTGTAAGCTTGATCTGTAGAAAAAGGATAGTGTGGATAAACAGACTCTCTTTTGAAGTGAGAGAAAAATGATTCCATAGGAGCATTGTCGTAAGGATAGCCAACTGCACTATAGGATAGTTGAACATCATACCTTTGCAGATGGGATCTAAAGATCTTAGATGTGTATTGAACACCTCTATCACTGTGAAACAACATAGGATGTGTTTTTCTATAGATTACAGCTTGTTTGTATGTGCTCAGAGATAATCTTGCATTATTTACTTTTGATATATCATATGCAATAACTTTTCTCGAAAAGAGATCAATTATAACACATAAATAGACTGGTCTATAATTGATTTTAATCTCTGTGATGTCACTTACCCATACACGATTTGGCATTGACTGATTGAAAGCTTGTTTTAATACATTTGCATACTTGATAGATGTTTTTGGCCGCATGTATTTTTTTGATTTGTTTCCTTTGCTAAACTGTAGACCAAGTTCATGCATGAGATACCGTATCTTCTTTTCACTGGCAATGGTCTGTTGTTCTTGCAGTATAATTTTATATTTAGAAGCACTAGCTATTTTGTTTTGCTTTATATATATGTTCATGATTTTCTCTTTGAGTATCTTGTCTCTTTCAATTGCTGGAGTCGTTTGGTGATTAATATAGTTATAATATGTAGATCTTGCAACATTAAATAAACGACACATGAAATCAATTGGATATGTTTGATTGTTTAATGTGATTAACGAAATTCTTTCTTCAACTGACATTTGATTTGTAACAGAGTATGTTTTAAATAATTGATACAAATTATCATACTTGTCTTTTTCAATAACTTTTGCCTGTGCTTTTTTGACTTGTAGGACACTGATTGTTTCAACCCAATGATAAACAGTTGATTTTGATAACTGATATAGTTCACATATTTCTGCTACCCTTGAACCATCTTCAATTTTTTTAATAATCTCATTTTTGAAGTCTAAAGAGTGTCTTTTTTTAATTGATTTTAGTTTATTTGATTCGCTAATCCATAGATAGATAATACTACGACTAAGCTTATGTTTTTTTGCAAGAGCATCTACCTTAATTCCTTTGTGATAAGATAATATGATTTTATCCCTTTGTTCACTTGTTTTTCTTTTTCTCATTTAGTTAGTCACCTCGAGCCATTATAATATGAAATAAATAAAATAAGTCGAAAATAAAAAAAGTGGACTAAATTCCAATTTTCCAAAATAATTGTCCAATTTATCAAAGCAAGTTTTAAGGCTTTATTAAGCCTAAAAATCAAAAGTACATCATTTTTTTCATGGAATTTGTGTCCAATTTGATGCTGATATTTTGAATGAAATCACATAAAAACGCACATAAACCTCCAAAAACATGTGATTCTAGATGATAAATAAGGTTAATTTTTAAGACTAAAAGAATTGGAATTTTGGATTTTAAACATTATAAGATTTTGATATGTTATAATATAGAAAAGAAATTCAAAAAAATGGTGGGGAATTACTTAAAAAAATGATATATAAAATGGGTTCAAATCCCCTTTCCTCCGCCAGTTTTTTAATGAGTGAAGAGATGATTCATACAAACTCTTTAACTGTTGGTATAACAGTAGCAGTAAATGATATTTCAGGTACATTTGGTGTGACCTGGACAGATGTCTATAGGTATGGCAATAATGTTAGGATAATATCTGAGCTTGGAAACAACATACAGGAATATCCATTTGTGATAATGCCAGTATATAAAATAGAAGCCAAAGTTATAGAAGCTATTCACACAGGGGTTTCCACTAGACCTTCTATTTTTGGAACATGGAGTCCATATTCTTGGAGCACGTCAGTAACAGAATCTCAAAATATAACATTAGGATATGTTGGTTATTATTATTATTTAGGTTCAGATAGTTCAGTATATGAAAGCCCATATTATTTATATAATAATAGTAGTGAGTTTACCTATCCTGACTATAGATGTTATTAAAGGGGGATTCTAAATGAAAAAACTATGTTTGCTATTAGTCTTGATGATATCATCAGTACTAATTTTATCAAGTGAATCATATGCATATGATACAGGTGCAAGTTACTATGGAACAGAAATGACGGGATACACAAAATTTTATACTGATGTGGATCCTAAAAAAGGAACAAGAATCCCTTTTTTTATTGGTGGAACGGACGTAATTACTTATTATACCTATTATGTTTATGATAAATTGCATATAGTTACAAATTCATTGGTAAATGATAGCTTTAGTCCAATCATTAATAATGAACTAATTGGTTCATACGAAAATGTACTAGTAGATATACATTATGAGTACACTATGTCAAGCACAATAGGATACAGTCCTATTAAAGATGCAAGCGTTGGAATAACATTTGAAAATCATCAAAGTTGGGATTACACATATTCAGAAGGTGAAGAAGTTAAATTTGAAGTTGAGAATGAAACTAGTCTAGCAGGTGTTGCTTTGATGCAAATACAGATGAAAATAATTGAAAGAATAGTTATTGTCGAAAAAAAATATGGGGGTTTTTCTGGAACTGATTTGATTAGTACAAAAGTTTATTCACCGACACATACACCATATGAGTTTATTATTGACTATGATCTTGTACCAGTTTTTTATAATCAATTGAGTTATACAGAAAGAAACAATTTTGAGTTTGATGGAACTTCTTATAATTTAAAACTTATTAATTCATACACTCCTAATTTCAACTATGAGTATTTTAGTTTGATACCAAATGAAATTAGAGAAAATTACTATTACTAATATAACAGGAAGTTGACAAGTATGCTAACTAAACATTTATATCACAAATTTTTGAGTTACAAAGAGTTTAATATATACAATTTGGTATTTATTTTCATTAGTGTACTTACCATTTTTTTGATGATTTCGTTTAGAGATGTTTCAGTTACTAAAATAGAGTCATCTATTACTTTCAATGAACAGACTGCTTTGGTTACAACTAATTTCTCTAGTTCATATTATCCTAATGGGTTTTATTTTTCAGATAACGAAGTTGAACAGCTTAGAGATAATTATGAACATACTACTTTGATTAAGTCTACAGAGATAACCTCAACTATGAGACAAAATATAAGTTTCTCAGCAATAACATCTGATTTTTTAGAAACAGGAGTTACAGCGTTTGATTATAGATATTCCAATGTGATAACTCAAAAGATAGAATTGTTGTATGGCAATATTTGGGACATAGGTATGACAGATCCAGTGGTAGTTATTGATGAGACTACTGCAATGAATTTGTTCGGGTTTTATAATGTTATTGGTGAAAAAATCGAAACATCTCTTGGTAATTTTGAAGTCATTGGAGTAGTAAGTGATACTTTGACTAGAGAACAAATCATTGAAAAAAGTATTGAAGCTGGTCAAGCTATTGATCCGTATATATATTATACACAAGCATATATTCCTTATTGTTACTATAAAACAATTATTAATAATTCAGTATTACCTGATTTTTACATAATTTATGATGAAAGCGTGAGCGATAAAGATTTAAAAGAGGATATTAACCATAGATTTAATATTTCAGACTCCAATGTATTGGTGACTAGAAGTGATATGATTCAACGTAAAATTATGGATAATGAGACATATTTCTTGGTAATTACTTCAATTACATCTGTTTTAGTTGTTCTAGGAGTTATCAATTTTATAAATGTAGCAACTTTCTTCTTCAGTATATTTAAAAGAAATAATGCTATATATAGAGTTGTTGGTGCAACTAAAAAAAGAATTATTTATATCAATTTTCTTGAGATTTTTTTCACAAGTCTTATAGGGTGTATTACCTCACTAGTATTAGGAGTTATATCATTATTTACTATATCGTTATTTTTAAATAATTTAGCATATATAAGAATATTATATCTGCTACGAAATGCTGGAATTATATTGATATCTGTACTTGCAATCACAGCTTTTATAAATGTTTTAGTTTCTATATTATTTATCAAGAGTAGTTATAGTGAAGAGTTAAGGGACGTGAAAATATGAGAATGATTGATCTAATATTGATGAATAAGAAGAAACGATTATTCTTTTCAATTATTTCACTTGCTATCGCAGGGATAACGGTTGTGTTTTCCATATTTTTTGTTGCGAGCGTCAGTCAATCGATTACTTCTCAATTACCGATAACTAAAGATGAATATTATCTAATTATTGATGAATCAAGATATTCAGACATTGATATTAATTACTATGAAAGACTTAGAGAATCTTTTTCTGAGGTTATCCCTTTTGTTCGGACCATAGATAATATTTCTAATATCGAAATAATAGGAACAGATATTGATTTTAATAAAACACTAATTAATAATAATGTCTATGATTTTGATGTAGTGTTTTATAATGAAATCAGTACTACATTGCCAAATGTTTATGTCAGTCAACAGGTATATTCTACATTGAATAGCTCAAACACAATCTTCTTAAATAATCAGGAATTTAATATAAGCCGCGTAATAAATGTTGAAAACTATGAAGGAATTAATATTGCAATAATGTCTGTAGAATCTTACGAGGAGTTTATAAACGAGAATATCTTTGTAAGTAATGATGGGATATCTAAGTATATATTTGAGTTTTATTACATAATTTCTACTTTTGGAGAAAATGAAACCAAGTTAATAATTGAAAGTGTTTATTCTGATTTTATAGATGATTCCGTAGTCAGTTATAATGAGTTACTAAATCGAGAATTAAATGATTTTTCTATTATATACCAATTGCCAATCATTTTTTTTGTACTAATTGCAGTTGTTTCTTTTGTTAATATGAATATTACAATAAAATTATTAGTTAAAGATAGAATAAAATTTATTAAGACCCTTTATATTGTGGGTATGAAATTTAGTGATTTAGTGAAAATATTAGTAGGTGAGATCGTTATAGTTAGTTCAATATCTTCAATAGTATCTTTAATATTAGGTGTATTATCATCTATAATAATATTATCTACTTATAATCAATTAAGCTTAACTATTCCTAGAATTGATTATTTGATTTATGTAATGATTTTATTAGTGATAATTCCTGTCGTTCAAGCATATATGTCATTAATATCAATAAGAAAAAAATCAGTAAAAAAACTAATAAAAATGTGAGGTATTAATATGTTTAGGTTAGATAATGCATACAAAAGTTTTGACAAAGAAAAAACGTATATTTTAAATAACATGAATTTCTCATTTAATGAAGGTGATTTCATTGCTATTACTGGTAAATCTGGAGCAGGAAAATCAACACTTGTTAACATCCTAGGAACTATTGATACTTTATCTAGTGGTAAGTATACATATAATAACTTAAATCTGGATAATATGAATGAGAGAGCTTTAGCAGAGTTTAGAAACCGTAATATTGGTATTGTTTTTCAAGACTATAATTTAATCATGGAATACTCAGTCAGACAAAATATACTTTTACCAAAATTATTCTCTAAGAATAAAGATAATGAATTAGATGAAATAGCAAAAAAATTACATATTGATTCTTTACTAAATAGAAAAGCAAAATATTTATCAGGAGGAGAACAGCAAAGAGTAGCTGTTGCTAGGGCAATTATTAATAATCCTACTTTGGTGCTTGCAGATGAACCTACAGGTAATCTAGATGAAGATAATTCTGACCAATTATATAACATCCTTAAAAAGTTAAATTCAAATGGTACAACTGTAATTGCTGTAACACATAATATTGAGTTTGCCAATAGGTTTAACAAAATATATAAAATAGAAAACGGTCAAATTTTTAAAATAAAATGATTAACTTATTTTGGACTGTATAGAGTATTTTGATCAGTCGTTTTTGATAACTCCAAGTTTCAAAAAAACTTCTTAGTTAAGACATAATTTAGGGGTGCGTAAAAATAGGCTAGGGGTACATAGATTTTGACAAGGGTGCGTAATTGTATTAAAATAGGTCATGCAACCCACCATTTGGAAAAAAGAATTGTTTCATCTAAAAAAGAATAGTATTCTATTTTAGATGAAATGATAGATTATATGTTTCTTTGTTTTTTCATGATTGTGTGTGTAAACATCAAAATGGCCATTTTAATGTTTCTTGAGTACACACAACACCCTATTTTCGAGCAATATGGTTCACTCAACGCACGTTGAAAACATCGTATTGCTTTCTTTAAAAACGGCTTAACAAAGCCATTCGTATAATAGAAGAAGAAGCATTTACCCCTTTAAAACTGGGTTAAATGCTTCTTTTTTTGCTTTTTGCCCAATGTGGAAACATATCGAAATCAATGTGGAAACATCAAACTATGCTCTAAGCATATATTTTCTTGAGTGTGAGAACATCTTTTTGCTAAAAAATTATATCACTACAACCCGATATAACATCTTAGATAAGCCATCAGGTGCGTGATATGTTTCCACAATGATAGGTTCAGTATTTAAGAACTCAAAACGTCGTTCTTTGAACTCATTGTCTGAATAATTCTTGGTTCCTGCAATACAGTATACAATCTCATTTGGACTGACTGATATCATTTTATAGATGAATGTACTCAATATCTCAGAATCTAGCTCATCGATGACTAAATTCTTTTTACCCAGAATCTCATTGATTTTATCCATACGTTTTTTGGTATCATAATTTTTTACGTGTTCAAGTTCAAGCTTGTTAATCTCTGCTGTTTGAACTTTAAGACGATCAGAGTATTCTCTATACTTGGCATTAAATATTGATTCTGGAATATCTGGTGTTTTTACTTTTGTATCAATTAGATTGGATAATGCCATTTCGTTTTCGTCTCTTTCTAATGTTAACTTTTCAATGACACTTTCAACATCATCAACCTTGATGGTTGATTTTATTACCCTTTGAATGGTTGACATGATATCTAGATCTTTTAAGAAGACTTTGTTTAGCATGTGGATTGTGGTTGCTTCTATAAGATCTTGACGACTTGCCTTTGCATTACAATTTGCCTTACCCTCAATGTAGCTACCACACTGTTGCATCACCCTTTGTGATGGCTTACCGTAGTTCCAATAACGTCTTTTTAGCGTTCGACCACATTCGCTACATATAATCATTGCGGTTAAAGGATATGTTCTACTATATTTTGAGAGGTTTTTATCCTCGCCAATTCTAACCTTAGCTCTATCTTTTCTAATGCGTTGTGCAAGTTCAAAAGTATCTCTATCAATGATTGCTTCATGACTGTTTTCTGTATAATAAGTAGGTGCATGATTTTTATTCTTAACTCTTGTGTGACTCAAATAATCGATGCTTATTGTTTTTTGTTGCAGCATATCACCCATGTATTTTTCATTTTTTAAAATGGTTGTAATCGTTGAAAGTCGCCACTCTGTTTTACCAGCACCTGTTTTTGCACCCATCTCAAAGAGTTGTTTTGCAATTTTAGCTGGACCAACACCACTAATGTATAAATTGAAAATGAGTTTAACAATCTGTGCTTCATCAGGTACAACCACTAGGTTTCCACCTTTTTTATCCTTAGTATATCCAAGGAAGCGTTGGTGGTTGATAATAGGCACACCTTCTCTAAAACGACGTTGAACATTCCATTTGACGTTTTCTGATACGTTTCTTGCTTCCTCCTGTGCCATTGATGACATGATGGTCAGAAGAAACTCTACTTTAGGATCTAGGGAACTAATGTTTTCTTTTTCAAAAATAATCTCTACATTGATTTGTCTTAACTCTCTAATGTAGTTAAGTGCATCCACAGTGTTTCTTGCAAACCTGGATATTGATTTGGTAAGTATAATATCGATCTGGCCAGCACGTGCTTTTTCGATCATTAAGTTAAACTGTTTTCTGTTCTTTGTGCTAGTCCCACTGATGCCCTCGTCTGCATAAATGCCATCAAATATCCAATCTGGATTCTTTGTAATTCGTTGTGTATATTCATCTCGTTGTGCTTCATAACTTGTTTTTTGTTCTAAGTTGTCTGTTGATACTCGTACATAAGCACATACTCGTTTTCTGGTAATTGGATTATTGATTTGATCCAAAGTGTAATGTGTCTTTGGTTGGATGATTCTTACGGTTTTGTTTTTCATATTTTGACCGCTCCTTTCGTTAGTATATACATCACTCAAAAAGCAATGAATAGCAAGTCATTAGTGACTTAATCATTGCTTTTTCTAAGATCGCTTGTAATACCGTAGGTTGATGCGAGCTTATTGATGATAATACTAAATTCATCGATAGTGATAAGTTTTTGATTAAATAGCTTCACTACGATTGACTTAGCTATATTGAACTTCATTTCTGGACTAATAATTATACTCATTTTTATTGATATAGATGCAAAGAAAAAAGGAATCGCCTAAGCAATTCCTTTAAAAGGATCTATCGTCAATTTGATCATATGACAACAACCGTCTGATTTACCAACATCAGTTTATCACATTTGAAAAATCAATACTATATGCTTAGTGCATAATCGTTAGAAGAAGTTTTCAATGATTAAATCTTTTTTGAGTGTTGAAGCATATACACCTTTAAAGATAAGATTTTCAGCATTAGCTTTTGTAAAGTATAGAGGCTCTTCATTGATGAAAAAGAAACCCCCATGGTCTTTGTTAAAATATACTTTTGAGACATAAACTCTATCGTAGTACTCAAATAACATTACACGATTCTTTTGATTCTTTTGAGTTCTCCAAAAGAAGTCGATTTCAAGATCGCTTTTCTTATATGCGATCATATCATCATTTATGGTTGATATAGATATTTGCACTGATGGTACAATTTTTTCTTCTATATGCTCAAAGGTTCTAAATGTTAGAGCCTTTTCGTTTCTGTTTGAATAGGGATTACCAATAATGTCATCTACTCGGACATTATAAAAACCTGACAGAGTTATTAGATCATGAATACTAATTTCTCTAGCACCCGACTCATAGTTAACATAACCTTGTCTAGATTTACCTATTATTTGTGCAACTTGAACAGTAGATAAATTATTCGCAAGTCTTAGTCTTTTTAGGTTTTCACTAATGAAAAGATTATTAAAATCATCATCAGATAATAGTTGATAGTTCATTATTCACCTCTTTAACCTTTCTATTTATATTATAGAGCAACAAATGTGGCTTGGTCAAGATTTTTGCATACAATAATTAATACAGAGTGTATCAATTATAAGCAAACATAGGAAAGTTATAACTCTCTTTGTTGCAACTCATCAAATAAGTAGATAAGTCATTTTTTGAATGCTTTTCTTTACTTATAATCATAGGCACCAGGTGAAATATGCAAGAAAGGAGTAATCACTAACAAATGTATGAAGAGGATTCCACGCACCTAAAACAGAAATCACATGTGCCATTAATCCGTGACTATCTTAAAGTTTATCGCAACAAAATGGGTTATTCAGCTGAGTATCTATCGAGAGAACTTGACGTTTCTGCAGTCTATTACAGGCAAATTGAAGGTGGACAAAGAGGAAAAAGGCTACCTATTGAATTAGTCATTAAATTGATTATATTGCTTCATGTGGAACCACTAGAGTTTCTAAAAGCAGAAGCTTCGTATTTAAGTTCATATGAAGAGCTTAATGGCATTAAGAAATACAAAAAAATTAGATGGTAACATAATCGCCATTTATCTTGTTTTTCAAAAAAACATAGAATCAAAAATTTGATACAGAAAGGTGAAAAGATGTCATCAAAAGAAGGGTTTAGACAGCTTACAAAAAAGTATCTAGATGATGCCGATGTAAGTATGACGACTAAGCAATCCTATGAAAGGATCCTTCAGCAATTTGTGGATTATGCCAACACACTGTCTGATTTACCAACTCGCAGTGACGTTATGGCTTATCGTGACCATCTTTTTAAACGCAAGCTAGAAGAAACGACCATTAAGTATCACCTGGTAGTGGTACGAAATTTCTACCGTTGGTATCATACGAACGGTCATGGAGCAAATCCATCGGAGGGGATTAAGAGTCCAAAGATTGAAAAGAAGTTTAAACGTGCGCATTTATCTGAAAGTGAATCCAGACAGTTATTAAAACTTGCTCAAATCAATTCAGATAAAAACATCATTAAATACAGAGATTATGTTATGGTTTTACTTATGCTAACAACTGGGATGCGAACTGTTGAAGTCGAACGTGCAGATGTTAGTGATTTAAATGTGATTGATGACGGTGAAATACTCTATGTTCATGGAAAAGGCAAAACATCGAAGAGTTCATTCGTTCGACTCTCGCCTTTAGTGAATAAAGCAATTGAAACATACATCATGAAAAGGAGCGACCAGTATGAACCGTTATTTGTTGACCATAAACCTAAGTATTTAGGCCAAAGAATGAAAACCAGAAATATTAGACGTATTATCAAGGATCTACTTAGAGATATCGGATTTGATGATGATAAACATACAGCACATAGTTTAAGACATACAACTGCAACATTAGCAAGACAATATGGAGCAAACAAGGATGACACTCAAAAGATTATGCGTCATTCAGATCCAGCAACAACAGAGATTTATATGCATGCGGAAATCAAAAGTCAGCATGTTTATGAACATGTTATTGCACAAAAGCTACTTAATCAAGAAGAAGATGAAGACAACTAAAAATTGAAAAGAAATGAAAGGACAAATTATGATCAAAGAGTTTCACAACAACCGGTATGGGAAAGTTCGAACAGCGATCATTGATGATCAACCCTGTTTTAACTTGAAAGATTTAACCCATATTTATGGTATAAAAAATATCAACGATTTTCGCTCTAGAATTCCATCAAATGCAGTTAAGACCCTTGAGGTAAAAGACTCAAACGGAGCGTCTAAAAATAAGTATTTCATAATCGCTGACTATTTAAGTAGTTGTATGTTTCAATCAACCAAAACTGAGGCTGAAGCAATCAGTGATTGGTTATATCGTACTGTTTTACCAAATTTGATTAAATACAAAAAATACAATGTCGATGAATTTAAGGATCCAGATGTCGCATTAAAATTTTTAGAAGAGTTTGAGGATTTAAGGGTTAGGCATAGTGTTGTTGAAACACAGCTCAAACTCAATGCACCAAAAATTAAATATATTGATCGTCTACTAGGTACTGGTAGTGCGACAGACCTAGATATGGTTCATGAAGTCATTAGATACCATGGTCTAAAAAGTACAGAACTCTTAAAAATACTTAGAGCTAAACGAATCCTTGATGATTCCAATGTGCCACACCAGGAGTATTGTGACAAGAAGTATTTTAGAGTTGTTGAAGCTAAAGTTGTGAGTGAAGGAAGTACAGTCACATCACAAAGAACCTATGTATACCGAAGTGGTATTACATTTATTGAACGCATACTAAAAGAATACCAGGGAGCAAAAGATGATAAACGAAACTAAGCGTCAAGAACCAACACGAGATTATTACAAACTAGAAGAAGTTGCAGACATATTAAGGGTATCAAGAAGAACGTTATCAACCTATATCAAAAAAGGAAAACTACATGCATTTAAGATAGGACCAGGGTGGAGAGTATCGAAAGAAAATCTCGTAAAGTTTATTGATGAGCTTCATAAAACAAGCAAAAATAAATAATGATTTATTACGCCGATAATGTGTGTATCAGGGCTATGAAAATGGAAAACGTAGGAAACAAAAGATAATGACATACAGAAGCATGCTATCGATAGAAACCTAAAAATGGCATGCTTTTTGTGATGCGAAAGGACTAAAATAATGGCGAGACCGTTCAAAATGGGGCTGCAATACTTCCCACTCGATGTGAGTTTTTTTGAAGATGAAAAGATAACGGATTTAAATTTAATGTATGGTGTGATGGGCGAGATGGTATACATCCGCCTTTTAACCATGATTTATGCCCACGGGTATTACTTGGAAATGACAACAGAGCAAGCAGCAAAAACCCTTATTAAAAGTATTGGTAATGCATGGGCACCAAGCGTCAATGATATTGAGAAAATAATCCTAAGGGCCGGTTTTAACGGGCTATTTGATAAAGAACTACTTAGTGTCGGTGTATTCACTTCAAAAGCGATACAGCGGCAGTTTACGCTCTCTACAAGGCGTAGACGTGGGATTGAACATCAAAAGTATTGGTTGTTGGATCAACATACGATGCTTGAGTTGAATAATTTCTATAAAAAAACGCCACAAGTTAATGTAGACAATAATTCGACTTCAACCGTAGTTATTGATAGCGATAATCATACTTCAAGTAATGTTATTGATAACAATAATGACACTTCAACTAAGGTTATTGAATACAAAAGTACACAAAAAGAAAAAGAAAAGAAAAAAGAAAGAGATAAAGAGGATAAAAAGGATAAAGGGGTATATTCTCTTCCTAACTATCATTACATCACAAAGGCAATCATTAGGAGCCAATACATAGAAGATGGGACATTAGAAATTGGTAAATACAATAAGCTGTTTGATGAAGCAGTGTCAATTTATGGATTTGATGATGTCTTAGCAGCAACAGACTATATCGTAAGTTATTCAAAAAGAGCTGAAACACAAATTGATGACAAGTTTAGTTTCATGCGGAAGTCTTTAATGAATAATCTAGAGATGTTTCAACGAAGAAGGGAGAATAGCCATGAATCAATCGAAGACTGGTTTAAACAACTCGTTTTATAAATGGATAGATCAATTAAGACGATCTAAAAGAAAACTACCCGAGCTACTCGAAAAACTAGATTATTACAAAGTTAAGCTTATAGGGTACCATGGGATTTCATATGATCAGATTGGATCTGGTACTTCAGACAAGAAAGGTGATGAGAATCTTTTATACTGGATAGACAAGATTAATCAGGTTGAGGATGAAATAAACAAGAGTAATCAAGTAATTATGAAATATCAAGATTTTAAAAACACACTTAAAGAGGAGCAAAAGATTATTCTTGATTCACATATTGATAGAAGTAATGTGTTAGTAATTCTTAGAGAATTAGGGATTAAAAGGAGTTCATACAACCAAAAGAAAGAAGATATCATTAGATTATGGATTTGTTATAAAATTAAATCAGATTCAAAATCAAGTATGAGTTGAAGTGTTTTGATATTTATAAATACCATGATACACAATAGTTATTAAAAAAAGCTCATTCTATGAACGCATTAATTAATAGAAATTATAGTTCATGGGTGTATAGAGAAAAATAGTTAATCGTGATATAATATATGTTATGTTTAGCATTGGAGGAAACACTATGAATCTTTTTGAAAAATTTAAAAATAGATTAAACATTCTATCCAGTTCGCCGGATTTATCGAGGGAATTTACAAGTACTTCGCGTGTTAATAAGCGTGTGTATCAGATTTTGAATACAAACATAAAAACACTAAACACTTATTATAAATACTATAATGATATATACAATAACATTGGGACGGATCATCATCAGAAGTATAAGGTTTGTAGGGATTTGCGTGTTTATTCTGATGATATAACTGATAGCGAAATAAGTATAAGAGCAAATATGTTATTGAAAATTGGAACCGTTTTTCCTGACCAATCATCATTTCTTAAAACGCTTTTTATTTTTACACTTGGCTTAAGAAGCAATTATAATCTTTTGTCAGGTTCACAATATCTTATAGATTCTCTTCCAGATAGGGTCTTAAGCAACTTTGATGAATATTTAAGAATACTATTAACATCAGATAATATATCATTGTCAAACCCCTCATACGGAGTATTCGTTTTTTATAGTGACCCACAATTATTGGATCTATACTTGGATATTTATAATTCCGATGAGATGGAATTCAATGAGTTCATGAAAAATGAAATCGATAATCAATATGAAATTGTAAAAAAACGCATCAGATCTCTACAAAGCAGTGCAATAAAAATTGAAGCACTACTATTTTCATTATTTAGAGTGGTTCTTGAGCTTGATTCAACAACTCTAATTTATGAGGAATTGGTGGATCAATTTATGAATCTGGTATCAGATAAATTAAGAGTACTCGATTCAGATAATTTCACAAGAATACTTTCATATCAGCCTGGTGAGCTTCAAGTCTTTAAGGATTTCTTAATATCATTTGATGTTAATGAGCGAGAAGAGTTTGTTAAATGCATAAAACTTAATGTAACTCCTCAAGTGGCTGCTGTTGCCTCTGATGTTGAAGAAGAAACTTCAGTAGAACTAGAGGAACTTGATACAGTTGTTCATGAAGGACACAATGTAACTACAACAACATCAAGTCGTCGAGGACAAAATAGATTTAAAAGATTCCTTGTTAAAAAATCACAGATAGATGGTGTTTGTAAGTGTGCAATACCAGGATGCAATATAATAGGTGAACAATATCTAATAGCTTCTCATATTTTGCCATGGCAAAAATCAACTGCACAAGAAAAAGTAGATCCTAATAATGGTCTATTACTTTGTCCTAATCATGATCTTCTTTTTGACATAAGAGCATTTAGTTTTGATAGTGATGGTAGAATAATGATTTCTGATAAACTCAATGATCAAAATATTAAGGCATTCGGCCTAAACAGAGATATTGTACTTGACTTATCAGAGCAAAAAAGCAAATATATGAGTAAGCATAAAAATGCAATGATAAATGGGAAGTGGGAATAGTGATTCATATACTAATACGATATCTGGGAATAAAGACTAAATTACTAGATCTAATTAGCTCGGAAGTAGAAGATTTATTGCCTAATAGAGGTACTGTTCTAGATATGTTTGCTGGCTCAACAATAGTAGCACAAAGACTAAGCGCTAATAATGATGTAGTAGTAAATGATATACAAGAGTACAGCTATGTAGTAGGTAAAGCTTTGATTGAAATTGACAAGAGTTTTGATTACAAGAAAATTGATGTAAATAACATTATTAACTCTAATTCATTTAGGGATAATTATAATTATCTTTCAGGTATTTTCAGTAAACAGTTACAATACGAAAAGGATCTAATTAGCTATTTATTAGATAATCTAGACGATTATCAAAAGTTACAAGAATACAAATTATTTTATGAAAAGACACCTCATGTAAATGGAGATAAAATGGATTATGTTCATCCGATTTTCAAAGGGACTGAATCCTTTTTCTCAAGAAAAAGATATCTAAAACTGCAAAAAAACAATAGTGATAGTTTCTATGAACTATTTACACTGAAATATACAACACCTTATTTTAGCCTTGAACAAGCAGTTTTTATTGATAGTTTTAGATATTCTCTAGAAAAGAACAAAACTATGGGGCTGATTACAGATACAGAATATTATATTTATCTTTCGTTACTTATATACGCCTTAAATAATATTGTTACTTCAGTTGGTGATCATTTTGCACAACCACAACAATTTAAGATAGATGATAATAAAATGCTAAAAAGAGAAGTAAAAAAAATTGTAACTAAAAAAAGTCTTTCTATAAAGACCTTGATGGAAGATAAGCAAGTTGAGTTTAACAATCTCATTGTTTCTGATTATGGGGACAATTTGTCATTATGTTATGACTACAAGGAATTGTTTTATGAAAAGAACCACCATATTATGAATAAAGTTGATGTCATATACATAGATCCACCTTATACTAATGCACATTACTCACGTTTCTATCACATTTTAGAGACACTAGTAAAATATGATTATCCTGACACAGAGTATCATGGTAGATACAGAACTGATAGATATCAGTCTCCTTTTGGCATAAAATCTAAAGCACATGATGAGTTTGATACCATGATTAGTTTGTGCAGAACTGCCAGAAAGAGTTTAGTAATTAGTTATTCGGATACTAAACAATGTATTTTGAGTAAAAGTGAAATCAAAGAAATTTGCGAAAAATATTATCAAAAAGTGATTGTGAAAGAAATTGACTACCTATATAGAAATTTTGGTCAACAGCCCAATAAAGTAAAAGGCAATGAATTAATTATAAGATGCGAGGTTTAAAATGAAAAAATACATGGGTAATAAGGATAAAATTTTACCTCAAATATATAAAAATGTAGTTGAATTTGTTGATGAAGATATAAACAGTTTGATTGACGCATTTTCTGGAACAACTAATGTTGGGAGATATTTTAAAGAGAATGGATTCGATGTAATAAGCAATGATATAAATGATTTATCATACGTATTAGGAAAATGTTACATAGAAAATTCTGGATTACCTGAGTTTAAGAAACTATTTGATTTTTGTAAGTTTAATGAACAATTGGAGAAACTTAAAAATACTGATGTTTTCAAAAGCGCTCTAAAAAAAATATTTTCTGATAATAAAAATGTTCTTACAAAAGAGTTTATAAAAAAGATTAATAATTCAAATTATCATATTGTATTAGTCTATTTAAGTTACTTTGCCAGTGAAAATGATTATGACGACCCAATATTTGAACCTTATAATTTTATTACAAAAAACTATACTGAATTCGGAGGCAACGCCAGGTATATCAATTTAGTTTATAAGAAGACACTAGAAAACATTAAAAGAAGATTAAGAACCGATGGAATAAATGAATGGAGACTAATCGATAAATTTTACAAATATCCTTATGATATAAAATATTTAATAGAGCTAGAAAAATTTATGATATCTACAAATAATCGAGATCTTCAAATTTTACAAAAACTTATAAATAAACCAAATTTAGCAGGTAGTAGAAAATTTTTTAGCAAGGATCATGCATATAGAATTGACGTTATTCTTAACACATTAGAGTACTGGCTTATGAAAAAAGCACTAAAACAAAATGAGTTTTATGTTCTATTAACGGCATTAATAGAATCTGTTACAATTTTTTCTAATACCAGTGCAACATATCAAGCTTTTTATAAAGACTACAGAGCCAATACTAAACAAGAGTTTCGTCTTTATATACCTGAATTAAGCTTTAATAGAACAAACGTTAAAATACTCCAAGAAGATGCAACTAAAACAATAGTAAATGAAGTTGCAGATGTTCTGTACCTAGATCCACCATATAATTGGCGTCAATATGATTCAAATTATCATCTATTAAACACTATTGCAAAATATCACAACATTGAAGATATTAATGCATTTGAAAAAGGTATTGTTGGAGCATCCGGTGAAAACAGAATAGAGAAACTCGTCTATACCAGTTTTAATATTAAAGGGTTTGTAGAAATATTGATTTCTTTGATAAAGAAATCAAAAGCGAAGTATATAGTATTAAGTTACTCAGATAGCGAGTCAAACCACACAAAAAAAGATATTGAAGGTACTATTAATACTATTAGCGAGTTTTTTGCTGATAAAAGTATCTTTTCTAAATATGAGTTGGTTAAAATTGAAAGCATTAATTTTGAAAGTCGTAAAGGAAATAAAAAAGAGAAGGTAAATGAGTTGCTGTTTCTTGGGAAAAAATTATAAAGTGATTTTTTAATAAGTTTTAGTAATACCTCATGTTATTTTGTCAGAGTATTTTTACTTCTTGATGTTATACTAATAATGTATAACATCTTTTTTTATTTTTTTATTTCATATTTATGTAAAAAAGGGGGAAGCTATTTACATGAGAGCAGATTCTGTATGGTTAGTAAAAGACTTGATCGAAAAACCCAAGAGACAGTTTATAATTCCTGTTTATCAACGAAATTATGATTGGTCTCTAACAAATTGTAAAAAACTGTTTGATGATATCATTAATTCCTATAAGTTAGATAAAAAACACTTCACAGGAACAATAGTTTATATTCGCGGATATCATTCGAGTAAGTTTGATGAAGACATCATTATTGATGGACAGCAAAGAATAACAACAGTTCTCTTGCTATTAAAGGCGATTTTAGATAAAGCAATAATGATATCAGATTTTAAGCTAGTATCGGAAATTCCTGACTATTTATTCAGTAAAGATAATAGTGAGGATTTAAAGATTAAATTAAAACCAGTTAAGTCGGATAATGTTCCCTTCACATTTTTAATGAAAAATCAAAATAGTGAGATGAGTACAGATTCAAATATTACAAAAAATTACCTGTACTTTGTTAAAGCAATTGATGTTGAGCTAGCAAAAGGATTATCACTAAGTGACATACTCTATGGTATAAAAAAGCTAGAAGTTGTAGAGATAATTTTAGATGTTGACAAAGGGGATGATCCTCAAACAATTTTTGAAAGCATTAATTCTACAGGTTTAGATTTGTCAATTGCTGACTTGATCAGAAATTTTCTACTGATGAATGAGATCAACCAAGAAAAACTTTATGAAGATTATTGGTTAAAAATAGAAAAGTTACTAGGTAAAAATTCATTAACAGGATTTTTCACAGACTATTTGAATTTTAAAACAAAAGACAACATATCACAATCAAACACTTATGATAAATTTAAAGATTATTACATGAAAAATGGTTTTAACAAAACTTCCATGCTAATGGATCTCAAATACTACGCAAATTTATACGTTGTTTTTATAATGGAAGATAATAAATTCTCGCCAGAGATTAATGGTTTTATGTCAGATTTGAGGTTAATAGACCAAAGTACAATCTATCCATTTTTACTTCCTGTTTTTGAGGATTTTGATAAGAACCTTATTGATGAATCTGAAATTCGAAAAGTACTCAACTTTTTTATAGTTTATTCTGTAAGAAGACTCATTACGGGTGTACCTTCTAACAGTTTACGAGGTTTTTATAAAACACTTTACAATAGGATTTTCAAAGATCAAACGCATAAGAGTCATTATTTTGATTCAATATTAAGTTTTTTTATGCAACTTAATACTAAAGATAGGGTGCCAACTGATGATGAGTTTAAGAATTCATTAATTAATGGTAATCTGTACCAGAAAAAAAATCTATGTAAGATGCTACTTACTACAATAGAAAATAACAATAGTAATGAAACTTTGGATGTAAAGACGTTAACTATAGAACATATATTACCTCAAACATTGAATGAAGTTTGGTTACATGAGTTAGGAGAAAATGCAGAAGATATATGGAGTAAGTATGTGCATACTCTAGGGAACCTTACAATTACAGGTTATAATAGTGAGCTTGGTCAGAAAAGCTTTAATGATAAGAAATCCATTATCAAGAACCATTCTAAAGCTAACAAACTTAATGAATCTATAATATCAGCATCTAATTGGAGTCTCGAAGAAATAATAAATAGAGCCATGAAATTAGCAGACAGGTTACTAGAGATATTTCACATTGACAACGCAGAAAATGTAATTGATTATGAAGTCAACAATGGCAATTCCTATTCTTTGATTGAAAAAGAAAAATTGGTCTCTACAAAACCGGTTAGTTTTACTTTCATGGGAGATAAGTTTTTTGTAAAATCATATAAACAAATGACTAAGACTATGATTGAAAATATGTATCAAATAGATGATTCGATTTTACATAAGTTGGCAGAATCCAATTATTCTGCATTTGGAACACGATGTGCTATTACTTATGATAAAAACTTATTAAGAACACATCAGGAAATAAAAGATAGTGGTATATTTATTGAATCAAATTTAAGCACAGTTTACCAACTACTATTTATTGAAAAAATACTCGAGGAATTTGGCCTTGAAGATGAGGAGTTTAATGTTCAAGTGGTTGAGTCTGAGTCATCAGAAGAGTAATAAGTATACTAATACTAAAATAAATAGATATGTACCAAAATGTGCGCCGATAATCTGTGTATGTGGGCTAACAAAATGGAAACGAAAAGAAATGTAATACAATATGAAACTAAAGGTTGTTATTGGTTGGAAAAGACCAAGAATGATACAGGTTATCGATTATGCTTTAAGCATATAGATAAAAGTTGACTATTTTGATATGCTATAAATAACATGGAATACTGGCTTTAAAACCAGCCTAGAAATAATGGGAATTCAGAAATGAGTTCCTTTTTGTTTTTGCAGAGATACTTGTAGTATTCCAACTGGTAAACTATTACAGTTTTATGCAATGACAGTTGTACAGTTGGAGTGATTAAATGAAAGGGAAAATGCTAGATCTGTATGAGCGTTGGGAAGAATCTGGGCATCTAAATAGTAGATTAAAAGCCATATCTGAAATGATATCTAAAAGAGCGACTCAAAGACAGGTTGCTGAATACTTAGGTATTACAGAAAAGACACTCATTAAGTTAAGAAAAGCCCATCCTAAATTGAACAAAGCATTTCAATATGGGGATGAGGAGTTAAAAGAGAAGCTTGTCGATGCAATGTATCAACGGGCTGTTGGATTTGAATATGAAGAAACACAAACTGTGATTGAAGAGACTAAATCGGGTACTAAAAAACGTATCACAAAGTATAAGAAGCAGTCGCTTCCTGAAATCACAGCGATTAAATATTTACTCATTACAAAGTTCGGTATTGAGTATAACGAGAAAAAAGCAGAAATAGAACTGATGACCAAACGATTAGAAAAAGGTGAAGAGGTATGGATCAATGAATATCGTGATGAAGAAAGTATCAGTACTCCAAGAGTACGAAAACAATCCAAGAAACAATGATGCTGCAATTGATGCGGTCGCTAAGAGTATTGAGGAGTTTGGATTTAAAGTTCCAATTGTGATCACAAAAGATCATGTCATTATTGCAGGACATACAAGACTAAAGGCAAGTCTTAAGCTTGGACTAGATGAAGTGCCTTGTATTATTGCTGATGATTTAACAGAAGAACAAATCAAAGCATTCAGACTTGCAGATAACAAAACTGCTGAGCTTGCGACTTGGGACTTTGCTAAACTTGAAGAAGAACTAGCAAACATTGAAATGGATATGTCACTCTTTGGATTTGAGGAACTAGAAGCTAATGTACCAGATAATGCAACCGATGATGACTTTGATCCAACAGATGATCTATCAGATGCGCCTTATTCACAAAAAGGTGATGTTTATATCTTAGGTAATCACCGAGTGATGTGTGGCGACTCAACAGAAAAAACTGATGTTAAGAAACTGATCCAAGATGATCGGATAGATTTAGTTTTTACAGATCCACCATACAATGTCGATTATGAAGGTACAGCTGGAAAAATAATGAACGATAAGATGGAAGATAATACCTTCTATCTTTTTCTTTATAAAGCCTTTGAGAATATGTTTGAGCATACGAAACCAGGTGGTGCTATTTATGTATGTCATGCAGACACAGAAGGCATCAACTTTAGAAATGCTTTCAAGAATGCTGGGTATAAACTTGCAGAGTGTCTTATCTGGGTAAAGAATGCACTTGTTTTAGGTAGACAAGATTATCACTGGCGACATGAACCTATTCTTTATGGTTGGAGAGAAGGTGCTGCTCATTACTTTGTGGATGACCGTACTCAAGATACCATCTGGGAATATAACAAACCAAAACGAAATGAAGAACATCCTACAATGAAACCGTTAGAACTCGTCGGTAAAGCTATCGCAAACTCATCTAGAGTGAATGAGATAGTCTTAGATTTATTTGGTGGTTCTGGATCAACCATGATCGCATCTGATCAGCTTCAAAGAAGAGCAAGAATCATGGAACTGGATGAACGATTTGTGGACGTGATTGTAAAACGCTATTTAAAGTACAAAGTATCGCTTGATGATTGTTATCTCATTCGTAATGGAAAAGAGATACTACTTAGCCAAATCAACGACTTTCAGATATTGTCACTATAGTGAGCAAATCATGTCGAATTGACTTGCTATTTGATGCCTTTAGAGTGATATATAGTAGTAACCAAAAAAGGTTAGGAAAGAGGCAATAGCGATGAAAGTCAAATTTGAAACGAGAGCATTCAAAGAACAGATTATTCCACAGGATGATTTTGTAGTTGAGAAAGTTGTCGAGATATCACAAAGACAGTTTAATAAGTTCTTAGATGATATGCTTGGCGATTATGATTTCATAAAAGCTCACAAGGATTTAATGTACACAGACAGCAAAAACGTGTGGCACGCAATTTTAGTAACAACTAAAGCATTAGATTATGGAATCCTAGTACAGGCAGATGGTTCGAATTATGCTAGATACTCCGCATTTATTAGAAAAAGTGAGATAGGAGGATTTGATGATGGAAAAACAACAACCGCTTAAAGATTGGATTCAAGCGTTCAATAGTGGAAGCTTTGAATCAAGTGATGTAAAAGTTCAAATCAAAGCTGGCTGGTACGATTGGTTTTGTAAAGACTCAAGTTTAAAGAATAAAACCAAACGCATGGGCAATATCATCAAGCAAATTAAACCAGGCGGCAAGGTTGATCTAGATAACAGTTATGTCTGGTTCAAGAACAATTGTCCACTTCAAGGTAGTCTTTATGATGATTTTAGAATTGCAGATTTAGAATCCGATGTTACATTGATTGTCGTTCAACTTAACTCGCCATGGCATGATAAGACGTACACAGTCTATGAACGATTAACACACTATGAAAAAGTTGTATTCTCAACGGACTCAGTTAAAGAACTTGTTAAGTGGTTAAACGAAGGGTGGGATACGCATGTATAACTATTACAACAGACATCCCAAAGGCATCAAAACTGGTGACTGTGTGGTCAGAGCAATTTCAACAGCATTTGATAAAGACTACATGGAAACAAGAAGAGAACTCAATCAGAAAAAACGTGAATGGAGTTTCACCAGTTACAAGGATACAGAGTTTATCTATAAGTATTTAGAGAATCGACCAAGATACATTTTTAAAGCGGTTAAGGGTGAACCCAGGATTAAAGGTACAGGCTTTGCACAACTACATCCAAAAGGAACGTTTATATTAAAGATGGCAGGACATATTAGTGTTTGTAAAGATGGTGTCATACTAGACATTTGGGATTGCACCTATAGAAGTGTTTATACAGCATGGAGAATTGACGAGGAAACAACATGAAAGTAAATTTTATAAGAAAACCAACACCAGAGGAACTTATCCCTCAAGACGAATTTATAGTCGAAAAAACAATAATCCTAGAAAGTGAAGTATTTGAAGGATTCATCAGAGACCCATTAAACGACTATGATTTCATCAAAGAACATCTAGAACTGATGTATTGCGATAAGGAAGGTATATTTCACTGCTTGTTAGTCACATCGGATAAACATGACTTTGGTATCCTGGTTGAAAGTGAAGGATATCATTACGCAAGGTATGCAGCATTCATACCACTCATCAAAAACAAAACAGAAAACTAAGGAAGCGAGCAAGCTTCCTTTTTAACTATTTAAAGCGAGGATAACAAATGAAAATTATAACAAGTGAATCTGTCTTTAAAGGACACCCAGATAAAATATGTGACCAAATTAGTGATGCAATCTTAGATGCACATTTAGAACAAGACAGAAATGCAAGAGTAGCAGTAGAAACAGCCATCAAAGATGATGTTGTTTTTATCTTTGGTGAGGTCACATCTAAAGCTTCAGTGAATTATAAAGAAGTGGTACTAGACACATTAAAAGAAATCGGATATGATGATCCATTCGATGTGATTGAAAAGATATCCAAACAATCAGATGATATTGCACTTGGTGTGAATCATACGAATGATCATGAACAAGGTGCAGGTGATCAGGGCTTAATGTTTGGCTACGCTTGCAAAGAAACGCCTGAATTAATGCCTTTACCAATCGTAGTGGCACATGACATCGCAAGAAGCATTGACGAGCTTAGAAAGGCAAAGTATGGCCACGTGTTTGGACCAGATGGTAAGTGTCAAGTTTCTGTTGTTTATGAGAACGATGAACCGATTGCATATGAAACAATCGTAGTGTCTGCTCAAACAAAACATGGCATTCAATTAGATTATGCTAAAGAGATAATCTTAGATGAAGTATTGAAACCACTCATCGGTGAAGATCTTTCTCACATTCAAGTCTTAATCAATCCAACAGGTGCTTTTGTCGTTGGTGGACCATATGGAGATTCTGGATTAACAGGTAGAAAGATTATTGTTGATACCTATGGTGGTTATGCTAAACATGGCGGTGGTGCATTTTCTGGCAAAGATGTGAGCAAGGTAGACCGCAGTGCGGCTTACTATGCTAGATTTGTAGCAAAAGCCCTTGTAGCGGCTAATTTGGCAGACAGGTGCGAAGTTAGTGTGTCCTATTCCATCGGAGTAGCAAACCCAGTAAGTGTATCGGTTGATACCTTTGGAACAGGGGTTACTTCGGATGAGGTTCTATTGAAGTTGATTAAAGAGAACTTCAACTTTACACCATCAAGTATTATCAAAGAATTAAACCTGGACAAGGTGAAGTTTAAACCCTTAGCAGCTTATGGACATATTGGACGTGTGGATCTTGATGTTGCTTGGGAACAAGTAGACGCTAAAGCAAAACAACTAAGTGAATCTTATGAGAAAACCAAAAGAGCTACACAGGTTCTATAAATCGAAGGCTTGGCTTGTTGCTCGCAATATCAAAACAAACGCCACACAGGGCAAGTGTGAGCGGTGTGGTGCAATTGGTGAAGAGGTACACCATAAGATTAGGTTAACAGTTGATAATGTCAATGACACCAACATAAGTCTGAATCAAGATAATCTGGAGTTGTTATGTAGGGATTGTCATAATGAAGAACATGAAAGATTTAAAAAGAAAGAAGTATTATTTGATTCCGATGGGAATTTCATAGTATAACTGGTATAATAAAACAAAGTAAAAAGGAGACCCAATCTTGTGAAAACACTGAATGTTAAGGACTTTAATATAGGAAATCTCAAAGCAGAATTTTATTCAAGTTTTGAAAGAACAATAGAGATAAGAGTTTCAAAAGATGAAAAATACGACGTATTTGAGATTGGTTATATTAAATACAATGATAAAAATATTGTACTTGCTGTTATAGAAGGCACCGATGAAAATATGAATGAAACAAAGATACCTTTAATTGCACAAACTGAATCAAAGGATAAGAAAGAATATATAATAATATTTGATTATGAGACCTATAAAAGGATGGATGAGCAAGCATTCAGATGGTACATTGCCCATGAAGTTGGTCATGTTATTTGCATAGAGAATGGAAAAGGATATTCGAATCTATCCTATGAAGAAATAGTAAAAGAGGTTAACGAGGGTAAGGTTAATCAACATGAACATGAAGCTGATTTAGAGGCAGTAAAACTTATGAAAAATAAAAATACATTCATAAAATCGTTAGAGTATTTAATTACACGTTCTAACATGCAAGCAGATGCACATTCAGAATTTGAAATAGTTCGAAGAAAGTCATTAGAATTAAGAATTAATGCTATAAAAAACTATAACCCCCCCTCTTAATATTGAAATAATTACCCAGGGTACCGCATGGGTGGGCTTTTAAAAAATGGATGGCAATTTTTTTGAAAATTTGGAATTTAGGTGCAGAATATGAAACCCTTTTTAGATGAAAGCAAAATAAATAGGTTTAGAGAACTCATTAATTCATCACCCATTTTTTATAGAGATGAAAAGCACGCCAATAATTGGAACTTAATCTGTGCATTTATGGATAGGATAGACGACTCAATAAAATCTCTAACTGCTCATGATTTTCTTGCTGAAGATACCCGCTCAACTGATAATTTAATTTTATTTATAGTTCATACTGATATTATTGTTGAATCAATTAATAAGCTCTTTGATAAGCTAGGAATTGATAATCCACTAAAAGATAAAATTGATATATTTAATCAACTAGGCGATGGACGAGGAACAGATAATAAGTTCTTTAAACACCTAAGAGCTTTATCATTTGCCCATTCAATTGAAACTGCGCATGCAAGTCCATATGTGAAAAAGGGTGAAACCCAATACTCACCGTACATAATGAACCATTCATTATTTCAGGAAAACTATATCACCATTAGTGTTTATTCCTCGATAGAAGAGAATGATATGAATACTATTAGAATTCCTAAGTTGCAGCTCATTAGGTTTGTTGAGAGCAGATACGATTTAGTTGATTACTTAAATGATTATCTACAAGAAGAGGTTACAAATCATAATGATCAACAAATTAGTGATGTTATAGAAATTTTAGAAGATCCAATTCAAACGTTGTCAAATTTAAAACAAGCAGCGGTTAGAAGATATGATGACTCACTTATTAACTACATTGATGAGATCATCTATACTTTAAAATATCAAACATCAAATGAGAAAAATCAGAATGCTGTTGATAAGCTGAAAGACTTTATTATAACTGCGATTAGTGAGTTTATAGCCTTGTACCAGATAATGGATGACTCACATTACAATCATGTATTTATGTCTGCTTTGAGTTTTCAATGGAAGACTGATATTCCAATGGCCCATTATATGTTAGAAAAAATCAGATTGTATTTGATTGAAGAGTATGGTCCTAATGTGTATAATTTCGATCAATCAAGTCCATATGATCCAAATACTGAGTCTAATGTTGAATGGGGATTTCAACAATTGAAGATATTCAAATCAGTATTGGCTGATGATTATGTAGAAATAGATTATCATATGCCATTCAAGGAGATACAACTTTTAGTATCAGCAGCACTATATTTGAATCATGTTGCCAAAAAAGGATAAAGTCACTATAGTGGCTTTTTTCAATAAAAAAACAATGTTTGAATTGAATTATTCATTTCAACTAAACATTGTTAATTTACAGTTACTTTTTCTTCTTGCAATTAAGTAATAGATTGAGAATTGAGACCAATAAACCTATTAAAGAAATCACTACTCTTAAAGAATCTAGACTCACAGCATTTCACCTTTTTCTAGAGGTTATGCATTGATAAAACAAAAAGCAATGCAAAAATTTAACTTTGCATTACCCGACATACCTTTTTTTACCTAGTCAGTTTCTAGTTCTATGTCCGACGTTTTTACCTCTGTCGATGAGTAGTGATTTCTTTCGAGTTTGACCTGTTCTCTCAGTTTAAAAGCCTTTTACCTGTATGGTCAGTTTCTTGGTAATATTTAGAGTTATCCTCTAACTATATTATACTAAAAATACTACACAAAATCAAATATCACTATACTGAATGAGCGAGGTAATGAGCTATATGAATAAAGTGAAAGTTGAATATGAGCGACTTCGGTCGCTTTTTTCATCGGTTGATGAAACAAAAACAAAACTGGTTGACAATCTTATTGAACAAGCAGCATTTATGAAGATTGAACTTGGAATCCTTCAGGACCAAATAAGAAAACATGGAGCTATTCAGATATCAAATAAAGGTGCTCAAAGACAAACTGAAGCAGCGAAGTATTATACAAAACTAGTGAATTCATATGGAACAGTCATCAAAACACTTAATTCAATAATGGGTAAAAACATTATTGAAGAAGATGATGATTTTGACAAGTTCATTGGTAGAATGTCATAATGAATTATTTAATTAAATATTATGATGAGATTCAAAAGGGAAATATCATAGTTGGAAAAGAACTATTGACAGTCTTAGAATCACTCATTAAAGATATTGATAACCCAAGATACATTTTTGATGAACGTCCTGGGAATATTCGAATCGAGTTTATTGAAACTTTTTGTAAACATACCAAGAGTCCATTTAATGGTGAACCATTTATTTTAGAACTATGGGAGAAAGCAATCCTTCAAGCAGCCTATGGATTTAAGATGGCGGAAACAAATCTAAGAAGATTCAATGAAGTAATACTACTCATAGCTAGAAAGAATGGTAAGACAACATTTATTGCAGGCATAGATCTGGCAGAATTCTTTCTATCAAAAGGTGGTGTCGATATTGTATGTGCATCTAATACCTCAGAACAAGCTAACATCTTATTTGATGAAATCAATAATATGCGAGAAGGCTCAAAAGCTCTATCCAATGAAAAAAGAAGTAAAAAAAATATCTTCCACATATACTCGCCAAAAACCAAAAACAAAATAAAGAAACTATCTGCTCAATCAAGAAATAAGGATGGCTACAATATTGAGGTTGGTTGTATTGATGAAGTTCATGAAATGACTGATTCAAAAGTCTATGATGCCATAAAACAAAGTCAATCAACCAAAGAAGAACCACTAATTTTTATTATTACAACAGAAGGTAATACAGTAGGTGGATTCTTAGATAGTAAACTTGATTATGTTAGAAAGATGATCAAAGGGGAGATTGACGATGAACGAGTACTTCCTTGGTTATATACTCAAGACTCAATTAATGAAATCTATGAAGATAAGAATACATGGCAAAAAAGTAACCCAAGCTTAGGCACTGTAAAGACTTACTCCTACCTTGAGGATTTAATGAATAAATCCAGACACGACCTAGCTACACGAGTTACGATGCTTTGTAAAGATTTCAACGTAAAACAATTAGAACAAGGATCATGGTTAACATATAATGATCTAAATAATGAAGCAACCTATGATATCAATGAGCTAAGAAACAGTTACGCCATTGGAGGTGTTGACTTATCATCGACAACTGACCTTACAGTTGCTCTATTATTATTGATAAAAGATGGTAAGAAGTATGTTATTCCACAATTCTTTATGCCGAGTGAAGTTATTAAGCGCAGAAAAGAAGAGGATAACGTACCATATGATATTTGGGTTCAAAGGGGATTGATTACAGTAACTGAAGGTAATCAAAATGACTTCACACTAGTTACACAGTGGTTTTTAATGATGATTAGAACATATGAGATTAGACCTTTATGGGTTGGGTATGATCCCTGGAATAGTCAGTACTGGACTAAAGAAATGGAAGATTTAGGTTTTGAAATGGAAAAGGTCAGACAAGGGATATATTCCTTATCAGAACCGATGAAACAATTAGAAGCAGATCTAAAAAACGGTAATGTGATATACAACAATAATCCAATAATGAAATGGAATTTATCGAATACCCAAGCTAAGATAGATATTAATGGAAACATTCAACCATCAAAACTTGGTAGTAAATATAAAAGAATTGATGGAGCTGTAGCACTTATCATTGCATATTCGGTTCTTAATAGATACAAGATTGAATATGAGAATATGTTATAATTTATGTGGGTGATTCAAATGGATATTAACGATATTGAGAGCAAAGTCAAGATGATTTCTAAGTTTTTAAGTAAAGAAAGTATAGATGACAATTATGAAGATATAAAACAAACGGTTAGCGAGATAATTACACCTACTATAATTTCTTATGTCGAAATTGATAGATTGTTTCTTTTTAGGGCAAGAAAACTTAATGCTTTAATTAATTTCGATAATTTATCAGCTCAGGATATTTTTATGCCACCAGCTGAGTTAACTGAAATGGGAAGGGGAAATATGAAAAGAAAGCCAGTGCTTTATGCGGCATTGGATCCTGTAACAGCTATAAATGAGACAGGAATAAAAGAGAATGATTATTTCTTGCTTGGATGTTTTGAATTGCTAGAAAATGGTGGCTCTCACTCAAAAGAGAGAACATGTGTAATAGGAATTACTAAAAACGATAAAAAAGAAGATCCTATTATGAGAATTGCACAGGGGATCTCATCGAATTTCTTATATACTGAGTTCACCAGAGAAATTACAAAATGGAATAAAAATAGATACTATATATCTAATGCTATTGTCGATCATCTTTTTAATAAGATGAATTTTAGAAGTGTCATATATCCATCGGTTATCAATAATAAACGACTCAATATATTGCTTAACGAACAAGCAGCTAGTGATAGATTAGCATTTGGCTATATGTATGTTTGTAAAATGCTTGAAGTAAATGGAACTCAGTTTAAAGCCCACATTTATAAAAGCCTAGATGATACAACAACCAAAAATGAACTTAAATGGAGAAAGCTTGATAATCAAAGGTTATTCACATATAAAAGTGAAGGACCTAAGGATCAAGTAGAAGTTATTAAAAAACGAATGTGTAAGCATTTTGAATAGTTTTTAAGGAGGTCTATATGGCCATATTCAAACGAAAGAAAAAACAGGGCTCAGTTGAGACCTTTAAATTTGTAAATGAAATAAATCTACCACTTACAAGCTTTGGAAATAACATCTCAAAATCAGATGTCGTAAAGATTGCGATTGATAGGATAGCAAGTCAGTGTGCAAAACTAAAACCAAGATATATAAAGAAAGCGAATGATAAGACAGTTACAGAGAAATCTGGCAAACTGTCTTTTATTTTAAAGCATCAACCGAATGAGGTCATGACCCCTTATCAATTTATCTATATGGTGATTACGACGTTGTTGATGAACGACAATGCATTTATCTATCCTATGTTTGATGGTTCAACCGGTGAAATCAAAGCTCTTTATCCACTTAAACCGTCCATCGTTGAGCCAATCATAGATTCAGGTGGTAGTTACTATTTAAAGTTTAGCTTTGACAGTACGGATTCCTTCACGATTCCATATGAGAACATTATTCATATTAAAAGGTTTTACCATACGAATCAGATCTTTGGAGGATCAAGTTCAAAAGGTGACCAAGAAGCACTCTTAAAGACTATACAAATCAATGAGAATGTACTTCAAGGCATTGATAATGCTCTTAAAAGTTCCATGCAAATTAAGGGACTTCTTAAAATGAGTGCCATGCTAAGTGAGACAGATAAAAAGAAACAACTGGATTCATTTAACGAGATACTCAAAGAGTCCATTAGAAATAAGGGCAGTTCAATTATTCCTGTGGATTTAAAAGGTGATTATGTTCCTTTAACAACAGACCCAAAACTAATAGATAAGGACACCTTAGAGTTTTTACAATCAAAAATCCTAGATTACTTTGGTGTATCAGTTCCAATCTTTCATTCCAAATATACAGAAGATGAGTTCAACTCATTTTATGAACAAACCATCGAGCCTTTAGCCATTCAAATGTCTGAGGCTTTTTCTTTAGGCTTGCTTACTCAAAATGAAATCATGCGTGGTGAAGAGATTATCTTTTACAGTGAAAGACTTCAATACGCATCCTGGAACACAAAGGTTACAGCTATTGAAAAACTCATGGGGTTAGGCATTATGTCACTGAATGAATCAAGAGGGTTGTTAGGACTTGAACCTGTTGAAAACGGTGATAGAAGATTACAATCACTCAATTACGTCGATGCTACAAAAGCAAACGAATATCAAGTAGGGAAGGATGATTTAAATGAAAGTAACAATTAATGGTAAGGTTTCAAAAGATGTATTAAATACTGTTTTAGAAGAACAAAAAGAAAAAATTAATACAATCGAAACCTTTTGTAAGACACACAAAATTAATGAGTTTTCATACAAGGACAATGAGCTTGAATACGTGTATGAAAAGCAAGCAACAAAACCTAAGGAGGTTGAGAAACGATGAAGAAAGAAACCAGAATAGCAGAAGTTAGGCTAGAAGAAACCGATGACAAGATGGTCTTAGAAGGTTATGCGATCGTTTATGATGAACCCACTTTAATAGGTGATGAATCCTATGGGTTTATCGAAAGTATTAGTAGAAGTGCAATCACGGATGCAGCAATCAAAGATGTACCAATGAAGTATAACCACATGGACTCATTTTTAATCATTGCTCGAACTAAAAACGGCTCACTTACTCTAACAAGTGATGATGTCGGATTAAAGGTTAGAGCTGAGTTACTAGATACACAAAGCAATCAAGATATCTTTAAGATGGTCAAATCAGGCTTGTTGGATAAGATGAGCTTTGCATTTGTTGTAAGTGAGCAGGAATGGAATCGTGATGGTGATATTCCAAAAAGAACTATCAGAAAGATTGAACGTTTATATGATGTTTCAATCGTTGACACACCCGCTTATGATAAGACTTCGATTTATGCTCGTTCTTTAGAGGCTATGGACTTAGAACTAAAGACTATGGATTTAGCAGAGAAAAATATGAAGGCTGAACTTATAAGAAAAAAACTAAATTTGAAAATAAAAATAGGAGAATAAGAAGATGAATTTAGAAAAAAGAAGTAATGAAATTAAAGCACGCATCACTGAAATCAAAGGTTTGATTGGTGCGGAAGTAACACTTGAAGTGTTAGAACAATTAGAAGCTGAAGTTGATGAATTGAATAAAGAGAAAGATACAATCGAAAGAAAGCTCGCTATTCAAAATAAAACGAAAATCAACCCTGTTGTTATTGAAAGATCTAATCATGTGGACAAAGATCAATTAGAAACACGTGGTAAAAATTTAAGAGAAAGTAGAGTCATTCAAGTTTCAAGTGAAGAGATTCTATTACCTGAACACGTTGCCGATGGCATCGCACCGCATCCATTTGCACAAGTATCTGCATTAGTGGATAAGGTAAAAGTTGTGAACTTAAATGGTGGGGAAACCTATAAGAAATCTTTTGTTAAAGGTAGCGGTATTGCTGGTTTAACTGGAGAGGGTGAGCCTTATTCAGAAACAGAACCAGAGTATGGTTATTTAACAATCACTAAGGTGAAAGTTACTGCTTATACAGAAATCACTGAAGAGTTAGAAAAACTACCTAACTTACCATATCAAGCTGAAGTCTTAAAGAACATTAATCTATCACTCAAAAAGAAGATTAGTGAACAAATCCTAAGAGGTCCAGGTACATCCAATACATTCACAGGAATCTTTAGTGATAAGGCAATCGCTTTATCGGATACTGCTGATTTAGAAATCACATCGATTACTGACTCAACATTAGATGATATCATCTTTGCTTATGGTGGTGATGAAGAAGTCGAAGGTGGAGCATACTTAATCCTTAACAAGAATGATTTAAGAGCATTTGCTGGCTTACGTACTGCAGAAGGTAGAAAAGTCCACACGATTGACTACATCAACAACACGATTGATGGTATTCCATACATCATTAATTCTCATTGTAAGGCTATATCAGATACAAACACTGCAGCTGGAGAATATGGTCTTGCATATGGATCCTTACTCAATTATGAAGTGCCTGTTTTCTCACCTGTTGAGATTAGCAAGTCTAATGATTACAAGTTTAAAGATGGCATCATTTGCTACAAGGCGTCCGTATTTACAGGCGGTAACGTTGTAGGATATAAAGGCTTCTTAAGAGTTAAAAAGAAAGCCTAAGCAAGACTAGAATAGAGGTTAGAATATGGGACTACTTGAAACAGTAAAAAAATCACTATTGATTCCAATCAGTGAAACATATGCTGATGATGAATTAAATAATCACATCAGTGCATGTAAAAACTTACTCGTATCGACAGGGATTACACCAACAGTTGTAGAGAACCATCCGTTAGCTCATTCGCTAGTGGTTATTTACTGCAAGACCTTCTTTGGATTTAAAGTAGATGGTTCTGTTAAAGATTTACCAAAGAGTTTTGATATGCTCTTGAATCAATTAGCATTATCAAGTGGTGATTATCATGTTTCCGAGTAGTCCTAATATTCGACTGACTTTATTAAAGATCACATTAGTTAAAGATGAGATCGGCAATCAAGGTTATGGTTTCATTTCTAAAAAAGAAGTCATTGGCATTTCAAAGTCAGTAACGTCTAAAGAATATTATGAAAGTAAAAAGAACGAATATAAAGTAGACATGGCACTTAAGGTTCAAAGCTTCTTGTATGACGGAAGCAAGTACGCAATCATCGATGACTTGATTTATCAAATTGAACGAACATATTTACAAGGACAGTTTTTAGAACTTTACTTGATGGAAATAAAAATGAAGGTGAGTGATATTCATGGCTACATTGAATGATTTTGTTGATGAAATTAATCATGAAATATCAGAATATGCAGAGTCAGTTAAAAAGGAACTTGAGCTAAAACTTGATGAAACGGCAGCTTTGATATTAGAGTATGTTATTTCTAATACACCTAGAAGCGGTAGAAAAGGTGCGATGGCAGATGAGTTTATAAAGACTGACATTGGTGAAGGTCACACTAAAACCATTGTTATCCATGCAAAAGAAAAGGGTAGATTGGTTCATTTGATTGAATTTGGTTTTCAACATAAGAGTGGAAAGTATGTCGCTGCAAGACCTTTCATGAGACCTGCATTTGACTACTTTACACCCAAAATGCTGGATGATATTAGGAGGATTATACGTGGGAACTAAAGAAAGATTAACATACGTTTATGGACTCCTTAATGACGTACTACCTGGTAATGTTCATTATGCTCTTTATGTAACTGAAAACGCTGAACCGCCTTTTATTGTCTACCAGGAATTAAATAAAAATCCAAAGGTCTATGCAGATGATTCTTATTTAATCAAGCAAGTTACGATTCAAATCACACTTGTTACCAAAACAAAAGATACAACAATTGAATCTAGTTTAGAAGAAGTATTACAAAATGCTGGTATTGATTTTAGAATGATTAGCGAATATTCACTCATCGATACAGGCATTTATCGAATTTATGAAATAAAGATGGAGGAATATAAAAATGAGCAATAAAGTAACATTTGGACTTAAGAACGTCCATTATGCAATTGCAACACCAACCGAAGATGATACATGGGATTTTGGTACACCTAAGAAACTACACGGAGCTCAAGAACTTAGTGCAGAAGTCATTGCAGGTAAAACAGATGTTTATGCTGATGATAAAATTGTCGCAACCCTAGCATCAAGTAGTGGATCAAATATCACCTTAAAGTTAACCGAACTTGACGATGATTTCAAAGTGGATATATTAGGATTTGCAAGAGATTCTAATGGCAACCTTGTAGAGATTGTTAATCATAGAACTAAAACATTCGCACTTGGATATGAGATTCAAGGTGATGTGAAATCAAGACGTATTTGGTATTTCTTGTGTACTGCAAGTCCAGTTAGTGATGCGACTAAAACAAAAGCAGAATCAATCGAACCGAATGCGGTTAGTATTACAATTACAGCTAGACCAATTGAGGTTGGCAATGTATCTGTGATTAGAACGATAGCAAAATTTGGTGACACAAATTATCAACAGTTCTTTGCACAAGTTCCGACATTACCTGTCATAGGTGTATAGTATGGAAAAAACAATTAATCTAAGAGGTGAGGATCTTAAACTAAGGTCTTCACTTTTTACTATTATTTCGTATCGTAACGTATTTGGAACTGAGTTATTCAGTGACATTAAGAAGCTTGAAAACTTGAATAAAGATGAAACGGATGCAGCATTGGTCATCGATATTCTTTTTAGAATTATCTACATTCTGCACAAACCATATACAAAAAAGAGCTATGATGAGTTCTTGATGGACTTGGATTTTAGCGTATTATCTGATGTAAAGGAACTTGAGAACATTTCAAATACAATTACCCTAATGTTAGGTGGTAATGAAGGTACACAGGACCCAAAGTAGATATACAAGATGAGCAAAACACAACCGCCAATATCATTTATAACCTTGCTCATCTTGGCATCTCAATAAAGGATACAGAGTACTTCGATATTGATGTATATGCAATGCTGATTGAGCTCGAGGTCAAAACACTATCCAATGAACCACAAATGAAAAGAGCAACTCAAAGAGACATAGATTTGTTTTTACTATAAATAGATAATTTGGTATAATTTATTTATAATTGATTTCGAGGGGAACGAAGCCGTGAACTATTTTAAAGAACTTGTCTGGTACAAGAAAATATTATTCATATTAGTGTTGACTATCTCATCTCCAATTTTACTAGTTGTATCAATAATGGCTTTAGTAATCTTTTTCATTGTCATTATTGTTCCTTCTCCGTTTGAAATGATAAAGTACAAAAGATCCCCTTACTATCAAAATCTAAAGAGAAAATACAATTTTGCAATTACACGAAGCGAATCGTACGAGCTCTATAATTATTTATTTTCCATATCTAAACATGAAAAGATAGATTTTAGCAAGGATCAGTTTATTTCAGATGATGAGAACATTTATATTTGGTTTTATTATGACGAGATTTGGTATGACGAGAAATCAAACATTTGGATGACTTCAATGCATGAAGGTGCAAAAGCAATTGAGTTAGAAACTTTTACAAAAGACATGATTGAAAAAGTGACAGCTGACATCTCATATAAAAAAATTAATTTTTTAGTTCAAGAGGACATATTCACAGATGATGAATTCGATTTAGTTTCAACAGATTCGAGGTTCTTAGTCTATAAAGATATAAAAGATTTAGCTCATAAATTGGTATAAATTTTAATAGTTAGAAATTATTCAAGGACGAAAGTCCTTTTTTAATTGTAGTTAAGGAGGTGAGTACGATGGCTGAGACAATTAAAGGCATAAATATTAAGTTAAGTCTTGATGGCAAGGATCTTGACAATGAATTAAAAGAGATTAATAAAGAGCTCAAAGAACAGCAAAAAGACCTGCGTGCCATTAATACAAACCTAAAGTATGACAGCTCTAACGTTGAGCTTTGGCGTAAGAAGCAAACCCAATTGAATAAGATGCTTGAAACGACTAAAAAACGCTTAGATACGCAAAATAAAGCGTTAGAAAAGGCAAAACAAGGTCTCAAACTTGGTACAACATCAGATGCTGAATTTAGAAAGGTTCAACGCAATGTTTCTTATAGTGAATCTGAAGTAAAACGACTTAATAACGAGTTAGACAAAACAAAATCAAAGATTAAAGATTTAGGCAATGCTAAGTTTGACAATATCACAAAGGTTGGTAGCATCTTAACCAAAAGTCTCACGGTTCCTATTCTAGGTGCCGTTACTGCTTTAGGTGTACTTGCTAAAAAAGGTGCTGACACTGCTGATGCACTTAACGATACTGCTCAAAAAATAGGGATGTCCATTGAAGCTCTACAAGAGTGGAATCATGTAGCAACCATCGCTGGTACTGAGACAGGTAGTTTAGAGCGTGCTTTTGTAAAGGTTAACTCAATACTGGCTGATATTGCATTAGGCGATGTTAAGAATATTGCTGGTCCACTTCATGCTCTTGGTATTTCAATGGAAGATTTAGAAGGCAAGGACACGAGTGAAGCTTTTGAGATTATGAGAGATGCCTTATCGAAAGTTGAGGATCAATCATTAAAGACTGCACTTGCTAACCACTTATTTGGTGACAAATTAGGTTCTGAGCTACTTCCAATGCTTAATATGGAATCAGAAGCTATCAACGAATTAAGAGAACAAGCAAGGGCACTTGGTATCATTACGAGTGAACAAGCTGAAACAACTGGTGCATTTAATGATTCGCTGGATAAATTAAAACAATCAACAACAGCACTTTCAGTCGAACTTGCTGTGGCACTTGTTCCAGCTATGCAAAATGTCGTTGAAGCGATCACGAATAAACTCATACCCGCAGTAAGTAATATGATTTCATGGTGGACGAATCTTAGTAGTGGCACACAGCAACTGATTGGTTTCTTAGTTGGACTTGCAGCTGCCGTTGGACCCGTATTAAACATCATCGGTAAAGTTGGTCCGATATTAAAGATAGTAGCTGTTGCTTTAAAAGGTGTCGGTGCAGCTGGTGCAATCGCTGGCATTGGTATTAATGCTGCAACTTTAGGTATTGGTGCTTTGATTGCCATTGTAGTTATGGCTTTAATGCGTAGCGAAAAGTTCAAAGAGCTATTAGAAAAACTCATGGAGACTTTTATGAGACTCCTAGAACCCATCTTGAAGATAGTTGAAGTTTTAATGGATGCATTAATGCCTATCGTTGAGATAGTTATCAATATATTCACAAGACTTATTGACATATTAGTGCCGATCATCGATATGATACTAGCTCCAATGATTAAACAACTCGAATTTCTAGGTGATATCTTTGAAATGATTTCACCACTCATTGAAATTGTTGGTAATGTTTTACAAGCAATCCTAGTTCCTGCATTTAAAGCATTAGAGTTCATTTTAAATCCGATATTAGACATATTAGAAACGATTATTGGATTCTTCACAAAGATATTTGATTTTGCAGGTAGTGTTGGAGATGTTGTTGGTGGTGTTTTAGGTGGTATTGGTGATACGATTGGAAATGTTGTCGGTGGTATTGGCAATTTTATTGGAGATGTAGCAGGTAAAGTTGGAGATTTTGTTGGCGGTGTAGCAAATAAAGTCACAGGTATTGCATCAAACGTTGTTGATACGGTATCAAACTTTGCAGGTGGTGCAGTAAAAGGTGTAACAGATGTTGCTAATAATATCGTCGATGGTGTTTCAAACTTTGCTAATAACACCAAAGAAAAGGTCGGTGGCATATTCGGTAAAGTTGGCGGTTGGTTCAGTGATACATTCAATCTTAAAAAGACTTCAAATACGAGTAACCAAACGTCAAATAAGAGCACAACCAATAATGCAATCACCATCAATACAACGGCATCCACTTTTGATATTGATTCAATCAACAGAGCGTTAGGTGGTAAGTTTATATGACAAGAAGATTTTACTTAGAGAATGAACATGGCCAACAATTCCATTTTAAGTATCACAGTGGTGTCTTACTATCGAATGTTTTAGGATTAGGTTTTCAACTTAATATGACGTACTTGAAATATGGACATATCCATAAGACGGTCAAAAGAGAAACGCCTTTAACAGAAATCAGTGGACTGCTCAATTTTATGGATGGGTATCAAGGGTATCAACGATTTATCGACTACTTAAATCAAGGTCGAGATAATTTAAAACTATACTATGTTTCCAATGATATAAAGTATGTTCACGTTGACGTGGTTTCATTAAGCAAAGCAGAGATAAAAGCTGGATTACTAAGCTGTGAAATTACATTGAACAAGAAGAGTTATTGGATTAAAGAAAGACAAATCATCATCGATATAACTGAAGTTCTTGATGGTAAGGTTTATCCTTACCCATATGCTTACACCTATCAAATTACACAAGAAGGACAAACGACGATTGATGTCGGTGGTTCATTTAATGCGAATGTGATTATTGAAATGGAAGGGTCAGTCGATCATCCAGAAATTAATGTGACCCAAAATGGGATATTGGTCTCAAGTCTACGATTAAACTTAGTCGAAGAAGATATCAAAATACAAATATCATCCGTAGCTGACAATAAATATTTGAAAATGATTAAGAATGACATTGAAACAGATATCTACGCACACCAGGATTTTGAAAAAGATAATTTTATCGAGCTAAAACCAGGTAGGAATACATTAGAGTTTAAATCTGGTGTGATGGAAGATACGTTATGTAAAGTTCATATCTTTGAATATCATCTGGGGTGATTACTATGGACTTGATTATATTAGATCACTTGAATTTCACATATAAAGATCATGCTTATATAGGTGATGAGTTTGAAATTATACATGACATCGTTATTACGCAAAAATCCCATTTCAAGATCAATAAAAGTAAGCTTAATGTAGCAGTTGGTGATTATGTTTATGTAAAAGAAGATGGTGGTTACTTTGGTATCGTAGAAAATATCGAAGATGAAAAAACGCATCTTGTTATTGCGAGTGTTGATTTTAAAGAGTTATTTAAAGTAGAAGTGTTAGTCGAAAGTTTCAACGGAAATATCGCAACCTATATAGAAGAAATAATTAGAAAAACATATCTTCAAAACAGTGATACCAAACAAAACTTAAACTACCTAAGCATCAGTGTGGAAACATCGAAGCTGGGTAGTTTTGTTTTTGATGCGGATAAAGTCATGACGATTTATGAACTTTTGGAACTGGCTAACCGGATGTATGGTGTTTATATCAAACATGAAGTGGTTTTTAATGATGGAAGTTTTAGTGGTATTTTAATAAGAATCGTTAATGTGACAAGAGGCTTAAAGATAAAAGCAGATAGCCTTATATTAGAAGATTTAATCATCAATGATTCAAGTAAAGAAAGCACAAATAAAGCCATCTATTATCCAAAGACAAGCAACTTATTCTTTAAGGATACAGTTATTTATTACTTATTAACTGATGGCACCATCACAAAAGACAATACAAGTAATCTAAGGTATCCGAAAGTCATATCAAAGGTTGAGACTTATTCAGATAACGACTACTTAGATTTAGAGACAAAAGTTCGCTCAGTTCTTAGTGTTGATAAGACAGATCATCAAATTAGTTTTATGATCCAAAAAAAGAATCACTCGTTAGATGTTTTAAGAACATTAGATATTGGTGATTTCGTTGAGTTTATTTATAAGGGTAAACGCTATGATTCTTTGGTTACCGGTATTAAGTATACAAATACTTTTGAAGTAGCAACCATCACACTTGGTGAGTATCGCTTGAAACTGACTGAGAAGATTCAAATATTAAGCAAAAACGTAAATAGTAAGGTAGGGAATGTCACAGTGAATAATAGTGGTTATTCTGATTTAGATGGAGGAGAGTTTTAATGGGAGTTCAAAAAATAACCTTTGATGGTTCAAGTGTAACATCAAAACATGATGCAGACTTAAATGATTTTATCTTTGCAGTAGGTACTGGTGTCTTGCAGGGAAGTAGAGGCAGTGTGTTTTATACGCTTGCCAATAATACTATCACATTTGAGGATGGGTATGTCATGGTTCAAGGTAGGTTAATCTATATTGAAAATAATACGCAAGTCGTCGTTACACCAAATGCAAATCGACTTGGATATGTCGTTTTAAATGTCGATTTAACAAGTAATGAAGTCTCAATCTATGTAAAAGAACAAGCATCTACCTATCCTAACTTAGTTCAAAATGATTTAAGTAGTGGTCAAGGTCAGTACGAGTTTGCATTATGTGCGTATTCAAAAACAACAACATCAGTAACACTAAATAATATGTTTAATAGACAAACTTTACTAAATGCAGATAGTTTGGTCTATAACCTTGAACAAAAGATTAGAAATCAAACATCACCAATCATCATTAATCCGACATATATTTCTCAAGGTGTTTATCGAATAAGTAATTATTATTCAAATGACTTAATTAGAGCATTCATCATGATTATTTTAAGCAATGGAACGGTTGTGAATTTACCAGGACCGTTGATTTTTGAAATCATAGGATCGAGTACTTCGGTAGCATACACGTACAACGGTATTACATATTCAATGTTTGTTTCATATCAAAATGGCAATACAACTTTTACATGTGGCTCAACTACTCACACAATCAATCGAGTCATTATATATCGTTTCTAAGGAGGAAATAGAAAATGGCAGTTATACAAATTAAAAGAAGAACGTCTGCTGGCACAGGACCTATTGTGGGAACAGCAGGTACGATTAAAGCTGGTGAACCTTTAATCGATTTAAATGGGACGAATCTATATATATCAAAAGCTGATAAAACTGGTTCAAGTGCAAATCCATTAACGAGTAATGACTATATTGAGTTTGCAAGTAAAGCAAATGCTGAAGCTACGATGGATTCAAAGATTAGTGCACTTGGACTTGGAACAGCTTCCAAAAAGAATACAGGTACAACGAATGGTACGGTGCCTTTAATTGGTGCAGATGGAAAACTTCCAACATCAATTATTCCAGCTGTAAGCCCTGTAACAAGTGTTAACTCTAAAACAGGTGCAGTGGTTATCACATTAGCTGAATTAGGTGGTCTTGCAGCAAGTACATATAATGCACACGTATCAAGTAATCTTCACTTAACTGATGACCAAAGAACAAAGATTGCTAATGTGAAAAATGTTGCGCTTATGCAAGGTGTAGGTGCTAAGTTCGATACGACAAAGACATCATTCGATGCATCAGTTCTTGATAATGGATTAGTACTCCATAGTATTCAGGATACAAACTATAATCCAGTTAAAACTTTTTATTACATCGGTATAGATAAAACAAAAGTACTCACACCAACATCGGTTATTGATGGCGGAATATATTAATGGCAATCATCAGAGTTAAAAGAGGCACATCGGTTCCAACCACAAGCCATTTGACTCAAGTTGGTGAGATGGGTTTCGATACAACAAATAATGAATTATACATCAGAGGTAACAGTAGTGTCATTAAAATAGGTGGTGGATTCTCACTATTATATGAGGGCAATCTTTCGATACCTACGACCATTACAGTTAATAACATTTCGCTCAATAGATCGATTAATCTATATGGTAAGATCCTAGCGTTTGAGGTTAGAGCCGTTACAGCCACAGATTCTTATGAAACACATATTATTTACGGTAGGATGGGTACGAATAGCACAACATCAGCAAGTCCAACATACGATAGACTTTATTCATGGACTACCTTCGATGGCCAATATTTCAAAACACATTCATTCAAAGCATATGTTTCAAACTCAATCTCAAATACGATGACGATTGGATATTTAAGACATTTGATTGGAAACTTTAGTGGCACATCAATCGCATGGACTACGAACACATCAACAACTGTTTACTTAGAACGTATTTGGTTGGTTAACTAGTATGGCTTATACATTAACCATCCGTAGTATAAGTCCTACAAGTGCAGCAAATACAGGAAACATTGGTTTAGTGATTAATTTCACATTATCAGGTAGTGGAGTCTCATTACCTGGTTTTTCTTTAAGTCTGTATGATGCACTAACTGGTGGAACTTATGTAAAGTCTTTATATTATGATGACATCAACGATTTACAAAGCGGCATGGCTTATAGCGTTTCATTTACTGGGGTTAGCCCAGGAACGTATTATGTTGAAGTATTCTTTAAAGCTCCAGGTTCAACAAGAAGAACTATCACTATCACTGGTTCATCTGGTGCTACTGAACTGATTACATTAAATGGAAGTAAAGTCACATCAAACTCGCTAAATGGGAGTCAAATTACAAATGAAACAGTTAATGGAGCCAAAGTATATGGCTCTTAATAGGAGGAGGAATATAAAATGGCAATAATTAAAAACTTACAATCAAGGGTAGGGGTAGATGTTAGTTATCACCGTATCATCGGTATCAATATGAATTATCGAAGTAGAAAGATTTTACTTTGTGTCGCATCCTACATTTCAAAGGATAAGAGATTTGATAATTGTGAGCCTTTAGAAGTCGTAGATATCGAAGTACCTGATGTTGATTTTGATTTATTTATCAATGAGGATCCTAGAGGTATTGCGTATCTTTGGTTAAAAGAAAACGTTGAGGGTTTTGAACAGTCAGCAGATGATTTAGAAGTAGAGGAGGGTGTATGATGCCTAGAAAATTTACTAACAGCAAGCTAACAGAAATCGTAGTGAACATGTTTGCTATGAATGAAGTCATGTTTATTTATTACTGTGGCTCGGATAACTACAAGACGAAGCAAAAAAAGTCTGACACAGATTTAACGGTAGTTCTAAGTAGCTTCAATGGCATCATTCACGCCTCAATTGAAGGCGTTGATATATTCGCTTATGGATATGAGAACTTTTTACAAAGACAGTCTATGAATGACACATTGCCACTTTACAACCTGATTCATTCGGATGATGTGATCAACATGGCAGATAATCTGATCTATCTAAATCCAAGTTATCAAACGGAATATAACAGTATCACAGCTTTGAAGTTTGAAGATGTATTACCTCAATACCTAGATGCAGTCATTGAGTATTTCAATCAACTCGTCAATGTTGAAAAGGTGATAGTCAAAAGAAGCTATCACATTATTAGAATTAGGGGTATTTTAGAGAAATACTTAGAAACAGGAAAATACGATGTCAACCTAAATGAGGTGTGGTTGAACAAAGTGTTTGAACATAAGAAAAACTGGGATAAAGAGTTGAACACACCTGACCACTTAACCCAGTTAAAAACATATCTTGACGAAATAATTACAATTAGAGAAGGTTTGAGAACTTGAAAGTTAAATACTTAATATTAACAATTGTAGGATCCATTGGTTCCTTAGCCTCATACCTATTTGGAGGATTTGATAAATTGTTAATCGCACTCATAATCTTCATGATTATTGATTTTCTATCTGGTTTAATTTTAGCAATCGTATTTAAGAAGAGTAGTAAAACAAAAAATGGCAGAGTGAGTAGTGAAGCTGGTATTAAAGGACTAGCTAAGAAAATATTCATTCTGTTTTTAGTTGCCTTAGCTGAACAGCTAGATATTGTATTAGGTACGAATCTTGTAAGAGATGGAGCTGTGATCGCCTTCATATCGATGGAAGGTGTAAGTATCCTAGAAAACTCAACGCTTGCAGGATTGCCTGTTCCTAGAATGATTAAAAATGCACTTGAAGTGCTAAGTAAAGGTGAGGATAAGAAAGATGAATAATACAGAATTAATAACGACCATCATCAGTGTGATACTTTCACTTGTATCTATTGGATTAGGTTACTGGTCAAAAAGAAACTCGAAAGCAAAAGTATACTATGAAACATTTATCAAAGTCGAAGAACAAATTAGAAAGCTTTGTATTGATGCAGAAAAGAATTATACCAAAGGCGATCAAAAGAAGAAATACGTGATCTCAAATATAAATCAGTTCCTGCTTGATCAGAAGATTACAATTGATCTGGGTACTATTGACGGAATTATTGAATCGATTATAGATGTTTCTAACCAAATTAATAAACCAAAATAAAAATGACTTTTAAAGCCATATGAAGCCATTTATTATTGACTAAAATGTATAAATTTGATATAATATATATGTAGCATAACATGTCGGTAACCATTCCGCTTGTTATGCTACTTTTTTTATTTTGACTTATATTTATGCCATTTAATTGTTCACTACCTTAGACCTCGTATTAGGAAAATTATCCTTTTATGAGGTTTTTTCATTTTATACCGGCAAAATCAAAAAAAGATGCCATTAACCATTGAGGAGCGATGAAATATTTCGTTAAATAGATCAAGCACAAGCAATCATTCATCCAAGAGTTTGAACCAATTCTTTGGAATACGATGGTAAACGAAGCGGTCGTAAACAAAGACAATAAGATTAAGTTCAAGTTTAAAAATGGACGAGAAATTATCATTTAACGTTAAACAGCCTCAACAACGAGGCTTTTTTCAATATAGAGATGTAGACAAATGGACATTTTTATTGTATATTAAAGGTAGTCTGATAAGGTAAGGGAATTATTTCCTCAAAGTAATTGAGTAACGCGATTTGTATATTAACTCTTTCGGGAAGCGGGAGTTAATATGCTTAAAGTCTTACAAGTACTATTTTGATTTAATAAGACCTATTAAAGGGATAAGTGTACCTATGCAGGAGTATGCCTATTCTATCGGGAGGTCTTTTTTATTTTCTCGGACAAATAATAGGAGGAAATCAAATGAAGGATTTAAAAGAACACATCGATGATGTACAAAGAAAATGTAGTTACTATTTTAAGAACACAGATTTGTTGCTTCAAGCTTTCACAAGAAAGTCTTATTCAGCTGAATTTGGTGGGGAAAACAATGAGGTTTTAGAGTTCTTAGGCGATAGAGTTTTGGATTTTTATGTAACCAAAGTCATCGCTGAAAGATATGGATTTTTCAAATCTCAAACGGATACATATTATGAGCAAGAAGATAACGATGAATATTGCATTAAGGCTCATCGAAACGAGCAAGACTTTACTGAACTGAAAAAGGAAATTGTAAGCAATTCGAATCTTGCTAGAAGGATTGAAGAGTTAGGTTTCAAGTCAATGATGTACTTGGGACAAAGCGATATCGATAACAAGGTATGGACTCAAGAAAAAGTTAAAGCTGATTTATTCGAAGCTATACTTGGTGCAATCGCAATTGACAGTGATTGGGATCCAGATGAGCTTCAAAATTCAGTAGAATTCATGCTTCAAATTGATGATCAACTTCAAGATGTAGAAGATGGCATGGATGAGCTTAAAGAAAACTTAACTCAGGATAATGCAGTCAGCACACTAAAAGAATTAGCTGAAAGTGGGAGATGTTCCATACCACAATACGATATTCCTGATGAACAAGTGTATGATGATGGTGAGTATTGGTGGTCATGCACCTGCTATGTTCGAAGCTGGTCAATTCAAAAAACAGCACTCTCTTCATCAAAAAAAGGTGCTAAGAAGTATGCCACTTATCTTGTTCTATGTGATTATTTTGGCATAGAGCCAGAAGATGAATAATTTAAGATAACTGCCTATAAGGTACTTGGATTCCCGTGATATAGAAAAGCTTCCCAGATAATACTAGGTTATGGTGATATTCCGCATACAAGTGCCAATTGGCATTATTTTAAAGCATGACTATATAAAAAGAGTTTTGATTTTAATTTATATTAATAAATTCAAAAATTTTCCTAAAACATTAGGTGTCAATTATGATGGAATAAGTGTAATGTAGGACAATTTAATGTATTAATAACAAATGTAGTGTAAAATATTCTTAATTGTGGCGGAGGTATTTGATGATGAGGTTAAGACTAAATGTTAATCCTAGAAAACTATGAAATAATAAAAAAAGAACTAGAAAATCTAGGAATTATAATAGATGAACAAGCTGACTTAACTTTGTCAGTTAACGATTTATGCAAAATAATTGACAGAGCAAAGAAATGATGATATTATATCAATAAATGATATCAAAAAATGATATTAATAAATGATATGGAGGTAATATCATGGAAAGTCGATATGAAAAAAAAATATACTTGAGTTTTCTAAGTATTCATATTTTATATCATGCATCAATTGACCCTATTTATGGTTCATGGATGATTGAAGAACTTCAACATCATGGCTATCAAGTTGGTCCGTCACATATTTATCCCTTGTTAAAGGAAATGGTTGATGAAGGGTTATTAGTATGTATAGAAAATTCAGATTCTGGGAGAATGAGAAAATACTACTCGATTACAGATAAAGGGATAGGTTTATTCCAACAGCTAAATGAAAAAATTACTGAATTGAGCCATGAAATTCATCAAAAGAAAATAGGTGGTCAACATGAATAAGAACAACTCGATGAAAAGAAACGCTTTCCTCTTTCTTTTGCTTTTAGGAATTATCAGTTTATTATCTGACTTTACACACGAAGGTGCTCGAAGTATCTACGGTTCCTATTTGGGTTTGATAGGCGCTTCAGCACTGGTTATCTCTTTCACTTCAGGGTTAGGCGAGTTCATTGGACAAGCTTTTAGATTAGTAACAGGTCCGATTGCGGATAAAACAAAGAAGTATTGGTTAATGATGTTTATTGGGTATGCATTGAATTTGTTAGTGATACCACTTCTCATGTTTGTCGATGCATCCATTTGGGAAGTTGCAATCATACTGATTTTACTAGAACGTGTTGGTAAAGGAATCAGAGCGCCAGCCAAGAGTGCCTTGACTTCATTTACTGCATCCCATTTAGGCGCAGGAAAATCATTTGCTATTCAAGAAGCTATGGATCAGTTTGGAGCTTTTTTAGGACCGATTTTTGTATTTGTTGTTTTATCCTTAAACAAGGGTAGTGAATTAGACGGGTATCAATTAGCATTCGGTTTACTTGGAATATTTGCCATTTTAACGCTCATCATATTGGCGATATCAAGATATAAATATCCACATCCGGATGAATTAGAAACGACAAAGAGCAAGCAAAGCATCAGAGGAAACAAAGCATTTAAATTCTATATGATAGCGGTAGCTTTAATCGCATTTGGATTTATTGATTATCCTGTTTTAGCTTTTCATATGAGCGACCAATCTTTAATAGACATAACTTATATACCCCTTCTCTATGCACTTGCTATGGGAGTCGATGCAATAGCAGCACTCATTTTTGGACATTACTTTGATAAAAAAGGAATTGTTTCATTGATTTGGGCAATTGCTATCACGTTATTTATGGCACCAATATTTTTCTTATCTACAAGTTTGACGGGCATCATCATTGGTGTCATCTTATGGGGCATAGGTATGGGCGCACAAGAATCTATCCTAAAAGCTGTTGTTTCAACGATGGTATCTAAAGAAAAAAGAGCAACTGCATACGGTATTTTTTATACAGTTTTTGGGTCAGCGTGGTTCATCGGATCTTTATTAATAGGTGTTTTCTATGAAATTAATGTTCTTTTTGTTGTATTATTCTCTACAACTGTAGAATTGCTTGCTGTATTGTTTTTAAGTATTTATTTACTCAAAAAAGATCATAAGACGGAGGTTCTCTAGTATGAGTGAAAAAAAGAAAGTAAAGTGGTCAAGTTTTCTTTGGGATGTGTTTATGTGTTCATTAGGTTCATATGGCGGACCGGAAGCACATTATGGTGTGTTTTCTTCTATCATGGTAGAAAAAAAGAAGTACTTGACGGAAGAAGAATTGACCGAGATGATTGGTTTATACGCACTAGTGCCAGGACCTAGCAGCTCACAAACGATAACCGCGATTGGCTATTATGTTGGGGGTCCAATCTTAGCATTACTTACATTTTTGGTTTGGGCATTTCCAGCCATTGTCGTTATGGCATTGATTGGTGTGTTTTTTACACTGATAGACAATAATGAAGGTTGGAAACCGGTGATTGCATACCTTCCTGCGGTTGCAGTAGCTTTCATTGTTTATGCAGCATATTCATTATCTAAGAAAGTGTTAAAGCAGAAAACTGATTGGATAATGTATATCGTCATGCTTGTACTTGGATTACTGATTGTGGATTATTCCATATGGATTGTTCCTAGTATGTTAATCATTGGAGGATTTATATACCTGTTTCCTCATTTTAAAGACAGAATCAAGACCACTGAAAAACTTAGACCTCGATGGGTATTGTTGGGTGTTATCATAGGCATAGCATTGCTGAATGAAGGGATAAGGAATTGGGTTTCTGCACCTTGGGTGACACTGTTCACATCATTTTACCGATATGGATATTCGGTCATTGGCGGAGGTCAAATTGTGGTACCGCTGATGATTCAAGATTTAGTTCAATCGCAATCATTGATTACGCTGACTGATTTTCTATCGGGCTATGCAATCGATCAAGCGATACCTGGACCATTATTTAGTTTTGCAGCTTTTGTAAGTTCTCGTTCATTTGCAGGATCTGGATATTCATTTCTTGCAGGCATGATAGGTGGATTAAGTATATTCTTACCAGGGATCCTTTTGGTTTACTTTGTTTATCCAATCTGGAGACAGTCTAGAAAAATGACTCTCATGAAGCACTTTCTAAGAGGGGTTACCGTCACGGCTGCAAGTTTAATATTGATGACTGCAATCACTTCAAGCATGAAACTTCCAGTTGATTTAGTCGTGTATGGTGTTGTGGTTGTATCGGCTATGTTGTTATTATCTAAAAAGATACCTGCACCATTAATCGTATTGTTAGCAGCAATCCTTGGTTTCATAATCTAGGGTTGGGCTGTAAAGGGCAAATCCAACAACTATTTATAAAAATCCTTTATTAATCCATGAATTAGGGGTGCTAAAAAATTACACGATATGACACTAGGGTGCTAAACTATTTACACGATTTGAAGGTAGGGGTGTTAAAATTGTATTAAACCTCACAACCTTAGACAGTCCAGTAAAGAGGATTTAAACCCTATAGATTAGTCTTGGTGTAAAAAGATAAATGATAGTGTTTCCCACAAGACAATTTCAAAGTAAATACCAAAAAATATGTTGCTTTGGTATTTTACCCACTTATCTAACCATGTAAGTGGAAACATAATTTGGCCCTTTTTAATGTTACTTTAATACACACAAGGTTGATTTTGCAAGCAATATGGTTTTTTCAACGCATGTAGAGTCTATCACGTTGCTTTCATTAAAATAACACTTGTTATATACTTGACACATACTTGACAACACTCTATTTTTAACTCAAATTTATAAAAATCAGCCATCAGATGACCTTCATAGGTATCCGATGGCTTTTTTTGTCTATATGTGCAAATTTCGTCCATTGTGGGAACATATTTTTTGTTAAAAAATGGCCTTTTTTGTCTGAATGGTTGTCTTACGCAACATATTTTTCTTGAAAAAGTACTTAAAAATTCAAGTATACAATAAAAAAAACGGCAAAAAATGTAACAATTGTATAAAGTGTTGCAAATGTAACATGTCAGTGCTATAATTGAAATTAATGATATGACAACATCCAGTTGTGTTCAGATAATAATATGACGATAGGAGAATATGCTTATGATAGAAGTGAAAAATCTGACAAAAGATTTCGGATATAATCGGGGGGTTTTTGATATATCCTTTGAAGTTAAAGAGGGTGAAGTATTCGGTTTTCTTGGTCCCAATGGTGCGGGGAAAACCACGACAATAAGAATGCTCATGGGTTTTTCTCAACCCGATAAAGGAACTGTATCCATTAACAGCAATGATTGTTGGAAAGATTACTCTTCGATATTGGGCGAAGTCGGTTATATTCCTGGTGAGGTTGCACTACCAGACGGACTGAGTGGACTTGAGTTCATCGATATGATGAAAAAAATGCGGCATGCAGAAGAGTCTAGGGTTACTTACTTACTGGATTTATTTGAATTGAATCCAAATCAGAGCATGAAAAAGATGTCCATAGGGGATAAGAGAAAGCTGGCAATTGTATCAGCCTTCATGTCGGATCCCAAAATTTTGATACTCGATGAACCAACCAGCGGCTTAGATCCTATCATGCAAAATAAATTTATCGAGTTAATCAAAACCGAGAAGAAAAGAGGGAAAACAATCCTTCTTTCAACTCATATATTTGAGGAAGTGGATGCCTGTTGTGATCGATTGTCGATTATCAAGGAAGGTAAAATCATTTCAACGATTGAGACTGATATCATTAGAAATAACGAAAACAAAGTCTTTAAAATTGAGTTTTTGGAAGATAAAGGATATGAGCAATTTATGAAATCGGATTTGAACATTATCTATAGCGATAAAACTAAAAAGAAGGTGAGAGTAGCAATCAACGATAAAGAGATAAATCGTTTGATTAAGGAAGTCTCTGACAATCAGGTGAAATATTTTTCAGAGTCACAATTTACGCTCGAAGACTATTTCCTAAATTACTATAAAGATAGCGAGGTTGAGTCATTCCTATGAGCATGATTGAAATTAGAAACCTGACAAAAGATTATGGATTATCACGAGGTATTTTCAACATCGATCTTGAAGTGAAAAAAGGTGAAATCTTTGGTTTTGTTGGAACTAACGGAAGTGGTAAAACAACAACGATCAGAAACATGATGGGTTTTATCAGACCGGATAGCGGAAGTGTCTACATAATGGATCATGAGGTGAACTATGACACAACTCAAATCATGAGACATATTGGATATGTGCCAGGCGAAATAGCTTTTCCCGACATAGGTGATGGGGATGCGTTCTTGAAGAGTCAAGCAGAAATGATGGGATTAAAAACCATGGAATACGCCAAGTATTTAATCAATAAATTTAAGCTAGACACCACAGCAAATCTAAAGCATATGAGCAAAGGCATGAAGCAAAAAACGGCCATCGTACAAGCGTTTATGGCTGAACCGGATATTTTAATCCTGGATGAGCCTTCAACCGGACTTGATCCACTCATGCGAGAAACATTCGTAGATGTATTGATGGAGGCAAGACAGAGAGGTGCTACCATATTTATGAGCAGTCATGTGTTTGAAGAGGTAGAAAAAACATGTGATCGTGTCGCACTTTTGCATAACGGGAAAGTATTAGATATCGTGGATATGAAAAAGATTCGTCACAACGAAGTAAAGACATACAAAGTTGGATTTGAAGACGAAAGAGATTATCAAAATTATGTGAATTTGAATCTCTACATAACGTCAAAAAATGATAAATATATGCAAGTAACCGTCGACATCAAAGACGCTCAAGTAAACGAATTTATGAAGGTATTAGCGCAATTCAATTTAAAATATATCAAAGAAGTAAAATACACGCTCAAAAAGTATTTTTTAAAAAAAATAAGTGAGGACAACGAAAAATGATCAGTATACCATTATTGAAACAATCCATCAAAGCGAATTGGGGTCTTTGGACAGCAACAACCCTGACATTGATTTTGCTTTACGTCGTTATCAAATTTGCTATGGGGTTAGTCACGGTTTCAGGTGATGCAGACCCAAACATATTGATCCCATATATCATCGCCTTAGAATCCGCAGGGCTGTCACTCGACGGACTCTTTACTGCGATCGGTTTGAATCCTGACATCTTGACAGGCATTGCATCGATGGATTCAAATGTTCTGGTTAGCTCAATTTTTTATCCTGTTGTGTCGGTGCTGATGCCCTTGGTCTACACGGTTATAGTTGGGAATAAATTGTTTGCCAGTCAAATTGATCGAGGATCCATGGCGTTTGTTTTATCCACTTCGATCAAGCGATCCAAGATAGCGTTCACGCAAATGTTCTTTTTCATCATGTCTTTAGTAGCGATGTTTATCTTAACAACCATCGTGGATGTTATCTTAGCATTAACCATCGAAAATTCATTAGCGATTGACCACGTTCTGTTGCTCAACCTAGGTCTATTCATATTCACGGTTGCCATGGGATCGATTACGTTCATGTTTTCTGCGGTTTTCAACTATACGAAGCATTCGATCTCTTTAGGTGGAGGTGTAGCGTTAGTATTTTTCATATCTAAAATATTAGGGTTGTTTGGTTCTGATCTCTTCATGAACATGGGGATTGGTATCGAGCCCATGGGATACTTTAATAACATCACGATGATCACGCTGTTCAATACGACCTCAATCTTGGATGGGTCATCCACCTACATCATGCACTTTGCAATTCTGTTACTCATTTCAGCGATGTGCTTTACAGTAGGCACGCTTTGGTTTACAAAAAAAGATATTCCAGTTTAAGGATCGTGCATAGTAGGATATCATGAAGGAGGGATGCAATCAGTGAAAAAAATAATTATCTTTGATTTGGATGGAACTTTGAGCAACAATGTCGATCAGTCTGAACTCATATATGAACGAATTTCAAAACGATACAAACTAAAACAACTATCCAAAGATGGAATTCGAGAATTAAAAACGAAGCCAGGTTTAAAGCGGTTGTTCGATTTAGGTGTTCCGATATATAAATTGCCTAAATTGTACAGAGAATCGCGTGATATTGCATCTGAATTTGTCGATGATTGCACGATCATCTCAGGAATGAAAGAGCTCTTAGTGAACCTGAATGAAAGCAAGGTTAAATTAGCCATCGTTTCTTCAAATAGTGTTTCAAATATCAATAAAATATTATCAAATAATGATATCAACACATTCTCCTTCATTGAGGGGAAGGCTAGCATGAAAGGAAAAAAACGCAAGATTAAGAAACTGCTTCGAAAACATGGATATGATCCCGAGGACGCCATTTACGTCGGTGATGAAATTCGAGATGTCTTGGCTTGCCGATCAATTCCCATCGAAGTGATCGCGGTGACATGGGGATTTGAGACGAAAAACGCTCTGGCAAACTCAAATCCCGATTACATTGTCGAGACGATTGAAGAATTATCCAGTTTGCTGATGAATAAAACTGGTGGTCATCGAATCATTAAGAATCGCAGTAGAAAGGTAGAGAAACCATGAGAAAAAGAATCGTGATTGACACTTCAACAGGCGGATTAGATTATTATCCATTTGAACATGGCATTGAGATATTGCGTATTAAGATCAATATCAAAGGTCAAGAGTATGAGGACGGATTAACACTAAAGGCAGATCAATTTTATGATATGCTTAAAAACGATAAAGAACTATTACCAAAGACCAGCCAACCATCTGTTGGCGATGTGATGAACATCTTTCAAAAATTCTTAGATGAAGGTGTTGAAGAGATTTTTGTAGTGACCATATCGGCTAAGATGAGCGGAACTTATAACTCATGCATCATGGCTGCTAAGGAGTTCGAAGGGAAAATAAAGATTAAGGTCTTTGATACGAAGACGGTCTGCTTTTCGGAAGGTATTTTCGCTTTGGAAGCTAAAAAGATGATCGACAAAGATTTTTCATTAGAAGAAATCGAAAACAAACTCAGTGACATGAGACATTTGAACACCATCTATTTTGCAGTAAACTCTTTAACCTATCTGGTTAAAAATGGACGCTTGAGCAATGCGAAGGGCTACATAGGCAAACTTTTAGATATCAAACCGGTGTTACAGGTGCAAGAATCTGGGGAAATCGTTTCAATTGGCAACAAACGAACCATCAAATCCGTCCTATCTTCAATCACATCGTTGGTCGAAGAATATGTCGATCATCGTCCATATCAGGCATATTTAATCTATACAGCGAACCCTAACCTGAAAGCTCATTTCGTTAGTATGATTAAAGAAAATCTCGGATTAGAAAACCTGTATGAATCACCGTCGACTCCGGTGGTTGGTGCACATGTCGGTCCTGACGTGATAGGCATTGGGATTTTTATTGGTGATCATTTAGAGGTAGGTAGGAAAAATTGATGAAAGAAAACATACAGGTTACTAGAAGCAAAGAGTGGATATATAATGCACTCATGTTCTTACTTAAAAAAAATGCTTTTAGAAAGATATCTATTGATGATATTACAAAAGAAGCAGGTGTTGCAAGACCGACATTTTACCGCAACTTTGATTCGAAAGAAGATATATTGCTCGATCAAGGACGAAAAATATATGAACGTTTAATGTTGGATCTTGAAACGGACATGAATAATGACAATCCAATTTTCCATTCGATTAAGAAAATGGTCATAGTTTTCAATGAGTATTCCGATTTAATCGAAGTACTCATCACCAACAGCCTAGAATATCTTATCTTCCAGTCCTTTGAAGCTGAAATTTCAAAATTATTGAAAAAAGTATTTGATATTGAAAAGGAAGATAAATATAAAGCACGGTTTTTTGAAGGTGCACTGTTTTCTGTTGTGGTTGAATGGATTAAAAATTCAAAGTCTGAATCCGTTGACGAAATGACTGAGATTATATATAATCTTGTCACATTTAATAACACCTTGTAATGAATTGACCAGTAGATCGACGGCGGATTATAGATCAATCGTACAATTTTTAGTGGGATCAGCACTAATATTTAATAGCTATACTGACTTCAATTATTGATTACTTCAATCCATTTTGATAAACAAACTCGCAAGAAGTTGTATAGATTTTGAGATGAAAACCTATTGTTTGTGAAAGGAAAAAAATGTGAATAAATTAGGAATTTGTTTATCTGGTGGAGGCGCAAGAGGAGCATATCAAATCGGTGCGCTAAAAGCGCTTGAAGAACTGGGCATTTTACAAAAAGCGAGTGCGTTTTCTGGAGCTTCGATTGGAGCGGTTAATGTTACTTTTGCAGCCATTGGTTCACTTGATTTAGCAATGGATATTTGGTTCAACGTTCCAGAAGCGCCACTGGGAGAAAAAACTGCAATTATAAAGACCATCAAGAACGAGAGATTAAGATTAATTGATAATGGTTTGTTATCAATTAATAAGTTGAATGAGTATTTAAATGAGTATTTGAATTTTGAACTATTGACAAATAAAGATATCTATATTGCAGTCTCTGAAACCGGTGATACTGATAAAGGATTTACTGACTTGTTGAAGTCTACCATTAAGCATTACGTTCATAGAGAATCACAAGTATCGTATGTACCACTTAAAGAGCTAGATAAAAATATGCAAATCAATACGCTTGTTGCCTCGTGCTCAATACCCATAGTGTTTCCACCTGTTATCACTAACAATAAAAAATATAGGGATGGAGGGTATTTCGATAACACCCCAGTTCAACCACTAATTGATATCGGTTGTGATGAAATCATCTGTGTCACTGTTTCAGCATTATCCTCATTGCGATCGAAAAAAAAGAAGTATAAGAATGTTAGAATACATGATATACGATCAACAAAAAGTTTAGGTAAAATACTTGATTTTACATCTATGCACTCAAGAAGAATTTATCATTATGGATATGACGATGTCATGAATTATTTCAAAGACAAAAAAAGTGAATGAAAGCTGTTGTTGAAATGCTTGAATCGACAATTGGTTTAAACATTCGAGTTTAGATATGATGAAGCAGGTGAATATGAAGCAAAGATTAGTAATAGGAATTTTTACAGATGTATTTTTTCCAATGATTGATGGAGTGGTCAATGTCGTTGATAACTATGCAAAAAAGCTATCTTTGACCGCAGATGTCTATGTTTTTTCACCTAATTATGGAGAAATAGAGAACATTGATAAATTTGCATATAAGGTTATACGGACAAAGTCTATAAAATTGCCACTGATGGATTACAGGCTTTCGTTTCCAAGTTTTGATACTTTTTTTGAAAAGAGCATGAAAGCAATAAAATTTGATATCATACATATTCACAGTCCATTTTCAGTAGGTAATTATGGGATTAATTATGCAAAAAGGCATAATATTCCACTTATCGCAACATTGCACAGTCAGTATAAAAAAGATTTCTACGAGCGTAGTAAAAATGCATTTATCAGTGAACTCGCAATCGGTGAATTGATGAGGAGATTAAACAGATGCGATCGACTCATTGCAGTAAACGATGAAATTGCAAGAGTATTTTACGAGTATGGTGCGAAAAGTCTTCCTATAGTCATCCGCAATGGGACTGACTTATTGCCCTTGGAAGATGAACAGATGGCTAATGATTTGAGAAAGATGCATCACATTCAGCATGAGGATAAAGTGCTTTTATATGTTGGCCGCTTAGACAAAATCAAAAATGTAGATTTTTTAATCGATTCTTTGACGATTCTTAAGAAAAGAGAGTTCAAATTTAAAATGATCTTTGTTGGATCTGGAATACATGAAGGTTTTATGAAGAAAAGAGTCACTTTAAATAATCTTAATGAGAACACAATATTTACAGGTCGTATTAAAGATCGAATTGAATTATCATCTTACTACAAAGTAGCAGACCTTTTCTTATTGCCATCATTATATGATGCTTCATCATTGGTTCAGGTTGAAGCAGCTAGTCAGCATACACCTACCTTATTTATAGAAAAAGCAGTAACAGCTAGCACTATTTGTGATGGAGTAAATGGATACCTCTCAAGCAATGCACCTGAAATGTATGCAGAAAAAATAATTGACATATTTAGTAAAGCTATATCACACAGGGAAATATGTAATAATGCTTACAGAGATCTATATCTATCGTGGAATCAAATCGTCAATGAATTATACAAAAACTACATTGATTTGATATCAGAAAAGTTAAATACAGTTAAAATGCATAAAGACTGATAACTGCTTATCTACACATAGCAATCTAAACACTGGTAATGAAAGTTCCGAAATACACAATGCTTGACATTCTTGTCAATAAAAGCCATCAGATGACCTTCATAGGTTTCGATGGCTTTTTTTCGATGAGTCAGATTTTATTCATCTTCGCAACATATTTTGCTTCAAAAAAAATTAGATAATAACGACTTTGTAATTCATAATTTTACCGTACTTTTCGTTATGATAAGTACCTGTTGCTAAAGGTTTTAGTGCTTCAAAAGTATGTCTATTTTCTGAGAATTCTTTATCGGTATAATTCTTGGTTCCTGCTACACAGAAGACAATGTTTTCAGGTGTCACTGAGATGATCTTGTAAATGAATGAACGTAATGTATCACTATCAACTTCCTGGATTGGTTCTAGTAAATTGTTGAGTGTGGTTTCTATCTTTGCAAGTCTTGATCGCGTATCGTAGTTCGTTAAGTACTCACCTTCAAGTTTTCTGATCTCGGTTTTGTTATTGTGAAGCTGCAAGGTCAGTGATTGGTATTTGCTGTTGAAATCCTCCTGGGAAAGATTAGGATTCTTCACTTGAACATCAATTAGGTTTGATATCATTCTTTCAAGCTCATCGCCTTGTGTTTGAAGCTTTTGAATCTTGATTTCAACATCGCTAACTCGAATGGTCGACTTGATGATTTTCTGTATGTTTGGGATGATATCCTTTTCCTGTAAAAACACCTCGTTGAGCATTTTCACAGTCGCACCTTCAATCATCTCTTGGTAAGTAGCTTTAGCCTTACAGTGGGCTTTACCGTCGATGTAACCACCACATTGTTGCATAACTCTTTGAGCTGGTGTACCGTAATTCCAATAGCGTCTTTTCAAGGTTCGTCCACATTCAGAACAAACGATAAATGCTGAGAATGGATAAGTGACATTGTATTTGGCCAGGTTCTTATCCTTACCAACTTTCACCTTGCTTCGATCCTCTCTGATCCTTTGAGCAAGGAGAAAAGTCTCTCTATCGATGATTGCTTCGTGTGCATTCTCGGTATGATACATTGGAGCGAGTTCTTTATTCTTCACTTTCTTATGTGAAAGGTAATCAACCGTCAGTGTTTTCTGTTGAACCAAATCGCCGATGTATTTTTCGTTCTTAAGAATAACTGCGACTGTGGACATACTCCATTTGGTTGCACCAGCACCTGTAGTTGCTCCTATGGATTCCATATGTTTAGCAATCTTCATCGGACCGATGCCACTCACATACATTTGGAAGATTTCACGGACGATTTTAGCTTCTTCAGGAACAACGATTAGGTTACCACCTCGTTTGTCTTTGGTATAACCTAAGAACCGATTGTGATTCACAATTGGAACGCTATTGTTGAAACGCTTTTGAACATTCCATTTGACGTTCTCGCTCACGTTTCTTGCTTCCTCTTGGGCGATGGATGACATGATGGTTAATAAGAAGTCCACTTTTGGATCTGAGGAGTAGATGTTTTCTTTTTCAAAGAAGATCTCAACATTGATTGCTCTCATCTCTCTGATGTAGTTTAAGCAATCAACTGTATTTCTAGCGAATCGTGAGATTGACTTCGTCATGATCAAATCGATTTCACCACGCTTTGCAGCATCCATCATATTATTGAACTGTTTTCTGTGCTTGGTGGAAGTTCCGCTGATGCCCTCGTCTGCATAGATACCACAGAATGTCCATTCAGGGTTATTTTGAATCCTTTCGGTGTATTCGTCGGTTTGAGCGATGTAACTCGTTTTCTGTTCCTCATTATCGGTGGACACTCGAACGTAGGCACACACGCGCTTTTTGAGGTTCTTGGGGATGGTTCCTGATAAATCGAACACAGGTTTTGGTTGTATGACTCTGACTTGTTTGTTTTGCATTATTTTTACCTCCTTGGTTAGTACATATACATCACTCTAAAAGCAATGAATAGCAAGTCAATTCTCAACTATTTCATTGCTTTCTGATGTAATAAAGGTTATGTTGTATTGTTGTTTCAATCTGGATAGGATTTCTTTGTATTCACTTTCAGTGAGAAGCTTCTCCATATAAAGGTTAAAAGCTATTTTAGCTGAGTAATCATATTTCATCTGATCTGTTACGATCGAAGTTTTATTCATTGGTATCCTTTCTAAAGGATAAAAAGAAAAAAAAGGAATTGCCATAGCAATCCCTAGGGAAAGTGCGTGCCTAATGAGCACTGAGTTTGTGACGCTGCCTAACCTACCAACAGTAGTTTATCACTAATGAAAATTTAAAACTACATGCCAGTGGCACAAACGTATTGTAAGGTTTATAAGAAGTTAGGAATATGAAAATTCTTTGAAATTGTACCTGCATGAATACCGTGTATAATAAGGTTTTCTGACTGTGCTTTTGTAAAGTTAAACATTTCATCAAGAATAAAGAAACAACCTCCGCCATCTATGTTGTAAAATATCTTAGAGACATAGTGCCGGTTATAGTATGAAAAGAGCATCACTTGATTCTTGTGATAGGTTTGCGTACGCCAGAAGAAGTCTATTTTTTGCTCGTTATATCTCACCAGAATGACATCATCATTTTCTGCATTGATATTATAAGGTAGGACTTGCTTGAGCTCATTATCTACCATCTCGTAGGTTCTGAATGCGAGGGTGTTATTGATTCTGTTTGAGAATGGATTACCGGTTATGTGATCAATCGAAACACCATAGAACTGAGAAAGCTTAATTAAATCGTGTATTCCAATCTCCCTGGAGCCGTTCTCGTAATTGAGATAGCCTTGGCGGGATTTTTTTATGACGCTAGCTACTTGGGTTGTTGATAAATTGTGTGAGATACGTAGACGCTTTAGATTCTCACAGATGAACAAATTATTAAAATCATCTTCGGTGTTTAATTTAACCATGGAGGTCACCTCTTCACATTCGTATATTTTCGCAAGAATGATACCACAACAAATGTTTACAAGTCAATGTTACTGATGACATTAACTATCAATTTAATCGTAAAAACAAGGGTTTTCAGCCATATGAAAACTCTTTTTGTTGCTGTTGTGATTTCGCTTCTCCAAGTTATTTTTTGACGGATTGCTTTCTCATATAATCAAGGCACCATCGAATTTGACGAAAGGAGGAAAGTACATGCCTGTCAACGGAACAGGGAAGGTTCAAAATCGCGACCGAGCCACACCACTACCAAGGTTTTATCTTATCGAGCACAGAAACAATCTGGGTTTATCCGTGGAAGAAGTTTCCAGAATGTTAAATCTCTCTCACTATTACTATTACCAAATAGAGAGTGGTCGAAGGGGTCAGAAACTACCGATACCACTCGTTCTAGAGCTCATCAGAGTCTTGCAGATCGATGCGATCAAGTTTCTTGAACTCGAGAGTGAACATGTAAAAAAACATAACGAATTTAATCGGGTGAAATAAAAAAGACGCCAAGTTTGTATTTGGGGTACAAACCTGGCCAGTAGAAAAGCGACCGCCCTTCTACAACTCCGATTATACAACGCAAATCAAATTATACAAACCATTGAAAGGATAAAAATGGACGACAAGGGCTTTTTTCGAGAGATAATCGATATTTATATACAGAGATTCGATATCAAAGAAAACACCAAGCGATCCTATGGGAAGATGCTTGCCCAGTTCGCTGAGTTCGCTGATGGCTTGCCTAACCTACCAACCAGGCAAGATGTCATGGCTTATCGTGAACAACTGAAGTCCAGATTGAGAGCTGCATCCGT